>Ga0214164_1000016_pt1 | contig 133553 bp, 190 predicted proteins | sample TroBogepilimnion_13_FD_153003 | JGI IMG/M metagenome (GOLD analysis project Ga0214164, IMG submission 153003) | Freshwater microbial communities from Trout Bog Lake, WI - Practice 03JUN2009 epilimnion v4 | ecosystem: Environmental > Aquatic > Freshwater > Lake > Epilimnion/Euphotic zone ... | reverse complement strand
ATCTATGACAAGGAAGGCAAGCGCCGAGATACCAATGGCAAGCCCGGTGAGATCAAGGCCATGGGCTTGGATCTCAAGCGATCAGACACTCCCAAGACCGTGCAGGACTTCCTGCAGGACGTGCTGGTTGGTGTGCTCACGGGCAGCGGTCGCGAAGAGAGCTTGGAGCGTATCAGCGCATTCAGGCGCGAATTCAGATCATGGCCAGGCTGGGAAAAGGGTAGCCCCAAGCGTGCCAACAACATCACCAACCATGCCAAGAACCAAGAACAGATGGAGCGTGCTACCATAGGACGCAGCAACGGCAAGAAGGTGATGATACCAGGTCACGTGCTGGCATCGCTGAACTACAACAAGCTCAAGCGCATCTACAACGACAACTACAGCATGCCCATCCAGGATGGACAGAAGGTGATTGTCTGCAAGCTGCTGCCTAATCCCAGTGGCATGACGTCAGTGGCCTATCCCACAGACGAGCTCAAGCTGCCCACATGGTTCAAGGAACTGCCGTTTGATCACGATGCCATGGAAGCAGCACTGATAGACAAGAAGCTGGACAATCTCTTGGGTGTGCTAAAGTGGAATATCAATGAGCACAAGATCAATACCAGCTTTGAAGATCTGTTCAGCTTCTGAGGCACATTGACAATGATAGTACCCTACAGTATCATAGCATAGAGGACATCACATGGCAACCAAGAAAACTGAACTAGCAGCAGGCACTGGCACTTTAACACAAAATCACACGATTTGGAGTGCTAACGGTCCGCGTTACACACCAGACGAGCTCAAGACTCTGATGGAAGCTATCAACGGAGCACCGGGCTGGATGAGCAAGCGTTTCATCATGCAGGAGCTATGTGGTTGGAGCGAGGCACGTGTGGCACTCAATGCCAAGCTCAGGACCGAAGAAGATCAACAATCAAACGTAGGCAATCGAACAGGAGGCTACAGGTAATGAAGGACTACATCCAGGATCTAACCAAGTATGTGGTATCAACAGGATTCTTTGACAAGATCAAGATCACTGCTGATGCCAAGGCAATCAAGGTAGAAGCACTCGAGAAGGAAAAGGAAGTGGTGCTCAAAGGCAGCTTCACTGCTCCCGTGGCAGACATGGACGGTGAGTTTGGTCTCAGCAACCTCAGCTTGCTGGGTCACATCGCCAGTGACAGCGAGTTCAACAGCAAGGAAAGCACCGTGGAGGTCAAGTACGAGACCAAGAACGGTGAGAAGGTTCCCACAGAGCTGGGCTATCAGAACAAGAGCAAGAGCTACATCAACTATCGCTTCATGGCCAAGCAGCTGATCCCAGATCAACCCAAGTTCATGGAACCCACCTGGGACGTGACCATCAAGCCCAGCAAGAGCAACATCCAGCAGTTTGGTTGGGCGTCAGCTGGTCTGGGTGCCTATGAGCAGTATTTCATCCCCAAGATCCAAGACGGTGTGCTCAAGTTCTTTATCGGTGAAGAAGATGCTGCATCACAGCGCGGCGGTGTGGTGTTTGCCACTGACTTGACAGAAACATTTGAAGCCAGCCACAAGTGGAAGATCGCACAGATCATGACTGTGCTCAAGCTCAGCGAGACTGCTGACTGCGAGATGAGCTTCAGTGTCAAGGGCGTGATCCAGATCACTCTGAACACTGGTGTGGGCAGCTATCGCTATATCTTCCCTGCCAAGGTGCGCTGATGGATGATCTCTATCTCCTACTGCATCCATACGATGCAGTAGATGCTTTCCACGAAGCATTTGGACTGCCTCGTGGAGAGTATCCTGAGTTTCCAGATCTACCGCAGCGCGGACTGCGAGTCAAACTTTTGCGCGAGGAGTTTGAAGAGTATCTCAAGGCAGAAGGTGACAATGATCTCATTGAAGTAGCAGACGCGCTAGCTGACATCATCTACATCGCTTGCGGCACTGCTGTGGCCTATGGCATACCTCTGGACAGGGTCTTTGCTGAGGTGCATCGCAGCAACATGGCCAAGCTGGTAGATGGCAAGGTCATACGCCGAGAAGACGGGAAAGTCTTGAAGCCAGAGGGCTGGACCCCGCCAGACATCAAAGGCGTGATGGATCTCTGATAACATAGTTCATCAGCATTATAAATAACTGATGCTGATGAACGAACTCATAGAGGCCGATGAGCCCAAGAAGAAAAAGGCCGATGAGCCCCGCGCTGCTCAAACTACCTTCAAAGAACCTGAAACAGACGACATGGATTGGGGCTCAATGTTTGATGAGCCAGAAGCCAAGCCCGTTGCCAAGGTAGAACCACCCAAGGGCAAAGAAGACTTCAAAGCTGCTCCGGAAACGCCAAATCTTCGCCAAGCATCAGCAGCCAGCACTGCTCGTGCAGTGGGCCGCATCAACCCAACTGATGCCATGCGCGACATGATGAGCCGCATCAACGTGCCAGCAGATGCCATAGCCAACGAACCAGAGATGCCAGGTGATGTGGACCATGCAGAAGTGGTTCCAGAGCCGCCACCGCCGTCATCTGTACCTGCACTGATCAACAAGGCCATCGCAGCCAGCGATCCCAATGCCATCAATCCAGAATGGCACCAGATCAAGAACCTACCAGGCTACATGCAACGTCCCATACGCGCCATGGGCCGCGCCGCCATGGGTGCTTTCACTGACACTCCAATAGAAGAGATCAGCCTTGTGGCCAATCTGGGTGGGCAAGGACCCAACAGCGATCGCGAAGTCAGCGGTGTAGCACAATGGCTCAAGGCCAATGCGCAGAAGGTTGATAGCGCTGAGATGGATTTTGGCGATACCATACCTGGCTATGAAGCACAGACCCTAGTGTATAAAGTGCCAGGCATGAAGTTCCTAGTTGTCAGAGACTTTGCTGGCGGATACATCTATGCTTGGCCAGACGCCAGCAATGATCAGCTAGCTGGTAGCAAGCTAGAACCCTTGAGACTGAGATAATCCACAACTGGCTGCATGATCATGTCTGCTGCTGCAGATATGGATATGTAATCAGCTTCTGTAAAATGTGGATATTTGGCTAGTATCTTTGGCGTACCCACATAGGCAAACCACACATAGTCTACCTTACAAGTATAGCCCTGTATCTCATTGACGGTTGATTTCAATGCCTTCTTCTGAGCTGAATACTGCAATAGATGGATGTGTGATTCACCTAGCATGACCTCAGCTATGCGGCTACCAACATTAACTATTAGCCTAGGGCTATCCTTCCATTCATGAAACAGCTCTATCAACAGATCAACTTGCCCGTATCCTGCAGCAGCATTGTTGATGAATACATCGCAATCTCTCACAGCATTTATGATCTTCTTGCGGGATGATCGTTCTGTGATATCATAACCATTGCTGAGGCTGAATCCGAGACTGTCTGTGCCAAGACTACTGTGAATCTCTGCTCCGATTCCGTTTGTGTGTCCTGTTATGGCAATCAATTTTCGCTCGCTAATATGATCTCGTAGATCTCGGACCAATCCTTGACCACCTTGATATCGTTATGCGCATAAGTGTAGTTGTGACCATGTGCCATTAGCAAGCTCTTCATGCCCAGGCGATGACCAAGTTCGGCATTTTCAGTGCGATCTTCGATCCAGAACAATCCGCTGTCCTTGTAGGGCAGCAGCGCAGCATCCTTGTCGGCACCTGTGGCCAGGAACTTGAACTTGCGGAAGGCTGTGTCACCGAACAGCTTGCGCAGGTTCTTCTTGCGCAGCTTCTGTGCGTATGGATTGGTGCTGAGGCTGGTGACCACGTCAAACACGTATCCATGCTTCTCATGCAGCATCTTCACGTAGTAGGTGGCATCGCGCAGCGCAGGCAGGAAGCCGATGGCAGCGCTCTCGTTGAACAGCTTGATCAGCTTGCGAGTGTCTTCCTTGCTGATACCATAGCGCAGGCCCATGTCATAGCTGGCAGCATGGTCTGGCTGCAGCTTGTGACCATGTTCTTCCATCCAGACCTCAAAGGCCCATTCCCAGTTGCAGAGAACGCCATCGCAGTCCGTTACTATTACTTTAGGGTCAGTCATTTTATGTCCTTGATCGTGTTGACAATTTTCACATAATTTAGGCGAGTTTCTGCGAGGTCAGGCCGGTTCCAAACACGCCCGTGTGTCTTAACCTTGGCGGTGATCCGCACCATGCTCATTGGTTCCAAACGTGTCTTTTGGAAGAAGCTGACCACGCAACCATCATCTGAGATAGCACTGTGATTGTAGGTGCTCCAATTTTGGTTATAGCGTGCGCTGAGAATCTGCACTGCAACATCCACAGTGTGATCAACTGGAGCCAGCACAGCATCCCGGGCATGGTTAAACAGTGCGTCGCTTTCTGATTTAGCACGCACACCGTCTGCCATGGTAGTGATATAGGCCAAGGTCTTGATATCCTGCAAGCGTATGAGATCGGAATGCAGCAGTTCGGCGATCTTGCTGCGGAAATCGTTGTGATCGTCCTGCAGCGTGCGCAGCACGTTGTCGTTGATAACCGTTTCCATGTCAGCAGCTGCTTGGCTGCGGATCTCGTCAGTGATCACCAGCTGGATTGCATTGTCCAGTGGGATGTCCGCAGTTGACCGGTGTAGTGCAATAGCATTGTTGATCACGGTCTGGTAGAGGCTGGGCACGATCGTGTCACCAGCATGCACGTTCTGTGCAGGAATGTTCTCGATAGCGTAGATAGGTTCGGTAACCACGCTGCGATTGGCACGATCAGCCCAGCCCTGAGCACGATACAGCTGCCAAGCAGCAGTGATCAGCTCTGTGGCTAACACGGGAGCGATGATTGGCTTGCTGGTGATATCTGTGTACATAGCTGTCTCTCTGCTGTGTGTCATAGCTTAAATTAGCATATGAACAGTATCTGTCAACCAATTTCTTCAGACAACATTGGTGCAAGTTCTGGCACTAGATCTGCTAGATTCTCACCTCTTAATCTGTCTAATCTATTGGTATAGACAGCAAATTGTCGCCTATATTCCCGTAATTCACCGTGGTCTAGCTTGGGCATACCCTGACGTATCTTATGTTTTAAGCGTAGGTCGTCAGGCATGGTATCAGCAGCTGCTGTTAGGATGTCATTTGGTAGAATGCTCAAGCTTAGATATCGAGGACCATGCAGCAACACATCGCAGAATCTCACACTTGATCCAAATTCGGATTGAGCCCAACGCCTGAGATTACCTTGGTCAAAGGCATTATATGCGTAGATAGTATTCAATATCAACACAGACTGCAGCCTAAGCCTGCTGGTAAGCAATTGCCACTTATGTCTGCACTGATCCCAGCTCATGTTAGTACCTCTGGCATATTCGTGCAGCTTGCCCGTAGCATCTATGCTGATCTCTAGATCCAGCATGGGGAATTGGTCAAGCAGGTCCAGCATCTCATCACTGTAAGCAGTACCGTTAGTGATGATCTTAAGCGTTGAACATCTGTGATTCAGTCCCAGTGATACCATTGAGTTCAGCAAATCAAGGGTTTCGTCATTGTAAAGAGGTTCCCCGCCCTTGAGCTCTACTATGAATGGTGCTGTGGCAGACTGCATGGATTGGATGATGGCTGGGATCAGTGCTGCGCCCGTGAACAGATTCTGCGGCCCACGGTCTTGGTTCACATGAGACCATGCTAAATCAGCTAGCAACTCTGCGTCTTTGATCCAATGTGTGCTGAAGTTCGGACCACATATACGGCATTTCTGATTGCATTTGTTGCTGAGGCTCAGATCGTAGTGCAGCCTATTGGCGTAGGCCGGATCTGATAATTTTGATACATCCAGATTCTGTGCCAGCTGTTGATTGTATAGCTGCCTGTTAGATATGTTCTGTCCTGAATTTTCTTTGAAATAACAGACATCACAAGCAGGTGATGTTTGACCAGACAGCATGTTCTGCTTGATAGCAGCTATGGTGTCAGATGAATAGAAGCTGTGTATCTGTGCCGTGGGGGCTGACACCGACCGATTCATGCAGCACAGTCCCACTGTGTCGTTGGGGTTGATGGTGAGCGTGGCCCACGGTGCAGCACAGAAAGTTGGGCTATCAGTCAATCTTGATTGCTCTCATCCTCAGCATCTTCCTCGACATCTTGTTCAGCATCCCATTCTGCGCGGCTTTCCATGATGCTGTCCAGATCCCAGTGATCCCTGATGTCCTTGGGCACAGTCTCGAGATCAATGTCGTCAAGCTCGTAGCAATCGTCGTCATCTTCAGACGTGTACTTACCCACGAATCCCACACCCTCTTCCAGATAGTGAGCGTCAATCTCAAACCCAAAATCCTCAGTCATGCTGCGATAGAACTCGATCGGCGGCGACCAAGCAGTGTCAAAGCTCACGCCGATCATGTTGCTGCCTTCGTCAGGTGCTTCTGCGTCAGCCCAGACTTCTGCGACGTCCCACTTGGTTCCCCAGTGCTTGATCTGCCATTCGTACCAGCTGGGATAGCCGTGCAGTTCCATGTTGCGTGCTTCCTGTGCTTTCACACGCTCAGCATAGTCATCACCAAAGGCAATCTCTTCTCTGAGTGCGTCTGGGCAGGGCAGGAACTGCTGGAACAGTTCACCGCGCTTGTAGGCAGCAAACACTCGTTGGATCTGTGTGGGATCGTCGTGGCGGAATTCTGCGAAGTTTGAACACCAGTTTGGAATGGTAACCTCCTATGTTTTATATAAAGTAGCTTTGATCAGCTATTAAGCTTCCCCATGATCTTGGCAAACAGCGCGTCAATGCGCTCTAGGCATTCGCGGATTTCTCGATCTACTTGGCTTTCTTGGCTCATGCTGTGCTCCTAGCTCTGTGTGTATCCATACATTAGCACATCTACCTGCGCTGTCAACCGATATCTAAGCTCAAAATCTGGCCGGTTTCGCTAGAATCTTGCCAGGATTCTGCGAATTTTCGGGCATCTTCCAGGGTGCGAAAAGCCATGTGCTCTAGCTCTAGCTCATCAGCAGTGAGATCCCAGCATCTGACCCAGTAGAACACACGTTCCATGCTGTCAAAATCTCTGGTGATCTCTGCCCTGCGAGCGTTGCGTTCTGACATCAGCAACAGATCCCAATACCAGCCAGCATCTCTTGTGCTTCTGCACAGTCGCTGGCTTCGGCATCGCATTCCATGAGATCCATGGCAATCATGATCAGCTGCATCTGGTCCAACTCATCAGTCCAGTGTGCACCGCGCCAAGGTTGCGTCCAGCTGTGGCTGATGTTCCAGAGATTGGGATCTGTCTTGCTCATGCTCAGATACCCGGATTGTCGCGCTTCATGTCACGTGTGCGCTTCTGGAAACCTGCTTGGCGGATCAAGAAGTCCACCCAGCTGTAGGGAGTGTCGCCAGCTTCGTAACCATGCAGATGGCGCTTGGGATGCAGTTCCAAGGGCAACATGTCGCGCTTGCTGAACTCCAGCATGACCATGTCTTTCCATTCTTGGAAGCTGGTGTTCTTGAACGTGTGTACCTTGGTCGCCATGTGATTGATCCTCTGGGTTTATATATCAATTGCGGTTATCTATATAGTGCATGATGCCAAATCCCAGCATCAGCAACAGTGCAAACACCATGAATGGTCCAAACATGACCAGCCCATCAAATGCTGTAAGTGTTTGGTTCATAGCATGTGCTCCCGTTGCTCTCACTGTTACAATAGCATAAACAGAAATACTGTCAACCACTTAGATGGTAAATAAATCCATGCGCTTGCTAGATATATTCAACAATTTCCTGCTGGAAGACCTCGAGGGCCAAAAAGCTTCTCGCGGCCAGTTCATCAAGGACAAGTACGGCAAGGAATGGCGTGGCATTCCCGGTTATCCCAAGGACAAGCTTGACGCACTGATCGACAAGATCGGTGAAGTTGACCCCAGCCGCAACGGCATGTACATGCCTTGGATCGCCAAGCTGGTGATAGGTAAGCCGCAGGAAAATCGCGCAGAAGACTTGGATCGTGTTGGCGAAGATCTACAGAACTTCGAGACTCATAAGCGAGAGATAGCACGCAAGGACATCAATCAGTACAAGAGCTTTGCTGATCTCTATGACGTGACTGCTCCGTTCATGGCACCTCGCGAGCTCACAGCTGATGAAGCTGAGAAGGCTCGCCAGAAGGAAGAGCTGGAAAAGGTCAAGAAGGACATTGTTACTGTGTATGCTGGTCCAGAAGGTTGGATACGCATACCCAATACCTATGACGCAGCCAAGTTCCTGGCACAGAACACTCGCTGGTGCACGGCCATGCTGCATCAATACCAGCACTACAGCAAGGACGACAAGCTGTTCGTGGTCTACAACAAGGAAAACAAGCAGCGCTATCAGCTGCACATCAACAGCGGTCAGTTCGCACAGGAAGACGATCGCAACATCGGCACCAGCAACGTGCCAGAATGGGCCAAGCCCAAGATACTGGAATGGTACAAGGCTAACCAGCCAAACCTCAGCTGGAAACAGGTGATGACGCTGAGCACCTACGGTGACGAGAATCTGGCCAAGGGCACGCCCCACGAAGATCTAGTAAATTTGATGCGCCTCTACAACGTCTGATCAACAGACAAGCTCAAGCCAATGCACCATAAATATCCCACGCAATCTAGGATGACCTTGGCTCATGGCTCGAGAAAAACCCACTGTTAATAAATCCAAGGTCTCTCTGAATAGCCAGCAGGGCTTGTGGGAGAGCAGTGGTGGCATGACTGCCAACAGATTCGCTGCCATGATCAGCCAAGGACGGATCGAAGATGCCATAGCAGAGCTGGACCATGCTGGCTACAAGCATGGCAACGATCCCAGCATAGACAGGGTGTTCCACGACAAGATAGCCGTGATCCAGAAATGGATGGAGCGCATGCTGGATCTCAGCGTAGCAGATGGTGCCTATGCGTGGAAGATGATCAAGGGCATGGATCTGCCCTGGGACAGCGTGGACAGCTGGTGGGCAGACCACAAGCCCGACATCATCAAGCCACTGCTGATATTGGTCAACAAGGGTTGGTGGGATAGGGTAATAGAGACCATAGATCACGACCTGATAGGTGAGTTAGATCTACGATGGCCCGAGCTAGCTATCATACGCAAGAGTGCTGACGCCGAATGGGAGCGCGAGCAAGCTCAATGGACTGATCTCGACGAGTCTTCTCAGCTCTATCCTTTCGCTCGCAAGCAGATACAGGATCGGGTACAAGACGTTGGTCGAGAGATTCGCAAGCCTCATACCAGCTTGGCCCTGCGTGCGCTGATACTACGCCTGGCTGACACTTATCATCTGACGTCCGAGGAAATGCGGGAGTTCCTAGCGCCGATAATGGATGATATCTTGGCCTTCATAGAGGCCAACATCGGAGGTCGTGCTATAGCTATAGCCTTAGGCGATGTTGCAGCCATGGCACGCAACCACGTGCTTACCCCCGAGATACGTGCTGTGGTCAACAAGCATAAGCCGGAGATCATTCGCCTCATGCTGAGCAAGATCAAAGAACACACTCCTGCTCATGCCATGGACTTCGTAGAGATGATGAATACTGCTGGCATAAAATGGCCCGAACTTGACATCATACGACAAGCTAACGAAACATACCATAGCGAACAGCAGCAGAGATTAAAAGCAGAATACATCGATCAACAGCGCCGTCGCCGTGGTGATCTAGATGAAGCAGATGATGATGAGGAAGAGGACGAAGGTCCCATAGTCAGCATATCATCGCCCGATCAGCAGATAGTGGACCACATGTATCGCAGGATGCGCGAAGGCAGCTGGATGGCGTTACAGGACGCTATCTCAGAACTGGAACAACGGCGCATGCCAGATCACATGATCGAAGAGATACTGAGCCCGCAGGCAGGCAGCATCGTCAGATGGATTGACAACCAGATCCAAGAAGGTTCGCACAATAATAGGATGATAGAGCAGGCATGGAAGCTGTTGGAAATGGGGGCACGTTGGCCGTCATTGGTCCAACTGTTCAACAAGCACAAGGACCTGATGGTGCGCGACATGCTGCGCCAGATGAAGACTGCTGATTCGCTGGATCTAGAAGATATTGAAGGGCATCTGCGACAGCTGTCAGAGCTGGGCATGAATTGGCCTGAGATGGCAGTGATCAGCAACAGCGTTAACGCAGAGCTGGATCGCATACACAACATTGACGAATCAGGCGACATGCTGGGCTATCGCATCAGCAAAGGCGATCTCATAGATGGCATGCGTGACAGCCTGCGTGCGGGTCACAACGGTGCCTGGGGCAACAACTATGCGCACCTGCGTCCTTTCTGGAAACCAGACTTCACCGTTAGGAAACTCACTGGGATCAAGCCAGACATCGTGGCTTGGATCAACAAGTACCTCAGCAGCGATAACCCAGCTAATTGGCGGTACGGCAAGCGTGCCGTGGTTGATCTAGATCATCTGGGTGTGGATTGGCCAGAGCTGTGGCGCACAGTGGACAGCAACAAGCGAGCATGGTTACACCCGTGGTTAAGCGAAGTCAAGGAAGTGTTGCCCAGGCGTCACTGGGATGATCTCGCCGACCTCGAAGACAAGATCGTTGTATGGCAGCGCATGTTTGAATCACATGGTCTCAAGTGGCCAGAGATAGCGACCATACTGGCCAGCATACGCGGCGAGACCAACACGCTTGCCGAGGCCAACATCGAAGATCCGGTGATCAAGCAGTTAAAGAACCTGCTGAACAAGGATCGAATATACGAAGTCATGGAGCTGCTCAGACGGCATAGCATCCAAGTGAGCAAACATCCAGAACTCATAAAGCTGATGTGGGAAAAGCGAGATCTCATCAAGGAGTTAGTGCGGGCCAATATACTGCATAAGTCTTACGGTGCTGCATACGAGAAGATAGCTGACATCCTCGACACCGGAATCAATTGGCCATGGCTGCGAGAGATGGCAGATGCTGTGCCCAAGGAAGATGTGATACGCCACCTGCTGACAAAGATGAGGAAAGACAACCTGTTTGGCATGGACGATGTGCCATATACCATCAAGGGTGCAAGGCGTTTGGGTTACGATTGGCCAGAGCTGGCAGCCATAGAAAAGAGCCTGCGTGCCAGCGGCACGATCAACGAGAGCTCACTGGCCAAGGCTGCTGTAGAAGAAGCCAAGCAGATGCTGTGGAGAGAACTGCCAGATGGCAACTGGTGGATTCTAGGCCGTGCGCTGGACAAGATGATCTATGCCAAGGTGCCACCCAGTGAGATCTACGCAGTGTTGGATGAATACAAGGAAGACATACTGGCGCAGCAGAACAAGCTCACCCAAGCCGACACCGGCTCAGAGGTCATGGCAGGTCTCAGCAACCTGCGCAAGCTGCGGGAAATCGGAGCTGGTTGGCCAGAGATTGGTCAGATGATCACACGCAACAAGCACCACATCATGCGTGCTGCACTGCAGGAGATCAAGAACTACAGCACAGAAGAGTATGGTGAGGAACTGCCACACATATACAAGAATCTCAGGCAGCTGAAGGTGGATTGGCCAGAGATGGCAGTGATAGCCGATGGCATTCTCTCCATACAACAGCTGGGCGAAGACTGGCACGACGTGGACACAGATGACTATGATGAGGTATATGGTCGCCTGGGCAGTGCGCTGCAGGACATAGACAATGGCTTGCGTGATCACATGGACGATTGGCATGCTGAAATGGCGGTCAACGGTCTGGCTGACCTGGCACAGCTGTTGGACAACCATGATTGGTTAGAAACTCCGACACCCAGCCAATACAGCTTGGATCTGGTCAAACAAAAACCTCTGTTTGTCAAGGCATTGTTAATGGCCCTCAGGGCTGACGCAGACTATGACAATATTAAAGATGCCATACGCATGCTGGAAGACTACTGGCATGTGCGTTGGCCAGAACTGGACACCATCAACAAGAGCATGCGTGCTGGCAAGTTAAAGGAATCTGAACCCAGCTATGACGAGGAAGCCTATCGCTATGCTGAAGAGATGGCTGCTAATCTTCCAGAAGTCGCAGCTAATCCTGTGGATGCCATGTATGTGTTCCTACACGCAGCTGATCATCCAGAGGTCATAGGACCCTGGGCTGCAGAATACTTTGCGCCTCACAAGGATCTGTGGATACGTTTCCTTTTAGAGCAGATGAAGAGTGATGAGTATGCCACAGACGAGATCTATGAAGCAGTGAGCATGCTAAAGCGCATGCGCCTGCCTTGGCCAGAGCTTGACGTGATTGCTCGCAGCATAGGAGCAGATTTCCGTGGCTGACCTAGGATCACGTGCAGCAGACATAGTAGATAAGCTGGCTGCCGGCCTCAGGGTGGGCAACGTGCACGCCGTGAAGGATGCTACGCAGGAATTGCGCAGGCGAGGATTTGACCCTGACATACATCTGCGTGCTATACTGCCTCTGTTGGAACGCACGCTGCTGACGCTGATCAGGCGAGGCAAGCAGCATCACGAACAAACTGACTTCCCAGATAATAACTTCCGTACGGTCATGCACATACTGGACACGCTGAATCCATCTGACTGGCCTGAGCTGGCACAGCTGCTGGATGATCACAAGCAGGACATCATCAGAGATCTGCTGCTGAGGATGCGAGAAGGCTGGACTGCCAGCGCACTCGTAGCCGTTCATGATCTGCAGCGTTGGGGGCTGCGTTGGCCTGAGCTAGCAATCATAGAACGCACTGCACAGGATGATGTTGACAGCGGCGTAGATGAGAGCCGCGATGACTACACGCCTGGCACGGAAAGCTTACTGCGATATCTGCGACAGGATCTCGATAAGGGTGACTACGATGCCGCGCTGGAGATCATAGGAGAATTTGCTTGGGCCGGTGAGAGCATGGATCTCAGTGAGTTGCTCAACAGTCACAAACCAGGACTGATGCGAGCCATGCTAACTACAATGAGCAATAATAACAGCGAAGGTGTGCTGTACATCATGCCATCGTATCTAAGCGGATTGGAGCAATTAGGCATGCACTGGCCAGAGTTCAATACCATACAGCACAGCCTCGATGTGATGAGCAAAGAGCAGCGCGATGATGTCACCGAAGATTATGCGTTTGGTAAACCTGCGCCTTCAGAGATCAATGAGCTGTTTGCTTATCTGGAAAGCCATGAGGGATATTATGCGGTATTATCGCTGTACAGATTGGCTGATGCAGATATAGATCCCAGCTATGCTGAAGATATCCTGCCATACAAGACGTTGATCATACGCGGCATGCTAGAATGGGCCAAAGAGGACCCAGAATGGCCGCCAATCGTGCTAGGTGCCATAGACACGCTGCGTAAAGTTGGCATAGACTGGCCAGAGCTGGATTCGATCAGCAAGAGCGCACTCAGCGATTTCGATCAGCTCACTGAGACCAATCTCGCCTACGCCAAGCAGGATGCTGAACGTGCGGTGCGCGGTGTGTCATCAAATCTCGAAAAGATGCGCAAGGCAGGACTGAGCTGGGAGGCATATTACCAACTAATTGATGCGCTATACGGTGTGTTGGCCGTGAATCGCAGCTACGCAGACATGACCACGCCTGTGCTGGAACACTACAAGACCGACATCCTGCGTACCTTGCTGTGGAGCATCAAGACATCAGTGGAGCAGGGCAGGCACGACATGTTCATGGACAGCATGTTTGATGCGTTTGCTCGTGCTAGGATCAACTGGCCAGAGATTGATGCCATCAAGCGCAGCATGCGAGCTCGCCTGGGCGAAGCTTGGAGCAAGAAGTACAAGAAGAGCATCAACTGTGCTCACCCCCGGGGATTCAGCCAGAAAGCACACTGCGCAGCACGCCGCAAGCGCAGAGCCGGTGGCAAGACCAAGAGCAAGAGCGTGAGCGAAGCCATCCGTGGTCAGCAGCGATTCATACAGAGCACAGCAGACCGTCTCAGGGATGATCTGGAGCAAGGTGATTGGATCAGCGCCAACTATACCGTGCAGCGCCTCAACCAGACTGATCCAAAAGAAGTGCAGGAGATATTTGAGCCTCTGGCACCACTGTTTGCCAAGATGGTTGATGACGATCCCATGGGCACGCTCAATTACATGGACAGGATCACGGGATATATTGATCATGTGTACCCTGAGATCACACGCGCATATGATCGCCACAAGACCGAGATCATGCAGCAGCTGCTGAAAGAAGTGCGCAGCGGCAATCATGAAGACTGGGTGCGCAGGCAGATCGGTCAGTTGCGCAACTGCGGGATCGATTGGTCAGAACTCAACGTTATAACACGCAGCCTTCTAGAAAGCGATGATTCTGCGGCAGCAGCCCTCAGGGACGAGGCCCGCGACACAGTCATAGGTATGTTCACTCGCGACCTCAGGAAGGGCGGTCGTGGCATCTACTACGTGATGTATCACATGGATGATTGGGGTTTACAGCTCAAGGATTGGCCCGAAGTGGCTGAGATGATCGATGACCACAAGCGAGCTATCGTCAAAGAACTGCTGAAAACAGTCAATGGAGACTTTAATGACGATCAACGGGTTAATCGCGAAAGCGCACGCTTTACCATAGATAGGATGAGGCGCATAGGTGTTGAGTGGCCAGAGCTTGCGGTCATACAGAAGAGCATTGACGCTGATCAACCACAGCTCACTGAAGAGTTTGGCACGTTTGAAGAGACCATGGAGCTGATAGCTTCGCACATGAGCGACATAGCTAACCATCTGGAAGAAGGTCATGATCTATGGTTAGTGGGAGATCTCAGCGACATCTACATCACGTTGGAGAACGAGAATCTGGACCAACAGTATTGGCCGAAGCCCGAGGATTGGGACATCAACTTAGAAGCTCACAAGACCCACTTCGTCAAGGGCATACTGGAAGCCATCAAGCTGGGTGAAGGCGATGAGGCTGTGCAGGCTGTGCACATGCTCAAGGATTATTGGCATGTCAATTGGCCAGAGTTTGACATCATACTCAAGAGTGTCAACGCTGACAGAGCAACAGAGATTGACGAGCTGCGCGGTTATAGGTCAGATCCAGTATACGCAGCAGCACAGAAGGAGCTTGCCCCCAGCAAGATGAAGACTGCCAGCGAGCGTGAAACAGCCATGGAAAAGTTCACTGACTACATGGAGACACAGGGTTTCAAGCACATCGGTCATGGCAGCTTCAGCAGCGTGTACCTCAAGGATGGCTATCCGTGGATGTTCAAGCTGTGGAGCCACGATCCTGCCTATCTCTGGTGGATCACCTGGGCAGCCAAGCACCAAGACAATCCCAACGTGCCCAGAGTCAAGGGCCTGCCGGTCAAGATAGCCAAGGACACTTACGTGGTGCGCCTTGAAAAGCTGCGCGGTCTGATAAGACGCGAGGGTAACCTCAGCAAGGGCTACGACAAGCTGGCCTATCTGGTGGATCGCATAGAAAGCGTGGATGATCTCAGCAAGGAAGACCTGCAGTGGATTCGTTCAGAGTATCCAGGAGTCTATGACATACTGCGTGTGATACAACGGGCAGGAAGTGACTTTGTGGTTGACTTGCACGGCGACAACATCATGCTGCGTGGACAGGTGCCCGTGATAACTGACCCTGTGGTTGGCTAATCATGCTGTATTTCTTTGGTGACAGTTTCACCTACGGTCACGGATTGCCAGACTGTTTGGTAGACGGCGAACATGCGGGTCCAGAACCCAGCCGGCTGGCTTTTCCCACGCTGATCAGCAAACAAACACACATACCTCATGTGAATCTTGCTGGGCCAGGCACCAGCAACCAACACATGTTGTACAAGCTGCGAACCAGCGATATCACCGCAGACGATGTGGCTATATTCTGCTGGAGCCAACTGAACAGGCAGCTGATACTGCGTGAGGATAAGCCAATACATATGGGACCTTGGCATGAATCTGCTGGCTACTATTATGATCTACATGATGATCATGCGCTGCGCTATGACAATGTGGTCACGCTAGAGCACGCCACGCTGTGGTGTGCGGCCAAGGGTATAAATCAGCTGATGTTCAGTGTGGGACCAGTTGATTGCTCAGAGTCGGCCAGATACATGCTAGACATCATGCGCAATCATGAACTTGACATGGCTGATGACAACAAGCATTTTGGAATGCTCACGCATATGGCATGGGCTGATGTGATATCAGGGTATGTAAACTCGATTTACTCTGTCGTAGCTACTGATAGCATTGACTAATTCTTGACGATCTAGGTCAGTTTTCAAACACGCTACTGGTATAGCACCTATGCTGAGATCCTGGTCATCCTTATTAAATCCCAGCTGAGCTAGGTGTGCAGCATTCTCATCCCACCATGCCCAGAACTTGGGTAGTTCGCTGCGCATGGTTGCATCATAGAACGCTATCATCATTTCTGGGCTGTAGTGACGCAGCGGGCGAATGTTATCATCGCCTACCACATCGTCGCCATCGAAGTAGACGTTCCACAGTGATTTACCAACTTCACAATAGTTGAGATATACCTCGCCGAAACGCTTTTCTGTATCAAACAACTTGTAATCATCTGTGGTAAGCAGGTTTCGTTTGAAATTGAGGAACGTGATAACAACATGAGGCCACGGTTTAAAATTACGTTCTGCATCGTGTATGTCCTCTAATCTGTGTATCTGTATGTTAAAATCATTGATGGCATCTCGTACAGCTTCTGGTGCACGTACCCAATAATCACTAGGAGACAGCAGCCCTCCTCTGATATCTTCAAATCGCTTGTGTAGCATGTTGAGCTGTGTCCTATTGCCTAAAACAGCAAGTTCGTCGATGATATGCTCGTGTGCGTTTATGGTATGAATGCAACCGTTTATCCTATCAACGGTAGCAGTTTCGTTCCAAGAACTACCAGGAAAATCATATAACCGATCAGCTTCTCGTATTGTGGGATCTTCCTTTAATATCTCAACTAACAGATCATACCAGCGCTGTGCCAGATTGGTTGAGTACACCTCAAATTCTAAGGTTAGGTGATTATCACCGTCGCAGAATTCTACGCAAAAATTATCCATCAGTCTATGATGTACTCGGTCACACACATGGCATTTAAGTCTCGGCGAGTCTTACCATCCTTGCCAACAGCACTATGTAGCAATATCTGCCTAGCATTTTCGCAGGCTGCCTGGCTGGAATATTCTTGCTGCTGTACGTTCTGTCCCATGATCCATATTATGAGCAGATAAGGTACAGCTGTCATCGCATCCATTCCTTGTGATAGCGTATAAGTGTCTCTATGGTTTGCTGATCCAGCTGTCCGTGTGGCATCATTCCTTCCAGATATGCAGCTTCGACAAGATTGCGTTCTTTGCAATAAAGTCCTATCAATTCCAACAGCTTATCCATCTAAGCTGCCAATGGTAAGATCAAAGCTTTGATAGCTTTACGACCAATACTGGCATAGTCCTTGTTTATGTTGCTCTTGTAAGCATGGCAACATTTGCAAAGAGTCTGCAGATTCTCTGGACGATTATCGTTTGGTATTCCATTCTTGTGATCCACATCCAACATCCCTTGCCAGAAAACGTTAGTGGTACATTTGAAGCCTAATCTACTGTCTGTGTTCTCACAATAGTCTTTGCGATATTTGAGATAAGGATGCTTGCTGTTCTTGTAATCAGTGTAACTGTTGAAGCCTGCTTGTTTGGCCTGATGTTCTTGATATTCTGTAACGCTGTCAAATCCTGCATTGAGAGCTGTTTGCAGTTTGATGTGTTGTTGATATTGTCTAGTAGTCATACCAAGATTTCGTGCGCTAGTCTCCAATTTATAACGATTGTACTGACGAATGGTCATACCCAAATTGCGAGCTGCTATCTGCAACTTTTCTCGATTGTACTGCTTCATGCTGATACCGCGTTTCTTAGCAGTGACCTGTCCCATATATGTTAGGCCGTGTTTGGCAGCTACATTTCGGCTGTGGTGCGAACTGCATACTTTGCGATAGTTTGGACTGCCATCCTTGAGGCAGGATATGATAGCACGCGGTTGATCGCAGTGATCAACGCTGCAGACTGGACGATCTTGTGGCGCTGGTATCTTAGGATTCTGTCCATACACAGTTGAATGTTTGCACATAACATAATCTCCTGTTAGAAAAATTTCTCATACAACTGACTTAACATAGCACATCTAACAATGCTGTCAACTGAAATCAATCTGAGGAATCGTAATAGAGAACCTCGTCTGATATTCCTTTAGCCATCGGCTCTCTGCGGCCAAATCTGAACGTATAGTGTAAACTATCCTTACAGACTATGTTTTTCTTGGCAATTTGCATGAGTTCAGGTCTTCCGCATGCTAACCTTTGCCTGCAGAGATCAACGTTATCTGGCATGATATCCACTCCGAATATCGAGTTGAGCGCTGTTTCAATATCTATGCCGTTCTCTAATTTCCTTATGAAGACTTCGCTCAGAAACTGACCGTCTCCGCAGCTGGGATCGCAGAAGGTCTTGGTCGGATCGGTGAATAATTCTTGAGGTAACTGGTCAAGCAGCTCATTCACCAGCACTGTTGGAGTGAATACTTCATTGGTTGCTTTGATCCTGAGGCTGTCACGTTCGATGCCGCTCATGTATTCGCGGTCGCGCACATGTGCTATGATTTCATGCATTGTCATACATGAGCTCCACCCATTCCTGCTTTATGGCACCCTGTTTGAAGAGATAGCTGATAGTTTCCACCGGCACACCAAATTCCTCTTCCACACATTCATACATTTCTGGATCGTTTTCCACGGCTACCATGGCATCAACTAAGATGCTGTTGTTAGTTCCCAAAATAATGATGTCAAGGTTTTCAATTATAGCGGTGATTACCTTGCGAGCCTCTGCTAGTTCTTTCTCTGAACTGAGATCTCTATGGTTGCCGGAAGAATTGCGTTTGGCATTTTCTCTGGTTTTGCCATGCAATGTAACATCTTGCGCAGCATTCCTAAAGTAGTCTGCTTTTCCACTGGCCAACGCTTTGATAGCGCTAGCAGATAATAGGCTCATGTCAACTATCTTACCTAGCACGCGACTGATACCCTTGCGTGCCATGCTGGCTGCAAGGAACGTGTCAACATCAACTTTCACCGATCCGTCAGGTGTGCAACGGAAGATGTCAATGGTGCGCAACACATCGCGCATGGCTTCTTGCAGGCTCTTTCCTTCTGTGCGTTTCTTGTGATTGAGCGCAGTCTCTAATATCATGGGATCGAATTTGTCGTCTCGATTGGGGTCAAAGCTGAGGCTGAATATGTTGCCAATCTTGCCCAGTCCATTTGGAGTTAGAGTGCGACTCATCTTTTGGATTGTCGCACCATTCTCTCCGCGATCATAAGCAAGATATAGTTCTGTTATCTCGGGTATGCTGAAGCTGCGCTGGGCCATATGGCTGGCTATGATCAGCACGTTCTTTCCTGTGGAAATCACTTCTTTCACTGCCTGTTCTGCGCGGCGATTGGTTATCTTTCTACCATTGTGCATGGTAGCTCCGCAGAGCACTATGATCTCAAATCCCTGCAGTGTCTGAGCAGCTATGTTACCGATTATCTGCAGCTGGGGATTGTGTGCCGAGAAAAACATCATGACAACCTTGCGTTCTGGTTTCAGATTACCAATCTGAAGATCCACGTTAAGCTCATCATGACCGCCCTGTCCTTTGAACAGAGATTCTAATACTCGACTAAAGAATCCCTTGCTCTTGATAGGGTGAGCTGCAAACTTGCTCCAACTTGGCAACAGCTTAAACTCATCATCCACCTCACCTGCTGCTATTGCTGCATTGACGGGTCCATTCAAATCCATCTGATAGCACCTGAAATCAGGGACCAACAGATCGCGTGCGGTATCCATGGCAAAGTTTTTCAAAGCATTAGTACCCGATTTACCTTGGATGTAATGCTGTTTAGCATGCTTTTGCACCAACAATTCGGGATAGGTTACACTGGTCATGGTGTCTATTGGCCAATGAGTGACAGCACGATCGCTGTTTGTACCTGTCATGATCACAGCTAGAGTTTTACCGTCCATCTTGTCTACCAACGGTTTAGCTTGTTTGATTTGATGTGCTCCAAAATCAGCTTCATCTACTATCAGCATGCGTTGTTTTGCAGGCTGTGCAAAGAGGAAGTCTATGCGTTCCTGGCGCCTGCTGCCGTTGTTCAAACTCAGATATGCAAAGACTTGCTTGTCTTGGCTCAATGCATCTGCTATCTTTTGTTGATAGTCGTCATCGGCAGTGTCAACATGCACATAGTGGGCAAACTGCTGGTAGCTGGTAATGTCACTGGCAAAGCTGGTAAACACTGTCTTCACATAGCTGGCTACTATGACCAAATCTGCGTCAGATTCCGCTGCTACTGCTCCGCTCCAGATGGTCTTGCCAAACCGTGCACAAAGTTCACTTAGGACTATGCGTTTACCTTGGGCAAATGCAGCCAGGACTTCTTGCGCTATCAGATATTGTTTGGTGCTTAGCTTAGCAGTTATCAGAGGTTGTCCTAGCTTGGCCAATAATAGGTTCACGCGAAGCTGCATTTCTTCGCCGCTTAGCTTATGTACTTCGCCTGTGCTGCCCTTGCGGAAACCTATATGCTCGCGCAGATAATCATCCATCTTACTGCGTTGGTGATATCTGCCAACCTTCTTGGCTTCTTCACTGACATCCCAGATGGCGATTAATCTTATCCTCCCATCGTCAAATCTGTCTTTGCGTACCCCAACTGATTCTCTGATGCGAGATAGACATTCAGTGCGTGGGTCTTGCCCGCTCTTAACCCAGCGTTCTCCAAACTTACATTCACCTTCGTCACCTTCTTCTACCCACAGGTAGCAGTACATGCGATCCATTAAACAACACCCTGTGTTTTTTCTATGAATTCAATCTCTGCGTTGGTTAGTCCAAAATGTGCATATAGCTGTAAATCATCCCAGGCTCGAGATAGATCAACTGAGGGCAATGCTTTAATAACATCCAGGGTGTTCCATCCGCTCCACTTGTTTATGTTTAGAAGGTATTGGTACAATTTACTATTGAGTACAAACCTTGCAACATCCTGCTGATCATCTCGTATCTGCAACCATGCAACTGCTTGGCTGCAGCCTATGTTTTTATCAACCATGACCTGAGTATATCCACTGAGAGTTATCATAGCTTTGGACATCTCATAATGTGGTGCTAGATGGTCTGTTTTGAGCTCTTGGGCCAGCGTATGGAAAACCCTGTATTGTCCTTTGCTGGAAAATCTAGTTTTCTTGCTGGTGTGATATTCAGTGGTACGTTTAAACTTGAATCTATTTAGACCGCTGAAGAACATCTTGCGATTGATGGATAGGCTCTCGGCTGTGATGAGACAGGGTAACCATTTCGATGTTCTAGGGATTTGATAGTTGTTACCTTCATATACAACTTCAAAATCGCCAGACTGTTGCTGTTTGGTAAGTTGCCAATGGCTGAATGTGCTGCCAACATTGAAATGTTTACTAGCATCTAAATTGACTCTTAATCCATAACCCATGAATTGATCAAACATCTTACCGGGGCTTAACCAGCTAGAAGGCGTGATCATAGCGATTATTGAGCCATCATGGCTGAGCTTATCCACGCTGTGTTCAACGAATTTGCTCCAAAGTGTCCATCGCTTGCTATTATGATTGTTGGTGAATGGCGGATTACCCACTATTACGTCAAATTTCATGTTGATAGGCTCCTCCGAGATATTTACAGCCTCATAACGACCAATGAGCCCGTGCTTGTTCCTAGCATATGTTACTCGTAATTTGTTGTTTTCGTAACCAAAAACTCGGCCTGCTACATTATCTCGACTGTGCCCATGGGCCAGCAATCTCTGTTCAATCACTGATATGATCTGTCCGCCCGCCATGGCAGGATCACAGAAGGTCACAGATGGGTTGGTCCAAACTGTTTTTGGCAGTCCGTCCAGTATCTGGTTGACCAAATCGTGTATCTCAAATTTTAACCTAGCAAGCATATTTGATTTTCTAACCATACAAACTAATCCATGCTATTAGATTAACATATACACGTAAACTGTCAACCTGATACAGTTAAATCTACCAAAAGATAAATATCCTGTATTTGAACGATAATTTGGTGTGTTTGACCCATGGACGAAGCACTCAAACTCATAGGCGAAGTTGGTTTTCCCATGGCAGCAGCCCTGGGCGGTGGCTACTTCGTGTTTCTCACGCTCAAGTTCATACTCGCAGGCGTGATGAGCAGCGTCAAGGGACTCAGCGGCATCATCATGGCATTGGACAACAGGGTCAAGACCATGAACGCAGATGTCATACGCATTGACACGCTGATGAGCAGTGCGCTGGGTGTTCGCCCTGACATCGATCGCATCGGCCGAGCCAATGGCAAGGAAGACGCAAGGAGAGACTGAAATGAACGACACTGTGTTACAATACGTCATACTGGGTGCTATGTGCATCGATCTTGCTATCATAGTTTATATAGGCAAGGATGTGTTCTGGAAGCTGAAGTAACATGGACATAGCAGCAGCTATCAACAAGTATGGATTCCCAGTGGTAGCTGCTGGTGGCCTTTCTTACATCATCTATTACATCTGGCGTTGGGCAACCATGGAGATCAAACCCATCCTCAGCGATGCTAACACTGTGCTGATAGCATTGATCGATCGCATTCGTATGCTGGATCAAGATCTTATTAGACTAAATCAAAAATTAAATATCATATTACAGCTGAGAGGCAAAGAGATCGAATCAGAACGTCACTTACATGATGTCAAGACAGCAGCTGCTGCACAGGCACGCGAGCTGGAAGCAGCAGCACAGCAGAAGAAAGCTGCGGAAGAATTGAGCATGATTCGCAAACCAAGGCGTGCACGCAAGCCCAGGGCTGATATTGCCAACGCACAAGCCAACGGCGGCGGCGGAGACTGATCACTTGGTATTGGTGCCTTTAATGGTTGCCTCTTTTAGTATCTTAAACGGACTAGTATTGTTTTGCCTTGCAGCCTCATTGATACCTTGATACTCTACTCCTCGATAGATTACTGTCTTTAGTAAAGGATGTTTGAGTCTTTTTTCTTCGGAACAAGGTTGCTTCTTTCCTTTATTAGGAGAGGCTTTGCCATACATTGGATTCCTATCACCTACCAACTTCCGTTTGGCTATCCATTCATCTGATTGCTTAATACCTTTTCCTTTGCCTTTACGACTCTGACTAATTTTTTTCTTAGTTTCTTCAGTATGCGGCTTACCTGGAATACCACGTCTTGCAGCATACATGATTTCCATTCTTTCTTCTTGGGTTATTAACTTTAAGAGTCCTCGCCAGGCGAGATAATCTTGCCATCTACCATGTTCTTCGTATAGTTTACGATGCGCTTCGGCATGTTCTTCTATGGTAAGTTCAATAAGGTTAGACGGATCATCGGTGCCGCCCATGTGCCTAGGAATAATATGATGCATGTGTTTCATGCATGTATTTAGTATGTGTCCTGTACACCTTATTTAGATGAGGCACGATAGACTCTGTCCCAGCCATCGCCCGGTGGGTTGGCAGCCATCTCTGTGCACCTTTCGATCCACATGTCGTAGTAACCATCCATCTGCCCGTTGAACTGACCTTTCAGTGACTTACAGGCTCTTATGGCTTGCGCGAACCGCTGTGCGTTATAGTCAGCCATCATGTGCAGATGCTGCGTGCGATATTGTTCCCAGCGTGTGAAAGAATCACAGGGCAGCACCGTGTGTATGTTCACGCCTTCCTTCTTGCCCTTGACAGCAATGCAGTCCAAGGGCAGCGTGAAGTAGTCGTCCTTGACATATTCGTTGGTCTTGTCGCCAATGACCATGGCCACGTGGTAGGGCTTGCTTTGACCTTCTAGGCGTGAGGCAAGATTGACACCATCGCCAAGACAAGTGTAATCAAAACGTTGGCTACTACCCATATTTCCAACGACAACAGTACCAGTGTTAATGCCCAATCCCATACCAAACGGCGGTACGCCTTCTGCGCCCACTTCCTTATTAAATGCATCTAAGCTCCCCAACATTTCCAAAGCAGTCTTCACAGCATCTTTGGCATGCTGTGCATTGTCCAGTGGTGCGTTCCAGAATGCCATCTGCGCATCACCTATGTACTTGTCCAGCGTGCCACGGTTCTCTAATATCTTCTTGGTCATGGCAGTCATGTAACGGTTCATGATCTTCACCAGACCCTGCACGTCACTGCCATAGTGTTCACTGATGCTGGTGAATCCTCTGACATCTGTAAAGAGTATGGTTAACTCCTTGCTGTCACCACCCAGCACCAGCAAGTCTGGATTGCGCTGTAGCTGTGCCACCAAGTCTGGGCTTAGGTAAGTGCCAAACTGTCGCTTGATCTGCTGCTTCTGTAGGAACTCGCTGACGAACTTCACCATGTAGGCATGCAGAGCGACCACAATGCTGCTTGCTGTAATGGCAGTAGCGTCCCATAGAAATCTATGCTCGCTATAACCCCAGCGGCTACCAAGCAAAGCAGCGACAACAACCACAACCATCGTTCCAATGCCCACATAGGTCCACCTCGCCATTGCTATCAATATGATGCCAGCCACAGCTAGTGCTAGTATCTCGGCACCATCTGCCCAGTCTGGGCGAGCAATGTTGACCTTGTTGATCATGGTGCCCAGCACTGCTGCCTGCACATCCTGCGGCCATGCTGCACCTGTAGCAGTGCTCACTGGATTGCCTATGCCTGCTGCGCTCACGCCCACAATTACCACTGCCTTGTTGAGATCTGCTGGCAGTTTGGTCACTGAATAGTGTTGGCTCTGCTGACTCCAATCAATCCAGATGCGTCCCAGGTTGTCTGTGGTTATTGGGCCAAACTTGGGAATGCGCATCTTGTCGATGCCTAGCTCGCTGAGCTTGACCTGTACGGTGTTGTCCCCCGCCATTACACGCAGTACTTCCATGCCCAAGCTTGGGTATAATTTCCCGTCGTTGCTAATGATCAAGGGGACACGACGGTTCACACCGTCGATCTCTGGCAGGGTATTAACTGTGCCAACACCCACAGCAGGTGCTTCAAGCTCTGCGATGTTGGCAATGATACCCGGATAGTGTATGATGCGATCGCCGAACTGGCTGTTGACCACAGCTGAACCAGGCTTGCGAGGCGTGTTCTTGGTCGCTGCTGCAGGTATGTTGCTGAGGATCACTGGATGATCTCGCAGCGTCTCTGCCAGCTGTGCATCACCGCCAAAGCGATCGGCCTCAGGCATGAGCACATTCCATACCACAAGTCCAGCACCGTGTGCATATAGATCCTTGATGATGTCAGCATACACAGTGCGCGGAAACGGCCACTGTCCATACTTGTCCAGCGCGGCCTCGTCTATGTTGACCACAGCTATGTTGTTTTCTGTGGGTGCCTGTGCGGTGATTAGCGTGTCAAAATAACGCAGGCGCACGCTCTCCACAAAGCTGGGATCAACTGCACGCAGCGCGACCAAGATAGCAAGTGTTATCAGCGCCGTCCACGGCGATAGGAAGATCTTCTTGAGCATGGCGTATTTAACCCTGAGCTATTGAGTGATGCAGATGGCAACGTCGTTGCTGAAAACATAACGCACTTTACTGATGCTGCCAAATCTGCAGGTCAATTGATCTGTCTTGACTGACCCTGACCAAAGCACCCTGTCATCATGCTCAATCCTGTGCCACACACCGTTCCACCAGCTCCAGGCTACAGTGCGCAGTTCTGCGTTGGGTAGGTCCAGTACCCAGTGAGCCTGTTGGTTATCCACAGTGATATCTGTGTGCGTGCCCACAGTGTCTACCCAGCATTGCTGAGATTGCACCCACATCATGCCATGAGAGTCTGGTTGATCTATGTCACAGGTCACGCTGCGACCAGCAGTTGACACTGGTGTGGATATCATCAGCAGTGCCAGTATGAATATGGCAAGCTTAACGCCCAACGAAGGCTTTCAGTCCAGGTACTATCTTGGTCAGGCTGTGATAGGTAGCCCAATCAGTGCCACTGGCTACTACGCCATAGATGAACAGTCCCACATAGACCAGAGCTGGAACTATCACGAACAGTATCACACAGACCCAGAATATCTGCCAGCGTTCTTCAGCAGCTTCTCGAGCCAATCTCTCTGCTCGGGCAGCGTTCTTCACAGCATCTGCCTTGGTCTTCTTGTAGGCTTCACGCTGCGCAGGTGTCATGCGTGCCATGGCCATGGCTTCCTGTTCAGCTGCAATCTCCTGCATGGCCTGCACACGCAGCTGATTGTTCATGCGTGTCACAGCATTGTTGGCTTCTATCTGTGCGTTACGTGCTGCAGCTGCTCTGTTGTTAGCAGCCTTCTGGCCAGGTGCACTGCGCACCGTATCCACTATCCCGAACACTGAGTCGGTGATAGCACCGCCCCAGTTCTCGCCCAGCTTCTGGGCCTTGCGGGGGTCCATGGGAATCATGGTAAACCTCCTAAAAATGAATAAAAAATGTATGAAAAATAACTATAGGTAATTAAATCACTGTTATTTAGCGTAAGTTAATGTTTGATGTAGCTGTAGCCCGTGCACGGCGGGCTGAGACATTGTATGCTCATGCTTGCGCTGTCTGCAACCGTGGGATTATCCTGTACCACCGTTGCACCTATACCGCTACCGCTCAGCTGCAGGGTAAAGCTCTTGTTGGCATCGCCGCTCTGTATGATGCTGGCAGTGTTGTTGTTATTGCTGGTGGTGCTATCTAGGTTTATTGCTGCTGTGTGATTGCCTGCACCCATTTGCACTATGCTGAACAGGTTGCTGCTGTTGGTCGGAGCAGAAGTATTGGGCAAGAACTGGCCTTGCGACAAACCCACAGGAGGTGTTCCTATGAATGCCTGATCGGTGCCTAATCCGCTCTGAGCAATGTTCTGCTCATTGCTGTTGCCCTGGTCAAGCACGATAGCGGTCTTGTTGTCCCCAGCGTTCTGCTTGATGGATATGTGGTTGTTGTCTCCCACTTGATCGATGTATACAACGTTAGCTGCTAGTGCAGGCGTTGCAGCTAACAGTGCAGCTATGAGTGCTCTCTTCATTGGCTTTGCCTTATGGTTATAGTGCTACCGCCACTGCGTTGCACGTTCTGAGTCATGTTCGCACCATCTTGGTTCAGCACCAGAGTGGTGGGAGTATCCTTGTCCACTGTGATTTCTGCGTAACCGTTCAATCCAGTCCTGTACAGCGTGAGGTTAGTATCGTTTAGATAATATGACAGACCAGCTGCCTTGTTAGGAGCGTAGTTAGGCAGCATTTGGTTCTCACCACCCAGCATGTTCTCTAGCAGGCTGGCGTTGAGCAGATCCAGCATGTTATAGAGGAACTGCTGATCCAGTTGGTTCACGCTGAGCTTGTCTGGCACGCTGAGGTAGTTGATGTCCAGCGCATCAAACTTCAGCAGATCCTTGTCGAGGAAGTTGATGTCCAGAGCGGTCTTCATGCGCTTGTTTTCGCTGTCGTCCTCGGTCTTCTTGGGCGGGCTGAGGATCAGCATGTTGTTGATCTGTTCCTGGTTCAACTTGAGTATCACGGCCTTGCTGGGAGTTGATTCCTTGCTGCTGGTGCGAGTGGCCTGGAAAGGTTTGTCCAGTATCTCTTCACCCATGTCAGTGGTAACGACGATGCTGCCAGTCTTGCAATCGCGTTCTATGTTCTTGTAGTTCTTAGGGCAGCTGGGCAACAGTATGATGAGGCTGCGTCCCAGCTCATCAACCGTCATGCTGAAATCTGTGCCGCGCACGCCAATGGTAGCTGTGGGAGTTTCGATCTTGACACCCGCAGGATCGTTGTGCGCGATAGCACCACTGGCATAACGAGCCGTGCCCATGGCTACCTTGATGCTGAGCTTGCCTGCGTCTGCTTGCTTGGGATCATACACGAAATCATCTATGACCAATTTGCTCTGTTCAGTGATCTGGACCTTGGTGTCGTCCTGGAAGGTTATCTCTGCCTTGGCTCTGGCAGTGACCACGGTGTCCATGCTTTCTATGCCAGTGTTAACAGCACCTTCAATCACGGTCTTGTCACGCTGGATCTCGGTCGGACCTGTCATCTCAGTGACTGATCCTATGGCTGCGTGTGCGTCAGTTGCTGCTAGTAACAGTGATGCTGTTATTAGAACCAGTGCTATGAACGCTGACGTTGCTGTCAACCGTGCCACTCTGCGTGACTCCTATGTTGTTGCTGCTGCCTGTTACCTGCACGTCGGTGGTAAATCCGTTGGTACCCGCTGGTCCGCTCTGGCTCACTGTGACATTGTTACCACTGCCCGTAGCACTCACGCTGGCCTGCGCTCCCATGAGGTTGTTGGTGCTGCTGCTGATGCTGAGGGTGTTGTTGTCCCCTGTGGCTGTTATGCTGCCTGTGGTCTTGGCGCCAGCAGAGAGGTTTAACGTGTTGCCATTGCCGGTGGCATTAGCTGTTAGATTACTGTCAGTGCAGGCTGTGGTACCACCAGTGCCGCAGTTTACGGTTATGGCATTGTTATCGCCTGTAGCAGTACTGGTAAGAGTCGCATTGATACCTTGCACATTCACAGATGTAGTGTTCTGGCTACCAATCTGGGTTATACCAATGGTCTGTGCATTACCATGCAATACTGTAGCCGTGGTGCCGTTGCCTACTTCATTGCCCAGCCCTTGCTGGGTCACTGCTATGCTGCTGCCGCTGCCTACTTGATCTATGTATACGTTGTTGGTGCTGGCAGCCAATGCTGGCACAGCCCATGCCAACATCAGTGCTAGTCCACATATCCTCGTGAACGTGACATTCAATTACCTTCTCCATACGCTGCTACCCCCTTGGTAGCAGCGATTGTTTAATTCTTTTTCGTAGCATCAACCTTGGGAGCATAGCTCCACAGCTGCTTGTCAACACCCTGCTTGATCAGATCTACCACTGCTGCTTCTGTGGCCAAGCGAACCGCATAGGTGTTGGGCTCGTTGACATTGCTGCCTGATTCCATCTGCACGCTCATGGTACCCTGATCCAGGAACGTCATGAGGTTGCCGTTGGCTCCTGCACTAAGTATGGTCTTGGTAGCACCTGCGGAAATCAATACCTCGCCAGTGTGCACTGAGATCAATCTCAGCACCACGGTGACTACGTCTGTGCGATACTGCTCGTTGGCGCTGATGCCCAGCATGGCTGCGCCCGCACCACCGCTGGTAACGTTAGAATCATAGCCAACTATGCCACCTTCGATCATCACGCCAGCTATCAGCATGGGACTCAGAGGCTTGGCATCCTTGCCCTCGTAGGTCTCGCGTTGGTTGCGTATGAGCTGCCGTTCCTTGATCAGATCATCCAGTCCCACACGCTCCACCACTTGGAACCATTTGCCGTGACCAGCATCCTGCAGAGCCTTGATCACGAACACTTCGCCTCCCTGTGTTACAGCACTGCTGAGCACTGAGAACTTGTCGTTTTCCTTGCGTTGTCCTGTCTTGTCAGTGAATCCGTACATGGCCACCGTTATCGGAGGACCATCTGGTGGCTGTAGATAGGCCAACGGGCTATAGGCTTTCTTGATCAGCTGCGGCTTCACACTGGCTGGATCAACCTGTGCTTCATATGGCGGCGCCAGGCTCGCACATCCCGACAGCGCAAATGCTGTGATGATTGCTAAAATTTTCTTCATTAAAACGCGAAACTCCCTATGGGAACGACGATGTTGGTGGCATTGCCGTTCGGATCTATGATGTTAAGCGTGATAGTCTGTGCTGCCGAATCTTTGACCCAGTTTATGGTAGTACCCTGGAAATCTAGGCTGCCAGTGGTAGCAGTGCCTGAGAACATGGCATTGCTCATCTGCAAGCTCAGCTGTGCGTAGATGCGGGATTCCAAGTTGTTCATGAACTTGGCTAGGTTAGTATTCTGGGCAGCAGCGGCTGCTGCGGCGTCATCTGCCTTCTGTTGTGCTATAATTGCCTGTTTACGGGCGAATTCAGTGCTTTCTATGGTCAGTTCATGCGTGCTCCAGGCGCTGGGATCATCACCAAACTGTGGATTCTGGAAGCCAAACATCATCTGCGTGGCCATGGCGCTAGATGAACAGATTGTCATAAAAGTTGCAAATATCAGCTTCTTCATGGTCGCATCTCCTGCAGAATGCAGCCATATTTATGCAAATTGGTTAATTTATAACGTAACGAGAACTCGTCTCAGCTCTGCGGCTGTGTGCTCATGCAGCATGATCTCATAGTGGTTTGTGGCTATGTCCACGGTTGGTCCGCAGGTCCAGCCGGTCTGTGATTTCAAGGGCAGCACTCCGTCATTGGGCTCATATATGAAGGGATTGAACCCCACAGTTGCTATTAGATGCTGCACAGGTTTGGTATATGTCTCAGCATGCATGTTTCGTATGCAGCGGCTGTCTGACGCAATCTCAGCTAATATCCCACTGAGGCTCATGACTTTTTGTATGAGATTCAGCCGTAATCCTGCCAAGGGACTGGCCACAGTCACTATGCCTTGCACCATTGGATGATCGTGCAATCTCAGTGCTATCACACCGCCTAGACTGTGTCCGACCAGCAAGCAGGGTGCATGGATGTCACTGGCCAAGCGATCCACGATGGTGTCCATGTCTTCTGACAGAGGATCATATGTCAGGGTGTGCCACTGCGATTTGACAGCACCTCTCAGATAGTTAAAGCTGACAGGTCCGCTCCATGCGCCATGTATTGCCACTGTGTCCATGAGAGTATTTAAAGGCCATTTGTCTCACAGTGCTATTCTTGATGGAAAATCATTCCATAAATACAGCTCACAGCATGAGGTTATAGTGGATACCACCAGGATTATTGGCAACAAGAACTACGGCGTGGACGGCAACGTCTATGTGGGTTGGCAAGGCGAGCTCACCGTGGATCCTAACAGCTTGGCAGTGCGAGTGCACGACGGTGTGCAACCAGGTGGTTTTCCCATACTGGGAGCTCAGGGCCAGACTGGTCCCACAGGTCCAGGTGGTGGTCCCACAGGTCCTACCGGAGCACAGGGAACCACAGGCGCCGCAGGTTCTGCTACCAATACTGGTGCCACAGGTCCCACGGGTCCTCTGGGCACAGGACCAACAGGTGCACAAGGCGTTCCTGGTACAGCGGTATTAACAGGTGCCACAGGTCCCACAGGTCCACTAGGAGGTCCAACAGGTCCCACAGGCGATGTTGGTCCACAGGGTCCAGCTGGTGGTCCCACAGGCCCAACTGGATTGCGAGGCAACACAGGACCAACAGGAGCCACAGGCCAAGCTGGCAGCCAAGGCAGCACTGGACCAACTGGGCTACAAGGCACACAGGGTACCACAGGTCCCACAGGCAACACTGGACCGGCAGGACAGGCCAGCACCGTGACTGGCCCAACAGGACCAGCAGGTGGACCAACTGGCAGCCAGGGTAACACCGGAGCCTCAGGTCCAACAGGAGCCACTGGTCCACTGGGCACCGGTCCCACAGGTCCCATGGCCGTGGGCGTCTATGAGAGATATGACTACACAGCAGTGTCTGGACAAACAGTGTTCGCAGCTGTTTACCAAACCGGTTTCGTGGACGTGTACTACAACGGCATACTGCTACAGGCCACTGATTACATAGCTACCAATGGTACCACGGTACAGCTCAACGATGCTGCCATAGGTGGCGACCCAGTCAGCATCATAGCTTGGCAGATCAGCGGCATCAATGGACCAACCGGCCCAAGCGGTGCCATAGGCTACACCGGTCCCACTGGTGCGTCAGGAGTGACTGGCCCAACCGGATCGCCAGGTACAGCTGCTAACACGGGAGCCACTGGTAGCACAGGACCCACAGGCTTGACTGGGCCACAGGGACCCACTGGTGCGCCTGGCACTGCCGTGAACACAGGTGCTACCGGTCCAACTGGTATCAGAGGGACCACAGGAGCCAGCGGTGTCACTGGCAGTACAGGTCCGATCGGCGAGACTGGTCCCACTGGTCTGCAGGGCAACAACGGTGTCACAGGCCCAACAGGCGTGACTGGTCCCATGGGATTGGCTTCAACTATCACTGGCCCAACTGGACCGCTCGGCGGTCCAACAGGCGCAACTGGTTCAACTGGTTACACAGGTAGCACAGGCGATAGCGGGCCAACTGGTCCAACCGGCGCGCCAGGTACTGCGGTAAACACTGGAGCAACTGGTTCTACAGGCCCCACGGGCTGGACCGGTCCTGCTGGCAATGCTGCTAACACAGGCGCAACTGGAGCTACTGGTCCTGCGGGACCTTTGGGTGGTCCTACTGGTCCTACTGGATTACGAGGTATCACTGGTCCAAGTGGCACGACGGGTCCCACTGGCCGAGGCAGCACAGGAGTCACAGGTCCAACGGGTCCAGCTGGCGCGGGACTGACAGGACCAACTGGCCCTGTAGTGCAGGTCAGTCCTCGCACAGTGGCCAGATACAATGGTGCCTCACAGACCATACCTTCGGCCACTGCCACAGCAGTGAGCTTTGACACAGCTGATACCAGCCAGGGGCAACCAAGCCCAGCACTGAGCACCAACATTACTTACAGCGGTGGTGTGTTCACCTATGTTGGTAGCTCAACAGAAACGTTCATGATATCATGGCAGATAGGTTGGCAGTATTTCAACGTGGGACAGCGTGCAACATGGCTGCAATACGGTGCAGACACGGGTAATAGATACGGTTATCAGAGCCAGCTCAGCACCAATACCACACCATTCCAAGCCGTTGCTACCGTGATAACTGCACAACCAGGCGACAGTTGGAGCATACAATGCTACCAAGATGCACCCAGTGCCAGCATCACCACAGGTGGTAACCTAGGCGGAGTCACAGGGAACCGCGCCAATCGCATACAGATCACGCAGATCTAATCTGAACGGCTCGCTAAATATGGGAGCAGTATCAGATCAGAGGGCTAATCTCAATGTCAATGCGACTCTTCCGCAGCACCACGCTTGATAGCAACGCAAACACCTACGTTGGAGACAGCCTAAGCCTGTTCGTGGGCAACGACTATGTGGTGCGCATCAGCGACAATGCCACTCCGGGTGGAGTAACCATACAGGGCAACGGTGGCGGAGTCACGCAGAGTGCTACGCCTCCGGACAATCCCACAGCTAATAGTCTATGGTACAACACGGACACAGGCCGACTGTACGTCTATTATGAAGATGTTTGGGTAGATGCAGCTCCTGCGCTGGCCGGCCCTACGGGCCCAAGTGGCAGCAATGGCAACACCGGTCCCACAGGCACACAAGGACCCACAGGTCCAAATGGAGGTCCAACCGGTCCAACCGGCGCGAGTATCACTGGTCCCACAGGTCCAGCAGGTGGCGGTGGTAACGGCAATGTGAGCACAGGTGACATAACCTTTAATGGTAACATCATTGGCAGCACCAACGGCAACATAGTCATAGACACCGCGCTGGTACCCAGCGGTAATGCCACCATAGATCTGGGCACCATAGACAACCAGTGGCGCAGCCTGTACGTGAGCGGCAACACCATATACATGAGCGGTGTGCCTCTGAGCGTGACCAACGGCAACACGCTGGCCTTTGGCAACACCACCATAGCCAACACCAGCAACACCATCACAGCAGTCACTGGCAACATTGCCTTTGCTGACACCACGCTGACCACGGTCAATGCCAACAGCAACATCAACATTGCCACCACGTATCTGAACCTTACCAACAATCAAGCTGACTTCATTGATTTCAATTATCCATCACCGGCCAGCCAATCTCTGAGCATGAGTCCTGGCATACAGCTCAACGACAGTGTGTTCAGCATACAGTTCTGGATATTCCGCAGGGACATAACCAGGCCCTATGACCCGCTGTTCAGCTATCTGCAGGGCAACACGGTAGCGCCGTGGATCTACTTTGACAATTCCAATAACCTAGTGGTTGATCCAATCTACTTCCAGATGCCAGTGGCCATGACGCAAGGAGCTTGGCACCATATCGCCATAGCACGCGACAGTTTTGGCAGGATCAATGCCTGGCTGGACGGCACAGCACAGGGTGAACCCTACTCAAATGGCACGCTGACCAACCAATTCACCGGACCAATGACCGAGATTGGTTACCTATGGTATCAATCAACCTATCTATATGCTGCGATCAGCAGCCTACAGGTGGTGGTTGGTAACACAGTTTACGATCCAACCCAGCTCACCATAACCGTGCCTGTTGACGTGCCCACAGCTGTGCCAGGCACTGAGCTGCTGATCAGCACCAGCTATGAGACACAATACGCATTTGATGACACCAGCGGCACTCAGACCATAACCAACCACAACGGCACGCCAGCCTACAGTGGCGCTCCTCCCTACAACGTTACAGTCACTGACAGCACACAGTCGTGGCAGTTCACGCCTGGCAGCGAAGGTCAAGCCAAGTTGGTCACGCCGCCCAACGGCATCATCGCCAGCCCAACCAATCTCTTTCTGGCAGCAGACGGTGGCGAAGGCTTCCTAGCTGCTGATACCTATCTGTGGCTACAGGCTGGATCAGAAGGTGCCATATCCCTCAATGTTAATGCCGCCACGGGCATCCATGGTCCGGGCCACGGTGGCAGCATCAACGTCACAGCTGGTTCAGGTGCCAACGGTGGCGGCGGTGGTAGCATCAACTTGACCGCGGGCTATGGCAGCGGCAACACCATAACACAGCAGGGCAGTGAAGGCGGCACGGTGTATATCTCAGGCGGCAGAGGTCAGTTCTACGCCAGCGTGTTAGCTATCAGCGATATCTCTCTGACCACACCGGTCACGCTGACCGTGCCAGGCAATCAGATAGGCGGTGGCAAGATCTACATACAGTATCTGACCTCTGCCACGGAACTTAACAACCGAGACTTCTATGTGAATTCTCTGTCCGGTGATCAGTTGGCGCTGTTCCACGACCCCTACCTGGAATATCCGGTGGTTGGTACGGGTATCTCGCCCTACTTCAAGGGCAATGTGACCACCACCAGCGTGGCTCCAACCAACACCAGTGGCATCTACAATTACAAGGGCTTCCTAGACATCAGCCCCAGCAGCAACGTGCTGATCAGCAACCTAGGCACGGGCGGCGTGATCAACAGCGCCAATCTAGCTGCGTATGGCCTATCTAACCTTGCCGTGGGCGGACCTCTGCTACCTTCGGGCGATCACTCACAGGATCTCTACTTCAACATATTTGGTTATGTGGGTGGCAGCATAGAACTTACCGGCAACAAGTGGATACAGATGGACCCCGGCGTGACCTTTGGCACCAATGCGTGGACCGTGAGCCTTTGGTTCCAGCTCTATGACAACACGCAGGGCACCATAATTGGCAGCACTGCTAACCTGGGCCTCAGGATCAACATTGCCAGCCCCACTGAGATCACCGTGGGCTATGCCAGTGGCGGCGGCACCACCTTTACCGTGCCTACCATGGGCGTTGGCACCTGGATGTGGCTGGCCGTGAACAGCGATGCCAATGGTATAGCCCTGTGGCTCAACGGCGTGGCCAGCGTGAGCTCGCCGGTAGCCAACGGCAATTTCACTGATGCCACACGCACCATCGGTTACGATGTGGCTGGTGGACCAGACTACTTCCAGGGCAGGTTCCAAGGCCTGCAGATAACCAACGGCACAGCACTGTACGATAGCTTGAGCAGCACCATAGACATACCCACAGCGTTCAGCGATCCGTCGCAGGCCAGCTTTAGCCTGCTGATGAATGCCTTCTATGGCGCTTTCCTAGCTGACAGCTCAGGTACGCAGACCATGACGCCCTACAATGGCGTAAGCTGGTATCAGGATGCTCCCATAGCAGCCTGGGGCCCAGGTGGCGAATGGGTGTTCACGGTGCCAGAATCAGGCAACGTGTCAGCCAGCACCGATGGTGGCAGCGTTTATCTCTACGGTGGCAGCCCTGACAATCCCAGCTATGGCAGCGAAGGCAAGATCCAAGCTCTCAGCAACGTGCTGGTCAACAGTGTGGAACCCGTTGGTATTGATCTGCTGCTCAAGAACAAGAACAGCATCATCGGCTTCAGCAGCACCAGCGTGTTCAACGGCGCACCAAGCACGCAGTACACGCCCTATGACATCACTGCCAGCGGCCCAGACATCAACTGGAACAGCAGCAGCCCGTTCAGCAGCCAGGTCACTGCCAACGGCAGCATCAACATCGTATTCAACGAGCGTGCTATCATAAATCCGCCGCTGCCACCCATCAGGCAGGGCGCTTACACCATCAGCCTATGGTTCCGCCCCACTGACTCTGCTAACAACGTGTTGCTGGGCAGCTACTACGACGGTGCGTTGAACCTGCTGAGCCAGAACTGGGCCGATCTCATCATTACCACTGGCGATCCCAACACTGCCACTGGATTCAGCTTTGGTCGCACGCTGAGCCTCGGCACTTGGTATTACCTAGTGGTGACCAGGGATGATCAGCACCGCTGCGCGGCTTGGCTCAACGGTGAGTACCTCCAAGGTGGCGTGGGCTACAACAACTTTGTAGACGTCAATGACTACACTGGCTATATCCAATTGGTAGGTGCTGGACAGTACGGCGGCGTGTTTGGCGGCCAGATCACTGACGTCAAGATTGATAACACCAACCTCTATGCCACCTGGGGTCCTGGTGTGACCGGCAACATATCAGTACCAACCACACCAGCTGTGGCAGGATTCAGCACGCAGGTGCTGCTCAGCGCCACAGACAGCGACAATGTGTTGGTCAACAGTGCCAACACTGTGATCTACACACCGTTTGCCATAGCCAGCGCGGGCACAGAGCTCAGCATCAGCAGCGATGGCAGCGTGGGCTTCCCTGGTACTAGCTTTGGCAACATCAGCATCAGCGGCACGGTTACCACGGTGGGCGGGCTATATCCTGCCTGGGCACTGCCCAGTGAGAACGTGTACATATGGCATGCCAGCAGTGCTGACGTGTGTGGGTTCAAGATCACCGTGCGAGCACAGCACAACGATCCCTGCACCTGCCTCGAGATGGCTGACATCACCTGCGCCTATGACGCGGTGGGCGGACTGGTATACAGCGTGAGCAACAGGCTCAAGAGCAATCCCGGCGCCACGGACACGGTGTTTGGCGTGCTCATAGATTACGACATCGTGCCTGGTGAATACCTGCTGGTGGTTACGGCCACCGTGGGCAGCACGGACACGGTCTATTTCACATACGAGGTCACGGAGTTCATGACCACCCATGCCACATAAGGGAACACAGCGATGAGCGTTTTGATACAGGGCACACAGGTACCAGTCACGGTAGACGGGCTGAGCAGCGGCAACGTCAGCAGCACGCCCGGCACTAGCCTGGAGCTACATGCGGTACGTGCCAGGAACTACTGGTGGAACGTGGTACAGGACTCACAGTTTGGCGGCAATGACACGGGTGTGAGCTTGGTCTATGACAGCGTGGGCAATGTCTATGTGTATGGCTTGGTCAGCACACCCAACGGCAACGGCACGCTGGCGCTGAAGTTCAACTCAGAAGGCTATCTACAGTGGCGCAAGAGCTACACAGATGCCAACGGTTTTGCCTGCGGTGGCAATGACGGCATAGCCATAGACAGCCACGACAATCTCTACTTCATGGCCAACGACACTGTGACCAACGTGTGGTATGCGGGCACCATGGATGCCGAAGGCAACATAAGCCCAACCTACATCAGCCTCACTGGTGGCAGGGCGCTGGACATTGCTGTGGACAACTCTGCCAACATGTACTTTGCTGGCTATGTTAACGACCAAGGTTTGGTCACCAAGATTGACAGCAGTAACAATGTATTGGTATGGACCACCACGCTGGAACCCAGCAGCAACAGCTTCTCAGCACAGACCTCGGCATGGGCCGGCAGCAATGTGTTGGTGAGCGGCACCTATGGCGGAGTGGGCAGCTATCTGCTACAGCTGGACAGCGGCAGCGGCATCATCAACTGGCAGCAGCAGATATCAGACTTTGGCAACGCAGAATCCGTGAGTGCGGATCACACAGGCAATGCCTATGTGTTGGTCAGCAATGTCAACAGTGGCACAGCAGTGTACAAGGTAGATGTCAATGGCAACAGCATCTGGCAGACAGTGCTGGATGGCAACGGTCACAACCTCACCAGCGGCTACGACGTGGTACCAGACGATGCGGGACATGTGTATGTGCTGGGAACCACCCAGGATGGGTCCACTCAGTACGTGGCGCTGTTTATCAGCAAGCTGTCAGCTGACACTGGTACCATGCTGTGGAGCCATACCATTGGCTACTCATTTCTAGACACAGCTGAGGCATATTACTCAGGTCTCAGAGTGGGCAGCGTCTACGAGGATCGCATAGGCATCACTGGTTACATCAGCGGACCATTCCCTGCCTTAGCCTTCACAGCGCAGGTGCCCACGGATGGCAGCTTGGTTGGGAAGTGGTACGGAGCGATCGGATCAGCTACCTACAGTGACGTCACACCCGCTTGGTCAGCCAACACTTATCCACAGAGCTACACATTTACCACTGGCACGCTGACGCCACACTACAATGAAGGCAATCTCACAGCAGGCACACTGGATCTAACCACGCTGGCCATACCTGCTGCCAATGTGTTCAGCATAACCACCACCATAGGCACAGTTGCTGACTATGAAAGCACCATCACGCTGACCACGGATGGCCAGACCACCGTGCCAGGCGATCTCAACATAGGTGGCACTGCTCCCGCAGGTTGGATCAGCAGCATGAGCAACGTGAGCTACACAGGCTCCAGCCACTACAGCGAGTTCCGCTATGTGATGGGCGACGCCAGCGGCGTTTATGCCATGGGCGACGACTTCTATGACGGTGATATACCCTACATGGTCAAGTACGATCCAAACGGTGCTGTGCTGTGGCAGAAGCAGGCCACCTATGATGGCGCAGAAGGCGTGACTGGTAGGATCATACAGGCACAGCCCTACGGCGCAGACAATCTCATTGTGCTGGGCAGTGGCTATAACTACGGTGATGGCCATGAGGGCGCGCTTGTTAGTTTGGTCAGCACAGTGGACGGCAGTGCTGCCTATCCTCTGAGCATGCTCAGCCCCAGCAACTATGATCTGGTACCCAACAGCATCGCAGTGGGTCCTGGCGCACCAGGCACGAGCAACGTGTACGTGGCAGGTTATGCCGCAACTGCCAGCCAAAACAATGCTTGGTTGGTGAACCTACAGGATCAAAGCAGCGCAGGCTACGGCGACTTCACAGGCAACGCAGTGTTCAAGTCAGTGACCACAGATGCCACAGGCAACGTGTACGTGGGTGGCCAGTGGTACAATGGCAGTGCCTACGAAGACATAGTGATCAAGACCCCCAGCGATCTTGGCACGCCCATCTGGGGCGTGAGCATACTGCCAACCCTGGGCGCTATCAACGGCGCAGTGATGGTAGACGACAGCACCAACAGCCTGTTCGTGACCACATATTACGTAGGACGTCCAAGGCTGAGCAAGCTGGACGCAGCCACAGGCGAGGGTATCTGGATCACAGAGATAGTCAATGTCACCGGTGGTTCAGAGGGTGGCGTGCTCACTCCAGACGGTGACGTCATAGTCTCAGGCTGGGCTCAAGGTCCATGGAATCCAGGTGGCCCAGAAGGCATGCTGTTCAGCCGCCTGAGCGGCGCTGACGGCAGTGTGATGTGGAGCAACGCTCTGTATACTACCACGCTCATGGGCGGCGGCAACTATTTCTGGAACAACAACAGCAGCACCATCGGTCTCATAGGCGATAGTCACTTTGGCGCAGGTGGCTGGCAGACCTTGGACGGCGCAGAAGGTGCCATGGCTGTGAAGCTGCCCTTGGATGGCACTGGTCAGGGCACCTACGGTCCCTACATCTATGCCAGCTATGCTCCAGTAGGTGTGACCACCAGCTTGGCAACAACGCCGCGCACAGTGGGTATCACCACCACACCAGTGACCTTCTTTGCTGGCGGTGACCTCATAGCTGCCACGGTGCGTGCCAACCAGTTTGAGCTAGATCTCATAGGTGGCAGCGGGCAGCAGGGTGTGGGTAGCATCAACAACATACTGGCCCTGAACTTTGACACAGGTGGTGCTATCAGCGAACAGCGCCACAACAATCTCGCCATCATGGACATCAACAGCACAGAGCATGGCAGCGTGAGCGTGAACAGCTGGTCAAGCGACGGCAGCAATCAGGCATTCAGCCAGCTGATGTGGGCCAACACAGAGATAACCACAGAGACCTATGCGGGATTCCCAGACCATGCCTACAACTGGGCCTATTTAGACAGCGCTGGATTCCACATTGAGAACCAACCCAATGGCTTTGATGCTCAAGGGTACAAGTGGCAGTTTGACCTCACAGGCAACTTATCATTGCCCACAGATGGCGGCCTAGCATTCAGCAACGGTACAATCAACACCGTGGGTGGCGGCATCAACGTGCGTGCCTACAACGGCAGCTTCACTGTGTCAGTGGACGAGACACAGGTGCCCACGGTGCCCTACGTGGCTTGGACCTTTGATCAAAGTGGCATCATACGCGCACCAGGTAACCTCATCATAGGCAGCCTGCACCCTGGTGGTGGTGATCAGGAAGCTGTGGTATGGGCCGACACCAACAGCGAATACGTGGCCTTGTGGTACGGTGGCAATGTCACATACCCAACCTCTGGCTATGGCCCTGCGGTCAGCATCAGCGCAGGCAACATCAGGGTTGAGGACGGACCCTTGGTTAACAATCTATCCGGTCCCGAGGGCTATCAGATCAACCTCGATGTCACTGACAAGAACTGGAACTTCTACTATGATGGCGTGCTCACGCTGCCAGATGGCGGCTATATTGACAACAATGGTGGCATCACACGCCTGGGCGCAGCTGGCAATCTTGGAGCGCAGATAGGCAGTGCTGACACGCAGAACTATGTGACCGCCAGCAACGTGGGTGTGACTGTCCAGACCTTGGCAGACAGCACCAACAGCAACTGGATCTTTGATCTCACAGGCAACCTCACGCTGCCAGACGGCGGCAGCATCCTCAGCAACAATAACCTTACCATACAGACCAGCGAGATCATCTATCTGCGCAGCACTTCAGTGGGAGGCGTGGGCATCTACAGTGGCAACAGCCAGCTGGCAGTAACCTCAGGTGTTGGCATAGAGACCTACGCAGATGCCATCAACTTCACGCCCAACGCAGAAGGCGATGTGCTGATAGACATCAACAATGCCAACACCTTTGTGGCGATATCAAGCCCTGTGGGATCGTGGATGTTCGGCCACGATGGTACCACGACATTTCCTAGCAATACCATACACACCAACAATGATCTCACCATACAGGCTTCTGGTATACCAGACACAGTCACAGCCATCACATACAGCACAGGCGGATGGGACGGTGTTAGTGGTGTCAATGTACCCACCACAGGTGGCACAGGCAGTGGTTTATTTGTAAATGTCAGCGAGGGTGGCAGCGGCTACGCTGATGCGGTTGTGGTACTGACACCCGGCAATGGTTATAGCAATGGCGATCTCATAACTGCCACAAGGGGCGGGGCAAGCGTCCAGTTTACCATAAGCATTCTTCCAGCAAAGAATTGGACGTTTGGTGCTGATGGCAATCTAACCGTGCCCACAGGTGGTGCTATCACTGCCGGCGACGCCAATATTCACGTAGCTGGCAACATCGTGCTGGGATCCAACGGCAACATAACCTTCTCAGATTCAACCATACAGACCACCGCCTACCAAGTGGTGAGGTCAGCCTACAACACTCAATACCCCAGCGTGCGCATCAACAATGCGCAGTTCAACATAGACGCATTTGGTAATCCCACCGTGGGAGCCATCGCTGGCACTTGGACAGGTGGCTACACAGCAACTTACCAAACAGGTGCCAACTCATACGTGGTTTACGGCACAGGCAGCGCCAGCGCTACTTGGACCAGCGTGGCCAGCTATGGCTTTGGCGTGACCTTTGCTGCTGCGGGTGATTCAGTCACGGGCCTCTTCAGCGATGATACCAACGGACACCAATACAGGGTCACTTGGATAGCAGGCAGCGGCGGTCCCAGCACAGGCTATGGTTACATACAGGTAGAGCAGTTGGTCTGAGCCTGCGCAAGTGTCGCTGCGGTAAATATGAAGGCATAGTAACCCAAGGACAGGCCACATGACCGCGCTCAACTTCCCACCACAACCACAAGACGTAGGCAACACATACGTAGGGGGCAACGGCGTTACCTACGTGTGGTCCGGTACCATATGGACGGTGGCAGGCAATCCCGGCAGCACTGGCAACGTGGTTTTTGCGGGCAACACCATAGCCACTGCCAGCGGTGGCAACGTTACCATACAAGCAGGCACAGAAGATTGGACGTTCACTGAGAACGGCACGCTGTTGGTGCCCTCGCCCGTGAGCAGCATCCTCTTGTTCACGCTGGACAGCAGCCACTATGTGCCCACTGAAGGCAAGCCTGTGTTGAACCTCACTGGCTCGCCATGGCAGCTACAGGGACAGTTCGTGTATTCTCTGGAAGGTGTGGTGTCTCTGGAGTTGAACAATCCGTTCCCAGAATATGTCAATCCAGGCTATGATAGCAATGATGCCTTTGCCTTTGGCAGTGACATCACAGGCATACCCAATTACGTGCTCACACTGACCTTGCTAGATGTAGTGCTAGAGGGTGGCGCAGGTTGGACTGCCAACGTGGCTGCCAGTGAGCCTCCTGCCTATCCGCCTAGCCTACAGAGCAGAGGCGCCACACAGATCACCAGCGGCGAAGTCAGCTACGTGCTGGGAGCTGACGGGCATCTGTTGCTGCCTGCTAATGTGTCAGGCATACCCACTGAGATCAGCCTCAATAGCGGACCTGCTGTGGGCTACACCACGGCCAACAACGTGCCAACCGTCGCAGACAGTGGTGGGGGAGCAGGCATGACCGTGGACATCGTGGCCGATGGCTTCAGCATCAGCAGCGTGGCCATAAATCAACCAGGTCAAGGCTATGCTCCAGGTGATCAGCTACAGATCAACCAACCAGGCAGCACGGGCAACGGTGAAATCACGGTCACAGCCACACGCAGTCACAGCAGCATGTTGGCATGGCCTGGCTTGGGCAACCTCAGCTTTGACGACAGCGGCAGCCTAGCACTGAACGTGAACGGTTCAGTCTGGAGCTTCAACACAGACGGCAGCACCACTTTGCCAGACGGCGAGCCTGTGTATTTTGGCAACGGCAATGCCACTATACAAGCAGGCATGGGCTTCCACATCAACAGCGAAGAAGGCATTGCTATCACCGCAATCAACACAGATACCTCCACCAATTACACCTGGGGCTTCAGCACGGATGGTACACTGTATGTGCCACCAGGCAGCTACCTCAAGGCTGATGTCAGCAGCAGCGTGGGCTTGGCCACCAATGATGGCAATACCATAGCCTATGCTGATCCCAGCGGCTTCTTCATAGACACGCTGTACAACACCGAAGAATACCAATGGTGGTTTGACAACACAGGCAACCTCACGCTACCCATTGGTGGCACCATAAACTGGTACGACGGCAGCAATGCGCTCACAGGTGGAGGTGGATCTGCGGATCTTGGATTGTTCGTGTTCAGCAGCAGCACAATAACCACTCAGAGCCCTTACAGTGACATATACATCACACCAGACGACGATGGGCACACGCAGATATACATCCCAACATCAGAGAACTCCGCAACATCACCGATCAGCATCAACAACTACGCGGGTAACATCGCGCTGTACACAGGCGGTTCATATGCATGGACCTTCGACGTGAATGGCAACCTAACGCTCCCTGCTGGGGGCACCATCAACTTTGCCAACGGAAGCAATGCGCTCACCGGCGGAGGTGCCAACACTGGTACCATAGGCTTCGTGGGCAACGCAATCTATGACTTTGCTGGTATCATCGTGGAAAATGCCGATCTGTTGCATGGTGCCACGGCAGCATTGACGCTACCAGCCAATGGCAGTTCCAACGCTCTTACATTGAACAGGCTCTATGGTAACGTGACCATAGGAACTGGACCAGCCGGTAGCATCACCAACACATGGCAGTTCGATGAAACAGGCAACCTGTTGATACCAGACAGTGGTTATATCCTGGCACCCAACAACATCTACATATCAACTCTGGACGGTGTTGCTAGCATTGACATAGAGTCTGACCAAGTGCACATCATACAGAGCGGCAACGATTGGGGGTTCTACAGCAATGGTACCATGGGCTTTCCTAGCAATGCCACGATACAGAGTAACAACAGCTTCAATCTTCTAGTAAATGGTAACAGCTACAGCACCTGGAGTTTTGGCCAGGCCGGCGTGCTCACGCTGCCAGATGGCGGCTACATTGACAACAATGGTGGCATCACTCGCCTGGGCGCGGCCAGCAACGTGGGTGTACAGCTGGGCAGCAGCGATCAGCAGAATTATGTCACTGCCAGCAACGTGGGTGTCACGGTCCAGACGCTGGCTGATACAACCAACAGCCTTTGGACATTCAGCACAGATGGCAGCAGCCAGTTCCCAGGTCCAATCTACGGTGGCAGCACCAGCATAGGTCTGGTGTCACCGGCACCGCTGAATCTCAACAACACAGGACCAGTTGGACAGGTCAAGACACAGCTGACCTTGATCAACACAGCAGGTAATGCGGGCACTGGCAGCGCGATTGATTTCTTCACATATGTTGACCAAGGCAACGGCCTGCCAGGTGCTAGGCTACAATCTGTGGACAACAACAATTACAGCAGCAATTTCAGCCTGTTGCTCAAGGCCAATGGCGACGGAGGCAATGGTAACCTCACCACCGTGTGGACATTTGGATCCAACGGTACCACGGCATTCCCCAACTACACGTTCACTGCCGCAGATGGCACAGCTGGTCAGATGCTGACCACCAATGGCAGCGGCAGCGTCACATGGACCACACCTCCGGGACCAACTGGCAACGCTAACACAGGCGATCTCACCTTCGTGAACAGCACCATAGGCAGCAGCACCAATGCTGACATGGTCTGGCACAGCAATGGCTTTGACCTAACATTTGCTGCCAGCACCAACGACGGTGCGCTGACACTGCCCGATTACCAAGGCACTGGTGGTTATGGTATCATCACTGGGTCAACTGACACCACTGGCATTGACATCTACACCAATGAACCAGGCTACAGCGAAGTATGGATCAAGCCCGCAAGCCAGGGTGGTAACGTGTGGATCAGCACTGCGGCTGAGATCTACGTCTGGGACTTTGGCGGTACTGGTGTGCTGACCATACCAGGTGGCAGCACCATAGGTGACTACACCAGCGGTTATGGTTCAGGACATGGCCTGTGGCTCAACACAGCTTACAACGGCAACGTCAGCAGCCTCATCCAGGACAGCATCAGCAACCAGATCATCACGCAGGACTATAACAATGGCCACTGGGCAGTGATCAACACGCAGTTCACGGGTGGTGACAGCAGCCATCCAGAGATCCTGATGATAACCAATCCCGGCAACGGCCTGCCCAAGAACGATTGGATACTGGGCTCAGACGGCACCACATACCTTCCAAGCAATGCTGTCATAACCAGCCATCAATATGACACTGGTGACGTGACTACCATAGGCAGCAACATCAGCATACGCACTGCCTCAGATGGACCTACCTACCACGACTGGGTGTTTGAACCAAGTGGTAACCTCACCCTGCCCACAGGTGGCACCATCAACTTTGCTGATGGCAGCAATGCGCTGGTAGGTGGCGGCGCAGCAGACCTAGGCAATTTCAGCTTCAGCAGCGACAGCATGCTGATGCCACTGCACGCACGGTTAAACAGCGGTGGCGTGGGCAACACCAACAGCGCAGAGTTTGGCACGGTGGTCAACACCTACGGCGACAATGGCGTGGTACAGAACAGCCAGATCTACATGAGCGCTGGCACAGGCGAAGCACGCATACTGGTCAACATGGAAGGCCACACTCTGGTCTACTACGGCACAGAAGAAGTTGAAAACCCCAACTTCACTGGCATGGTAGCCATGGACCCCAACGTGCGCAGCCAGTATGCCATAGCCTCTGAGAACGGCAACATCCTGTTGGGTGGTGCGCAACCAGGTGGCACCCTGATCAGCAGCGACTACATCGCTGGCATCGGTAGCCTTAACAACAACTACAACATGAACGGGCTGTACGTGGACAGCACCAGTGTGCTGATATCCACTGGTTCAGAAGGTGCTGTGAACAACAGCCAGCAGTTTGGTACCAATGGCATCAGCACAACCACCACGTTTGGCAACATCAGCACCAATACCAGCCAGGCTGCCAGCTATTGGTTGGCATTGGCACAGGACAGCACCACAGGACTCTATCCAGCACAGGCCAAGATAGATGTGTGCCTGGCCAACATTGACACACCAGAAGTATACATTGACCTGAGGCGTGCCAGCGACGGCTTTAACGTGCTGTGGACATTTGATAACACAGGCAACCTCACGCTGCCCCAGGGTGGTACCATCAATTTCCCCGACGGCAGCAACGCGCTGGTGGGCGGCGGTAGCGTGGCGTTCAATCCAACCACGCTGGTACAGAGCGTGAACATCACCGCAGCAGGCACCCAGAGTGGTGGTGGCGAGTATGCGGTTACCTATACCACCAGCAGCTTGGCCACAGTGATTGCCACTGGCATAGTGGTCCAGTGCCTGGGCAGCACTGCCTATGTGGAAGGCACCACTGCCACTGGATCACAGGTGGTCACGGGCACGTATGGTGACGCTTTTGCCAACCAACCCTACACTGCCTACGCCTATGTCACAACCAACGTGGGAACCATATGGAGCGCCCAGGCCTCAGGTACCACTGGACTGTGCCTGATCGCAGGCACACTGATCACCATGGCCAATGGCACCACCAAGCGCATCGAGGACATCAGCTATGACGACCACATCAGGGTCTGGGACTTTGACACGGCTGGCTTTGCCACAGCTAGAGCATTGTGGATCAAGCGAGTGGAAACTGCTGTGGCCTACAACGAGCTGACGTTCAGCGATGGCAGCATCCTGCGCACGGTTGATCAGCATCGCATATTCAACAAGCAGGCAGGTGCGTTCACCTATCCGATGACAGACGACACGCCACTTGGTACCATAACCTACACGGTTGATGGCACAGAGGCAGTGTTGGTCAGCAAGCGCACAGTCACTGAGACCGTGGACTACTACAACGTGATCACTGATCGCCACATGAACCTGTTCGCCAACGGCATACTGACCAGCTGCAGGTTCAGCAACGCCTATCCAATCGCTGACATGCGCTGGGTCAAGGCCAGCAGGCAGTTGCGTGACCGCGCTGAGTTCGCGGGCATAGCTGATCGCTGGATTGACGGACTGAGGCTCTGTGAGCAGACCTACTCAGTGGAAGACTGCCGTTGGTATGTGCGTCGCTTGGAGAGCTTGGAGATCACAGAGCTGGCCCTAGCTGCGTGAGGATCATCTTCCTGGACCATTACGGTGTGATGTGCCGTGCCGTGCCGGGTATCATGCGAACTCCGACCAGCTTGCCCACTGCTGCTGAGCTTGTAGGCAGGCGATCCTGGGAACCTTTTGATACAGATTGTGTCAGAACACTGAATGATATACTCGCAGCAACTGCTGCTGATATAGTGGTCACAAGTGATTGGAAACGCACGAAGAATCTCGCAGAGATAGGTGATTTCTATGAGGAGCAAGGTGTTATTGTACGCCCCATAGGCTGCACTGCCAGCTTGAGAACAGCACATGATACGCTGCATCAGCAGCGTGCGGCAGAGATTGATCACTGGGTTGATACCTACCCTGGCATTGACAGCTGGATAGCCGTGGATGACCTACACATGCAGCTGGCACACTTTGCCTGGGCGCAGGATCCTCATGCTGCGATCTGTGCTACAGGCCTAGCTGAGCACATCATCGGCTCTCTGACAGCAGTCGCTTGAAACCCAGTTCCATCTGATCTGTGCTGATGTCGTTCTCAGCATAGCCTTCGAACAGTGCAGTGCGATACTCGTCCTTGGGTGCAATTTCTTCACCAGGGTTCACCATCATGTAAGCCCAGCTTGTATATTCCCTGAGGCTGGTCTTGGCTATCACTCGTTGCCTGAAATACTTGCGTGGGAAACCTTCGTACCAATCCAGCGCTGCCAGATCACCATCTGTCAGCTCCCAGAGCACGCCTATCACATAGTCATCCGGTGCCATGTCCAGATCAGCCACCCCGCGCCAGCGGAAAGCATAACCATCAACCCAGCTGGGTCCGAGGCACACTGCTCTGGGGCAGCGATCCAGCATGGTCTTGGAATTAGTGTTACGCCCATAGGCGAAGTAATAATGTGTCATACAACTAGCTTAACGCATGATTAAATATCCGTCAACAGGAGACGACCATGGACAACGCACAGATGACAGAGCTACTAGACAACCTAAGGTTCATACGAGCACAGGCAGAATTTAACGCGGTGGTGGCCAGCCTCAGTGGCAGCACAGATGAACGGCTGGAGAGCATGCTGAGGCATCGTGAACAGCTGTTGGCAGACAAGCAGCATTACGAGCTGAGCAGCAGCTTGGAGAAGTATCTGACCAGCAAGGTCGATGACGTGGTCGAACGCAGCTTGCGTGAGCGCATAGACGCAGCCAAACATATACTAGTATCAAGACAAATCAAGGATATCGCAGCACGTTTGGAGATCATGGATGCCTGGATGGAAAACAATGCGCTGGGAGTTTAGCGCATCATCTCAGCTAGCTCTGGCACGACATCTAATAAATTTTCATCGCGCAACTGATCAAGCCGGGTAGTATACGTCTTAAATCTCTCACGCATCAACAGCACTGTCTCGTCTAGATCAGATGTTTTATAGAATTCAGCAGGAGTTGGCGCAGCAGCTATCACAGCTGACATATGATAATCCGGTGGCAGCAATGATACCGCAAGATCTCTGAGATGTTGGGGGACTATCTTGGTATGTAGATATTTAGGTGTGTCAAGCATGGCATCGGCCATGCTGGTCTTATTGCCAAATTCTCTGAGTACCCACTCGCGTAGGTTAGCAAGATCAAATATGGTATATGCATATATGGTATTGCTGATTCTCAGTCTGGTAATGTTTGGTAGAGCAGCTATCTCAAGCCAGCTGCGTCTACATTCGTCCCAGCTCATGTTTGTACCTCGAACATATTCGTGCAGCTTACCTGTGGCATCAACGCTGATAGCCATGTTGATGTTAGGGAACATCTTCAGCAGAGATATTAGGTCAGCATCATGCTGGGTGCCATTGGTTATTATGCGCAGTTCTTCGGTCTTTTCATGCAGACCCAGTTTGATCATGCCACTCAGCAACTGCTTGCTGCTTTCCATGTACAGAGGTTCGCCCCCTTTGAGTTCTATCTTGAACGCACTAGTAGCTGCCTGCATGCTAGATAATATATCAGACACAGCTGTGCTGCTATCGGTTAGCACCGAATCCATGTTTTTCCAATTCACATGGCTCCACTCCAGGTCGCTGAGTGCATCAGCATCTTTCTTCCATGAGGTACTGTTGTACAATCCGCAGATTCTGCATTTCTGATTGCATTTGTTGCTGAGACTGAGATCATACCAGGTGCGATTCTCATAGCTAGGTTCGCTGAGCCTGGAATGGTCCAAGAATCCAGCTGTTTCGAGGTTGTAGAGATCACGCAGGCTTTCGATACCTGCTGCTTCTTGGCTGTAGCATTTGTGGCAGCCTTGGCCGGGACGACCTGTGAGCATATCTTGCTTGAGTTTGCTTACAGTTTGACCAGCAATCATCTCAGCATGATTTTGATTCCTGGTATCAGCTGTGGTGTTCACACAGCAGATACCTGCTGTACCATCAGCATTGACGCAGTGTACAGTCCACGGCGCAGCACAGAACGTTGGACTTACAGGGCTGGCCGTGGACATGTGTGTCAAAGGTGCGGTTGCAGTTGCGTGGCATCACCACGGAAAGTGAAGTAACCAATGTGGTTTAAGCTGATGGTCAGGTCAGCCCAGATCTTGCCACCCATGGCTCGCCAGCGCTTGCAGAAAGTATAGTCCTCGCTGAGGTATTCCTTGCTGTCGTTGTCGATCTCAGTGTCGAACAGCGCATACTTGAACGGATCATACTTGGGATCCAGGCCAATGCTGTCAACATAGTGCAGCTCTGGGTGATTGGCGATCATCTGCTCCAGCACGTGGCGCTTGATCATCATGAAGCCAGTGCCTAGGTTAGCAACTTCAACTAGATTGCCTTCCTTTTGTGCGCCTGGTACCTTGTTGACCACATAGCTGATTGGCAGTGCTTTCTTGGGATAGAGACCACCGACCACATCGCGATCTGCGATGATCAGCTTGAAGATCTCTTCTGGCTCGAATCCAATGTCAGCATCCACGAACATGAGGTGCGTGCTCTTGGGTTCGAAGAACAGCATCTTGGCAACCAAGCTGTTGCGAGCGCGGCAAACCAAGCTCTCGTTGACCATGGTGTCAATGGTGAAATTCAACCCAAGGCGCTGAGCCGTGGCCATGTATTTCAGCATGCTGATGAAGGTGCCTTCGTTGATCTGGCCACCGTAGCAAGGGATACAAAAGTGAACCCTGGCTGCCTGCAGCACCTTGACCATGTCTTGTGTTAATTCCATTGTAGTCTCCGATCGTTACACCAGTAATTATGTGGCACGATCGGAGAGCTATCAAATAATCATTGTTCAGTTTCTGCGTCAGTCTTGCTCAGGCTGAGGAATACATGCGCAGTGTCTACAGCATCAATGTAGTTGACCAAGTCATCCATGGCCTTGTTATCAATGTGATAACCAAGGTTAACATAGTTGAGCATGCCATACTTGCGAGCAATGCGTTCTGCGTCGATACCCACTGCAGTGCGTTCATCAAACTCAGGCATGCTGATCTCATAGTGACGCTGCAGCGTGCGATAGGGTCCCAGATCAACATCGCCAGCCGTCTTCATGTCCTTGAGATCGTCCAAGAACTTGATCAGCTCGCTCTCAGGCTCCCGCACCTTGCTGCGCAATCTATCAACCAAAGCACTGAGCTTGTTGATAGTGTTAGGTATCACGTCAACTACCTGTGCCTGTACCTGATGTGCACGGAAAGCTGCCTGCGTCTTGGGCTCAGCAAGCATGGCCTTGACCAAAGGTTCCAGATGATCATGCAGGCTAACCCAGCGCTTGGTATCCAGCTTCTTCACGCTGGCGGGACGCACAGCATAGATGAGTGTGTCCACCTCGATCAGTCCAGCTTGTACCGCAGCCGACCGCAAGGTATCAAGACCATAGCGACCCAACATCTTGTGAGCTGTGAAAACATCCCAGTTCTTGACAGTAACGTAGATCAACTTGCCGGTAGCAGGCAGCGTGGTTGGATCAGTTTCCTTCCATGCCCACTTGCCACCGTTGCGATTGTGTGGATTCAGCGTCCATACGTTCTGCACGGTGGTCCTGGTCTTCTTGACCACGTCTGGCAGCGTGCTGGTGTAGATCACTTCTGGATAACCCAGCTCGGCTCGCAGTGCTTCCCAGCCACCCTGTCGAGGTGGGAACAGCACCGTCACGTTCTTGTACTCCGCAGCAGCGTGCATCTGCCGTGCACGACTCAACCCACCCTTCTTGAGATCGTCAAACACGATCTTGGTAGCAGGGGCACAGGTCACCATGAAGCTGTCATGCTTGCGCACGCTCTTGATCTGCGCAGGCATGAGACGCACGCCGTTGTCAGCTTTCTTGTACAGGTCAGTGGTATTCACTGAGATAGTGCCGCGATCGATGTTGTTGCCCTGCCATTCCAGCTGCACGTCATCAAACACGCGGCGCATGTTGAAACCTGCTGATCCTGTGAAGTTGACATGCCATTGGTGATGTGCTGCCCAGAGCGTGGGTGCGTTGCTGATCGCATCACTGACCAAGGCCACCATGTTGTCACGCACTGCGTTCAACCGCGCAATGATGTTGCTGACTGTACGAGGATCATAGCTGAGACCTTCGCGGCTAGCAGCCACGTCACAGTCGCCGATGGGCATGTCAATCACGATGGGAAAATCACAGAGATAGCTGATACGGTGATCCATGTCAGGTAAGCTATGGCGATCCAAAGGATACAGCACACCTCCCATGAGGATCTGGCTATAACCACCGTTCCACTGAGCCTTGTCCCAGATGCGCCAACCCTGTCCACGGCGTGCAGGCTCAGCGAGATCCATCTCGATCTGGACGTTGCAGGTTGGTTTCTGATCAAACCAGCGCAGCACTTCAACTGCCTTGTTGTGCCAGCGCTCAATACCGCTGATCACAGCAAACTGGACCATGATGCCTGAGCCCGTGGCAGGACCGCTGGCAATGTGATCCACTCGAGGAGTGTCACTGTCGTCGAAATACATGCGGTAACGGTTCTCAACGCCAGCATAGCGGCTGTTTACCCAAAACTCTCTGGTATAGCTGAATGGGCTCTTGCTGCCCAATCCCAGCTGTCCAACGAAATCATTGCTGGCAGTCTTGGTACTGGCGAAGTAGCGGCTGTACACGTTGATCACGTCCTCATGGCTCATGCCAGTGCCAAAATCCTCGATGCTGAACCAATTCTCATCATACGTGGGAAGGTGCATGTCCCATGGTGCTGTGTTGCCAGCAGCTACATGGCTGTCACGAGCGTTGCAAGCAAGCTCGCGGATGATTGCGCGGATCTTGTCGCTGTAGAGACCATCGCTGAGGATCTTGAAGGCGCGGCCGCTAGCAGTGATGGTAAATTGTGGATTATTATCAACAGAACCGGCAACTGAATTGCTATCTCTCGCTACAGTACTAGGTATCATAGTTAATCCTTGTGAGAAATCTGGTGGATTAAATGAAGAGATGGCACTTTGATAAATGCCCGCTCCTCTGTGCTACATGATTACAATAGCACACATTGTGATAGTGTCAACCGTTTATTTTCAGATTATGCTGTTGAAATCTAAGGCAATTTTTGACGGAAATGATATTAATCTAGGGTATTCTGATCGCGATAGCTCAGCATGTAGCCAATCATGCCAGCTAATATCGCAACGAATAAAACACCAAGCAGTATATTATACACGTTATAACATGCCCCAGTTCTTGGCACTGATCTGCTTGCGTACTTCTTGCTGAATGAGATCAGATACAGCTACCTTGAACGCATCGCGTGCAGCTTGCTTGGCAGGCTCGTATCGTTCTTCCTTGATCTTCAAACGCTCGCGATAGTTGGCGTATTTCTCTTCTTCCCACATGTCATCAGCAGCATCAAACATGTTCTCGAGATTGTCAAAAAGCGTATCAATCGAATCTCTCATCGCCGCACACCCTGTGCTGCGTTCAACCCTGCTACCATCCAACACATGCCCATGAGATATAGGCTCTGTGGGACGACAACTGCATAAATCATAGCTCTCATGGTATGTGGCATATCAGACTCCGTAAATGACCGTGGCATGTGGATGATGGCGGCGCAGTAGATTAACCGTAGCATCTGTCTCGTCTAGGCTGGCGAATCGGTGTTTCTCTAGCACTTCGTCACCTTTCCACAACACAACGATATAGCAATTCTGCTCATTATCAAAATATGCTTCTATCTCCATCTGCCGGTCCTCCCAGCAGTATATATCGCTATTTCTTGATGGTTGTCTTGAGTTCGTTCAACTTAGCAGGATCTGCCTTGGCTTGTAATGCGCTACCCATGCTCGGCAAGCTAGATGGCAAGCCGGGCTGTGGTTGATAAACGCTTGCATGAACGCGCGGCTCAGGTTGCTGCATGATAGACACCTGTCGGTCTAGTTCCTTGAATTCCTCCATGGAAAATCGAATGAGATAACCAAGGCCCAGGCATAGCAACACGAATATGAGATGCAATAGAACGTTAAAGCCTACACTCACGGTTTCTTGCTCTTGGGAAACACACGCACGATGAGGTGACCGTTCTTGCTCTTGAAGTCAACGTCGCCAAGTGCATCAAGTGGTTCATACAAGCGTTCGCTCTTTTCCTGCACGCTCTTGCGGCTGAGGAACCAACCGCAGTCTGCTACCTTAACGCTTTCAAATGGCTTGCGGCCAATACCACGCGGTGTGTAGTAGCTAGGGCTGCGACCAAAGAAATCCTTGATGATGTCAGCTACTGCTTCCAAGCGATCCATGTGCTCATCGCTTTCAAAGAATTCCCTGTGGAGATCCATTGCTTGCTCGCCGCGCTCTTTTGCATTAAGCCATGCGCCCAGCGGATTAACAGTCTTGCTAGAAGTGTTCACATCTTCATTTACACAGATCATATCATACTCTCCTTTTACATGGACCAATAACGTTCAGTGGATGGATCGCAGCACGTACCAACATTGCTGGCATCGATCTGCACGTCTGTACCGTTTAACAAATTCTTCACGGTAACCTTACCATTGTGTGCAGCTGACCATTCGCGCTCTTCGAGGATCTCGTAAGCAGCATATCCTGCGCGGCGATTGTGTGCAGCAACAGCAATCTTAGCACCCGTGAGCGTGCGGTAATATTTTACTACACTGCTGGGACGCTTGTTATGGAAAAGTGCGTATGACATGTGCTTGCTCCGTTTTTCTATAATGCACAATAGCACAGACACACGGTCTGTCAACCACTTATTTCCATTAAATCATCAGCAGGGCCATAACCACATGCTGCTCTAGATTGCTGTGAGTTTCTCGGAATTTCAGCATGAGGTTTGCATGTTTATCCGTCTGCGTATTGCGGATCCTGCAGGTGATCTCTTCTCGCCAGATAGCCATGGCCTGTTCCTCACACACTTCGTACAGCTTGGTCATCTCACGCTTGCTATCATAGGGCAAGCTATTGATTTTGCGGCGCAGCACTTGGCTCTCAGCATGCCACCAAGCGTTGTCAAACGTCCATGGGTTGCTTGCGGGCATGCTTGTCTGTGCGTTTGTAGGCACCTTTGCCCTTGCGGGCAGCGACCTTGCGCTGGCGGAACAGGGGATTAGCGAGAGCTTTTGCATAGGCATTGCGCACTGTGGCCTCCTCAATCACAATAGTGGTATGATAGCATGTGCGCATGATCTGTCAATCAATAATTTGGCACGTTATAGCATTGGCGCTGATAGCCAATGAAATTACCGTACTGATCAAACACTTGCTGCCTGCGACATTCGGTATGATACTGCGGTTGTTCATCATAGCGAGGCTGAGACGCCATGCCGCCAAGAATACCTCCGATGATCAATCCGCCTACCAATGGTGCTGCCCAACCGCCGCCTCCGCCACCACCGTGGTAATGTCCACGCGGATAGTAATAGTCTGCACGAGCTGCTGTGGTAGCCAACAATGTAACTGTGAGAGCGATTGATAACATCTTACGCATCTGTATATCTCCTTATAACAGCATAATAGCATGATTAAATGCGCTGTCAAGCGCTATATTTACACAGATCACTTGTCAACAAACGCCTTCTCATAGACAAATCCGCCCGGAACAAAGGCGCTGCCCTCGGTAAATCCGTGTGCGATCATGATATCGGTGAGATCAGATGTCATTGCTGTGCTGCCGCAGATCATCACGCGATCCTGTGCAGGATCGAATGACGGTAAACCTGTTATCGTCCATAATCTGCCATCTGAGATCATGTCAGTTATGCGTCCCATGTCAGTTGACGTTTCTCGGGTGGTTAGTACCCTGTATACCAGGTTATCACTAAATTCTCCAATCAGCTCGTTGCTACGGAGATCGTCGACCATCTTAGCGCCATACGCTAATTCAGCAACATCGCGGCAGCCATGTATCAATACCACATGCTCATAACGTTCGTACGCAGCAGGGTCGCGCATGAGACTGAGGAACGGTGCGATACCAGTACCTGTGGCTAGAAACCACAGATTGCGCCCAGGCAATAGGTTATCAAGCAGCAACGTCCCCACTGGTTTTGGTCCCACAATCAGCTGATCTCCGACTTTGACATGCTGCAGCCTGCTGGTCAGAGGACCGTCTTGTACCTTGATGCTGTAGAATTCCAAATGGTCTTCATAATGCGGGCTAGCAATGCTGTATGCACGCAGCAACGGTTTACCATCAACTGGCAACCCAATCATAGTAAATTGTCCAGATGCAAATCGTAGAGCAGGACCTCTGGTAGTACGTATGCTCATCAGACGATCCGTCCAATGTGTTACTGCTGTTATGGTTTCTGTGTTCATAGTTCTATTGCATCTTTCCATTTGGCGTTTTCAAGATCGTAGACTCTAGCACGCAATCCGCTGCTGCTGAATCCGTGCCTGCGCTCGTTAAACACTATCTCTATGCCTCGGTCTTGACAAATATGCAACCCTGTGAACTGCTTGCCTTGATATTCCTCGCCCAATACCCGCACGTTGATAGGCAGTATGTTTAAGAGATCTTCCAGATCCTTTTCAGTATCATAGACCCAGATTTCGTCCACGAAACGGCAACCTCTGACCTGTATCTGTCGTTCCACGATGCTCTGCACTGGTTTGTTCTTGGTCTTTCGATCCAGCGTGGGATCACTCTGTATGCCAACTATGAGCCAGTCACAGTGTCGCTTGGCTTCTTCTAACATTGCCACGTGCCCTGCGTGTAGCAGATCCATCGTGCTGCAGGTGAATCCTATCTTACCGTTTCTCATGATCCCGTGTGTCCTGTTATCTGTAGGGTGTATCTGTCTTCAGTGCCCATGTTATAAGCAGCATGTATGGTATCATCAGTCCAACTGACCCAATCTCCAGCACTCCAATTGCATAACACATCTCCGTCTATGTCCAGCATGTGACCCGGCTTATGGTATTCAAGAAAAACTATGATGCGAGTGATGCTCTGTGTGGTGATTTGGTTGATACGTTTATAGGCGCCATACAGATCGCTGTGTAGTGGTAGATACTTGCCAGGTCGCATCCTATGCAGTGCCACAGCAGCATTGCTGAGGTTCATGCTATCAGCGATGGTTTGACACCAAGCAGGCAGCATTTGATCCTGTTGGCATATGTCTATGACCATGCTGTCATAGTGGTGCCCAAGGTCAGCTAGCTCTTGGTTTAGTGCATCATCTCTGTGATGCACAGTCTGCCATTCGAGATTTATCACGTCTGCCATGTCCCAGGTGCGCAGTATCTTTCCTTTGGTCCATGTAGCCAATGGATAGTCTAGGATGCCAATCTGTGTCGCCATGTGTCTATGGTCCTCTGTAAACCGTCATCCAAGCTGATCTTAGGTTGCCAACCAGTGTCAGCTGTAAATCGCGCATTGTCGCTGTTCAACCAATAGATTTCGCCAATTCTGGGAGGTTTGCTATCCCAGACTATCTCACCATGCCAACCGATCATGTCTGCTATCTTGTGTGCATAGTCCCTGATCTTGATTGGGTGGTTTGGACCAATAGTGTAGATCCTACCACTTAACCTATCAGCATTGGCTATCACTGCCAACCATGCATCAACCAGATCATCCACATGAATGAAATTACGATAGGGTTCTGCGTAACCCAGATATATCTTTGGTTGATCACGCAGCATCTGGACTATGATCTGCTCAGTGACGAAGAAGTCATTGTCAGTGCGACCATAGCTGTTGGTCTGGCGGATGCCCACGAACGGAAACCCAACGCTACGATGCATGTATTCCAGATAGAGTTCGCAACCGCGCTTGGCCACAGCATATGGAGCGTTAGGATGTGGTTCTGTGTTTTCATCAAAGACAACAGCGGTTACGGGCGCGCCATTGTGCTTTATCTCATCGCTTATGGGCTGCCAACCATACACTTCCATGGTGCTGGCAAAAATGAACCCCTTCATGCGGTTGCATTCGTGGGCGCAACATTCTATTAGATTTACCGTGCCAGTGAAATTGATATCTGCAAAGATATTGGGTTCATAGAAACTTTTTTGCACTTCTGTGCGCGCCGCTAGATGCACCACCAGATGAGGATCATGATGTTTTATCTCAGCACGCACCGCATCATGTTCTCTGAGATCACTCTGTAGTTCTACCACATCATAGTTTAGATTGAGTTTTGGAACCAGATGCTGCCCTATGAAACCGCTAGCACCAGTTATCAGCAATTTGTCAGTCATCTATCAATGTACTGTGTATGACACACTGTGTCAAGAAAGTAAAACCCCCGCTTGCGCGGGGGTTTTGGTATCAATCAGCTGGCTTGGCTTCTACGTCAATTGGTTCGTCTGGGCTGGGAGGAGTGCTCTGTGCCTTGTACACGATCTCGCCAATCTTCATCAGCGTTTGGCCAAACTTTTCCAGCACTGGACGCATCTCAGCTACGTCGTCACCTGCTATGGCAGCACGAACTTCTGTGATAGTTGCTTCAACCTCAGCCTTGAGATCTGCTGGTATCTTGTCCTCATGCTCGCTCAGCTGCTTCTCAGCCATGTGTATCTGGCTTTCAGCACCATTGCGCGTCTCAATGATCTCTCGCTTGATCTTGTCAGCTTCTGCGTTTTCCTCAGCTTCGCGCACCATGCGTTCGATGTCCTCATCGCTGAGTCCACCACTGCTTTGGATGGCAATTTTCTGTTCCTTGCCAGTGGCTTGATCCTTGGCACTCACATGTACAATACCATTGGCATCGATGTCAAAGGTCACTTCGATCTGCGGCATGCCGCGAGGTGCTGGTGCGATGCCGGTGAGCTCGAAGTTGGCTAGGCTCTTGTTGTCGCGTGCCATCTGTCGCTCACCTTGGAACACTGCGATGCTCACAGCTGGTTGATTATCAGCGGCAGTGCTGAACACCTGGCTCTTCTTGGTTGGTATGGTGGTGTTGCGCTCGATCAGCTTGGTGAACACGCCACCCAGCGTTTCGATACCCAGGCTCAGCGGAGTTACGTCCAGCAACAGCACGTCCTTGACATCGCCCTGCAGCACACCTCCTTGGATGGCAGCACCCATGGCAACCACTTCGTCTGGGTTCACGCCCTGGCTAGGATCGCGCTTGAACACGTCCTTGACCAACTGCTGTACCTTGGGCATGCGAGTCTGTCCGCCAACAAGGATGACTTCTGTGATATCTTCAGCTTTCAGTCCGGCATCAGCCAATGCTCTGATGCACGGTGCTCGAGTGCGGCTAACCAGATCATCAACCAAACTTTCCAGCTTGCTGCGTGACAGCGTCACGACCAAATGCTTGGGACCATTAGCATCAGCTGTGATGTATGGTAGGTTAATGTCTGTGCTAGCACTGCTGCTCAGTTCAATCTTGGCCTTCTCAGCAGCTTCCTTGAGGCGCTGCAGTGCCATGTTGTCCTTCTTGAGATCAATTCCCTGATCTTTCTTGAACGTGTCTGCGAGGAAATCCACGATGCGCAGGTCAAAATCTTCACCACCCAGCTGTGTGTCGCCGTTGGTGCTGAGAACTTCAAACACACCATCGCCTAGCTCAAGGATAGATACGTCAAATGTACCACCACCCAAGTCAAACACAGCGATCTTGCCTGTTTGCTGCTTGTCCATGCCGTAGGCTAATGCTGCTGCTGTGGGTTCGTTGATGATGCGCAGCACTTCCATGCCTGCGATCTTGCCTGCGTCCTTGGTTGCCTGGCGCTGGCTGTCATTGAAGTAAGCTGGTACCGTGATCACTGCCTGATCAACCGTGGTGCCCAGATAGCGTTCTGCGGTTTCTTTCATCTTGGTGAGGATCTTGGCTGATACCTCACTGGGGCTCATCTTCTTGCCGTCCACTTCAACCCAGGCGTCACCGTTGGCAGCTGCCACGATGGCATAGCTGAGCAGCTTCTTGTCTTTCTGCACGCTGTCATCTTCGTAGCGGCGGCCGATCAGGCGTTTGACCGCGTGCAGAGTGTTGACTGGGTTGGTCACGGCCTGTCGCTTGGCAGGTGCACCTACCAGCGTCTCGCCATCCTTGAAACCCACGATGCTGGGTGTGGTACGAGCGCCTTCTGCGTTTTCTAGAACTTTAGCCTTGCCACCTTCGATCACAGCTACGCAGCTGTTGGTGGTTCCAAGGTCAATACCTATCACTTTGCTCATTTCTATCTCCTCATAAAGCAAGATGTTGCCATGGCCGGCCGTAGCCCGGCCATGAATATTATATAGTCAATTGGTGCTCAATTGTCAATGTATAGCCTGTTCCAATGCCCGGAAAATTGCCATCTTAGCTAGGCTCATGGTGCGCTCAGTGTGCGTGATATCGCCTATGATGCTGATGCCAGCTTCGATCACGGTTTCTTTGCTGCCACTGATCAATGGATGCCACCATTCCAATGGCTTGCCTTCATGCACCAGCAGGTACGCACATGTACGAGGCAGCAGAGGATGGCCAACGTTGCTAGGAACCAGCTTAATGCACTCATGTACTTTGTTTTGTCTATGGCGGTAATCAGTGCAGCATGCCGTTTTGATATCCATCAATCTACAGGCTACTCTGGTTTGTACTACTTTACCATCCTGCCAGGCTTTGGTGAGGCAGCAGCGGCCGCAGCCGTCGCACAGGCTTTCCCACTGTTCATCATCCATGTCTGCTAGTTTAGTAGTTTCCCACCAAGGCTTTTTAAACATAATGTCGGCCGATGAACAGTCTGTTGATGTTTCCACCCCTGTTATATTCTGGCCACTTGCTATCTCGGTCGACTCCAAAAAGTACGCTATTGCTGGGCTCTATGCCCAACATAGCGCAATGAAAAGTTTGCTGATCTCTGTACTTGTTCCACAACCAATCATAGGCATAATGATCTAAGAGTTGTGCACCCAACCAGGCACCAAAACGATTGGTATAATTGGCTTTATGATACACAAACATACCATCATCGTAATCATAACGGCTAAGGCGCATGCCTATGCGATAGTGTGGCACTGGAAAAACCTTGCTGAGGCTAAACACAATATCCTCCGCAGAGTTCCAAAGCCTGAGATCAAAAACAAATGGTCCAGTTGTGCCTAGATATGCCATGTCTATTAACACCGGAATATCAATATCAAGGCCGCGTTGAGGCAAATTTAACAGCATTGATTGATCTTGCCAGTTACCAGTGTTAGCAAAAGGCACGCTGAATATCAGTGCATCGTTAGCTTCCCAAGTGCCGTCGATTGGTGCCCAATCTAAGGCCATCCTGGCAAATGCTATCCGATGATAGCTATATTCAGCTTCGTATATCCTAAATCTGCGATGCCTGTGACGTAGATAGAATGCATCAAATGCTTGGGTAGTACCGTTGCTGTACACCGCATATTTGAATTGGTTTAGGCCTATTAAGCCTTGGCCAGCAGTCAACCAATTTATATATTTTTGCAAAAACTCAGCGTTTACCTTGGTATCTGCAATCAGGCCAGGATCATATGATTGCAGCAGCTTGGCTATGATGCTTAACTGCTCAGCATCTTGTATTGGATGTGCACCGCCATAGGGCAAATGTCCAAGATTGGGCTGTACCTTATCAGACATCAAGCAGTCGCATGCGAACTATCTTGGTTGGGTCCTGCGGCGGTTCGCCGCGTGTGATCGCATGAATGTGTTCCATGCCATAAATGACCTTGCCCCAGGCTGTGTATTGGCGATCAAGGAACTGTGCATTGGCAAAGCAGATGAAGAACTGATCGCTGGCACTGTTCGGATCGTTGGTACGTGCCATGCTGCAGGTACCTTCGACATGCGGATAGTCGTTGAATTCTGCTAATAGCTGCGGCAGAGCTTGCTGCGTCCATCCGCCCTGGGCCATGAATCCTTCTATGACGCGATGGAATTGAATACCGTCGTACATTCCTTTTTCGGCTAAGTCGATGATCTGGGCAACATGTTTTGGTGCCAAATCAGGGAAACATTCGATAAACACTACGCCGGTGGGCATTTCTAGTTTCAATATTGGATTAGACATTGTTTTGCTTTCTCTTTCTATCTAAGGTTATCATGAGTTTATCGTCGGTGGTCATTCTAGATTTGCTATCAAAAGGTTCTGAACAAAATTTGAGACATGGTGCAAATGAACCATCTGTCCAGCTTGCTTCTAACTGCTGCATGGCTTCGCTGGCAGCTACAGTTTCCAGGCTGTTCACAGATATATCCAGCTGTTGGTGTAGACTGCCTAGGAATTCACGTATCAGTATGGTATTAGGATGGTTAGGAACCCAGCAGCACGGCCAGTAATATCCGTCTGCATCTACATATGGTAACACATGCTCTGTCTTACATTTAGCAAATACTTGCGGCAAGAACCTGCTCCTTCAATTGTAGAAATGACTTTGTGCTAGTAAATGTGTCATCTTGATCTCTACGATAACCTCTGACCACGAGAAACTTATCAAATCCTAGATCGCCAGCCAAATCCATGCCAGCTGCCAGATCGTTTTCATTGTATCTGAAAACTATCCATTTCCATATCAGCTCAAGGTCTGCGTTATTCTCTCTCAAGGTAGTTACAGCTTCTTGAACGCTGTCCCATTTACTACCAACTCTATAGATGTGATTATTGCTGGGTAGTCCATCTATGCTGAAAGTTATGCTGTCATTGCCATTAAACACCGATGCTGTTTTTTGCCACCATTCTCTGCTGCGAAATGCACCATTGGTGTGCATGGAAAATCGTACAGATGGGTTACATGACCGTATAGCGAGTATCAATTCGTGGAACTGTGGATGATATATTGGATCGCCATGATTACCACACAGCTGCACTCTATCGAATCCAAGGCATGCTCTAGCAGTATCGTCTATGTTACAGTCTTTGATAGATAACATATTGATGTGTTCTGTCCGTGGGCACTGAGGACAGGCCAGTGTACAGCGAGTAGTAGGTTCGATGTGTATGGCTTTCAAAATTGCTGATCCCATCTACTAGGATCATTATATGATTGCATCATGTTAAGTTCTAATTGTGCTTCTTCGCTCATCATGTGCGGTCCCCATTGCGGGGTCCATACTATCTTTACTTCACAGTGTTGTACCTCATCTACGCTAGATGCTGCATGTTCGGTATCCCGTATGATATCTTCTGCACTAGGACACCATGCACTGGTAAGTGTCATCTCTATCAAGACCTTGGGTAACTGTTGGATATCAATCTTGTAAATCAAACCCAGATCATAGATGTTTGTGCTGATCTCAGGATCGTATACCTGACGTAGATTGGCGATGATATTATCAAGTACGTTCTGTGTCATGATATTGGTTCACTACAATGATAGGTGCACAAGACAAAGCTGCCTATCTCCCAGGTTTGTTCTAACTTAGCGATAGCGTCAGATTGCATAGCGGCATCCAAACTGTTTTGACCCAGATGCAGCTGCGGCATGAGATCACCAATGAATTGTTTAAAGGTTGATAAGTCTGGTTCATTACCAATCGCACAGCAGGGTATATAATATCCTTCTGCGGTTATGTAAGGTATCTTTATATTAGTCTTGCAGCGAGGGTATATCTTAGGCATGGTCTATCATGTCCTGCAGTTCTCGTAAGCTCTTGGTCAGCCTAGTCCATTCAAACTTATCATATAGGTCGCTCCATATCAACATAAAATGATTGAACCCAATTTCTTTAGATAATGTGTAGGCTTCTGCTAACGAATCCTGATTGTGGTGCATTGCTATGTACCGCCATATCATGATAACATCTGGATTTGCAGCACGCAAGCTTCTAGCACCTTGTTCTATAGTATCCCATTTGCTGCCTATCCTATAGATGTGATTGTTATCTCTTACCCCATCTATGTTGAATATCACAGTATCTTTGCTCTTTAATCTCTGAGCTGTTTCCTTCCACCAGGTTGGTGTACGACCCGATCCGTTTGTCTCAAATTTGATCGATAATGTTGGATGTGCCTCTTGTAGACGATCTAGCATTTCATGTAATCTTGGATGATAGATGCTATCGCCGTGATCACCGCACATGTAAACATCATCATACCCAGCAGCACTGCGTACTACGATATCTATGTCTATATCAACGATGGGAACTAATTCGGGGAATCTAGTCCGCGGACAAGTAACACACGCTATCTTGCAACGTGTAGTTGGTTCAATATGCAACGATCGATAAGGGGTAACAATATCAGCATTCTGGTGATAGCTGCTTATTGCTATGTCGTCGATCATAACCAACCCATGGCCCTGGTCCATCCTATGACATTCATTGTAGCAAACCACATGGTAACCATCATGATCCATGGCTGACCGCGACGCAAGCTAGCTACGACCTGGCTGGTGCTGCCAACAAAATAGAAAGGATAGATAATTGACATGTTAGGATGCTGTGCAGTCATAGCCAGCATCATACTTGCACCCACACTGAACACAAAGTTCTGCATCTCCAAATAGAAAGCTAGCCTATCGCTGTGATAGCTGTCTGTCCAGAATTTCTTAATCTTGTGCCACATGAGTTATTATATCATATCGATCAAAGATGTACAACAGATAAATAATTTATTGGAGAATCCCTGTGTGCGTTGTATCTGCTAAATTCTTTCCTGAGGTAGGTTGGGTCGGTGTGAAGAACCGAGACCGTAATTACATACCAGAGATCAGCTTCAAACGGCACGAGCACGATGGTGTTGAAGTCATGCTGTTCTGGGACGATGTCACACAGTATTGCGAAGGTATGAACAGCGGCGGTGTGTGCATTATCAGTGCCAGCTTGATGGTCAAGGATGACGAGCTAGAGATACAGGTGCGTACCAAGACCCCAAGCAAGGACGGCATCAAGCTCAAGAAGGCGCTGCGCTATCCCAACGTCAAGGCAGCTGCAATGAGCCTGATCAAAGACAAGCTGCCCGGTAACACTCTGATATTCGACAAGGATACCTGCTACCTACTGGAAGGTTGCTGGGAACCAGGCGAGTATGAGAACGAAAATTATGCCTACAAGATCAAGGAAATACCGCACGATCAAACCATAGTGCGCACCAATCACGGTGTGCTGCTGCCTTGGGCGGGTTATCAGCGCACGGAAGAAAGCGAACCACAGACCATGAGCCGTATCAGCAGCGAGAGCCGCAAGCTGATTGCTGAGAAGATAGTGGCTGATGCCAAGACACCGCAGGAAATGATCGACGGTTTGGCAGGGGTCTACAGTGACAATCCGCAGCTAAACTGCCTGCGCACCACAGACAAGAAAAAGCTGATGCGCACTACCAGCCAAATCATGATCACGCCCAGCGAGAGCACGTTTGCTGTGCGCCCTGTGCAAAGCCACATGACCTTCAACTTCTGGGATCTAAATCATCCCAAGCACAAGTGCTTCGTGGAGATACTTAGCAACAAGGTGTTGTACGATCATCGCAAGGAGATGGGTACCAAACCATTCCCCAAGATGCAGCACAGCAGCGAGTGACCATGGCTGCCTGGGAACACATCCCCTATTTTTCATACGGGCATAACACCAACATAGAAGAGATGTACAAACGTGTGCCCAACGCTCAACTGCTGGGTCATGCCGATCTACACGATTGGAAGTTCGTGTTGGATCGTGTCAGCAACATAGTGCCTGCCGAGGGACACACGGTGCACGGTGTGTTATGGATCATACCCATACAAGATCTGGACAAGCTGGATTGGGCAGAGGCTTATCACAGCAATTATCGTCACCAAATAGTACCAGTAGAATACAGAGGCAAGATAACCAAAGCCTTGTCATATGTGTTGATGAAAAAGTATCACACCGACCAGCCGCCCACGCGGCAATATGTGGATTACGTTGCTACTGGTTATCGCGAAAACAACATACCCATGAGCCAGCTGATCACAGCGTTAGACGATCGCATCACTGAGCTCAAATATTTGCACAAATAAAAAGGGTCCCAGTTTCCTGGAACCCTCTGCCTCCCTAAACTTGTACTAACAAGTTCTTAGTGATTACTTCTTGCCGCCCTTGGGAGCAGGCTTAGCAACTGGCTTGGTAGCTGGCTTGGTAGCAGCTGCCGTAGGAGCCTTGGCTTTCTTGGCCTTAGGCATGGCGAGCGTATAAGCAACACCATCAGCACCAGTGTCGCGATAGGTAACAGGGGTAGTCTCAATCGTATGACCGTCCTGCTTGAGCTCATGGATGCGAGCGCGGAGGTTCTGGATCTTAAAGCGGGCGCGTGCCTGCTTTGACGTGAGCTTGTTGCCCTTGGTGAGATAAGCGAGGACCTTTTCGGCCTGGGTTACATATGCAGTCATCTGTCTTCTCCTAATTGCATTGTCGTTTGACAAGCTTCATTTGCATTATGACTATAGCACCAGTTTATATGCTGTCAACCGCTTAATTTGCAGAAATTTGGACTATTCTGCAGGTAATATGTCAGCAACCAGTGGAAATCCGCTCTGTCGTGCAATCGCAATGGTCTCATCGCGCTTCTGTGTAGCAACTTCGTGGCTGTAAGTGCCTGCTATGCCGCGGCCGTTTGTATGGATATGCATCATGATATCCTGTGCTTCTTCGAAGCTACGATGGAATATCTGCATCAGAACCAATACCACGAATTCCATGCTAGTGCGGTCGTCGTTTAACAGCCAAACATCCCACATCTTGGGAGGGGCCATGGCCACACGTTCGATTACAGCGACTACGCTTTGTTTCTTAGTCTCAGCCATTGGTCCCTCCTTGTTATTCTTGATTATACAGCGTTATGCTATTCAACGCAAGGTCATTCTGCTGATACAGTTACGTCTATAACATTGCCGTTGCTGATTGGTATAACTCGCCCCTTGCTGGCTTCTGGGATTTCGCGCTCTAGCTCTATGATCAGCATGCCATCTTCCATCTTGGCTGAGATTACCTTGATGTGCTCGGCTAGCGTGAACTGTCTCTCAAAATCACGCGCAGCGATGCCGCGATGGATCCAATTACGGCTGTTCTGGTCCTCGGCCTTGCTACCACGAACCATTAATATGCGATCATTGGTGAGATAGATCTCTAATTCTTCCATCTTAAAGCCGGCTACAGCTAATTCTAACTTGTAACCGTTCTCGTCATGGGTGAGATTGTATGGGGGATATGTTACCGGATTGCTCTGTACCCTAGCAATCATAGGTTCAAATCCTATTGCAAACCTATTGAGATCTCTAAAGAGATCTTCCATCGTGTTGATGACTGTAGACGTTGGATGACGCATGTTGTACCTCCTGTTAAAGCGAAGCATCATTTACGCAGGCCCTTTAGGCACCTGCTTGCAATATTTAATGATTATGATATCAATTGTCAATAGGAAAATGGTTCCGATAAATATGGTTGCAGCAAGGAGCCCAGCATGGTTGATAACATAACAGGACCCACAGGGTCGCAAGGTCCGTACGGGCCTATTGGTCCAACTGGGCAAACTGGCGCTAAAGGTAACACTGGTCCAACTGGAGCGAACGGTCAACAGGGTCCGACTGGTATAACTGGTCCAACAGGCATACAAGGTATAACTGGTCCAACTGGCCAAGCTGTCACAGGTCCAACTGGTCTAGCAGGTGCGGCAGCTAGCAAAGGAGATACTGGTCCAACTGGTGTCACAGGCGCTACTGGTGCTGCAGGCCAAGCTTCATCAACTGGGGCTACTGGACCCACAGGTCCAAACGGCGGACCAATTGGTCCAAGCGGTCCTACTGGCCCAACTGGACAGAATGGCACAGGCTCTACAGGACCAACTGGGGCTCCTGGTCAAGCAGCATCCACAGGAGCTACTGGTCCAACTGGACCAACAGGAATGCAGGGCGACGCAGGTCCAACAGGTGCTGCCAGCACAGCACAAGGACCAACGGGTCCTCAAGGTCCTCAAGGTCCAACGGGATTACAAGGATCGACTGGTGCTACTAGCACCATAAGTGGTCCAACTGGTGCCACAGGTCATACAGGAGCTACAGGTTCAACCGGAGCACCTGGTTCAGCATCATTGACAGGTGCAACAGGACCAACAGGTAATGCCGGTCAAATTGGGCCAACCGGACAGAGTATCACAGGCGCCACTGGTCCTACTGGTAGGGCTAGCACAATCACTGGGCCGCAAGGTCCGACAGGCCCAACTAGCACAGTGCCTGGGCCAACGGGGGCAGTAGGTGCATCAAGGACCACTGTGTCTATAACTACTCAAACCTTGGCAGCAGGTACCAGCACTAATGTAACACTTGCGGGATTCAAGGGCTATAATCTTTATAGCATACAGACATCGTCGGCTGCATGGATAGTTGTATACAGCAGCATTGCAGCCCTCATTGCAGATGCTAGCAGATCTCAATCAACTGCACCAACTCCAAACAGCGGTGTGCTGGCTCAAATAATATCAAACGGGGCAATCACTCAATTAATCACGCCTGCAGCTGCGTGCTTCAGTAGCGAATCTCCCCCTACTATTGATATACCTGTGAAGGTATCAAACAATGGTCTAGCATCTACTACTATAACTGTGACGCTAACTATCGTTCAAACGGAAGTTTGATTTAGTGAGTTAATTAACGGCGAGTTTCGCGCTTCTTGCCGGTATCAAGGCCTTCGGCTTGCGCACGCTTCTTACGATCACGACTCTTGGCTTCAGCCATAGCACGGCGGCGCTTGGCAGTATTAGTCTCGAAGTTTTTGCGCTTGCGCAACTCCTTGGCAATGCCTTCTGTAGCCACACGTTTCTTGAGCTGGCTCAACGCCTTGTTGACGTTGCCATTCCACACCTGCACAGTGAGGCCCTTCTTGTTTGACCAGCTTTCCCGGTTGTCTTGATTATCTCTGCTCATCACTTAATTATGCCAAAACGGTCTCTATTTGTTAACTAGCAGCATCTGCGGCTGGTCGATATACCAGCATTGGCTCGCCAGCATTGGCTACCATGTCTTCTGTGATCATGACACGAGTAACACCATCTTTTTTCAATGTTGGCAGATCAAACTGTGTCTTCATCAATAGTTTCTCAAGTATACCTCGCAGCCCGCGAGCGCCAGTTTTGTTTTCCATGGCCTGTTTGGCAATCTGTCTCAACGCAACCTGTGCTATCTCAAGCTCTACATGATCTAGACCAAACATCTTCTGATACTGTTTAACGATCGCGCTCTTGGGCTCTGTGAGTATGCGCACAAGGTCGTCTTCATCTAATTCTTTGAAAGGTACTATCACTGGTACACGGCCAATCAGCTCTGGTATTATACCAAACTGGATGAGATCCTCTTGTCGAACCTGGCTAATCAGCTCAAAAGTGTCAGCATCTTCAACGTTGTGCTTGCTGAGATTTGCAGCAAATCCAATGCCGCTGCCTGTGTCAAGTCGCTTGTTTATGATCTCTTTAAGGCCCACAAATGCGCCACCGAGGATGAACAGTATGTTCTTGGTGTTGACCATGATGTATTCACCGGCGGGATTCTTACGACCGCCAGTTGGTGGTACCTTGACTTCACACCCTTCCAGGATCTTGAGCAGTGCTTGTTGTACACCTTCGCCGCTGACATCTCTCGTGATGCTGCTGCTCTCGCTCTTGCGGCTCTTCTTGTCAATCTCGTCGATGTAGATGATACCGCGTTCAGTCTTTTCAATATCCTGATCAGCTGCTTGGTATAATCTAGCAATAGCTTCTTCAACATCAAGCCCAACATACCCGCTTTCAGTGATGCTGGTAGCATCTATGGTTACCATTGGTACGCTCAACATCTTGGCCACCTGTTGTATCATATAGGTCTTGCCGCAACCAGTGGGTCCGATGAACATGAGATTGCTCTTGTCTATCTCAACTCCGTCAATCACAGGATTGTTGATTCGCTTGTGATGATTGTACACAGCAACACTGATGGCCATCTTAGCATGATCTTGTCCGATGATGCGTTCATCTAAGAAACGTTTGATCTTGTCTGGAGTGAGCTCGCTCTCAGGTATTGGTTTAAATTGTTTTTCTTCAACTAATATACCGTGGCAAAGTTCCACACATTCGTTACATATGTAAACATCATTACCACTGATCAGTTTGGTAACTTCTCGTTGGTTTTTGCTACAAAAGCTGCAAGCGAACACTGGTCTTGATGTATCTTTAGCCATGCGAAGTCTCCATGCAATAATATGTATCTCAGGATTGGGATTTGTCGCTTAGATGCTGATCTATGCGTAATTTGTGCATATCTCGTAATTCATCAAAGAATTCATGCACTGTCTTGGTCTCTGTTGTCTGTACAGCAGGAAGTTGATCTATTATCTGCCATTGGCTCCCAGATTCTTCTGGATGGACAAGCTTCACTAGGTCATCTTCCTCTATTATATCAGCGGCCACTGGTAGCTTTACCAAGACTTCTGGCTCGGTATCAAAATCAAAGCTGGACTGATCGTCTGATACTGTCTCAATTATCTCAACAGTGTCGGCGGTGGCTATGGTTACAATCCCAGTGTCAGCAGCGAAATCAAAGGTATGGTTCTGAGGCTCCTGCACAGCATGTGCCACTCCACTGAGGTTGGTGAGGTCAAGCTCTGGTTCAGGTTTAACTGTGGGAGCCGCTATGGCAGCATTGAGGGCAGCCATCTCAGTTCGCAAGCCTTCCACGGCTGCGATGAGCTCATCCTTGCCTTCTATGGTCAGAGTAACTGTCTGTGATTCGGTAGCCTCAGGTTCTGCCGAGGATTCGTCTGGCATTGGATCTAACAGTGTCTCGATAAGTTTTTTAGGCTCTGTAGGCTCACTCTCGCGCCACTCTTTGAGTCCTTGGTTAGCAGCTATGAGCATCAACACTGCCAAAGGATCAAATACCACGATGATCAGCACTATGATCCAACGCACAGCATGCTCTAGCAAGGTCTGGTCCACTGCATCTCCATACAGAGCCTGTGCAATGTACTTGATGGGACCCGTCTCTGCTTCAAGCTTGCGTCCTTCTGTTTCCAGCTTAAACTTGTCTGCGTTCAGTGTTTCTATCTGCGCTTCTGCAGATTTGATAGCATCGTTTTGCGCATCTATGTCAGCCTGCAGCTTGTCTGTGTCGCTGCCCTGGCTCAGCTTGTTGGTCAGCTGTTCGATGACCGTGCGAGCCTGCTTGATCTCGTCATCAACCTTGGCACGCAATCTCGCAATCTCGGTCTTGGCAGCATCGACCTGTGGATCAGGTGCTTGGCGCATGACATCAATCTGCTTGAGCAGCTCAGTCTTGGACTTAGCCAAGCGAGTACGATCGGCCTGCTGTTCCTGCTGTCGAGCCTGTGCTTGGCTGGTCTTCTTTTGGTCAATCAGGCTCTTGACGATGTTGTCCAGATTGGCCACCTGGCGATCGATGTCATCAATCTGGCTCTGGGTGCTCTTGGCACGCAGCTCTATCTTGGCGTTGGCAGCATCTATGATCCGCTGCTGCTCGTCAATCTGTGGTTGCACACGCTTGTTGGCACTGTCGATGACCTTGTTAGCGTCATCGATGCGAGTGTTGATGGCAGCATTACCAGCTTCGTTGCCCTTGCCAGCGTTGGCCAGCTTGGTCTTGGCACGCTCAATGATGGCGTTCTGTTGATCAATGCTCTGCGTGATGTGTAATACTTTGGCCTGCTGTTCTGCGCCAGCAGCTGCCTGCTCAACATGTGCCTTGCTGAGGAATCCAAAGATGCCCAAGCTGGTAATGAACATCAGCACAACAACTGCGCCTGTGAGATAGCTCTTGAGCAGCCATGGAGTCTTGCGCCAGTTGTTGTACAGCCAGCTTGCCACGATGACCTTGCTGGTCTCCAGCGTGCCTGCCATGATCAGCACAGGGATGAATGCTGAACTGAAGATGGTGGTCAGACCGATCACGGAATAATAGCCTGCAACACCGCTGAGCGATACTGCAGCTATGAACATGAGTATGGTGGTCAGCATAGTCTGTGGCTCCTGTGACTATGCACAAGTTTAGCTGATATTGTCAGCCTGTCAATAGCCTTGATATGGCACACTGAGGCCTTGTCCAGCTGATATTGGCTCAACGTAGATGTTGCCGGTCAGATTTGCCACCGTGTCCAGCGCAGGGGCAGTGATCTGCTGTATCACAACCTGGCTGGTGTTGTAGGCCACCACAGAGCTACCAGCCACAGCAACGTTGGGATTGTATATGTTGCGATTGCTGGTATAGGGCACTGCTAGCGCACGGGCCATCAATCGCTTGAGCGCTGTGGCACCGTGTAGTTCAACACCGTCGTCACCGAGACCGTCTGAGGTCAATCCGCGAGTGTATACCTGATCGATGTGCTCCACACCCATGATCCAAGTCAATCCTTCTGGACCGCACACACCGTTGTTGCTGGTCCACAATGCCTGGCCATAATAGGTAGGTGTGAGGTTGCTGGCCAACGTGCTGGCCACTCCTGCCCAACGCATGTTGCCCTGCTCATGCAGCACTGCTTCTGCGTAGGTCTGTGCGCTGGCATAGGCTGTGTTGGCTGTGAATCCAATTGCACCAGCAGCGCCTGCGGTATCAGGACCGAACAGTATGGGTGCTTGGCTCTCACTGTTGAGCTGTATGTAAGGACCAGCAGGGCGAGCAAACACGTTGGTGCTGCCTGTGAAATTGTTGATGGTGCTGGCTGCACCTGCAGCATTCAAACCGCCGCCTGTGGTGAAGGTTATGGTGGTACCGTTCAGCGTGATGGTTGAACCGTTGACCACGGTGTTGAAGTTGCTGCCGTAAAGCGCATTGGGCAGTGTGACGCTGCCAGTTGGCAAGCCCAGCACGCCCAATGGGGTTCCGTTCACGTTGGCCAGCGTGATAGCAGTCTGCACAGCTGTGTAAGCACAGGTAAGCGATAGATAATCCCAGGCATTGTCGCCTGCACCGCCTGAGAACTCCCAGCGGTTAGCAATCACTCCTGTCCATGGGCTGGCAGCATTGATCATTGCGATCAGCTGGTCTATGGTAGAGGTACCAGTTGGCCCAATCTCATAACCGTTGATGCTGAATATGTCAGTGCCGGCACCAGGATAAGCACCAGTGTAGTTGGTAGTGCCTGTCACTGCTATCATGTTGAAGTACTGTAGGCTGCTGAACGGATCCAATCCACCTGTTTGGTAGTATTGGTTGCTCCACTGTTCGATACCGAACTGATAATATTGTACTACGGGTGCGAAGTTAATTCCCATGTGTCGATGCTCCAGGCTATGCTAGGATATTTAGCCAAGATGACCGCTTATCATTCTATGTACATGAAGGTATTGCCTTCATGCTCGCTGCATTCCACGCTGCGTATGGTCACCCTGGTGAGCAGTCCTTGATCGGTCATCCATTGTTTCACATGCTTGAACACATGTTCGGCAAATTTAGCACAACCTGTGCCCTGCAACACTCTGAGATCACACAGTCCCTGATCATTCATGGCTTGGAACGTTGCCAGCGCCGGATCATCTTCAGCTATGGCCACTGTGTGATCGAACTGTGTCTTGATCCATGCGTCTATTGGATCCAGCAGCGTGAAATCCATTATCTGTCCGTTGTCATCTAGGTGATGGCACTCAAACACCAGCTTGAAGCTGAGAGCATGACCGTGCAGCTGAGACTTGTAGCTAGTGGCTTGCCATTGCCTGTAACAGCAGCTGAGTCCGTCTGCGAAACTGTAGGTCTTGGTTGATATGTAAAGTGCCATCTGTGATCTCCAACTCTAATTATGCGCACGATCGCCTGTCATCAAAACGTCATGCAATTCTGCATGGATATCATTGCACTGCAATGTAGACCATTACGCAATGCATAGCTGAACCATTGTGCAGTGCAGTAAATATGCATATAATATGGTTGTACATTTATCGTGCACCCACACACACATTAGGAGAGACTACGATGATCAAGTGGATCAACAAGCTGGTTGGCAAGAAAATAGTGAGCCAGAATCGCAAGATGACCCCAGAAGAGCGGTACATCATGAGCCATAACCCACAAACCATACTGGATGTGGAATATTACAGCCGCCAATTTGAACGCCTCAGCTATAATCAGCGTGCATTCAGGGTAGGTAATTGATATGTGGCCCTACACCTTTGAGGAACTTGAAATTATCAACCGAGGCAGCAAGTGATGCTGCGTAAACTGCTTGACATGATCTGGGATGGCCCAAGCACTGCCTATGCATTTACGCTAGGTTGTGCAATACATTAAGCCAGTACCAAGCTTTTCTGGTGCCCTACTCTGATGCTGGGGTCAACCCAGATCTGCTCACCCATCTCTGCTGCTGACCAGCAGAACCCCACGTCCTCTGCTGTGAACTCCAGGAAATTGCCCTGGTCAACCCAGCGGGGGCGAAACCATGGATACTCCAAGCGTTCCATCACACCCCGGGCCACTGCCATGAATCCAAACCCAGCATAGCTCACGGTGAACGGCTCAGACTTTTCACGCATCTCAGCACGATTGATGAACTTGAACGTGCCCTGCTCTAACAGCTTATCATAGTCCAGTGTTTCAACTATGGGGTACTCATCAGCGTTGGCCATGAGATAACAACCGCTGGCGATTGGTTTACCCAGCTGCAGCAGTTTCATCACGTCACCAGCCTTCCACACCATGTCGCTGTCTATCCATACTTGATAATCGTAATCGACTGTGCCGCCAAAGGGTTTCTGATGTCGGCCGTCCACGTTGTTGCCGCCCAGCACCCTGTTGCGAGCATAATAGACAACCGGATCATAGGCCATGCTCATGGCCCATTCTATGCCATTCTGTCCCAGCGTGGTTATGGTATCTGTCCAGCTGCGCACCCATTGGTCGCTGAACTCTCGTCCTGGTAAGCAGAAGATCACACGCATGTTACTCTATCCTTGTTAAACTATTTCGCAGATGAATTCTTGGAACTTGCCGCGTGCAGTGGTTGGCAAGGGCTGCCTGTATTCTATGAGATCCATGTCATAGGGATAGCCTAGTGCTTCCTGTACCAGTGCGATCAAACCTGCTCTTTGATCAGTGGTCAGCGGCTGTTCAGTGTAGCAACGGAACTCCATGCTGGTCTGAGTTTTCTGGCGGAACTGATACTGCCTCACAGGAGCGATATCGTTCATCTTGGCACCGTAGAATATGGGCCAGATGCGCGTGCCGTCTGGGCGGGTCAGTATGCTGTGCTCGCGTCCCACGAAGCGTTTGATTGTGGGCAGGCCGCGACCACAGCTGCAAGGTGCGCCAGCTTCGGCCCAATCACCTATGTCATAGCGTATCAACGGGCTGGCATGGTTGTGTAGATCAGTGGCAACCACACGACCAACCTCACCAGGCACACAGGGTTCGCCTGCGTCATTGATGATCTCTATCAGCACCGTCTCAGTCATCACGTGATAGTTGTCTGTGTCTGGACACTGCATGGCCATGCAGCCCATCTCGTTGCTGCTGTAGTTGTCTTCTATCTTCAGTCCCAGCACAGCACGAGTCTTGTCACGCTGCCACTGGTGCACGGTCTCGCCTATGGTCTTGACATGCTTGATGAAGCTGAAGTCACCGCCGTCTGCCACCATCTCGTCCAGGATGATGCTGAGGTTGTTGGGATAGATCAGCAGTATGCCCGGCTGGTATTCCTTGATGATGCGCAGCTGCTCGCGCATGTCATAGGTGGCCGGCATGCCTATGGCTGCTCCAGTCTGCCAGATGTCAGCTATTGGCTGCCCCCAATTAGGCGATTCGCTGTACTTGAAAATGTCAGCACGTATGCTAAGAAGCTTGTCGCGAAAATCACGTCGTGCCCAGAGATGGTCTCTGATAGCATGTGCAGTCCAATACAGTGCATCTATCTGCGTCTTGCGTATGCGCACAGGTTCGCCTGTGCTGCCGCTGGTACGAGTCTCACCAGGTGTGCCGTGGCTCTTGGGAACGTGCTTGCTGTAGAAATCATCACCTGCACGCTGTATGTCTATGCGTCGCAGAGGTGGTAACTTGCGCAGGCTAGCTGGATCAGTGATGTCGCTGGCTGTAAGTCCTGCAGCAACCATTCGAGCAGCAAAACTGGGTGTGTGCGCCATGTGATGTGCGATTATCAAACGCAGTTGACCAAATTGTTCAGCTTCTATCAGCTCTGTGTCCAGCCACATGGTGCGATCTAGCTCTGCCAACAGCGCCATCAGCACCAAATTAGGTCCCTGATACATCCGGGGCCACACAACACCTTCTAGGTTCACAGTGGTTTCCTCCAACGTATCACAGGGCAACACTCTGCGAAATCATAATCAGTGGTATAGAGAAACTCTACGTCTACAGCATCTGAGGGTATGGTGCTGAGATATTCCTCGCGGTTGGCAAATGTAACCACTTGCCCACTGGTCTCGTAGAAATCCACAGTATCTACTGATGTCCTGGTCCATCCGGTGCGCTCACATAGCGCATCGCGATCATCGCAGATTTCACGGAACAGTTTCAATATGTTAGCACTAGCTGTAGTTGCTCCGTGCTGACCTGCGATATACATGCCCATCTTCCACTTGAACGCATGGAAATTGATCTTGGCAGGGCCGCTCATGTCTGTTATCAATTCATCCAGCGTGATATTCTCAGTGGGACGTTCAAAATAACGCTGTGCATAGGTGCCGCCTGGTGCCAACCAATCATAGCATTTGGCTAGGAACTGCTGCTGGCGTTCTAGCGTGCTTAACATGACCACACCGCAGTCGCTAACAATGCCATCGAATATATCGTTGCTCCAGTGCATCTCTTCCCACTCAGCTTGCATCACACGTTTGGTACCCGTATCACCTGGCCATACCGTGCTGATCATGTTGGGATCTTTGTCTACAGCAGTGATGTGATCAAACGCAGCATGTATCTCTGGCGTGCAGCCCAGCTGCAGTATGTGTCCCCAGCCAATCTCTTGGACCAATAGATCGATTACTGCTTTTGTAGGCCTGAGCGGTGCTTTAAGCAGATCCCAGTTCTTGCTGTATCTATCCCACAATTCATTATACTCCTGCATGAGATGCTTGTACCCTGCGCGTGAGGTAGGCTAGAAGCATGCCATACAGCGGTAGTAAGAACACTAAATTAAGCACGTTCTTGATGATGATCTGGTTGGTAGCTAGTATGTACCAGTTGGCGCTTAGGAATGTATCAGAGCCGCCTGCAAACGCTGCGCCCCAGAACAGATAGGTCATGAATATGGTGGTAATGATCCCACTGAGCCCGGGAGCTACATACCAAGCTGTGATCCTATCACGTATCCACGCAAATATGTAAACATCAAGCAACATTGGCAGCAGATAGCAGATGCCACTGGCTAGCGTTAAGCGGGTACCATCCAGCAACCCGCTACCATAGAGATATGCACCAACAGCTGTACCTATCAGTCCCGGAATCAGCGTGGCTACCAACACTGCTCGCGCCAGCTGCTTACCAACCAAACGTGTGGTTAGATCGGTCACCACCATGAAAGCAGGGGTACACCATACACTGTAGGCCAGTGGAAAACCTGTGACGTTGAACTTGTAGTGTGCTAGATAATTGCTGATGGTAATGAGCAGCGATTGTATGATGACCAGCTTGGTAAGCAAGCTGCGGTCTAGGTCCTTGAATATGTTTGCGAGCATGTGACGGTTCTCCTATCACATAGTTTATGCTAGGCTGAGCGCCTCACGCAAGATATTATATCGCATAGCCACAGCATGAAGCTGTCAAACCACTGCACCACTACGTCACCTTCTATTGATTTTTTCTACCTTGGGCCCATCTGCTGAGCGCCTAATCGCAATGTTCTTGTCGATCCAGTTGGCCACACCCTCGCCGCCGATATCATCGCGCTTCATCTGCTCGCGCAGGTTCCATGCGATGGCGCTCTCGAGATTGTACACACTGCGGTCATCATACTGACCGTCCTGCCAAGCTTCAGTAGCAGCACGCCTTAGATACCGCGGATTGAGATGCGTAAACTCCTCAACATCAGTCATCCAACGCATGGCATCTGGATTGTATTTCTCATAAGGAGGTGCTCGATCCCAGTCTATGTCGCCATCCTCGTCCACATAGCCTTCTTCGCGCAGCCAATCATAGTAGCTGTCGTCGCTGCTTTCCCACTGGCTGTAGTCATCCATGACCACATCCTGCACGATGCTCCAGATGTCATCACTGATCTTCTGCAGCAGTTCGTCGCTGGCAAAGGCCACTTCGTCCTTGAGATCCTCAGCAGTTGCGGGATTGTTGAGGAACCATTCGCCCAGCTTGGGGAAACGCTCTGTGAGCAGATCACCGATGTCCACGGGATCATCGTCCTTGTCCATGTAGCTGCCTGATTGGAAGTGCAGCTGATACTTCTCGCCAGGCGTGTCTGGTTCCTTGGGCAGCAGTATGTACAGCGGACCATCCTTGTTGTACTGCTCGAAATAGTTGGTGCCCTTGGTGGCAGCTGTGCACCAGCGCGTCTGGCGACCATAGGCACAGGCCGCAGCTTGGTCCCTGGGTACCACCACCTTGACGTCACCGTCCTCGTATACCGTGTCAGCCTTGCCTTGGTCAGCATCATCCGTGGGGTCATCGTAACGATCCATAGCAGCGTACAGCGCACCAGCAGTCTTGTAGCGGTTGATGTCGTTCTCACCCTGAGGCAGCTTGCGCTTGAGGTTCAACCTGTTGAACTTGTCCACATAGTCAGCCAGGGTTGATGTCACGTCTTCCAGCTTGGCTTCACTGCCATTGACAAACTGGCGAGCCATCCACTGCGTGTATTTCTTGTTGGTGCTGGGATCAGCTGCCTCTATGACCTGGAGAGCATCGTCAGCGTAGGTGTTTTGAAGCTCTGGGCTAGCAAACACCCGCTTGACGTTCTTACCACGAGGCGAGTCAGCGTATTTCTCACCATATGCCTCTAGCTCATCCAAGTCCAGCATGGTTAGCCCTTGCTGATCCTTGAGCATGGCCTTCCATAGGTTAGGACCCAAAGCCTGCATGGCTCTGGCTCTGTCATATTCGAGGAGTGTCTGGATGCGCATGCGATATTTATAGGCAGCTCAGCTTGAACTGTATCAGTTCTGATTCGCTGGCAAAACCCATGTAGCTGGTGAACGCATCAAACCACCAAGCCCAGGGTTCTGCACAATGCTGTTCACACCACACCACGTATGGATGCGGTACTCCCGGTTGCTGATCATCTCGAGGTTTGAAAGCAATCACGTGAGGCAGTGCCTGTGGCTGAGGTTTAACGTCTCCGTGCCACAGGGTATAGCTTCTGGTATAATCCCAATCGCGCCGCTTAGGCAGGGAAGAAATCATAGATCAGCACGTTCTCGCGAGGCAGTTCTGTCTTGGGATAGGGCTGGCTGGCACTCTTGCCAATGGCGATTAGCATGCCTACGACCACGTGCTCGGGAGCGTTGATGGCTGTTGCAGTAGCAGCAGGATCGAATCCGATCATGGGGCTGCACTGATAGCCCAGATCAGTGGCAGCTAACATGATGGCGGTTGCGCTCATGCCCACGCTGCGCATGGCTTCGTCGCGCTGCACTTCTGGACGATCCTTGTAGAACCCTTGTGTCATACCGGCCATGTGTACAGCAGTGTCTGGTCCATTTGCCTCCCAGTACCTCGTCGGATTATCGTTCCAAGCATTTAAATCAGCACACACAGCGATCAGCACAGAGTTGATGCCTACTTGTGCTTGATCCCAGGCCGCACGCTTGATCTTTTCCTTGATGCCACGATCGCGGATGGCCACGAAACGCCAGTTCTGTATGTTGAAGCTGGTGGGTGTCTTGCGAGCAGCGTCGATGATGTAGTTGAGATCTGTGTCATTGATTTCTACGCTGTTGTCAAAGTCACGTAGGCTGCGGCGAGTGTCGATAACTTCTTTAAATTCCATGAGTGTCTCTCCTGTATAGTATGTAATAGTTTATCACATGCAAATTGACAAAACAACCGTGTGCTAAGCAAGCACACGGTTGCAATTATACAAGTAGATTAGGTTGACACCTTGCCGCTGATATCGCGTCCCAAGCGGGCACTGAGCCAGCTGAGTAGGATGCCATACACAGGCAAGATGATGATTGCGCTGACTATGATCTTGGTAACTGTTTGTGCTTCGGCAATGTTAAACCAATTATCCCGCATGAATGCATCAGCGCTGCCATAGAATGCAACAGCAAAGAACGCAAACGTGTCAATGATGTTGGCTATGATGCTGCTGCCAAATGGTGCAGCCCACCATGCATTAAATCGCTCACGAACTTTCTGGAACACCAATACGTCCAGCAAATTGCTGAGCAGATAAGCAGTACCGCTGGCGATACCAACACGTATAGCAACGCTGCTCGGAGCACCAGTGCCTTGTATCACTAATATACTAGCGATGATAGCTGGGATGTATGCCACTGCTACGATACGCCTAGCATGAAACTTATCGCTGAGGCGCACTGTGAGATCGGTAGCGACCACGATCAGCGGGAAGGTAAATGCTGCCCAGGTTAGCTCGAACCCGAGCACGTTAACAGGGATGGTCACCAAGTAATTGCTGACCGCGATGATCAGTGTGTGTAGTGCTACCAAACGTAGCGTATTGTTAGATATGTTGAACATTGTTGCCCTTTCTATTGATTGCGTAGATTGCAATACAATGAAAGTTTAATGACAGGCTAGTGCCAAAGCAACTTAGATTTTCTTAGCGCTAGCCAGACCTTGCTTTAGTGCAAACTGCAGTGCCTTGATGCCATCCTCGTCCAGTATCACTTCACCTGTGGCAGTGTGATAGCCTGTAAACAGCACCTTGGCTGCTATGGTGATCCGGCGCCAGAGATTCTCCAAGAAGTTCAAACGAGGATATATACCAACTTCTATGCTGAGCATGAGGCTTAGGTCCTTGATCCGCAGTTCATCATCTTCCACGGTACGTTCAAACCACAGCTGACAATCGTGATTGGGATCATGACAGTCACAGGCTACGCGCCAGCTGCTACTGCCATCTGGATATTCTTTGATCTTCATTAGCTTGTTTTGCATGCCAATAGCTTACTGCAAAACAAGAGATTGTCAACCGTTAAGGCAGCTGGCCTGGCAATGCCGTGATGTAGGTCACACCGTCCATCTCGTAAACAAATGCCTTGATTGGGGCAGGCCAGTTTGGCACACGCAGGTATTCAACTGTGGCACCCATCTCACGAGCACGCATTAGATCCACTTGCCGAGGATGTGGCACGAACATGATATCTTGGTCGTTGTTTCGGAAATACAAAACTTCTTCTGGCGGTTCAATGTCTATCTGTGCCCAGGGATTTTCTTCATGCCAATGAGGACGTTCCTGCCATCCGCCTTGCCTGCGGGCCAGCTCTCGGGCACGATCTGGTTCTTGCATCAGCCTCTGATATCCACGCATCTGATCGGTTCGATCACCGCCTTGTTGAAACCTTGGCTGTTCTTGTCCGCGCTGTTGGAGCTGGCCTTGATCCTGTCCGCGCTGTTGGAACTGGCCCTGTTGCTGACGCTTACGCAGTAAATCTTCTTGATCGCCGCCCATCTGTCGCTGCTGCATCTGCTGTCCCTGGGGAGAATTAAAGTTACCAGGAGTTTGATAACCAGCCTGTGCTGCACCAATACCTGCACCAGCTAATGCTGCTGCTAGCGCACCCGTAGCTATCCATTTCTTCACCTTGCCCATGTCAAGCTCTTTAAGCTGACACCACTCTTCCAAGTCAGTGTGCATGTTGTTGAGGACCATGTGCGCTAGATCGCGCTGATCATCCTCGCTAAGGTTGTTGAATTCTAATATGTCCAGGTGTTCTCTGATGTTGCTCATGCGGATATTTATGACTTATGACTCATCTTTCCATCAGTTCGTCTACGAACTTGCGCAACAGTTTGTGATGCTTGTAGTTGTGCCAATGTTCATTCATGTATTTCTGCTGGGTATACCAGTGAGGTGTGCTCTCTGGGTGGCAACCTATGAGCCCTATCTTACCCTGATATATGGCCATCGCATCGCCGTTTGGATAGGTAGCTACGGTTTCAAAATTTGGATCCTTGGCATGGAATGCAGGACCATCGTAGAAATACATGTCTTGTTCTTGACCGTTCCACGTTATAGGCATGGCCTTGGCGTGCGGACGTTTGGTACACGTAGCCGGACGAGTAATGTATTGGCTGGCCTTTACACCGTCTAGTATGTTGAGGTAATGATGCGCTGCCCAGTATGCACCCATGCAGATGCCTAGATAGCGCCCACCGTCATCCATGAACCGCCTAATAGGTTTGCTGTTCTCACGAAACAATCGTTTGTAGCTGCTGGCATCGCCTATGCCGCCAGGGACAGCTACAATGTCAACATCATCAAAGAAATCATCTTCAACACCGTAATGTCCGAAGATCTTAAAGCGATAATCCGGTTCTAGCGCCTGGATGATACCATTAGCACTGTCTGTGCTGCAATAAGGATGACTAATGAATAGTGCGATCTTACCGCGCATGATACCCTCACTGTTGCTATAACACTGTATATTAGCACAGATATATGGCTAGTCAATGGTTATCTTGCATTGAAATCATTGGCAAATTTTACTCACCGTCGTCCAAAAGCTCGTCGTCAACATCCGGATCATGTGTGGCAGCATAATGAGGATCATCATACATCTTGTAGAGGCTTTCATTGGGCGAGATTATCCGGTACATGTTTGGCTTGTCTACGCTGAGCTTGAGCATGGTCATGTCTGTCTCGTGCAGGATATCAGTCACCCAGTATGCGCTGCCGCAACTGCCCGAGAATCGTTTGATAGGGCCGTGCTTGATGCCCAGCCTGTCCAAAAGCTCTGGCCATTGGGTTTGGTAATATAGCTGCAGCCTGGTGATGCCGCGCTCTTGGTTGCGTAGGCGTATCTCATCAGCTCTGGTAAGATGTGTGATGGTGGCAACATTATCATCACCGATGTTTATGAGGCATTCGCGGAACTTGATGGCCCCCTTGGTGCGTATGTTGTCTGGAGTTTCTTTAGTGGACCACGCAATGTTGGCTTCTACGTGCTCAACATAGTAGGTCTGGCCCTTGGCCATCACTATCCACATGGGGACAGTGGGATCTGTTAAATGATGTTTATTAAAGTGAAATACTGCTTCTTTACATGCTAGTTCAACCTAAGCCATTTTATTCTCTCCTTGTGTTGCCTGTTGTTTATTTAATCAGAAGCTCTTGTACAAGGCACTGGTAGCCGTGAATTGATTCTTCCAGGACCATTCATCCAGCACCAGCTGATTGAAGATCTGATCTTCCAGCTCGATGACATCGTCAACTGACAGTTCCATCATGCGTATGGCACGGTTGTAGCTGTCCTCATAGCTCACTGGGCTCTGAGGCATGGCACGGATCTTGGCTATCTTGGCAAGATCACCTGAACTGGCCAGGGCCACATGCTCGGCAGCCAGCTTGACAGCAGCACTCTTGTAATCCTCCACGCTTTCCACATATTCGGCCACATGCTTGGCCTTGTTGGCATGTAGGATGGTCATCAGCTCTTGTTTCTTTACCTTGACGCTGCGCATGGCATTCCTTCCCGAGTCCCGCATCTCTCAGTTCCCAACAGTGTGGTGCTCTGTATGGGAGTTGAACCCATCTGACCAGTTTTAGAGACCAGTCGCTTCACCGGAAGCAACAGAACCTTTATAGTGTAGTATGCTGTGAAGAATATAAACTGTCAAGGTAAATACTGTGCCGATCGCGATCCTGGCAGATCCACCGGCTCTATAGCTTGAAGGAGCAGACAGCGATGTACTTAGCAACCTGTTATATCTGTTCTACACAATTTGTACCTCACAAAGGCCGAGCCAATGTTGGACGATTTTGTTCATTAACGTGTGTCGGAACGCATCAGAAATCTGTAGCCAAAGATCGATACCTAGCCAGTCCTAAAAATTGTAGAAATTGCAATGATATCATACCATATGAAAAGAGAGACAATAAATTCTGCTGTCAATCATGTGCTGCATCATATAATAATCGAGGTGTGCGACGTCACGGAAAGGCACCGGGATATTGTGACCATTGTAGACAACCAAAAGCTAGTGCAGAGCATCGATATTGTTCAGTCAGCTGTTCAGCACAGGCAAACACAAAATATCACTCAGACGCAGACAAGTTAGAAGCAGCTAGGGTTGTAAATCGAACTAGCCAAGCCAAATATAGGGCCAAAGGTTACAGAAAGATTGATCCAACAGCAGATAAGGTTAAGATTAAAGAAATATATGCCCATTGTCCAGAAGGCTATGAGGTTGATCACATAATACCGTTATCACTGGGTGGTAAACACCATGAGGACAATCTTCAGTATTTAACTATCAGAGAAAACCGATCCAAAAGCAATCGCTGGATAGGATGATTGGTGGGCAGAGGGGATCCCGACACCCCAACCTAAGGTTTATGAGACCTTTGCTCTTCCTTTGAGCTATCCGCCCTCACCAATATCATACTGTTAATATAGCATCTAGTTAGCTTTGCGCAACCGATCATTTCAGTGGCTGCATCTCGCGTTCGCGGGTTCTAACCGGAGCAGTACCGCAGCTATGGCTGCACTTATATAAACCAGTGTTACCTGGCAAGCTAGCATAGAGATCAGTCCAATATGGATTAGATAATATGGTTCCTATGCTATGTTTGTTGAGATCGTTCCAGTCCTTGCCATAGGGATCTAATAGATAGCGAGCGCCTACTCGTTTATGTGCGCTATCGTTGTGCGTGAGCACATTTGGTACATGGCAGCAGGGCCACACTCTGGCCTGTGCATCGACGTAGATTGTGTGGAATTTGGTATGCTCACAATCAAGCACTGTATCTATGCGCCATGCAGCATTTTGCTGATCTACATCCAATTCTAGTGCATCATCAACGTAGGTTTTCTCAGCACGCGGAAAGAAAGGTTGATACTCGAGCTGAGGATTTGGTTCAAGCGGCGCTGACGAATTTGTATCAACAGCAAATCTTGCGAATCCTAACTGTTTGGCCATAGCTCTGGCTTCCGATATCTGGTGATGATTATAGCTGAAATCAATAAACTTCCATATGGCAAAACCGCCAGATTGTATGAAAGCCTGAGAGTTACGCATCAGCAGATCCCAGCTTACGTTACGGCGATAGATGTGATTAGTATCTTCTAGCCCGTCTATGCTGAACAGTATCTGTCCTCTCGGCACTTGCAGCAGGTTGCCCAATTCATGCCAGGTGTCAATGTTGCCAATGCCACCGTTGGTATGCATGCTTAGCCATCTATCCTTGGCCAACAACGTGCGTACAATATCAATGATATCAGGATGCATCATGGGCTCGCCCAAATTTCCACACAATAACCACTTACGGCAATCTGCAAGCAATGGATCATTTACCAGATCAGTTAGCAATTCAAGCGGCAGATCCTGCTCAATCAGATTAAGTGATTTGTGATACCCATGCTCTGATATCTCATGTCTGGGACACAGTTGACAAGCAGCATTGCATCTGCTGCTGATCTCAAAATGTATCTGTCGTACTGGCAAGCACGTCATGCAACACGCCACGGATAGTTGCCGTTGTAGCGCCCATACATCACCGCATTGCCGTTGTCAAAGAATTCCTTGTTCACGCTGTTGGCATTGCCGTCTAGTCGATAGTTCAACGTGTACACACCGCTGGTGCCCCAACTGGCGAAGTGCTGGCTGATGGCACCAAGGAAGCGACGATCGCCTCCCCAACCCCAGTGCCAAGCACTGCAGATCTGGGCAAAAATTTCTCGCTTGATGCAGTAACAGCTAGTGTCAACCAAGTGATGTCCTTCACCCAGATAGATGGGCCAACGGCCTAGGCTCTCACAGTCGTCCAAGCAGAGATAGTTGCCATCCTTGTCAACAATCTTGCGCAGGCTGTGTGCCCACTGCCAATCATTCTTTTGTATGGCAGTGATCAGCGTGCTCACATGCGTGGGATCCATGAAGTTGTCTTGATCCAACAGGCAAATATATTCATTATTGATAAGATGGCCAACAGCAGCATAGATGCGATGACCGTAGAACCCATTGGCGCCAGTGTTCTCTGGCAGCTGCAGCACCTTGATGCGTTCATCTATGAACTGGCTCAGCACTGCTTGGCAAGCATCTTCATATTGGGGTCCGTCGATGACCACCCACACTGTGATATTGGGATAGTCTTGGGCCAGAGCTGATCTGATGGCTTGTGCTAATACCGGTGCGCCTGTGGCGGCTATGACTATGGTTGCCGTGCTCATCACGCATTATATGCTAAATGAGCTAACCTTGCAACCACAGTGGGAACAGCGCATTGTGATCATCGCTGCTGACAAAGTAGCTGCCAGGTTCGCTGGTGTTGGCCACTATGCGATGGTTGGTGTGTGCCACGTATTGTTTGATCTCTCTGACCTTGAGATCTCTCACATAGGTCACATGCTTGCGAGGTTTCTGGCGCTTGGACCATGTCAGCATCTGGGTTATGCTGTCAACACCGCCTATGACAATGACTTCATTCTCCCAGTAGGTGAGATCTTCGGCATCATCTGGCAGGTTCATCACGCCTGGTATGTAGCTGTTGTGCAGGAAGTCTTCGAACCTGCGCTTGCGTGTCACGTGTTCCACACCGGCTATCTGGCTGTGTGCCAACATGCGCTCATGTTCCAGTTGGCTGAATCCAGCCATGCTCATGCCAACCATGCCTGGTATGCGGTGCCAGCGGCGGAAGCTGCCATCGCTGTGCAGATCTATGGCCCAAGCAGCCATGGCCAGAGGATACTTGTCACTCACGCTGACCATCCTGCGGAATAGCTGATTGCGATGTCCTATTGCTGCCAACATAAGTCTCCGTAACTACAGAGTTATTTACAGCGATCTGGTCATTTACTGCCATCTGAGCCGGTATTCCGTCCATTGCTCGTCAGTCATTTCGGTGAACAGCGTGACCACGTAACCGTAGTAATGTTGCTCATGACCTATGCTGTAGCCGCAGGTGAGACCCTGTGCTTTGAGCCATGCGCCCGGTTCGCTGTGGTTTAGGAATTTGTTGGCAGGTTCAGCCAGGTATAATTCAGGATCCTCGCAGTCGCCTATGCGCAGCTTGGTCACGGTCACACGTTGCATAATCAACTATGCGATCATGCTGTGGCGCTTGTCTACGGTTATCCTCTGGGTCTGGCTACTCTGCGTATGCTGCCAGGCAGCAGCGTGCGGCCAACATCGCTGGCCACTAACTGCCTTATGGCATCGCTGGCCGTGGTCGACTCAGTCTCATACTTGCCATCTTCGCCATAGCGCACACGCATCACACGGCGTTCTGTTCTGTTTGGATCTATGGTGTTTTGGAAGGTAGGTGACAGGTATGGGCGCAGATCTTCGTCAATGGTCAGCTGTGCTGCTGTGGGTGCTGTGGGTGCTGCTTCTGGCTCAGGTTCTGCGGTTTCTGGTTCATCCTTGGCTCTGCTGGCATAGCTCTTGGGGAACTTGTCCTTGATCTGGCTTATGGCAGTGGCCACGTTATAGGGCTTGCCCAGCGTTTGCGTGCTCATGTCACGTATGGCCTCATCGTGTGCAGCCATGCTGTTGACGATCTTGCGCATCAGTCCTGGGAACAGAGTGGCAAAGCGCTCGTCGTTGTAGGACCTGTCATAGCGGCGATCCTGCACGCTGTTGACCAACTGGTTGGTGGGTGCATGGAACTGCCACTTGCCGTCTTCGCTGTTGATGTTGGACTTGTCCACCACAGTGACGATGGGACCATCTGGAGCATAGTTTCTAAACCAGGTGGCACCGCTGCTGCCACCTGTGCAGAAGTTTGAGATGTGTCCACTGTTGTTGAACACGTAGCAGGCACCGTAGTTCATGGGTATGGCTGCCCAGTACTTGTCATCATCCACCAAGACCACGTCCCGGGCGTCCTTCTTCATCTTGGCAATCTCTGTGGCATTCTTGATGCGAGTGAGCTCGTCGTTGTAAGAGCCTTGGCGCCTGATCCTGTTGTAGAGGTTGCCCAGCGTCTTGAACTTGTTGAGGTCTTGGTCCTGTGGCTTGAGCAGGCTGCGAGTGCTCAGCGCATGCCATGCGCCCAGAGCGTCACCACCTTCACCGCTGATGTCTTCCCAGTCTGCTGCTCCACTGGTGTAGAGCTTGGTCAGCCAATCTGCATATTTCATGTCACGGCTGAGATCACCATAGTTGGTGCGCTCCAACACCCGCTCCAGCATGTCGCTCCAGGCCTTGGCCAGCGCACGCTCATCTGGTTTTGGTCCCAGTCTTGCTACTACGTCATGCGGCAGGCTCTTGTCATGCTTCCAAGCTATGTTCAGCTGCTTGCTGCGCTGTGGATCGCGTGCGATCCTGTCTGTGATGTCTGCTTCCAGCAGCCTTGCCATGATCTTGCTCATCAGCCTGTCACCAAATTCTTGCGGAAGAAGCTGAGCAGCGTGCCCAGTTTCTGCGTGTCACCATTGTTGATATCATCGAACAGCTTGCTAACCACCTCGCGATTGGCCAGAGCGGGTTTCTCGCCCCTGGAACCATAGCGGTTGATCTCAAATCCGCCAGTCTCTTCTGGATAGTACATGTGAGTGGTCTGGTTCACTGCGTGCATGATGGCCTGTGCTACCATGCTGATGTCGCCCAGATCACCGCCTGCTTCTACAGCATCCACTGCCTGTTCCAGGGCTTTGAGATGGTCAATCTTGGTCTTGGCCTTGTCAAACGCATGGTTCTTGATCTGCGTGTTGACCCAGCCCTTGACATCGTTCTGTGCGCCTACCAAGCTGCGCAGCCACAGCGGCTTGAAGCGCTTGAGCATCTGCCTGCTGAATTCACCATGTCCCAGATAGTTGCCCGGACCCGGTGGTTTGAGTGCAAAGCGCTCCTTGCGCTTGGCAGCCACTGTGTCAAGATTCCTGCCCAGCCACAGTCTATTGATCTTGCCTATGCGGTCCTGGAACCAATCTATGCTGCGACCGCCGCTGCTTTCTGTTGTTCCGTCCATGCTGTCGCTGTCTGTGTTCCAGGTATAGAGACCGTAATCGCCTGCCTGGCTCTGTAGCACACCGGCGCCCTGTGGTCCAGCAAGCAAAAGTGTGTATCGGTTGTCCTTGAGATCGCTCCAAGGCACCTTCTTGATAGGCTCGTACTTCTGATCATCTGGTATGAGATGCTGCTGATGCAGCTTCTTAAGCAGAGGCACTGCGCCTGGCACGCCCTGCAGCTGGTTGATGCTGGTGCTGTCCTCGTCAATGATGTGCTCGAGGAGGCTCACGAATAGTCTGGCGGATTCTATGTTCATGCGGTTATTTATTAGCTCAGAGGCCGCTGAGCCAAGTCAATCTAAACATAACATCATCATTCTCGCTGAGGCGTATGCGGTAAATGGTGATGATACTATCTCTGTCAGAATCTGGTTCGATGTTCTTGGCACGCTGCTTGACGTAGCGCATCCAGCGGCTCTTGATGGGATGGCATCCACCACCTATGATGGTGCTGGTGTCATGGGTAAAGATGTAGTTGTTGGTGCAGTTTTCTGCCAACCAATCGCCCATCTCTGCCACATCGGTCTGGTTCCACCATTCCTGTATGCTGTACTCAATGTGGAACGTGCCTATGCGATCGGGATCACGATCCACAGCAGGCATCTGTGTGATCAGCTTAGAGTCCATCGTTCTTGGAAACTCTCCCAGTCTTCTGCGCTGTGGAACTCCAATTGCCACGCACCCTGTGCATCACGCTCCAGTCGTGTGTGCCAGGGTTGATAGCTCAGCAGCTCGTTGATGATGCGCTGCTTGCTGCCAGCATCATTGCCTGCGCTGGCCCAGAACTTGGCAAACATGTAGGGAGCGTCACTCATGTCCTTGCCACAGTGTACGATGTATGTCATGATTACTTCCAACTGCTGTGGTCGCGATCCCAGTGACGAGTATCATAGAAGTTGATGTTAATCTCATGATGCAGCAGCCCAAACATGAGGCTGAAACCTCCGTGATCAGTCCAGGGATTGATGTCTAGGTTAACGTGCACAAGATTCTCCGTGCGCACGAATTCCAATTCAAGATTCTTGTGTGCCGTGCGGGGTATGCGCCACCAGCGGCTCCAATAGTTGCGGAACCGCACAGACGTAAACGGATTGCGAATAGACAGACCCAGATAGATCAACGGTCTTCATCCTCGTGAATATCATCATCTGGTACCGGATCTTTGCTGAGATACCCCTTGGCTACGGCGTCCAAGCGAGCTTCTCCTTCGGCACTCAGCTCAGGCTCCACGTAACGGCCTTCCCACTCTTCGTCATCCAGCTCTTCATCATCGCTGTCAGCAATCTCTTCGATGTCCAACGGACCCTGTACCCAGAGGATGGTGTCGTCTTCCACAAAGCCCATGCTCAGAGGCGCATCGTGCCACTCTGCTTCCCAGAGCTTGTCGAACTTCTTGATGTCCTCGTCGCTCCAGCTGTCAGGATAGGTCCATTCTTCCCAGCAACCGTCATCTGTGCTGTCCATCTCAGCATCAAACATGTCACAGGGGTCACAACCCTCGTCTTCGTCATAGCTGCTGAGATCAGGCTCAGTCTCGCTGCGCCACTTGCCCCAGCGCCAACCTGTCTGGTGCTTGAGAGTTTCGCCGTCCTTGGTCCATGTTTCAGTTTCAGTGACGTTCTTCTTCTCAGCGTTTGAGATATACCATGCCATGTGAGCCTCCTAGTTTTCAGTTAGTTTAGCATCAGTGCCCTGTGTGTCAAGCACGACTTCTGCGGTGGTCTCGATCCATACCTTGGCCCCACAGCTCAGCGGGTTGTCTGGGCTGTAAACTAGCTTGCTTGGGCCCAGTATGTCTACAGCATATGCGTAAGTGTTCTTGCGACCTTGCTTGACAGTGATTGTGGGTTCACGCTCACCTGTCTTGGCATTGCGCTTGATGATGTGTTGATTGACGTGTATTATGCTCTTCATAGCCACCTCAGTTTGTATAATGCTGCTAATTTATCATCGTCTATGATGAGATCGTAGGCAAACACTCGCTCTGAAGATGTGGGTAGCCTGCGCTGTAGATTATAGCCTGGTCCAATGATTGGATCAAACGGATGGTTTATGGCTATATGAGCGCCTGCTTGGAGATCCAACCAATCTACCAAGTCTCTGATGGTCTGCCCATCTCCGCTGAATCTGAATTGCTCTGTCATGCCCACCTCAGCTTGAAAAACATCCTATCCTCGGGTGAAAATGGGTAGGTGATGCCCTTCTCCTCTAACCATGCCTCCACCTCAGCAGTTACGTTGTTCCCATACATCATCCATGTCTGTGTGCCATCGGTGTAGATAATGGCCGGACCGTTGAGATTGTGCAGGGTGCCGTTGCACCACCATGTCAGTGTGCCATCGTTGTGCTTGATATGGTTGAATCCCTGTTTCACAGCCACCTCAGCTGGAATGCTGTGGCATCAGCTTGCTCATGTATGGTCACGCTGAGGAAAGGATTGCCGCTGTTGAACCGCATGATGGTCTCGTGATCACCCGTGAGATTCTCATCAATCCAGGCTTGGACTTCGCGTGCACTGTTTGTACCCCAAACCTGGCACTGCCATGCTGGACGCAGCCGTTCAGTCCACGAGTCAATGGTAGGCATGTACACAGGATCGCCTGCGTTATAGCGCCAATTGGTGATCATTGCGTGGTCGTACCACAGAAGAACACGCAGGGTTTGGCATCTGCCACGGGTGCTGGCTCCTCCTCTGCCTTGGGCTTGGGCTTGGGTTTCTTCTTGACTACTGGGGCTATTGCCACAGGTGTGCCCACAGGCTGCGTGACAGCAGTGACCATGGGTGGAGGATTGTAGGCAATGCCCGGCAAACCCTTGGGAGTTTCCTTGGCTTCGGCTCGGACCATGTAGTCGTGCCAGGTCTCTGCGGGCAGCGTGCCTCCGGTCATTTGCACCATCTTGTCGTTATCGTCATTACCGTACCATACGCCCGTGACAAGATTGCCGGTATAGCCTATGAACCATGCGTCATTATAGTCTGACGTGGTGCCAGTCTTACCAGCCACTGGTATTGGAGTCAGCTTGGCCCGAGTAGCAGTGCCGCCCTCGACCACGCTGTTCATCATGCTGACCAGGCTTTCAATCTTGTCCTTGGGGAAGATCAGTTCATGGTTCTCTGTGTTCACATGCTGCCATAGTGTCTGGCCATTGTTCTCAATGCTGCTGATCACCCAGTGAGGTTGATGCTGGCCGCCGCTGGCAAATGTAGTGTATGCGTCAGTAAGCTCTAGCAGAGTGACTTCATTGGTGCCCAGAGGCATGCTAGCCACTGTCTGGATCTCAGATTCGATGCCAGCGTTGTGTGCCACGTTGGCAATCTTCTCGCGGCCAAACTGCTGTGATATCTTCACAGCCACGGTGTTGAGACTGTGCATCATCGCAGTGCGCAAGCTGATATCGCCTAGGTACTTGCCGCCGTAGTTTTCCGGTGTCCAGGGCTTGCCAAACACGTTGATGGTCACAGGGCTGTCAACCACACGAGTCTCAGGTGTCCATCCGCCCAGCAGTGCCGTGAGGTAGACAAAGGGCTTGAACGCTGACCCAGGCTGCCTGTGTGCTGACACTGCGCGGTTGTATTGGTTCTCTTGGTAGTCATAGCCGCCCACGATCACCCGCACGCTGCCGTCCACGCCCATGCTGACTATGGCACCTTCTTCAGCGTTAAACTTGTCGCCCTGCTGTGCGATCTTGTCCTGGATCAGCTGTTCAGCATGCTTCTGTAATGCAGCGTCTATGGTGGTGCGCATGGTAAAGCTGCGATAGGGATTGAGATGCTGATCCCTGATCAACCGCTGTGCTTCCACATAGGCATAGTCCAACACCCAGTCATTGGGCTTGGGATCGACCTTGACCACCCGGGGAGGATGGTTCATGCTCCACAGATAGGTGGGTTCATCTATCACACCCTGGTCGCGCATGCCACGCAACACCACTGCGCTGCGCTTGACAGCGCCATCATAGTTGCTGCTGGGACTGAGATTCACTGGTGCCTTGAACAGCCCTGCTAGCATGGCTGCTTCGCTCACGGTGACGTCTGTGATGGGCTTGGCAAAATAATAGCGTGCTGCTGCGCTGAGGCCGTAGTTGCCCGCACCCATGTAGGCACGCTCAAAATACAGTCGCAGGATCTCGTCCTTGTCCAGGTGATTTTCCATCCAGATAGCCAACCAAGCTTCTGTGATCTTGCGGGTCAAGCTGTGTTCAGGCGTGAGCCAGATGTTTTTCACAACCTGCTGCGTGATGGTGCTGCCGCCCTTCTCGCGCTGTCCCTTGTGGTTAATGTTCCACCACAGCGCACCTGCTAGCCCTATGGGATCTATGCCATGATGCTCATAGAAGCGATGGTCTTCGGTGGCTAGCACGGCCTTGACCAAGTAAGGAGGATAGTCTTGTAGCTCGTAGCTAGTGTCCATGGCGCCGCCGCGATAGCCCAAGACTTCGCCCGTGCGATCCAAGAAGGTGATGCTGTATTGGTGCTTGAGGTTCCAGACCTGCTCTGTCTCTTCCCAGGTTGGTATGGTGGTGATCAGCACACCGCTGAGGATCAGCAGCCAGCTGAAACCAAAGCTGGCCAAATGTATAGGATAACGATAGCGCTTGCGCTGCGGCATCTTGCTGGTGATCCAACGGCTGAATCGCCGGTTGATGTCCATGAACCATAGCCAGCTCAGCACCAACCCGTCATAGACATAGACTATTGATCGAGCTATCCCGCGCAACAACCTCAGCGGCCAAGGCTTGAACCAGCACCACAGTGCCATGGCCCTGCCATAAACAAACTCAAAGGCCCAACGCACGGCGATGTTGATGACCAACCATGTAAACATGGCTGCATTGTAGGCCAAATGCGCTGCTAATACTGCAGCTCGGCTGATGGCCCTGCGCATGGTGCTAATGAGTGCTCTACCAAGTGCCAACCATTGTCCATATGCTTTCTGTGCGCCTTGCGCCGCAGCAGCACCACACAGCTCAAGCACAGGCTTGATCCTAGCCCAGGTTGCCATCAATCGTCTGAGCATCTCAGCCTCCATTCCACGCTGTGAGTCTTGTCTATGGTACCATGCACACGAGCCATGATGGTATCTGTGTTTATATTGTATTGTATGCTAACTCTGGGATCTGCGCAACGTGCCAGCATGAACTCACCAATCTCGCTGTCCAGCAGTTTGGTTATCTCTGTCACGGTCTTTAACTCCAGTGGCCCGTGGTCGTAGTACCATTCTTTGAATATGAATCTCACTGGATCTGTCAGCAAGTGATAGCGTTGGTCGGCTTCTGCTGCCAGCTCGCGCAGATAGGCAGTGCCTTGCTGTTCCATCTCCTTGATCATCACGGTCCGGTCAGCAAAACTGGCCATCAGTGCGCCCACCTCAGATACAGTTCCATGAAATGCTCAGGGTTCAGCACATCTATCCATTCCCAACGGCCATCATCGGGATCCTTGCGCACGATGCAGCCCAGGGTGCGCAGATGAGCTTCCATGTCATCGCGGGTCATGCCAGCACGGTTGTGATAGAAATCGCGGCGTATGCCCTCATAGATTGCTTTCCAGGCTGAGCTGTGCACGTCCAACATCATCCCCAAGTCTCCCTGAACTGAGTCCACAACGCTGCATCATCTATCTCCACGGCGTAGATGAGATTGATCACGCTCATGTCATAGCTCTTGCGTATGCGCCATTGCTGCCCTGCCCATACCATGAGATGCCCTCGCAGCCGATAGGCTTCTGGATGACCTTGTGTTGCGAACCAAGCAAGCACTGCATGGATGTCAGGCATGTCACGCTCATGGTATATGGCATGTGTCACAACCACCTCAGCTTGAACATCACATACGTAGCGTCGTCAGCAAACAGTATGGTCTCCCAGCCCATGTGGTGCCAGCACATGGGGTTCAAGCACTGTTCACACCAAGCTAAGATTTCCTGCATGGGAGCCACACCGTTGTATTGCCATGCGTGCATTTCACAACCACCTCAGCTTGAACAATGCAGCATCAGCTTGATCATGGAACCAATAGATGCGACCCGTGTCCCAGGCCCAACGTGTGCCGTTTGGCTCTGGAAATCCAAAGTTCTCACAGCACCAATTGAAGGGATCACGTCCAGGGTTGTGACAAAGTTTGATCTCTATCATGACCACCTCAGCTTGAATAGCACGAGCAGCCGCTCGTCGTCAATGTTTATGTCAAAGGCCAGCCTGCTGAACCTATCCCGCCTGACGTCTGGTTCATGGGGCACACGTTGCATTCTATAGCATGGACCTATTAGCGGTTCCATCGGATGGAAGCGGGTGCCGGTTGGATCAACCAACAAACGCCCGCCGTTTTCCTCCAACCATGCCAACACATCTCTCATGCGCATGCCATCGCCGATGACACGTATGGTTTCGCTCATGACCACCTCAGCACGAATTCCGTCATCTGAGCTTCAGTGCTGGTGTAGATCTTGCCGTTGGCTATGGCAGCACCCTGGAACTTGCTGGCATCCCAGCACCACGGATATTGCTTCCTGGCATGCCACAGCAGATTGTCCCAGTGCTCTGATTCGCAACCTGGACCCCACTGTGCCCAGCACCATTCGCGAGCCACAAAGAAGCCAGGCAGATCACACACGATCTGGTGCGTCATCACGCCTGACAGCTTGTTCCTGATGTTGATGGGTTTACAGGTGAACTTCATCACAACACACTAGCAGGTTGCGCCACAATGTCAAGTGGTTTCTACCACCACAGAGCTTCATAGTACTTGGCGAACAGGCGACGGCCGTTGGCCATCCTATCGCTCCAAGCCTTGGCACCTTCGCTATCGTACACATGCGTGTCATTTGGACCGTGTACCATCTGGTAGAGGTACTTGCGATCACCATCTGCCTCATCATCATCGTCATCGCGGCTGCGCTTGCCCATTGGCTGCGGATCACCAAGCGCATTGCCCTGCAGGTCCACTTTCTGCCACAGCATGTCGTGTTCACCCGTGTGGAACTGGTCCTCCCAGTTGCCCTGCTCATGCTGCTCAAAGGCCCAGATCATCTCATCCAGGACCCAGTCCCAGCCTGCATGATACTTGGCGTCTATCGCATCCTTCTCAGCTTCGGTGAACTTGAGCTTCTTGTCCCAGTGGCCATCGTTGAAGATCTTGGTATCACGCTTGCTCATCTTGAGCTCTGCTGGTAGATCGCCATTGTCTACATGCGGACTGCCATTCTTCTTGGCCTTGAGCATGCGCAGCGTTGGAGCGATGATCAGCGCCAGCGTGTGGTCTGCGCCGTAGACGTCCGTGGGATCGATGCGCACGTTTACCCTGCGCTCACCACGGTTCTGCAGGTGATTGTGGATCCATTGACACAGCTTGGCCAACCAGCTGTCATTGCCCTTGCGGTCTTCAGCTAACCAACAGCCAAGCTTGTGCGCACGTCGTGCCCAAAGGTCATCGTCATCATACTTGTTGGCCCAGAAGATGATCTTTTCTGCGATTTGATAGGGGCCTACCCACTGGGGATAACCTGAGATCTTTACCTTCATCTTGCGTCTCCTAGCTGAGGTTCACGTGCAGCCGGGCATGGTATTCTAACCCGCCTGCCTGCCTGCCCCAGTCCTCTAATTTAGCCTTGAGATCATCGCTGAGCAACAATCTAGCACCACTGAACTCAAATCGCAGGCCTGGTGTGACCTCATGGCCTTGGCTGAGATAGTCGCCAAACAGTTCTGTGAACCGTGCCACAGCTTGCTCGCTGCTGCCCTTGATGAACAACACCATGTGCGTGATGCCCTCGCCAGTGGCGAAGTAGCTGTTGGTAACCGTGTGCATCATGCGCCAACAACCTCCAGCCGTTCGTGATCAGCTATGTAGTATTCCATCATGATTGCCATAGCAGCAGCGTAGCGGCGGTTGTTGTCTAGATCTGCTTGCTGGTATTCAGCTAGTTCGGTCTGGGCTTCCAGTGCAGCAATGTCCTTGCGCAGCCTGCGGTAATCCGCAACCAAGATGTCTCGGAACAGCGAGTCTGCAGTATCATCTTCGATAGTGATGGTGAACATGTGCCTTACCTCCAACTCATGCTGTAATATAGCACGGTTTGGATAACCTGTCTAGCGAATTATTGTATGGTCAAGCTGGTGATATAAGCGTGATTGATGCCGCCGAACTGATACTTGCTCTGCAGCACAGCGTTGACAACATCTCTGATGTCATCCTGCAGCTTGACCTTGGCACTGGGATTGCGCATGTCAGCTTCTGTCTGGTTGCTGAGCAGCAGCACAATCTCGTTGGCTATGGCCAGCCTGTGCTTGATCACGCGCCAGATCAGAGCTTCTTCATATTCTGTGTCTATGGCTATGGTAGCTTGGATCAGCTTGTTTCCACTGCGCAGGTTGGTGGTGAAGTGGTCCGGAAACTCGTAGTAGTTGACCTTGATGCTCTCAGCTAGCTTGTCTGGCAGAGCATCCTCTGCTAGGATTGGTGTGCTGCCCAGCATAGCTAACATCATGAGAACCAAGATCTTGCGCATCTGAAACCCTTCTGGGTTTATTTACATACCTTGACGTCCCGACCATTCTCACTGCGGAACCAGCAACCCTGCGCCAACCAATCTCTGTGAGGCACTGTGAGTGGTGCATGTTCTACAGCAGTGGGATGCTGCGGAAGCTCGTAGCTGCGCAACTCAGGTAAGGGATGGCAGCCTGCCACTGCTGCCAACACACATAATGCCAGATATCTCACCATCTGCGATGCACCTCTGCGACCCACTCTTGGCCATCATACTCGTCTATGTACCACTTGACGTCATCGGGCACTTCGGCGATTCGCAGCTCTGCGAACTGATCAGCCGCAGCAGCACCTAGCTCTTCTACCACCTGTACCAATGCCGGATCATCGCGGGCTATGTCAGCGCAGTGCAGGGTCTGGCTGCTGTAAGCATCGTTGCTGGCCATGCGCTGTTCGGTAGTGGCTGCCAACCACTGGTCACTGCTCAGAGGTTGCACGCGCTGAGACTCAGGAACAGTGTGATAGGTAACGGTCCCAAATTCACTTGGTTCCGGATAGAGCGTGAGGCCCTTGAGCTCTGCATAGCGCAGCATGCCAGCGTAGCTGATGCCAAATCCACCATAGCAGGAATTTACAACTACCTTAGTCATCTGGGAAGAGTTCCTTGTCGTTCAGCACTGGTTGCGACCAAGCTTTGCTCTTGAGTTTCTTGAGCCTGCTCTCGGAAATGCGCAACTGCCAGCTATTGCCCTTCTTCTTCTCAAAATACACGTCGCCTGTATCACTAGTATAGGTATCTTCACCATTGGCGATGGCACTGCGTGCTGCTTCGTAGGCATCTCGCAAACTTTGCTGGCAGGCATCGCTGGACAGATCAATCTGTTCTGTCTTGGTGACTTCTCCAGTATCTGGATCCCATTTGGTTATGATCAGCTGCTTGTTCTTTTCTCGCAATGCGCATGATTCCCAGGGAGTACCAACAATGTCCTTGGTAGTCATGCTCCCGAGGCTCATCCCAGATTGCGCGCCTTCCTTGCGGCTCTTGAGGTCGATGCCGCTTGGAAGATCAGATCCTTTGCCTCGGTTCACAGGTATATCCAAGGACTCTTCCATCATATCTTCTACCCATGCACCCTTGCTACCAGTTGGTACTGCTGTGCCATTTGGTATAGCTTTCTTGACTTTCTTAAGAGTAATGCTCATTTTACCAGCTCCCGTAATCTGTTAGGTCTTTCCAAACGCCTTGGCCTTTTTCAGTTTCCATCTTGGCTTCAATGCTGGGTCCGATACCGCTGCTGTGGCTTACCGTAACTTCAACCACTGCGGTGTTTTCAACACCCACGCTGTCAATCCAATACAGCAGTTCTCTGAGGTCGTTCACGGTTAGCTTGATGCGTTCCACGTCATATCCCCTTGTGACGGCAGAAACGTGCGTAAAGTCCGGGTTGTCTTCCATAAGCTTCAATCTCCCAGGGTAGTGTCCAGTAACCTTCGTCGTCGCGCACGCTCACTCGCTTGCCCTGCCACTTTACGGTCTTACCACTGGAGCTGTCTACCAGCTCTCCTGTGGCGAACTGCTTGACATGTACCATTTCATGTGCCAACATCTCCAGCGTGCGCTCGAGGCTGAGCCCTGCGTCAATTTCCATCACAAACTTGCGAGGTTTGACTGGATCCTGCAACCATGTTACAGCAGCGTCCATCTCTTCGTCGCGGATCAAATTCTCTGTGACATTAAGTTCAAGATGTATCTTTGTAGTCAGCTGCGGCATAAGATCTCGTGCATACCATTGCAGAGCACTGCGTAGTACTTTTGCATGTACTTTCTTGTGTGTCCCTTGGATATCAATACGCAACTTGCTGCTCCGTTTATCAGCTTATGTAGTACAATAGCACAGATACAAGGCGTGTCAACCGAATAAATGCGCAAAAAGTTCAGTATTTTGTTCGGATAGCCTGTCGTCTCTCACAGAATCCAGTAGATCTAAGCGCGATTTAACCTCATCTAAGCTACAGGTTGGATCCTGCTGTATGTGCCAGATCAGCGCTTGCCTCACAGTTTCAAATTCGTGCATCTTATAGGGTAACCAATCCGGCAATGTTTCTCTGGGAGCAGGTGCCCACTGCGTTAGCTGGTCGATCATAATGTTCTTATAACTCTGAGGAAGATTGCGCAGTATCAGTTCTTCAGGGTCAAACGCTGATTGAACGATGTGTTTGGCCATGGGTAACTCTGAGGTTACCCAATCTATCAACTGGGTTATACCACCTATGGTATATATGGTAACACAGCTGGTGATGATCAGCTGCCAATTAGGTGATGTGAATTCATAGTATCGCTTGGCAGTTTCGGCAATGTCAGACCAGGTGCTGCCTGTACGCTGATAATCATTCCATGCGCCTATGCCATCCATGCTAACCGTCATCATCACTCTGTTGCAAGCTGATAGCATGCTGAGAATATCACCAGCGAGCGGTACAGTGCCGTTGGTTATGATCTCTACTTCCAGATGCTTTAGGTCATTTCTAGCTCGCAAGATCCTCAGGAATATCTCTCTCATTGAATCTTGTTCCAAGCTGACTTCGCCGCCTATGAACTTGATGCGTGTTAGCTGAGCAAAATCAACATGGATATCATCTAATGTCCGCCTTACCAGCGGGCTGGGGGTCCAACCAAGCTTGATCTCATCAGCGATCCATCGGCTGCTGCCCCAGCTGCCGCACATCCTACATTTGAGATTACAGAGATTGCCAAAATTAATCTCTAGGTAGGTCAGATCGTGATCAACCAACCGACCGTGGATACGGTTGAATTCCTTGCGCATGCTCCATCCTGAGGCTGCTTCATTCTGATAACATTTCTTGCAGCCATCGTGTGGCTCGCCACTGAGCATGTGTTCGCGCAGAGATTCCATCCAGGGGTGATTCATGGGATCTGGATCACTGTCTGGTATAGGACAGGGCACAGTGTGATGCCATGTGCAACAAGGTCGATAGCTAGATTTGCTGCATTCTAGTGCGAGGTGAGAAAACGGAGCAGCACAATAATGATCTGTCATCAGTTATATATCAACAATACAGCTGGGATCAAATCTACTCTGCTCGCCAGGATAGCCCAGTGGGTTGCACATCACACGGGTCTGGTTGATGGTGTAATCGAACATTTACAATATGATGTTTTGGTAAATATGGTGTAGGTCGCGGATGGCAGTCCCACCTACTCTATCGCTATAAGGAGCAACAGCATGCCTATTTACTTGTACATTAAGACCCATAACCTAACGGGGTTGAAATATCTTGGTAAGACATCTAATGCCCATCCGCACAAGTATCCAGGATCAGGAAAACATTGGCGGCGGCATCTAGACAGACACGGATATGACTACACCACTGATATATTAGCAGAGTGCGAAAACAACGAGGAAGTGAAAATTCTCGGACAACATTATAGCTCTATGTGGGATGTCGTGAACAGTGAACAATGGGCTAATTTGAAACCAGAAGCCGGTGACGGCGGTGACACAAGCATGACCGACGGTTTCAAGCAAGGTATGTTGCTTAATTCAGAGAACAATAAACGTCGAAGATGGTATAACGATGGTGTCAATCAGATATTCTCGGAGACGTGCCCTGATGGATATGTTAGAGGTCGTCTATCGTTTAATAACATTGGTGCCAAGTTGGGTGCTAAGATACAAACTGGGAAAAGATGGTATAACAATTCTGTAGAAGAGGGTATGTTTATACCAGGCGATCAACCAACATCCTGGCAGGATGGTAGATTACCTAGTCCTATCAGAGGACAGAAAAAACCAGAGTGGTCTGAATCGGCTAAGAGAAGTTGGGATACGCGCAGACGAAATGGCAATGTGTTGACAGCACATCAGAAAGCGTGGAACACACGACGTATCAAATCAAACGTACCCGTTATTGATCAACCCACAACGTCTTGTTGAACATATCTTGTATAGGCATGTTATCTAAGTCAATAACAAGGTTTGGATCAAATCCTGTACCGCTTTCATTGGGATATCCGTGCGGGTTGCATACGCATAATGTATCATTGATGCGATACCTATGTCCAAAATGGGTATGTCCAAAGGTCCAGAGCTTGATGTGATCGTGGTCCATCATGATGTGGTCCAGGTTGCTGGTGAACGCACCGTTCATGATGGTCTGCCCAGCGTACTTGGGATGCACGCTCTGCTGGCTGGGGCAATGGTGCGTGACCACCACGGTCTTGCGCTTGTCCAAGCTCAGCTGAACACGCAACCATTCCAGATCGCTGCGATGCTTGGCCAGCGTGGTAGCAGGACGCAGCTTATGGTAAACATCGCTGTTGCCCAGCAGCTGCTTTTCAGTGATCTGATGATAGTCATTCATAAGGTCAGTCATGGCCAGCATGTCCAGTGGATCACCACCATTGAAATCAGTCCACAGGCTCACGCCTAAGAACACGGTATCATCAATCACCACTCTGTCCTGATCACAGAAGTGGATGTTGGGGTAATGCGCTAGTTCTTCACGCAGCGTAGGTACGGTGCGATCCCAGCGCCCGCTGTAGTGCTCATGGTTACCAGCCACGTAGATCACGTGAGCCCAGTTGTCATTCACATGAGCAAAAAAATCACGATAGCTCTGCGCCCGCTGACCATTTTCGGCATTGTTGGGTAGATCACTGCGGGGATGCCGATAGATGTGATGTGCCACGCAGATGTCCCCGCCGAGGATCAGCACGTCGCTGCCTGTGTTGGCGAGCAGAGGTGGTCGGCTGTGCTCCAAGTGTAGGTCTGATATGACCTGTATCTTCACTTGCGAGCTTCCTTGGGGAAGGTCAGCGTGATGATGCGGCCTTCAATGTACTGAGGAGCGATCTTGTCGCTACCTAGAGTATAGTCCTTGATGCTCATTTTAATCTCTTTGTTGGTCAATTTAACATAGCACAGCTAGCGCAGCTGTCAACCAAAATCAGCAAGTGTATCTATTATTGCTAAATATCAGTGTAGGTCGCGGAGGGCAATCCCACCTACTCTATCGCTTGAAGGAGCAACAGCATGACTATTTACTTGTACGTTAAGACCCATCAGATAACTGGACTTAAATATCTTGGGCAAACCCAACGCAAAGATCCGCACAGATATACAGGTTCTGGTGTCTATTGGCAAAGCCATCTCAAGAAACATGGCAAGCATTACGATACTGTGATCCTATGCGAATGTCAAACTAAAGAAGAGTTAGCAGTTAAGGGTTCATATTATAGTAAATTGTGGAACGTAGTAGAAAGCAAAGATTGGGCTAATCTCAAAGAAGAAACAGGGACCGGTGGCAGGCTTAGCAAAGAAACTAGAGCCAAGATATCAGTTAGCCATAAAGGCAAATCAAAAGATTATCTCAAAGGAGGTCATTGGTGGAACAATGGTATTGAACAATATTTTGGTACCACGCCACCAAACTTTGGTTATAACCAAGGCAGGCTATCGTTTAATAATGTCGGATCATCATTAGGCGCAGATGCTCAGCGAGGCAAACTTTGGATAAACAATGGCATAGATGAATTTATGATATACCCTACTTCACAGATTCCAACTGGATATACATTAGGTAGAACCATAGGTGTTCGCAACAAAGGCCTGAATATCTGGGCCAAAGGATCCAGATGGTGGAATAACGGTAGTAACACACGGATGTCACCAGACTGTCCTGGTCCAGATTGGGTACCGGGTAGATTGCGATTAAAGAGGCGGTAACCTGGCTATTAAATCTTCCATGTGGATAGGAGTATAATCCATCTTCTCCACACACACGTTGAAGTATCTCGGATCATTTATTGAATAAACATGTGTGTGTCCGTGGACGTTATACTGTACTTTGAAACCTAAGCTACTTTCGTGCACGGGTACATGTGTCAACAATAGATTGAACTCTGGGAACATGCGCCACATCAGTATCTTGTTGAAACTGTTGTAGAGGTACGGGCTTTTCACATTGTCGTGATTGCCCAGGATTAACCGCTTGTGACCATTGAGCCTTTTCAGCGCATTATGGCCATCTCCGATGTATACGTCACCCAGATGATACACCTTGTCACCTGGGCGCACCACGCTGTTCCAGCGCTCGATCATATGTTCGTCCATATCTTCCACAGAACCAAAACGGCTACCTCTGATCAAGCTGCCGTCTGTGTGCTTAAAGCCCAGTATGTTCTTGTGTCCAAAATGCGTGTCACTGACTATCCAGATTTCGTTCATTATTTTTTAATCCAACCTGTTAGATAAATGTAACTGATATTTGGAGACTGTCAATGAAATTATATGCCAACGGCGATAGCTGGACATTAGGCGAAGGACTCAACCATCCAGATCATCCAGGGCCCTATAACCTCAGGATCCAAGACAATATCAATTGGGCGTTAGCTCACAGTTGGCCTGCGAAGTTAGCTGCTCTTCTAGATGTTGATCATGTTAACCACGGAGAATCTGGAGGTAGCAATGACCGAATAGTGAGAACAACCCTGGATTATATCTGTTCTAACGATTGCTCTGATCTCTTGATCATAATAGGATGGAGTCACCCATATAGAAGAGAAATACACTGCATAGACTACCAAGGCAACTCTGTGAACGACGCTGGGTCTCGCTGGCGCAAATTATTGCCCAACGCCGACATGATGAAGAACATACCCGGAGGGAGCAACTGGAATCAATTTTATATAGCCGTGGGTTGGAACGACTATGAATCATACCTGAGATTCTTTAATCAAGTCATGCTGCTTAGCAGCTTCCTGCGACAACGTGCCATACCTTACATATTTTTCAACGCATTCGAAGATCCTATAATGGCAAGTTACAGCACTCCTATCAGTGTCAGACATCTATGTGATAACGTATCGTGGTCTGATTTTATGTCATCGAATGGTAACACAGACGGTTGGTGCCAACGATTGATCAACGAACATAATCAAGCATTGCCGTGCCGGCATCCAACAGAGATTGGCCATCAGATCATAGCAGCTGCGATTTTTGCCGAACTTAAGAAACGAAACATGATCTAGTCTATCGGTAAGTGAGCATTCTTGCTGACTTTATACTGCAGCTCTGCATAGTCAAGCCAGCCAATGAGGCCCAGCACGCAGATCATGAAATAGCTCTGATCCCCCCAGTGTGCGACCATGCTGGCCAGGATAACTGCCATGAAAGCGAAAGGTAGGAAGGTCTTGATGACGCTCATGTGCGCCTCCTTGATAGTTGCGGGAATTTCTGATTATACGCTGACGCTGATCACATTGTCTAGCCTGAAGCTGCGCCATTCCTGCCGGTCTGTGCACCAAGCAACCATCACTGCTTCGTTGAGATCTCTGACTCGCTTTTGGCTGGCAGGATCTTCTGCCTTGGCTGGCGGCACGATGCTGGGCTTGAGCGTGCAGGGCATGGTGCGAGTCTCACCGCTTACTTTGGTGAATGTGACTTCCACGATGCCTTCCTGCAGCATCTCATTTAGCTGAGCTCTGCGCTCGCTGCGTTCACCGGTCAGTGTTATCTGTGTCATTGCGTGTGTTCCATGTGTATGCAAGTTGACTGATGCCTCGAGCCAGCATGAATCCTGCCAGCAGTGCTGTGAGTGCTCTGGGCCCACCGTCGGGCAGGTTATACCAACCCACCAAAGCTATGATGCCACCCACAGTGGTCAGCACGGGCTGCCATGTCTTACCAACGTCCATACAGGGTCTCCCTGGCCAGCTTGACGAATCTATCTCTCTGTGCTCTCACCAGATTGTAATCAGTCTCGTAATTGCCATCCGCAATGTCATGCAGCGCGTTCTTGTAGCGTGCTGCACGCTGCTTGGTAAGCCATAGCTCGAGGCAAAAGACTGCAACTACGATTGGCAGGCTCACGTACCAAAAAAGCACGTCGGCTAACCATATCCAATATTCATAAGTTAACCAACTCATGCTAGCATCCTATTACCTAAAAACGCACCATAGGGGACCGCCCTTCTTGTGCCCGTCCGTGAACGTGGTCTCTCCAAACGCATCCTTGGTATTGACGTTGAAGGCCATCTTGAACATGTTGCCATTGTCAGCACGTTCCACCACTGTCAACCACGGCGATTCGAACGCGCTGGTAGCAGATCTGAAAGCGTTGTTACCCCACTGTATCATGGTGGTCCCTGCCTGTCCAACCACCGTGAAGCTTTCACCTGTCTGGAAATAGCAGCTAAGCGTTGCTGGAGCATTGCTTTCTGCTGTGGCAGGCGTGGCCATCAAGGCCATGATCACTAAGAGTCTCTTCATTGCTGTAGCCTCGCTTCCTCATCCAGCTGCTTGTAGGCATCCAATACCTCTACCATGGCGGGCAGCAGCGCCATCATGTTGCGATCCATAGTTATGCCAGCATGCTGGCAGATCTTCCTAGCCCTGGTCAGGCTGCTGTCCTCGCTGCACAGCCTGGTCACTGTGGCACGTGCCTCATGCTCGGCCTGCTTGGCCTTGATCCAATCTGGATACCAACCCCAATTCCAATGCAGCATCAGTCATCTCCTGCCATCCTAGCCCAGGCCCATTCTTCCTGCTTCATGTGAACCACGGGCTTGAGCCATCCGTGATATTGTGCTTGTATTATTAGATCTCTGACATGGTCTGGACAATCAGCACTGATCTGCATGCTGGCTCTGGGATAGCGCAGACTGCCTTGGTAGAAGCTGAATCCCTGATCATCTGGCAGCAACCTCACCGTGTCTGTGTTGTTGTGGTCTGTGCTAAACTCAATCATGCTCTTGGTCCTTGTCCTGACCCGTGCCTGGACAGGTAGGTCTCGATGCGGCGATCAATGTACTCATCCAAGTGTTGCTTGAACTGCTGCTTGGCCTTGGGCAGCACGTTCTGCCGGATGTTGTCTGCCATGCGCCAGCTGCCCTCGTGGTTGCGGCTCCACTCGTCGTCCAGCGTGTCGATCATGCTTTCAAGGCTGGCGATAAGATCTTCGATGATCTCGCTGCTGCGTCTGTCAATCATGCCTTGCTCCTGCGGTTGCTCTTGCTCTGTCTGGCACGTGCCTGCCGTGCTAACTTGGCTTCCATCTTGTTTGGTACATGCTCGCGAGTGTCTAGCTCTGCCAGTATCATAGCACGCACATCTGCTTCTGTCAAGCCTTCTGGCACTGCGTAGAATACCGTATATCGCATGTTCATCAGCTGCCGAGTGTGCAGTGTGCGCAGCCATGCACGAGTCTTGGCCACGGATTCCAGTATCTCCAGAGTGGTCTCACCCCTGAGCAGCTCTTCAAATGCCTGTTCTCGGCTGAGGTGTGTCATCTACAGATCTTGGCAATGTCTTCAGCACTGCGACCAGCCTTGCCCAGCTCAAGCTGGCAGTTGCTCTTGGCATATTCAGCTACACCCGCACCTGCCATGATAGCCGTCATGACCACTGCCACCATTATCATGTACCACTTGTGTTCCATCACCGATACTTCCCTGATCCACGGATGTCTTCTAGATTATGTGCCTGCAGATCACTGCGCCAGCGCTCGCGACCCTCTGTGCTCATCTGGTTGTAGTCCAACCTGTAGGCCAAGCGCCCGTGTCCAAAATACACGCACATGTGGTTTTCATAGCTGACTACAACTGTATAAGCAGGTGTCATCGCAGCACCACCAATGCCACCATAGCCCAGAGCAGTGCTGCCCCAGGTCTGTGGGAACATCACAACTTCAACCTCATCCGTGTAGACCCTGCGAGTCTTGGTGATCGTAGGAACTGTATGGTTCTTCACAGCAAGCACCTGCTCTGGACCTGTCATGCCCTTGTAGGCTTCCCAGTCGCGATCTTGGTAGGTGATCTCAGGTATGTCATGATGCACGGCTGAAGCTATGGCTCCATGCAGTGCGTCAAATGGTGATCCCAGTTGCATCATTCGACTCCAAAATGTTGTTTGATCTTGATGCTAGCATACACCAAGGCTTCATTAAAGCCATCATAATAATCGCTACTTGCGCTCGTATACTGGCTAGTCTTGGCTAGATCGGCACACTCCCGCACGATTAACTCAGCATATCTTTTCAAAGTTTCTTCTTTGCTGAGATTATCTTCGGGTCCAATCTCTTGGACAGCTTGCTTTATCAAGTCTTTCCATCGCAGGTTGTTCACACCTCTACTCCAAAATGCTTCTTGATTTGCTTAGAGTAATACAAACCCATCGCCTTCTCGATCTGGTTACCTTCGGTGCAGACCTTAACACATTCTTGAATGATCAACTCAGCGAACTCTCCTGCCCATGTTTCACTGGGCATCCTGACTGTGTAGTCTTCACCATTAAAGTTATTGACCATATCATTTACTGCTGCTTGTTCGGCAAGTTCCTTAATTCGTTGGTTCATACCCGTCTCCTCTGCTATTAGGTGATCACTACTCGAGCTTCTCGGCTGCGCTGGCTCAGCAAGCGTGTTCCGCGTGAGCGTATGAGATCAGCTGCGCCCTGTGGGTTGGCCTCGAACCAATCACCGATGTCATCGCCGGTGATGGCCTCATCCACGTTGATGGCATAGATCTCGCAGCACCTGTGGCTGTTGAACCGCGCTCGAAACCTCAAGCGCATCAGAACACTGTCAACCTTGTCCACCGTCTGGCCGTTGTCGCTGAGGATGTTCCAGATGTTGTCCTGGTCCAGCTGGGTGGCATCTATTACACTGTCCAAGCCTTCTCGGTCCCACATCACGATCAGCACACGGCCGCTGATATCTTCCATCACTCTGCTTCCCTGATCTTCAGCCCGCATCTGGGACAAAACACGCCGTGTTCCCGATAGCTTCCATAGTCACTGTGATCGCAGGCTGTGGGAACCAGTCGCTGGCTGCGCTCCAACATGTCGACGATACCCCGGGCTGTACGCAGGCTATGGTGGCTAGGGCCTCCCATGTACACGCTGGGATGATCCAGCATCCCAGCGATCTGTTTCACGATCAAGTCACGTTCGTCTGTGAGCATCACACGTCTCCATCAAACTGATAGCTCCAACGGAAGCTGCCCCACAAGTGACGTGCTTCATCGATCTTGGTCTGGCTGCCCACGCTGCGCTTGATGATGTCCAGCACCATGGCACGAGTGTCCTTGCCATCAAACTTGCCAAACACGATGCCCGGAGCATGTGGATCCTGTGCCTTGATGGTGGGCATCCACTCCAGAGCATAACGCTTGCGATCCAAGCCATGTGCCACCACGGTGTCGAAGTAGTGATCATAGCTCTTGACCGTCTGATGCACACCCATCCAGAAGTCAGTCTCGAACTCAGTGATGCGCTTGCGGTCATCATCCAGCATGAATGCCTTGATGTCATCCAGCTTCTCGTTAACCAACAGCTCAACCACGTTCTTCTCGTGGATCAGAGCATCCTTGGTCTTGTGGATGCGCACGTACCAATCGCCCTTGACCTTGACCATGTGGCCGTCGTCAAAGCGGATGATCCAGCCCTCGATGCCTTCAGCAGCGCGAGTCTCAGTGATCAAGTGCTCCATGTTTGCCGTGGTACCCGCATAGGCCCGGACCACATCCAGTGCATTGCCTTCAGCTTCAGCACGCATGTCCGCATAGCCCATGTAGGTACCTTCGACCGTGCGGCGCATAGCAATTAAGACCAAGCGATCGATCACGTAGTCTATCACGATGCGCTGCTTGCGGCTGCACCATTCAAAGATGGGCGTCCAACCCTGATCCAGCTGTCGCTGTGCCCAGCGAGCAATGTCAGGACGGCTGGCGATCCATTCTTCAGCCTGCATGCCCACTTCCGTGAGGCCCATCTTGGTACCCCAACGCAGGCCATGCTCAGTGACCACTGGAGTGATCATGCTGCCGTCCAGCTTTTCAAGGATCACGTGAGGCTTGCTAAGGTCAATGAGGTTGTGCTGCGTCTCATCACGCTCGTTCACGTTGAAGAACTTGTGCAAGCGACGCGCCATGATTGAGCCATCTGGGTGGAACAGCAGGCCGCGGCATTCGCGCCGAATAGCTGCGAGGTTCACAGGCTCTGGGCAACGCTGGCTACCGCAATGTCCAACCTCAGACACCATCTGCTTGCAGCCAGGGCACCAGTACTGGTCCTCGGTCACAGGCGGGAACGTGTCTGTTACATTAACCATGTAATTTACTACATAACCCCAATCGCGCTCTGCGATGATGAACTCGTCACGGCCTTCGATAGCTGCGCGAACGTCCTCTAAGTGTCGGATCTCTGGGAACTCGTACCGCATATGGCTCTCCGTAATGCTTATAAACATACATTAGCACAGGAGATCTATCTGTCAACCGATAAATATAGCGTCGATCGCGATGCTGGTAACATCCATCGACTCTATGGCTTAGAGGAGCTCACAGCATGCCTACTTATCCCTCCTATTCGTACGTCTATGCCTATCTTAGACAATCAGATTTGACTCCGTATTACATAGGTAAAGGTGTCAAGAATAGAGCCTGGCATCCAAAACACAACTGCCCACTTCCAAGTGACAAGAATCTTATAGTAATCATCGCCGAAGGCCTAACAGATATCGGAGCAGCTGCATTTGAGCGTAGATTAATTAGATGGTACGGTCGTAAAGATATTGGCACAGGTATCCTTAGAAATCAAACCGACGGTGGAGACGGCGGAAATGGCGGAGCTGCTAAAGGGAAATTACTTGGCCGTAAACAATCAGCCTCCCATGTAGAATCTCGCATATCTCGTATCCGAGGGGTGCCCAAAAGTTTAGAGCATAACGCCAAGATCTCCGCAGTCAAATCTGGAAAACCATCTAAGATGAAAGGTATTAAATCCGGACCTGTTCTTAAGATACCTTGTCCTAAATGCGGTAAACTATGCGGATTCGGAGCCGGCTTAAGATCTCATTTATCCACACGCTCCTGTACTGCATCATATGTTAAACAGTCCTTTGACTGACTCTAGGCCGCTCAGTACCTTCTGCCGATCGGCTTCTGCACGGGCCTTGGCTTCGGGAGTCTCCGCCTTGGCACGCTTGGCACTGTTTACATCGCCCATGGCCTTGCCTTCGTAACGCTGCATGAACTGTGCTAGGAAATCATTGGCATCTGTAAACCCAGCAAGGTCTTTCTTACCGTACATACCGTTGAGCTCAAAGCTACGTGCTAAACCTTTGATTGCATTGACCATCTTGCTGATCTTCACGTCACTGGGATCGTTGCCGCGGAAACGATTTAACAATGGGTCTAACTTGGCAGTGGCCGGGCTCTTTCCAGTGATCTGCTCATACTCGTTCATGAAGATGTCATAGACGAAGCTTTCTGGATCTACGCTTATGGTCTTGACTACTGTGTCCTTCTGCTTGCTGAACGGCACATGCATGTCGTTCACGGTCTTGAGCTGCACTCCTGCGTGCTGTATGCTCATGTCCAACAAGTCACCTAACACGCTGTAGAGGTTACCGGCCAGTAGTCCCTTGACACCGCGCTCAGGTGTTACGCGAGCAGCACCCCAAGCTCTGAGATGAGGTGGGTGCCACATGAAATCCACTTGCACGTATTGATCAGGTCCGATCTGGAATATGGGATGTCCTGGTTTGCTCTCGCCGGGATGTATGTAATCGGGATGCTGGCTCTTGACAAACTCATCAGCTAGCTTGTTCCAATGAGTGGTATATTGATAGTAGCTAGCACCTTCCACGTCTGGTGCTATCATCTGTAGATCGATGTCGCCGTAGATCTTGTCAGGCTGTTCTAGTGCATCTATCTCGTGATAGGTGCCCGAACCAGTGGGCCTGCCCAGCTCAACCGGACCTTGGTTGGTGGCACTGAGCCAGCGGTTGAAGTCTGTGACGAATTGCTGTACCTTGGCCAGCGTGGTCTTGACCGTGGCAGGCTTGATCACCGTGCCCTGTGTGACCGTGGTGTCCCAGCCACCTTCGAGGAGTTCTTGAATGCGCATGGCATTATTTAAGCTTAGATACGACGACACGCGGGTCGCCCCGCGTGTCCCAATGTCCACAGTGCGTCAGCTGTTAGACAGCTTCACGCATGCCAGCACGCTCTTCCATCTTTTCCAGCTTCTCAGCCGTCTTGGCGATGGTCTCGAGGTTCTTGGCGCGGATTGTTGCAATGTCGGTAACTTCAGCTACCGGAGCTGCCTTGGCCACAGGTGCCTTGGCACCTTCGAGGAACGACACTGCCTGCTCCTTGGTCATTGCTTTTGGCAACTCTTGGAGCTTGATGTCCGTGTGTCCGTTGCGTGCGAGGACCTTCACGCGGTCCATAGAAGTAGCGAAACGAGCCTTCGTCTCACCGTTGAGCGTGCTGTAACCTGCGACCGTGAAAAGCTTTTCCATGTGTGTAACTCCGTGTGTGTTTGCTTCAACATGTGTACAATAGCATGGTTATATGTGCCGTCAACCACTATTTTGTAGTTTTTTCTGATAAAGATCTCAATAGGTTAGCTAGAGCTATTCCGGATTCTTAGCCCCGGGTACCTGGTAGATCTCGTCAAAACCCTCGTCCGGAACTGGGGGTTCCAAGCTAGCGATCATGCTAGCCATCACGTGAGCAGGGATGGTTTTACCCACTCGGCTAGCCAAACGGCGTGCCAATTCCTCACCGTCTGGGGTGGGAAAATACAGGGCAATGCGCTCATAGTGCTTGGGCACCTGTCCCAGCTTGCCCCGGCGGCTCTTGGCCGTGAGGTTGGTCTGGTCCCAGATGATGTCTCGCTTGTCCTTGACGGCCTGCTTTACATCTTCACGCAGAGTTGCATTGGCAGCCTTGATCTCAGCCTCAAATACATCGTTATATGTGAGACCTTGCGCAGCCGCAGCAGCTTCGATCTTGTCGTCAGTGCTGGCTACCACAGCATCGTGGCTGCGCGACCGGATCCAGGTGCTCTTACCTGATCCGGGCACGCCTATCAACATGTAAAGCTTTGGCATGTCAGCGCATATCCTCTGCCATTTCACAGGCTTCATCAAAATCCATGCCCGTCATCTGGTACGCAGCTGCGCGCCAGACATTGTTGACTTGTTGGCGACGCTCTTCTGGAGAGTTGCCAAAATAGCCACGAGTCTCTGGATCTGTGGCACGATCTAGCGTGCAATGCAGTTCAAAGTAGACCTTGAGGTTCTTTGGTCCGTGTTTGCGCACGAAGTTACGAACCTGCCGAGCCGTCATGGATTCTACGTCACCTGCGACTGTACAGGTTGATAGCGAGTTGCCATGACAATCGTCTTCTAGCTTGTGCCAGTTGGCCCAAGTTGGTTTGATCCCGTAAGCTTTCATACGGTCGCGAAGCTTCTCGGGAAAATACCCCAAATCGCTCACTAGGTTACAGATATCTTTGCCTTTCTTGACATAGGCAAAGAGCTTTGAATCCGGAACTTCAAACTGCCACATGTAGTCCACCACTTCGCGTGGCGTATACCAGCAGTTTGAGAAATCGCCCACAGCAACACCCTGATACACTAGCTTGTGCTTGCGGATTGTGAAATCAAAATAACGAGCCTTTGGCATGGAAATCTCCTGGTCTGTGATAGATCAATCCTCGTTGCGCTGAGTGCGATTGCGCCACATGGCCTGTGGGATGCCCAAGCGCAATGCCCAGAGCAGATCCATCACGATAGCACCAATCACTGCACCCACGAACATAGCTGCTAGAGTGTACATGTCCAACTCCTTGTTTGCTTATATCGTACGATAGCATGGATCGAAAGCTTGTCAACCGGAGATTTTCATGCGATCCCTGATGATCTTGTCGTATTCAGCAGCACTAGCAGCATCTTTGAACTTGTGCGTATCCAAGTCGCCACCGCAGACGCAGCGATCTCGCCTACACTGCTGCGCAGCTATGGTCCAATCCCAGGTTGAAGGATCTGATGTCTTGAAGTTTCCCAGCATAGGCCATTGATCGCAGGTATCACCTGCTCTGACCATTCCGTCTGTGTGTACGCTGATCTTGTCGGCATTTAAGAAGCAGTGCCAACCTTTCATGTGATCAAGACCGCTGCTTACTGCTTGGAAATTATTTAATGGGCTGATATCGCCGTCTGAAGTAGCAAATTTGTAAAGGTCAGTATCTGGCAGCGGTCTCGGGGCAGTTAGATCCAGACATGCTTGATATCTGCTTTTTTGAAGGTCATTCCCCCATGATGATATGGTATTGGTCTGTTCAGCAGTGTAAGGTTGCAATCCATTACTGCCTAACATGGTCTCAACTGGTTTCATGGTTATGTAATGGCTCCAGCCATGTTGTGTCATCCACTGTGCATCTGCAACAGCCTTGTCCCAGCAGTTGATATCCATGAGTATGTTGGTTGATAGATGCATGCCGCCCAGGATACATTCCTTGAAGTTTTCATTGAGTTCTTGTATGTCTATCTGTGCCACATGCACGCTAACGATAGCACGATCTATGTATGGTGCTATATCTCGCCAATAGCGAACTGTCCTGCTGCCATTAGTAGCTATCATGATGCTGCTGCTATCATCCATGGCTTTGATACGTTGGCACAACTCTGATAGCTTGGCCCAACTAGTTGGCTCACCGCCTAGTAGGTTGTAGGTCCTATGTGTTTTCCAGGCATATTGCTTGCGAATCTCAGTGAGCACAGTCATCAATAGATCGATGTCCTGCCACGGTATAGCCCCGTCGTGCACGTATGTAGGACAGTATTTGCAATCAAAATTGCAGGTCGTTCCCAATCCAACATAGATCTGCATGGTATGTGCAGATCTAGCGCCTATAATTCTATCGTATACCGCTGGCATTGTGTTCTCTCTGGTTACTTTCTAACAATAACATTTATATCAATATTGTCTATAATTAACTCCAGCGCAACAACCAAAGCGTGCGGGTTTCAGCGTTAGGAAACCACAACACCATGCCCCGTCGCTCTCCTCCCAGATCTTGGAGATCAGCTTCCAGCTCTGCTTGATTCTGCATCCAGTGCGAGGGATCACCCACTATGATGGTGCTGCCTGTGAGATGCTTGGGTAAATCTTCTCCTACGAGCTCTATGATTGGTCCCAGTACCCAACGGTGAGGGCCAATCACTAGATTGCGTCCAGATCTTCTGGTGTAGGCAGCATGTCATTCCACGTCAGCATCCACATGATGCGATCCTGCTCACTAGGTATGATCAGGCTGATACCTAGGTGATCTGACCACAGATAGAACCCATGGCTGAGATTGCGTTCACACCAGTGTTCCAATGGAGCAAAATATCCAAAGAACATGGCTTCGACGATGGCTTTGTTGTTCTTGCCCGTGGCCCCGATCCTGAGACTGCGGTCAGGCCATTCGTCAAAGATTTCCTGCCAAGTCTTGGTCATGGGTCGGAATGACTGTCCGCCACTACCGCAGAGGTTGCCCGGATTATCTAGTTCTCCAACCGGACCATGCACATGCCCACGCTGCATGGTGTATCCCATGAGCTCTCGGGCCAGCCAACGGCGCAGCCTGCGCTTGAGGCTGCGGTTCCACCACTGCCATGCAACCACACCTAGAATCACACCAAGCTGTATGCTGTAGATGGCTAGCACACCCCAGTCGCTGTTTATGATAAACAGTGGTATCACGATCAGCAATGCTATGCCGAACGCAGTCACGGGCCAGGTCCAAAATGGACCATCATCTCCGTACCATTTGTTCAACCATGCTCGCATTGTGTTAACCATTAAATAACATCATGGAAACCTGGGAAGACTGGGAGAAGGTCATAGGCGGCACTGTGATGGCTATAACCATCTCTGTGGCAGTCACCGTGGACGTGGTGCGCAGCATATTCTTCCACGAGCACTGATCAAGCTTCCTTGAGCACCTTAAGCACACGCCTGCGCTCAACATATTCTTTGGCAGCAACCATGCGCTTCCTGTGACTGTCCTCGGCCTTGGCAATTTTTTGTGGTTCAGCCAGCTTGAGCATGCTGAGATACTCTCGGCTGGCCTGCCAACCCTGTATCCAAGTGGTCAGATAATCAACGTCACCGGTGGCTATCTTGGCACTGCGATTGTAGATTGGCAGGGCATCGTCGTCAGCTGGGATCAAACTCAGAGTGGCATCGCTGCCCCAGATATTGCTGTGTACCACCTTGAATCCGCAGTCTGCTGCCATGCTGTCCAGCTGATGTACCCTCTGATATTCATAGGCTGTGGTCATTTCAATATTCCCTCAAAAGTCCATGAAATAGTTGGTCTTGGACTTCTGGATGCGAGTTAGCACCACCGTGCCATCCTCGTTGGTGAACTGGAACTTGCCTTCTCTGGGATCGACCTTGCTGAGATCGCGCCCGTTCCAGCTGTAGGTGATCCAACCGTCCTGCTCACCGGCTTCATCGTAATCACGCACTTCCACTTCGATCTCACCGCTCAGAGGATTGCCGCTCCACTTGCTGTTGTTTTCCACGTCCTTGGCTTCCACGGGCTTGTTGTCCACGATCAGCTGCACCGTGTACTCATCATTGTTGGCAAACTCGGGCTTGGTGTTGAGCATGCGCATGGCTTCCTGTGCGGTCTCGCCATAGCGGTTCATCTCTTCGATCAGCGCTTTGAGCATGTCAAAGTTGAATGCGCTGAACAGGCTGGCGATCTTGCACACGCTGTCCTTGTGCTGTGGACTAGCAAGGTTGTCATCGCAGTATTCCTCGATGAACTCCATGGTCAACCCAGTGTAATCCAACATGTAGTAGATGCGGCCTGGACGATTGCGCATGTGCTGATCCACGCGCCACTTGTCATTGCAGGTAAGCACGAACAGCGTCTTGCTGGGGAACACACCATCCAACAGCGTGAGCATGTGCTCCTGGTCCTCGCGATCATAGACCTTTTCAAATTCGTCAAACAGCACCATGCAGGGCTGCTGGATGTCCTGGATCAGCTTGTTGAAGGCATCACCTTTCCACGGCTGGTTGATCACGATGGTTGGGATGCCCTGCTCAGCTGCCTTGATGCTCAGCATCTTGCTCAGCAGTGTCTTGCCACTGCCCTTCTCACCCGTGAGCAGCACGCCGGTGCTGGCTGGTCGATCGTCAAAGGTGTTAAGTATGCGGTCTGCGGTCTTGATCGTGTCGCCGTAGATCTTCTTTGGTGCTGTGAAGCTGTCAATCTCTTCTAGGTAGAGGTTGCCAAACTGGTCAGCCTTGATGATGTAGTTGCCTGCTGGCAGCAGGCTGTGGAGGTCCATGGCAGCATTGGCAGCCACTCGCCAGGTATTTCCGTTCTTGAGAAAGTGAGTCATTGTTGTACCCTTGTTAGATGTCCATGAACCAATCGTTGTAGTGGCAGATCACGCTCCATATCATGTTGGTCATCACCAACACCAAGATATACTGCATGATGTTTAAGTTGAAGAACATGCACAGCACTGAGCCAACTATGGCACTGAGTATGGTGAACTTGATGTTCATTTGGCATAGTCTCCGAACATAACCTTGCGAGCTTCCTCGCCGATCTGAGTGTCAAATATCTCACGCACTCGCTGCATCATGGCGCAGGCCATCATCAGCACTTCTTCGCGATCATCGCACATCATGATCTGCTGATCCACCGGTCGCATCAGCTCTGACATGCGTGCTGCTATGTTACCGTCATTCATGTGCGTCTCCTAGCATGTGATATTGACACGCGGTTTGGTAGGTATCCAGATGCCTCGCGCCTGAGCATCATAGCTCTGAGGCAGCAGCCAACGCTGGCGCTGGCGCTGCTGGTACATGTGTAAAATGTGCACAGTTGGTCGCTGCGACATCAGAAATCGCCCTGTGCAACTTGGAGAACTCTAACACCCTGTGCTCGGATGGCATCAACCACCTGATTGCGATCGTCAAGCCACAAGTAGGGTTCACCAAAGTGCGCACGGATCACTGCCAACAGTTCAACCTTGACAATGCTGTCCTGCCTGTGGTCTCGAGCAGCTCTCATATATAAAGCAGACCACGCAAATCCATTGGCACGCAACCAACTCTCGGTTACATCACGGTTTTCCTCGCCGCGTCCACTGCAGAAGACGATGGTGTTGCCGGCTGCAGCCAAGGTATCGTATAAGAACTTGATGTCTGCATACACCGTGTCCTGCGCCATGCCAGCATTAAATGCACCCCAGTTCTTGGGTTTTGTGGCCACCCAGTGCCTGCGGTGTGTGATATTTGCCACAGTGCCGTCGATGTCAAACACGATAACCTTGGTCATCATAAATCCTTGTAAAGCTTATCATTCTTGCCAAACCGTATGATCTTGGTAGGAGTTCTTACCCAAACATAGTTCTTAGACTTACGCGATACGGTTGCCTTACCGTAGCGAGAACCTCTGTTGCTCAGCCCGTACATAAAATAATTAACAAATTCGCCGATTTCTAACGTACCTGCAATGACTTCCTGCATGTTGTAGCTCCGAGTAAATTGCATATTGATCACACAATAACACAGCTAAATCTGCTGTCAACCGTTTATTTTGTTACAATCTGCTACATGATTTGTGACAATTTGCGGCGCACAATCTTGCTCTTTTGGTCGTTAACTATTAAATATAGCTAGCCAGTCATGGCAAAATGGTTAACCAAGCCGGTCCGAGGATCCAAAAAGGACCCGCTATAACATGAAGGAAATATTATGAAGATCATCTCTACAGCAATGGTTGCCTTGTTGGCAACTGCTTCGGTTGCTTTCGCAACTGATCTACCAAAGAAGAAGGCTGCTCCGGCTCCTGCTCCAGTTGCTGCTGCTGTTCCAGCAGAAAGCACTGACAGCTTGAAGATCGAGTACGGTCAGGATCTTGCCAACAACTTCGGCAGCAAGGTCGACGACATCTACCAGTTGACCTACAAGCACAACATCGGCGGCGGCTTCTTCGTCGGTGGCATGGCACAGACCACGCAGGTGCCTAACAGCCAGCTCAACCAGAACCTCGAAGCACAGGCTGGTTATTCACTGCCAGCTATCTACGGCGTTACGCTCACGGGTAAGGCTGGTCTCGGTGAGAAGTTCAGCACCAGCAACTTCGCATACTATGCGCTGTATGGCAATGCTGACTACAAGGTCACTGACAACATCACTTTCAACGCTCTCGGTTATCGTTTCCGTTCAGCAGTTGACAGCGGTACCAATGGCTACCAGAGCAACCAGCTCACCACTGGTGTCACCTATGACATCAACAAGAGCTACAGCTTGAGCGCAAAGGTTGCACGCAACTATGACACGAGCTGGAATGCAACTGGTGACCAGTTCATGCTCGGTGCTACCGTTAAGTTCTGATCCGCTCTACCGGCAGAGACTGAGAACCCAGGAGCGATCCTGGGTTTTCTTTTGACCGATTAACCTAGCGTTAGTTTTAATTCTATCTGCTGTTCGTGCGTGAGATCCGCCCAGAACGTGGTCACTATCCACAGTCCCTCTGCATCTTTGTGACGCACGTTTTCCATGTTGAGATGCAGACCACGATCGTTCAACCAAGATTCTACCCCAAGCAGATCGTATAACCATATCCTGTGATTGCGATAGGCCTTGGTGTTGATGTCTTTCCATGGCAATTTCTGAAGGTGCTTGTCTCGATAGAGGATGACCTTCACCAGATCTGCGTCCTGGCAGTTGTGAGTACTCTGGCGAGATCTGGGTTCATCTTAGCAATAGCATCGTCCCAGCTGACCACAGCCCAGTCGTCCATCTCTGGGATCTGTTGTCCTTCATACTCAAACATGCTAGCACAGAAACACACAGACGGTTCGGGCATGCTCTGGGTACTGTATGAAAACAGTGCCAAATCCTTGCCTGTCTTGTAACTCCAGATACCAATGTAGCGTATATCGCTGCTAGCAAGTACCAATCCAGTTTCTTCCTGCAGTTCTCTGACCGCAGCATCGCCTATCATCTCCCAACCTTCTTTGCGGCCTTTGGGTATGTCCCAGTGCTTGCTGTTGGTGGGGTGACAGATCAACAACTGTTCGCCGTTGGTTATTAAAACTCCGCAAGTGATGCTCATCTTCTTGGTCACTGCCTATTTAAGCCCAATATAACCAAGTGGTCATAGCAGAAGTATCATCTGGCAGCAGAACATCCAACACCACGTGACCGTGTCCTACATGCATGGGTTTAATAGTAAACTCGCCGCCTTTATAGCCAGCGAATCCCACATAGTGCGTGCCATGCCAATGGTAATAACCACCATGCTGATCATGCAACCACCTTACGATCTCGGGTATCTTGTCACTGTCCATGGGGCCAAGGCGCACAGCCTTGCCGCCCATCCAGCTGGCAAAATCACCCACGCTTGCTGATCCGTCCGATGATGATGAGGTTGATCCATTCCATGGCTAGCCATGTGTAAAAGTTCATGGGAATTGCCAGCTGCGGGAACAGCGTGTTGAGGCTCCAGATGGTCATGAACGGTGAGAATACAGCCGCCAATATCAATATCACCGCGACCAATATCACTGTATCTGTGCCAACCTTGCTCTGCGTGCTCACACCCACTCCTCCGCAATACCAACCAATTCGGCAATCAACAGCCCGGCTGCTAACACCGCGATGCTGCTATCATACAAAGCGATAGCGCATGCTGAGATGCGCACAGCACTCTTGATGTAGGATAGACGTGTGTGCCAAGTGCGATATGTTGATTCAAAATCACTGTTGTCGTTCACGGTTGTCTCCCTGACATAATATCTCGTCGATGCGAGCTTGTAGTACATTTATAGCTGTGTACAGATGACCTGTGTCATGGGGCTGTAGCCTGCTGGTCAATATAGCAATCTCCAGTTCCAGCGCTTTCACATGATCGTGGTCTATCCCAGTGCTCATATGCTAAAGATAGCTGAGCTAGAACATATGTCAACCAACTCTGCGTATGGCAATGACCTTGCTGGCTGGGAAATAGCTGATCTGAACCCGGTTGCTTTGGTTACCGCCCAGCACTGTGTAAAACAGCTGGCCGTTCACTCTGGCAGTACCAACCAAGAATCCCACATGGGTAGGACTGCGACGTCCGCCGTGTAGGACCACTATGTCACCTCTGGCTGGTTCCTTGACAGGCTTACCATAGCGCACGAAGCTGGCACTTTCAAGGCCACCGCTATAGTCATAACCAGCTTGGACCAACACAGCATTGGCAAACGCAGCACACCACGCTGTCTTGCGCGGATTGATGCTCATGTCAAGCTCTGTGTCAAACAACTGGGTAAGCTGCTTGCCATCCTTGTGCTCATCTAATCCCTGGTACTGAGCAGCCACATCAAGCACATTGCTCATAGGACCATCTGGTAGATCATCTTCATCCGTGATTACCCAATGGCCGTGATGACCTATGGCATGCTTCACATGCTTTTTTCCCTTGCAGGCTCTGTGAGCCTTGGCATGGCAAGATCTATCGTGGTGGTGGTGATGCAGCTGGGCGGTGGGTGCTGGGTGCTCTGTGGCATGGGCCCCGTGGATGATCGCCGTAGCTGCCCACATCAGCACCGCAAGCGGCACCAAAATAGGCCGAAAAGCCATCTATTCTCCTCAGTGTGGTGCAGGTTCCTGCACGCATGTTTCGAGCACTCCTTCCGAGTTGCTATAGTAATTTATCACTTTTGGTTCGGTTAGGTGTACTGCTGTATTAACTACAGTATTATAACGCGATGTCCGCGTTTTTGTAGCCTAAAATCGCCAATCCGCATCTCGTTCTTGCTATCACTGTTGGCATTTCTCAGTCCTCGAGAAAATTCTTCAATGTGATCAGTGCTGTAGCTGTTGACATTATTTTGTTCAAGCACCAGCATCAGCAAGTTTTTCAACCTGGTGTGGCTAAGTTTACACAGTTTAGGCCAGTATAGACTACCATCTGCTTGCGTAACGTTACACAGATCGATGCTTGCTAGATCACGTAGTAGCTCTAGACTCTCACCTACAATGCTAGCAGTTCTACAGATATTGTCCAACGCCAATGGATTCCTACGCTTGATGTCAGGCATGAGATCGTTGCGGATCCAGTTGCGATCATAATTGCAATCAGTGTTGCTTGGATCTTCCACATGTGGGATCTCACATAGCTTGGCATAGGTCACGATCTCACGCTTGCTGAGCTCCAGCATGGGGCGGCACAGCAGCACCTCGGGATCGTTCCAACTGGGACCATATTTCTCCATGCCCTTGAGACCACGCACACCTGCACCACGGAACAGCTTCATCAGCACCGTCTCTGCTTGGTCATCTGCATGGTGTGCCAGCACGATAGCTTCAGGTTCCATGTTGGCAAATGCGCTGTAGCGTGCTTCTCTGGCAGCATTCTCCAGGTTACCATTGGGGTTGACCTTGACAGTGAAGGTAAACCCAGGGATGCCCATCTTGGTGCATTGCTTGCCAGCAAATTCTGCCCAAGCGTCACTGTTAGCATTTATCTTATGATTTACTGTAACCACACTGAGATCACAGTGAAATTTATCGAGATTCTGGCTGATAATATACAGCAGTACCATGCTGTCTACACCACCGCTCACACCGATCACGGTCCTGCGTGTGCCCAGTCGTGCTGCTAGCTCATCCACATCAAACATGTGACTACAATAACACAGTGTGTAAAGCTGTCAACCTGCTTTGCGCTGCTGGTCTATGAAAGTCTTGAGACGTTCTGCAGCATGATCGTTGCTCATCAGCATGTCTACGCTGAACGTCACAGGTTCTGGCATCTCGTCTAGGCTCTTCCACTGCCACTCTACGTGTTCCCAGTTGAGCATGGGTTCGAACTGCTTGGGCACGCAGATGGCGTAATTGCGCATCACAAAGCGCGGTTCCTGCGTCTCGGTCTCGCTGAGCAGGATGCTGGGTTGATCCTCGAGATCTGCGCCGATTTCCTCCATCAGCTCACGATATAGGGCCTGCCTGTGGTTCTCGCCCGGATCAACATGCCCACCGGGCAGGTCCCACTGCAGTGGATGCTTGCTGAGATCGCTGCGCAGTATGAACAGGTAGGTGTCGTCCAACCTGCTCCATATCAGGGCCTTGCTGGCACCTTGGCTGAGTTCATCTATCTTCATGCTATAATTTATGCCAGCTGCGGATAGCCAAGATGGCGGCGCAGTTCCTTGTCCTGCGGTTCAAAGCGCTCACCAAGGAAGAATATCCTGTAGCTTTGCGACCCGTACAGTCCAATGCCATACAACTTGGTAGCATCTACACCGTCCCAGGCCAGGAAGTCTTGGCTCATGCGGCGGAAGGTGCGTTCCCTGCGATTGTAGAATCCCAGAGGACGTATCACTGCCTTTACTTCATCCGGATCGCTTGCCAGATAGGCTTCAGGCGTGGGCCAACGCTCGAGGAACTCTGGCAGCACGGTCTTCACAGGTTTACGCCCTGTTTGGTTTAGCATTATACAACCAACAAACATCTGCCAAGGTCCTGAGATCTGCTGCTGTACCATCAGGTCGTCACGCAGTGGCTGTGCCATGTACCTTGCTCCAGTCTATGCCCAGCAGATAGAATTGCTTGCGGTCTTGCGTGACGAACACGTATGTGTTTGGATCAGTGACTTTCTCATCGTTGATGCGTATGCCACCCTGGGTGATCAGCCTGCGACCTTCGCCCTTGCTCTTGGTCCAACCCATCTGTACCATGAGGTCAACCAGCTCATGGGCGGTGCACCATTCAATGACTTCTTCAACGGTCATAGCCTGTCCTCCAGCATCTCTTTCATCTTGTCAAGGTTCCGGTCTACCTCTTTGAGGTCATCCAGATAGGGCAGCAGCGGCGAATCAGGCATGTATGGTTCAAAGCTGGTTTGCGTGCCGTCAAACCATCGCATGCGATAGAGTGTGCCCGCTACCTCGGTCTTGAGCACACACATGCGCGGATCGTTGCACACGCCCCAGTCTTCACCTGCTACTAGATTCTCTCGCAGCCATTCCACTCGCTCCATGGCTTCCCAATCATCTAGACGGCGCCAGTCCAGCACTACAATCTGCTCAGGTTCAGGCATGTTGCCTCCTCAGCATTTCCCTTTTCCAATCAACCCAAGCTTCATAGGCCTGGGACTGTATGTGATTGAACTCGTCGGAGGTTGGTTCCCAGATCTCTGTGATAGGGTCAAGCAAACCGGGCTGCAGACTGTCTGGGTCAAGGCAGAGGTGCAGTTTGCCCTCGCACACCAACCTGTGCTGTTCAACAGCATCCATCATCGCTTGACCTTCTTGGCACGATCATACCAGTGCTTGCTGGCTGTGCGCAGTGCTTGGTTGCTGTCGCGCACATGCTCCAACAGAGCCTTGGCCAGCGCGGCTTGGTTCACTCGCCACTGCAGGTCATCTTGGTTGGCAATCTTGTCCAAGAGTTCAATGGTCATGTCGATGTAGGGGCAGGTGTCCTCGGGAATAACCAGTTTGCGTTCTGCGCTCATGCTGCTTGCCTCTCTTTAATCACAGCCAGCATAGCACAGGCTACAGCGTTGTCAACCAGCGGGCTGTTCAGCATCATTCCAATATACATGTGCGTGATATCTCATTTGATCACCTTTGGATACAGCGATTGGCGCGCCAGCTTGATGAAATAGTCACGCTGGTTCACGATCTTCTCCCAGCTAAGCTCATAACCATCGTGCGCTATGATGCCCAGATTGTAGCGGTGCCGAGCCAACTCGGCTTCAGCAGCCGCTAACTTGGTCAGAGCATCTTCCAGCTTGGCCTGTGTTTCTGTGGCTGTTACTAACCAATCGGTCATGGTTTGATCTCACCCTTGCGCTTTATCATGTATTCTTTCACAGTGTTCAATATCCTCAGCTGATCACACTGTTCTTCATTGAGCTCGTCAATGATCTGTAGACTAGCTATGTCTATGTCCAATCTGTTGCGTATTTCGTAGTCGAATGCTGTGGTGAGGTAGAAGCCTATGCTGGGATTGGGAACCCTGTCTTCCATGTGATTGCCCCGCTGATCATCGATCCACTTTTGGCAGCTTCTTCAGTGCCTGGACCTCACGCTTATATATTTCTCTTTGCTTCACAGGGTCAGCCAAAGTTGCCGTATGATCTGCGATAGTTGTGGAAAGATCTGCGATCTTGGCAACCACATCAGCATAGGTATCCTTGGCCCAACGATAGCTGGGTAAGCTGGCAATGCGATCGATCTGATCATCATCCAAGGCAATAGCAGCACACAGCGTCTTGACCTTGGCCACGATGGCAGCTTTGTGATCAGCAGCGGGTAGGAATTGCGGTAGCTTGCCGTCAATACAGGCCTTGATAGCCAAGTTCCAGTTCAGTTGATAGTTCAGGTCAGCTATCATCTTGGCATAGCGAGTCTTGTACCAACCTAAGCGCCATTCCACATATTCTTGAACTACCTGTTCAGCAGATTCAAACTGGCGCACGCTGTTGCCATTCCAGTCCAAGACCACGATGCGCTCAGTGGCCTTGCTGCGCAGCTTGAAATAGTCGATGGCAGTGTCTTCCGTCCAGTTGTTGATGGTACCGCGCTTGAAACGGATTTCAATGCGGATCTCCTTGGTGCTGCGATCGATGTAGGTCTGGATCTTGTCTTCTTCTTCCATGGTGTTCAAGCGTGCCTTGAACTTTTCAAGGCTGAGATCTGGGGGCAGTTCTTCGATCCATACCGTGCTGCCGTCTATCCTGCAGCGTCCAGTGAATTCCCAGCTGTTGCCAGCTATGTTGCGCACACCACAGTTGAGATAGTCATAGCGCGGTACCAGTGTCTTGATCTTCTTGCCGTCCAAGGCTGCGATGGTAGCGTCAATGATGTCATCTAGCGTGCGTGGCAAGATGTCTGTGCTCCAACCCACTGCGATACCACTGATGCCGTTCAGCAGCACCATGGGAACCAAGGGTAGATAGTTCTTGGGTTCAAGCACGCTGCCATCGTAGTTCTCTTTCAGAGGTACGATATCATAGTCTGTGAACACCAGAGAATCTGTGTGATTATTGCGCTTGAGATAGGTGTAACGTGCTGCACCCCAATCAGTTGGACCGACTTTGGTACCAAATGCACCGATTCCGTGTAACAACGGTACGTTGTTGCAATAAGGTGCAGCCATCAAGCTCAGCGTCTCAGCGGCAGATGCATCACCATGCAGATATCTATTAGAACTTATCATGAGACCTGCTAGAGATATGGTCTTGATCTTGTCTCCAAGCGGTTTGATTACATCTAGTCCTTTTCGCTGTGCATCTTTGAGTCCGTCGCACACACTTGGTATTCCGCGAGTTTGGCACACATAAATGGAGTAATCTCGTGATATTTTTTTAATCCATTGGCTGGTATCTGATTGATCCTCGTCATCTGTCATATCTTGACTTGCTTGCAGTTCAATCCGTGCCATCTTCGATAATTTCCTTTGTTCATAGATAACCCACAGTGTTCGCAGGATACCATACTGTTCATAATGTTAAGACCATTCTTAGTTCTAGCCAACCGGTCTTCAGCTGACCAATCAGACCATTCTTTGGCAACTATTTCTGATCTACGTCCAAAAGTTGCCAATTCGGCATCTGTGTATTCACCCCTGGACATGCGGTTTCGATAAGTTTCACGACCTTTCTGCCACCAATCTGTGTGATGCACATGCTTCCATAATTTACTACGACGTTCTTTTTCGACCAATTCTTTATCAGTCCATCCCCCGTTACGTTGTCGCTCAAGATTTATTTGTTCCTGTCTTATTCTTTGACATGCAGTTGGTTTATAATTGACATGTTTTACCAACCCAGATGTTACATCAGCATGATCTATAGGTAATTTTGCAGTTTCACCAGTTGGATATCTGTAGATAGCTTTACCTGGTTGACCAGTAGATTTATGTTTGCCTAAAGCCCTATTTTGACTGCGAGTGATACCAGCTTTGGTGTTCGTTTCTTGGTTTCTTATAATGTAATTGCCAATATTACCATTGTAACCATTTGGATATAACGTGCGATGTTCCTGAATAAGGTCAATCTCTCTGTCGGCTATGTATCTCACATCATCATGTTCTTCTAACAGTTCTACCTTAAAGTCTGATTCGGTTGCTGTCTTATCATCTAACTCGCGTTTAATCCAAACACTACCTTCTCCGGACAAATGTTCAGCGAAACGAATGAGGTAATCTTTATTAGATGCTACAACTATACCTATATAGGCTCTGTTATTTTTTAAATTCGTTATTTTATAGAGTTGTGCCATAATTTATCTCCGTGATATTATTTAGCATATATCTGCATGGCGATATCATCTATAATTCTGCGATCTTGTAAATAAGCTATATCAACAGGAGATCATGCAATGGCCACTTACCGCCTGCCCACAGAAGAACAGATCCAAGCCAAATTTGCAGCATTGGGCATCACAGCTGCCACCAAACCGGCTCCAACCGTGAGCAGTGTTAGTCCCAGCAGCGGCAACGTCGCGGGCGGAACCAGCGTGGTCATCACGGGTAACTATTTTGCAGGTGCAACCAGCGTGAAGTTTGGTGGAACAGCAGCTACTAGCGTGGTTGTCAACAGCAATACTCAGATACATGCTACTACGCCAGCCCACGCAGCAGGCGCTGTCAGCGTGACAGTGACCACCAGCAGCGGTACAAATGCAGCCAACAGTCTCTATACCTACATCACACCGCCTGCGCCCACAGCGCCGTCCAGCGGTGGCAACACAGTGGTACGCATGGGTCCAACCATAGCCATACAGAACCGTTGCACGGTTCTCACAGATGCTCAGATAACCACAGTCGTAGCAGCACTACAGATCCAATTAGACCGAGATTGGCAAGCAGCTTGGGGTACTACTGCTAACCTGGCGTTTGTCAGCAGCAACCAAAGCATACCCGCAGGAGCATGGCCAATCTACATCTTGGATAACAGCGATGTTAGCGGCGCACTGGGTTATCATGATGAGACCGCATCAGGGGTGCCATATGGCCGTATCTTTGCCAAGGACGACATCACCTACGGTTATAACTGGACAGTCACGCTCAGCCACGAGCTGCTGGAGATGATGCTTGATCCCTACGTTAACCTCACTGTGTTTAGGCAGACTTCCAACACAGCAGGCTTGCTCTATGCCTACGAGGCCTGCGATGCTGTAGAAGCAGACAACCTTGGTTATCAGATAAATGGCGTAACTGTCAGCGATTTTGTGTGGCCTAGCTGGTTTGATACCACCATCACCAGTACATCAGGCCATAGGTACGACCAGATGAACCACATCACAGCACCATTCCAGCTGTACAGCGGCGGTTATATAGGAGTTTTCCAAGTAACCCACGGCAGCGGATGGAGCAGCATTAATGCTGAAAACGTGATCGGCCCAGCTGATGCTGATGATGATCACGGATCTGGATGTTGCACAAGTTGCATCAGAGATCGCAGGACTCGCGACTAGGCAAACCTAAGCCGAGCAGCCACATACTCAGTTTGGCTAAGATTGCGTAGCGCAAAGGTCCATTCGGTGTGATATCTGCCCCAGGTGTTGGGCCAAATACTCAGTTTATCTTCGTTCATGCAGTTGAGGTTTATCTGGCACCATTCTAGGATGCCCGGATGGGTATTGAAAAAATGCTGGATCATTTCGCTGCTGTCCATTGTATCATCCATGTCAGCATTGGTAAGCATGGTTCCTATGAACACATGATTATGCATCCAGAGCTATCCAATCCTTGCGAGCATCTGCGCCCTTGGGATCGAATATCAGCTTGAGCGCATCACCTAGGTTACCGTCGTCGTTGATGGGAATCAGCTTGGGCTTAACCAAGCTGTGTCGCCAGTCTGCTTCTTCCAACGAACCAAGACCTTTGGCGCGTGTGGGCTTGGGAGCACCTTTCCAGTCCTTGGCATCATAGGTGTGATAGTCATCAGCATACCAGTAGTGGCGAGACTTGCCCTTTTCCTGGATGATGAAAGGTGTCTGAAGCGCATAGAAGAAGGTAGGCAGCTTTGGGTCAAACAACTCTGGCCAGTGAAGATAGAAGAAGTTTACCAACAGTGCCGTGATGTTGGCACCATCCGGATCTTGGTCAGCTGCTAACCATACCTGGCCGTAGCGTAAGTCACTGCGATCAGCACGCTGTCCCAGCGCACAGCCAATGCTGGTCATGAGATCCATGAGGATCTGATTGTCCAACAGTGCCTTGGGTGCTTCGCCGCGCACGTTGAGGATCTTGCCTCGCAGAGGTAATGCACCGTGCACCTCAGGATCGCGAACAGCACTGACCATGGTCTTGGCCGAATCGCCCTCAGTGATCAGCAGCACGCACTTGGTGCGATCCTTGCCGTTGGCATCCAACAGCTTGGGCACCTTGGTGCGCATCATCTTGCGGCTCATCTTGGCCAGCTCAGCGTCGTCTTTCTTCTGCGTACGAGCAGCACAACGGGCGTAGATCTCATCGATCCATTCCTTATTGCCCTTGATGATGCCTTTGAGCGTGTTCTCATCTTCCAGCACAGCTTTGATATAACCGTCAACATCGTCATTGATCAGCCGTGTCTTGCTTTGGCTATCGAAGTTAGGAGCATGCATGACTGTGACGTTGTAGATCAGCAAGCCGTCTGCAATATCGCTGCGATTAGGCGTTAATCCTCTGCGCTTGCTTTCGCGCTCTAGCGCACGAATCAATCCGCCGTAGAACAGTCTCTTGAACGTGTCAATGTGCTGACCGCCGTTGAACGCCGGGATGTCGTTCACTGTGGTATGTAGATATTCGCCTTCCTCAGCGAAGTTAGGTACTAGATAGAAAGTGCTCTTGAAGTTCTTGTCCTTGATGTCAATGTTGATAACTGTCTTGCCATCAAAGAAAGTACGAGCCACTGTTGGCTTTACTACCACGCGCGAGCCATTGAAACTAAAGCGAATCTTTGGATGATTCGCAGCAATTTCCATCATGCGTGCTTTGACGAAGGCCAGAGGCAAATTAGCCTTCTTGAACACATCCTTGCTGAGCTTGAACTCAATGGTAGTGCCAGTCTTGCCACTGTTTTTGGTTATCTTAGGCTCGCGTATGTCTAGTTCGTCAAACGCAGCATTGCCTTCACGGAAGGTCTGTTGGAAGCGCTGACCATCTCTGATGATGTCTATGGTGAAATGCTCACTGCAACTAACAACCGTGCTGGCGCCAATGCCATTGGTACCACGCACTTCCTCGCGGGCACCAAAGTTGCGACCTGCGCGAGCCTGTGTTAAAGCCAACGTAGCCTTGTGCATGTTCTCGTTGGCATCCCAGTCAATGGGAATACCGCGACCATCATCACTGACCGTGAACAGCATCTCTTTCTGATCGAACGTGACTTCTACGCTGCTGCCGTGTCCGTGTCCAACCACTTCGTCTAAAGCATTGTCAAGGATCTCGCGGAATGCGCAATACACCGCAGGAGTCCACGTCATCTCCACTGGTTTGAGCGCTTTGCCATCCCAGTTCACGATGGTTTGGCTGTGAGGACTGCGGCTGCCCAGATACATTTCTGTGCGCAATCTATGGTGCTGATAGTCAGTCAGCTTTTGGATTTCGTTGCTCTGCGTCTTTTTCATCAGCTAGTTATAGCATTAACCTGTTGATTATGCAAGAGCCTATCTTATTACCGCTACTTTTATGTCAGATCGCGGATAATTTTGCCAATGATGTGCTGGTGGTGTGATGCCCAAACGCTGGCAGAGATGATGATTATCAACTATGTCAAAATCAACATCAGCTGCTGCCGCAGCGTTCAAAATATGATTATTTTGATAATCTATGTGCCAAGACATCTGATCAAGATTCTTGTAGTAGGTATATTTTGGATAGGTTATCCTAAACTCACCGCAACGTACCCACCATCCAAGGCATGCGTCATTTTCTCGATGCACCAGGATCACTGGACAATCTGGCCAAGTCTCTCGCAAGAAATCTATCTGTGCTGCGAACACGTGGCTCTTGATAATCTTGATACCACCTTGAGAATGTCCTGCCCAGGGCCGATCAAACTCTGCTTCGCACATGCCTTTGCTGTTTTGGTCAAGCTGATCAAACCATGACCCAAATTCCATACCAGGATCAAAATATGCACCAAGGTGCATCAGATCGCGTATGCCAGTAGCACTGTGGTAATAGGTCCTGGCATCGGTATAATCCCCGCGATCAATGTTAGAACTATAATAGATATTCTTTACAACGCTGCTCCACTTGCTGCCAGGAGCACCTGCTACGAAGATATATTTCACGTTATTCCTTGTCTATCCACGGAGGAGTGAGTATGTTCTTAACATGTTCATCCAACCAATAGGGGTCAGCAGCATGTATGTATTTCTCGTTGGCATCTTCCTTTAGTATATCATCAATCTGCGGATCGTCCCAGCTCAAGGGGAAATCTAACCACGAGCTGAGACTCTTGATGTATTCTCTGCGATAGAGATACAGCAGTTCCTGGCTGATGAAGAACGGCGGAGTCTTCATCCATTTGATCAGCTGCGGCATGTTGCCCCAGCTGGGACCTCCGCGCAGCCGTGTCTGTTGATGGGTGAGGATGTTCTTGTCCCTGCCTATCACCACTGGCTGCGCGGTTATGCCTATGCTCTCCAGCTTCTCCATAAACTCATAGATGGGCGGGACCTTGGGTAACCATTTTTCGATATATGGATTAGATATGCTAGTCACAGCGTACTGCTTGCCTCCCATGATCTTCGCATCAATCTTGTCGATGTTGTTCCAATACCAATTGAATGGTTCGTTGTAGTGAGGGATGAAGTAACCATCGTCCTTGAGCGCATCCTTCCAGCCGTGCACTTTCTCATGCATGCTGAATATCTTGCCGAACAAATGGTTACCAGACCCCTGTGGTCCAAAGAGCACTATCATCTTCATGGTTAAGTTCTCACGCTTGCCGAGGTGACGCTGCAGTGATCGCCAGTGCCAGCGCACCAGATCCAAACACAGCTAACATGGTACCCAGCACTGCAATGTTTGCACCGCCACCAAAGTTCGTACCGTAGACATAGGTAGTAAATCCAACCAGATACGCTATCAACACGCCCCAGAACATGCCAGCTTCGTTGACCCAACGATCATTCCACAAGCTGAACATCAATGGAAACCACACTGTGGCCCTGAGGATGCCAAAGAATAGGAAGATGGTTACCAGCGTCATGCCGGGCCAGTTGGCCAGAGTTAAACCAGCTATCAACAATGCCAGCATGCCGATCCTGCTAGTTCGCACACTACGATTGTTGGCCTTGAGCAGATCATCCTTGATGCGATGCAGCATGTTATCAACGTCATGTCCAAACAGGTTACCGATGCTGCTGAGCTGGCTGTCCAGCACGCTTACAAGACCAGCAAAAAGCATGAACATGAATACCATCGCAGCCCAGCTAGGCAGCAAGCTACCAACTGTGAGCACGTTAACATAGCCCAGCAATGGCTTGGGCACATCATAGTGCAGACCCGCTGCTAGGAATCCTAGTACACCAGTTAGCAGAGGTACTAGCACGAAGATTAATGCCCCACCAACAAAGGCTTTTACAACGCTGTCCTTGCGTATAGCAAATGCACGCTGATAGAAAGCATTGTCACCCCAAGGTGCGCCTAGATGACCAATGGCAGTAGAAAAGCCTACACCCATGAACACACCCAACGCAAAGTCTGTACCAAATATCGCACGACCGTTACCAGTAATGCCGCCCAGTCCCTGTGAAACTATATCAATACCACCAGCTGTTTGTACTGCCCACGGTACTAGTACTATCAAACCTAGTACCAACATGCTGAGCTTGAACATTTCAGTGATCACGCTGGCCTTGAGCCCACCACGCAGAGTGTAGGTCAATGCTATAGCAGCCAGTATGAGGCTCACTGTGTGGTAGTCCATGCCTGTGAGCACTTCCACGGTCCTGCTGCCTGCTAACACATTGATAGCAAAGCTGCATATGGCCAGCATGCCCAGTTCAATCATAAACAGTATCTGCACACGTTGACCAAAGCGCTCCTTGAGATAGCCGCTGATGGTGAATCCATCTGGCTTCCTGTCTCGCAGCTGTTTAGCAAACCAGCTGAACACGATCAAGCTGAGGAAGTTACCTATGGTAAACCAGAACAGCCCAACCAGTCCATTCTGATAGGCCTGTTGTGCTGATATGAACATGCCAGGTGCCCACATCCAAGCAGCACCTGTGCTCATAGCACCTTGTACGATGTTAAGCTCTCGTTTAGCCACCAAGAATCCGTCTTTGGTGTGGCTGTAACCGCTAGCGAACATGTAGGTTAAAGCAAATACCACAGCAGCATAGACTGCTAAGATTGTTAGCCCAACTCCCGGTTGGAACAGCGGGAATATTTTACTTAGATCCATTTTGTTTCCTTTCATTATATGATTGCAGTATGGCCAGCTCAGCAGGAGTGCTAGCTGTGCCATTCTTGATATTTGACAGCCTAGTCAGATACTGTATCTGACGGCTCTGCATGTCTGATGTAACCGATCTAAACAACTGGTGATCGCAGGTCGGCCATCCCAGCGTTGTCTGTAGCGCATGTCCCAGCTGATCAGGTGACCAGTTGAGGATCTTTTTCACAGAGAGCGATAGTATGCGAGGATCATTCTTCAGAGACTGCGACAGCGTTGGCTGATCAATATCCTTGCGCAGAGCATCTATGAGCTGATCGTCTGAGGTAATGTTTAGCATACCATACCATCGATCACGATCCATGGTAGATTCGTTCCGCAGATAGCAGATGTAATGGTCGTCGGCATCCTCGCACTCCACAAGTATCAGTTTGTCAAATGCCATCATCCAGGACTGTATCTGAGGCACTGCGAGGTTGATATCACCGCCAGGCCATCCAGCAAACACGTTGGTATGCCAGGCTTTAATGTCCCATCTCGCAGCGTGAAATCCCTGCATGAAGTCACCAACCGTCTTGATCTTACAGAAACTACCATAAGCATGGCTACTACCATCAGGTAACAGAGGATCATCCATCACAGCTGGCAAATATTGCTTGCGCACTTTAGAGAACCTTTCCACTGTCCATGCAAGGAAACTACCAAATGCACCAGGTTGGTATGCGATGCATATCACTTGGTTCATAGACTGAACTCTACGGGCACAGCATTATTCTTATCCAATGCCCTGCCCATGAGCCACTGGGTTTTCTCGGTCACATATCCTGTGATCTGCAGCATGGGGCGATCCCACCATCCCATGTTGGCCGTGCTATGCGGCATGTCCTGCCATTCCCAGGTTATGCAGTCACCTGCTCGCCATCCTGTGAAATTGGCATTGCCCAGTTGGAATATCTGTCCCAGCTGCCAGTCAGCCAGCATGACCGCAAAACGTCGCATGATCTGTGGATTCTCATCCATC
>Ga0214164_1000015_pt1 | contig 134387 bp, 153 predicted proteins | sample TroBogepilimnion_13_FD_153003 | JGI IMG/M metagenome (GOLD analysis project Ga0214164, IMG submission 153003) | Freshwater microbial communities from Trout Bog Lake, WI - Practice 03JUN2009 epilimnion v4 | ecosystem: Environmental > Aquatic > Freshwater > Lake > Epilimnion/Euphotic zone ... | reverse complement strand
CTTGCTTTAATAGGACGTCCCATTTGTTTTCTCCTTAAATGACGTTCTAGGTCTACGCAGTGGGTGCTGCATAATAAAAAACGACATTGTATTTAGTGTAACTGGGATTCTAAAGCAGATAAGTGTTCGATCATTTGTTTAATTTTGTTGATAAGGGCTACAATGTCTGGATCATCAGGATCAGGAAATTTAGTGTTCAATATCTTATTTGCAGTATTTTTAAAATCGTTAATTGTGTCTATTGCGTAAGGATATTTTGATCGATGTTTTAATTTAAGAAGCATATTGCACATTTTAACAGTACTTTGATATTTTTGATCAACTTCTTGTTGATTATAAAAACCTATCCACATTGCATTTCTAGAAGTTATCTCAAATATCCTCACCGAGGGATCTCCTATAAGCTAATTCTTCCTTAAATTCTTCCTCAATCTCTTCCAACATTTTTTTTAATTTTTTATCGTATGCTTGAATATCTTCACTAATTTCTTTTAAAATTTTACTAGTTTCCGGTGTTGTTCGAATCCATCCTGGACCAGGTTTTGTTTCAGACTCAATAGTTTCTACGCCTTCAACAATTTTAATTTCATATTTTTTACCATTTTGTTCATATAGTTTCATCTTAACGTTTTTCCTTACAGTTATCACCGTGCCAGCGTGGATATGTATTTACTGCAATTAACTGTTGACAATGTGGACAGAGTAGTTTTTCTCGTTTACTACCTCGTATTGCTTCGGATTTTTTTGCAATAGTTTCCGGAGTTTGTTTACGCCCCGTTGCTTTTTCACTCATTTTTTTACGTGTTTCCTCACTATGTGATGTATTAAATCCGCGTTTACTTTTATGATTTCTTGAAAGATTTCCCTTCCATTCATCACTGAACGGCAGGCGAGTTCTTCCAGTAATTGCTGCAATTTGTTTTGCTTTTTCTTCAGGAGGTTGAATTCTGCCAGTATTCATTTTAGAAATGTATTGTGAATATTCTTCACGAAGATTTTCATAAATTCGTGCAGTGATATTACTCTCGTATCGTTTTTGATAGGTACTGTTGCCTCGCATCATATACATCGCATTGATCATTTTTCCACAGTCAGTGCCGGTATACATTTTTGTTAATAGCCAATGACATATAAAATGTTCTCTAGCAGACAGATTAACTAAATTTTCAAGACCATTACTGCCGCCTAGACTTCGTGGAAATATGTGGTGTTTTTCAGTATATTGATCCTTCAAAGGATTTAGTTTTCGATTGTCAATAATTAGATGATAATATTTTGCGTATTTGTTCATACAACTATTTATGTTTGTTAGTTCTACATCGGTCGTTTTTAGACAAAAAGAAAGCGCGCCTTTCGACGCGCTTTCAATTTGGTTAACAAAATAAAACTTACTTGAAACTTACGTTTGCGGAAGTAATTTGAACTTTCGACAAGTAGTCGGCGGCGTTCCCAAGCGAACTGGCGGTATTCGTGAGCTCGACGTACCCGTAACGAGTTAAGAAACCAACGACTGGTTCGAAGGTTGTTGGATCTAGGACAACGCCCGAGCTCATTAGTGGAATATATGGGCAATAGAACGCAGCAGCATCTGCTTCGCTTGTACCCTTATAACCAACTAGAACCTGGTTTGCGTCGTCGTTATCTGGACGATATGCGTCAACATAAATGCGCATTGCACCATTTAGAGTACCAACAAACTTAGTGTTAGTTGGAGCTTCAAATGTACCTTCAGTAGTACGTGCAAAAGCAGAAGTTGTTGCAGACTGTAGGATTGTTAGAGCCTGGTTAGAAACAACAGCCCAGTTACCTGCACCACGACGTGTACGCTGTGCAATCAAATTTGCAACGCGGTTGATCTGAATTGCTAGAGCAGCATGTTCGTCACCAACGAATGTTGCAGTACCTGAAACTAGCGACTGGTCGTATGTTTCTTCTACGTTTGCAAGCGCACGTAGAGAAGCAAGGATTTCCTGGTCGATTTCAGTTGTAATTTCCTGTGCAAGAGCAGCCATGATTTCTGCTTCGATGTCAATGCCCTGTTGAGCCTGTGCATCCTGAGCAGCTTCAAAGGTCCAGCGAGCTGATAGCTTACGCGACTTAGCTTCAACTGGTGCCTTCAAGATCTGAATGCTCATCTTGCGACCTGGAGTACCTTCAAGCGCAGCAGTGCTGTTTGCCTTAGGGTTGCTGTCCTGGTCGTTACCTGAGTAAGCAGCAGCAATCTTGAATGGGCTTAGTGCTTCTTCACCAGCAACTACGTTGTTTCCGTTATCTGCATAACGAACACGTAGAGTGTGGATCTGTGCAACTGGGCCAGTCATTGGCTGAACACCAACGATTTCGTTAGCGATAACAGTTGGCATAACACGTCGGATAACTGGTAGAATGACGCGGTTTAGTGTTGCGATGTTGCCTGCTGAAGTTGCGCCCGAGGTTGCACTTTCAGCTAAGTAACGGCGTGTGTTTTCTAAGCACACATTCATGCTTGCGCGGCGAGTCCCTTGGAGGCCTTCAAGCAGAGCTTCTTTGGTTTCTGACCATCTTTCGTTCAGAAGTTGTGACATTTTTTCTTTCTCCTTGAATTATTTTAGACCCGCCAATTTGCGGATATCTAATATGTTGTCTAAGCCTACCTCAGACTTTCTTACTTCGCGATCACCTGTTACTTCAGCTGCTTCTGTTAAAACAGCAGAAGCTTTAGGTTTTCTGGTGGCGCCTTCCATGACTGCGGGTAGGTATTTGTCGAATGCATTGGCTAAACGCTTAGTTTCTACTGATTCTAATAGTTCACGCATAATGCCTTTTTTATCAGCACTTAAAGGTGCTAATAGTTCGCCCATTACATTAGCACGTTCCATCAGATCCTTTTGGATACGTAGTTCACGATCCTTAGATTCTGCTAGCTTTAGTGCTGCTGCTTGAGCTTTGTTTGCTTCAGCAATTTCATTTTCCTTCTTATCAACAATCTTTAACAGACGTGCTGTTGCTGAATGTTCGTTAAGATGTGAATGCTGATACTCTTGTGCAAAAGCTTCAAAAATACGACGACCAAAACTGTTAGTTCTAGCAGAATCGATGTCTTCACGTAGCTGATGAATTTCAGTACGTAGAGTCCTTTCTACAGTTTCTTGTACAGTCTTAGAAGCACGCTTAATGAATTGAGTCTTTACTTCATCGAATTTTTCCTTAGCGCCAGCAACTAGCTTAACCTTAGTTTCAGCTAGATCCTTCTTATCTTCGGCAAATTCTGAAATTTCTCTAGCAAGTGCGTTTACAACGAACTGCTCGAGTTTCTGGAAGTTTTCGGCGACCTTAACGCGATCGCTCTTAAATTCCATAAGTTCATTAGCCAACTGCTGTGCAACAAATGATTCCATGACTTTTACATCGCTGGTCATTTTTTGAACGTACTTTGCACGGGTTTCCGCTAATGCACGTCTGTCTTCAGCAAGTTCGGCCATTTCTGCGGCCAATCTTTCGCTAATCATTGCTTCGACTGACTCAACAATATGCTTCTTATCGTGTGCATATTTTTGAGCAAACTCTTCGCGTAGAGTAGCTGTGACTTGGTCGCGATTCTCTTGAATTTTTGCATCAAATGCTTCCTGTACGGCAGAGCTTACTTGCTCTGACATCATTCCACTTTCGACTAGTTGTTTGAATGCGTCCAACATCTATTTCTCCTCGGGCTTAATTTAGACCTTTAATAATCTTCAAGAGTGACTCTTGAAGATATTTCTGGGCCTTTGGATCTTCTTTTACTTCTTGCGCTACTCGCCAAGCAGTGTAACCACCTTTATTATTCATAAGATGTTCGTATACTGGTGTTGGATAAGCGCCCGGAGCACTTGGTTGAGCAACGATGTCAACTGTAATAATTTCAAAATCGGAAACATGGCCAGTACCTTCGTTAACGTTGCCGCTACCTCTGGAACTTACACCGAGTTTAACACCCGATTCGAGCATAGTTTTAATCAAGTTGCCCATAGGAGTTGGCAAAATTTTCATCTTGCCATATCCGTTAGGACCGTCCATCCACATATCAGTAATCATGTGTGATACACGGTCTAAATTTACTTTTAAGTCATCTGGATGATCAACTTCTCCGAGAACACTATAACCGTTTTGAATTTGGTCATTTAAAGTTTTAACAGCATTTGTAATTTCATTAACTGGATACACACGCTGATTAGCATTGCGGATCCCACCTTGAATGCAAATTCCTTTTAGCCAAAGGTTCTTTCCATTCTCGCCGTCGTTTTCTAAAATAACGCGAGCTTGATCAAAACTTAAATGTTCTCGTAAGTAAGTTGACATCTAAATTTCCTATTAACGACCGGATTCAATGCTCTTGGTGTTTGTTGCACCAGTTACATTATCCTTGCCAGTGCCGGCACCGACTGGATGACCTTCGCCCTTAGCTGGCTTCTTAGCTGCACTAAACATGCCCTTGGCTTTTTGACCTGACTTTTCAGTGTTTAGGAAGTTACCTGCGTGCGGAATGTCTTGGCCCTGCTTTAGAACGCCGCCGATCTTACCCTTTGGAGTAGTACCGTCTTGGTCTTCGCCCTTTGCAGCCTGTGCAATGTTCTTAGCATTTGCACCGCTTGTTGGCTTGCCCGAACCGGAACTAATCGGGCTCTTGCCTTCCTTTGGAGCAGGAAGATTTTCGCCAGTGCGTGCACCAACTAAACCGCCGTCCATAGTAGCAGTTACCTTTTCGATGTATTCGCGCATTGTTTCGCCCTGAGACTTACGACTTTCAAAAGCCATCATGCCTTCATCTTCGTCTTCTTCGTCACCGAAAGCAGCGCCTTCTTCGTCTTCGTCGCCAAAATCGTCGCCAACATCTGGGCCACCGATATCGTGGATACCCGGATGATCAGCTTCTTCAGCTTCTTCGCCGGCCATTAGTTTTTCGAATTCTGCCTTGAGTTCGTCAAGTGCGTTTTCTAGATCGTGAATATCGCCCTTTGTAGCTGCTTCATCTTCGTCGCCGCCGAAATCGTCATCTCCGAAATCGTCATCTCCGAAATTGTCGTCGCCCATTGCGTCATCGTCTTCAACGTCGTCTACAAAATCGTCTGTCTGGTCTTGAACAGGAAATTCTTCTTCCTCTTCACCGAACATCGATTCTTCCATGGAGTCATCTTCTTCCTCTTCAGAAGCTTCTTCCATGCATTCATCTTCTTCTTCATCAGCTTCCTCAGCAATGATGTTTTCATAAATATCGCGGGACATTTCGACAACGATTTCGTGGAACAGAGCGTCTGCTGATTCACGGTCTTCGTTTACGAGTAAGTCCAGTAATTGTTCAAACTTGCTAGACATAGTTTTTCTCCTTTAGTGGGGGTGGTATGGCTGTCAAGTATATTTACAGCCGTATTCAATAAAATATAGGAAATATGCCAAAAACAATCGTTTTTGACAAAAATAGGAATATTTCATCAATATCTGGTATTTATTAAAATTTTTTAAAGTCCTGGACCAGGTTGTGCTTCAGCAGGCGGATTAGCATACATTGCACGCACAAGAGCCAAATCTTCTAACTTTTCTTGATCATGAGATTCTGCTGCAAGACGTAATTGATTAATTAATCTTAAAGTAAGTCTAGTCTTCCTAGTACGGTTGACGTCTAAAATGCTCTTGTCATTTCTCGGGTCATAGCGACGATCATCTTTCTGATCCTCGTCCTCATCATTAAAATAAACAAATTCGCGTAACAACATATTATTATTTACCAAATTTTTACATCTGGCCGCCGCCAGGTCCTGCATTAGGTGCTCCGCCGCTTGCAGGTGGTGCAGTACCCATTCCTGGTTCGCCTGCTCCCATATCTCCGTCCATACCTTCCGGAGGTATACCAGCAGCGTCAATTGCTCCTAGATCAGCAGCAGCACCACCGGCAGTAATACCGCCTGCGCGCATTTCAGCTGCGGCATTCATAGGATTATTCATATTTTCAATATTTTCTTCCTGCCACTTAGTTTGATTTTCTGCAATTTCTTCTTCGCTAAGACCTAAGAATCTCTTTAGTGCAAATCTTTTGCTTATGAAAGGAATCCCTACCATAGTTTGGAAAGTGCTAACGCGAGCAGTATCCATTTCAGCCTGACGATAAGCAGCAAAATTTTGAGGAGGATTAAATTTAATGTCGAACAACATCGGATCAACATTAACACCACGATCATGCAAGAACAATTTAAACTCAGTATTAAAACTGTCATTTAAAAGACTTTGTAGTCGTTCACAATATTTGTTGAATCGCAGTTCTTGAATATAAGCAGTACCAACGCGCCCGTCGTTAAAACTTGATCCGCCATCGTCTGGGCCAGTAGGCAAATAACTGCTAGGAATACGCAACGCTCTAAACAGTTTATTAGTGAAGTAACGAAGGTCGTCAATTTCACCTAGGTTAGTACCACCTGGTAGAATTTCAACTTTTGATCCTCGACCTTCGCTGTTGTGTATAAACACACCAGCAGTTAATGCAAAATTATGGGAATTACTTTTTGATTCGATAGTAATATCCCCAGTATCTTCTAATTCCTCTAACCAAGTTACTGAAACAACTTTATGATTTACAGCATAAGTCTTTTTAAAATCGTTCCATCCATTATATCCCATAAATTGAGCCATCTTTACAAGTGTAGTATCAGTTGGTAAAATTTTATTAGGACGATTTTTATCTCTTAGGAGATTAGGATTTGCTATTCTAAATTCATTTTGAAATATATCATCGTCACGAAGAACTTTAGTAAGTTTAGTAATACTATCATATCCTTCATTATATAAATCAACTAATCTTGCGGCCATTTCGTCACTGTATATTATTGTTTTATTTACAGATACAATTTTTCTAGTGTCGGATAATGATTTTCTAACGCGATCGGCACTACCTTTATTGGTCCATGTTGCAGCGCCATTTTTCTTTCCACGAGTCATAAACATCTGCTTATCTTCAGCAGTTGCATTCGCGTGATAATTCCTTGTACCTTCGATAATTTTTGCTCGTTTAATAGGATCGTTCCATGCATTAGTTAAATGATATGTTCCTAATTTTTTATGAAGATCTCTATGGTCGTGTGTATTCATCTCAACTAAATTAGTAGGATCATTATTTCTACTATTGAGATCGATATGGTGAATTTCTGTGTCTTTACCAGGTCTTGATTTTGGACATACCATAGTATGTACCCATTTTTTCTTTCCAGTAGCATTGCAAGTATACTTCAAATACTTTCCAGCACCTTGGTGTTTCCCTGTAGTTGCATCATGAAGATATAATGGCATTAAACTATCTTGTTCTTTTAGATGTTGTGCTTCTACTTCAGATCCATCACGCATAATAAATCTGTGGTCCGGAGTGACTTTAATCTTTTCTCCGTTATCAAGCAATACTTCAACTAATTGTGTATTAAGACGTGTCTTTCCTGCCCACACAATTTTACCTGGTTCAATTTCATGAGTTTCTTGATTTACCGTATATGCGTAGTTGACTTTACCAGATTCATATTCTTTAATAATATCAATAAGAGATAAATCGCGACCATCTAGTAATTTAATTTTTTCATCTAGTGCGAGACAAGTTTGGGGGAAGAAGTAGTCTTCATTGATTGACAGCGGATTATACGAAGCATCAATAACGCTAGTGCCGCCACCTGTTAAGCTAGGAATACGACGCTGATTAACTTCATTTTTAACACGTTCAACAAATCCCATAGCTAAGTGGCTTGGCATGTTACCAACGTCAATATAAAATACGCGACGTTCAGGAGCACGCTGTACACGATAAATGATGATAGCATCTTCAAGCAATTCTTTTTGCTTGTAAACTTTGAAAATGCTTTCCATTAAGCTGTTACCAAAAGGAAAATTATTATCTAATCCTTCACTTAATGAAATGTGAATTACGTGGTTAGCATCAATTGCATATTGATTTTGATTAATCTGAAAACGGCCGCCTGCATTCTGCGGTGCTCCGCCTACCATGCCGCGCTGTTGTGCGCCAGCAACCATGTAATTGCTGCCTTGACCAGTTCCATTCATGTTACTAGGATTAATCTGAGTAACAGTTAGATTCTGTAAATTAATGTTTAAATCACGAATAACGTATTGTTCTGGTACTTTACCGTCGGATTCATTGACAATAATTTTATCTACCTTAGCAGGATCAATATACATCCATGCCTGTGTTTCGGGATCACGAACGAAGAAAGCATCTCCGTATTTGAAGGTATTACGAACAATCTTAAAGATTCTAGTATAAAACTTGTTAAGTTTAGTCCACTGTTGCAAATACTTACGTAGAACTTTAATTTCTGTTTGAGTAGCTTCTTCTTTAAAGAATAATTCAAACGGAGTACCATTGCTATCATTCATTTGAGTGCAGAATTCTGCAAGAATATCTAGCGCAGCATTAACTTCACTGTCGCTGTCCATAGTATCATATTGCTGATAACGTTCTAGTCTGTTCGGGTGGCCGCTATACACATCAGGCAAATAGCTTGAATAGTTAGTACGACTAGGATTCGCACGGTTACCGACACTGCCTACAGGACTTGTACTTCCGTCATTTACAACGGGAGTAAAATACTTCTTCCATGCCATTTAGTTAATTTCCTTATACTGCTTTGAACAAATTGCCATTAGATGCAAGTACATTAGCTGTCTTCTTAGTATTATCCGAAGTATCTCGCATTGCTCTTACCATATCCATTGTGTTCTTATTTAACGTCTGCACTTCTCTTAGCAATATTTCCATAGGATCTGCTGGAGCATTCAGCTTGTTTGTAGCTGCAAATTCTTGGGCAGCATGTGTTAGTGGTGGTAGATTTGAAGCGTGAGTTGCAGCAGATGTTGTTGCACTTGGATTAGCATTTAACCCAACACTTGATAAGAAACTATTAATCGACGAATCGATTCCGCTTTGAAATCCATCCATTTTTTGATCAGGTTGTACACTATCTTTTAATTTTGACATCGATCCAGATAGTTTGTCAATTTGTGAAATATCTATTTTTAGTAAATCTGAAAGACTTGAATTAAATGTAGCAATGTTTTTAGCAGGTTGCTCCATTCCGTCTCCGATACTCTTCAAAGCATCGGCATTTTTTTGTGTATCTGCACCTAGTTTTAGATTAGAAAATCTTTGTAAATTATCTAAAAGATCATTGCTAAAAAATCCACCTCCTAGGTCGGCCGACCCGCTAAATCCTTTAAAATTACCTAGTGCTGTTGAAAATGCAGTAAATGCATCAGCATTTTTTTGCGTATCTGCACCTAATTTTAGATTAGAAAATCTCCGTAGATTATCTAGCATATCGTTGCCAAACCATCCAGATTTTCCTAGCTCTCCTGCACCCGCCGGCACTCCTTTGAACCCACTAAGTGCATTAGAAAATGCAGTAAACGCTGCTGCATTGCTTTCAGCATTCTTTGAATCGATAGATAATCCCGCAAATTCTACAAATTTATCAATAGGAGTTTTGGCAAAAAAACCTGCCATAGACTCACTTATTGCTCCACCTACTCCAGGTGATGTGCTGCCAATTGCAGCCATACCTGTGGCAAAATCTGCAAATGCTTTGGCATTTACTCCGATGTTAGGTCCTAGATCAAGTCCGGCAAATTGTTTAAACTGATCCAATGGCAATGGTACGTGGAATACTGCTCTTAACGAATCAGCCATTGCTGACAAAATTCCAGGGTTTGCAGGGCCGCCTTTGTAAGCGGCCATTGCTTGGCTAAATGCAATAAATGCTTCTGCATTACCTTTGACTTTTTTGGCATCTATGTTGACTTTGTTAAAATCAACCATTTTATCAACAGGTACTTTAGCGCCAAACCATCTAGTAACAGCGTTTGAGATATGACCGATCATATCGTTAGTCGGGCCGCCTTTATATGAAGCCATTGCATTAGAAAATGCAACAAATGCTTCTGCATTTTCTTTAACTTTTTTAGCGTCGATTGGCATTTTACCAAAATCGATCATTTTCTCGATCGGAGTTTTCCCGCCAAATAATGTACCAATACCGTCGACCATATTTCCAATTAAGCCGCCAATTGACCCCATTACTGCGCCAGCGCCGAACGCGGCAAATCCTAATGCTAGCGCACCGAGGCCCTCTCCTACACTAATAAGATTCTTACCGTCGACTTTTTCAAAACTTTGCAGACCTTTAGCAAGAAATGGTAATGATTCGCCAATGATAATTGCAGATGCACCGATACCCGCCGAAATAATTGCAATAGTTCCTGCAAAAACGCCAGCACCTAACAAAATAACCGGATCTGCAAATGCAGTTAAGCCAGCGGCTAGTCCTTCTAAGAATCCTTGTATTAGGCCACCGGCGCCCTTACCGATCGAACTCAATGCTGGTCCAATTTTTCCAGCACCTTCAGCTACTCCGCCGATAACTCCGCCGATGCCACCTCCACCTTTAGGGCCGCCTCCGACAGCACCCTCAACTGCACCAGCAATTCCGCCGCCGCGTCCGCCGCCGCCAATTAAAGATCTAGCTGCTTCGATCGCATTTAGCACCTTTGTTACTACAATAAGTCCGCCAAATCCAATTACCAATGTTTCAAGTAACTTAGGGAATTTACTAATCCATTCTACTAATGAAACAAATCCAGTAACCATAGAATTTACAATAGGTAATAATTTTGCAATAACAGGAAGTAATTTTTCCCACATGTCTTGCCCCATTTGTTGTATTGCTGCTTGTGCTTTTTCAGCGGCTTCTGCCTGTTTTCCATCCATATCTTTTTTAGCAAGGGCACGCCGTACATCATCATCAGATTGTGTTTTGGCGGTATTATTAAGATCTCCGACAGTTTGTTGGAGATCGCCCATTGCACCACCTTGGGCAATTAATGCATAATTTAGTTGATCACTGTATTTTTGTCCATCTGCGATTTGAGCCTTTCTATTTTCAATATATTGATTTTCTAAATCATCTTTAGTTTTAGTTTTGTCATATATCATATCTGCAGATTTGTTAAGGCCGGCTGCTGCATCACTATACATTGCCGTATACGCCTGTGCTCCTTTGGTTAACGGTGGAACTTTCATAGCATGTGCTTGAAAAGCTTCTACAGCGTCTTTACCGCCAGTAGCTAACGCATAATTTAACCCAGCAATAGCTTTTTCTTTTTCTTCAGGAGACATTTTTGCTAATTTTGATTGCCAAGCTGCATTTAAAGATGCTTGTTTTAGTTGATCTTCCTGCTCTTTTCGACTCTTACCAGTAAGTTCTGCAAGACCATTTAGCTGTTCCATATAGCCAGCTGCTGCTTCAGTAATTTGCGTAGTGTTCTGCATTTCCTGTTTGTTTCTAGCACCAGTCATTTGTAAATACGAAGCCAATCCTTGATTAACTTCTTCAGTAGTGTATCCTAATGCCCTTAGATTATCCCCTGCTCCACTTTTTAATAACTGGTTACTCATCTTAACAAATGCCATTGCACCGTCGTTTGCAGTTCCACCTAATCTAGCAAATGTTTCACTGTTACTTTTTAATAAATTACCGAACTGATCAAGGGTCATATATGTATTTGCAGCAGCCATTCTCATATCAGTTAAACTACCGTTAAAATTTATACCAGAATTGGTAAGCTGTTGATATGTTGAAAATGTTTTTTCTTGAAATTCCGCTAGTTTAGTAAACCCAGTAGCTACTGCGCCTATGCCAAAAGGCAGCCCTTCAAATAATTTTGTTACAGCACTAATAGAGCCTTCACCAGATGTAAGAACACCTAACACTCTAGAAGCATTATTAATTCCTCTAGTAAAAGTTTCACCTGCTGCGGTTAATCCTCCGAGCACTGCACCTGTGTATACAGCAGCTTCACCTAATGCATTCATTTGAGTGTGAACTGCGGCTACTTTACTAGGATCTAAGCCAGAGTTTTTAGCTAAACCGGAGATAGCTTCTTTTTGTGCTTTAGTTGTTGCTAAAGTAGCCTGCAAAATTAATCGCAGAGTAGCTTCAGTAGCAGCATTATCTAAAATAACTTGATCATTACCAATTTGGCCGGTGACATTACTCATATAAAAATCTCTGGTTAAATGCACACATAAATAAAGCTGTACATATCAAAAGTATTTATCGGGACACAAAAGTATGCAGAAAACACTACATAAACCAAAGGTCAACCCTTTATCAAACCTCATGCGGCAGCCTAAATTACAGGTAAAATTACCAAGTAGAGGAATTTATTGGGACGAAGGGTCTATCGACTTTTCAGAGAACAATGAATATGATGTATTTTCCATGACTGCCAAAGACGAAATTGCATTGAAAAATCCAGTTGCACTTGCAAACGGACAGGCATTAGTAAGCATTATTCAAAGTTGCATTCCGTCTATAAAAAATGCTTGGTCGATTCCTAGTATAGATTTAGATGCGTTATTGGTTGCAATAAGGATTGCAACCTATGGTAATATTTTAAAATCTCCAGTAACTGTTAATAATGTATTATTTTCAGTTGATGTCGATCTTTCACTAATTTTAGATCAATTATATAATGATGCATCCTGGGACGAAGAACTAGTAATCAATGATGATTTGAAAATTTATATCAAACCGTTGTCTTATAAAACAATTGCTAAAGCTGGATTAGAAGCACTAGAAACTCAGAAAATTATGAGTGTAGTCAATGATGACGAAATGTCCGAGGATAGAAAATTAGAATTATTTAAAAATAGTTTCAATAAATTATCTCAATATACCCTTAGCACTGTAGCAGATTCAATATCACGAGTTGAATCCGGAGAAGAAGTTGTAGAAAATGAATTCTTTATCAAAGAATTTGTAGAACAATGTGACAGAGAATTGTTCAATATAATTAAAAACAAAATTGACACCGAATCCTCTGCAAATAGCGTTAAACCCGTTAAGGTTAAGGCCACAGACGAGATTAAACAAATCAGTAAAGAGGAAGAAATCGAAGTAACTGTAGAGTTTACACCTACTAATTTCTTCTTATAAGGATAATACATGACTGTATCTAAACAAAATCCGTTGTCTAACTTCATGAGACAACCTAAGATCTACATTAGTTTACCCAGCAACGGAGCCTATTGGCCCGATGGTAGTATCAATTATCCAGAAAACGGCCAATTGCCAGTTTATTCCATGACTGCCAAAGATGAACTAATGTTTAAAACTCCTGATGCGCTACTCAACGGTCAAGCAGTAGTTGATGTGATCGAGAGCTGCATTCCTAACATCAAAAATGCCTGGGATACTCCAAACATCGACGTTGATACTCTGTTAATTGCTATTAGATTAGCAACCTACGGAGAAATGATGGATCTCACTCATCGAGTTCCTAACACCAACGAAGATGTAACCTACCAAGTCGACCTACGCATCTTGCTCGACGAATTATCAAGATCAGATCCGTGGAAAGAAGCTGTGCAGATCACTGATAATTTAACTTGTTTCATTCGTCCGCTAACATACAAACATCTTACAAATACCAGTTTAAAAACTTTTGAAACTCAGCGTCTATTACAGGCGGCAAATAATGACGAGTTAAGTGAAGAACAAAAATTAGAAATTTACAATCAAGGACTAGGCTCTATGAGCGATATTACTTTAGATCTCACAGTCGAAAGTATTAAAGCCATAGAAATCCCGGGCACAATTGTTAGAGAACGAGAATTTATTAAAGAATTTCTCGATAATGCAGACAAAGATGTTTACAAAAAAATACAAGAACACATTGCTGCCATGCGCGATGCAAACAGTCTTAAGCCAATAACAATTAGATCATCTGAAGAGCAGATTGAAGCAGGTGCACCTGAAACATATCTTCTCCCAGTGACAATGGACAACTCGGATTTTTTCGCGCAAAGATCTTAACACTCGATAGCTCTGAGATTGAAGATTTTGTACTTCAATTTGACAAAGATTCCAAGGCTATTAAAAAAGATCTACTTAAAATTTGTTGGTTTATGAGAGGTAGTGTTACCCTAGACCTAGCATTTCAACTAGATGTTGAAACTCGTGAGATTATCTACGGAATTATCGAAGATAATCTCAATACAACCAAAGAAACTGGTCTTAATTTCTTTTAGAAAAACACTAGCCTGCATTTATAAGTATAAATAAACATAAGGATACAGACTTAATGTTTATAGATAACAAATATAATAAATGGTATAATAATATCATTCAGAATGCAAAATCACAATATAGGATTTTAGATTATTCCGAAGTACATCATATAATACCAAGAAGCTTAGGTGGTAATAATGATGAATCAAATCTTGTGAGATTAACAGCTAGAGAACATTTTATTTGTCATTTTTTATTAACTAAGTTCACAATTGGTAATGATTATCATAAAATGATTTATGCGTGCAACGGAATGAAACGCGCACGACAATATCAACATCGATATATTAATTCTAGATTATATGAAGTTATTAAAAAAGAAGCCTCTAAAATTCAAAGTGAGAAATTTAAAGGTAAAATATTAAGTAGTGAACATCGTGCTAATATTTCAAAAGGAAATTTAGGGCGCATATCTTCTCCAGAAACTATAGAAAAACGCCGGATAGCAAATATAGGAAAAACGCGAACTTTAGCGCAAAAAGAAAGAATGAGTATTGCGCAGAAAAATAGAGATCCTGTAGAATTTTCAGACCAACAGAAAAAAGAAATATCTAAAAAAATATCGGCTGGCCTCAAAGGCAAAATTAAATCCGAAGAACATAAACAGAAATTATCAGATAGCCTCAAGGGAAAGAAACTTGGACCAAAATCTGAAGAGACTAAACAAAAAATGCGTAAGCCTAAATCCGAAGAACATAAGAGAGCAATTTCAGAAGGCCGCAAGGCGCGATTTGCATCTCTTAAAAATTCCAATAATTAAATGTCTTGACCTAGAAATTTACTATAAAAAATCACAGATTCTGATGTAGGTTTCTGCATATTTTTAATATCGCCTATTTTAGTGTCTGGACCAACTCCTCCGCCTGCCCAATCATAATCTCCAGACTTCATTGCTGGTCTATTAGCAGCTAGTGTTGTACCACCTGCCTGCGGAAGTGGTCTATTTTGACGAGCTCGATAAGCCGGACGAGCCTTTTCAATTTCGTCAGGAGTCATACCTTGCTTTTTAAGATTTGCTTCCCATTGCTGTTCTTCTGGAGATATCTTAGCGGCCTGAGGAGCAGCAGCTTTAGGAGTAGGAGCAACGGCTTGCGGAGCCTTTGAAGCAGCAGTTGTTGAACCAGTACGTAATAAGCTACCACCTGTAGTGATGCCTCCGCTAGTTGGACTTCTAAAATTAGTAGTAGTTGCAGGTCTTTGAGGAACAGTAGGTGCAGCAAATGGATTTGTAGTCTGTGAAGTAGTTGCAGTACCTTGTGTAGGAGTTGTACCCTGCGAAATAGGCGCTGCTGTAGTAGCTTGCGGAGATGGTTGTTCACTAGCTTGTGGTAATGGTTTACCAGTTACAGCATCAAACTGTTCGCCTTTTTTAATTGATCTGCCATTTGAATGAGTCAGAGTTTGACCACTAACTGCTGATCGACCAGCAGCATATCCTTGTCGAGCAGCAGCGCCAGCGCCTGCAAGGCCGCCAGCTAGTGCGCCTGCACCTCTAGCAAACCCACCTACTCCTTTAGCTAGCCCTCTGCCAATCCCACCTAGACTTAATTCATCTATCTGCGATTCAGTCATTAATTCATTGATTTTCATTCTTATGCTCCACAAGCGATGTTTTATTTATTATAATAATGAGCTGAAGCTCATTTGCTTCTTCACTAATCGTTCGAAGCAATTTTTCTTTTTTCATTTAGTTTGATTTATATGAATCTATGAGCGAAGCAACTTAATATTCATGTAGATTGTTGCAGTCAGACGGAACCTCCTTAAAGGTTCCGCCATCCTTGGTTTTCATGTGAGTTCTCACAGCCAAGACATTGGAAGTAGGTTCCTTGTTTATACACCCGCTCTATGGGCTCTGCGCTTTCCCTGCCTACCGCGACATCCTACAAGCAATTTTGTAGTATCCTTGGGTTCGTTCCGTCCTCAAGGTTTTTAAGAGCATTAGTGTTTTCGAATGGTAACAGACATTCTATGTCAATCTTAGACCCAGTGGGGAATGCTTAACATGTTACGTGTGCGACTAGGAATCATCGCCTTTTCCACATCGGTTTAGTACTGGGCCGACACCCTTATGTGTTACGAACTGTAGTGCCTTAGATGGAGCCTTTAGGAAGCCATGCGACCCATTTGTCTTTGCAGGTCTTACAAATTATCTTGCCTGCATGTGGACCAAATGGACCTTTGAGTGGTTGCCAATCGTGTTGTTCGTGTTTGCCTAAGTTGATTTTTGTATTTTGAGATAGTGGTCTGTTTTTAGTTTTGCCGAGACTATAGTTTTGCCATTTAGGATCTTGAATTTTGTGCCTAATTTTTTCCAACGCAATTATATCTTGTAGATCATAATCGTGTTTTTTTGCGTTATTATAGTCAGTCATATTACAGTTTCTTAATGTGTGAGCCATGTACACGGACGGAAATATGTCCGTTATAATAATCTGTTGTTTCTAAAACTTTACGGTTAAATTGTTCCCGAGCTTCAACATAACTGCATTCTGCTTTAGACTTGCAGTAATAAAGAATCTCTCGCTTGAATTTATCCTTGCCTAAGGCCTCAACGTCTGCATTTAGGTTCTCACTTGAACCATAATACGTTTGCCAATCAGATTCAATTTTGCCTCGAATTTTTTTACGTTTTTTTGTGCCGTTCTTCAACTTTACAGTTTTGTAGGTCGTCTTTGAAAATTTTGCTAGTTTTTTGCCTATGTACATACGGCCGGAGACCGTGTTGGTAATCAAATAAACGAAACCAACACAGTCTTCGGGTAGTTCAGATACAATATTGTTCTGAAAGAACCAGGTCAATTACTTGGCCTTGGCTTCCTTGCGTGCATTCTTTTCAGCAGTAATTTCGTTACGACGAGTCTTAACGAGCTTGCCGAGGTCACCTAGTGCCTTGCGAGCACGAGTACCGGCAGCAGCATTACCCTTGGTAAACTTAGCATCTTCTGCTAGAAACGAATCTACTGCGGTCTGAATTGCGGTTGTTGTATCACTCATTTGTATTATCCTTTTTTACTCTGTTGACTGCGCTCCATTCTACGCTTCTTTCTTTTTTACGTAGTTGGGCAATTTGTTCCATGGCCTTCGCGGTTAGTCGCAATCTTTTTAAAACTTTTCTTAAATCTGAAGTTCTAGATGGACTTTGTCTTTCTAAAAACGATAGATGTAAAGTATGGTACTCAACTAATGCGTCTATAAACTCGTCATGTAGTTCAGTATACTTGTTTATCAGTTCTGACATCAGGCCTCCACATATTCTGGATTTGAATCATAGCTCGTGAAACCGTTCTCCTTGATTACTCGTAGAACGGTGTTTACTCGACCAACTAAGTCATCTTTATGACTGATCAAAAATACGTTTTTATTTCTTTCTCTGGCCATTTTCTTCAGTACGCTTAACCCTGCTTCTACGCCAGCGGCATCCATGCCAGCATCGATTAGCTCGTCTACAAACAGTAGGTTAATGTGTTGATATAAGTTTTCCCAAACATCGCGGAACGCAAAACTTAGACTTAAAATTAGTCGATTTCGTTCACCACGACTTAGATTGTCAAAATCTAGTTCTTGACCTAGCTGTGTAATTTCTACAGATAGGTCATTTTGGAATACCACTAAATGCGGCAATCCTAGTTTACTGACATAGTAACTCAATCTTTTGTTTAGGTAACTTAGATTTTGATCTATGATCTTTTTTCTAATGAAAGAATCTTTATTTGTTAGTAGCTTATGCATGAAATCTTGATGATCTTTAAGTTTTGTCAACTCATTAACTGTAGTCCAATCAATTTCTTGGAGTGCAGTTTCCGTTAGATCTTCAATTTGCTCAAGATAAGGGTTCATCTCTAATAGTTTAGATTCCAAACTGTTTTCTAAACTAGCAAGATTATTTTTATGACCTAGAGCTTCACTCTCTGTTTCATAAAATGTATCAGCGGGCTTTGTTAAATCTCCGAGCTCTTGTAATGCGACATTGATTACTGATAAGTCATTGCGGACTTTATCTGCATAAATGACGCTTTCTTTGTGATCTTTTTTAACAATTTCTACCATTTCGCTGTGTTTATGATCGAGCAATGATTGTTCGCAGCTGGGACATTTTTTATCTTCTAGAGAAGAAATTTCTCTAGCGTATTTGTCCACAGCCTTTTCTGCTCGACTTAGTGCAGACTCTAATGTTGCCTGCTGTTTTACCAGTTCTCTTTTAGTTGAAATATTTGTATTCCATTCTTTAAGAGTAACATGGGCATTGAGTTCTGCATCGATATCAACAGAACTTAATTCTATAATAGCTTTACCTAGCTTATCTATTTCTTGTTGTTGTTTATTTTCCCAAGCAGTACTTTTAATAGAGATGCTATCGATGCTTTTTTGAACATTGCTGTTGGCGGTCTTAATACTTTCAATTTTAAATGTTTCTAATTGAATGTCGTCTTTGACTTTTTTCATTGCTATTTTAAGATTTTCAGCTTTTTCGCTGAGAACAGTAATACCTAATAGCTGTTCGATGACTTCTCGTTGTGCAGCAGCACCCATAGATAAGAACGGTTCGGTATATGTGTTAAGCGCAACCAAGTGCTTAAACATAGTATGCTTCATGCCTAGGAGTTGTTCAATATCTTTTTGGGTTTCTCTGCTATCCCCTTGTGCGTCGTCTTCGGTTTCGTCTTTTTTCTGTTCTTGATCATCTTTAAACAGTTTTAAGACGTTAGGCTTACGACCACGCTCGATTCGATAAGTAGAACCCTTTGTTTCAAACTCTACAGTAACCAACATGTGTTTACCATTAGTTTTATTGATTAAATTCTCTTTTCGAATGTTGGTCAACGCTTGGCCATATAATGCATAGCTAAGTGCGTTGATCATAGTAGTTTTGCCCGTTCCATTTCGACTACCGCTATCATCACCACCGAGATCTAGGTTTTCACCTAGAACTAGTGTGAGATGTTCTTTGTCAAAATCGACTGCCTGGGTTTGATTTCCTACTGAGAGGAAGTTTTTCAAAGTTAAACTCTTAATTCGAAATGCCATATTGCCTCATTAAATTATCTTTCCATGGTAACATTCTAAGGTTACTGATTTGTGATGCTTCTTGAGGAGTTAACCCTTTTTCGAAACATTCTTTGATAGGAATTATATGATCTAGTTGCCAGCCGCCATCTATTCCGCAACGTGTTCTGGGGTAATTGTTAGGATTGATTATATTGATATTTTGTTCATATATTTTTTGACTTAACCCGTGAACTTTTCTTGCGTAACGTTTATATTCTGGCGTTAATATATTACGAATTTTTCTAGTACCTATTCCTTTTTTTGCAACATTTGTTGTTCGTTGTTGGCAGGAATGAGAACAATATTTTTTAGAACTAGACTGTACAACTATAAACATATTATTACATTCTTTACCTATGCATTCTCTAGTTTCTTTTCGCGTTTTATTAGGATTAGCTTTTCCTTTTTTTGCTAACGAAATTTTTTTACCTATTTCGATTGATCTCTTTACACCTTTTAACGATGAAGGTATACCCGAAGGCCGCCCAATTTTTGCTTTAATACCTAATTTATTGCGAGATTGCTGAATAGTATAACTAGGTAATCCTAAAATTTCTTCTAATTCTTTCGAACTATAATCTAAATTGTGTAATAATTCTAATTCTTTGTCATTAAATTGTCGTCTCATGGTAAACCTTTTTGATATATTTACCTCTTAACGGTGAGTGTTTTAATATTGAATGACATTATAGGTTATTATAAATCTCTAAAAGCATTTTGGTATCAAATGCATCTGATTCTATTTTGATCAGTTGTTCCATTACGATTTTATCTACAGATTCGAATTCTACATCTGGGTTATCCTCGGTTGCAGCATCTAAACTAACTTTGTCTTGAATTAGACTAATTTCTCTAATATCATACTCATTAACAAATGATTCCTTAATGAAATTAGCTTCTTCATATGAGATATCGATGTCGAGATTAACTCTCAGATACATTTTACTTTTGAGAATGTCGTCTTTTTGATCGATAAGCTCGCTGAGTTTAAGATTTCTAAACTTAGGAGCATCGTCCCATGAGATAAACTCTGGTTTTCCACCCCAATCTAGGAGCATCATACCGCGATCGTCGTCGCCTGTGTCTGCAAAGTTATGTGGGAATGCATTTCCGATGTACCAAATCTTATCACGATTTTGACGCTTGTGAAAATGTCCAGAGAACACATAATCCTGATGTTTGAAATGCACGGATTGAAGTTCGCCGTGATCTGGCATCTGGACCATTGCATTCATATAAAACAGTGGCAATTCAAAATGACCAAACATATATTTGCTTTTGATTTTGCTGATGTTTTTCCATTCGTCTTTAATTAACCACGGAACAAGTGTAACATCACCGATTGTTGTGATTTTATTGACGATAGTTACTCCTGGAATATGTTTACCAAAAGCACTAGAATGCACATCTCTTTTGTCTTTATAGAACAAATCGTGATTGCCCGGAAACCAAAAGAACTGCTCAAAAGCAGCACCTAGTTTTTCTAAGCATCGCAAACTGGTATCGAGTGTGGTTAAATTAATAGTGTTTCGATTATGATGCCAGTCACCGAGGAATATGCAGGTTTCTGCACCTGCTTTTTTAGATTCCTCGATAAACCAATCAACAAATTCTTCACAATCATTGTTGTGAGTTGCACTATTACTTTTAAGACCGAAGTGAATATCGGTAAACGCTGCTACTTTTTTAAACAATTGCATTATTATTTTTATCCTTACCTATATTATACAACATAATAGGTAACAAATCAAGACTGCTCTTCGGATTCTTCTGGGGTTTCGACAGATTTAGGCATCCGTTGACTCTTGTATAATTTGGCCTGTCTAGCAATTTCGTCTGCAAAATCACCGCTGTTTTGTCTAGTCATACTAGGTGCTAGCCCATTTTCTTCTAGTAAGTCATCTCGAATATTTTGAGCTTTCTTTTCTAGATTAAGAATTCTAGTGAAAGAGTTAGTCACTGCGGCAGTGTAATACGCAAATGGATTTTCAGACTTTGATTCGTCGAACTGTAATCCGATCTGACTGAGCTGTAGAATTGCTTGTCCCTTCATTTCTTCGACGTAGGTATATCCTCGCCAATTAGAACGTTGGGCATAGCGTTCTGCTAGCTTCATAAACATTTTACCTAGATTTTCTGTAATACGACCGTGATCTTTAGAGAAATACCCATTCTGCAAACCACCTCGCCAGTGGCTTTTTCCTACGCAGAATAGATTATCTTCCTCGTCGAATTTCCAATGTTGGTATGGAGGGAAGTTGATTTTTTCGTGACCATCAGCAACAGTCTTGGTGGTCTTTTTACGTCCTGGTGTTAACGGAATATGATCAAATGTCATAATTCTAAAGATTAAATCAGTTTTCTTGATAGTCTTATAATCGGGAGTAACATCTGCGAGTTTTACTTTTTTATCTCCCGCCATTCTAGCTTTTGCAAATTCCTCTAAACCGATGCGTTTTGCACGATTTCTTTTGGCATCTGCAATAGTTCTGATATTGATCTTGTCAATGTTTGGCAATATAAGATCGTGCTGCTTGTATTCTGGCTCTAGGTAGCTGCTAAAACTTGCTTTGCTTTTGTGAATTTCTGCTAGTAGATCTTTGTTATTTAGGTATTTTTGCCTTCTGCCTGAAGGGTTTACGATTAATGAATTCGGCATATTTTAGATGCTCTCCTATTGGACATATTATAGCAATAAAATCGTAAAATGTCAACCAAATGTATAAAGTATGTAGTTTATTTATCGGAGTAAATACACTATACGAATTCTATAGGAAATAATAATGGCTGATACTACTCCATCTGAAGATGATCTTGACTCGCAACTCTCTAATATTAATACTCAGATTAGTCAAAGTACTGCTATTGAAAATTCTACGTTAGACCCTGCACTTGTGCAGGCGCGGATTGCACTAGTAGATGCCTCAACCGCATTGAGCTCAGCAACTGCATCTGGAGCCAATGCAGGTACTATCGCAACATTACAAGCTGCACTCAACACCGCACAGAGTACATATAATCAAGCTGGGAAAGCAATTGATGATGCACGGGCACAAATTAACTCACTTGAAGATCAGTCGGCTGCTATAATTGCACAAATACAATCTTTGTATCCGGCACCTGCTACAGATCCTGCTACAGATAACAATCCTACAGTAACAAGTTCGAGTACAACAGTTACTACTACATATGACGATGGCGTAACTACTACCGTTACTACTGCCGCCGCCTCGGTTTCTACAGGCAGTGATGGTAATAGTGCAGATAATCCCACCGATCCGCAGCAACCAGCAACCGCAAGTGCTGCTATTCCTGAAACACAGGGTGAAGAAATTGTAGTAAATGCTCCTAGACAGGGAGATAACCCGGGTAGTTTAGATGATAGTGTGTATGGTCAAGGTGCAGATGTTAGCGACGATACAAGTATTTCGGAAGATGATACATCTGCACCGGTAGACGGTGAACCACCTAATCCGCAAGCAGCACAAGCAACATGGAATGGTGCTCAAGATCTTCGAGCAAAATTGCGAGTTCCTAGTTCATACCTAGTTGGACCTGCCGCAGGGCCAAACAATATATTAGCCAATAATGGAGGAATACTATTTCCTTATACTCCAGAAATTTCTATGGATAATAAGGCAGAATACGCACAACAAACTCCACTTCATTCCAATTTTGCACAGTATTTTTACAAACACAGCATGGTGGGACCTATTTCGATTACTGCTAAATTTACAGTTCAGACAGAAGAGGACGGCGCAGTTTTACTAGGAGTAATCCACCTTTTAAGAGCTTTAACAAAAATGCGATTTGGTGATGATCCACAAAAAGGTAGTCCGCCCCCGGTTTGTAGATTAGATGCATATGGTGATTATATGCTTTCTAACGTTCCTGTAGCAGTAGCTTCTTGGAAACATACTTTACCGGATAATGTTGATTATATCACTGTCGGTCGACCAAAAAGTCCCACTACATATGGAGTTACTATGGTTCCGGTACTTAGCACTATCTCATTAGATTTAAATATTATGTACAGTCGCCAGGAAATGCTGAATCATAATGTTCCTGATTGGCTTAATGGAAATCTTAGTGGACAAGGATACTTATAATGCCGGCATATAACTCAGCAAGCCCATACGCACATACAGATGTAGTTAACGGATATCTTGATGTATTAAATTTTACAGATATTCCTTCGTATCCGGATGATGTTCAATACACCTTAACAGCAAAATATCTTCATAGACCTGATTTGCTGGCATATGATGTTTACGGAAATACACAACTATGGTGGGTTTTTGCCGCCAGAAATAAAGATGTAATTACAGATTCAATTTTTGATTTTGTTCCAGGACAAACAATATTTTTACCGAAGATGGCTACTATTAGAGCTGCGATAGGAATCTAAATGGCTGCGTCACCGACTCCTGCAAATAATAAACCGCCTGCTTCTAACCCTGCAGGAACGCAGGCCCCACCACCTAATAATCAAAATACTTCTCAACAAAAAAGTGGAACTGAGGTTACCACTGCTACAACTGGTACTTTCCTTGCAGCAGTTGAAAAAAACCCGCTGAATAATTATAGATCTTGGAATTATAATTTTGCATTTGCTGCATTACCTAAAGAAGTAACTAGCAGTACAAGTGAAACTCTAATTGCAGATGCTATTTCAAGATATACCGTGCTCGATTCTGCAGGTAAAGGTTCTGCTGGTATACAAGTTAGTAAGGGTGTTTCGAGTGGTAGCGGAACTACTTCATCTAATGTTTCTAGTTTGATTGAGTCGTTTAACAAAAATAGTCCGGGTAGATTCGATATGTATATCGATGAGGTATCTATCAACAGTTTAATCGGTGCAGGTAGTGATAAATCTGGATCGGCGATTGCTACTGCTATATCTTTCACGGTAATTGAACCATATAGTATGAATGGATTTATTGAAGCAATGCAGGTGGCTGCTCAAGCAGCTGGATGGAGTGATTATGTAACAGCAACATTCTGTCTAAGAATGCAATTTAATGGTTATAACGATACTGATCCAGTAGAAGACTCTACTCCTGAAATAATTCCAAATAGTACTAGATTTTTTTGTATTACTATTACAGGAATTGACGTTGATGTAAACGAGCAAGGCACTAGATATAAATGTACAGCAACACCTAGTAATCAGTTAGGATTTGGTACTCCGAATCAACAAACTACTGACATTAAAGTACCGGGTAATCACGTTTGGGAAATATTAAAAAATTATTTCGTAGCAATTAATCATGCAGTACAGGATGATGCTAAAAAGGCTAACGGAAATCAACCGGCACCGTCGGATATTTACGAAATATCATGTCCTGCATTGTCAACTCCATCTGCTCCTCAAGATATAATGAAAGCGATGCTTTATAGTCCTAGGTCTAATATTACTTCAGGAGGTCCGAATGCGTATCAAAGTGATATTATTAAAGCTAAAGTAAATGATGGATTAAAAGAAGTAAATGTATTTCAAACAGCAGATCCATCTACTACAAAAAGCGGATATGCTGGGGCGAGGCCTGCAGGTGCATCAACCTCGCCCCAAAATACTACTCCGGCACACCAATCAATTCCTGCTGCTACTGTATCTACTGCAACTAATTTAGCTAACACTTCGACGTCAGCGACTACTCCTACTACATCGACGATAGTTGTTCAATCTTCGGGCGCAGTTCAAACTGTTCCTACTAGCTCTTTGGCCAATAATGATCCTGCTACTGCGAAATTAGTTCCTACGCAAGGTACTGTAATATTCTCTGCAGGTAAGCAAATTCATGATGCTATTGCTGCGGTAGTAAGAGACAGTGAATATGTTAGAGTAGATGTTTTACAAAAACAATTAGAATCTGCAAAAAAAGGTGACAAAATGGTTACCTATTTTACTATTCGATTGGAAGTAGAAACCGGCGATTATGATCCCAAAGGTAACAAATATTTTAAAATTTATCGATATGTTTTAGAACCGTATAGGATGATTTATACTAGAATTCCTGGTCAGGAACAAGGTCAGGATGACATGTCTGCGGTATCTAAACAGATTAAAAGGGCATACAGTTACATATATACTGGTGAAAATACTGATATTGTTAAATTCCAGTTAAGTTTTAATAATCTTTATTTTTCTGCTATTCCTGCAAAGTTAGGTAATAGACCTGAAACTCCTAGTACAACGGTTGCTGCTGCTCCGGCTAACAAGACAGATGCTAAACAACCGACGTCGAATGCTCCTAATGCAGCACCACCGAATAATAATACTCAGGCTAAACAAGCCAATTCCACTGCTGCACCTGCTGCAACTTCTGCTCCTAAACCCCAAGCAGCATCCCCTACACCTGCGGTATCGACAACTCCTACTCAGGTCGATCCTAAGGCAAATTCTCTGCCTACTACTACGGCTGGTCAACAACAAGCCGATCCTTATTATAAATTAGCACAAACAATGCATGATGCAGTATTAAGTGCTGATAAAGCATCGATGGTGACTGCAAACATGGAAATCTTAGGCGATCCGTATTTTCTAGTTACTGGTGGTATGGGAAATCAAAATTTAACTTTGAATAGCCAATATTTGACAAACGATGGTCAGGCACCGATTACCCAAGGTGATACATATATTAATATCAATTTTAGAAATCCTATAGATATAAACACTGCTGGCCCGAACGCAGGATTTGCACAATTTGACGACAAAAATCTTTTGCCATTTAGCGGAATTTTTATGGTCACTACGTTAGTAAACACTTTTAAAGATGGTGTATTCACGCAAGCATTGGACCTTGTTAGAATAAATGGTCAAATTTTAGGAAATCAAAAATCTGATCCTGCAGGCGATATTTCAACTTTACCATCAGCAGATCCGGGAACACAGGTTGCACAAGATTCAAGACCATCGACGGTGCCTTCGTCGGGTATTACACCGGATAGTATCAATATTGATTCATTGTTAAATAGAGGACTGCCTAGCCAGGGATTGCCAGGAGTACCTAGTAACTTTACTAATGCAATAGGTAGTTTATCGGACGCACTAAACCAGTCAGCATTAAACCAATTAACACAAGTAGCAGGGGCGCTAGGTTCAGTGACTGGGTCCCCATTAAGATCAGTCAACGGGTTATTAAATCAAGTCTCTGGAGTCACTGGACAGATCAGTGCGATTGCTAGCCAATTAGGCGCTAATCCATTAGGTTCAAACCCGTTAGGCGGAACAAACCCGTTAACTCAAGGCATTAGTATATCTCCGTCCTCTTTGGGTGCTGCATTATCTACTCCTAACTTATCGGCTGCTGCAATAAGTGCAGCAGGTTCTTCTATCGGAAATATTGCAAATATTTCTAATGCTGCGGTAGGATTAGCAAATAATGTGCTCGATTCTATTGCATCTCAAGTACCTACCGCAGTGTCTTCGATTCCGGGAGCATCGTCGCTGGTGCAATCTGTAAGCGGATTAGTTAATTCAAATGTCTCTAGTTTAATTGGCGGAGTCGGTAATGCAATTAACAGTTTGCAGAATGCAGTTCCTACTGATATTTCTGGAATTAGTTCACAATTAGGCATTGATCCCTCAGTTCTATCTGGATTAGATCCGCAATTGGCCAGCAATCTCACCAGTCAATTGGCCAGCGTTGCAGCGTTAGTACCTCCGAATACTAATATTACAGGATTAGAAAGTAATGGTGTTGTATTCGGTGATCTATCAAGCGATCAACTACCTAATCTCCCAGCACTACAACCGAGTGTGCCGACTCCAGATGCAATAACTGACCCGGCTTTAGATACATTAGCCAGTGATTATGGAAATGTTAGCAGCGTAGTCGGCGATGCAGCAAATCTTCCAGCGTTAACTGATATCAATAACATATCAAATCCTCTAGGTAGTGTAACTGCCGGATTGACTGGAGCCTTGGGATCTGCTCAGTCTGTTGTAGATCAAGTCTCGGGAATACAGGGGCAAGTAAACTCTGTGGTAGGATCGTCATTAGGTGTAACAAATCCAATAGGTTCCCTGAGTCAAAATTCTCTAGGTAGCTTAATGCCCGCCACTGTAGGCTTGGGTTCTGTTGAAAGTGCTGCCGCTAATGTATCTTCGATTGCACAAATTGGAAATTCTAATCTAGCAGCTAGTGCAAACTCCATTTTAGGCAGTCAACAGACAATAAGTCCGCTAACTAAGCTAATACAAAGTTCTAATATTCAAGGAAGTATATAATGGCAATTCAAACACGATCGCAGGATACATCGTGGATTAATCCGGGTCCATATTTGGCAACGATTGTAAATCATTTAGATCCTACATATATGGGTAGCTTGCAAGTAACACTTATTAAATCCATTCCGGGGTTATCTAATACAGAAACATCGAATGTTATTGTAAAATACTGTAGTCCATTTTTTGGATCAACTGCACAAAAATATGAAGGCAATAATTCTGCTAATTTTGATGATGTGCAAAAATCTTATGGTTTTTGGATGGTACCACCGGACATTGGCAGTACTGTTATGGTCATGTTTGTTGGAGGGGATATCAACCAAGGATATTGGTTCGGATGTGTTCCAGATATGTATCAAAATCAAGAAGTTCCTGGAATTGCTGCTAGCCAATATTCTGCAATGACACCGGAACAGTTAAAGAAATATGGAACAAGAAATGTGCCTGTTGCTGAATACCATAAAGGTAGCAGGACAATGGAAGATCCTAATCCGGATAAATTTACCAAACCCGTTCATCCATTTGCAGATAGGTTAGTTAATCAAGGACTACTTATTGATAATGTGAGAGGTGTAACATCAAGTAGTGCCCGCCGAGAAGTGCCTAGCAGGGTTTTTGGTATTAGTACACCTGGTCCAGTTAACGTAAATTCTCCGCTAAAAGAAGCAGGCTTCCAAAATGGAGCCGGTTCTATTATGTTGCCAGTCAGCCGTTTAGGCGGTCATCAGTTTGTTATGGATGATGGTGATCTTGATGGAAAGAATGAATTATTTAGAATTCGTACGAGAACTGGGCATCAGATTCTTTTACATAATTCATCAGATTTGATCTACATCGGAAATAGTAAAGGTTCAGCTTGGATAGAACTCACATCTAATGGTAAAATTGATGTTTTTGCACAAGACAGTGTTAGTATTCATACAGAGAATGATTTTAATTTTAAAGCCGCTAGAGATGTTAATATAGAAGCAGGCCGAAATATTAATATGAAGGCTTCCGGCGGATTTGATATTAATGTTGTTGATAGATTTAATCTCATTTGTGATGCTAGTGGTAAACTTAATTTCGGTATAGATTTCAATGTTTCTACGGGTAATAATATAAATCTATCATCTGGTGCAGATTCATCGTTTATTTCGGGCGGCGACATGTACTCAAATGCAGCAGGTGATAGCAATGTAACTGGCGCAAATTGGATGGTTAGCGCAGGAACGACAAATATTTCAGCCGGGCACCATATAGAATCGGCAGGAAAAATTGATATGAATGGTCCTGCAGCAGCAGTAGCAAGTGCAGGAACACCGGCAGATACACCGACGCCGTTAGACATATTCACCCTGCCTGGTAGATCTGCTAGTGCAGGTTGGGCAAATGGAAATTTTTATAAGGCATCGAGTATTACTTCTATTATGCAACGTGTGCCGACTCATGAACCTTGGGATCAACATGAAAATATTAATCCAAGTCAATTTTCTGCTGCTAATACTGATTCCATGGTTAGTGCAAGAGATGGTGCCCAGGGTCCGGGCTCCTCTTTACCTGCAGATTTTTCACCGCCAAATCAACCTCTTTCTAAAAATGCTAAAGCAAACGAGGCTTATCTCAAATCTTATCTCATTCGAGCAGGAATTAAAGATCCTATTAAGTTAGCAGCATGGATGGCGCAATGCAAGGAAGAAACTGGATTTATATACTTGCACGAATTATGGGGTCCGAGCCCCTGGCAGGCAAAATATGAAAATAATAAAGGTCTTGGGAATGATCAACCAGGAGACGGAAAAAGATTTATGGGAAGAGGATTTCTCCAGCTTACAGGTCGTAATAATTATACAAAGTTTGCTGCATATTGTAAACAGGATGTGGTAACTCATCCCGAACTAGTAGAAACACTTCCATTGGCATCGGCTAGCGTTGTATTTTTCTTTAATGTTCTATATAAAACCGGACACAAATATAATAAAAAAATGTCCCAACCTTATACTGATACTACTGCATTTTGGAATGATTGCTTATCAGTTACAGCAATGGTAAACGGAACAGGGTGTCTTCATTATGATAAACGATTAGCATATTTTAATGCTTATAAGCAGGAGTATACTACTAAAGGTATTGGGACATAAATATTAAGTCATGGCATATAAAAACATCATATTAAAACCAAATAATATTAGCAGTCAAGTTAGTGTGCAATCTAGTCAATTCTACAAGGGATTTAGTTCAGCCGACGATACTGCCCTGACTACTAAGATTTTTGATTTTGCTCTAGTACAACAAGACATTCTAAATATGTTTCAAACTAGACAGGGCGAACGTGTTATGAATCCTACATTTGGCACTATTATTTGGGACATGATATACGAACCATTTACAAATGATGTTAAACAGAAAATCAGTGATGACGTGACTAGAATTTTAAATTATGACCCAAGGGTCACTCCTACAAGAATTAACATATCAGAAGCAGAATATGGCTTATTGATAGATGCAACGCTGTATTTTAAGCGTCAAAATTTAAGCCAATCGATGTCTCTAGCATTTAATAAAGAAATCGGTTTAGTTACTGCACAATAATATACCTAGATAATTTTTTCAATAAATATGTTATCTAGGGCAGTAAATAACATATGATACCAGCAACGAACACTCAATTATTAGTCGCAGAAGATTGGACTAAGATTTATCAAAGTTTCCGTAACGCGGATTTCCAAAGCTATGACTTTGACACACTGCGTAGGACAATGATCAATTATCTTCAGGAAACTTATCCGGAAGAATTTAACGATTATATCGATTCGAGCGAATATATTGCGCTCATTGATCTAATTGCATATCTTGGACAAAACCTAAGTTTTCGTGTTGATTTAAATGCTCGAGAAAATTTCCTCGAAACAGCACAGCGACAGGATAGCATTTTAAGGTTGGCACAGCTAATCAGCTATAATCCTTCGAGAAATATTCCAGCTAATGGTCTATTAAAGATGACCGCAATTAGAACCAATGAAAACGTTATAGATGCAAATGGATTCAATCTAGCTAATCAGGTAATTGCATGGAACGACTCGTCAAATGTTAATTGGTATCAGCAATTTGTTAGTATTTTAAATTCTGCTATGCCTGCAGGAGCCAGTTTTGGAAAACCCTATGATTCTGCAACGATTAACGGAATTAATACGCAACAATATGTAGTCAATACTCAAAGTAACGACCTGCCTATTTTCAGTGTCACAAAGGCAATTAACGGAACTCCTATGACATTCGAAGTTACCGGAGCTTCGTTTAATGGTCAAAATTACATTTATGAAGTACCTCCTATTCCGGGAGGTAGCTTTTCTTATGTTTTCCAAAATGATAATCAAGGAGCGGGTTCTTCTAATTCTGGTTTTTTTGCATATTTTAAACAAGGAAGTATGGCTTCTACAGGATTCTCTGTAACTGCGCCAGTGTCAAATGAAATCATTGGCGTTAATGCAAATGGAATTAATGATACAGATGTTTGGTTGTGGCAGTTAGATGCAAATGGAAATTATTCTACACTTTGGACTCAAGTACCTGCGCTAGTCGGTAATAATGTCATTTATAATAATCTTTCTAATAACCTTAGAACATTATATACTGTTACTTCGCGAGCAAATGACCAGATTGATTTAAATTTTGCCGATGGTAGTTTTGCTGATTTACCTAAAGGCAATTTTAGAATTTTTTATCGTCAAAGTAACGGACAGACGTATTCGATTACTCCTGATCAACTTTCAGGAGTTAATGTTACAATTCCTTATGTTAATAAATCAGGAAATGTGTATCAGCTAACAATAACATTGTCATTGCAATATACAGTTACCAACAGTAGCGGTCCAGAGTCTGCGGCTAGTATTAAAACCAAAGCACCACAAACTTATTATTTGCAAAATAGAATGATTACTGGCGAAGATTATAACATCGGACCACTAACTGCTGGCAACAATGTTCTAAAAGTTACCAGTATAAATCGTTTGTCGAGTGGTATTTCTAAATATTTTGAATTAACAGATATTACTGGAATGTATTCTAGTACAGATATTTTTGCGCATGATGGTATATTATATTATGAATCTAAGTTACCAACTTTTGATTTTAAATTTCAGTCTAGGAATCAAGTTTATAGTGTTTTAAAGAATCAGCTTGCACCTATTATTTCATCAAATAGTTTTAAAAACTTTTATTATGAAAATTATTTCAGACCTACGTTTTCTCAATTAGGTCTTACTTGGGTAACAGTTACTAAACTTCCTAACCAAACTACAGGATATTTTGTGGATCAATTTGGAAATCCAGTTCAGACCGGATATTTTAGTAATTCTACTGCGTCATATATCACGCCAGGTGCATTGGTTCAGCTTACTTATAACGGATCGACATTTTGGTCGAAAGTTATACAAGTAGTCGGCGACGGCGCCAATAGCGGTAAAGGCGCATTAAGTGATGGTACAGGCCCTGTGATATTATCAGGTAGGATTAATTCGAGTACAGTACCAGTAGAAGTTATTCCAAATTTTGTCAGTACTTTTAGCTATGCATTTGAAACTCAAATGGTAAATCTTTGCACAGCACAACGAAATTTTGGTTTAAGTTTTGATAATATAACACGTCAATGGTTTATTATTGTTGATAGCAATCTAAATATTAATAGTAATTTTAACCTTTCTTACCAAGGCGATTCTTCTAATTCACAGAAAGATGCGAGTTGGATGGTTTTATTTCAATGGACTGGAACAGGTTATCAAGTTAGCTATCGTGTATTAGAATATATTTTTGAAAGCGCAAATCAGACAGCATTTTTTGTAGATTATTCTAATGTTAATTATGATTTCGTTACTGATACAGTAATTAGAGATCAGATCGATGTACTATCTGTAAATCCTGATCCTGTAACATCATTGGGCTTAGGAGTTGATTATCGCTGGCAGATTGAGAATGCAGTAATTGAACCAGACGGATATGTAGAACCTAAGAAAGTAGTGATTAGCTTCTATGATGCAAACAATGACGGACAGATTGATACTCCTGATGCATTTACAAATATTGTAGGAACTGCAACTAATAGTTTTGTGTATTTCCAAATTTCAAGTGACGGAAATCGATATAGCTTACTTTCCGATCAAACAATGATTACTGCATATCCTGATGAAAGTTATGTAAATTTGGCTACTGCTACAGTAGGAGATTTGTTTTATTTTTCCACAGCAGATGTTGTTAAAATTGTAACATCGGGCCAAATTTTAGAATTAACTAATCAATATTTTGCTAAACCTGGACGTTGTAATTTGAAATTTCATTATACTCATAACAGTGGAGAAGAAAGAAGAATCGATCCAAGTAAGTCTAACATTATAGATATATACATGTTGACTGCAGATTATGATACTGCATACAGAACATGGTTGGCATCTGGAACAGGTTCTGCTCCGATGGCGCCTACTAGTCAAAGTCTTGAAAGTAATTTTTCAGCAGCATTAGATCCGATTAAGTCAATTTCGGATACTCTAATTTACCATCCTGCGAGTTATAAAGTATTATTTGGATCTCAAGCTACACCTAATCTTCAAGGAACATTTAAAGCTGTTCGTAATCCTAATAGAATTACCAGTGATAACGATTTACAAACAAGGATTCTTGCAGCAATTAATAGTTTCTTCAATTTAACTAATTGGGACTTTGGTCAATCATTTAATTTTGGAGAATTATCAACATATGTGCTTAATCGAATGACTCCTGATATTACTAATTTTATTATAGTACCAAAGAATCCGAATCTACCGTTCGGTAGTTTATTTGAAATTTCGTGTCAAAGTTATGAAATTTTGATTAGCGGAGCAACTACTACTGATATAGAAATCATTGATGCGGTAACTGCTGCACAAATCAATGCAACTTCACCTGTTATTACCAATACGAATGTGAGCAATTAAAAATGGCCGGAAACGACGCAGTTAATCAAGAAGATGTTAATAATCCTTCCAATGTTAGAAGATCATCAGATCTTTTGCCAGGATACCACAGAACAGACAAAAATATCAAGTTTCTAGCCAGTACGTTAGATCAATTTATTCAGCAACCGCAATTAGAAAGAATTAACGGATTTGTTGGTAGCAAACTAAGTTTAAATTATAATCCTGCTACTGACACGTACATCGACGGCGGAAGTCCTCTAAGGAATGCATACCAGTTAGAACCTGCTCTAGTTGTCAAGGACGTTGATAATGTTATTTCTAGATCAGTTGGATATGATGATTTAATTAATCAATTGCAGGCAAATAATGCAAATACTTCTGATCTTGATAGACTATTCAGACCAGAATCTGTCTCTTATGACCCTAATATTGATTGGGATAAGTTTGTAAACTTTAGACAGTACTATTGGATGCCAACCGGTCCTGACAGTATCGAAATTACTGGACATCAGCAATCGATTACAACTACTTACACTGTTGTTGATTCATCTGATGGGAAGGGATTATTATTCACTCCGGACGGATTGACGGTTACTCCTCTTCTAACTCTTTACAGAGGAGTAACATATACTTTCAACGTAACTAGCAAATATCCTTTCTATATTAAAACTGCTTATGTAAAAGGTGCACAGAATCTTTATCCCAATGTGCTGAATCAAGGTACTAAGAATGGTTCCGTGACTATTACAGTTGACGATACAACTCCGAATGTGCTATTTTATTTTGCCGAGGGCAACGATTATGCTATCGGACAAATTGCAGTAAGGGCGATAACTGAAGACACATTGTTAGATATCGAAAATGAAATTATTGGAAAAATTTCTTACGGATCACCGAATGGAGTTACATTTACTAACGGAATGAAAGTTCATTTTACTGGCAATGTAACTCCTTCATCTTATTTGAATAAGGATTGGTTTGTTGAAGGTGTAGGCAGTGCAATCACTTTAGTTGATTATGATAGTCTAACAAATATAGGATCTATTACAACAAACTTGGATACTAACTTTGATGGAACACCGTTTGACGTATATCCGTTTGATGATTTTAGCTATATTCCATTAACTCCTGAATATGTAACGATTAATCGTGCTGCTCTCGATAAAAACTCGTGGTCCAGATATAATCGTTGGGTTCATCAAGATGTAATCGCTGCCACTGCTGTGGCGAACGGGGTTACACCGGTTTATGATTCAACTATGCGAGCACAAAGACCTATTATTGAATTTACCGCAGGTCTGCAATTGTTTAATTTTGGTGCTCGAGCAAAAACGAACATCGATTTAATTGATACAACTACTAAGAACGCATTTAGAACATTTGAAGGAAGTCCTGGATTTTATATTGATGGAATTTTTGTTGAACACGGATTTAGAGTAATTTTTAATGCAGATACTGATTCCTTGGTTAATGGAAAAGTATACACTGTAAAATATGTTTCAGTCAATGGTAACCAAGTGGTGAACCTTGAAGAATCTGACGATAGTGTACCTGATCAAAATGATGCTGTGGTAGTTACTAGAGGAAACCAGTATGGTGGTACAAATTGGTGGTACAATGGCTCGGAATGGCTATTCGCACAGCAAAAAACAGTATTAAATCAACAACCATTATTTGGTCTATATGACGATAACGGTAATGAATTCTCAGATATCAATTTTTATAATAGTTCATTCAAGGGAACTGGAATTTTTGGATACGCTGTCGGCGCGGGTACTCCAGATAGTGTGTTAGGATTCCCACTTCAATATAAAAATGTTGCAGATGTTGGAGATTATCTGTTTAAAAATTATTTTACTTCAGATACCTTTACTAATTTCACTAACGATCAGTTAGAGATTCTTACTGTCGCAGGAAATTATTTAAAAGTTAATACACTAACAGGCAGCTATTTTAAAGATGTCTGGGTTAAATCTGTTGATAGACCTATTCCGATTATTCAATTTCAGGTAGTAGAGCAACCTACAAAATATATTGAACTTATCGCAATTGATAATCCTGGTCACACTAATGATTTAGTAGTGGAAGTATTTGTAAACAGTGTTAAACAGATTCATAATGTTGACTACAGAATAAGCCGTAAAAAGGCACGAGCATATGTCGTATCTATAACTACATTCTCATCAAATGATCGAGTGCAGATAAACTTATATACTTCTAAAACTCCAAATTCTAACGGATATTATGAGGTACCTATTAACTTAACTAACAATCCTTTGAATGGTCCGATTAGTGATTTTACATTTACAGAATTAAGTGATCATGTTAACACTATTGTTAATAATAATCCTAATTTTGTAGGAACATTTCCTGGAACTGGAAATCTTAGAGATTTATCAAATCTTAGTGAATATGGTACTCGTTTAGTAAGTCATCAGACACCTATTAGTTTTGCACATTATTTTCTTGGAACCAAAGATAACAATCTGATTGATGCTATTAGAAAGATATCGTTTGATTATTCTCAGTTCAAGACTAATTTAATTAAGCAAGTAGCATTGATTAAAGATGTTAATACTACTGCGGTGATGTTAGATCAAGCAATTTCTGCAATTAACTCGGGTAAAGATCCGACTTTTCCTTATGGATATTCCGATATGCTTGCATATGGAAGTGTCCATAGTGATAGAACCTATACAGTTACAAATTCTAAAAATGTACAGTATAGCTTAGAAAGCACATTTGATACCACTATTCTTAGCGAACGATCAATTTTAGTATATCTTAACGGGACTTTGTTAGTTAAGGATCGAGATTACATTGTAAATCAATATAGTCCGAGTATTCAAATGATTATTCCGCTAACTGCTGGAGACACTATTGTAATATCTGACTATTCTAGTACTGTAGGAAATTACGTTCCGCCTACTCCGACTAAGCTAGGACTATATCCGAAGTTTGTTCCTTCGATTTTCCTTGACGATACTTACGCAGAAACACCCCAGTTAGTAATCCAAGGTCACGACGGCAGCATTATGATTGCTTTTGGCGATTACCGAGATGATATAATTTTAGAATTTGAAAAAAGAGTTTACAATAATCTAAAATCTAACTATGATTCGAATTTATTGGATATCTATTCGATTATTCCAGGTGCTTTTAGAAATACTGGCTATTCATTAGCAGATATTAATTCTTTAATAACACCTGATTTTCTAAAATGGATAGGATTCTTTGGTGTTGATTATCAAACCAACAATACTTTTGATGAAACTAATCCGTTTACTTTCAACTATTCGTCAGATATTGATACTCTAAAGAAGCGTAAATTACCTGGATATTGGAGAGCAATTTATAAGTTCTTCTATGACACTGATCGCCCCCACACTAATCCGTGGGAAATGTTAGGATTTACTAAACAACCATCCTGGTGGGAATCAGTATATGGTCCGGCGCCATATACTAGTGGTAATCTTATTTTATGGAAAGATCTAGAAGCAGGTAATATTGCACAAGGTGATAATGCTGGCATAAATCCATTGTACGCAAGACCGGGATTGAGCAAGATTATTCCAGTTGATCCGTCAGGAAATTTATTAAGTCCTGTTGATTCTGGTCTAGCAACGACTCCGATCATCAATCCTAACGATCCTGCTAGAGTTGTTACTCTTCGTAGTACATTAATTGGAGCTAACTGGAATGTTGGTGATCAAGGACCGGCCGAGACATCATGGAGAAGAAGTAGTTATTGGCCATTTGCTTGCCAGATATTATTAGCATTAGCTAAGCCGTCGACGTATTCTGCTAAGTTTTTTGATCCTTCAAGACTTTCAGTGAATAAGATTGGACAATACAAATACGGCACGGCTGAAGAATACCTCGATTTATCGACAGTTTCCTTGTACAGAGATACAGTAAACGGTGTAAGAGTGTTGTCTTCAGGATACAGCGTATTTGTTATTGAAACAGGTTTAGTCAAAGACGCTAATTATCTTACCCGACTCAAGAGTGATTTATCTACTCTTGATTATAATCTAATGGTTAAATTAGGTGGGTTTGCTAGTAAAGATAAATTGCAAGTTACAATCGATGCAGTAGATCCTACTAGTCCTGCTCCTGGTGTATTAATTGCATCTGAAGATTATCAAATTTTCTTTAATCAAAGTGCTCCAATTCAAAGTATTGGAATTTCTGGTATAATTGTACAAAAAACTGAAAGAGGTTTTGCTGTCAGAGGATATGATCAATTCAATCCATATTTTACAATTCTTGCACCATTCCAATCAACCTCTGGGCAAGCTATTCATGTAGGTGGCAAATCTGAAACTTTTGTAAATTGGACACAAAATACAACATACAATGCTGGACAGATAGTTTTTTATCTCGATCGTTATTATAGAGTAACACAGAAACATAATAGTGATACTACATTCACTTCGGCGTATTACCAAAGTTTACCGTTCTTGCCAACAACTGGAGGAGTAGCAGTTCTTCTCAGAACTTCGTTTAACACTACTCCGACTATTGTACCGTACGGAACTGAATTTACTACAATTCAAGAAATATATGATTTAATTCTTGGCTATGGAAAATGGTTAACTTCTAATGGATTTGTCTTTGATCAATTCATCAGTGATTTAAATCAGATTTCTGATTGGAATTTTACTGCTAAAGAATTTTTATATTGGTCTACACAAAACTGGGCAGTTAATTCTGTAATTACATTGAGCCCATTTGCTGATAAGATAACATTTAATTCTTCTACTGGAGTAGTTGACAGTTTGGTGAATAATAATGAATATAGTATTCTAAAAGCAAATGGTTCTCCGCTTCCTCAGGCTAATTTTACAATTACTCGCCTAAATGGAGTGTTTACATTATCAACAGTGAACACCCAGGAAGGATTGTTTTTTGCTAGATTAAATGTTATACAAAAAGAACACGCAATTGTGTTTAATAACTATACTTTATTCAATGATGTTGTATATGATATTGGTTCAGGATATCGCCAGCGTCGTATTAGTCTTAAAGGATTTAGAACATCAAATTGGAACGGAGATTTCTTTAGTCCTGGATTTATTTTTGATCAAGCTAAAGTTGTTCCTTGGCAGAGTTATGCTGATTACACCGTTGGTCAAGTTGTAAGTTTCTCTGGCAATTATTATTCTGCACTGTCATCTATTCCAGGTACACAGTCATTTGATTTTACTCAATGGGCATTACTGCCATCGAAACCGGTATCTCAGTTATATCCGAATTTTGATTATAAGATCAACCAATTTGAGGATTTTTATAGTCTTGATATCGATAATTTTGATGCTGGCCAACAGTCAGCTGCTCAAAACTTAGTAGGGTATATTCCAAGATCCTATCTCGATAATATTATCGGTGATCCGATTGCTGAATATAAATTCTATCAAGGGTATATTAGAGAAAAGGGCACCATTAATCCGTTAGCTAAACTTAGCAAATCTAGTTTAAACGAGTGGCAAAGCAGCATTACTGCCAACGAAGAATGGGCGTTCCGTCTCGGTCATTACGGTGGATTTAACACATATCAAGAACTAGAAACTAATCTAGATTTTACACAATTTATTGAAAATCCGCAGATTGTAAGTTTTGTAGAGAATACTCCGATGAATTCTACAGATGCAATCTACTATCAAACTCCGTCTGACATTGTAATGTCTCCGACTAACTTTGATATAACTGAGGTATTTTCGACCGTACCTAGTCCTTATGGATTTGATGATTTTCAGATGCCAGTAGCTGGATATGCAAGATATGATGATATTTTTGCTACAGTTTATAATAAAAACAGTATTCTAGATATTAAAAATACAACAGCAATTAAAGAAGGTTCTGTATTTTGGCTAGGATTTTCTGAAAATGGTAGCTGGGATGTTCTTCGCTATACTACAGTTCCTACTAATGTTATTGGTGTAGATTTGTATATTCCTGGTCAAACTTTAATAATTACAACCCAGGATCCGACTACGCTTTCGGTTAACGATTTAATAGCAATTAATCGAGTTGATCCGACTATTGATAGTTGCTATGTTGTAGCAGAAGTGTTGAGCCCTACCCAATTTACAGTATTTTCGACTATAACTATTCTATCGCCTTCGATAGTTACTCCTATTGTTGGATCGTTGTTCCATTTTAAATCATCTAGGTTATCAAATTTAGATAACCTTTACGCTCTCCCATATCTAGAAAGATGGAAAGCTGGAGAATTGATTTGGGTTGACGACTCAGGCAATGGCGATTGGGCAGTATATCAAAAAACTGATAATTTCCAATCCTTTGAATATGATTTAGGTACTACAGTACAATATCAACATTTTGGTTATAATATAGCAACTGATGATAATACTGGTACTTTTGTTGTTTCTTCTCCGACGTACTATGATTCAATATACGGATATAGAGGTCGCGTGTATGTGCTTCAACGATCGGGCACTGATACGGTCTCAGTTAATTTTAGTTATACAGTCAATACTGGAGTTAACAATTACTATACAGGAACTACTGATACGTTGTTAGGTTCTAGTCTAATGTATAACGGAGACCAGCGATTAGTTATCGCAGGCGCTCCATATGCATCTTACGTAAGATCTGCAAATTCGAGTACAGTTGTTAGCACCCTATCTTCGACACTCCATTACATTAATCAGGGAATTGTGAAAATTTCAGTACTCGATCCGTCGAATGGTTTCGAAGATTCAGTCCAAGTATTAACAACTCCTACTCCTGCTAATTCTGCAACATTTGGTACTAGTGTAGCATATTCTCCGATATCTGCAACTACAGGTACATTATTAGTAGGAGCCCCGGGCTACAATAACAATTATGGAGCAGTTTATATATATAATTTAACTGTGGCAAACAGTGCTACTACAATTGAGTATGTTTCATCATTGACTACTATTATTCCGAATGCACAGTTTGGCTCGTCTATCTCTGGAAATAATGGATTGTCTGTTTACGCAGTATCTGCGCCTAATTATTCATCAGTATTAGGTAACGGATCATCGGGTGCAGTATACGTATATACTACATCGACAACTCCAATTCAGATTATCTCAGGTGACAATACAGATTTGCCTGTACCATTTGGACCATCTGATACATTTGGTACAGTTATTAAGATGTCTTCAGATGGTAACTATCTTGTTATTGGTAGTCCACAAGCTGCTGATCCTGTTAGAAATTCAACTTCAGGTGTAGTTGACATATTTGCGTGGAATGGAACACAATTTGCACACCAGCAAAGAATAGACCCTCCTATTACTACGAACGGTACTGAATTTGGTTATGATATTGCGCTAAGTGATGATGGGCTACAATTAGTAATTTCTCTATCAGGTGCATCAAAAACTCAAGTTCCGACGTTTGATAATTATACCGTAAGACTAAACGCTACTACTGCAACTAATACATACGGCACAGTCTACGTAAATGATTCAACCAGTGCTCTGAGAAAGAATATTACTACATTTGATAGTGGTTCTACTAAGTTTTATCATGGAGTAACCGATACAGGGTCTGCACATTCTTATTACAGATATGGCAGCAACTGGGCGTATTCTCAAGAACTAGCAAATAGTAATGTTCTTTCTACAAGTTCATTTGGTACTAGCATCTCGGTTACCACTTCTTCGGTATACATTGGCGCTCCGTCTTTGTTAAATGCTGCAAATTCGGGTACTGGTCAGCTCTTTATCTTTAATAAAATTGATAGTTCTAGCACCGGCTGGACGGTATATAGAGAGCAAGAACCACTGGTAGATCTATCGTTAATTAAGAATTCGTCAATAATCAATGCTACTACGGATCAAACTCAAGATTATCTTGATATCATCGATCCTATTAAGGGAAAAATCTTAGGTACTGCTACTCAAGAATTGAAGTATATCACAGCATATGACCCTGCAATTTATAGTATCGGTATTAATGGCACTAACGTTGATGTTAATTCAAATTGGTCAGATAATCACGTAGGTGATCTATGGTGGGATCTTTCTGCTGTAAGATATGTCTGGTATGAACAAGGCGAACTTGAATATAGAAAAAATAATTGGAATGGTATTTTTCCAGGAAGTTCGATTGATGTATATGAATGGGTAGAAAGTCCATATTTGCCATCAGAATGGAGTCAGTTAGCAGACACAGCTGATGGATTGGCACAAGGTATCAGCGGTCAACCGAGATTTTCTGGGAATAATGTGCTTTCTGTAAAGCAAGTTTATAATAATATTTCAAATGCATTTACGAATGTCTATTATTTCTGGGTTAAAAATAAGAATGTTATACCGACTTCGGTTAAGAATCGCAGAATGACAGCATTAAATGTTGCACAACAAATTGCTGATCCTGCAGGTTCGGGAAATCAATTCTTATCGATCCTGAGTCCTACTGCTCTTATGGTTGCTAATTCGAAAGAATTAACCGGAAATCAATATAATCTTAAGATTGAATTTGACAGTATTACTGATGCTGCAAAGAGACATACTGAATGGACATTGATACAAGAAAACGATGCCAATGCTACTATAAATCCTCTGCTCGAAAAGAAGTTAATAGATAGTTTATTAGGACGAGATAGTCTTGGCAATCCAGTGCCAGATCCGTCGTTACCGTCTAAACTAAAATACGGTGTTAGCATTCGACCTAGACAGAGCCTGTTTGTAAATCGTAATGAAGCACTTCGCAATTTAGTAGAATTTACTAATAATACGTTAATCAATTTACAAGTTACAGGACAAATTGATTTTACAAACTTGAATTCTAAAGAACCTATCCCTGACGCTTCATCATACGATGTGTTGGTGGAAGATGTTTATTCACTAGATCGTCTATCAACTTCGTTGCTTCAGACCGCAGAATTAGAAGCAGTAATTGATTCAAATGGAACTGTTACTGAGGTAATAATTATCAATCCAGGGTATGGTTATATTACAGCACCGACTATTACTGTTGGATCTCAGCCTAGTGGTAATATTTCTGAAATTATTCAAGAACTTGATGCTTCATTTACTGCGGTGATTGATGCTAATGGTCGAGTAATTGAAGTAATCATTAATAATTCGGGTTCTGGATATTTGCAAGCACCAAAATTAACAGTGCGTCCGTTTACAGTGGTAGTGCAGACCGATCAATCGAGCAATGGTAAATGGGCATTGTACACTAGAAACACTAATAATCTGTCATGGAATAAGATTAGAACACAGTCATACGATACTACAGTATACTGGGAATATGTCGATTGGTCAAGTTCTGATTATGATCCATTAATACAGATTTTTGCCACAGTAGATGCCCCTTATGGGTTATTTGAATACCAAAATTCACCAGCTGGAACATATATTAAGGTAAACAACGGCGGCGACGGTCGATATTTAATTGTACGTAGCACCGGCGGCACGGGCGGTACTTTTGATAACAACTGGGATCTAGTATTTTCTCAGAATGGTACAATACAGATTTTGTCAACTCTTTGGAATCTGTCTAACACTATCTATGCATGGGACGAATATGCAGGATGGGATCAAACTGAATTTGACCAAGCACCTGAGCAAGAAATATTATATATTTTAACTGCTATACAAAAGGATATTTTTGTAAATGCTTATAAAATTTATTGGAATCAATTCTTCTTTAAGGCAGTTCGTTATGCATTTAGTGAACAACCTTATTTGGATTGGGCTTTCAAAACAACATTTATCAATGTAAACAATAGCTTAGGTGCGCTCGATCAGAGACACACTTATAAATTACAAAATAGTGTCAACTATCAAAATTTCCTAGAAGAAATTAAGCCATACCATACCAAGATAAGAAAATATACTGAATCTTACACAAGTACTGAATTAACAAATACATTCAATACTGATTTTGATTTACCTTCATATTTCAATACTGTGACACAGCAGTTTAATACCGTAGGATTCGGAAATGAACTTCTGTTATCAGATCCTTGGAATACTTGGTATAAGAATTATTCATACGGTATTGAATCCATCTTCCTATACGATGGCGGCGGAACTTATACCAGTGTTCCTACAGTGTCTATTATACCTGCATATGGTGATACTGGGCATGGTGCTACCGCGGTAGCACATATTTCATTGGGCAAGGTTACTAGTGTTATTGTTACCGATCCTGGCGCAGGATATACTGCTCCACCTACAATTGTGTTTAATGGTGGCGGCAGTACTCAGCTAACTCCAGCTAGAGCATATGCTAGATTGGGACTTAATAATGTTAGAAAGAACAATATCTCTATTAAGTTTGATAGAATTTCGACAGTTCGAGAAATAGGTAATCAGTATTTTACTGACACATTTATCAGTGATGGTGCTACAGTTGATTACAATTTAACTTGGGTTCCTGTACCTGAAAAGTCTCAGATTACCTTGACAGTGAATGGAGTAATGAAGTTAATTGATGATTACAGTATTGTATTCAGTGAATCGTCTTATAGTCCTCAAACAAATACTTCATACATTAAAAATTATGCGATGCTGCAACTGACATTTATTCCGAATGCAGGTGATACAATTGAATTAACATATCCTAAAGATGTATCATTGTATAATGCATTGGATCGAATTGCAGATTATTACAATCCTACATCTGGTATGCCGGGCAATGTTCCAGACCAACTAATGTCGGGAATGTCATTTTCTGGACTGGTTGTTGATACAATTCCGTTCTCCGCAGCAGGAGGCTGGGATGTAGTTCCGTTTGGATCTTCAAATTGGGATAATTATTCATTAGAAACAGGTTATAAATCTTTTGCAGTAACTACAACCACTACTCAAACTTTTGTATTAACTGGAATTACAATTCCTTCTGGAGTTCAAGTTAACACCTATATTAACGGTGTAAGAGTTGATGGTACTAATACGTCAGTTCCTACAATCACTGGGCAAGGCACTGGTGCTGTTGAATACATTACTATCCAAAGCGGTGGTGCAGGATATACTGCTGGCAACGTAGGTATTGCTATTTCTGCACCAGACGTTATCGGTGGTATACAAGCGACTGCAACTGCTACAGTAGTTAACGGAGTTGTTACTTCGGCTACTATAGTTAATCCGGGCAGTGGCTATGTTAATATACCATATGTTACTATTAGTGGAAATTCTACAGCCACTGTTCAAGCATATGCATCAGCAACGTTGATGGCAGAATTTACAGAAACCTCAACAACTACGGTATTCACAAGCATTACTATTCCGTCGGCGAATTTTACGTCAAGCGATAGTTTGGTAGTATTTAGATATGCAACCAGTGATGGTACTTTACAAATTACCGACTTGAATAGCTTAGATGCATATATTGATGGCGGTAATATGTCTTATACAACTGCATTGGGTCTGACTCCAAGTGAAATCATTCTAGACGGAGGATCAACTTCTACGCAGTTTATTACTGGAATGAATGACGATGGATTCTTGAACGCATTTAATAGTCCTGCTCCAGAGGAATGTGTTCCCGGTCAAATTCAAGAAGCTGTTGGAATTAGCGTTTATACTGAACCTTATTATTCATCACCGGTAATTGTTAACAAAAAATATTGGATTAATGGAACTCCGGGGACATATTCTTTGGGAATTACTCCAGTAAACTCGAATGCAACAATTGCGGTCTTTAATGATACTAAGCTATTAACTGGTCAATACTCAATTGATTATGCAGATAATACCTTTAGTTTTAACTCTTCTAATACTGTCACAGGTTGGTTGAGCTTAACTTCTATGCAACTAGGTTCGATCAAATTATTAGATTCATATGCTGGTACTATTACCAATACAGGCACAACATATAATTCTTTTGTTTTGTTTGATGATATTGGAAGCAACGGAACTAGCACTTATGTTACTATTAATGGTTCGCCTGCGGTTCAAGGAGTAGATTATACTGTAACTGCTAACTCTTCTACAAACGAAGCAGTTATTACATTTAATCAACTTGGATTTACACAAGCGTATTTGTTTGGCGGACCGGTAAAATCATTCAGTGAAATTCATGAGCAGATCATTGAAGTTGCTGCATCGACTGGCACATTTACATTGACACAGCCTCCGGGCAATATTGCTCCGTATCACAGTCAAGTTATTGTAACTAAGAATGGTTTGCGACTCAATCCACCGGTTACTACTTACTACCAAGTTGCTAATGGACAAACATCTTTTAATATTAGTCAGTCGATTATATTTCCAAATCGATCCATTGCATTGAAGAGAATCGAAGTATACGTTAATGGAACACTGTCGCCTGTACCGGGAATTTGGAGACTAGACCAATCAGTGAATCAGGTAGTGTTCCAATCAAATGTTCTTTCCGACGGTGATGTAATTGCAATTGTTGTTAAGAAAAATCATGACTATATTGTGCAAAATAATCAGATAGTGTTAACTTCGAATAGTAATATAGGAGATGAAATCCGAATTACTTCGTTTACTAATCACGATCCTGATTTTATTAGAACAGAAAGATTCAAAGGACATCAAACCAATCAATATCTAATGCAAAGACCGATTCTTGATTCTGCGTATGTGTGGGTATCATACAATGGTGTACCACTTAGCTTAGAAACTGACTATTCTATCGGAACGGACGGTTATACTGTCTCGATTCGCAATGGATTGTTTAAATCAACCGATGACGACGTAGTGATTACTAGTTTTGCATCTAGTACACAGCAGGCAACTTCTTATAGAATTTTCAAGGATATGCTAGGTAGAACCCACTTCAAGCGATTGAGCGGTGACAACATCACTTTCTTAACTCAACCATTGTATACTACTTCGACTTCTATCACTGTTAATGACAGCAGTGTTTTAACATCTCCGAGTGTTAATACTAATGTTCCGGGAGTAATATTAATTGAAGGAGAAAGAATCGAATTCTTTACAGTTAATGGAAATACTCTAGGACAGTTGCGAAGAAGTACGCTAGGAACTGCGCCAAAAGCAGTCTATTCGACAGGAACTTTAGTGATAGATCAAGGCGTTAACCAAACAGTGCCATTTAACGAAGTTATTCAGGTATATACAACTGCAACTACTACATCTACAGAGACAGCTTATACGTTGAATGGAATTACTTTTAATTCTAGTGCAGCATATTCGGATCAGGTAGAAGTGTATTATCAAGGACAATTGCTATTGAAACCGGGTCTAACTACTATATCTCATAATTTTGATCTAGGATACGATAGCACCTCTACTGCTGATACAATTGTTACATCGCAATTTTCTATCAATACAAGTAGTGTATTAACTCTTAATTTTACACCAACTGTAGGGGCAACACTCGAAGTTATAAAAAGATCTTCGCAGATTTGGTATCAGCCAAATTCAAATCTTACTTTGAGTGAAAATAATACACCGCAGGTTAAGTTTTTATTAGAAAGGTCGGCAGCTTCGCCAGATAAATATCGCTATGAATAACAAAGAAAATAAAAAGTCGTCTATGGTAGATACTACTCCGAACGAGAAGGGTTCCTTGAGCATTCAAGGACATATTAAGATCTTTGATCCTGAAACCAAAGAAGTGTACATTAACAAGCGTAATGCTATTCACTATGAAAACTTTAGTATCGGATTAGCGCAGGCTATGAGTAATCAAGGGCAGGGATTTGTTGCCGAAATGTGCTTCGGCAATGGCGGCAGCCGAATTGATCCGACAGGTATTATCACATACCTTACTCCGAACAATGTTGGTTTAAATGCAAGTTTGTACAATCAAACATATATTAAAAATATTGATTCGAACAGTACAACAAATTTAGATCCTGCTAGAAACTTTATGGAAGTTCGTCATATTACCGGTACTGCATATACAGATATTTTAGTAAGTTGTTTATTGGATTACGGTGAACCGAATGGTCAGCAGGCGTTTGATAATAGCACAAATGTAAATGGAACATATATTTTTGACGAATTAGGTCTTAGGTCGTATAGTCCAGACGGTCCTGGTGCAGGAATGTTGTTGACTCATGTTATTTTCCACCCTGTACAAAAGAGTCTCAATAGATTATTACAAATTGATTACACTGTAAGAATTCAAAGTCTTACTAACGGAGCATAATACAAATGGCTAGTGGCTATACAATATATTATTCAGATCCGGCAAAGAATACTAATCCTATTTTTATTGCGGATGGAACAGAAAATTCTCGGTCAACTAGTCTTACACTAATTGGTCGTAATTATCCGGGATATGGACAAGCACTTGCACAAGATCTAGTCCAGTTACTTGAAAATTTTTCAAGTTCTACTCCTCCGACTAACCCTATTGAAGGTCAACTTTGGTTCGATACTAGTGATCCTACTAATAAAAAATTAAGAATTAATGATGGTATTGCCTCGGGGGCGTTGTGGAAACCGATCAATGGTCTTTATCAACAGCCGAATCAACCTACTAATGTTAGCCTCGGTGATATTTGGGTTGATACTTCTCAGAATCAGTTAAGTTTTTATAATGGATCTAGTTTTACACTAGTAGGACCGAATTACTCTAGTGCAACTAAAACTGGTAGCTATCCTGTAACGCTAACGGATATCTCTAACGGAACACATGAAGTAGTTATTAACTATGTCGACGATGTACCGGTAGAAATTATTACTCGAGATAGTTTTATCCCAAATCCAGTAATTCCTGGATTTAGCAACGGATTAGTATCAGGTGTAAATTTATCTACTAGTAATTTAGGATCATTACAATCTCCGATATATCCGGCAATCAATGCAACTGCGAATGCTGCACAAAATATTCAACTTAATAACGGTACTAAAGTTATTTCGGATTTTCTTTTACGAAACGATATACCTCAGACAACTAAATCGTTGACTATCTCTGATAACAACAGTCTACAAATTGGTATTACAAATTCGTTGAATGTTTCGATAGTATCACAAAGAATTGCAAATTTTGTGAATAATATCAACAATGGACAATTTAATTTTACAGTAGCAGGCGTTAATAAACCATTAATGATAATGGACGGAAGTACACAATTGATCACAGTTAACGATCCGTCGTCTGTTAGCTCTACCGCGGGCCTTGCAGTTAACGGTTCGATATGGGCTTCGTCGAGCGCAACGGTAAGCACTCTATTCATTACTTCAACAGCATCTAATATTGCAGGAGTATCGAATAATGCACTTCAAATTGCAGGTGGCGTTGGTATTGGTAGCACATTAGTCGTTACTGGTGAACACATTTTGGAAGGTCCGTTAACAGTAGGACCTTCGCCGATTACGGCTCCTCGAAGCCCATCTACTTCAATTGTTGTTCCGTCGCAAGATTCGGTATTTGATATAGGAGACCCAGTAGTTAGATGGAGAAATGTTTATGCTAATGTTTTTCAATCAAGCACTAGTTCGGGATCGACTGCTACCTTTATTGGTATTGCAACTAACGCTACTCAATTTGCAAGTCCGTCGCTGGTAACTGTTACTGGAGAATTCCAGACAACTACTGGCTCTAATTTTGTAGGCGCAGGAATTCCTCTAACATTAAATGTTAGAGCATCAACTGGGCTAATAACTAACAGATCTGCAGTTTCGATTACTACTGGTAGTGATACATTAATAATGTACAGTTCGTCGTCGACTTTATTGGTCAAGCAGACAAAGCGAGACTTCTTGAGTGATGTGAATTATCAAGATCCGATAGCCCCGACGTATAACGCAAATCTTAGTACACCCGCTGGTAGTTTAGTTCCATTGGGAACTATCATTCTATACTCTGGAACAGGAACTAATTTACCACCAAGCGGATGGTTGGTCTGCAATGGACAAGCATTAACTACTGATCCGAAATATCAGAATTTGAAAAATTTAATTGGACATACGTATTCATCGACTACATCTACATGGAATGTACCGAATTTAACAGGGCCGGTTTCGTCGTCTCCGAATGTAACAATTAATTATATTATAAAGTATTAAAAACTATGAGCTATACATTACGACTTACAAATGGACAGATTCTTTTAACACTTGCTGATCAGCAGACAGATAACGTATCTACGAGCTTGACGTTAATCGGCAAGAATGTAAATGCTTATGGCGCTGATATTAATGATAATTTTATTCGTTTGATGGAGAATTTTGCTTATTCTTCTCCGCCGACTAGTCCGCTAGTTGGACAACTTTGGTTTGATACAATTGATCAAAGGATGTATTTTTATAATAATTCTCTACAATTTAAGCCCGTAGGTGGTCCGATTGTTTCGTCGTCGGAACCAAATAATCTTGTTTCGGGAGATTTTTGGATTGACACAAATAAAACTCAGCTTAATTATTACGACGGTGTTAATTTAGTCACAGTTGGCCCCCAATATGATTCAACACAAGGTAAATCCGGAATTCTTGTAGAAACAGTTCAAGATCAATATTCGAATCTGCAAATTGTAAGCGGCATCTATTCTAATGGAACGTTGCTAGGAGTAGTTAGTAATACTGCGTTTACATTAAGTTCGTATTCCAGTTACACTACATCTTCGGGCATTACATATGTTTACGATGGTATTACTGCTGCTCCTGGAGTTAAGTTTTATGGTACTGCTACTAGTACTGACTCTTTCCAAGGAATTCAGGCATCGCATTTAATTGTTAATAATACTGGTACTACACAGAGTCTGCAAAGTTCACTGAACGTATTTAATGATAGCGGAATTGCAGTCGGTACCCAAGAAGATCTAGCGATTTACATTACTGGTACTAATCGAGTGGTTACTATGGCAATGGCTGATCAACAAGATTTTAATCTGATTGGTCAAACAGCAACTAACGCTACGGTTAATATTTTGTATTATAGTTCAAGTACTGGATTTTTAGGAATTTTTAATAAAATTCCTGCGTATCCATTAGATGTAACTGGTAATGTTAGAATTTCAGGTAATTTAACAGTTTCCGGTACTGCTACTTATACTCAAGTTGTTAACCTACAGGTATCTAATAAAACTATTGATCTAGCTTATACTTCAACAAGTGACACTATTGCAGATCTCGGCGGTATTGTACTACATGGTGCAACTAATAAAACTATTACTTGGCAAAACAGCAACCAAGCATGGAACAGTTCGGAGAATTTTAATCTTGCTGCCGGAAAAGGTTATGAGATTAATGGAACATCGGTATTGTCAGCAACTTCATTAGGTGCTGGAATTACTTCGGCCCCTGGAATAACTTCGTTACCTAGTTTAACAACAGTTACAGTTGCTCCGATTATTATTACCGCGGCTGGTATTGGTGTTACTACTAACGTCCCGTTATCCCTAGGAGTAGGTTCGACTTCTTATATAGACTTTAATAGTCGAAAATTAGCAAACGTATATACTGCTACTATCTATGATGCTCCAACAGTTGCGGCTAACGTTGGATATGTTAACGCTGCTGTTGCTACTGCTCGTGCAGGCCAATTTAGTCTAAATATCGACGTAACTGGGCAGGCTTCTAGTCCTTTAGATCCGAATATGGATACGTTTATTCTTTCTATGCTCGGATTTATGCTCCCGCCGGGTGATCCTTCACCGTATGGTGTTCCTAATGGTGCGCGTGCCCGCGTTCTTGCAACTAGATATCAAACTTCGTCTACTACTGCAATCAGTAATCCGATATCATTTAATCCTGTGATAGTTTCGGGTCAATCAGTGGTACAATATCAGAGCGGATATGTTGTAAATACTACTGTTCCGGCGAGCACATTAGTTATTAATAGATGTATTAAACAATATGTAGTATCAGGCGGAGCATGGGCAGCGTACAATTATACAGCAACTAATGTTGTATATTCAGACGGAACATGGTAAGGAAGTTAAATGGCATACGTTTTACGAAAATCTAATAATCAACAAATAATAGTTCTAAATGACGGATTAGTTGATCAGTCTTTGACATCCTTAACATTGGTTGGAAAAAACGTTTCTAATTTCGGTGCCGAGCAAAATGAAAATTTCATTTATTTGTTAGAAAATTTTGCTAATAGCAGTGCAACTGGATCTGCTCCTAGATCACCGCTAACTGGACAAATTTGGTTTGATACTAATAGTCAAGTATGTCGGCCTGCAGTATATGATGGTACCTCGTGGCGCCAGCTAGCTGTTTCGATTTACGGTTTATCCGCTACTGATTCGTTGACCAATGCCACGTCTATTCCATCGATTCCGTTTGCATCTACACAGCCTGGTGATTTCTGGGTCGATAGCGCATCTAATCAGCTATTTGTAATAACTAACACTGCATCAAATGCTTCTCTCATAGGTCCGGAAGCCGTTCCTGGGTATGGTACAACAAAAATGTCATCAGTTGCGATGACTGACATTAACAATTTTACTCATCCGGTTATTTTAACCTATCTAAATGGTGAGGTAATTAGTGTTTTTAGTAATGTAACATTTACACAAACTATTAATAATCCTGTTCCAGGATTCCCGATTGTGTATCGAGGAATTACTTTTAAGAACTATGATCCTTCGGTAATCTCGACTAATTCGTCGACTGATATTCTTCTTTATGGTCTATATGACAGGGATGGCCAACTTACACGTTCAGATACCCTTGAACATATCAGTGCATCATGGTATTTTAATAATGGCACTTCATTAAACTTCGGGACAACCGGACAGTCAAGCATTACGTATACTACTAGTACATCGGCGATGAGATTAACATCAGCAGGAAGTCTAGTACTTCAATCTACTAATGCACTGATTTTTAATGGGTCATCTTTGCTACCGTCGTCTAATTCAGTTACACTCGGTCTTTCGACTGCAACATTTGGTGGACTATATGTATCTACGGTTAGTGCAGCAACGTCTGCAACTACTGGATATTTAGAAGGTCAATGGACATTAACACCAACCAGTAATTTAATTCCGGTTACTAGCGGAGCATCAAATTTAGGTTCCTCGGGCAATCTGTTTGGATCAGTGTATTCTTCAAAAGTAAGTGCAGGATCGTCTGCTGCCGCAGGAACATTAGACGGACAATGGAGTTTAACTTCAGGTTCATTGATATCGCCAGTAGCCGACTTAACTAGTAACTTGGGCGGATCCTCTCAAAGATTTAGCACCGTATATGCTTCGGCATTATCGGGATTAACGAGCATTATTGGTTCTCCGAGCGTTGCAGGATCGATTAATCCGTCTGCTGACAATACGTATGCTCTAGGTGCAAGTAATTTAAATTGGTCATCGATTTATTCACATAATTTATTGAGTTCTACTGCTACTATCGCATCACTGTATGTCAATACTGGTACATTTGTAACCCTAACAGCGGTAGCAGGAACATTAACTTCAATAAAGGCAACTGTTGGTAATATTGGTAATCTTACTGCAACTACTGCAACGGTATCATCACTGACTGCAACAGTTGTATCTATAGGATCTGAAACAGTAGGAACTTCGTCGATTACCACTGGATCGATTACTAATTTAACTGCTGCTACTGGCAACATTACAAATATAACTGCAAGTGCAGGTAATATCACAGGGTTGACTGCGACCAATGTTACAGTAAGTTCTACTCTTAATGCAACAAACGGCACTATTACTAGTCTAAATGCAACAAATGCAGGAGTAACAAATCTTAATGCAACTAATGTTGCAATAAACAGTCTGCAATCTACTGCTACAACTATTGCTAACCTAACTGCAACTTCTGCTAACATTGGTACATTGACTGCTTCGGTTGCCAACGTAACCAATGAGACAGTGGCTAATTTGACTGCGGCAATTAGCACTCTAACAACTGCTACAATAACCAATCTCAATGCAACTTATGCCACTGTAAATAATTTAAATGCTACGTATAGTGCGGTCAGCACATTGACATTTGCAACAATTCAAGATGGTTTTTCTCATAAGATTACTAAAATTGATACAGACGGTACACTGTCGTCCAATTCAGATTTGAATTTAGCCACACAAAAGGCAATCGTTACTTACGTTACTAACTTGCTTGCTAATTTTAACGTACCGACTGTGCCGGCCGGAACAGTAATTTACACTGCATCAACATCTACTCCTGCAGGTTATCTACTATGTGACGGATCATCATATTCTACTCTTACGTATCCTGCATTAGCCGCTGCTATTGGATATACATATGGCGGCAGCGTCCATCAATTTAACGTTCCTGACCTACGTGGACAGTTTATTCGAGGTTGGGATGCAGGTCGATTACTTGATGGAGGAAGAATTTTTGGATCTAGTCAATCTGATGCGCTAAAGGCGCATACTCACTTATATCAAGATAGTTGGGATGTTTATGATGCAGAACAAGTGCCCGGTCTTAAAGATGCGTATGGGAATCCGGTGCCATACAATGAAGATAGTAATCCTCAAACTATTGGAGTAAATGACGAGGATGCTGGTTCGTATGAATTTACTAGAATTACACAATCTACAGGTGATGTCGAAACTCGCCCAACCAACGTTGCCCTGTTACCGATTATCAAATATTAAGGGTAAATAGTGTTATGCCATATACAATAAACAAAACAAACGGACAATTAATTGCTACAGTACAAGATGGTACCATAGATAACACTACATCTTTGACTCTAGTAGGTCGCAATTATACTGGATACGGTAGTCCAGTTGATGAAAATTTTATATATCTATTGGAAAATTTTTCCAATAGCACTGCACCTAGTAATCCGTTAACTGGCCAGCTATGGTATAATTCTACTAATAATAATTTGAATGTTTATAATGGATCAGCATTTAAATCTCTTAGTTTTATAACCTATGGAAGTCAAAAACCGATAGGAGCAATTGTAGGAGATTTATTCTACGATGGCAGTCAATTATGGATATATAATGGTTCGGATTTTATTCCTATAATTTCCCAATCTTCTAATGGTGGTAGTTTATCATCGATTTCAGTTAAAGATGAAACACAAAATATTCACTCGGTGGTTGAAATTCCTATTGGTGGTAATGTTGCCACAGTAATTGCTAAAGATCAATTTAGTGTATATACCGGTGAAAGCATTTATTCAACATACAATAATATATATCCTGGTATAAACTTATCCGGTACTAATAGTCAAGGTATTAGTGGATATTTTACTTTAAACAACTATACTGCAACTAGTCAAGTTGGTACTTTACTTTGGGGTACCGCAGCAAGTTCCTTAGGATTAGTAGATGATTCGAGTGGCACTCCAGTTATTCTTCGAAGCAATCAGTTTGTTACAACTACACAACTATATTCAGGTCTTAGTCCGTTATATATCTCGGATAACAACGGATTGACTATCGGCACGCCAAAAATTCTTCAGTTCCATTCTACAGGTACATATAATGCAAATATTAGCGTGGTTAATAATGGATCACCATTAAATATTAATTTGAATACAAACGCAGGTACCTATACCAATGTTCTTCAAATCAATGATTTTAGTGGACTACAAATACTGCCTTCAGGCAATTCGACTGTGGCATTAGGGTCATCGGCCAATTATTTTAGTACATTGTATGTAACCACAGTAACTTCTAATACTGTTAATGCAACAACGCTTACTGCCAATGCTGTAAATGCTACAAATGCCACAATTACTACACTTACTGCAAATTCAGCATCAATTTCTGGACTGTTAACTACTGGGCAGAGTCGATCGGCGGGGGTGATGGCGGTTAATGTTACCGCTACTGGTTTTATATCCGCTCCTGCTGGTCAAGTATTATCCGGAGGGCTACCTTGCCTTACTTCTGCCACAATACCAGGAAGCGGTGTTACTTCTATTGCAGGCACTACTAATCAAATTGTTGCTAGTTCGAGTACAGGCTCTGTGACTCTTTCATTAGCTAATACTGTTACTGTAACCGTATTAACTGCTACTAGTGCAATTTATGCCCCGGCCGGACAGGTATTTTCGGGAGGATTACCGTGCCTTACCGCTGGAACTATTCCTAGTTCGGGAGTTGGAGCGGTAATAGGTACTCTCAATCAAATATTAGTAAATGGTAATTATAATGCTAACACTGGGTCAGTTACACTTTCAATTCCTAATAATCTTCAATTAAATAATTCACCAGTACTTACGGCAGCAACTGGGGTAACGTCATTTGCAGGCGGTACAACCGGATTAACACCTACTAACACAACAAATGGTGCAATTACTTTAGGAGGAACTCTAACTGCCGCTAATGGAGGCACCGGAAATGCTGGAACATTATCGGGTATTCCATATGCCAACGGATCAAGTGCGTGGAGTAATGCTACTTCTGCGCAATTAGCAGCAGCATTTGGCTCTCAGTTTACAACAAACTATATGATCAAAGGCAGCGCAAGCGGTCTTGTAGTATCGTCGTTGGTATTTGATAATGGAACTAATGTTGGTATAGGACAAGCGTCCCCGGGTGCAAAACTTGATGTCGGTGGCAATATCCGATTGTCAGCAGCTAGTCCAAACATCGAATTTAACAACGGCGGCGGAATGGTGTATTCCACTATTGGAAATACCCTACAGTTTGCTACCGGCGGCGGCCCTGGTTCACCTAGTGAAAAGATGCGCCTCGATTCTAGTGGTAATTTAAATCTATATGGCGGTTTAGTTGTAACTATTTCTGGGTTATTAAAAGGAAATGGATCGGGCAATGTGGTTACTGCTGCTAACGCATCTGACATTACTGCGCTATTAGGATATACTGCGTTACACAATGTTACTCCGGGGTATACAAGTGGTAGTGCAGTATCAGTATCATCAACTGCACCTGCTTCACCTACCCAGGGAGATATTTGGTTAGATATCTCTGGTGGAACTGGGTACACACAAAGTCTTTCTACAAATGGTTGGATGAAATTACCAAACGGATTACTCATGCAATGGGGTCAAGATCGTCAAGTAACAGACCAGACTGGGACTTTGTTTACTACTCCTTTTCCGATTGCATTTTCAGCAGCACCATATTCTATTACCGTTGGCAGGATTGCTACTACTGTAGAAACATATAATCAGAAACACTATGCAAATTATGGAAGAACTACTACAGCATTTACTTGGTATATTTCTGATGATGACTCGGGCGATTCGGGAGCATATGTATACGGAATAGATTGGGTTGCAATTGGTCCGGCATAAGGGATATTAATAAAATGACAATTTATATCCATTATAATAAAGATACTAATAAATTTGCTGGGTTCTATGATTCAGATATCCACACTGTTATCCCTTTACCTAATAAGCCTCTTACTGATGATCAATATAAATCGGCTTTCAGCTTAATACATAGTAACACACCAGTTATAGTTGACGGAGTTGAAATAATTCCTGAAATTTTGAATACCTTGAATATCACTTGGGATAGTATTAGAGCTAAAAGAAATCGTAAATTAAGTAATTCTGATTATACTCAACTATTAGATTATTTAGGTAATAGAGAAGAATGGGCGTTGTATCGTCAACAGTTAAGAGATATACCTCAAAGATTTACTGATCCGAGAAAAGTTATTTGGCCAACAATTCCTGAGGCAAAATCATGAATGTAGTAACTAAAGTCTGGAATGGGTCTGCATGGATTTACCCATATTTTCTTTACCCAAAAGTATGGAACGGTAGCCAATGGGTAATCGGAACAACTAGAGTGTGGACAGGCACTGCCTGGAATGGATCTTCCGGTGGTAGTGGTGGAGGAAGCACGTTGGATACCTGGACTCTTACGGTTGGTAGCACAACCGTTTATAATGTAACACTATCGGGTTATGATTCTGCGTTATCTATAGGATCGCTTTCTCCTAATACGTCTGCTGTATTTGGCGGAGCACCTGTTGCTTTTATACAAGATGATCTTATTTCTGGAACTAATAGTGTGTATTTTGGTGTAACTTCAACAGCAACACAATCACAGTTTACTACATTAACTATTAATGGAGTATCTTTCTCTTCGAGTTCTGCAACATTTTATTGGTCTGGCACAAATTCAGAGTGGTATTGGACAGGAGTGGTTTCTAGTCCTTTCCCTGCACTTGGACAAACTTGTACGGTAACTCTTACATAAATTTAGTCAATAAAAAAGCCCTGGGAAACCAGGGCTTTTTGTTTATGCTACTGTCTTAGCAGCTTTAGTAGTTGCTTTAGCAGCCGGCTTAGCTGGAGCCTTTTTGGTAACGGGCTCTGCCTCGTCTGCCTCCTTGCGCAACCTCGCAGCTTCCTTATATAACGCATCAGCACGTGACCGCTTTTCTGCAGGAGTTAATACAACGTTAGTTGACTCTCCGATTGTGACAGGAGCCTCGTCGTCGACTACGACTTCTGCAGGCTCTGGAAGTGTCTGCACAGTTGCATTTGCACCGTCCTTGACAGCTAATTCGTTCAACGTAATTCCACGCTGTTGAGCAATGATGTTGTTTAGCTCATTGAGCGGAACAGTAGACTTTGTGTCAGGAGTAACTAGTACTTCGCTAGTAGGTACCTTCTTTAGAAACCCACTGGTATGAACATAATGGAGCATGTTCGTACCATCTGGGAATCTGCGTACAGCCATAACATCGGCTAATTCGTCTGCTTGTTGTCCCATATCAGATTCAACTAGGCTCATTAGCCCGTCGTGATATGCGTCCATAAGTTGCTGAGTACCAACAACTAGAGCAGAATATGGATCACCTGGCAATGTACGATAAGCGATTACAATCTTCGCTCCATTATTTTTCATTTTTCCAATGTGTTTCATAGAAACTCCTTTTAGGCTGCTGGAGCAGCGGCAGGAGCCTCTGCATCAGACTGTGGTGCTACGACATTCAAAAAGTCATTTAGCTTATTAAAGACAGCGCCTACGGCAGCCATTTCGGCAGCCTTAAATGCGCCGCGCTGTGCAGCAACATCGATAACGGCACGTAGATTGCCAAGATCCTGAACAGTCAATTCAGGTGCTGCTTCGGCTGGAGCAGCAGTTTCAGTAGTATCAGACATATAAATCTCCTATTAGTATTTTTTGTCTAGTAAAGGACACGAAAGACTCAACATAGTTAGTTCTTTTGCATCCTCTACGCCTAATTCGTGGATCTCGACCAACTTATTGTCCGAGTCCAATTTTAAATTTTTGACAATAGCGTACCTACTGTCTAGGTTTTGATAAACCCAACCGTCAAGCGCAGATACAATATTTGCACTGACGGTCATTTTGGCAAAATGTGCAGGCATAAAATGTAAACGCCTAACATTCGCTACATTTAATGCATTAACTGACCCTCTTGTTAACGACATAATGTACCTACTTTATTTATAATATGCATACTGTCCGAACGGCGGAATAATGGATTCTGAACCATGAATAATAAACAAAGATTCACAATAATCTTCATCTCCCCAACTTCCGCAAGGCCAACCGTCAGTAAACATGATGAATCGTTTTGGCTCGATATTCTCATCCTTCATGAATTTGAAGTTTGCATCGAAATCCGTACCGCCACCGCCTTTGACTTCATAATACATAATTTCGTCTGCGTTATCTGCACTAAATTTTGCATAGTTGTACACCTTGGTATCGAAGCACCACAGCTGGAGATTGAAGTCTACATATTCATCCATAATACCTTTGACTTCGGAAAGAAAGTCCTTGGCCTGCTTGTCTGAAATAGAACCGCTCATATCGACAGCACAACATACGTCAATAGTTTCTTCGTTGATCATGCCTGGAAGAATCGCACCGCTCATCTGGCTCTTGCGATTAGGACGAGAAAAGCTAAAATTGCTTTTGAGAATACTTTGAATGTTCATTCGAAGCAGTTCGCGCCAATCCATCTTAGGTTCGGTGAAATCTTTGATCAGTCGAGCAACGCCTTCAGGAATTCGACCAGCTGATGCCTGCGCAGCATTGACCATTGCTTCTTTGATTTCATCTCGAATCTTACGCAATTCTTCCTTAGAATAACGAGGACGCCCGTTGCCTTCTTCTTCGCCATCGCCGTCGCCGCCGGGATCACCTTCACCATCGAGATGCTCGTCGAGAAGCTCGCCTAGTTTGTCTAGATCGATTTTGTCGGCCTTTGCATAGAGATCGTCGTAGATTTCTTCGAAAGACCAACCACGGTATTTGGGATCATAAAACACCTTGATACACCGAGGAAATTCACCGATATGATCGTCCTTGCAGATCTGATTAACAGCGTAATCCATTGCAATGTTTGCTAGCTTTTTATCACGACTGCCTGCTCGACCCATATGATCAAACACGTTATGAAGAACCTCGTGTGCAAAACCGAATTCGCATTCTTTGGGATCTAACTTCAACACAAAGCCGACGTTGTAATAGAAATTGCGACCGTCGGTGGCTAAGGTAGGTAGCCAATCTGAAGCATCGATAATTTTCAGTCGAGTAGCCAGATTGCCAAAAAATGGATGCCGCAACAGCAGACCGATACGTGCAGTAACTAGACGTTCAACTGCATCATTCTTTTCTGCAACAGTGTATTCGCGCTTTTCAGCCTTGGCAGTACGCTCTTGTTTCATGACAGTCATAAAATATTCCTTAGTGTTTAATGTAGTCTAATTGTATAGATATTTACAATGGTTGTCAATAGAGACTATATGAAAAAGCCCCCGTTAGGGGGCTTTTTATTACTCCATTGCAGTAATAATGTACTTACCGTACTTGCCGTGGAATTCATCGAAGCTCTTCAACTTTGATGGATCAAATGGCAGGTTGTATTGGGTAAGTGCAACCTTTGCGCCCATAACAGTAATTTCAGTAGGGAAGTTATCCATCATAAAGCGGAAGAAGCAATCTGCCTGCGAGTTCCAATCGGCTTCCTTGCGCTCGTGTGCGGTCTGCAATTCGTAACACATGGAAATAGTCAAAGAATACATTGCGGAAATTTCCTTAATGTCCAGCTTCTTAACATTGCCGTTAAGGATATCTTCTGGACGAGGCAACATCTTAGCAATCTTTCGGTGTGCCATAAACTTGACAGCAAGACCGTCGCCGATAGCACCCGAAACAAGATCAGTTAGAGTACCTTCTGAAAGGTCATCGTCACCGAGCAAGTCCGAAACAAACGACCAAGAACGCGGAGTAGCAAACGAACGACTTGGGCTACGAGGATCGAAATCGTAAAGATCCTGCTTGGCAAAACCTACATAACCAATAACCTGTTCGTGCAGCTTGTTCTTAACAGCCCATTCCTGCCAATCGTCGAAGCTAGTGCGCAGTTCCAAGTGCAGGAAGCGGTTAGCCAGCGGCGCCGGCATACGATAAGTAACACCCTTGTCAGTTTCACGGTTACCTGCAGCAACAATGCTAACACCCTTGGGCAAATGATAGCTACCAACTCGACGGTTAAGAATTAGCTGATACGCAGCAGCCTGAGTAGCAGGAGCAGCGGAGTTCAACTCGTCAAGGAACAAAATTGCATTGGATTCCGGATCGCTTGGAAGTTCAATAGGCGGAGCCCATTCCATCTTATGCGATTCTGGATTGAAGAACGGAATGCCCTTAATATCAGTTGGCTCCCAAAGGCTCAACCGAACGTCGATAACTTCACGATCTGCTTCATCGCCGAGCTGCTTAACAATATCACTCTTACCGATACCTGGAGGTCCCCACATAAAGACCGGACGGTTTACCTTAAAACATTTGCGGATTGCAGCCTTAGCCTCGTTCGGAGTCTGGGTGCGGTTAATACTCATTGATTCTGCCATTTGTGACCTCATTGTTTAGAGTTGCGTAATTGCTTATTACTCGTGCATTGTACTGCAAACGTAGGAGGTAGTCAAGTGGGTTTCAAAAATTATTTTTGAAAATATCAATTTTTATTGATATGCAATATTCATTGCTTTGGCAAGACCAAATTTTTGAATATCACCGCTGAACAGTATTAATTGAACAGCAGTTTTTTCTTTGAACACAATGATAGATTTTTTGTTGAAATAAAATGGACCATCGATGAATCGATCTAACCAAAGCATGACTTGATTAGTTATGGTTAGATCTTTTGGAAATTCGATCTCATAACTTTTCATTTCTAATTTTTCTTTAAAAAGGGAATAGCCTTCGTCTGTTAAACGAAGGCCACTGCTCTTTCGTGGATTCTGCCATATTGAATTATAAGTCTTAGCGTAACTACCGCTGTCGATACCTACACCTAGATGATCACAAACAATTTTAGTTAATTGTTGCTTGATATCCATTAGTCGAGCTTTTCACCTGCAGTCAGTTTAAACACTCCAAAGTCTGCACAATTGAATAACTTGTTTAGTTTTTCCGCAAGATTAATTGCATGTCCGCTATTGGAGAATGAAACTTTCTTATATTTAGGTCCCAGCTGATGCCCGAGGACGCTAGTAGTTTTAAGGTTAACTGGCTTATCTTTATAAAAAACAGCCCAGATTGCTTCGGCTTCTAGGACTTGTTCGGTTTTATATGTTTTTTTATTCGTTATTTCGAGCAAAATGTTTGGTTTTGGCCTAGACATGCAGCGTACCTCTTATTAATATATACGCTGTTATTTATTACATTCTTATAAAGATCCGCCGTCCATCTTAATGGTGATATCGCCTTGCTGTTGTAGATTGAATGCAATGGCATCTAAATCGCCTGCTAGACGAGTCATTACTACTGCTAGAGATTCTTCGAGCAAAATGACGTCATTTATTGACAAATTGAGGCTCTTTTGTCCGCTTTTTCGAGCGATTCTGGCCTTTTCTAGGAACATTTCGATAGGTAATGTATTCAAGGGTTGCATTGGTCTTTACTCACTGAATTTAGCACAGTTCTCATTTCAAGGTCTGTTTTGAATGGACCTTTATAAGGATACCGTTCGAGTGTAATTAACTTAGGACAAAAGCTCTTAACCCATCCTTTGCGGAATTGAATTACATAATAGCCTGCACAATAAAGGCTTTTACTCTTGGAACTTTTTGCATAGATTGGCAAACGTTTTTGAACATTCCAAAGTGGACCGTACGCTTTACCATTAGTTGGAAATCCGTAAATTTCGGTAGGCAAAGGAGGCTTTGTTACTTTTTCTTTCTTTGAGATATCTTCGGAAAGAGTTATACCAAATCTTTCCTTGATTTCTTTTAGATCGTGTACTTCGAATTTTTGACCACGGCACAATAAGCTATACCCTTTTTTCTCTTTGCTAAGGGTAGCTAATTTTTCTCCGCCGTTTTCTAGAATCCAAAATTTATTTGGAACTAGTACTTTTGCTCTCGTAATCATTGGTGATACCTTGCGTTTAGCGGCTCTGCATAACTTTGTATTTGTTCACTGACTTTGACAAGATCGTGCTGGCCGCAAAATTTCATAAGTCGAATACCGACTTGACTAATATTCTTTTCTTTGTCGATTTCTGCCTGGATTGTTTCTACAATTTGCAGTTTAACATCATCGGGTTGAGCCTTAAGGTCGCAAAGAACAATGTTTCGATTGTAGTCCTCTAGAACGCGATGTTCTTTACCTTCGTGATCAGTCCACCGTTGCAGCATTAGATTATTCCATGCCCAACCTTTAGAGTTGCGATCTGCAAATGCTTCTTGCAATCCGACTTTATTTTTAGTGCCTTTTTCACGAACACCTGGGTATGCACTGAACACATTATCACTGGTATCGCCGCGCATACATTTCTTGAACAACTGCCATTCTGGCTCAGGAGCAGGTTTAATTTCGCCTGTCTTTTTGTCCTTGATCGGCTTACCTTTGTCGTCGAAGTAACCTTCGTGAGTAATGGTCATATTCATTACACCGTTGTACTGTTTTACATTGGGCGCAATTAATTGTGCAAAATCACCGTCTGTTGAAATAATAACATGGTTGTCATTAGGGTGAGCAGCAATCCAACCTGCGATTAGATCGTCGGCTTCGAGGTTAGGATGGCGCAATACGGAGCAATTAGTTTTTTCGTTGATGTATTCTTTAAACACATCAAATGTTTCCCAAAACAGCTTTTCTTCTTCAGCTTCTCGAACTGAATGAGCAGCACGAGCATCACTGCGATTACGCTTATATGGCTCATAATAATCTTTGCGCCACGAACGACCTTCGAGGCAGAAAACAACATGTTTGCCATCAAAGTCTGCCCACGCTTTTCGAATAGAACTAAGAATAACGTGCAGGCTCATTCCGACTTTTTCGTGAGCATCGCCGCGCATAGCATGCCGTGCTCTAAAAAACGTATTCGCAGTATCTACTAAAATGTATGTCATTATCCGATTTCGCTCTTTCCGTTTCCGAGATTGTTGACATTAACGTAACCGCCGTATCTACGGTCCATTGGTAACCCTTCGTCGTTGCCGATTTCTCGGCAAAGGTCTTGAAACCATTTATCGACGAGTTCTTCATCTGTACCGCCTGTGTAACCTGCCTCGCGTAATGACACAATAAAATATTCATTCCAGTCGAGTTCAAAAAAACCATTCTTAGGATTTTCTTGATTAACCTGCACATCGATTACAGCTACCCACGGTTCTTTATTTGCGTTAGCAATTTCTTTTGGAGTTAGCGGAGTACTAGGTACAGTATATTTTTCAGCTTCTTTCTCTGCACTTTTGCCAGTAAACCAATTTATAAATCTATTAAACATTGTTATTCCCTATGTAGCCCATGCATTTTTAAACAGTGGCACTTGTAAGCGATCACTATAACGCAAACCGTGTTGCAATGCAAGCAATGCGACATTCTTATTATTTAATGCATACACGCTTTCTACACCACCTACGGGCATTAAATAGATCGGACCTTTAAACCCTGCATCGCGATATAGCTTTGATACTTCCAATGCTTCGTTGGCATCGTCGTCTGTAGCAACTACAAACTTGAGATAAGCATAACCTACACGTTCATAATCGCAGACAATTTCTGGCCGAATTGCTTCTTCGCGCTTTTCGCCGCTGACACTTAGCTTAGGACTTACACTAAATGTAATTTCTCTGGCATTGTCTTGTTGCTGCCATTCGATTAGATACTGCTTAAATCCATTATCTAATTCTTGCGTACCATTTGTTTCGAACGTGATTTCTTTAAGATCACGCATCTTGAAATTGCCGAGCAATTCTGGATATGAACGCTGCCAACCTAGCAGCGGCTCGCCGCCCGTGATAACAAGGTGCTCATCGCGCCATTCGTTATACGGAAGAAGTCCCAAGATGCGATCTACGATCTCACCCGTTTCTACCTGCGGGGACAGACCTTTAAAACGCGGGTCCCAAGATGCGTAACTATCACAGCCTGTGGTGACAAGTGGAAGAGTATGATACTCTGTATATTGTGTCGGATCAAGAGAGGATGCTTCGGTGCTCAATTCTCCCTTGGGCATTCCGAAGCCCGCGCACTTGAAATTGCAACCAAATGTGCGTAAGAAAATTGAAGGGACACCCATGTATCGACCTTCGCCTTGAATACTATAAAATAATTCTGCTAGTTTAATCTTGCTCATTCGCCGTCACCTGATTCATCTAATCCGAGGAGGTATCCTTCGAGATGCCCTTTAGAATGGCCTGCATAAAATGCATGACCCATCCATTTTTCAACTTCTTCTGAAATTTCAGGAAAGTCGCTGAAGTCTTTTGTACGTTGAAGTTCGATCCATTGTTGAAATTCGTTCATTTATTCTTTGCCCTTTAGACTATCTATAATTACTTTTCTTTCACGATTATACACTTGATCTTTCAAAAAGTCAAGCAGTTCGTCGTGCTGCATTGTTTCGGCTTTATTTAGAATATTCTTACAGGCCAGCATATAATACCTACTTCTGGCCGCCGCCTTAAATTTTACTTGATCTTCTACATGAAACTGCAAGCATTGTCTAAAAACTTCTGCAGCCTGCGAAGGAGTTCCGCTCCACTTAACATCTCCTTCTGGAGTAATTCTTACGACTTCTTTACTTCCCTGCGAATTGAAAGTAATTCCGGTATTTTGAAAACTCGAACTAAAATTCATTCCTGTGGAGTAATAATGCGTAGGTGAAGTAAATCCAGTGCCGCCATTTGCTACATTAAGCGTTGTCATGGTGCTTGCCCATTTATTTCGAATGATGAATTCTCTTGCGTTTGAATTACTCATCATTGCTGCACTTTCAACATGTAGAATTAATGAACTCAACCTAGATAGCAGATAGATAATTTTAGGAAGAATTTTAACTTTTATTTTTGCTTTAACTAATTCAAACATTTGATTTACTTTGAAAACACTCTGTTAAACTGATTATTAACTCGCACAAAAGTAGTGCATTTGCTTAACTGTTTTAAATTTTCTGCACCGACGTATGTGCAAGTGCTGCGTAAGCCGCCGAGTATATCTTGTAGGGTGCTTGTAACTGGCCCTTTATAAGGTACTTCTACAGTCCGACCTTCTGAACTTCTATACTCGGCGACTCCACCGTGGTGTTTTTTCATTGCAGTTTCGCTGCTCATTCCGTAGAATTGTACACAACGATCTCCGATTATAATAGGTTTACCTTCATCAGTATGCCCAGACTGCTTCCAACGAGTGACTATTGTACCGCCACCTTCGTCGTGACCGGCAAGCATTCCTCCCAACATTACGAAATTAGCGCCTGCGCCAAATGCTTTAGCCACGTCACCAGGACAAGTACAGCCACCGTCAGCAATAATATGCCCGCCGAGACCATGGGCAGCATCGGCACATTCAATGATTGCCGAAAGCTGCGGATATCCGACACCAGTTTGAATGCGAGTAGTGCAAACACTACCAGGACCAATACCAACTTTAATAATATCAGCTCCACGTAAAATTAACTCCTGTGTCATATCTGCGGTAACAACATTACCTGCAATGATAGTGTGTTCGGGATAAGTTCTGCGAACTAACGCAACAAAGTCACCGAATGATTCACTATAACCGTTAGCAACATCGATGCAGATAAAATGAATATACGGATACGTTTGCATTAACAGTTGTAAGCGTTCGAAGTCTTTGTCGCTGGTACCAGTGCTAACTGCATATCTATGAGGATTTAATCCGAAAGGAATTTCAACAGTATCTTTGGTTAAGCAGGTAAACAACTCGTAATTTTGCAATGATTCTGCCATTTTGACGGTGCCGACTCCATCCATATTGGCAGCCATAATAGGAACGCCTCTCCACGCTCGACCGCTATGTTTGAATGTATATTCACGCCGAAGATCTACATCTTTGCGACTAGTCAGGGTTGACCGCTTTGGGCGAATTAATACATCTTCAAAGTCTAATAAAATTTCTGGCTCAATCCTCATTTAGCCCACCACTCTTCCCAAGGAAAATCGACCCAAACATCGTCTTCAGCTTTGTTGATTTCGATTGCATTATGATCAGTTTTGAAGTTGCTTGATAGATTGTCTACAAGAACTGCGAATCGTACATTTTTGTGCCAAACAGTGTCCCATGATGGCTCGTGTGGTAAGCAGCATCCTTGCCAATCGTTTTTAATCCATTCAAAGGTTGCACCAGTATCGTTGATATCGTCGACGATGAGAATATTTTTACGCTTCTTGATATCCCAACGACAGTTGCCATACAAGTGCCGTTCGTCTTCGTTTACATAACCGAATGCTTCGTCGGCCATCCAAGCGTTAGTTTCTGTATCCTCATTGTCACGCAGGCACACTTTTAAAGTATTCATCGGAACATCGAAATAATGACTGATCATTACGGCAGGAATTAAACCACCGCGTGTTAGTCCTACAACATAATCTGGGCGCCAGTTACTATTGGCAATATCTCGACATAGTTTAGCTGTGTATGCACTAATGTGATTGTGTGTAAGTGTGAGCTTTTTCATATTACCCCCGCAGGCATTCCATGGTAATCATTTTACCAAGTTCTTGGCCTAAATCTTGTTCATCAGTGACAATAAAAAGTCGATTGTTATTAGAATCTCTTGTAACATCGTACTGTCTTGATTCGATAACAAACCCACCGGTCGCCCTATGAACTGTAATGTTCATACCGTTTGCGCTAATGGTATCTCGACTTACCGAAGCATAAGATGCTTTTTCTAACGGATACTCTTCACTGCTATCTAACCAGTTTTTTACTTTTCTTTTAAACCAACTCATCTTCTTTTCCTTTGGTAAAGAGGTTACATGCGTTCCGTATGATTTACCTACTGACCGAGGTATCATATTACTTGTTGTTGCATAGTAACTATTAGACATTGTTTTTCCTTATCGAGGAGCAAATTCTTGCTGCAATTTAATGTTGTCAAAAAACTCTTTCTTAGTGGCAGGATCTGTGTTAAATGAACCTTTGAGTACAGTAGTTTGAGTCAATGAACTATGTGCCATAATGCCGCGATTTTCGCAGCAACCATGAGAGGCTTGGATATAAACAGCTACATTTTCGGAGGCTGTTGCGCGAGAGATTTCCCTAGCAATGTCATTACAAAGTTCCTCCTGGAGAGTACCACGTCTTGCACACCATTGTGCGATTCGTGTGTATTTGCTAAGTCCGATGAGTTTTTGCGCGGCAATAATACCAATATAAGCAACACCAGTAACGGGTTGGTGATGATGGCTGCACATGCTACGAAGCTCGCTGCGAACAACGAGCATACCTTCGTAGCGGTCCTGCGAGTCATTCGGAAATGCTGTTGCGTCTGGTGCCGTTTTATATCTACCTGCCATAATTTCATTAAAATACATTTTTGCCAAACGCTTGGCAGTGCCTTTGCTATTTGGGTCGGTTTCACGATCGATTACCAACGAATCTAAAACACCTTCGAATGCTTCAGTAGTTTCGTCGATTAGCTTTGCAATATCTTCTTCGGTGAGATATTCTGAAATGTTATCACCAGCCCAAAAACGCTTGCCGGCAGCTTTTAAGGTTTCACGAATTTGTTTACTTGTTTTCATTATTATTTCCTAATTACACTATATTATAGTGTTTTATTTAGGCAATGTCAATCTTACTTAATATTTTTTAATAAAATATCTGCACTGAAGAATGTCTCAGTTAATGCCATTGCCTGCTTGCGAACATATGCAATTCGTGAATCATAAAAATCCATATGTTGCATAATTTCACGCATTAGATACGGACGACATTGCACGTATGAATCCCAGTCTTCGGTCCATTCACTAGGGTACTTAAATGTGTCAAAATACATTTCGCTGTAGCTCAAACGATCCGGAACCATTGGAATTGCATCTAGCAATGCACCCTCGTAACAGCTAATACCTAAGGTTTCTTGCAAATTCGCACTGAAAATCATTTTAGCTTCACCTAACAGATTATGATATTCATTCTTTGTTAGTTCTTGATCTTGACATACAATAAATTCATACTGTGGCAAATGTTCTTTCAAATCACGAAAGATTTCGACCTGCTTTTCTGGTGCAATACGATGTGGGAATAAGATTAGATCTCGCTTAGGCATCCCTTTATATGGGGTAAGTGTTCCCTCCATATATTCCATGGGCCAGCCTGTTCTTACAATTCTACCTGGATGATAACTCATGATGCCTTCGACATTGTCATCATCTAATAGGTTTGTGCAAAACATATCGATGTGAAAATCGGTGGCAAAATAGTTGTGGTCGAAACAATAGAAAAAACTAAATTCAGCATTCCGTACCCAAGGTTCGTCTCCGATCAGCCGACCTAAAAAGTCTTGCGGATCGTAGCTACCTGCATGCCAAAGACCGTGTGTAGTAACAGGAATCTGTAGAAGTTCGCTCATGTATTTTAGGTTAATAATTCCAGGGTGCCATGCATCTGTAAAGATAAAATGATCACCTGCATGTACTTTACCTTCAGTGAATAACCTAGCCATCTGTTCGACTTGGCTGGCTTTATAGATATTTGTACCGCCGAAATTGAGAAATGCCCCGGGCGTAGTCGCCCGAGGAATATCTTTTGGTCCTTCGATAACATGAATTAAATGTCCATGTTTCTTTAGGAGTCTAGGTACATGGGTCTTCCATTGACCTGTATACCTAGATTCTACAGCTTCTAAATCGATTAGAAAGACAGTCATCGTTTGTGCTGATGACCTCTTGCTTCTTTTGCTTCCCGGATATCCCGGCGGGCTTTGCGCTGCAAGTAATCTTGCTTGCTCTTCCATTCCTTATAAGCCTTGGACTTATAAAGATCTGCGGGATTGTATTCGATCAATTCCTCGCGGCAGTGGTTGAGCCATGCATCGAGATCGTCGAAAATCTTAGTCACTTCGGGTTTCATAGAAATCATTTTTACCTTAATTATTAGTAGTTGATGGAAAAATGAGGTAACAGCCGTTCTCGCCGTCCTCGCTTACTTCGATCCTAATTTCTCTATTAGGATATCTTGCTTCGATGATTGTCCATAAGTCCCTTGCAATCATCTCACAGGATCTGTGGTTAAGCTCTAACGTGCCGTCTTCGTATGCACGTTCTAGCCAACGCTTAAACTGAATAAATTCGATATCACGGTCGTCGTGAAATACCTCAATCCACACCTTAAAGTGGAAAATATGTCGATGAGGAACTCCTAAAAAGCTAACATCATCCCAATCACGAGTAGCAAGTTTCGGATCTGTATCAGCACCCGGATACATATGGATACCTTCTTTTCTAAAGGTAACCCAAATCATTGACTTATCGTTCATTTAATAATCTCATCTTTGCTGTAATCGTCCCAGCTATTAAAATATTTGCGTGTTGTGAGTTCGTTGAGAGGTAAGCACCAAATACCTGCATTACTTGCTTCAAATCCCTTATCATCTATCTTAATTGTAGCATTATAATTGAGTAATTGCAAGTAAGGAATTTTTACCGATATTTGCGGAATAAATCGACGATGTTCTGAAAGTCCGCTTTCGGCAACTCCTTCTACTTCTGTAACATCGAAATCTAACGTACACCAAAAACCGGCATCTAAGCAGATTTTTATCATGTCTTCCCAAGGTTTCCACCCTTCGTAATCGTCAACACCATCGGTGCTAAAACTTTGATTAGCACCGAAGTATATGTGTCTACAATTGTGTTCGTTAGCATACTTGATTATTTCTGATGTATCTTGAATTCCTACAACAAATAAAGTTTTCATACCAAACGCAGGAGTTTTTTCAATTTCTGTACCAACAAAAAATGTTACATCAGTTGAAACGCCTGTGGTGTAATCTCTCTTCATTCGTCGATGCTTTCTTCTAGAGCGCGAAGGTCATCGTCGTCGGGATTTGCTAGATCGATTTCGATTTGCTTAGTTACTGTTTCTACATCGAACAAGTTACCGAAGTGATTTTGAGCAGGCCCACCTTGTAGTCGAGCACCTTCTAGATCAGTTAAGAATGCTTTTCCTTGACGACTATCAATCATTTCGAATGCTTCTTCTTTGGTCTTGGTGTTGAACAAGTCTTCGATAAAGCTGTTAAAGTAAAGAATATTGCGCGGAACCCAATCACTGTATTCGTCACTCATATCTGCGGCTTTGACCTTTTTCCAGTGCTTCCAGTGCAATTTGCCCTTGGTCTTAACGAGTTCGATATCCATTAACTGTTGTGCTCTCTGCACAGCAACAATGTGGCAGTATACATTGTGACCCATCATTAGTGCATAGCTAAAACTATCCCAAGAGGTTTTGTTAGGAATTTTACCTAATTTGTTTAGCTTAGGAACTTCAACGTAATGATCAGGATTTAAGTGATCAAATGTGACACCTTTGCCTAGTTCCTCTTGTGTTTTCGGTACGCCGAGATTGTAGTAAGCAATGTCACCCATTGTTAATCTACGACCGAATTCTGATTCAAACGGAAATGGAATATCCGATTCAGCAAGTGATTTATTATCTGGTGCCTTATCCATAATAACTGACCACCGTTTCGGAGTGTGAACTGCGTTAGTATAAACTAGCCCGTGTGCTGTTGCGATAAACGGACTAGCACAGTCAAACGAAATTGTAAGTTCTGGATTAATATGTTTTCTGACCTGTCGCTGAATTAGAGTTAGATAGCAACTCCAATCAAGTTGTGCGGTGCCCAAGAAGTGAATCCAGTTTTTGTTTGTTAACAAACCGTCTTCTCTAAGGGTCATTAGGCGCTTAAGAGTGATATCCATCTTGCACATATTAGCACCACCGAATGCCCAGCCTTCTGCTTCTTTACCTGCATATGGACCAGCCGGATCACTAAATTCCTTAACGCCTTGATACCACTTTTCAGCAGTATCCCAGTCACTGCCCTGCAACACATTCAGCCATTTAGTCTGACCTAACCGATTCTTTAAAAAGTAATCATTATTGAACCGTGTTTTATCTAAGCAATCTTCGAACGTTTTTAGTCCTGTTTTTTCACTGTGAATATGATCGCAGGCCCAAGTCGGAACGTCTAACATCATGGACCAGTCAGCAGTGACTTCGAGCCATTCTAAGATACTCTGACGGGTCTTGTTTGCAGCAGGACCGTCAAAATTTAACCAATCAAACTTAAGAACACCCTTACCAATCTGATAACCGCCCGAGTCGCCTAAAATCATTGTATTATTTCGGTCGCGCTGTTGAATCATGCTTTCTTGTGTTTGTGCTTTAACTACATCTAGCTGGGCATGACCTGCAGAATAAAGTGCATACTTATAGGTAAAGTATCCTTCTTCGGGATTTAAGAAGTTCATACCTTCGATACCTCGATCGAATCCTGCTGGAATTCTTTCTGTTGGCACAAACTCTTCTAATCGTTGCTTGGCAATATATGTGCTGTAAAAACTACTGATAGCTGGCAAATAGACAGCGTAGTCTTTCTGCAATGGAGTTAAATTAACTGGTGGTCGTGTCATAATGTCTCTTTGCTTAATATCACAGTTGCTTCTAACTGTGCTTTGGCGTTATTTAGGTTTGCTATTGCGGCTTGTACGGCAGGTTTGGTTTTAGCTAGTTCATCTAATTCCCATTGCTTATTACGCTGCTCACGAGCCCAATCTAACAATGTTTCTGCCTCGGTGGTGAGACTTATCATAGGATATCCGTCCTGAAATTGCATCCAAGTGGTGCCGTCGTAAACTTCAAGTGACTGAGAATTTGTGTTATATCTTACGTCACCGACACCCATTGCACCACTAAAGTTGTTGAAATATACAGGTGAGGGCATTCCGCCTTGCACCTGTATGTACCTTCCTGTTGCGGAAATATTCTTTATCATGCCTGCGCCGGAATAATATACTGATAAGTTGCAATCCCACTATCTAATGTGATCTGCATTGCACCTTCATTACTGATGCTCAATTTAGCATTGTTAGCATCTGCAATCTTAAGAATGCTCAATACTTGGCTAACTGGCCAAGTCCATGCTTTTGACAAATTACCAGTAACGCCTGTTGCAAACACAAATTCACCACCGTGTGTGCTTTGATCGCCGAAGATAAATTTTAGATTACCGCCGTCGGTCTTGGTTAAGAATGTTGTGTGTTCATTGTTTGCTGCGGCCTGAAATTGAAAACGCTGAATAGCAGCAACACTTGGCTCAACTTCAACAGTCCATGTAACACCGCGGAACTTAACAGTCTTTAGCTTTTCGTTAATGATTTCAGTGTTCATGAATCGATAATCGTTCTTGAAGTCACCTGCAGCATTTTCAAAGTGCAGACCAACGGGCAAATTAACACCATTGCGATCGGCAGTTACGATGTCAATCTTTGCCTTGTCTTTGTATTCCGGGCAATCTAAGTGGATCTTTAGTTTGTTAAGCTGCGGCATACCGAATACGCCCTGCATTTCCGGAACTGCATTGTTTACTTCGCCATACATGATAACAGACCGATCGTCTGCCATGCTGTCGATTTTTGTAGATTCTTCATCGCCTGTAATCTTTACGATGTTTAAGAAGCCTAAGTTATGTGTATGTGATACAATGTCTTTAAGTAGATCAAGCATTTTTATTTTTATCCTTTGTTGTGTATTATATTTAGGTTTTGGTTAAAGGTCAATGATTATTTTCAATCAAACGAAAATAAACTACCAAATGTATTGTTTTGTGTAGTTGATTCTAAATCCCAGTCTAGCACGCCGATAAGATTATCTAGTTTGTTGTTAATAATCGCTGTTTCCATATCGGCATGATTAAATGGTAGTTCTCGAAACCATGGCGGCAACCGAAGTTCGTCGACCGGATATGCGACACTAGTATAGCCGAGCGGATTATCCTTTACCTTGCAGACAATAACTTTCATACCGTCGACAATCTGCTGACTGTATTTGTCACCATGCATGGTTTTAAGGGTGTTCCAATTAATACTAGCACGAACGTGTCCGGGCATATTTGCCTTACCGTACTTCTTTTCTTTGGCCTGATATTCTGCAATGTTATTTGCTCGCTTTGGCGATCCTTTTTCCCAGCCTGGTCTGGCCTTAAATGCAGTTCGGAATTCGCTGATGCGATCTAGGATTTCCTGCTCAGGAGCACCGTCTAGTACTCTTTCGAGGATTTCACTTAAGAAGTCTTGCATGAATTCCGGAGTATCTGAACGCTTGAGATCTAAGCCCATTGCTTTGACTTTGCCTTCCTTGCCATCCTTGTCTTGACGCTTGCCTTCCTTATCGTAATAACGAACTGCATAACGCTTCTTTGTAATAAACAATCCACGGTCTGCAACAATTTCACGACCTGCTTTAATAACTTCGCCGCGCGACTTAGGGCAATGAAAATCATCTAGCATGAATTGTGGAAATGTAGAGTTTACTTCGTCTGAAATCTGATCGTATAGTTGAATAACTGTGTCCTTGTTCCAAGGAATTAATCCCTTTTGAATATCAGTTTTCAAAATAGGCCATGCACTGAAATAAACAGAGTCAGTGTCACCGTAAATTACACTTTTACCAATATGATCGTAATCTCCGGTGATATATTCATTAACCTTACCTGCCATGTGGCGAGCAATACGACGACCAGTGAGCGTGGTACTTTGACCGATACGTTTGTCGAAGAATCTGCAACCTGCGTTAAGAATGGCACCATACAAACTGTTCAAGTTAATCTTCTTAACTAGCTGACGTTTATCCCAATATTCTATTTGAGCATTGGCATAATTTTTATCAGTTAAAGAAATTTTCCCGTCGTTAACAGTTAAAATTCCTGCGTGTATCAACTTGCGTAATTCTTTGACGTTTTTTTCTTTAATTAATTTTTTAATTTCTATTGCTTGCATTTCTTTTCCTTTAAATGCTAAATATGAAACTATTTAGCGAGAGAAATATGTCTAATATAAAATATACACATGAACAATATACCAATATGATTGAACCTAGAAAAGTTGTTCCGCTTGATCGATATATTAATATGAATACTCCTATTGATCATTTATGTCTTGTTTGTAACAATGTCTGGAGGACACGTCCCGGTGTTCTCAGAGACGGTAAAGAATGTAGACATTGTTATAAACTTCGTATTCGTAAACCTTTATCGATTGTTCAACAACAACTTAAAAATATAGGCTGGAGTTTTTCAGATAGTAATGAATACATTAATTCATATTCTTTGATAAAACTAACTCATTTGTGTGGGAATTGTATCACTACAACTCTCGATAGAGCATTGCGCAAAACCGTTAGGTGTCTTGAATGCAAACCTCGTGTCCTGCGTCCCACCTGGAGTATACCTGTTACTGAAAATGGGAGAACTTATTATTCGCAAATAGAACGTGATTGTTGCGAATATTTGATGTCTATATATGGTAGTGACGATATACAACTTCATAAAAAATATCCAAATAATTCAAAAAAAGAATGTGATGCATATATCAAAAGTAAAAATTTATATATTGAAATAAGCACCATTAACAAGCCTTGGTATCTAGAAAGGATTTACAAAAAACAAAAACTGGTTGATAATTTTCTTTTCGTTTCGTCACTTGAACAATTACGATTATATTGTCAATGACTCTATAAATTGATCATCAATGTCAATTCCGGACGAAAGTTCAATATATGACTTCAGTTCGGCCTGTAATGATTGCCGCTCCGCATACCAACGTTTTAGAAGACCTGGAATAATACCTTCCTTTTCGTAGGTAAAGATAGTTCCATTGGCACTGATCATCCACGGCTTGTTAGTTTCGAAAATTACATCGTAAATTTGAGCACCACTAAGCACATCAGTCGATCCGTCTTCCCAATCGACAATGATATCGTGGGCTTTGTCTCGATTCATGACAAATTCGTATTCATTACTACCAAATTTGCCTTCCCACGCAGCAGCAAAGCTCATTCCTCGAGCCATTTTTGCTTCAATTTCCGGAGTAGTATAATCTGGTCGTAGCTGTCCGATAATTGTTTCTGGACCCATATTCAGCGCACGAATTGCTGATGGATACAGTGAGTTAATATCCATCGACCCAATCCATTCATGCAATCCCTTCTTGGGATATGCAACGTATGCACCTGCGGCCTGCGTATCGCCACGATCATCTTTGCGTGTGCGACTTGGAACAATTAGACCATGTCTATGGGCTTCGTTAATAATTGCCTGTTCTGTAACAGCAACAGCGCCCATTGTTGTTTGCAATAGAACGGTGTTTTCGTGTGCAATCGAGTTCGCAAGATCGATAAATTTTAATTTCTTATCTAACTTATCGAGTAGTGCAGTGTCCTGCCGGTTATATTCAATGAATTTTCGGAAGTCATTGTTGTAAAGCTGATCAAGTGTGCCTTCGTATACCGTTTTAGTTTCACCGACTTCCATTTCACCGATAGCATCTAATCGATAGCTATGACGTTCTTCGTATGTATACTTACGATAAAGTTCGAGACTATCAAGGTGTACACGCCCTGAAATATCATAAGTGACGGCAGCTTTTCCGTACTTTTCATATTCACGACGTTTTGGAAATTGATTCCACAAACACAATCTGCGAGTATCTTCCTTGCTTAACGTTTTAATGATTCGATTCACAGTGTAGGGCATATCAAATCCCTCACTGTTCCAACCACTAAGCACGTCTGCATCTTCGATTAGATTTAGAAATGTGTCTAACATTTCTGCTTCAGTTTCGTATAGAATTGTGTTAGGAATATCTTTGATTAACTCCTGCGCCTCCGCCATAGTTAAGGTTTTAGGTGGAACAGCCAAACATACTAATGTATCTAGCCATTGTAGGTGAACTGCTATTGCGGTAATTGGCATAAACGCATCGTCGGGACTTGCATATCCTCGTTCAGGATCGAAGTCCACCTCGATATCCCAAAATGCAACGTTGAGTTTAGATTCGTCTCGACCTAGATAGTTCTCTTCTAGACACCGAAATACTGGATTAATGTCACTCTCAAACAGCTTATGACCACTATGAATCTTTTGTTCTTTGGTATATTCTTTCCAGTTTTTAGCAACTACTTTGCTTAACGGATCTCCGAAAATGCTTGTGTGCTTACCTTTTTGATCTGGATAATAGAACACGTATCTTGCCGGATATTCTTGGTAGATGCGACCTAATTTTGGGTCGCGCTCTACGACTTGCACGACATCATTGTCGCGGTCCCATCGTGCGTCAACGTAACTCATTCAGATTCCTCCCGAATGACTTCTACATCTTCACTTAATTGTTCTTGGAGTTTGCAACGTGTAGTGCAATAATCGATATCGATACACGATTCGCAGAGAAATTCTCTTTCTTCTTTTATCATTTTATTTTCCATACCGCTTATGGCCGGCAACCTTCTTCGCGACGATTTGTGGCTCGTCACACCATACTCTATATACTTTAATTATCTAATTTTAGGGATTACTGCGGGTATCATGGCCGGTAGCAGCAACGATAGTTTCGAGATCGTCGAAGTCGCTGAATACGTTTTCCCAGTTACCCTTTTGTGCAACTTTAATTGCTTTCTTGATAATTGCAGGCTTTACTTCTAATTCTTCTGCAACTGCTTTAATTGTGTCGTTAAGACCTTGGGTAAGATCTTCAACTTCTTGAAGGACGGTAACACCTTCGTTAACCAACTGCTTGAGCTTCGCTAATTCAGCGTTGCCAAAAACTTTACTCATATTTTCTCCTTATTGTTTACGTAGTATAAACGAATTATTTGAAAATGTCAATCAATTATCTTTTAAGGCTCGCACGTAGCATCCACGAGTGTTTTCTGTGCGCATCCATGCGTTCGGCCAAGAAGTTTGAGAAACCGTGTTCACCGTGTTGTTCTGCAAGATCGTAGACCATTTTAAGAACCTTGCCCATTTTTTCATTGTCGCCTAGTAGTTCATTTATCATTGACATTTGGTCAAGTACGTCTGTTTCGTCTTCGATTTGAGTTAACATACTAAATCGAGCAAAGCTAGCTGGAACATATGATCCGATTGCACGAATTTTTTCTGCAAAATCGTCAATTGAACTATATACTTCTTCGTAGATTTTGCCAAAAAGTTCGTGATATTCTAGAAAATCTGGGCCTTCTATGTTCCAATGAAAGTTATGTGCTTTCAAATAGAAAGCAAATTCAGAAGAGAATGCAATTTTTGCTGCTTTGCTAAGATCGCTCATTTGCTTAACTTCCTGCGTAGCATACCATTTAATTGATCTTCATATGTAATTTCTTGTTCAAATAATTTCTTTGCAAGACTATCGTGTGTCCATTTTTTAGATTCAGCAATCTTTTTAATTGTGGCATCTTTGAATTTTGGATCACGACGCTTGACATTTTCTGCTTCAGCTTTTGTATTATAGGTTCTAATTAATTTTCCATTAATATATAACCCATGACGCTGATCAGAATCTGAAGTGTCACGCTCCATTCCGCCGGTTTTTCCACTAAATTTCCAACGATCCTCGTAAACTGGATCAACTGGCTTACCGTCGTCTCCGCGTATTTCATCACCGGTTACTTGGAGGTGACTTAATGTAGCTTCGATTCTTTTATCAAGTTCTTCTACTTTTGCTTCATCTCCTATTTTTACCGCACGATCTCGGAATTGAGCTAGTTTAGCAAGTTGCGGATCACTGTGCATGAGTTTTTGTGCTTGCATATGATTAATACCTGCAATTGCTGCAATGAATGTAGCAGTGCCGATTAGTGCAGCCTTACCCCACCCTTCTTCTAGATCATCTTCTCTGATTTCTCGTTTAAGTTCGAAAGATTTTTTAGGATATTTTGATTTTAATGTGTTAAGATCTTTTTCTGCATCTTTTGGGTTAGTGTACTTTGTTGATGGACGCCCGTCAATGTATAGTACCGATACGTGTTCACCTTTAGATTCGTTGGTATGAAAAACGTCACCTTGTTCGTGCTGGCTTTTCATATAATCTGTAACTGAAGTTAGCATTCCTTTAACTTGTGCAATTTTTTCTTGAGCCCATTCTGGAAGATTTTCATCCGGGCCTAAAATTTTAGCCAGTTCGACAGCAGAACGACCAATGGTATGTAGATCGCTTTTAATCATGCCTACTTCGTCGTTGTATTCTCCACCGCCATTAAAGGTTTCTGTTGGACTGTAATCTCCCATACCCACTCCTGCCATCCTATCTTGATATTCGTTTAATGTACTAGTTAATTGTGCTTCGAGATCTTCGAAATATTTGTGCTTCTTCACCTTATATACACCGTTTTTTGCAACATGAATTTTGCGAGTCATTGGAGTAGCTGGACCTAGTTTTTTTGTTCCGGAATGGCCGCTAGCCGGTTTGATTTTTCGCTTTACTGCTCGTATACCTTTTCGATTTTCGTCGATCATCTTTTTAACACCTTGGCTTTTTTCTTTTTAGTTTTTGGAGCACCTACAGTACCTCCGAACAACCAACCGCCACCTTGCGCAGGAGCACTAGCAACTGCTCCAGCAGAAGTAGCACCACTACTAGCAGATTCTTTGATATTAGGCAAGTCGACTTTACCAGTAGCGGCTAAAGTTAGTGCCGGAAAAGGTAGTCGTTGCTTATCTGAAATTCCATGAGCACGGGAATCCGGAATCATTTTAAAAACTGAGTTTCCATCGTCGTCTTTTTCTAAAAATTCTAATCCATATCTCATATTTGGGATCAAGCCGAGAGTTTTAACAACCACTGGAGAAACTGTGAATCCCAAAAACACATAATCTTTGCCTTGATTTTCGGTTCTATTTGCTGCTTTCTTAAAACCTAACTCAGCTACTTCGCTGCCTAGAGTTTTATACCATTCCGGTCCTAACATTATTAAAACAGGACCACTCGGTGACCGAGAAATTTTAAAATAATCACCCGAATGGGGATCATATAATTCTTTATGAAATGGCGAATTTAAGTCTGCAATAAAAGTTTTATAATCGTCTGGATTATCTGATCTAATATCTTGTGTTACTAATTTAATTGCAGCATCAGTAGCTTCACCTTGTGTTTTCCCGGTAGCATATAAAACTCTATTTTTTTCTTTCTTGTGTGCGATTTTAGCTACATATAATAACTGACCATTGGTAATTTTCCCCATTACTCTAGGTGTAGTTGTTGTGGTAATAATCCAGGGACCATAGCTTTCAGTTTCTGTATGTTCGATTCCGGTAGGATTGGATCGAACCGCTTCATTAGCCATAATAGGATTTTGCTGAAAACGTGGGTTAATATCGTCGGCTTCTGCAACATCATCTTCGTCTGCATCGTTGTGACCACTTTTAGTAACAATTTGTCCAGTACTGCGGTTCTTAGTTGTTAGTGTCTGTGGTTCGTGTTCAAGTTCCCCGCGCAGAATTTTACGTGCCCTTGCGAACCCTTCGATTACTTTTTCCAATCCGTCTTCATCGGCTTGATATTTGATACCGATGCCACCCTTGGCTTCCCATGCACTAATGTTGCTACCGCGGTCGTCGACTAAAATATTAGGAGTGCCGTCTGGTTGTACGGCGTATTTTGCCTTGTTAGGTGTGATGATAATAGTAGCAGGTGGCGGACTTAGATGCTTTTTAATCCATTCTTTTTTCTGGATCTCAGTATTTTCGTGATCACCACGAAGCGGACTGGAACAGATATGGTATCGACCGAATAATTTTACAGTAATTTTAATAAGCTGATCGGCACTGGGAAATTTTGGAAGTCGTGCAAAGAAATCTGTTCCGATCATTTTGTTTAATGTAGGATCAGTCTTTGCTGGTGGAATATCTCGATAGTTACCCGACTGTATTCCAGCAAGTTTAGCATATTCTGAAAAGAAATCTGCTAGCACACCATCGAGATCGATATACACTTCTGTTGACTTCACTGGATCTTTTCTATTCATACTGTATTTATAATCCTTTAAATAATATAGAAACGTTTATTACTATATATCCACAGAGAAGTCAATAGATGATATAAATAATGATGTAGTTCGCGATATTGGCGTATCCAACTACTCTAATACTTATGCGGAGTATCAGCAATGAATATTTATTATGTATATGCCTATATACGCAGAGATGGTTCCCCTTATTATATCGGAAAGGGAAAAGAAATGCGGGCATTTCAAAATCACAAACACCATCGTCCTCCGAAGGATTTATCTAGAATTGTATTTCTTGAACAAAATCTGACTGAATTAGGAGCTCTTGCAATTGAGCGTCGATACATTCGATGGTACGGCAGAAAAGATAATAACACTGGAATTCTAATCAATAAAACTGACGGCGGCGAAGGCGCTTCGGGTCTTAAATTTTCTGATCAGACATTAAAAAGATTATCTGAAATTCGAAAGGGTAATAGAAATGGTATGTTTGGAAAAACACATTCGGATAGTGTAAAAGTAGCCTCGAGTATACGCCGGGCAAAAACAAATTCTGAAAGAAGTTGGTACAATAATGGAAAAGATTCTAAATTTCTTAAAGAATGTCCAGAGGGATGGACAAAAGGACGATTAAACCAGAAACCTACTACATTAGGAAACAAATGGTACAATAATGGAGTTATAGCAGTTTGTGCTAAACAAAAACCATTTGGCAATGAGTGGGTTTCTGGGATGCTACCTAGAACTCGATTAAAATAATGATAGAATCTGGTCGTGCTTCCTTCATTTTAATACCTTTGGCTCTACTTTCTTAGGTTTATCTGAGTGCATCCAGTTAGCTACTGGACTCACGATGTTAGTATCTTCTCGTTCTCGACTTTTATTATCAGTCATATCTACCATTCTTCCGCCGCCGACCATGTCAATTGCTGATTTAATTATTTCCAAATCTGCTGAAGAATATGGCATGATCGATGGATCCCCGGCCATTGCTCCCGCCGGAGGAGTAGGATAATCAGGTGCTCCGGCCATTGCCAAAAAGAATCTCATCTGTTGATAAAAATTACCGTTACTCTTGTTCATGCTAAGATCTGGAAGTGAAATCATTCCCTTTAATGTTGCAAGTTGATCTTTAGACAACATTTTTGGATTGCCTGGATGGTCAGTTTCATTTAAGGTGCTTTTTTTAGAAACAGTTGCAATAACACGTTCTGCAATATGCATGAGTTGTGCAAGTTCGCGACGATCCAGCGGCCGGCGATCTGATTCTTGCATAATTTCTCGAAATCTCATAGTATTATTTTCCTACTGGCTTCTCACCGGTCATATTCGGTCGACCAAACCAAAGCTGAAACCATTCAGGAGTTCCTGGCTTTATATTATGCTCTCGTTCTAGCTGACGCTTTTCAGTGCCAGTTAGACTTGGATTACTTCCCTTATTTATTTCTTGATTATGTTTCGCTTGTGCTGCACGATATTCAGCCAGTCTAGCTTCGGCACCGAGGCCGCCCATGTATTGCACAGCCTTTAGTTCATGGATTGGATCATCTGGTGCAAGATATGCATCATCACTGTCTTGACTTAGGTCTGCAGAAGTTATACGATATTGCTTCATTTTGATTCCAAGATCTTAATTAATTCGGCCATTTTGTGTTCCCAAGTTTCGCTGACTTTAACGCAATTGTTGACTCGAGTATCCCCCTTCATCTTGGTTCCTTGCTTTCGATAACCTTTCCAGCACTTAGGATCTAGGCGTTGCTTTTCTTCGTCAACATTCTTTGGCTTCTTTCCTTGCTTTTTCATGTTGACAGCAATGGCTGCTTGTTGTGCTGGATTAGATGCTTCTTTTAGAGCTATAATTTCTGTTGTTGCGTAGACAATCATATCGCGCATTTCTTCAATGCTTTCGCAATTCCAACGACGAAGAGCCTTGTTAATTGGACTATTAGGATCTCTCTTGGTCTTTGCACTTGCGCGAGATTTTTTCATACCTGACATACGAGCACAGAAAGACTTGCGGCGTTTTGCATCCTTTGAGCCTTTCTTTAATTCACTTGGCTTTTTTGTAACAGCGGTCTTTAATTTAGAACCTGGATTTTCTCTACGATATGCTTTGACAGCTTTCTTGCTCATCCCAGCGGTTTTGTCATGTTTATTAACTTTTTGCCAGTCTTCGTGTAATTCGGATTCGCCGAAATATTTCTTTCCCATTTCTTCGTATGCATGTCGAATTTGCTCGATATTCATTTCGAGCTCTTTCATATGATGAGAAATAATTTTCCATTCGTTAGGACCGGCAGTTTTAGCTTTTTCTGCTAATTCTGCCAGCATCCATTTTGCTTGTTTTATTCTATATGATAATCGAGCAGGATTTACACCCTGATGTCCGACGATCATCGGATCTTCAGGATTTTCCGGATTGTGTTCGATAGCTTCTTCGCAGCCTACAAGATCGCCTGCGCGAGCAGGACGTTTCATATTACCTTTAAGCTGACCTGCAGGACCTAGTTTATTCTTTTTTGAACCTGCAAACATGCTCTTTGGAAGCATTGCTTCGCCGAACTCTTTGGGATTTTGTGAAACATAACTGGCATTTCCTACGCCGCGTTTTGCTGCTTCCGGCGATCCGCCGTCGACTGATTCTTTTGTTTTATTCGATTTTTTTCGAATCGGTAATTCCGAAGCTCTCATACAAGTATTTCCTTAACAAGGTATACTAGTACTTATCATTTCCATTAGGGTTTCTGTGTCTTTGTCAGTTAAGGTCGAAGGAATCCCCTGACGAAACGCCTTAAAATCACGAATTTTTGCAGCTTCTCGCAGACAAGTACCACTTACTCCGTCTATACCATCTGAATCTGGATCTCGCTCACCTACTGACATTAATTCGATTGATGCAAAACTGTAATCGATTCCGTTCTGTTTTTCAATAACAGGACCTAATGTGTTAATACGATCACCACCTGCCATGAATACCAGATTCTTGTATTTGCCATCCAGTGACTTAACAGCCTCCACGGGTGTACGAACTACATCATCACATGCAACAAAGTTTACGCTAGGAAACATTGCTTGCAGTAGTGACAACTTGAAATCAATGTCCAGCGGGTTCTTTTTCTTGTCATGAGTCTTGCTGACAAAGACGACATGATCTGCGTTTTCAGATGCAGCCAGATTCTTGATCAACTGAAACATCATGCCATGACCGATGGTGGGCGGCTGAAAACGACCAAATGCAAAAACTACTGTGTCAGACATAGTACTACCTGTGTTAAAGCCCGTTCTTTAATTTCACCCTTGGATGTACCTACTTCGCCTGATTTAACTGTAACCATACTCTTGAACAACCCCATAATACGCTTTGCGCTGCGTGGATTTTCAATAGTGTTCTTAACATCTATCAGCAGTTCATGAAATGGTTTGTCAAGATCATACTGATTCAATAGCTTTTTAACATCATTCCAATTTTGGCTGGTCCACAAGATATCGTGCTGTAAATGTTCAGTTGTGCCTGGTCTATAGTGTACCAATCGCAATTCCAACTTAGAACTACTCAAAGCAAATTCGTATTCAGCATCGGATCCAGGATTAAAAAGTTGTGGAATTTTTAAAGAAAGCACTGCAAGATCGAACTCGCCTCTTTCGATTAGTGCAACTTTAACAAGTCCTAAAATCAAGCCTTGCTTTTCAGCAGGCATATCAAGAAACTGTCTCTTAAACTCCATCTCTTCTTCAGTTAGTGCAACAATAGTATCAATCTGAACAGAATATCCTAGTATCTTGCTATGAAACCGAACTGATACAAGTTCACCAGTGTTGCTTGTACGCTTGCCGCGATGCTTTTCTGAAGTGAACGGTACAATCACATCCTCAGGAAATTCCTGAAGATACTTAACTAGATTCTGTTTAAGTACCTGCTTAGTAAGACTTGTATGAATATGAACAATTAAATCGATGTCACCAAACGTAGTCTTAGTAAGGTCGGAGTTATAACTGCCAGACGTAGTCATATTGACAAAGCCAGGAAAATCTCCTATTACTTCACGAAACTCGTCAACAAACTGTGCAAAGTCTGCACGGCTACGAACACGTTCTGCACCAGTTACACCGCTCATACATATTCCTTCAGCTTAGAAGTCTCAGGCAGGAATTTGCCTGTTAACCCTAGTTCATCTTTGTAGTTCAGCCAATGATACGTTAAATTGTCTGGAATGTCAACCCTAGTTGAGTCCAGGATTTTAAAATATGTGCAAAGTAGACGATGATTTTGATCAGGATCCATGTTTTCAGCTAACAATGTGTAGAGTTTGTAATAGTCCTCTACATCATCTTGCGTAACGGTAAACCCTAATCGAGCACTTAACACAGCAAGCGCGCCTGCGGGCGACACTGCTATAATTTCACCGCTAGATTTATCCTTCACACCTGCTACATGATTAAACGAAAGTCCAGCCACTTGGAATGCACTAAGCATTAGCTGTGTACGATGCAGACCTTTAACATTTGAATCTTCAGGATATGCAGCAGAATAGTATGAAAACTTCAACCATTCAATGTTGCCTACCATCCAGTCAATCTGCACACTGGTACCTAGGCCAAAATTATTTTCATCGACCTGCGGAAATAATGTAAAGATATTGCCATCAGTTACTTTCTTTTCGTCGCAGAAGATATGCTCAGCATGATCATTGATACATTGAGTTAGCAGTTTAAGAAACGCTTTAACACGTAGCTGGTCATCGCTGCTAGTACGGGCTCGCTTTTTGAGTTGAATGAATTCGTCTTCATACTCAGCAGCAATCAGTCCCCATTCTTCTAATGATCCGTAAACATCATTTAGGTCAAACAAGTCCCGGATATCAACACCTAGATCGATGTCACCGCTCACAGACTTTTTACCAACAGACCCTAAAGGAATGAAATGATCTGTGTTAAACAGATAGTCTTTAGCTGGAAATAAATTGGATAGTTCTGCAAAATATGCGGTTAGTGTTGGAGTAATGTGTTCACGCTTGATGCTGCTTGTTTTATCAGCGAATACGTTTCCGCCCATTAGTCTTACCTTCTTCTACAGGTTGATAGGATAGATACTCTGGATATTCTTTATTAAAATGGCGGATTACTATTCCGGCCATTGCGTTTGCTTCATTTTCGTCTCTCGACCCTGTGGTAGGATCGATGTTAACATGTTCTTCGTTTTGCTTTGCATGAGTCAACTCATGTGCAAGTGTTCGTAAAATGTCGACTGGTTGTCTATTTGCAATAGCCAATTCCAATGTATATGTGTCATTACGAAAACGTCCCATAGTAGGTTGATGATTATCAGAAATAGTATTTCTTAAAATAATCGTCGGCATTTTGTTTAGTTTAACAATTTTCTTGGCCAAGGGCAAGAACTTTTTTAGAATTTCCTTGAAATCGGCAACATTAATCGATTCGTTGATATAGTCGTCATCGTCGTCGTCATCTATTGTACCAATGTCAAACTCTGGCACATAATGTGGTCCTAACAGTGATTTTCGCTCTTCTTCAGAATACTCAACTCCGTACGGATTCCGTTTAGTAGGTGGTCGTTTCCATGGAAGTCGTTGTTCGGGAGGTAAATCCCATTGGCTCATAGGATACTTGCTAACGAAATTAAATTCTGATTGAAGGTCGGACATTGCTTGTTCTAAATCGCTGATATCGACCACCTCATCGAGGCCGTCTTTCCTATGCGAAGCCTGACCCATTCCGATATCAAACGCTTCATTTTCGTCGTTATACGGAAAACGATACTGTCTAGTAGATTGTAAAGCAGGTTCTTTGGGTTTTTTAGGAACACGTCCTCTCCAACCTTTTTCCCAAGCTGATGCACCTTGTGCTGCTGTTTTTCCTATTTTAATAAAATGAGCAATGACTTGTTGTTTGCTAGTGAATACTTCGTTTACTGTATCTTCGGCAAACATATTTACAAATCTACCTTTGATATTTTTCCACTCACCTCGTAGTGCATCGGCTGCCATTTGTTTGTCGTACGCTGCTTTTGCTAACTTAGCTTTAAGTGGGTCAACTGGAGCATGTTGTCCTATATCTTCTGGCTTAATATCAAACTCATTCATTAATTTCTTAATAATGCGCTCGATATTTGCTAGTTCATTTTCATTTCTGCCTGATGTATTTTGTAATTTTTTGATTTTAGAAATTGCGTCATCACGATCGATTGCTTCGTGCATTTCATCATCATCTAAAAATACATCAGCTAGTTTTTCACATATAGCGCGAATTTTAGGATTATTAGTTTCTTGTAGAGTAAATCGTCGATCATTGTGTCCGTGTTGTGAAGGATCAATAAACCCGCAATATACTTTATGCACCGGACTTTTATTGATTAAATCTGTGCAACTTTCTCCTGCGCGGTCATCCATGTGCTCGCAGCAAGGACTTAATGTAGTTAAAATGATACTACCTTCAGGAATTTCACCATATTTTTTATAATAAGCAACCATTGCAGCACGTTCTGCATGTATACGTGTGCCGTCCTCTGCAGGAATATTCAATCGAGCAACAATATGTTGATCAGGATCTAACACGGCAGCAGCAACCATACCAAAATATGCAGGTTCTTTCTTCTGCCCGCGTATTACCATATCTGCCAATTTCACAAGTATATGATCTAGTTTGTGGAGATTATGAATCTCCCAATCAGATTGCTTTTCGTTTATATGAAAAAATTCATTCAGTTTCATATTAGCGTCCTAGTTCGTATTCGCCTTTTAGGATATCTTTATGATAATGGTCAGCCAATCTCTTACAAATATCCATTCGAAATTTTTTGTGAAATATCTCATGTGGGTCGCCCATCGTTGGCTGCTTTTTAAAGAATTCTGCACATCCTGCGTTAACCATTGGCAACCATGTTTTCCAATCGTGCATGTCTTCGGTTTTGCTTTTAGCATGAGCTTTTTTGATTTTTTTAGCAATTGGCATGAAATATTTTTTATGAAAATCATCGTGATCGAGGATGTACCAAAAAACATTGTCTTTTAGTTCTTTTTCTTCTTCCTTGCCAAGGCCGGTAGGATCTTGATCCTTGTCTTGATTAACATTGTGTTCAATGTTTCCGAAAAATTCAAGTAGCTTCATGTCAGTTTAGAACCTCAAAATAGTATTGTGTATTTATATTGTTAAAAGTTTAACCTAATAGACTGCACAGTACCTTGTTGTATTGTAATTACAGCTCGAAGATAAGAATAAAGTCCGGTAAATTCTACGATATCTGTATGAGTAGGGCGACTAACTGCACCACTAAATCCACCACTGATTCCGGCCCCACCGGTGGTTTCTAATCCTACATAAGTTTTTAATGCATCGGGAATGTCAAACCAGTCAGAATCATTGCAAGGATGAGGTGAAATCGATCCTTGAATATTGCAAGTTCCTTTAAACGCTCCTGAAATAGCGTAAGTAACTGAATGTGTTCTAACACCTAGGCCATAATAGCCGGCGGCAGGAAGTTCTTTGCTGTTTAAACTTAATGGGTTAATGGGCATTTGCCCATTAACCATCTGAGGCATAGTAATGCTAGGTTGCGTGGTATGTGAATTTCTAGTTATCCACGGATTATAAAATTCAAATGTACTTGTTAAGTTGGGCATAATTCATCCTCGGGTACACTATTTATTTGTGTACCACGAAGAACAAATTCTTCAATTTTTTTAATATCAGAACCAAGAAATAATCCTATCATCATCAGCAATTTTTCATTTCTAACGTAGATGGAATATCCTTCGCTATATCTACTACTTTCTCTTAAATAGCGGCGAGTAAGTTCTGTCATGTGAATATCGTCGGCATAATTTTCTAACCAATTAAGGAAAGATGTTTTACGAGATTGCGGTATTCGATTCTTTAAAATTATTCGAAATTGAAGTCCGCCGTGCGGATATCGTCTTCTTAAGACAACATTTTTTTTGGTAAAAAGTTTATCTAAGTCGTCGTCATTTTCAGGTTCGTGGCAGTCAGTTACCCAATCTTGCATTGTGCGGTATATAAATTCGTGATCTGTGCGGTTTTCCGTATAGAACTTTATATACTGTCCTTCAACACGTTGTTTGAACTTTGTTTGATCAAGTTCGGAATATTTGTTCGAATATCTTCTCAGTTCATTGATTGAATTCTGACTAAAATCTTTATAACGCCATGTGTTAGTAATATTTTTCAGTGCTTTATCTAGATTATGGCGGTTTCGCGCAAGCACGTCGCCGCCATTAATCCGGACTTCGATTCGAAACGGATATTTTCCGTAGAATAGTTTACTGGTTTTATGAATTTTCATCGTCTACTGTTTCTGCGATTTTATCTGATGTAGTATCTAATACATTGATAAAATTAAACACGAACTGGTCCTCATTGGTATCGATCTCTACAATGCCACCATTAACCAGTCTTCCGAACAAGATTTCCTTGCTAAGTGGCTTCTTGATCTGATCATCAATAGTACGATGTAGCGGACGAGCACCCATCTTCTTATTAAATCCCTTTTTAATCAGCAATTCAACTGCATCTGGGGTGGGTTTAACAAAGATATTTTTTTCCTTGATCTGCGCATTAAGTTCATCGATGAACTTTTTAACAATGCGGATCATCACAGTGTGCTCTAGCTTACCGAATTGGATGATACCATCTAAACGATTACGGAATTCCGGCTTAAAGAACGCATTGACTGCTGCATTAATTTCGCCGTCGCGTTCTTGACTACCGAATCCTACGCCATTCTTTTCAGCATCGCTGGCACCAAGATTGGAAGTAAGGATAACAATGGCATTTCGAGCATCTGCCTTTTTACCATTAGATCCTGTAACAAAACCGTTGTCCATCAAACCTAGCAACACGTTACTTACACTAGGATGTGCCTTTTCAATTTCGTCCAAAAGCAACACGCAGTTTGGATGTTCCTGCAACTTAGTGATGAGCTGACCTGCATTTTCGTCAAAGCCGACATAACCCGGAGGTGACCCGAGGAATTTAGCAACACTATGCTGCTCCTGGAACTCACTCATATCAAAGCGCACAAGCTGTACACCTAGAGATTCTGCAAGTACCTTGGCAGTTTCAGTCTTACCACAACCTGTAGGACCAACAAAAAGGAAATTACCGATCGGCTTGTTAATGGATTTCAAACCCGCCTGTGCAATGAAGATCTTGTCTAGCAAAATTTCAATAGCAGTATCTTGACCAAATACCTTGCCGTTCATGTTTTTTTCGAGATCTCGAAGGTTTTGATTTTCCTTGGCAGCAACCTGCTCGACAGGAAGATTTGCAGCCTTTGCAACTTCGAACATGATTTCTTCGTGATCGACAACGCCGCCTTCTTCGTTGCGTACCTTGAATCGAGCACAAGCACAGTCGATTAGGTCGATGGCCTTATCTGGCAGGTGTTTGTCAGTAATATACTTTGTACTGTACTTGACAGCATCGGTGATTGCTTGATTCGTAATCTTAACACCGTGATGCTTTTCATAATACTTACGCAAGCCCTTGATGATTTCAATTGCCATCTCTTCGCTAGGTTCATTGACTACTACCCGCTGGAATCGTCGCATTAACGCACGATCCTTTTCGAAATGCTTACGGAATTCTTCCCAAGTAGTGCTTGCAATGACCTTTAAGGTACCTTTGGTTAACGCAGGCTTTAGCATGTTGCTCATATCGTTTGAACTGCTGCTGCTTACTGCGCCAGCACCACTCATCATGTGTGCTTCGTCGATGAATAAAATGCAGTTCTTACGCTTTTCTAGTGCGGTAATTACCATCTTAAGGCGTTCTTCGAAATCGCCACGATACTTAGAACCTGCAAGCATTCCGCTAATATCGAGGTTGTAAACAGTGTGGTCCTTGATATAATCGGGAACATCGCCTTCGACGATCTTACGGGCAAGACCTTCTGCAATTGCAGTCTTACCTACGCCTGGTTCACCGATCATCATGACGTTGCTCTTTTGGCGTCGGGCAAGAACAAGAAGAATATCGTCTATCTCTTTTTCACGACCGATTACTGGGTCGATTTTTTTCTGCTTAACTTTGTTGTTTAAATTGGTACAGAATTGTACAATAATCTTTTCTAGTTGAGCATTGCTGATTTCCTCAGCAGCTTCGGAAGTTTGCTCGGTTTCATTATTAATGAAGTCGACAAATTTGTCCTTATCAATGCCTGCAAGGCGCATAAAATGCAGTGCATGACTTTTCTTTTCAGAAAATAGAGCAACAAAACAGTCAGTGGGTTCGATAATAGTGCGGCCGCTAAACAATACTTGAGTAAATGCACGATTTAGCATTCGTTCAATGCTATTTGTCTTTCGTGGCTTTTCAGTAAGTTCAGCTACCTCAATGTCCTTGAGCTGGGTTTTGATGAAATTATCGAGATTGTTCTTAAGTTCAGGAACGTCAGTGCCAAAATCTACTAGAACTTTTTCAAAATCTTTATCAGAAATAATACTGAATAAGAAATGTTCTAGAGTAACATATTCGTGTTTATTCTTAATAGCAAGTTTGATTGCTCGTTCAAAAATTGATGCCAAATTCTTATTCGGTTCTAACATATTATTTCCTTTTAGATTTCTTTACGCTCATAGTCCATTTTAGTGGACTTACCCTATTTTTAAAAGTAATACCTTCTAGATGATCTAACTCATGCAAAAAGCATTTACATTCGTAACCTTCAAATGTACCCTCCATCGATTCGCCTTTTGAATTTTGCCAACGCGCTTTAATTGCTGTCGGTCGTTTTATTTTAACATAGATTCCTGGGAAACTCAAGCATCCTTCTTCTAGGTCTTCGATATTATCTGTATTTGCAATAACTTCTGGATTAAAAAATGCCATTCCGTTGTCGGGGTCTTCTCTACTACCCATAACAAATACCCTGGTCCTAATTCCTACTTGATTAGCTGCTAATCCAATACCTCCATGCGAATACATGGTATCTAGCATATCGTATTCTAATTTTTCTGGGTCATAAATTGGATTTTCAAAATCAAAAGCAGGCATTTGCTCTGATAAAATTGGGTTAGGAAATTTCACTATCATCATATATTTAATTTTCTCAAATTCTCTTTTTGCATATCTGAAAGTTCGGGGATTTTAATTTTAATTTTTAATAGCAATCGGCCTTTATTTCCGGTATGGAAATTAGGCATACCTCGTTCTGCTAATCCTAACATGGAATCATGCTGAATACCTGCAGGGATTGCAGTATCTAATTGTATATTATCTAAGTCGGTGACGGTGATATTTGTGCCTAGCATCGCATCTATGCAACTTATTTCTAAATTTTGAACAAGATCATCACCTGACCTTATAAATGTAGGATGATCTTGCACATGGATTGTTAATAAAATGTCACCGCGAGGCAACTCTTGGATGGAATCGTCGCCCATTCCTGATAATTTTAATGTAGTACCGTCGTGAATTCCTTTTGGGATTTTGATATTTACAGTTTGACTGCGACCACTAGGTAATGTAACTTCTGCAAGTAGTTCTTTTCCATAAAATACATCTTCTAATGTAATTGAAGTTGATAATCTCATGGATTGATTTACAGCTTGCCGTTGTCTAAATCCAAATATTTCTCCAAAAGGGCTTCCGTGACCAAAAATGCTTTCAAATCCTTGTCCCTCGAAACCAAAATCGAATCCTCTAGGACCTTGCCCATATTGAGGTGCAGGATTATCATAAGCAGCTCTTTTTTGTGCATCACTTAATGTTTCGTATGCTGTGCTGATTTCTTGAAATTTATTAATATCACCTCCTTTGTCGGGGTGATGTTGCATTGCAAGTTTTCGATATGCAGATTTAATCTCTTGTTCTGATGCTGTGCGTTCTACGCCCAGTATTTGATAATAGTCAGTCATTGATGAGGATCCAGTATAATTTCCTTATTATACTATTTCGTTATGCAGAAGTCAATAAATGAATTATTTTACGCTATCGAAAATAGATTTTTGCTTTTTATACCATTCGATCCACTTGGCATCTTTGTTCTGACATTCATAGTATAATCCATAATTATCTACTACAGTTCCGACTACATCACTTAATTTAGTGGTATCGGGCTGCTGTTTTAAATTTGGGCATGGTTGCATTAATTCTGGAATAGACTCGGGAAAATGTCGTTTAACAGGAATAACAGTTGCACACCCGGATAATAACATCAACATCAGTATTGTTAGAGATTTTTTCATTTTTGATCTCCTTGTGCCGGTGTTTGGGCTTTTGCAGCAGTATTTAATGGTGAAGTTGCTCCATGATTTAGTACAGTGACAACCATTGGATCTAGGGTGCAATCTTTATCAATTGGCACTAATTTCTCTACGACTTCGGTATGGACTGTGTTTGTATGATCTTTGATAGTTACAGTATCTTTTTGGATTGCAGTCGAAAGTTCGGTATTAAGTGTCTTACTTTGTTCTTCGGATTTTGCAACCGCCGCCTGCAGGTCTTTAACTTGGTCCTGGTACCACATATGTGTACCGTAAACACCTTCTAAATATACTGCAACGACTAAAATTGCAATCGAAGCTATCCTAACAGGAAGTGCGTAAATGCCTATTGTTGGTATATACCTAACAATATAACTAGCAGCTAACGCAACAACTCCTAAAAGTAAAATTCCATGAACAATAATAGCAATTAGCCCCATTGGTAATAAATGTAATAACCACATAGTACTTGCTCCTTTGTTCTAGGTATTTATAAATATCTATGAGTCGCGGAACTGGCATTCCCACTCATTCTAATACTGCAAAGGAGTATCAGCATGAATATTTATAGTAATCACAGACAAGTTTATGAAAAACACTATGGTCCTATTCCCGAAGGGAATGAAATTCATCACATAGATGGTAATAAATTAAATAACGACCCAAAAAATTTAATGTCAGTAACATTACAAGAACACTATGAGATACATTTTCGACAAGGCGATTATGGCGCCTGCAGATTAATTGCTTTTAGAATGAAAAATTTACTCTCTTCGACTGAAAAAAGTAAAATTGCAAAATTAAGTAATGCACGGAGAATAGATGCAGGTAAGCATAACTTTTTGAAGCAAAACATTTCTCAAGAAACTCTGAAAAGGCAAGAAGAATCTAGAAGAAAAAATATTGAATCAGGAACTCATAATTTCATAGGTGGTGAAATCCAGAGAACTTCAAATAGAAAACGTGTAGCCGATGGAACGCACCACTGGGTCGGCGGCAACTTACAAAAAGAAATGCTTGCTGATGGTCGCCATGCCTCTTGTCATATTTCGGTTTGCAAACATTGTGGTAAACAAAGTAACATTGGAAATATAACTAGATGGCATAACGACCATTGCAAGAAAAAATTATAATTCTTGTTTTCCTTGCTCGAGCAACGTGAGAGTATGTTCTCGGTCAATGAATTTGTATTCAGTCTTAACAGGCTCGAAAGGAGCAATGGCTTGAAATACATCGCTAATGTTCAATTCAGAGCAAGTGTAAACATCCATTTGCATTAATGCAGGTTCGCATTCATCCCAAACATGAACGCTTATATGGCTAGTCTCAATAATAGTCACGGCGGTCAGTCCGCGATTACCGACCATGTCAGAATATACAGCGTAGGGGCCCATTAAAATTTTCATGCCAATTTGATCCACTAGATTTTTCATCCAGTCTTGAATTGCTTCGGCGCATTGTGGTGGATTATTTAACTCTGCTCTGACGATAAGATGCTTGTGTTCAAGTACTTCTTTACCCATTTCATACCTTCCCTATTGATTAAATGGTGATATCCGCATGGATATAAATCGCCGCGGTTGTTTATTTATTTTAATGTGCGTAGTTTACCAGCGTTCCTTAGAAAGTATTATAGCACGACTGCCATTTCTGATCAAGAAATGATTTTCTATTTTATTAATGTCGTAATTGCCTAGATACTTGTTTAGATAGGTTACTTGACTGCGACTAGATTCGTCAAGCTGTAGGCCGCCTCGCAGCGCATTTTTAAGCACATTGTAATCCCCTATCGCGATTACTCTAGCAGACAACGATTCTGCAAAAGGTTTCCTAAATGTAACAATGCTATCTTCTACAGTGATATCGTCGATTGCACCCTGGTCAAAGAATTCAGAAATTTCTTCTGCCTCGGAAGCACCGACTCTAGATTCATATGCTTCTGGAGTTAATGGAATTATTTGCTGAGCGGTCTTTACATCGAAGGTGTGACCTTCGATATCTCTGTACCAGCGGAATTTCCATGAAGAACACCCGCATAGTTGACCGATACCATTTAGCAGATCTTTAATTTCTTCAGCAGCGTTTTCGGTTCTTTCGAGTTCGACAAATACGCTATAACTGCCATCCTTTTCTTCACCTGAGCTGGTATCAGCATCGAGAACAAATGAATAACCTTTTTCAATGAATTCCATTAGATCGATAGCAGGTTCTTTGCTGGCTGCACGAAATCTTAATACAAGTGTATCCTTATCTTCACCCATTTTACTTTGATATTGATCAATAGTAAACAGATGGTCGATCATGTCCTTTAGGTCATCTTTACGAAGACCTTCGACAAGTTTACATCCCTTGAGTTGGTGTTTGTGGTACTGGTTCATTGGGCATTGCTTCCTGTGCGGCCATATCTGGCGTCATTGTTTGGCTTGGATCGATATCAATATGATCTTTGACGTATTCGCTTTGTTGACGTTTTTGTCCTTGGAATATATCTTGCATTAATTTTTTAGGCATAGTGATTGATACAATCCAGATAGGTTGAGCATCAATCTTGCCCTTTTTTGTGCCAGGTCGATAATCTCCGGGTTTGTAGATTTTACGAGGAACTAATAAATCGCTTTCTTTATAGGAAACTTTGCACCCATAATCGAGAAGTCTTGCTCCTCCGATCGGATCTGGCATATTTTCGTAAGGCCACATAAATTTACATTCAACGGTATGTCGATGTACATTTGGTCCTTCGACTAATTCACCATCTTCCCAATTTTTAAAAACATACACATCGATATCATCTAGAACTCGTTCAAAATCCTTGAGAATTTTAAACGATTCGTTATCGGTAGTTAGGTTTTCAATGTTTTTAATCAAATCAATAATATCAAGCATATGGGTTCTCTCTTGGCAAGGTATTTATGCGATTCCGAATTTCGGCATTTGATTAGGATTTTAAAAAATATAGATAATTAAGTGTGCAGGTCATCTACTTTAGGAGATGCGATTTGTCTAAACCAAGAAGGCGTGAACGCAACACTGGTGCCAACAATGCTTATTCGCAGCGCGATGAGACACCAAACCTTATCGAATTCAATCATTATGTTAAAAAGAAGAAAGACGTTAATATTGTTCCTCGCAATCTAAGCCAGGAAACATATATTGAGGCTCTTCGAAACTCACGAAAATACATAGTCTTTGCCATCGGGCCAGCAGGTACCGGTAAGACTATGCTTGGAGTACAGCATGCCATCAAGCAATTCAAAGAGGGGGTGGTTGACAAAATAGTCATTACACGGCCGGCTGTATCTGTCGATGAAGAACATGGATTTCTACCAGGCACACTGGAACAGAAAATGGAACCATGGACTCGTCCAATATTTGATGTTTTCAAAGAATACTATCATCCACGAGAAATTACTTCCATGTTAGAAAATGGTCTTCTTGAAATTAGTCCTCTTGCTTATATGCGTGGGCGCACATTCAAGAACGCTTACATTGTAGCTGACGAAATGCAAAATGCAACACCAAGTCAGATGAAAATGTTACTAACACGTATCGGTGAAAACTCGAGAATGATTGTAACAGGAGATCTACAACAGGCAGATAGACCCGAAACAAACGGGTTATTAGACTTTGTGAGTCGTTTACGCACTCATTCAGGCCACAAGATGATCGATATCGTGCAATTTCAAGCAAAAGATATCGAACGTCACCCGGCGGTTAAGGAAATTTTATCAATCTATAAGGAGTTAGACGACTAAAATAGAAAAAGAAATTTAACCAAATGAAAACCGCGTAACCACCGACCTGCAAATCGAGTTACGCGGTTTTTTATTCTTTATTATTGTCGTTGCTAAATGCACCAATAATTGCAAAAATTAACATAACTGGCAAAATAATAAACCAGAAATAGATTATTACGGCTCCTACGATTAGGAAAGCTATAGTAGCAAGAAGCCATTCGGGCATTTCTCCCGAAGAATGTGTTTCTTCGTAATACTCGTCCTCTTCGTAGTACGAATTGTTAAGTGCGTTCCTTTGTTGAAGTTTAAACTGCTTTTCTTGAAGTCTAGCCTGCTTTGCTATATTTTTATTTCGTTCGCAGTTCCAACAAGTTCCCCAGAGATTAACTGCCTGGACACCACAGAGGCTACAAATTTCCATGTCGTTACTCCTTTGCTATTTGTTGTATAATAGCAAAATAGATGAGTACTGTCAACTACTGTAAACGAGCTAGCTTTACAAGAACAGCCGCAAGGTTAATCTCCGGATCGGCAATCAGTGTGTGATCTACAAGTCCTTGTTTAATGATCAACAACGCTTGATCTCTAGTTTCGTCATCTTTGCCAAAAAGATCTAAGTTATCGTACATCCACCGGTAGATATCTTCCATCTCTTCTGGACGAGCATTTGCACAAAGCAACTTTCTAGCCGCTTGTATTTTACCTGCCTTAAACAAATTTACCATATCAATTTTATAATCAGCAACTCCGGAATCATTGGAGTTAGCGATTACTAATTGACCATCTTGCGTATTTTGTTGAAGGAAATTAATGCATTTACGTAGGTCAGGGTATGTTGCTTTAACGTAAGTATCTAAGGTATCTAAATCAAATTCAACATTTTCTTCAGTAAGAATTGTCGCAACTCGTACTGTAAATTCAGTTTGATCAATGGATGTAAAGTGCATTTGCTGACAGCGACTATGAATTGCTGGCATAATCATATGCGGTGAATTACAAGTTAAAATAAATCGACTTGTATCTGCATATTCTTCCATAACTCCGCGCAGCACTGCCTGTGAACTCTTTGACAGATAGTCTGCTTCGTCTAGCAGCACAACTTTAAACGGACCAAATGGCATCATTTGTACGAATCTAACAATGGTATCTCTTAAAAAGTCAACGCCGTTGTCTCGAGAAGCGTTGATTTCTAAAATATCAAATTCTTCAACACCGATTTCGTGAAGCAACATTTTTGCCAGTGTAGTTTTACCAATACCTGGAGAACCACTTAGCATCAAGTGGGGAATAGATTTGTCCTTGATCCATGTAAGAATCTGTTTCTTTTGATTTTCGTCACGAAAGACGTAACCGTCTACTGTTTTTGGACGATATTGTTCAACCCATAGTTGCTTCATAGTATGCCTTTAATTACTTTCTAATGCTTCTTTTGCAATGTTAGCACAGGTATAGCCGCGGCCGTGACCGTTATTATGTCCAAATTCTTCAATTTTTTGTAAAGCATCTTTGTACTTTTTATTTTGTTCTCGAAGAATTCTTAGTTCACCTTCAAATCGTTCAACTTCGTGATTCATATAGTTTCCTTCTTTAACAATTCCATTGTACGATACTGCTCAACTAATCTATCGTAGTTGTCATAGTTTACTGCCGCAAGTTCGGGATATTTTGCTTCAAGCTGCCGATCAGTCATATCTAATCGCAGTCTCAGCCATCTATCTTCGTAGCTATGTGGATCTACGAACTCCTTAAAGGAAATGTAAGGCATAAGTTGCACTTTGTCATTACCTAAATTTAGCGATAAACGTTCGGTTGATTTAATCATTCTCCCGTCGCCTTCGCAACGTCCGCATGTAGTACGATATGTACTATACTCTCTCTTGTGATAGTCGGATAATTCTTCTTTTTCGAAGAATCCGTATCCTTTGCAGTGCTCGCAAAGAACAACTGTGTTAGATCGACTTAGACTACCAGTGATATATTGAGGAAGATCACTGATTTCAATGGGCATTTATTTTCCTTTGTTATACTCGGCTTCTACTACACGCTTGCGTAGATTACTGGATGAAAAACTGTGATCACGCCCGTTGTAAATCAATTCGATTCCTCTGGACTCGCATTCTACCTTTCCGGTAAACTCTCTGTCTTTGTATTCAGTTCCGAGTATTCTAACGTCGAGCGGTAGTATTAGAAGCAAGTCAATTAAGTCCTGCTCTGTTTGGTAAACAACAACTTCGTCAACATATCTTACAGCAGCCAATTGAATTTGGCGTTCTACGATACTTTGAACGGGAGAATTTTTGCTAGCTCTGTCAATGGTAGGATCTGTTTGTAATCCTGCAATCAAATAATCACAATGATTTTTTGCTTCGGCTAACATCGCAATATGACCTGCATGAAGTACATCAAATGCAGAAAATACTATACCTATCCTTTTATTATGATCCTTTAATTTTTTAACTTTATTGAAAATCATTTATAGATTACCTTAAGTTTACCTTCTTTAATTTTTTTATAAAAAATTGCCCGATGAGTAATACCTAATGCAATTAACGCATCTTTTACTGATGGATACTCAATTTCGTCTATTATAACAGGTTTATATTTTTTTGCAAGAGGTATTCCTCTTCTTTTTTCCATAGAAATTGCGTGTTTTTCTCGCCATTCTGGATTGTTTGACCGATCTACTAGAATATTTGATAATCTGATTTTTTCTTTAGTTTCTAGGGAATGCGTAAACCCGAGGTGTCCATTACTTTTTCCTTTTTTAGATTGACTAATAGTTTTTGCCCGAACTATTTTTTCCTCTTCAGTTTGAGAATCGTGCCATCTTTTTATACCTTCTTGTCTTTTTGAAATAATTTCTGATTTTTGAGGGTGCAATGTTGTAGTGTTGCCGCCGGTTCCGCCGTCTGCAATGTTATAACAATTATGTGATTTTCGATGCTGTGATATACATTGTTTTTCTAATAAATTTAATTCAGCCTTCGTACTTGCCTAGATGAGTATTTCTATTTTAAAGTTTTCTTGACCATATTTTTTAATTGCTTGTTTTAGTACAGTTCCTGATCCGTAGTAAGTTTCGACAAAAGATGAGCTTTCTTTTTTGCCAATATAGATTTTATTATTTAAAATATTTGTAGTTTTGTAGATATATCCGTACATATAAACTCCTTATATGTATTTATTACATTTACTACATTTGATATGTTAACTAAGAGTCAACAGATTTTTGCTGTTTTAAATGGGAATAATCTTTAGTTACAAATCTTAGGAATTTTGAATTATCGAGATATAATTTTTGTTCTTCCATGGGCAGCATCCAAAGAGAACTTTTTTCATGGTATTCATTAAAAGGACAAACCCATCTACCCTGCCTGTTGGGTTCTTCTTCATTAGGGATGTATATATGAAGAATCTTACATCTAGTACAAACGGACGGGCCTAGTCCCATTATTTGGTTTCTTCTTCGGCTTCTTCTACCAGTACTTCGATCCATGCCCGACAAGCACCAGTAAGCTGCTCTATTGCAATTTCTTTACCGAATGTTGCAATCATATCTTGTACAACATCTTTAGAAAAGCTCATACTTGATTCTGCCATTATAGGTCTCCTTCTTTGCGATTTTCACTATAGTGGGCATCAAAGCTACCACCAGGATAACGTGCTTCTAGCTTCTTGACATTCTCAGCGATAACATCGTTAGGATCAAGACCAAGTGCGTTACAAGCATTCATCCAATACCAAATAACATCACCGAGTTCGCGCTTCATGTGAAACCGTGCATCTTCGTTAAGCTGCTTACCTTGAAAGAAAATCTTCTTTACAATTTCATTGAACTCTCCGCCTTCGCTGGCAAGTCCTATACCTGCTGTAAGTAGCAACGGAATGTTGACATTACTGGTATTGTGGAGTTTCCGGACATGTTCTACAAATTCTACTGGATCCTTGCTTGTCTCTGAACAGACTGCTAGTACAAACTCTGCATACTTGTTTAAATCTATGTTACTCAAAATTTCCTCGCTTCATTAACAAAATCTTCTGGACGGTGTTGAACATTTGGAGTTGTATCAATACCATTATTAATCATCACTGCGTTGTCTGGCTTCTCGTTTTGCCAGCCAATGATGCTTTCGGCTTCGACCATACGAACGTCGATTACCTCACCGGTACCTTCGTCGACATTGACTCCCCGGGTCCATCTTCCATGTTCGACTAAAACCCAATCACCGACTTGATAATCGTCGACATTTTTATGTCCTTTTGCGTGAACTTTGGCCCATCGTGGATATATTCCTCTAGAAGTACCATTATCGTCGCGGATAATGATGCCACTAGCAGTTTTTTGATCTCCGAAATACATATCCGTAACTAGTACGCGATCGAGTACCGGAGTAAGTTTACCTTTTCTAATAACCATTAATTACTTCTTTTGATTATAGTGATCGTTGACAATATCTTCACGCTTGCGAATAATTTGACCACCCGGTCCTAATTCATCTCCGCGAGCATTCATTCTAACGTTGCCTACTGCTGGCATAGTTTCATTACGAGCAGCCAATGATTCTAGATCAACTTGCTTGCCCTGCATTGTTCGATATACTTTACGTGCCATATTATTTTCCTATCTTAAAAATTCAGTGATATCTAATTTGTATTTTAGACTATCGATCCTGTGTACTCCTAACAAGTATAAACAATAACTTGCAACAGCACTTCCTCTGCCTACTCCCCATATGACGTTGTTTGATCGCATGGTGTCGACCAAGTATTTAAGGTATTTTAAGACCTCGATCATATTATGTTGATGAAAAAGAAACAATTCTTCGCCTACTCTTACGAATTCTTCTTCAGTAGTGCATTGGTTTAGAATGTATTCCTCGATGGCCATGTTTTTATATTCATCGGGCATAAACCATTGTTTCTGATTATGTTCATCAAATTCTTCTTGAGTTTGAAATTTAGTTTCGAACTTTTTAAGATTAGGAATGGAATCTGCGTTCGTAGTACGTGCAAGATTAAATTGGTCAATTAATGATTGATTTTGGATGTTTACAGACGATAAATCGGCGATTTTTCCAGAATAAAGACCTTGAAAAATGTCGTTTTCGTCTAAAATGATTTCACCGAACTTGGAAGTATTCATATATGTATTATAGCAAAATTTAAAGGAAAAATCAACCTACATTTATGAGATCGTCTAAATCTTTGTTATGTTTTTGCATTAATTTCTTTGAAGCTTCTTGCTGACGACGAAGTGTTTCTTCACGGACTGCTTCGATTACTACCGCAATTTGTCTGGCAGCATCACCGTAGCCCATTCGAAGAGCAATATTGTACTTTTTATTGAGTTCACTCATTCGTGACTCAATTTCTGTGTCCTTTAATAAAGTAAGGTCTTCTAATAGTGGATTAAACATTATGGCCAATGCTGCCCTACAGTATTAACTTTAGCCCAAATATCTGCATTATCTCCAACATAATTGTTGTAACAAAAATACACAGCACTGGTAGTTACGCAGCACATTCCTTTTACATCGCCGACTGTTCCGGTTGATGCAGCTGGCGGGTTAGATCGAACAACAAATGTTCCAGAAGTTATTGCACTAATAGAATTGGTAATGGTTGTATTGTACCATAATGAAACAATAGGCGAAACAATGTCTGGATTATAATTTGACAGTGAGTTTACAACAATAGTGGTAACTGTTGATGCAACTATTGCAGCAAAATTATCACCAATAACAGTAGCATCGTTGATTTGTGTTACTAGGCCACCATATTGAGTCTGTAGATTAGTAATTTCGTTCGCCGCAGTGTCTAATGCCTGTTGAATGTTAATAGAATTATTGCGAAATCCCTGAGTGTCATTGTCTACGCCTGGCACAGGGAACGTAGTATCGATTAAATTACTGTAGTTGGTAACGGTTGATGTCATAATATTATTTACCTTGTTAAATGACCAGAGAATTAAATTTGTGTTCTACCATTAATAGTATACCAATGACTACCATCATAGTAACAAGGCTGTCCTCCTCCTGGCGCGTTGGAAACAAATACCAATGCGCCAGCTAAGGCAGGCGAAATAGAATGTACTGTAGAAGTTGTATATGATGGTAAAATATATGGAACTGAAATAGTCCCATCGCCTGTAATGGCAATTCCTGAACCGATCTTAACAACACCTGTTGAAGTACTAGTAGCAGTAGATATTTCTACCGAATTTTCTTGTAATGCGGTAATTTCTGAGGCAGCAGTATCTAAAGCAATATTGATATAGCTAAAATTATCTCTAAATCCCTGACTAGGATTGTCTTGTCCTTGTACTGGAAAATTTGCATCGATATTTGATGTATTAATATTACTGGCCATATTTTAAATCTACCTTTATCTAATATTTATTGTCGTATTGTTGGGTAAAGTAGCCAATTTGTTTGCCCAGTCTCTTGAGTGGTTTCTACGATTACGCGATCAGTATCGAAATCTAGTTGTTTAAAATCAAACCCACTATTTGCAATTCTCGATAAGAATTTAGCAGAATTTCCCGGAGTCACATAACATATTGGAACAGCTTTAATAAATCCTAACGGAACCCCATTAGATTGCAGTGTTGTCATGTATCGTGGCTGATAATCTTCGTCTACCGAAATAGTCATTCCGGGACTGAGTTGTATTGATTCGAGTTGTGCCTGCATATTTCCCAATGATACAGCATATGAAGGACTATAGTTTCCTATCATTTGATCGTCAATCATTGATACATAAATTAATTCATAGACTGGATTATTATTACTATCTGTTGCTAAAATACTGCCGACATCGCCGAAATAAAATCGTTTACGATGGAACACCGAAGTCAGTGCTTCTGCATAAGTGTCTAACGACTCAATTTCTATACCTGTCTCGATCAGCATTCTAATATCGGTCTGAGTGCCGAATTCTGGATCATTTGGTCGATAAAGTAGGCTAGGATCGAATATTGTCGGATTTGTGATAAAGGCATTGTATGATGTTCTGTTATCGAGAGACATAAACGGTTTGACAAACATTCTTGTATATGCCGAACTAGGTTGAGCACCGATAGTGATATAGAATTGTTGTGCTACTGAATCTAATCGATAAACATCGTTGACACTGACAGTGAAATACCAGTTTTTATCAATCGTTGTAGAATTTTGGTCTAACGTTAAATCTCCCATATCGAAGGTAGTTTCTGAATTATATTGAATTTTACCTTGGATTGTGCCGTCAGAATTTAATGATAATCCTGCTGGCAATTCGCCTGCCGCTAATGAATATTCTAAATTAAAATTGGTGTTGACATTTTTTGCTACAACAGCAAGTTCCGATATCTGGCCAGGTATCAACGTTCCAAGTGACGCGGTACTGACAAATTCAATATAACTGTGTATATCACCGTTAATGGTTAACAGGAATATTTGGCTAGATCTTACAGTATTGCCTGTTTGTAAATCAGTCTTAATAAGACTTACAGTGAATCTGTAAGTTTGACTGTACGCAGGCTGATATGGTATGTTTCCGTGCAATTCTCCCGATGCTGGATCTAAACTAAATCCGGTCGGATGCATACTAGGAGTACCTGCATAAAATCCTATAGAATTGGGCATATTACCGTCATTGGTAATTGTATTAGTTACTAATGGTCGGTCTAAATTTACATACCCCGAAGTGTCACTAGTTTTGAACACATTTGTAATAGTATAAGTAGTCGAATCATACCCGGGAATGTATTCGTTAAGTTGAATTTGCATTCCTACTACTGGAAATAATGTTGCGTCTTTAAAATATAGCTGGTTGTTCCCTGCTAGATTTTGAGTGGGATGCCCTAAGAAATTTAATTGACTATCGGAAATTAACTTTATATCGGGATTTACTGTGATTGACCAATCCCATACGACAGGACCTACAAATGGATACGGATCATAATCATACAGTGTTATCACTTGTGTAGTTGCGGCTCTTATAACCCCAAGGTTAGCAATATTGGGTAATAGATTTCCTAGATTACTTTGCCAAATTGGTGCCAGAAGATAACTGGAACTGGCATCGATTGTGGTAGAATCTACATCCATAAATGTATTGTCTGCCCGCATACTATTAGGATCGGCAACTTCAATGCTGAATAGACGCTTTGCACTATCGTAACCGTCAGTAACTGTTACTACAAACTGATATATTTTATTAATTGATTCGGGTTTAACTAGCTGAACTACATTATCTACAACAACACTATGATCATACGGATATGCATCATACATTTCGTCGTCGTATCCACCTGATTGACTGACTAAATTATCTAATGTTAAATTGTCTTTGACATATCCGTAGATTCTTCCGTTTTCAGTTAACATCAATCCGGGCGGCAATTGTCCTTGATTATCGGCTATATAATATTTTAAACTATTTCCTGAGGCAATAACATCAGTTTGTGCTCTTAGAGTAATATCAACATATTCTAAATTAAATGTAAAATTTTCACCGTTAGGGCCAACAGGAAGAGGTCCTTGGACAGTTGCCCATACTGGCACAGACGGTCCTATAACATCTAACCCAAAAGTTCGATCATTGATTCCTTTTGAATTTTCTGCTCTTATAACAAACGTTGATGATACCTCTGCAGGTACAGATACTGGTGTTCCGATGATTACACCGTTAGAGGTATTCAATCGAAGACCTGTCGGTAAATTGCCTGCAATCAATGAATATGTGAGATTAGTTCCGGTTGCTATTAACGGAATTGAAGTAGTAACTCTTTCCGTTAATGTTCCTAGGAATCCTGCTGGTGTTCCCCAAATAGGAGCGGTCATCTTATTTGTTGCCCTTCAATATTTCAACTTCTGCTTTTAGCTCTTTGATTGCTTGAATTAGAAGCGGAACAATTCGATCATATTTAACTGCAAGATAACCATCTTCTCTTTCGGCAACTGCTTCGGGCAATACTTCTTGAATTTCTTGAGCAATGACTCCGACATCGTGCTTCCGAACAAAATAACCATCTTCTTCACCCTGATCTTTGAGGAAATCTGCAGTCCAATTGAAGGTCACTCCATTAATCTTGTCAATCGAATCAAGTGCATTTGGAATCGGTTGTACATTTTCTTTCAACCTAGCATCTGAGGAATAATAAGCAGTGACGTTGCCGGTTGCGCGAATTTCACCACTTGTACCTGATGCCGCAGTGCCTACTCCCAAAGATGATACCTGCGTTGACGCATTTGGTACTGATGTTAGGTAGCTAGCGGCGGCAACACCGCCTAGATACTGTGCATTTACTGCGGTACCTGCAACAATGTTCCATGTGCCGGTGGCATTTGCACCACCGGTGCTAGGTGCACCGACTGTGTTGTACGAGATAGTTACAGCACCACTTCCATTGAATGTAGCACCGCTTGCTGAACCTGATCCGCTATTATTAATTGTTAGCGAGTTGGGTACTGAACCTGCAGATGCTGCAATGTTTGCAGTTCCTGCAACAATGTTCCATGTACCTGTGGCATTTACACCAGTTGTGCTGGGAGCACCGACTGTGTTGTACGAGATAGTTACAGCGCCGCTGCCATTAAATGTACTGCCACTTGCTGAACCCGAACCACCATTGTTGATTGTCAATGAATTAGTAACATTAACAGCAGTTGTTGCATTACCCACGGTTAATGATGCAGCAGTACCGGTAAGACCAGTACCGGCCCCACTAAACGACGAAGCAGTAATAGCACCACCGGCGTATACTACTCCTCCTACTCCTATACCTCCGGCAACTACTAATGCACCAGTATTAGTTGATGTTGACGACGCAGTACTTTGAATTGCTAAGGTTCCGCGATCTGTTTCTGTTGAAGTAATTGTTAATGAAGTAGCACTTATTATACCATTAACATTTAAATTTCCACCAATGCCGACCCCACCGGCAACTATTAATGCTCCTGAATTTGTTGATGTTGATGCAGTAATTGACGTAATGGTAACCGTGTTAGTGAATGTAGTTGCACTAGTTACAGTGCCACCATTAAATGATCCGCCTCCAGTTCCGGCAGTTGCAGTTGTAATTTCTTTAGTTATTGGATTATAGTAAAGACTCCATGTAGTACCGCTAGTTGAAGCATCAGTTCTAATTGGAGAAACATAAAAACTACTTGTTGTAGCGCCATTTAATGTATTGCCGCTGGCATTTAATATAATAGAATTAGCTGGTTGATTAGTACTACCTGCGACCAGACCGATTGCAATAGCGTTAGCGCCTTGATTAGTACTACCTGCTCCTTGACCGATTGCAATAGCATTGCCGCTTTGACTAATCCTGCCTGCTGAAGATCCTATAGCAATAGCAAACATGTTTTGATTACTATAACCTGCGTTATCACCGATTGCAATTGATTCTGCCGATTGAGAAGTATAACCTGCGGCCAGACCGATTGCAACAGCATTAGATCCTTGATTAGTACTACCTGCTGTTTGACCGACGGCGACTGCACTTGTACCCTGATTAAGATTACCTGCGGTATCGCCGATTGCAATCGCTTCTGCTAGTTGAGAAACTTGGCCTGCTGAAAATCCTATAGCAACAGTATTGGACCCTTGAGAAGTCTGACCGGCAGTATCGCCGAGTGCAACTGCTGACATGCCTTGCCCCGTCTGTCCTGCTTGAACACCAATAGCAATTGCAACGCTGCTCTGTGTAGAATTTCCTGCAAAATACCCAAGGGCAACTGCATAATTTCCTTGTCCTGTTTGACCTGCATTTTGTCCAAGTGCAACATTGATGCTGCTAATATTAACTTGAGTAGCAGTAATACTGGCACCAACAACTAGTCCACCACCGATATTCAATGTACCGCCAATTCCTACACCTCCGTTAACTACTAAAACTCCGGTGTTAGTTGAAGTTGAAACGCTGTTAACTGGGTTAACTATCATTGCAACAGATGCAGTAGTAACTTGTGTTAGAGTAGATTGTGCGCTAGTTGCAGCAACGACAAATTTAATATTTGATCCGGTAGTTTCTGTGGCCAGTACTAAATTACCTTGTTTTGCAGTAGCACCCGAACCTACTAATACATATCCGTCATTGATTCCTACCGCAGTTCCTAAACTATATGGTTGAGTACCATCCCAGTGGCTGCCAGTGATACCCATATCAATAAAACTATTGTTAGTGCCAACATTATCAGCTGATGCAATAATGTCTGTACTATTTTTAGATCCTACATTGAAATTTTGTACATTAATTTCCATGTAACCATTGTAGTTGCCAGTGGCCTGGATCATAGTCTGAGGAAAAGTACTTCCTCCGACTACTCCTGCATATAAAGCACCGTTGCCGGTAACATCTCCGTAGAATGTACCGCTGTTTGCACTAAGATTAGTTACATTAACGGTGACATTGGATCCTGTAATAGAGCCACTAACTGCTAAATTACCATAAATATTGGTATTACCAACAACATTTAAGCCTGCACCAATTCCTGCACCACCTGCTACTACTAATGCTCCGTTAGTAGAGGTAGTAGATGAAGTTACATTGGTAATAGTAAAGATACCGCTATATGATCCTCCGATTCCGCCTAATCCTAATGAACTAGTAGATACCCAAGTGGCTGTAGTACCATTACTGTGTAATACAGTGCCGGCTGATCCTATGCCTATAAACGCAGTAGTATTAGGTCCTGTTTGATAAGGAATTGATCCAGTAGATCCACCAATTAAATTTTGTGTAGAAGTGGTAATACCGGCAACTATACCACTAATATTACCAGTGACATTTAAATTGCCGCCGACATACAAAGAACCACCAATACCGACTCCGCCTTGAACAACTAGCGCCCCGGAGTTAGTGTTAACGGCAGTTGTAGTATTATTGATTACAAAAGTCGAAGTTGTGCCAGTCGATATATTATTAGTAATAGTAATACTACCGGAGGTAGTAACTATTGCAATACCTGATCCTGCAATTAATGATGCTTGAGTTACAGTAAACCCTGATGAATCAGTTACTAATAATTTATTTGGAGATAGTGACGACGGAGTGTCTGCTAAATCGCCAGCAAAGGTAAGATTTCCAGAGCTACCAATTGCATTAAATAGGTTGGAAAAGTTTTGATTAGTTTTATCGAATGCTTCTCGAATACTATCGCCAGTCCCGTCATTAGGTTGTCCGCCGATATTAATAGTTAATTTACCTATAGCCATGGTATCTCCTGCGTAAATGTTCGCTTTTTAATATTTACCTAGAATTTTTGTAATTCTAGTGTAGCTATTAAGGAGATACAATAACCTTAGAAAATTAACTCAGTAGTTGAATTATTTCTTCTTTGATATCTTCAGAAGGGATAATATCTAAGACACGGTTTCGGTGTTGATCAATAAGCAATGATCTTGCACGATCCTTTGGCATTCCTCTGGTCTGTAGATAATATATCTTATCCGGATCAAGAAATTCTGTATCCGACCTGCTACTAATTTTTGAAGTGTAGGTATCATTGAAGACTTGGGGAACGCTTTGACATCTTCCATTTGGACCTGTAATCAAATTACTTGCATCGACTCCGACTTGGGTGAATTCGGTGTCCTCTTCAACCTGTACCCAGCTTTGAAATACAGTCTGGCTATTAGTCCCAGCTTCGAAAACAAAAAACTGATTGCTAATGCTGGCAGATCCGAGATGTTCAATCTTAGTAATCAATTCAGAATCACCACTAGCATCATTACACATATATCCATATCCATTAAAATTGGCAAAATTTTCTAATTTAATTTGGACGATATGTTTGTTTAGCTTTCCGCCTTTGGCAAACAATCCCATATTAATTTGGCCACGATCTCTAACATGGATATCATATATAAAAACTTGCTGCATGTTATCCGCAGCCTCATTGATAATTGTTAGATCTAATGAAGAATTCTCACAGACATCGATTCGAATATGTTTTGCTAGCATTTCTTTTTCAGTAGGAGTTTGCCTTAATACCATTCGATCGGCTTGATTCCTTGAAAGTTCAACAACACTTGCATCGATTACTTTAAATTCTTTGTCAAAATATTGATCTGGTGTAAATGCCCAATCTGGATCGCCTTTTTGTGCTTTAAAACTCTGAATACCCATCTTCAACGATCCTTTTATAAAGTTCTGTCTGTCCCGACAGCTGAATTTCTCCTTCTGCCATTATATGAACATTTGTCGGTTGAATAATATCTAAAAATTTACGATTTCTTGTAATAACTAAACAAGCACGACTTTTATCTTTTAGAAATTCTTTTAGAATAACGCCAACGAGATTACATTCTTCATCAGTTAATTCCTCGTCAATTTCATCTAGAATGACTAAGCGCGGATTCGACATTAGCATAAAAATCAGTTCATTAATTTTAGCCTCTGCAGGAGTCATCATGTCTGTGAAAGTCTCGCCATGATTATTACCTAGACCCAACAGCTCACTACATGCATCAAATTTAAGACGCATGTCATCTATTTCGGATTTCTTAAGATTATAACATTCTTTAAGTAATTCCCAATTTCTAATATCTCCAAATTCGGGCGGATGTTGAAAACTGAGATAGATACCGTTTTTAGATCGTTCGTCTGCAGGAATATCGTTTATAACATCTTCGTTGTATGTTACTACTCCACTGCTAATTTCTAAATCGGAATGACCCATTATTGTATGGGCTAACGCAGACTTGCCGCTATTTTTTGGCCCCATTACTGCATGAATCTCGCCGGGCAATATTGTTAAATCTATATCAACGAGTAACGGTCCGCTGCTAATAGCCTGAACCGATACATTATCGAGAGTAAGCATGTTTTACCTATCTGTTGTTGCTATACGCTGTTGAATTACTGACCAATTGATAATTTTCCATGTATTTGCCAAGTATTTCTTTTTATCTGCTTGATAATCTAATGCCCAAGCGTGTTCCCACCAGTCTATTAGTAAAACAATATCTGAGCGTATTTTGTGATTTTTAATAGTTTTTATCTGTCCGTTTTTAGCTAGATATACCCAACCTGATCCTTGTATTCCCATAGCGACTTCTTCAAAACTTACTTTGAAATCGTTAAATGTATCATGATGCTTGTTGATAAATTCTAATATCTCTCCGGCAGGTTTACTACTACTCGGAGATTGAAATTGTTCAAAATAAATCTTATGAAGAAATGCCCCAGCTTCGTTGAAGTCAGGATCACCTTCTCCTGAATTAAACTTATCAACATATGCTTTATAAAGTTTCCCATAATGATAGTTGATGGTATCTTCAGACATGATAGGATCGAGATCACTGCGAGCATATGGTAATTTTAACTGCACTAAGTGATCATCTTCTGAAGGTGTCTTCCCTTCATTTAAAATGAATTCTTTGACAAAATTATATTTCATAATCATATTTATAGGATTAAATAAAGCCGAGCTTTAATAAGAAAGGAGAAAATTATGTTAGGATTCTTTAAGAAGCTTTTAGGTATTACAACTACAGTTGAAGCTGCGGTAGTAGAACTAGAAAAGAAAGTCGAAATTGTAATCAAAGAAGAGGCACCGAAGGTCGAAGCTGCTGTTGTAGCTGAAGTTAAGAAGGTTGCTCCGAAAGTCAAGGCTGCTGCTAAGAAAGTAGAAGCTGCTGTTGAAGCAGAAGTTGAAGCAGTTGTTAAGAAGGCTCGCGCACCACGCAAGCCGAAGGCACCTAAGTAATGGACTTGGCTAGTGCAAAACTGGCCAAGTTCTTACCTTTTGATTCGCACATTATATCAAAATCATTATTAAAACTTAGAGCCCACTCATTTACAGATTTATTCCAGTAAAAATCAGAATGGGCTCTAAGTTTGCCCTTTTTGTATCCAGTCTCTAGCAATGCGTTAAGATCGGGTCGAGTGTCCCCGCAGTGTCCAACGAGCAAGTCTTCGCGTGAAACTGAGAAATGACAAGCAGGACGGAGACCGCGCCAACTATCAATAACCCTTTTAACGCGGTCATCAGTATTTTCAATGTATTCTCCTGTCTTGATCCAATGATGATGAATATCTAAAACTAGCGCACAATCGTTAACTAGTTCTATACTATCCTCAATACCCCAGGTCATTTCGTCGTTTTCGATAGTAAGAGTATTACGAGCCTCGGGTGTCATACGAGCCAATGCTCGACGAATGCCTGCAGGACCTTGTCGACCTGCAATATGTACATTGATCTTAAAGTCCTGGAAGGTCTTACCATAGCCCATCCAGCGAGCCATGTCTACATGGTATTCAAATTCTGCAATACTACGATCTACAATATCAGCATTATCAGAGGCTAACACTGTAAATTGGCCAGGATGCATAGAAAGGCGTACACCACTATCACGAGCAATATCACCAACCGCAGAGAAATGCTTTTCACAGTAGTTGCGTACATCAGGACGCAACCAGAAATAGCCCCAAGTAGACTCAGTATAAACAGGAAGAATGTCACTGCTAATGCGCACCATGCGGAGATTATCATCTAAGGTGCCTACTCGTTTGACTAGCTTGCGAATAGATTCGATGTTTTGTTCCATCAAATCCCAAAGTTTTTGTTCTGCAACATCACGCTTTTGTCGATTAAGCCAGGCCACAGTAGTGCCGCCTGTGTTGTATTTCTTACAATCGTCAGTGGGTTTGATACCATCAACCTGATCAGGTCGATCAATCCACTTGCAGCAAAAACCCACACGTTTAATAGTCATAATTAATCCTTTTACAAGCAAACACATAAATATATTATACAGAATTATCTAAGGAAAGTCAACGTGGCAAATACCAAGCATCAAAATAAAAGAAAATTCCACACCGTTTATCAAACTACCAATTTAATGAACAATAAATTTTACATAGGTGCTCATTCTACAGATAATCTAAATGATGATTATTGTGGTTCAGGAACTAACATAAATCGTGCAATAGAAAAATATGGAAGAGAATTTTTTAAAAAAGAGGTATTATACATTTTTGAAACTCCGGAAGAAATGTTTGCTAAAGAAAAGGAAATAGTAACTCTTGATTTTTTAAAAAGATCAGATGTTTATAATATAGTAGGAGGTGGCTATGGTGGTTATAATAAAGGGAGTACCGGATTGAAACATTTACATCATTCGGAAACAAATGAACGATGCGCTGTTCATCCTAATGCGGTAGAAAAAATGTTAAAAGAAGGATGGATAATAGGTAGGAATATGTCTTCTACAACAGATACCATTTGGGTTTATAGAGGTACCGAAAAGAAAATGATATCTCCAAATAAGTTGTCTGCTTATATTAATGAAGGCTGGAAAAAAGGACTTCCTAGATCTCCAACTCAAGGAAAAGTTTGGATTTATCAGGCCGAAATGGATGAATATAGTTTGTGCGAGATTGGCGAGTTAACAGCAAAATTATCAAATGGTTGGATTAAAAAGAAATGGGCACCTGTTAAAAAAGGTGCAACATGGATAAACAACGGTACCGAGAATCTTCGAATATCCCGAGAAAATTTAGAAGACTACATATCTAAAGGATGGATTAAAGGTATGATTACGTCCAGATGGTCTTAGTCATATCTTTTTAAGAATCCTAAAGAGTTTATAATATGTGTTTTCGGCTTGTTGTAGCGCCCAGTTTAGCTTCTTGGCAGGCATTGTGTCAACTACTTCGTTGATGTCTCTAGCCAAATCCTCATGTGAATACATTCTCATGAAGATATTTCTATTGCCATCAGTTAACTTAGGCAGGATAAACTTAATTCGTTCACGCTTCTGTTTCGGCGTCATCGACTTTCCTTAATGTCCAAGAGCCATCACTATTGTCGATCCATTCAAGAGTATCTCCCTCTTGCCAGCCTACACTTTCGAGTAACCCATCAGGGAACGGGAGGATAGCACCCTCTTCGTCTTCAATAACTGTTACAGTCCATGTAGAAGTGTTTGTCATGCTGCAATTATAACAGCAAATGCATTTTAGTCAAATAGTTTTGTTCGTAGTGAATCAAAACTCATCGTCAAATAATGATGTGCAATATTGTCATCATTGCCATAGGAAAGTTTAAAATTGTGGGTTTCCACACTACACCATAATTCATTTAGAAATTGTACTTCAGGATCTTTTGTGCCTGGACCCAGAGCCTCCACAGTCAATACAAATCTTTGTATATCACATATTGTTCTAATTATGCTAGTCATTCCAGAATCTGATGCAGGCTGTCTTATAACCAGATTGATTTTTTTATTTTTATAATCAGCTTCATAGCTCACAACATTTTGTGTAACGATATATTCTGGGTCAATGTTTCTATCTAATAATATTCTGAATCTATATTTCAACATCGGCATCATAATTCCACTCATAAGTTTTCCTTTATATAAATCTTGCCACAGTAATTACACCGTAACGATACATTTCTGTGATGCAACCAATTCTTTGAGTAACATTATTTACCAGTGAAATCATTTTAGGACTATTGCCACAAATGATTGTTAGTGGAAAACTGTTTTGATTCATCAAAACAAAGTCTTCCACTAAACAGTCAACATCTTGGTGTTTTACACCGTGCAGATCGAGAATCATTTTCAGTCCTGGCTGAATGGATTCGATCTGGGCTCAATTGAAATTATAATTCTTTTACGGTTGATGTTATCGCCGGTTGAAAGAATGGTAAAATCGTGTGCATAGTCTGGATCATATCCCATTTGTTTGAGTGATTGATCTAGACAGTTTTTTAGTTTAGAGGATGATCCTGATGTTGAAAAATTCACCCCAGCAAATCCTCATTCCATTCACGATGCCCTTCACGGAAAGCCATGTTGCTCTGTGTCTCTCTCACCTCAACTCTCCAACACCAAAGACGTTCTGCTTCACCTTGACCCCAATGATCAGGAATGTAAACACCGTTAACAAACCGATAGATCATGTCAGCAAGTGCTTCGCAGCCTGTTGCCGGAATAATTGTTAATTTAGCCAATTTACGTCGCTCCATTTCCTTATAGAACTCCAGTTCAGGATCATCTTCTGCAACAAGTGTGGTGTGATCAAACTGGTCTTCAAGGATCTTTTTAAGATCCTTTAATCCACCATAATCTGCTGCCCAATTTCGAGCATCAAGGCTATTGGTACCAAAATAAAACTTCATTGAAAAGCTGTATCCATGATTCAGATTACAATGACTGTCTGCCTTCCATTGTCGATATGCACATGGAAAAGCATCAATATATTCTTTTGTGCTTGTATATTTGTAAACTATGGGTTCCATTGTTTTTATCTTTCTTATTATCAATGGTGGCAGAATTTTTTAATCGGGATGAACGCCTAGTCCGATTTGTGCATTATAGCACCTTTATTTAACTATTGCTAGACTTTTTAACAATATTTAGATCCTCGCGAACATCAACAATTTCTTCTTTGATGTCATCTAACAGACCAAATGTAGTTTCGTATAGTTTAATCATTTCGTTCATGGTTTTTATTACCCAGATCCACCATACTATGGAGGTTAGAATAAAAACAGTCCATCCGGTATAAAGAATAAAGGGAACCGCGGTATGATCTACGGTATAAAGTGAAATTACTGAAATAAAAAATAGTATAGGGCTGATTCTTCCAAACCATGCCCACATTTTAGTTTGTTTTGAAATTCGATCTAATGCCTGAGTTATTTCCATGATGAAGTCTCCGTGTTGTGCCTAAAAGGATCTGGTCCCATATTAGTAATTATCACAACACGGAGACTTATTAAATCATGCTACTTCGGGTTGTGGTCGCTTATTTACTACAACATCAGCAAGACCCCATTCGACTGCTTCGTGTGCAGACAAGAAGGTGTCGAACTTCATTGCTTCAAACATTTCTTCGTAGGTCTTGCCTGCGGTATTATGACGCACATAGAGCTCTGTTAGTCGCTGATTAATTCGCTGACTTTCTTCGTATGAGCGCCTTGCATCCTCAAACTGAAGTTCCTGTACATGAACACTGCCGCTTGTACCTGGAGTTCCTGAACTAACGCGGTGAATCATAGTGCGCGATTCGGGAAGTACAAACCGCTTGCCTGCTGCACCGGCCTGTGCAAGGAATGAACCCATTGAACATGCCTGACCCATAACATAAGTTGCAACGTCAGGGCCGATGAACTGCATAGTATCATAAATGCTTAGACCTGCTGTAACAAGGCCGCCCGGACTGTTGATATACAGATTAATGTCCTTTGAGCTGTCCTCGCTTTCAAGATGCAGCATCTGCGCTACAATTACATTGGCAGAATGATCGTCGACGGGTCCATTAAGAAACACAATGCGTTCCTTGAGCAATCGACTATAAATGTCGTAAGCTCGTTCACCCGAACTGGACTTTTCGACTACCATTGGGATTAAATTATTCATATTCATTCCTTATACTAAGTGTGCTAACATTCGATATTGATCCCACGCTTTCTTGACTGCGGGATTAGAGTCTTTGACGTCTTCGGTAAGAATTAGATCATACCAATATTGTTCCATGCGCCGAGGATGCGCACCAAATTTACGAGGCTGGTGTAATTTACCAGTGTCGTAAATTTCTTTGCTTAGATCACGCATTCGTTCTTCATCCTCGTCCTTTAAACGAGCCCATTCTGGATGGCTAAAAGAATAAGGATCGTCGTGGTATCCATGCCAAATGTTGGACCACTGATCATCGTCGAACGGATCGAAATCCGTTCGAGCAACAATGACCATCACATCATTGATGTCAACTCGGCCTTCAAAAATATCAAGCAAGCAACGGCTATATGAAGTTCCTATTTTCATTTCCACACCTTTAAGATCATAACTTCTGCATTAATACGTCCGTTGAGAACGGTCTCTGTAGTTTTAATTCCTTCAAACCAAGTTTGCATACGTTTCTGCGTACCGATGGCTTTAAATTCTTTAAGCTGTAGTTCGGGTTTGCGCAGAGTTTTCTGAATGCTTCTCTTTGTATCAAAACCTATAATAGATGTTCCTTTGACACCGAGTACCTGTGATGTTGCATCTGCAACATAAAATCCTAGCTTGCGAGTTTTTGTGTTAAACACTACTACAGCAACCGCACCTACTAACTGCGATGCAGGCACACTAGCAATGTTATATCGGTCGTCAGTTGCCTTGAATTTGATTTTTTTAACTTGATCTTCTGCGGGTTTTGCCTTCTTGGCGCGAGGAGCGCGGGCAATCTTAGCTTCGCCAGCAATTTGATCACATGCATTCACAACCTGAGTTAAGAAGTCGAACATTTTCTTGATGTTCTTCTTGCCATAGACTGTGTAGCCTTCCATTAAATCCTTAGGACAATCTACGCTTACAAGCTGAGTAAATTCTGCAAGATCCTTGACATAAAGATTTTTAATCAATCGTGCATGTGCTGCCTTTGCTTGCTTGCCGCGAAGCATTGCTGCAATCTTGTAAGATGCGGGATCAAACGCATTTGGATCAGTGATAAAGCTATCAATTGCTTCGTCAATTTCGTCAGCCATTGCATACGCAACTTCGCGCATACGTTCCTGAATAGTAGGAACATACACATTGACTTTTTTCTTTTCTGCAACCTTTTCTTCGACTACTTTGTTCGAACCTTTTTCGATTGCTTCTGCAAGTCGTTCACGGATAAAAGTTGAACTAGGACGAATACTGCCACTGGTACCTGCTAGGCTTTCCCAGTATGTTGCATACAATGGATTAAAATCTGGCATGCCTGTGTTGAGCATCCTGCAAACAATTGCAATATTGATGCTAATACCGTGTGCCTTAGCAGCACGAATATCGGCAACACTATAATCGTTTGCCTTCATCCATTCCCAAACATCTGGCTCAAGATCTGCAGATTGAAAATGTTCGTAATAAAAAGATCGAGCAGACTCTATCATCCGACCATACTTGTATCCATCTAGCTTTTCCCAGCCATCGAAGCTAGGACCGATCTTCTTGCCGCCTCGACGAACAGCAGGCGGTCTTGCTTTTTTCTTACGAACAGTCAAGCCCTTAGGGGCCGCTTTAACAGCTACAGCCATGATATCTCCTTATCTATGTTACAGCTTAGATTATACATTAAAGTATTGATTTAGTCAATTGGAAACTACAGCCCAACCTAGTCGCTTAAGATCACTGCGTATTTCATCAGTTATTTCTCCTTCGTGAACTAGCCCATCTGAATCGCCCCAAGATCCGGAACAGTACCAGTCCACGTAGTCACCTTTTTCCTGCATATCTGCGATAATGCCTCCGGCATACCGCCACGAACATGACCATTTTTCTTCTTTAAGTATTTGAATAACTTCTAATTTGGTAAAATCATTGTTACATAGTGCAGCATAAAGGTGTTGAGCATATACGTCTGACCCACGAACCTTTTCTAAAATCCAATCGGTAGAACGCAAATCATATTCTAAATTGGATTCACGACTCTTAGGATCATCGAATTTGTGTTCAGAATTTCGTTGTACTTGAAGATAATAATCTAACATTTCGGGGTCAGGCAAGACACCTTCCTTCATCTTGCCTTCAACGTAGCAATCTCGTTGAAAGGTATTACGATGTGGACTTTTGCTTATAGACATGATACTGAAGAATATTCGTCATTGGGTCCGATATACACCTGTGTATCGCCGTCCTTGAGAATTTTAATGAATGCGACATAATTACTGTCTTCTTCGATATCACCTTCTTCCCCGTCAATGACAACATTATCATATTCGATGTCGCTGCATACACACCAACCTTCGATTTCTGTGCAAAGAAATTTTAGTTTAGTAACATCAAACGGCTCAGTTAATTCGATAGTCCCTTCAAAAAACACACCTTTTTCGAATTGTTGACCATAGAATACAACAGACCCCTCTTTTTGATCGGATGCATCGATGTCGAGTCCAGTTAGTACTTCGCAACCGATTTCTTCTAGATTAGCAGCATCTAAGTTACATGCCCAAACAATGTTGCCGTCTTGGTCGAATACTTCTATAACGTTCGATTCATCCATTTCGACACCGGATTCGTGTGCAATTTCGTCACAGTCGAACCAAGCACCTGGATCAAACGGATGAAGATCATCATCTTCGATCTGATTGTCTTGCCAATCATTGGAAAACTCTGCAAGATCGATGTCGTTTTCTACGAAATAATCGTAGATCCTGGTAGGCACTTTACCTAGAACAACTTCTCCGCCATTCCCGTGCATTCTGATAGTATAGGTCTTTGGAGTTTCGATATTTGACATATTATTTTCCTTCTCTGGTTGCAAGATCGAGCTTCTTTAGTTCATCAAAGGGGACTATTTGCCAATTTGTTTTAGCGCAAAGTCCGCCGTTATGATCTTTGAATAGAAATATATGGTCGGGAAACCTAGATTTGACAACTTTAAGTACTTCATCAAATGTTCCACCTTGGCCAAGAAATTTATGATTATCAAAATCATACCAATATTCGATACCATTGATTTTTTCAACCTCTACAGTATGAATAATTTCATTGAGATATCTAACAACCTGTTCTCTCTTTTGTAGTAGTGCATTTTTATATGCTACAACAAAATAATATGCTATTATCAGCGCAATTACAATAGTAAATCCGATCATGTCCAAAGCCCATTGCGTACTTTGATAAGACGAATCATCATTTCTTCGTCTTCTGCTTCATACTTTGCTTCGAGATCATGCAGTGTATCTAGAAGCCTACGAGATTCTTCCTTGTTTTCCTGGGGATCGGTTTCAAAAACATCGATACCGCGCTTACGCTTTTCATCACAGTATGCACTCCACCCGCTTACATCGTAGGGTTCTGGACGATTAGGATAGACTTCAGTCCACCAAAGGTAAAGAGCCTTAATCTCCATTGCCTGCAGAGCCTGAGGAGTTGGTTTACTATAGTTAGGGCTGTCCTTGTCGACCCATTCCTCGTTATGAGTAAGGCCGGCTGCCCAATCGAGGTGTGCAAGACCGGCGTCGCGACTACGCCATGTACACCACCCTTGACGACGAAGCCACGAAGTTTTGTACTTCTTACTGGCTTCTTCGTCCCAAACTACCATCATCCACGCGGTTTCGACTTCGACGAAGTCAACAAGCGAATTAAAAAGGCAAGGAAGTAATCGATCACCCACATCACGCCAAGTGCCAGGCGCAATATCACGAGGATGAGCAACAAGGCAATTACTACGGGTAATAAAGCGATTATTAATATAATATCGAACACTGCGAATTTTCTCCGGAATATACATGACAACATCTTGAATATGATCAAGACCTTCTTCGGCTAGCCACCAACGGATAGGGTGTGCTGCCCGGGCTTTGGTTTTCCAGTCTTTCCACTCGTCGCCAGTGCCCCACTTGAGCTTAGGGGTACCACGAAGCCAGTCAGCAAATTTTGAACAGGTCCAATAGTTTCTCATCGCTTAAATTCCTTTACGTCCTTGATCGCTTTCTTGAGTGCTTGGGCATAGTTAAGTGCCTGCTGCTCACGAAGGATAAGAGCAACTTCGTACTTGACTTCGCCTTTGGTAAGCAACTGCCAAATTAACTTCCAACGACTAACGCTCCAAAGGGGAACATGAGCAGTGGTCCAGATAGTCGCAGTAACACCGAAATCTTTATCGGCTTCTACATCTAATGTATGTGCATGATCAGGATCAGTGCATTCACATTCAATAGAATATGTCTTTGCCTTGCCCCAATCTCGCTGGAGCAAAATACCTTCTGCCGGTGTCTGCGCCTTCATAACAACTCCTTAATGTACAGTTTTGTTAGCGTTGCCTTTAAACTTATCTAGAATTTCTGCAGCTTCTTCGTCATCGTAGATGTAATCGCCTTCTTCTACTTCGCTGATCCTTGCTTGAAATTCATCACTTTGAACAAGATCCTTGATCATATTAACAAATTCGTCAAGTTCTTCCTGTGTCCCTTCAAAATCGTCAAAGCATCCGGGCTCGAATCGAATTTTAATTTCATCGGTCATAATTAACGTCCTGCGCTATAAGTTGTAATGTTCGGTCCATCACTTGCAAATTCTAGGCCCGAACTCTTACCTAGATATTTACGGCCATTCCACAATAAATGTAGCTTAATCGCCTTGTTCAATACAACAGTTAGTTTAAGATGTTCCTTGAATTCTAATACAACTGCTGATGTGGTTCTGCCGTTTTCTAAACAGGTAACATCACAATTTTCATCAACTTTACGATATTCTCTTGCCATTAGAAACTCCCACTACGCATCAAGTATAACATATGATTGTACATTCTAAAAGTATTTTCTGCATCAGTTTGAGCATCATGTGCATGACCTTGGAATTTTAGGCCATACCTTTTCATTGTAGTGCTAAGTCCGCCGCTATAAATTTTATCATCGCGTAATATCATGCGAGTTACAGCCACAGTTTTAGCATCGATCCATCGACGACCGAAACACCAATCATCGCATACTGCGGGATCGAGTTGCGCACGAAGTTCCTCACTGTCGCTGCCACCCCACGTTACTGGATTGATAAAGTCTGAGTTTTTATGAAACTCTTTTAATTGCAGATAAGCTTCTTCAAGTGTACACCCTGAATCAACCTGCTCTTGTGAAATATCGCACAACTTAATAATTTCGGGATTAAGAGTTTCATTTGGATTTACATAAATCCGTAGTCTATGAGAAATTACTCCCGAACTGGTATCACCGATAACGGCACCAATTTGGATGATCTTGCCGCTAGGCTGATTCATTTCGAGGTCAAGGCAAGTTAGTTTCATTTGACTATTATACTAACTTCTTTGTATGAAGTCAACTAAATCTTAGGTAATATTCTGAAAGTTTTTTGAGTTCAAACGTTGCTACTACTTTGAACTCTATAGTCCATGTTTCTGGACGACGATAGGAATCATAATAAGGATCCTCGGCAGCATTTTTCAAGATCCATTGACCGCGTTCGGAATTTGCCCATTCGGCTAACCGCTCGACGATATTTATATCGACGATGTGCTGGCTGTCGTCTATTTCAAAATGGTGGACGACGAGTCGTTTGTATTCAACAACTGTGTCGTCCAACATTTTGTATTGGTAGAATTTATAGTCTTCTGGCTTTCTAATCAGCATTATGCTGGCTTTTTAGCCTTACCGCGGTAATATCGTTTCTTTTTAGGTTTAGAAACAGGAGGCATTGGTACTATCAATGGATCTGTACGTATTACCCCATTTGTTTTTGGTGTAGGAGATGGTTTCGTTTCGTTCCATTCTTCAAAACCCTGCGGAATAGGCAAACCTACCTTTTTTAAGTATCGATTTGCACCATCTAACCCTTCTCGACGAAATAATGCAATAGGCCCTTGCGAATCTGGACTAATTTGTCCAAAATCTCTTACTTCGTAGACGGGATCAATACCCGTCTGTACTTCGATTACATACAGTTCATAATCTGGATTATATTTTTCATTCAAATGTTCGAGGTCAATAATCTCAACTACTCGACCTTTAGTGAGCTTACGCTCTCCCATGTGAATCCAAACTGTATCTTTGATATTGTATTCTGTTTTCATATCAAATTTTAAGTATCAGTCGATACTTTCCCTTCTAATAGGTCTTTGACAAACCGTAATGCTTTTCGGTTAGTATCAAAAACGTATTCGCTATCTTCATCCGTTGTACGCAACGAAACGATAACACCGTTTTTAACCTTGCGAAGTTCGATTGCTTCAAAGTCCATATTCGTACTTTCTTACTGTGGTACTGACAGATTATAATTGAAGTGGAAAATACCGATGTGGGCAATTTCCTTGCTCAATTCGTGATCGCACCAAACAGGAATACCATTTTCTCTAGCCTTCTGACAGAAGTAGATATCTTCGCCAATTTCGAGATTCATTTCAGGAACAAAATCCTGTAGATAGTGCGGCTGTGGAATCTTTTCATAAACTGAACGATGTACCATTACGCAACCGTGTGGCAATACGTCTACTTCCTGCATCGCAGGACTATTGTCGTCAGTGACGAGCTCAGTGAATGCACCGGGCGAACCCATCATTCCAGTAAAACCTGGATTAGGAAAACGGCGACGACGATAGTTACAACCAACTAGTGGCACACCACGCTTTAGAAGCTTGAGAGGAGCATCGATTGGAAACTTCATGTCGCTATCGATCCACCAAGCAAAATCAAAGTCGCTCTTCATGAAAATGTCAGTTAGATTACGACGAGCAATCGTGATAACACTTCCGATGTTAAATGCACAGTTAATCCTAACGCCATTAGCGACAAGATTTGCACACGCCATTGCAAGATGCTGAGCAAACTCAGCATTAACCATTTCCATTGCTGGAACAAGAATCATAACACTCGGTGGAGTTTGTTGCTTGCCCACAGGCTGCGGTGTCTGCGGCACCGGAATTGGCGGAGTTGCTGCCTTCTTAGCAGCAGGAATTTGCAGTTTACCTTTATTTTTCATTTTCGTCCTTAAGTAGTTTATTTTGACAATTTGACAACAGGGTAATTGCTGTACTATCTAATTTATCGTCAAAAATCTCATTTAATGCAAGATCTGGCTCTACAGGCTGGTTTTCCTGCATTTGTATTACTTCAATATTAGATTTGAGTAAAAAATTTATGCCCGAGACATCGCGGTATACAGTTTTGTAAAAGACTCTTGATATACCGGTTTGGAGAATTAATTTAGCGCATTCGATACATGGGCTTAAGGTGATGTATAAATCACCGTCTTTACCTGATTCTGTTGATTTTGCTAATTTAGCAATCGCATTGCTTTCTGCGTGTAACACTTCGGGTTTGGTTACTAAATTATAAGGTCTACCATTTTCGTCCTCATAATTCCATACATCATTGTCAATAGACCATTCGTTGGCGTATACTCTATCCTCGCAGCAGTTATCCCAGCCGGATGGCATACCATTCCAGCCCATAGAGATAATCCTACCGTCTTTGACAATGATAGATCCGACTTTTCGCCTTTGTGCATGGCTTTCTTCAGCTACGCGGCTGGCAATGTCGATATAAAGTTGATGATATTTGTTATGTTTATTCATTTGCTATTTTCGTATTATAGCATCTTTAAATCAAATTACAAGAGTTTAAATTTCACGTATTTGACAATTTCTTCTGCAACATCGATGCCGCAATATTGCTCGAATCCAGAGAACCCCGGCGCGGAATTAGCTTCACATACTTTAAAACTGTCTTTGTCAAACAGCAAATCGATTCCGGCAATACTAAGTCCACATACTTTTGCTGTTTCTCGAGCAATGAAGTCTATCTCATTAGTTATTTCAAACGGCTCTCCTCGCCCGCCACCTGTGATATTGGCTCGAAATTCGCCTTCTGCACCGATCCGCCTCATTGCACCGATGACTTTACCTCCGATTACTAATACTCGAAGATCTTCCCCTGGTCTAGTGTTCACATATTCTTGGACGATTAACGTTTTCTGACTTTTTAAGCTATCGATTAGTTCCATTAACTTTTTAAAATCTTTGCGTTTTTCACAGAGATAAACTCCGTCACCGTAACTTCCGGTAACTACCTTAACTACGCATGGCCAACCGATTTCTTGATGAACAATTTCGTGTGATATAGGAAACCTAACCAACATTGTATTTGGGATAGGTAATTTACTTTTTGCTAATAATTGACTAGTTCTTAGTTTATCTTTGGATATATTGATGCTTTCTGAGCTGTTAATACAGGTCACGCCAGCTTCTTCAAATTGGCGTATTAAAGCATCTGCAAATTTTGTAGTTCCTGATCCTGTTCTAGTTAAAACAATTTCCGGCAAATCAATAATTTCGCCATTATATTTTACACCGTTTTTGATATCGCCGCCGACAACAATATCGAATTTGTCAGGATGTGCGAGTCTAACAACGATGTTATGCTCTTTAAATTTTTCGATTAGTCTAGAATTTTCGTATGAGGATTCAGATAATTTAGATAAAATCAGTACGGTCATGTTTAAAACCTGAAATTGTTAGTGGTGCGGCCGGGAGGGCTTGAACCTCCAAAGGCTGTGTCTAAGACGTCGCCTAATCCTCGTCCAGTAGGTCGAGAGCTTTGCCATATTTGCTCACGGCCGCATTACTAATTATGTATTATACATTATAATATGACCACGAGCAATATACATTTTAAGCGTATGTAACCGAAGATACATGTAGGGAATGTTCCGAAACGAGCATTCCTTGGTCATTATAAACTTTGGCAGAATGGAAAGATAGGTAACTTAAGAACTCAATTGCGAGTTCATAAGATTCAAATACTTCAATTCTAACTTCTAGTCGACCAGCGTTCCAGTGGTGACTTCTTACTGTGTGTTTCATTGTTGCATCTCCTTATTGAAGTATTTAATCCAAATCTTCTTGGTTTTGTTGGTATAATTGGTTAATTTCTTCTGGTGAGCCCAAACATTTAATCTAGGGCTCTTAAATGTATATTCTATTTTTTCAGCAATATCATCGCTAAATGCAGGCTTTGCGTTAAACATATGAAAGGACCATGGAATTTCTTCACATCCCACAATAGGTACGCCTTGACTAATCAAGTCCGCTGATACAATATTGAATGTTTCTGAGAAATTGCATTGTAGTCCGATATCCATTGTTGCACAAAGTTCCAAAAATTGCTCTCTAGGAGTCCATTCATGACTAATAAGCTGGTGTCCGTGCTCGTTAAGATGCTGGAAAAATCCCTGCAAGTTATGTAATGCAGGACTTCCCTGCATTTCGATGCGACCTGAGTTAATATGAAATCTTAGCTGAAGTTGATGCTTATTGGCAAATTTAACTGCGGCAACCGCCTGTTCCATGTGATTTTTTAATGGTCGCACTGCACCGAAACAGCAGATATCGATCCAATACTTCTTACCTTTGTATTTTCCTGTAGGCAAGAATTTCTTAGTTTTGTATTCTTGTGGATAAAAGTTTGGCATATATACAACACGGTTTTCGATCTCATCGTCGTTGTATCCCATTACGGTGGCCAAATAAGTTCGAATTTCATTTAGCATTCGTGGAGCGTTAATACCGATTGAAATCTGTGGAAATTTGATATAATCACCTAACCAATCCATGGCCATTCCTTCACCTGCCATGAAAGGCATTTCACTATGAAGTCGAATAATCCATTTTACATTTGGATGCAGTTTAGTTAATACTGTGAATTTACTTGGTACTACCCACAGTGCTTCAACAATTACGTGGGTCGGTTTGTGTGCTGTAACTAATCTATCGATACAATTATTGTCAATGGCAACTTCGAGAATTGATTCAACACCTACATCGTTAAGCATGTCTACTACGAAACTGGCAGAATTGTACAAACCTGTGGATAATCCCACATGGCTATGTTTTTCACTGTTATAATCCTCTCGACGTTTGAGGATAAAAAGTACTTTAGGTATCATGATCGGCTCCGAATTAACTGTGTATATAATTTCTATTATTTAGTACGTAGTTAATATTTTTTCTGCTATTTTGACGCCTAAATGTTACTTTTTTTGACTATCGCCCGGCATTACTCGATAGTTGTCTTCTACACTATCTGGAGTGCTAACTTCGATTATCACGCCTTCTTCGAGGCAAGTTAGTCGGTGTGGTAACAGTGGAGGATTGTGCCATGTGTTACCTTCGGACAAAATTTCAGTATGTACTCTAGCATTTGAAGTATCAATGTACTCTACTTCAAATTTTCCACTCAAAATGTACCAACTTTCGTCCTTTTCGCTATGAAAATGCATGGAAAATCGAGCATTTTTGTTAAATTTCATCAATTTTCCGCAATACTTGTCATTGGTAGCCCAAATATTTTCGTAGCCCCATCCTTTTTCGACAAATCCGGTCAATCTAGTCATTGTATTTCCTCTAATTTTGGTGCATACACACCTGTATGCTGCACAGAAACTGCGCCAGCTTTGATAGCAAACTTAATTGCTTCTTTAATATCTTTGGTTTTCAGGTATTGATACGCTAGAGCAGCGGTAAATGTGTCACCTGCACCGCAAACGTCTACAACTTCTGTTGCAGGCGCAGGATATTTTACGTTATCGTGTTCTGCGCCCTGTTCTCCGCGCGTTACAATAAGGTCTGTGCATACACTAGTAGCTGCTGCGCGCTCGTGTGCATTTACTTTAACGTAGCAACCTTCAAAATATTCTAGATCTGGCTTTTTGGTATCTACAAATATAGGTCCATCAAAATGATCACGTAGATCTCTAATCAATGTGTAGCTAACGTAACCTTTTTCGTAATCACTGACTACAATTGCGTCATAATCTTGAGTTAAATCGATATCATCGAATAACAATGGTTGGCTGGCTACATCTTCATCCATGCGTAGCAAATGTTGTCTAGATCTAGAATCAATTACTCGAGTTTTTGTGCTAGAGATGCCGTGCATACACGTTACTGTGCATCCTAAGTTTAATAGATTGTTTTTGACATTTGATACCATGCCTGGTCGATTCTCAACGTGTGTAAACCGGAAAATCGGAACAGGAGCCTCTGGACTTATACGGTCTACTACGCCGTATTGATACACATCAGTACAATTATCACCGATTAGTAATATCTTGAATTTTTTTGGTTGTCGAGAATTCTTCGAGTCTTTCATAAAAATCTATTTCTTTACAATATTCTGCGCCGATTATTGGCTTGTCTTTATAGTCGCTGCCCTTGACCATTATGTCAGGTTCGAACCCACGAATGATATCGGCAAGCTCTTGATCGCTTTTGAAAGTATTTACAGCATCTACATAGCGGAGAGCCTGTAACATGGTTCGACGCTCTTCTTGCGTATTAACAGGTCGGCCAGGACCTTTGAGTTCTCGAACTCGTTTATCGGAATCAATTAGCACATAAACAAATGCGTCGGGATATGCAGTTTTTGCATGTCGGAGCAATTCAATGTGTCCGACATGCAAAATATCAAATGTGCCGTTTACTACGACTTTAGTCATTGCCTTGAACAATGCCCTTAAGAATATCCAAGGTTTCTAAAAGATCACCTTTGTGCAAGATTCCCTTACCGTCAACATTTTCCCATTCAATGATATTGCTGGGCTTATCATCGATCAGGATATCACCGGTCTTGCAGTGATCCTTTTTGTTCTTGGCAAACGGACCAAAGTGAACAGGAATATCCGGGTAATACTTTTGGCCCCATAGCACCTTGTCGTAGAATGCCCAGTGAACATCGTTACCCTTGGGTACAGCAGTTAGGAACAGGAGTTTGTAATTACGTGTATCCCTAAGGTAACGACAGTATTCGACTAGCGCATCTGCTTCTTTGGTCTTTTCAAGCAGTCCATAGATGCGAGGATCGCGGATAATGCTAGACCAAACTTCGTCGGGCCAGCGACCATCTGGAGCAGGCTGTCCGAGGACCTTGCTTGCATAGCCGTCAAAGTCGGCAACTACGCCGTCCATATCAAGAAAAAGGGTTGCTCGGGTAGTGGTCATAAAGTTGCTTTCTATATCTGTGTTAAAATATAAATATATTATACAATTTTTGTTTTATCAAGTCAACAAAAAAGTCCTTCGCGGTTCGGCAAAACCCAAGGACACTAACGGTTATAAAGGAACTATCAGCATGACTATTTATTTGTACGTCAAAACTCACAATAAAACTGGGTTAAAATATCTCGGAAAAACAGAATCAAAAGATCCGCACAAATATCGAGGATCTGGAAAACGTTGGACCTATCATATCAAAAAGCATGGATATGATGTAACTACAGAAATTTTAAAAGAATGTGCAACCGCTCAGGAAGTAACCGAATGGGGAATTTATTATAGTAAATTATGGGATATAGTTAATAGCACCATGTGGGCCAATTTAACTTTAGAACAAGGATCAGGCGGCAGTATCAATAAAGGGAAAAAATTTGGTCCTTTATCAGATGAACATAAATCTAAAATAAGTCACAAATTAAAAGGTATATCCCGATCGATCGAATTTAAAAATAAAATTAGTGAATCACATAAAGGTAAAACATTATCATCTGAAACAAAGAAAAAAATTTCAGATTTCCGAAAGGAGAAATATGTTGGAGAGTTAAATCCGATGTATGGAAAGGTCCATTCAGCTGCCGTGAAAACGGCTTCAGGCATTCGCCGAGCAAAAACGAATTCTGAAAGAAGTTGGTACAATAACGGCATAGAGACCAGATTTCTTAAAGAATGCCCAGAGGGATGGACTAACGGAAGATTAAACCAGAAACCCACTACACTGGGAAACAAGTGGTATAATAATGGGGTAATAGCAGTCTGTGCTAAAGAAAAACCATTTGGTAATGAGTGGGTTTCTGGTATGTTACTTAAAAAGAAGCCTTAAATTAGCCATCATTCAAAAACGAATTAATCACAGTGATGTCGCGGAAACCTTCCTCATGAGAAGGAAACTGGAACGACGCCAGCATAGACTGAATTGCATTCTCAGGAATGGTCTTACCAGGACGCGAATTCAGTCGACGATTCCACTCAGTCTTGTCTTCGGGATGATCGAACACAACAACATCGAACACATAGCCCTTGTTCTTCAAATAGTTGATGAACTTAGCACGGCTCTTGCGGCTCATGTTAGTACGATCGATGACGATATCATGACCAAACAACACAGCACGATCGATGTGGCGCCACATCACAGTTTCAGCGAATCCAATAAGATCCTTGAAAGCTTCGTTGTAGGTCATACCATATTCACGAGCAGTTTCCTCAATGACACGATCCGTGGACGCAATATAAGTATCGTCCTTCAACGGCTGATTGCTGATCCAAGTGCTCTTACCGGCGGCAGGCACACCAACGAGAATAGTACAAGTCTTGGTCATCTTATTTCCTTTAAGTTGTTTATAAGATATATTATACTAGGTTTCCGTCGAGAATACAACTGATTTATCGTTCTATCGCTTCCTTAAGAATCCTCAATGCATTGTTTCTGCGTTGCATTGCAAACTCGTATGTGGGTCCCCAACCAAAGTCTTCTTCGTCAGGCCCGCATTCAAGCAATGAATCGTAGACACGCTGTAAGTCTTCAACTGTCATTATTTTCTCCCCACGCCTTTTCTACAATATCCAAATTGCGTTTCGGTACAGTAGTTTGTTCATTAGACATAATATCTTGCACTAAAAACAGTCCAGATTTGCACTGCTTAATGACGATTGCTTTCTTGTTTATCCACTTTTTGTGAGTCATAGCAAGATCGCCGATGCTGTTGATGCTAACAGTCGTTCCAGGCTTAATCGTCATACCCATCACTCCATTCTTCGCGCATTTGTCTACGAAAGTCTTCTTCACGCTTGCGATCTTCCTCGGCCCATTTACGCTTACACATAGCATCATAGACTTCATTAGCGCCACTGCCCCAATAGTTGCATTCTAGACCGCAATCGGGGCAGTGTTCACGACTCAACGTTTCTTTGAACCTAGTGCTTCTGCAGTTTGGACACCGGCGATTATTTAATTTCTTGCCGGTGTCTGCCCAACCATTACGCTCGTTGTAGTACGACATTATGCAGTTTCCAGCACTTCACGTACCCAAGCAAGACGATTCTGCTCGTCCATTGCGGTGTATTCCACAATATTAGCGCGGATCTTGTCAACCAGCGGATAATACTCCTCGTCGATCTGTTGCTTGATCTGATCACTCATTAACTTGTCAGTGCGCGGATTGCGGGCAACCCACTTGCTGGTCAAGTAGTACGGAGACTTGATCTTAGCAGCAACACCGTCTTCGGTGTAGAATACAAACCCTTCATGACGGACATTTTTTACTACCTTGAGCAGATCACCTACAGTAGTGCGAGCGCCTATAACAGGCAAGCAACCAAACTGGATACCAAATACTGCAAGAGCATGTGAATCCAACTTCACCGGGCTATCCCATTCCTTCAAACGGTAGCCGATCAAGTACATACCTTCCTGCTCAGGAATGATGTGCGGATCGTTGCGATGCACACATTCAAACATAAAAGTCAGGCGCGGATTTGCGCGGCAAATTTCACGATACACATTGACATCGATCAGTTCACGTGCCATTGCACAGAAGTCACTGTCTAAGCTACCAGTAGTGGACACAAGGATATCTCCGTCATGCCAAGTAACAGCAACCATGAAACCGTTGATCTTGCGATACGCATCAACAACAGTATCGTCGCTGAGCTTAGGCGCCTTCTTCTCGACGCCGTAGTTGTAGACCTTGGTAAACGGACGAGAAATCACATTGAAATCGCGATCGATTACAGTGCCACGACATTCCTCAAGGAAGCGATTCCACAGGTCGTCGTAGAACACCCGCTTAGTGTACTTGAGCACAAACAGACCGGGATATGCGTCGCTTTCGCGCATCTTAACCAGCTTGGGATTCTTTTCAACCCAATTCTTAAGTTCGATCTTGTTCATGTCTGTGTCCTTGTGTTGTTTATTAGCGCATTATATAGACAATTCTAACGTATGTCAATGGTGCTTCATTGGATCAACAAGTTTCATCTTCTGAATAACTTCATCTAACTCAACTACAATTTTTCCAGTTGCATCATATCCTACATCCATAATCCTTCCTGGAATACCAGTGGGCTGACCATGACGGTGGCCATGTAACATAATGCTACCATGCCCTGCTCGATTATGATCAAATACTGGATAGTGGAACATCACTACAAAAGTCTTGTTATAAGTCATTTCATAATAAACATGGATTTCCTTGAAGCAACGACGAAACACCGGATCTTTTAGCATCTTGCGGTCGTGGTTGCCTTCGATTAGAATCTTATCGCCGTTTAGCTGATTCAGAATCTCAACCGCCTTGTTAGTAGGTGCGAACGCAACGTCGCCCAGGATGTATACAGTGTCCTCTGCGGCAACCTTGGCATTCCACTCGCGAATCATGCTCTGATTCATATCTTCGACGTCCTTATAAGGACGAGTTTCAGGGCAGAACTTCATTATATTCTGGTGGAAGAAATGGAGATCACTGGTCACATAGGTTTTCATATCTAATTCCTTATTATCTATCTACTGCTTAATATACTAGATTAAAGTAATTTAGTCAAGAAAAAAGCCCTGACAAATTAATGCCAGGGCTTTTAATTTAAATTTCCGGAGTATGCTTTTTGCGATGCTTGACCATAAACCTGCCAAACAACACTGAAGTTAGCACAACTCCTGCAATAAAGCTGAAAAAATTGACTTCAAGTGCGCTAGTGACTGCTGTGCAAAGCATGTTAGTTGCCTCGGATCATCTTGCGGATCTTAACAATGATCCACACAATTGCAGTGATTACAAGGATCAGGATTACAAGGTTAAGAAGTCCGTAAAAGATCATTCCAAAGAAACCTGGACCTTGATTCTGCGGTGCCTGCGCATACTGAACCTGGCCGGGATCACCCTGCATCGGAGCGCCTTGAGCCTGAGGAGCATATCCGCCACCGCTGTTAACAACTACAGGAGCCTGCTGACGATTGTGATCAAACATCCACAGCCAAAAGAACGGACTGCTAGTGAATCCACCGCCACCACCACCATATCCGCCACCACCGTAGTAGTGATTATTCACTACCGGAGAAGAACGATAACCTCCGCCGTAATAAGGACTGCTTGAACGCGGCACTACCTGTGTCTGTGCAGGCTTTGCAGTGTTATAGCTGGCACCCGAGCTAAAACGCGGTGCTGTAGCAGGTGCTGCGGGTTTATAAGTGCTCTGATAGCTGCTGCTAGGGCGATAGCTGCTTCCTGAGCTGTAGCTGCTGCTACGATAGCTGCTGCCCGAGCTAAAGCTACTGCGACTGGAACTAAAGCTACTGCCACCACCAAACTTTCCAGCAAAAGCAGGCTGTGCAATCATAAGCGCAGCCATGGCGCCAATAACAAACTTCTTAAACATACAAATACTCCTTATTCAGCAGGGAGGATGGTGAGAATCTTGTCCAAAATTTCTTTCTTGGATTCGAAACCCTTGGATTCGTCGAGTTCATTGAAATAATCGACGAGCTTGTTGAGGGTAGATTCCTTGCCCTCGAGGTACTCAATGTAATTCTGAGCTTCGTCAACGACCTTGCCAATTACGTATGGCTGGGTAGAACGAATGTTATTAAAATCTTCAAACAAACCTTCGTAATTCATCTTAATTTCCTTTTACCAAGAACTATCGGAACCGCCGCCGCCAAAGTCGCCGCCACCTCCGCTGAAATCACTGGATCCGCTATCGTAGCTAGAACCACTGTCATAGGAAGAAGTGTCGGAGCTCATAATATCACTGATTACTTCAGCTGCGATGATTGTGTCGACGATATCCGGACCGGAGTCATAATTTGTATTGGACTCTACGGGCCTACGAATTTCTTCGCGAAGCTCTAGACGACGTGCTGCACTCTTAGGTGGAGCCGGCGGCATAGTTGGTGCTGCTGCCAAGTTCTTGTATTCCTTCTTACGCTTAAAAAATGAAAACATTAACAAGTTTCCTTTTGCTGTTTACTTCTACAGTATAGTAGACTTTAGTAGGTATGTCAAGCACAAAAAAAGGTCCTGACAAATTAATGCCAGGACCTTTATTGTTACTTAAATGTCATAACGCGGAATCATAACGGTTTTGAGACAAATGCCTTCTGGTGTGAAGTCAGTCATATCAGCTGCAAGCAGTGCCTTAACAATGCTTGGGCTGAAACCACTGACCAATGCAGCACCCGACTTATCTGCCTTTACAGGCACATTGTCGCTGGAGTTGATGTTCCAGAACACAACCTGCGGAACAGTGTAACCTGCATCAGCATACTTGCGTTCGATCATCTGCATTGCAGTGTCATCGTGCCCTCGGCAACAGTCGAATTGCATATCACTGAGCACCAAAAGGATCTCAGGCATTTCGTGCTGCGGCACGTTGTTAGCGACCGCAACAGACAGGATCTTGTCAAATGCTCGGTGCAAGTTGGTGTTCATTTCCCACTTGCTCTTAACCATCTGGTTGATCTTGTCAATGACGTTGCCCTTGAGAGTGATCAGGTCCGGAGAACCGCTGAAAGTAAGGAACGTATCCTTGAACTTACCGCTGTTCTTGTCTGCAAGATACAGACCCAGCGAAACTGCAACTTCAAGGCAAGTAGTTTCACTCTTTGAGTTGTGGCCACCTGCTCGACAAGTCATAGAACCCGAAACGTCAACAAGTGGAAGAATGTTAGCATCACCGACAAAGTCAGGCAACGCATCCCACTGTGCTACGATGTGATCAAGTTCAGTCTTCGACTTAGAAGTAGTACCGTACGCACTTACTACGCCCTTAAGGACATCGTAAGGGTAAACTGCACCGGCGTTGACCTTAACAGTCGGATCCTTCTTGATCAACTTAGCCACATACTCGGCAAACTTTGGAGTGTGACGAGTAAACGCCTTCTTGTAGCGCGAAGCTGCAAGCGAAGGAACGTGGTTGAAGTTGATGTTGTCCCAATCCTTGGCACACATCTGAGTTTCGACGACCTTGGTCAAGTTGACCAGAGTCTTACGATACTGCTTAGGGCTCATACCGAGTGCAGCACGAAGTTCAGCTGCAACAGCGCCCTTACGCGGCATCCACTTGGCACAAAGACCGTTACTGGCAGCAAGTGCTTCGGCGATCAATGCGTATGCTTCGACCTTGAGATCAGTGGTAGTGAAGACCAGCAAGTCGTCCCAACGACCGATTTCCGGTACCTTGGCAAGCAGTGCCTTTGCAGCATCCGTGTCAGTCTTTTCAAGATGTACAAGGATGTCACGGAACAGCGTACGTTCACCTGCACCACCACGAGCATCACGTGCCCACTGTGCAATACGCAGAGCAATTTCGCGGTTTTCCACAAAAGCTGCGGTAAAGGCAGGAACAATGTTCTTGCCACGGCTTGCGCCGATGCCGTAGAAAAGTGAAACACAAGAATTTCCTGTAGATGCAAGTGCTCGCATTCCATTTGCAGTTCTTGCCTCTTGATTTGCAACTGCTTCGATAAACGTACTCATTATAACTTCCTTTCAGTCTAGGTTAAAAAATATTGCTGTTACTAAA
>Ga0214164_1000014_pt1 | contig 134473 bp, 135 predicted proteins | sample TroBogepilimnion_13_FD_153003 | JGI IMG/M metagenome (GOLD analysis project Ga0214164, IMG submission 153003) | Freshwater microbial communities from Trout Bog Lake, WI - Practice 03JUN2009 epilimnion v4 | ecosystem: Environmental > Aquatic > Freshwater > Lake > Epilimnion/Euphotic zone ... | reverse complement strand
AATTCAATCGTTGTTAAAAGTAATTAACAGTTATTAAAAATATTTAGGAATCCTGCTGCATCGACCAAAGGGTCCAGATATGAGTACGCACAGATCGTGGTTGTCGCAGAATTTGAATTACTTGGAAGCCAACATCATCGGGGCGCAGATAAGTCTTAAGTAAAGCATCGCCTGCGGTTCGTCCCGCCCCCAGTGCAAATTCAGTTTCAACACCAGCAGGGCAAACCAAGGCAACTCGTACACCCTTAGCGCGAAGTTCCCGATCGAGTGCGCCGGCAAATCCAACTTGAGCATGCTTGGTTCCAGTATAAATAGCCTCATTACTTCCACCTCTAAATCCGGCAACCGATGCAACAATTACAACATCGCCAGACTTCTTCTCTAACATTGTTGGAAGGCAAGCACGAATAATGTGAACGGTGCCTTCGTAATTTGTTCGCATCATGCGATTAATTTCGTCATCGCTGTGGTCAAGGATTGAACCATAAAAACCAATTCCAGCGTTTGGAACTACCGCATCAATAGTGCCGAACTTTGCAATCGCAGTCTTGGCAATCTCTCGCGAAATATCAGGATCAGAACAGTCGCCTGAAACAAAAATTGCATTTGCTCCTAGATCAGTCACCATTTGCTGCAATCTCTGATCGCTCCGAGCGTTTAAAACTACCTTGCACCCTTGTTCAACAAGTTGTCTTGCGGTTGCTGCACCGATTCCAGCCGTTGCACCTGTGATTACAACAACTTTCCCAGCTAAATCTTGAAGTTGATAATTCATATTTAGAGATCCCTGTCTATTAGCGCTTTGGCATCTTTGCATTGCGATTCATTGGGACTGGACCCTTTGGAATCGGCATCTGCAAACCACCAATAGCTTTTACGCGAGCTCGAACTTCGCGAAGTTGTTGTTTGGATAACTTCTTAGGCAACTTCTTAACGTGCTTTTGTAGTTTGCGAATAGGCACTTGACCTTGACCATCGCCAACAATAATTTCGGTCACATGGACACCCGGAACAAAACGCTCCATCTTGCGGTGTTCATCTTGCAACATTCCGCGAACGGCATTTGTGCCTTCTCCGACAAGGATAATTCCAGCGCGACCAACGGATCGGTGGACCATATCTTGGTTACGAGCAACATTCACCGCAGGAGTAGTTGTGAAACCTTTACGAATCGCCATAAGAACTGATGCACCTGCACCAATTTGTCCCTGAATTGAGGCGAAGGCAGCAGAGTTTGCCTGGCGGGTGAAGAAAAAGAATGCGGCAATAAGTGCAACCGGGGTTGCAAGGATTGCAAAATAAACTGGGTGGCCTAAGTTATTTCCGAGAAGGATTCCGCCAATTAGAACAGCAAGGAAAATGATCGCCATATAAACCAAGGCGAGTGGCTTGTGTTCGCGAGTAATGCGGAAGGCATCCTTCAGTACAGCGAGTTGCCCTGGCTCTTTCTCTGCCTTTGGATCAACTGTTGCTGCATTCTTCTTGCGACCGAAAAGTGCCATTGCCTATTTCTCCTCTTTATTTTCTTCTTCTAATTTACGTTCTAACTCTGCTTTACGTGCTAAATGCTGGGCCCATTCTATTTCAACTTGCTCAGGGGTTGGAGCAGTGCCACCCAAGCGGGCAGGAGCCCAACGCTCACCGATGTGTGCATCAGGGTAAGTTTCCTGAACTTTATGAAGCAACTTGATTAGCTCGGCGCGAAGGGTGGCTTCAGCAGCATCAACATCCTCGCCCTTCTTAAAATGAAGTGGTTCACCAAAGGCTACGGTGATTGGGAATTTATTACGTTTGAAGTTTGGCTTCACTTTCTTTGTATAAATTCGTTGTGAGCCCCAAACAATGGTTGGTACAACTGGAGCGCCAGAACCCATAGCAAGACGAACGGCGCCGGTCTTTAATTCCTTGATTTCAAAACTGCGGCTGATTGTCGCCTCAGGAAAAATACCAACAATTTCGCCAGCACGAAGTAAGCGAAGAGCGGCAACAAAAGAAGTCGAACCATTGGCTCTATCAACGCAGATGTGATGCATGCCGCGCATAAGCGGTCCAGATATCTTGTGATCAAAAATTTCCTTCTTGGCCATAAAACGCACATAGCGCTTCATAGGCAGGGCTGCGGTTCCCACAATTGCGAAGTCCAAGTAACCAATGTGATTCATGGCCAAGATTGCACCACCTGATTTTGGAAGGTTCTCTTGTCCCTGGAAATCGAACTTTAATCCAAGATATTTCCAGAGAGACTTGATCGCAACAACAACTGGTGGGTAAACCAGATCAGCCATTAGATCTTTGCTCGCTTCTCTTGCGCTTGTTTGTAAAGACGACCAGCGCGATAACTTGAACGAACAAGCGGGCCAGACATGACTCCAGCAAATCCAATAGCTTCGGCTTCAGCTGAAAGTTCCACAAACTCGTTTGGCTTAACCCAACGCTCGACTGGGTGGTGCTTTGCCGTTGGACGTAGATATTGCGTAATTGTGATTAGGTCGCATCCCGCATCATGGAGATCTTGTAGTGCTTGGGAAACCTCTTCGCGAGTTTCGCCCATTCCAAGAATCAAATTCGATTTTGTGATCAAACCATAAGCCCGGGCTTGTGAAATTACATCGAGTGAACGTTCGTACCTAAATGCAGGACGAATTCGCTTAAAGATTCTCGGAACGGTTTCTAGGTTATGTGCGAAAACTTCTGGCCGGGTTTCAAAGACAGTATTGAGAAGTTCGGATTTCCCGCTGAAATCAGGAGCAAGCATCTCAACGCCAGTTCCTGGGTTTAGTGCATGCACTTGGCGAATTGTTTCGGCGTATAACCAAGCACCTTCATCTTCAAGATCATCGCGCGTTACGCCGGTGATGGTTGCATACTTAAGTTGCATAGTTCGAACTGATTCGCCAACGCGACGAGGCTCATCTCTATCGAGAGCTTCTGGCTTACCGGTATCAATATTGCAGAAGTCGCAACGACGTGTGCAACGTTCTCCACCAATTAGGAAGGTAGCTTCACGGTCTTCCCAGCATTCGAAAATATTTGGACAAGCAGCTTCCTGACAAACGGTGTGAAGTCCTTCGGTCTTTACTAATGATCGAAGTGCGGTGTATTCCGGACCCATGTTGGCACGAGTCTTAATCCACTCTGGTTTTCGTTCGATTGGAACTTCGGCATTACGTGCCTCAATTCGAAGAAGCGGTCTTCCTTCTGGGGCAATCGTCATGCGCTTATCCGTTCCAAAGCATTCTTGATATGTTTTTCAACGATCGGCAAAACCTCTTTAATTGAAATATCTCTTCCTAATTCCTTGGCGATAGAAGTAACTCCAGTATCTGAAAACCCACAAGGAAGGATGCGATCGAAAGCGGTCATATCTGGATTCACATTTAAGGCAAAGCCGTGCATTGTGACGCCTTTTGCGACGCGAATACCGATTGCGGCAATCTTTCGATCACCTTTTGAATCCCGAAGCCAAACACCGCTTCGTTCACAATATCTTTCGGACTCCAATCCGATTTCGGCAAGAGCTGCGATCAGGCCGGTTTCAACTTCGCGGACAAATCCGACTACATCGTTTCGATTGCGTAATTTAATTATTGGGTAGCCAACAAGCTGGCCTTCTCCGTGCCAAGTAATTTTCCCGCCGCGATCAACATCTATTACCGGCGTTCCATCAAGTGGTCGTTCATGAAGTTCGGTGCGACGGCCAGCCGTGTAGACCGAAGGGTGCTCAAGAAGAAGCAAGGTATTTTTGCGAAAACCATCAATAATTTCGCTTTGAATTTTGCGTTGCAGATCCCAAGCTTCTTGATAGGGGATAAGGCCTAAATGCTGAATATCTAGAGCAGTGGCCAACGCTAGATTCATGGTCTGAGCCTAATTGTAGAGGTGAATTTTCGCTAAATAAGAAGGACTAGGAGCCGTCTGGCACGAGGAAAGGCCAGCACAGAGGTAAAGTCAGCCTTCTAAATCACAAAAGAACTTAACTTGAAGAGGTTATGAAAGGTTTGGCATGTCCACAACTCAGAAGCACCGTAAACCGTTAGTTATTGCAATGCTCGTTGTCTTCGCCTGGCTGATGGTCAGCGGAGTCACCGGCCAGACCTTTGGAAAGCTCTCGGAAGTTCAGAAGAACGATAATTCGAAATTTCTCCCTGATGGCGTTGAGTCAAATAAGGCTGCAGAAGTCCTAAAGAAGTTTTCAACCGGCCCTAAGGATCAGTTCCCAACTTTGGTTCTCTTTACTGGAACGGTGACTCCAGAAAAAATCGCAAGTGCAAACGCATTCGTAGCCTCACTTGCGTCAAAGGAATTGGTTGATAAGAACGGCGAATTAGTTAAGGACAAGGCCGGCAAGGTTCAGCATTTACTTCTTGGAAATTATTTGGCAAAGAATGGCCAATTCGGCGCATTCCCATCACAAGATGGAAAAGCAATTCTGGCAAACGTTCCGTTAAATTCAATTACATCATTAGATCGAATCGGAGCCCAACCGGCGCTGGGTTCAGTGATTTCAACGATCCGCTATTACGCAAATCAATACGCGACTTCTAACCAATTTGTAACTCACACAACGGGACTCGGTGGATTATTTGCTGATCTATTTGGTGCCTTTGGTGGATTGGATTCAAGCCTACTTTTGGTTACTGGTTTGGTAGTTGCCTTAATCTTGATCGTTGTTTATCGCTCACCAATTCTTTGGATTCTTCCATTGTTCTCGGCAGGAATGGCGTTAACTTTAGCGGGCACCGTTATCTATTACTTGGCGAAGAATGGTGTGATTACACTAGACGGACAATCACAAGGAATTCTCTCGGTATTGGTACTTGGCGCTGCGACCGACTACGCACTTTTATTGATTGCGCGCTACCGCGAAGAACTTCACTTAAATGAATCTCGTTTCGTTGCCATGGGTAAAGCTTGGCGTGGCGTTGTAGAACCAATCGTCGCTTCAGGAAGCACCGTGACCCTTGGTCTCTTCGTACTTCTACTTTCACAACTAACTAATAACCGTGGCCTTGGACCCGTCGGTGCCATCGGAATCATCAGCGCCATGTTTACGATCTTGACGTTGCTACCTGCTTTATTGGTTCTGTTTGGTCGTTGGATTTTCTGGCCAAAGCGCCCAACATTCGATTCGGCAGATGAAAAGCTTTCTGGAATTTGGTCAAAGGTTGCACAAGCCACATCGCGGAACCCACGTAAGTACTGGGTAAGTGCGGCAGTTGCTCTAGTCATAATGGCTGCCTTTGCTGGAACGCTCAAGGCCAATGGACTATCGACCGCGCAGTCATTTACAGCCAAGGCTGATTCGGTTGTAGGACAGACAGAGTTGCTAAAGCACTTTCCAGGTGGCCAAGGCGAGCCAACTCAAATCTTTACAAAGGCGGAATTTGCCTCGGCGCAAATTGCAAAGTTGAAAACTGTCTCAGGTGTATCAGATGTTGCTGCTGCTGGCGCACCAGTAGATGGAATCGTGCTTTTGAATGCAACATTGGATTCAAGTGCCGACTCAGCCAAGGCGGTAGATTTAATCCCAGCCATTCGCGCTGCTGCGCATTCGGTTGACCCTACTTCATTAGTTGGCGGCACCTCTGCGGTTTATTACGACACTCACCAGGCAACCAAGCGCGATCAAAAGGTAATCATCCCGATTATCTTGTTGTTGATTGCGATCATCCTTGGACTATTGCTTCGTTCTATCGTCGCTGCAGGAATTCTCCTAGCAACAGTGATTCTTTCGTTTGCGGCAACCTTGGGTGTCTGTTCCTTGGTCTTCCACCACTTGTTCCACTTTGCTGGCGAAGATTCATCTTTCCCACTCTTTGCCTTTGTCTTCTTGGTGGCACTTGGTATCGACTACAACATCTTCCTAATGACTCGCGTTCGTGAAGAATCAATTCGTTTGGGAACTCGTGCCGGAACAACTAAAGCAGTAACCGTTACTGGTGGAGTTATTACTTCAGCTGGAATTGTCTTAGCTGCAACCTTCACAGTACTTGGAATTCTGCCATTGGTTTTCCTAGCCGAACTTGGCTTCGCGGTTAGCTTTGGTGTTCTCCTCGACACCTTGGTTGTGCGTTCGATCTTGGTTCCAGCCTTGGTTCATGTACTCGGACCAAAGATCTGGTGGCCTTCAAAACTTCAGCACGAGAACAAGTAATTCCCTATAACAAATATATGAAATCAGTCGTAGTTGTTGGGGCTGGCTTAGCCGGCCTCACAACTGCGCTCTATTTGGAACGCGCAGGCATTGAAGTTCAGGTGCTCGAAGCAAGCGATCGAGTTGGTGGGAGAGTCGCTACCGATAATATCGATGGGTATTTATGCGACCGAGGATTTCAAGTTATTAATCCAAATTACTCCGAGATTAAAAGATTATCGTTACTTGATGATTTAAATTTCAAAGAAATATTTACGAATTTAAGAATTGTCGATGATCAATCGGAGCTTAAAGTTGGGCTTTCACATCCAATGAAGAGTTGGAACGTTGCTTCCCCAAAAGAAAAGCTTTCATTCCTCAAGTTCCTCGCACAAGGTGGAAATCAAACCGTTAGTTTTGGTAACAAAGGCCAGGCCTTTCCTAATCTTTATTCAAATGTCTTGGCGCCATTCTTAGCAGGAGTATTTCTTACCAATCCCGATGAGATTCGAAGCGATATTGCAAATCGGATCATTCGATCTTTTATTTTAGGAAGACCAGGTATTCCTGAATATGGCGTGGCTCAATTTGCCGAAAGACTGGCCGCCGAAGTCTCCAATATTTCCTTAAATGCGACTGTGCATGAAATTAAGGACGGGACTGTCACTGGCGAGTTCGGAAATATAAAGGCCGATGCGGTAGTAATTGCATCCGATTCAACGACGGCCGCACAACTTCTAGATCTTCAAGATGTGTCAAAGGTTCTGAGTTCAACAACTTGGTATCACAGTGTCGATTCCGAGTTATCGGATTCTAATTATTTAGCGGCTGTTAAGAACTCGCCAATAGTTAATTCGGTAGACATTTCAAGTGTCTCGCGGGCCTACGCACCAAGTGGAAAATATTTGGTATCGACCACCTGCCTTTCAAATATCTCCGAAAGTGAGATCCGCAAAGAACTTTCCCGTATTTGGAAAGCCGAGACAACCAAGTGGGATCTTGTTGCGAAGTATGACATCAAGCAATCTCTGCCATTTAGAAATCAAAATGGGGGTATTGACCTGCCATCAAAGATTTCAGATGGAGTTTATGTAGTGGGGGATCATCGCAATCTTCCATCACAAAATGGTGCCATGCGCTCAGGTCGCCTTGCGGCTTTAGAAATAATTAAAGCTAGTTAACGAGAACTTCAAGCGCCTTAGATACGTGTGGGTAGTCGAAGCTAAAGCCATCGTTTGTTAAGGCTTCCGGCACAACTTTCTTTGAGCCAAGAATTTCAGTTGAAAATCCACCAAGCGCTAACTTCAACGCAAATGCTGGAGCCGGGAAAAGTGCTGGACGATGCATTGCTCTAGCAAGTGCTGCGGTGAATTCTTGGTTAGTCACTGGATTTGGTGAGGTTAGATTAACTGGGCCAGAGATTCTGGATTCCATTAAGTGACACATTGCGCGGACATGGTCATGCATTGTGATCCAAGACCACCATTGCTTGCCATTTCCAAGTTTCCCGCCAACTCCTAATCTAAAAAGTGGCAACATACGACCGAGTGCGCCACCGGTTGGATCAAGTACTAAGCCAGTACGAATCTTTACGGTGCGAACATCTCCAGCTAAATCAGCAGCACCTTCCCATTCACGACAAACAACTGCAAGGAAGTCATCGCCAGACCGATCGCTCTCGGTCACTGCGCGATTTCCTGATTCGCCATACCAACCAATTGCACTTGCCGAAATAAATACCGATGGATTTACTTTAGAAACTGCATTTGCAATCGCCGTGGTTCCGAGCAATCTTGAATTTAGAATTTCTGCACGATATTTCTTGGTCCAACGCTTATCGCCAACACCGGCACCGGCCAGATGAATTACCGCGTTAACGCCCTCGAGTGCTGCTAGATCAACGCTTCCAGTAATTGGATCCCAGGAGATTTCATCAGGCGCTTTTGCAGGACGTCTTACAAATCTTTGAACAGTGTGGCCTTCGCTGCGTAGGTGTCCTACGAGTGCGGTCCCAATTAATCCAGAAGCACCAGTTACCGCAACGCGTTGAGGAGGTTGCTTGCTAGACATTAGGAATTAATCCCTAAAGTCCAAGTTCTGATTCGAAGCGACCTTCTTCTAGGCGCTCCTTCAAGGTAACCAAGAAGCGAGCAGCATCTGCGCCATCAACAATTCGGTGATCATATGAAAGCGCAAGATAAACCATGGAACGGATTGCGATTGTTTCGCCGCCGTCATCACCCTTCATAACAACTGGACGCTTTACAACTGCGCCAAGTCCAAGGATTGCAACCTGTGGTTGGTTGATGATTGGGGTATCAAATAGCGCACCACGTGAACCTGTGTTGGTAAGTGTAAAGGTTCCGCCACCAAGTTCATCTGGAGTTATTTTGTTGTCGCGAGTGCGAGCAGCAACGTCAACAATCTTTCGCGCTACGCCACCGATATTCAAATCACCGGCATCGCGAATAACTGGAACCAAAAGTCCGCGCTCGGTATCAACTGCAACGCCAAGGTGTTCTGCGCCGTGATAGGTGATCTGATCGCCTTCGACTGAAGCATTTAGAACTGGATGTTGCTTAAGTGCTTCGCAAACAGCGACGGCGAAGAATGGAAGGAAAGTTAGCTTTACACCTTCGCGCGCTTCGAACGATGCCTTTGCGCGATCACGTAAGCGTGCAATCTTTGTAACATCTACTTCGATCACAGTTGTGAGTTGTGCTGAAACTTGTAGTGATTCCACCATGCGAGAAGCGATAACGCTACGTAGGCGCGACATCTTTACCGTAGTTCCACGAAGCGGTGAAACCGCAACTGGAGCAGCAGGTTTTGCAGATGTAGAGCTTTGAGATTGTGAAACCGCAGCAGGAGCCACTGGTGACTTTGCAATCGCAGCTGCAACATCTTCCTTGCGAATACGTCCACCGATACCAGTGCCGGTAACGCGTGAAAGATCTACGCCATTTTCGGAAGCAAACTTACGAACAATTGGAGTCACGTAAGCATCCGAAGTTGAAGCGCTAGTAACTGGTGCTGAAACTGGTGCTGGTGCAACTGGAGCGGCAGGCGCTGCAGGTGGAGGAGTCACTGGAGTCACTGGTGCTGGGGTTACTGGTGCTTGCGCAACAGGAGCGGCAGGTGCTGAAGTGCCACCAATCATTGCAAGACGGGCACCGACTGGGACTGTTGAATCAACTGGAACATCAATAGAAGTTAAAACACCGGTTGCTGGTGATGGAATTTCAGTATCAACTTTGTCAGTTGAAACTTCAAGAAGTGCCTCATCAACTGTTACTTGATCGCCGACGTTCTTAAGCCAACGAGTAACGGTTCCCTCAGTTACTGATTCGCCAAGTGCTGGCATCGTCACGATTGTTCCAGAAGATGATGGTACTGCTGCAGAAGCAGCTGGCGGAGGAGTCACTGGCGCAGCTGGTGCTGCTGGTGCAACTTCTACAACTGGTGCTGGAGGTGGCGTCACTGGCGCAGCAGCTACTGGAGCTGCAGGCGCAGCTACTGGCGCAGACCCATCAGCAGAAATAATTGCAAGTTCGGCACCGACGGCAACTGTTTGATCTACTCCGACAACAATCTTTTGTAGAACACCGGCGGCAGGTGAAGGAATCTCAGTATCAACTTTGTCGGTCGAAACTTCTAGTAATGGCTCGTCAACAGCAACAACATCGCCTTCGTTCTTAAGCCAACGAGTAACTGTTCCTTCGGTTACTGATTCGCCAAGTGCTGGCATCGTTACAGAAAATGTCATGTCAGTTTCTCCCGTTACCCGTGTGCATGTAGTGGTTTGCCAGCAAGAGCCAAGTGCGCTTCGCCAACTGCTTCAGAAAGAGTTGGGTGGGCGTGGATAAGTGAAGCAACATCACTTGCATCAGCTTCCCAGTTGAAAATTAATTGTGCTTCGGCGAGGAGTTCTCCAACGCGGGCGCCAACCATGTGAATACCAAGGACTGGACCATTCTTTGCCGCAACCAACTTAACCGAACCTGCGGTCTTAAGAATTTGTGCCTTGCCATTACCAGCGAGGTCATAGTTGAGTTCAACAACATCGTGACCAAGTTCTTTAGCCTTTGCAGTTGTAAGGCCAACTGAAGCAACTTCTGGATCCGAATAGGTAACGCGAGGTACGCCGTCATAATTGATCGGACGTGGGTTTAGGCCTGCCATCTCTTCGGCAACCAAGATACCTTCGGCAAAACCAACGTGTGCTAATTGCAGAGTTGGAATCAAATCGCCAACTGCCCAAACTCCTGGAATATTTGTACGGCACTTGTTATCAACAAGAACATAACCACGATCCATCGCAATTCCTTGTTCTTCGTAACCAATATTTGAAGAAACCGGACCGCGACCTACAGCAACGAGTAGAACTTCAGCGGTAAAGGTCTTTCCATCTTCCAAGGTAACTGTTACGCCACGTTGGTCGGTAACCGCAGAAACAAAGCGAACACCTAATTCAAAATTAATTCCACGCTTGCGGTAGGCGCGCTCTAATTGCTTTGACGATGATTCGTCTTCAAGGGCGATTAAGTGTGGCAAACCTTCGATGATTGTTACTTCTGAACCAAAAGATTTCCAAACCGATGCGAATTCACAGCCGATAACGCCGCCACCTAGAACAATTGCACTTGTTGGAACGCGGTCCATAGCTAGCGCGTGTTCACTAGTAATGATCTGCTTACCGTCGATTTCTAGTCCTGGAAGAGTGCGTGGATAAGAACCGGTAGCAAGAACTACATTCTTTCCGGTGTATTGCTGGCCATTAACTTCAACGGTATTTGGTGAAACCAAACGTCCATGACCTTCAACGAAAGTTACATTTCGAGACTTAATTAAACCCTGTAAACCTTTGTAAAGCTTTGAAACAACGCCATCCTTGTACGCGTTAACGCCGGCCATGTCGATTGAATTGAATGATGCATTCACGCCAAATTCCGCAGCATGGCGAGTGTTATCTGCAACTTCGCCTGCGTGTAAGAGCGCTTTAGTTGGGATGCAACCACGGTGTAAGCAAGTGCCGCCAACTTTGTCGGCCTCAATAAGTGCAACAGTCTTCCCAAGTTGTGCTGAACGAAGGGCGCAGGCATAACCGCCGCTGCCACCACCGAGAATAACTACATCAAATTCAGCCAACGTTTAGCCCTTCTGACTTGAAGCTCCTGGAACTTACTTGGGGTGAGTTACGACCTAATCCTGCCACGATTTTGGCAGAGGTCTAATTGGCGCCTATTTCTTGGACTGTGATGCTTGCGACGCCGCCGCTTCCAAAAGTGTCACCAGTGACCGCAAGGCGATACCTGTTCCGCCAACCGGGGTGTAGCCAAAGGCCTGCCCCTCGTTGTAAGCCGGGCCAGCGATATCAAGGTGCAACCAAGGCGTTTCTGGATTAACAAATTCCTTTAGGAAGAGTCCGGCAACCAACATGCCACCCATTCGGTCGCCGATGTTTGCTAGATCAGCAACAGGTGAGTCGAGAGAAGCGCGCAATTCCTCGGGTAGGGGCATTGGCCAAAATTGTTCCCCAGAAATTCTGGCTGCTTCTAAAAATTCATTACTGAATTCTTCATTATTTCCCATGACGGCCGATGTTCGAGTTCCAAGAGCTACTACTTGTGCGCCAGTTAATGTTGCAACATCGATAATGCCATCAAGGTATCCAGCATCCTTACCGACCTCTTCGGCGCGAACGAGTGCGTCCGCCAGAACTAAGCGACCTTCGGCATCTGGATTTAAAACTTCGACAGTCTTTCCACCATAAATCGTGACAATATCGCTTGGGCGTTGTGCGGTATCGCTAACCATATTTTCAGCCAACGGAGCCCAGGCATCAACAGCGATTGGAAGTTTTAATTCAGCAATTGTTAGTACTGTCGCGATTACAGCGGCTGCGCCACTCATATCGGATTTCATCGCTTCCATGCCGTTAGCAGGTTTTAGCGCAAGACCTCCAGTATCAAAAGTGATTCCCTTTCCAACCAAGGCGTATAACTTCTTCGCCTTTGTTGGTCGGTAACTAACACGTAGCAGTCGTGGGGGATTAACCGATCCTTGTCCTACTCCGGTGATCCCACCATAACCTTTCGCTTTCAAAACCTTTTCGTCCAGGATTTCCACTTTCAATTTCAAAGTTGTCGCAAGTTTCTTCATTCGAAGTGAGAATGTGTTCGGGGTTAAGTGGCTTGGCGGGGTATTAATTAAATCTCTTACTAAATAGGTGTTCTTAGCCAGAATTTGGGCACGATTAAGTGCGGCTTTGGCGGTGGCTGAATTTAAATCTTTAGTAAGTATTAGCGCGGATTCAAGCCCAGTCTTATGGTCCGCCTTCGAACTTCCACGGAACTCATGAAATGTGTAGGCACCTAGCGCGGCACCTTCGGCTACAGCGGCAATATCTGAAGTGGAATTTGTTGGGAGCGCGAAGGTTGCACTTTTGATTCCGGTTAGATTTCTAGAAGCAGCACCGGCTGCACGTCGCAAAGTCTCAGCATCAAACTTGGTGGCCGCACCAAGGCCAGTAACAACATATGTAGAGCTTTTACTTCCAACGGTATTTGGAACCTTGATAACCTCATCGGCTTTTCCGGTTGCTCCGAGGTTGTTTAGGACCGCGATAAGTTGTCTCTCGTTGATTGCCGTCGCAGAAGATTCAATCTGAAGTTTTCCAGCCTTCTGTGCCAGGCCGATCACTAGGTAATCGCTATTTTGATCCTTCGTTAGCTTTATAGACTTCAAAATTCCCCCAAGGTTGTGAGCATCCAACCCTAACGCGTTTTTACGAAGGTTAAGGATAGGTTTTGCCTATGAAATCACCACTCTATGAATGGCACCAAAGCGCCGGGGCAAAGTTAGCCGACTTTGGTGGCTGGGATATGCCTATTGAATATCCAGCTGGAGTAAATGGTGCAAGTGGCGGAACGCTGGCTGAACATGCCGCGGTTCGTGAAAGAGTTGGAATTTTTGATGTCTCTCACCTTGGAAAGATTTCCGTAAAAGGTCCTGGTGCAAAAGAATTTGTAAATACCATGGTTACCAATGACCTAACAAAAATAGAGAGTGGTAGCGCGCAATACAATCTTTTTTGTAACGAGGCTGGCGGAGTTATTGATGACCTTATTGTTTATCAATTTTCAGACGAAGACCTTTTTCTAATCCCAAATGCCGCAAATTGCGCCGCGGTCTTTGCAGATCTTAAGAAATTTGCGCCATCTGATTTGGAAATAACAAATATCCATCAGGAATATGCCGTTCTAGTTGTTCAAGGTCCGTTGACCTCAAAGGTGATGGAAAACCTTGGATTGAATTTAGATTTGGATTACATGGCCTTTACTAGGCAGACCTTGCCAGCGCATCCAGAATTAGGCGAGGTAATTATCTGTCGCACTGGCTATACCGGCGAATTTGGCTACGAGCTTTTGCCAAGCTGGAAGAACGCGGCATCACTTTGGGAAATTTTGGTTACTGAAATTGCAAAGGTTGATGGTCGGGTATGTGGACTTGGCGCCCGAGATACCTTGCGCACCGAAATGGGATATCCACTTCATGGGCATGAATTATCACTAGATATTTCGCCTATTCAGGCAAGTGCAAATTGGGCGGTTGTTTTGGCTAAGCCTGAATTTCGCGGAAAGCAATCCTTGGTAACAGAGAAAGAAAACGGGCCTAAACGCATTCTTCGTGCCTTGAAAGTTATTGACCGTGGAATTCCACGGGCTGGCATGAAAGTTCTAAATGAAAGTGGCGATGAAATCGGCGAAGTCACAAGTGGCACCTTCTCGCCAACGATCAGAGTCGGAATTGCCCTTGCCCTTATTTCGCCAGAATTTAAGGTTGGTTCAAAGGTTAAGTTGGATGTGCGCGGACGAATCAGCGAAGCCGAAGTTGTCCGACTCCCATTCGTTGAATCGCACGTTAAATAAGCTCATCCTTATTAGGCAAAATTACTTCGCGCCCGGATTCCAAGGTAAAGACATTTATTCGATTCTCGAAGGCATCCTTTAATTCAGGGGAGTGAACGACACTCTTTGCGGCACCCGAAAGCAAGACTCCACCTGACTTCATAACCACCAAGTGGTCGGCATACATTGCCGCCAAAGTTATGTCGTGCATCGTTGAAATTATTGTTACTCCGCTACTTTTGAGTGATTCGATGCTATTTAGTATTGCAATTTGATGGTGCAGATCCAGCGCGCTGGTTGGTTCATCTAGCAAAATCATTTCTGGTTCTTGAACGAGTGCACGAGCGATCAACGCCCGTTGCATTTCGCCACCAGATAATTGCGAGACCAATTGATTTTGGGCGCCAAATAACCCAGTTGCTTTAAGAGTCCTGGCAACCAATGACTTTGAGGACTTTGATTCCGTTCCCCAACCATCTCGCTTTGCCCGTCCGAGCATTACATACTCAGCAACACTCATGCCGGCCGGAATATTTGGATGTTGTGGAACGAAGGCAACATTTCGGGAGTGGTTATTAAATACTTCGGCGCCGTTGTCGGTTACTGATCCCGAATATTCAGCAGCGCCAAGGATTACGCGCAGGAGAGTAGTTTTTCCGGCGCCATTTGGACCAACCAAGCAGGTCCACTTTCCATGTGAAAGTTCTAGGTCAATTTCTCTTAGGATCTCTTTAGATCCAATTCGAACATTTAAGGAATCGATTTTTATCATTGATTAACCAATCGCTTGCGACGTAGAACTATTAGAAAGAAAGGTGCGCCAACAAAAGCGGTAATAACGCCGATTGGAAGTTCCGCTGGAGAGAGAAGCGTACGGGCGCCTAAGTCAGCAAGGACCAGGAAGCTCGCACCGACGAGTGCAATGGTAGGAAGGGCGCGGTTTGTAACGCGATGGGTCGCGCCACGAACTAAATGAGGAACCACGATTCCAACAAAGCCGATTAAACCACTTGCGGCAACCGCAGTTGCTGTTGCAAGTGTTGCAGCGATCACCGCGATGATGCGAAGTCGATTTGGATTTACGCCGAGGGAGTAGGCCTCTTCATCGGTAAGCATTAAGCCATCTAATTGTTTAGCGATTGCGAAGAGTATGAAGAGCGCGATTGAAATATAAATCGCAGACCAAGAAACGACGCTCCAACTAGCAGCGGTAAGTTCACCAAGAATCCAAGAATAAACTGGGCGAAGCGAAGCACTGTGGCGTTGTTGCAGATACGTTTGAATAGCCGTGGCAAAGGAACCGACTGCAATCCCGGAGAGCAATAAAGTGTTTGGCTCGGCAAAGAATTTTCCTGAGATAAAGAATGAAACCAAAACGGCAAGGATTGCACCTAAGAAAGAGAAGATCGGCAAAAGTCCATATACGTTTTGATGGGAATTAGTAATCGCAATCGTTGCGCCCAGACCAGCGCCAGCCGCGGCACCTAGTAGGTATGGATCTGCGAGCGGGTTTCGAAAAACCGTTTGATAGACCGCGCCACTTGTAGCCAAAGCGCTTCCAACTAGTGCGGCCAAAATTACTCGCGGCAATCTAATGTCGAAGAGAACCGACTGATCTTGTTCTGAGAGAGCATTATGTGAACCAAAGATTGATTTAACGATTGAAGAAAAACTTAGATTTATTGGCCCAAAACTAATTCCAAGTAGTCCAACAATAAGAAGCAAAAGGGCAGCAGATAGCGTTAATTCCCAACGCCAAATCGAGCGAAGTTCCTCACCGCCCGTTTTGCTTCTCAATATTCTCATTTAGTTACTGGTCCCTTTAATTCAGTTACTTAATCGAACTTGCAATGAATTTGTAGAACTCCACGATGCGCGGCCCCCACCTAGATGGAAGATCGGCAGGAAGAGCCAAAACCTTTTTACTGGATACAGCAGTTATGGTGCTCCACCCGGCACGCGCTGAGACGGTTTGAAGAGTTTCTCCATCAGGGGCATCGGCCAAGAATATGAAATCAGGATTGGCTTTAATTACGTACTCTGATTGAAGTTGTGGGTAACCACCATCATCGGCCTTTGCTGCCGCATCAGCGATATTTGTGAGATTGAAATCCTTATAAACGGTACCGATAAATGTTCCTGAGGTCGCCGAATATAGAGTGTTATCTAATTCGTGGAAGAAACTTTTTGGCGTTGCAAGTTTCGCACCTTTTATATCCGAGGCAATAGATTTCTTCATTGTGGTAACCAATGCGCTTGCCTTGTTGGAATTTCCGGTTACTTTTCCTAAATCAAGGATTTCACCATAGGCACCTTGAAGACTAGATGGGGTGTGTTCAATGTAAACAGCAACCTTCAACTTCTTTAGTTGTGCTACGACTGCATCGGATTTTGTAGCGGTGCTTTGAATGACAACAAGATCTGGATGGTAGGCAATTAGCGCTTCCACATTTGGGGTAAAAGAAGATAACTTCGTAAATGGCGCGCTAGTTGGATAATTTGAATTGTCATCGACGGCAATTACTTGCTTACCGGCACCAATTGCGAATAAATCTTCGGTCGCAGATGGCGAGAGCGAAATTATTCGCTTTGGATAAGTTGTGGCTGCCTGCGATGGAATCGTGGGTAGGGAAATCCCGATAAACGCAGATAGAGTAAGTATTGAAAACAAACGCTTGAACATAAAAAACTCCCTCAAACTTTGAGGGAGGAAGTTGGGCTTTTGAAGGCCCGACCTTCCTCCGAGGTCGGATACAACAACAATTTGTTAGGCGACCTGGCTAAGTTTTTACGTTTACACGCTTAAAACATCTACAGTTGCGGGACAGCGCCGGAATTAAACCGGACTTCGCTAAACCAATTGCTACTGAATTTCTTCAGCGGTTGAAAACTATCACCAATTATTTAGATTTATTGGAACGACGTCCGATTAAGAAGGCGAGTCCTACTGCAATTACAACGGCGCCGCCGACAAGGAACATTCCAGCTCCTTCGAAGCCATGCTCCTCTTCGCGGATGTGGTCGCGCGGGCCCTGATGGTCATCTTCGCCGCGAGGTGAGATGGATTGTGTTGGCATCGGAGTATCTGCGTGAGAAATAGCTAGGGGAGTGCTCAACATCAAAGTTGATGTTGCGATGGCAACCAATAGAAATTTCTTCATTTTCTACCTCCGCCTCTCGGGGTTACTTAGATTTGCGATCCACTTGAGGTGCTGGAGCACGCATCCGGCGCATCTGTGTTGAACGCAGGAAGCCATACATGCCAAGACCCTTGGTTGGTTCATTTGGGAATTTTTCGGCTATAACCTTCTTCAATTTTTGTGAGAAGAAGAAGCCAGAGACGATTGAGTAAAGCATTACGGTGTACATGAAGAGAATCGCAAGAAGTTGAACTCCGCGGTTTGGAATAAGTGTCAAAACTAGAACGATCATGATTGCTGGCAAGAAGTATTCGCCAATGGTTCGCTTTGAATCTACATAGTCGCGAACGAAACGCTTAACTGGACCTTTATCGCGGGCAGGTAGTGCGTGTTCTTCACCGCGCATGTATGCCGCGCGACCTTCAGCGCGAGCCGCACGAAGTGCAGCCTTGTCGCGGTTCTTGCTAGCAGAGGTAACTGGTGCGGTTATTGAATTAACTTTGGTCTTAGCAACAGCTTCTTTACGCTTTGGTGTTGCTTTGCCCTTGTTAGTTGACTTATCTGGAGTTTTTTCGCTCATGCCGAAATACTAACAAGAAAGCGGGTAAAGATTGGGATTTAAGGCAGGGCGAGCATCCGCTCGAGAGCAATATGGGCGTACTTTGCAGTCTCGGCTTCTACAGTAATTTGATTAACCAAACGGCCATTAACCAGAGATTCCATCGCCCATACGAGGTGTGGCAAATCGATCCGATTCATTGTCGAGCAGTAGCAGACAGTCTTATCCAGAAAGTGAATTTCCCTATCTGGGTACTTATTAGCTAAACGTTGAACCAGATTTAATTCTGTTCCAACAGCCCACTTGCTTCCTTTAGGGGAATCTTCAATAGTTTTGATAATTGCTTCAGTGCTTCCGACAACGTCGGCATTTGAGACAACTTCGTGAGTACATTCTGGGTGTACGAGTATTGAAACGCCAGGAAGTTTTGCACGCATTTCAGTGATGTTGTTTAGGGAAAAACGACCATGTACCGAGCAATGACCGCGCCAGAGAATTACCTTGGCACTCTGGATTTGAGCATCGGTTAAGCCACCGTTCTCTTTCCACGGATTCCAAAGGACGCAATCTTCGAGAGAAAGTCCAAGTTTTAACACCGCGGTATTTCGACCTAGGTGTTGGTCAGGCAAGAAGAATATTTTTTCGCCCTGTTCGAACGCCCAGCTCATAGCGCGTTCGGCATTTGAAGATGTACAGACCGCGCCACCGTGTTTTCCAGTAAAAGCTTTGATCGCCGCAGATGAATTCATATAAGTAATAGGAATTGTTTTCTTTGCGATCCCCAGCTTTTCAAATACTTTCCAAGCAGAATCAACTTGATTCGCTGTCGCCATATCGGCCATCGAACATCCAGCAGCCAGATCCGGAAGAATTACTTTTTGATTTGGACTGGTCAAAATATCCGCGGATTCAGCCATGAAGTGAACGCCGCAGAAGAAGATGAATTCTGCGCTGGAATTATTTTCCGCGGCTTGTGCCAATTTAAAGGAGTCGCCGGTTATGTCGGCAAGGGCGATAACTTCATCGCGCTGATAGTGGTGGCCGAGAACCATGGCACGAGTTCCAAGTGCCGCTCGAGCAACTTTGGCCCGTTCGACTAATCCAGGCTCGCTTGCTGCGGGTAGTTCGCCATTGCAGGAGACGCCACGTTCGCTCTGCAGATCCCGGCCTTGGCCAAGCAACAAGAGTTCGGAAAGTTTCGTCGCGCTCACGGGATCATTATGGAGTAGTCTTTGATTTATGAGTACTGAAACCAGCCAATCATCAGTAGATGTATCAATCACATCAGCCGTTTCAACCGGCATTTTGCTAACAGATGTAGCAGCCGAAAAGGTTGCTGCCCTTCTAGCTCAAGAAGGTCGCGATGATCTAAGTCTTCGCGTTGCGGTTCAACCTGGTGGCTGCTCAGGTCTTCGCTACCAACTTTATTTCGATGATCGCGCGTTAGATGGCGATAACGTCACTCAATTTGGTTCCGTCAAGGTCGTAACCGACAAGATGAGTACCCCGTACTTGATGGGCGCTTCAATTGATTTTGTGGACACAATCGAAAAGCAAGGTTTCACAATCGATAATCCAAATGCCCAAGGCTCATGTGCTTGCGGCGATTCATTTAACTAAAAGCAAAAGCAACAAAGTAAAGTTTTAGTTGTCGATGAAAATTGGTGTTGCAGGCTCAGTAGGCCGCGACCATTTAATGACCTTCCCTGGGAAGTTCACTGATTCACTAGTCGTTGGATCCCTCGATAACGTCTCACTTTCATTCCTCGTTGACGGCTTAGATATTCACCGTGGGGGAGTTGGTGCGAATATTGCTTTCGGAATGGGCGCCCTTGGATTAAATCCCATCCTCATTGCAGCTGTCGGAAAAGACTGGGCCGATTACGATGCTTGGCTAACTAGACATGGTGTTGATACCAGCCATGTAAAAATCTCGAAAGATCTTTATACCGCGACATTTACAGTGACGACCGATGATGATTTAAATCAGATTGCATCATTTTTCCCTGGCGCAATGAGTGAAGCCGGCGAGATTGAACTCGCCCCAATCATTGATAAGACTGGAAAATTTGATCTACTGATTATTTCCCCGGATGATCCTGCGGCAATGATTCGCCATAGCGAAAGCGCGCGCCAAATGGGAATTTCATTTGCGGCCGATCCATCCCAGCAATTGGCTCGAATGTCTGGCGAAGATATCAAGCAGTTAATCAAGGGCGCTGATTACCTATTTTTGAATGAATATGAACAGGCGCTAACACTTCAAAAAACCGGTTGGACAGATTCGGAGTGTTTCGACCAAGTGCGTGTTCGCGTTACAACTCTCGGATCCGATGGTGCAAAAATTGAAGAGCACGGGAAAGAAACAATTCATGTTGGAGTACCTAAGGAAAAATCTAAAGTTGATCCAACTGGAGTTGGCGATAGCTTTAGAGCTGGCTTTGTTGCAGGGCTCTCTTGGGGATTTGGTCACGAACGATGTGCCCAGATCGGTTCGATGATGGCAACGTTCTGCATCGAAACTAAAGGAACCCAGGAATATCGCTTTGATCGCGCAGAATTTCTAACTCGATTTGAGACAGCATATGGAAAGAGCGCTGCTGACGAGATCGCAAAGGATATGAATCCGCGTTTAATTGGCTAGTTATTTGCCCGGTACTGCCGAATTTTTAGGCGCGTAATTTTTCCAGGGTTAAAGTAAGAACTTCTAAAAACTTAGTAACTTGCTCAAAACTTGTTGCGTGATGAATCGTAAGGCGAATATTTCCAGTCGTCTTTAGGCCCATGGCATCTAAAACATGAGATGGCTTTATATTTGCAGCGCTACAAGCCGATCCAGAATCCACTGCGAAACCTTGTTCGACCAAGCTATTAACAAGATATTCAGAGTCCACGCCGCCGAAGGTTGCATTAACCAAGTGATCTGCGCCTTCACTTATTACATAAGAATCTGGAATTTTGGCGATGCCTTCGACCAATATTCGCTTTAACTCAGCAACTTTGGCCGCCAAATTCTTTTCATCGGCAACCCAACTATCGATAGCCACAGCACTTGTAACTACCAGCGGCAAGGAGACTTGGCCCGGACTTACCTTTGTATCCAAATGCGGAAGCGGGTTGTTCCAATTGGATTTCTTGGAAATTGCAAGAATTCCCACTCCGGCGGGTCCCATCCAACTTCGGGAATCAAATAACGCTACCGACCAATTGTCGGGGAGTTTGATCCGAGTTCCTGATGCGGTTGCATCTACAAAGAGCGCGGAAGTTTCATAATCTATTTTCTGTTGAATAACACCAGTCTCGCGATTACAAAGTTGTAGTGAAAGTAAATCTCCATCGCCAACAGGATCGTCCTGGAAATCCAATTGCCCGCTTCTTGTTACAGGAATCTTTCGGGTTCGATAGCCGCTCTTTTCAAAGCTCTCCGAAATTGCGTAATTAGCCATCCGGTCGGTTGCTGCGAAATTAAATCTGAACTCTGGCTTTATCAAGCCCATAATCCCTAAGTGGAAACCGAGGTTGGGTTCACCTAGAAAGTGGATTTCATCGCTTCGTACTCCGAGATGCGAGGCGAAGGTTTCTCTAGCTTCGTTCTGCAGAATCGCGGCGCTCTTTGCGTCATCACTTACCTTCTTGGGATCCGGCCAGGCCTGATCAAAGATGTGGGGTAGGGCCATTCGAGCGCCCTCGTGAAGTCGGGTCTCGGACTGGAAATTGCAGGTGATAGAAACCACGCTTAGAACGCTACCGCCTGCTGTCCATGGATGTGAAATGGGCGGATATTCTTGCCCCATGAGCCCAAACTTTAAGAGCCCAAAGCGCCTAATGACCTCCCGAAAGATTCGAAAGGGAGCCATCAGTGCTTTAGTTCTTGGACCTTTAGTCCTTGCTCTTACCTCTTGTTCGACATCGAACATTTCTGGAATGGGTTTTCCAAAGAACGTTACGAGCGTTAACGATACTTCGCTTCCATTGTGGCAATGGGCTTGGATTGCAGCTGGAGTGGTTGGAGTTTTCACCGCTATTTTGATTTTGTATCCAGCCGTTCGCCATCGTCGTAAGGGCGATGAAGTTCCAAAGCAAACTCAGTACAACGTTCCAGTCGAAATTCTTTACACGCTCATTCCATTTATCATCGTTGCAGTTCTCTTTTACTTCACCGCCAAAGATGAAAGCAAGATTACAAAGGTTACGCCGGTAAACTCAGCGGCCGCTGTTCACAATATTGAGGTAAACGCGATTCAATGGTCATGGCAATTCAAGTACGACGATATTCCTAATTCGCCAACCATCACTGGCACCCCAGCCCAACCACCCGTTTTAGTTGTACCGCAGGGTGAAGCCGTTAAGTACACCTTGACCGCTTCTGATGTTGTTCACGGATTCTGGATCCCAGCATTCATGATTCAAATGCAAGCCTTGCCACATGTAACTAACCACCTGGAATTCACCGCAAACAAAATCGGTGAGTACCCAGGCCGTTGCAACATTCTCTGCGGTCGCAACCACTCTGAGATGTTGTTCAAGGTAAAAGTAGTTTCACCAGCTGATTACAAAACTTATCTATCAACGCTAAAGGCGGCATAACGATGACTACATACGCAGAGCGCCCATTAACCGAAGAAGCTATCGCTTCGGAAGTAAAGCGTGGGGTAGCGGCACCAAGTAAAGGTCGCCTATTCGTTAAGTGGATTACCTCAACCGATCACAAGACAATCGGTTATTTGTATTTGATGACCTCATTCGCTTGGTTCCTTGTAGGCGGCGTACTAGCTCTCTTGTTGCGAGCAGAACTTGCCCGCCCTGGCCTTCAATTCTTTAGCACCGAGCAGTACAACCAAATCTTTACAATGCACGGAACAATCATGTTGCTTATGTTTGCCACTCCACTATTCGTGGGTTTTGCAAATGTGATCATGCCGCTTCAAATTGGTGCGGCCGACGTGGCATTCCCAAGATTAAACATGCTTTCTTACTGGTTGTATCTCTTCGGTGGTTCAATGGCATTTGCTGGTTTCTTAAGTCCAGGAGGCGCCGCATCGTTCGGTTGGACTGCATACGCGCCACTAGCTAATTCCCAATATTCACCAGGCATTGGTGGCGATCTTTGGGTAATCGGTCTTGCAATCGGCGGTATCGGAACAATTCTTGGTGGCGTTAACTTCATTACGACTATCTTCACAATGCGTGCACCAGGTATGACAATGTTTAGAATGTCAATCTTCAGTTGGAACGTATTGCTAACTTCTATTTTGGTTCTTCTAGCATTCCCTCCTCTTGCAGCTGCATTCCTAGGTTTGGAATCTGATCGACTATTTGGATCCCATATTTTTGATCCATCAAATGGTGGCGCAATGCTTTGGCAGCATCTCTTCTGGTTCTTCGGTCACCCAGAGGTTTACATTTTGGCTCTGCCATTCTTTGGAATTGCAACCGAAATTCTTCCGGTCTTTAGCCGCAAGCCAATCTTTGGTTACAAGGGTTTGATTGCTGCAACAATCGCTATCTCGGCGCTTTCAGTTTCAGTTTGGGCGCACCACATGTTTGCAAGCGGTCAGGTGTTGCTTCCATTCTTCTCATTTATGACATTCCTAATTGGTGTTCCTACCGGCGTTAAGTTCTTCAACTGGATCGGCACCATGTGGCGCGGCAGCGTTTCATTTGAAACCCCAATGCTTTGGGTAATGGGATTCTTGATCACCTTCTTGTTCGGTGGCCTAACCGGAATCATCCTTGCGTCACCACCGCTTGATTTCGCAGTCTCTGCTTCTTATTTCGTGGTTGCGCACTTCCACTATGTTCTATTTGGAACTGTGGTCTTTGCGATGTTCGCTGGTTTCTATTTCTGGTGGCCTAAGATGACCGGCCATATGCTCAATGAGCGCCTCGGAAAGATCCACTTCTGGACTCTCTTCTTCGGTTTCCACCTAACCTTCTTGGTTCAACACTGGTTAGGAATTAAGGGATTCCCTCGTCGCTATGCGGATTACTTAGCTTCAGATGGGTTCACAAACTTAAATACAATTTCAACAATTGGCTCTGGCCTTCTTGCCTTCTCGATGATTCCATTCTTTATCAACGTCTGGATTTCACGTAAGTCACCTAAGGTCACGGTTGATGATCCATGGGGCTATGGCGCTTCACTCGAATGGGCTACATCTTGCCCCCCACCTCGCCACAACTTCACTTCGATGCCACGCATTCGTTCAGAGCGCCCAGCATTTGATCTGCACTACCCACACATTAAGACGGAAGGTCACTAATTAAATGAAAGCCGGTTATCGTCTTTTTGCAGGGCTAGCAGTCTTCTACTTCATCATGACTGTCATTTATTGGCAGGTTGGTGGGGAAGCGGTCGGCATTACAGCGATCATGCTTTCAGGTGGCTTAGCCGCACTTATTGGTTTCTACATTTGGTTCACCAATAAGCGCTTAGGTGGAAACCTTCCAGAAGATAATCAGCAAGGTGAGATTGCGGATGCAGCGGGCGAACTTGGTTTCTATTCACCACATTCATGGTGGCCACTACCAGTTGCGCTATCAATGTGTGCAGCCGGACTTGGATTGCTAATCGGCTGGTGGCTAACCCTTATTGCGGTTGGCGCATTAGTAGTAAGTATTTTGGGCTTCGTGTTGGAATACGAAAAGCCTTCAGCAAGCGCCCACTAACTTATTTAGCTATTTACTTCCTACCGGTTTGAGCCCGGCGGCGAAGGCTAAAAGTTGTTTATATGTGATGTAGCCCCGGGTGCCAACTCGAATGAATGTGTTTTGTAGTCCCTTACTTGCTGGCGCTGTAAAGGTAATTTCTCCGCCGTACTTTGAAATATCAGCATTGGTGCAACTCTTGGTTGGGCAATAGATTCCGAGGTTTGCGCTCAAGTTATTTATCTTTATTTTCTGAATAACAGACGGATTATCTAAGCCCGTGCAATTGAATTTCGCACTCGTCTCAACTAGAGAAATTCCAACTTCCATCCCGCCAAACCCGGCAAGGAGGTATTCATCGTGCTTGGGAAATAGCCGACATGGTCGAACTTCAAAATTGAGTGGTGGTAGCTCTTTTATTGTTGCCGGAGACGGCTTGTAAACGACATAGGTAACCCCGGTCTGAAAATCTTGATACTTTTCGCCAGACCCCATCGCATTCGCTGGAATGGTTTGGATTATTAGCGCTAAAGCCAGGAGTGGAAGTGCTCTTTTCATTTTGTGAGCGGCAGGTTCGCTAATTTAGTTAGGGCGCCGCGACTGACGCGCATGACGGTCCATTCATCCATTAGTTCGGCACCAAGTGATTTATAGAATTCAATAGAAGGTGTGTTCCAATCAAGTACCCACCATTGAAAGCGGTGGTAGCCACGCTCGACGCATAACTTGGCTAGAAATATCAGCATGGCCTTGCCGAAGCCTTGTCCGCGGTGTTCCGGTCTAACAAATAGATCTTCTAAATAGATTCCATGAGTGCCAGACCAAGTGCTGAAATTCAGGAACCAGATTCCAAAACCAACAACCTCGCCAGAATCTGCTTCGATTAGATGGCAGTAAACGGCCGGGTTTTCACAGAAGAAAGCACCGTTGATTTGCTCGATTGTCGCTCGGGCCTGATCTTCTGCTTTTTCATATGCCGCTAACTCTCGAATGAGATCGATTATTAACTGGCCTTCTGAAGGTAGAGCTGGACGAATCCGCATTACTAAATAGTATGCGAAAACTTAGTGATGTCCGCCTTCTAAAGCCTTGGCCTCAGATTCGCTAGGAGTAGGAACTTGTGTTGCATGCGCCTGGCTCATGCGTGCACGTAGCTTGCCCTTTATTCCTTGCGGATTGCGGACGCCATTTGAGTCAGCAGCTGGGATTGCAAGGGTTGGGGCCTGTTCGTGCTGAGTCAGAGTGAACTTCTTCTCAGGGGAGAGTTCTTCGTGAACTTCAATGAATTCACCGTGAGGAAGCATTACTAAACGACCGGTTTCACGGCCATGAAGAACGATCTCACGATCAGCGCGTTGAAGCGAGAGGCAGATGCGCTTGGTAATAACAAATACCAAAGGTGGCACGACGAAGATGCCAATGCGAGTGAACCACATAATTCCATTAATAGTTAAGTGGAAGTGGGTAGCGATGATGTCGTTACCACCGTTGATCAACACAACCAAGATGAATGACAACGACATTGCACCGATAGCAGTGCGGTTTGGTGCATTTCGTGGTCGATCAAGAAGATGGTGCTCACGCTTATCGCCGGTAATCCAAGCTTCAATAAATGGATACAGGGCCATTCCGGTAAACAAGATTCCCGGAACAATCAGACCAGGGATCAAAATGTTCCATGAGATTGTGTGACCAAATGCGTGGGTCTCAAGCGGTGGTGCCATACGAACTAATCCATCAAGCCAACCCATATAGAAGTCGGGTTGTGAACCGGCAGAGATTTGTCCTGGTGTGTATGGACCGTACAACCAAATTGGGTTGATAGATGCAACCGCGCCAAGGAAGGCAGTAATACCAAAAACGATGAAGAAGAATCCGCCAGCCTTTGCCATGTAAACCGGCATAAGTGGGTAACCGACAACATTCTTTTCAGTTCTTCCTGGGCCTGGATATTGCGTGTGCTTCTGGTACCAAACCAACATTAAGTGGATGGTGATGAGCGCAAGGAAAATTCCTGGCAACAGCAGTACGTGAACTGTGTAAATGCGTGGAATGAATACGTGACCTGGGAATGCACCACCAAAAGCAAAGAATGCTAAATAGGAACCAACTACTGGGATTGCTTGCAAAATCGCTTCGGCGATACGGATACCTGTTCCAGATAGAAGATCATCAGGAAGTGAGTAACCAAGGAAGCCTTCGACAATTCCTAGAGTTACAAGGCCAACTCCGATTAACCAGTTTGCTTCACGGGGCTTGCGGAATGCTCCGGTAAAGAAGATTCGCATCAAGTGAGCAATCATGGCTGCCATAAAGATCAGCGCGGCCCAGTGGTGAATCTGGCGCATCAACAGTCCACCGCGAACATCGAATGAGATGTGCAGGGTAGATGCGTAAGAGGCCGACATCGTTACATGTGAAAGTGGGGCATATGAACCGTTGTAAACAACTTCGCGTTGGGATGGATCAAACCAAAATGTTAGGAATGTTCCAGAAAGTAAAAGGATGACGAAGGAGTAAAGACAGATTTCACCAAGCATAAATGACCAGTGATCTGGGAAGACCTTTGTGAGGTTCTTCTTAAGCCACTTGGCAGCGCCGGTGCGTTCATCGACGTAGTTGGCTACGTTTCCTGCGATCTTTTCAGATTTTTTCATGATGAGCGCTCCCAGAAACTAGGTCCGATTGGTTCTGTAAATCCTTGTGTTGCAACTAGATAACCTGCGGAATCGACAGTGATTGCTAGTTGTGGAAGTGGGCGAGCAGCTGGTCCGAAGATCACCTTTGCTGCGCGAGTTACGTCGAATGTTGATTGGTGACATGGGCAAAGCAAGTGCTTGGTTTGTTGTTCGTAGAGTGCAACAGCGCAACCCATGTGAGAACAGATCTTTGAGAAAGCGATGATGCCGTTATGTGTCCACGAAAGACGCTTAGCATCCAGGTTAAATTCTTCCGGACGAAGACGAATTAGAAGAACGGCATCGGTTCCGATGTTTTCTAGTGTTCGCTCGGTACCCTCTGGAAGTTCGGGTAGAACTTGCGCAACCGAACCAACTTCTAGATCTTCTGGACGAATAGGACGGTTTCCTGGATCGGTCACCAAACGTGTTCCGGGTTTCCAGGAAGTCGTATTTAAAGCTTTCTTAGGAAGTGGTCCTAAATCACGAAGCATCACTAGTGGAGTTAGACCGATAAGGCCTAGGGCGAGCCCCATGGAGCGCTTAATTAGCGAACGACGACCAAGACCGGCAGCACCAGCTCTCTCCTTAACGGTTTCAACAAATTCTTTACGATCGATTTCTTCTGAACGAAATTCATGGCGTTCGGCAATTACTTCAGTATCTGGCATCAAGCGACGAGCCCATTGGACTGCTGCTAATCCGATGAAGAGAAGTGAAATCGTTAGGCCAAGGCCTAGGAAGAGTTGGGAAGATTCAACATCGCCAAGGACTGGGAGGTAGATGAAGTGGCCTTGCTTGATGAAAATATATGAAGCGATAGTTAAAACGGTTCCCAGAGCAGAAATAACAAAGAGAATTGCTACTTGTTGCTCGGCACGTTTTTCAGCGCGTGGGTCAGAATCAGATTTACGGTGTTGGTGTTCTGGCAAGCCAGGATCTGAGAACTTTGCGATTTCATTCGACATGTTTAGTTATCTCGCCTTCGATGCTAGCCATACTGCGATACCGATTAATAATCCAAGTCCCAGTGTCCAAACTAGAAGACCTTCTGTAACAGGACCAACGCGACCAAGCGATGCGCCACCGATTGATGGTTCACTTTGTGCGGACTTGATGAACTTAATAATTGAAAGTTTTTCAGCTGGTGTGATTGTTTTGTCGGTGAACTTAGGCATTGATTGTGGCCCAGTGATCATTGCTTCGTAAATATATTTTGCATCCACGCCCATCAAAGTTGGTGCGTATTTTCCTTGAGTAAGTGCGCCGCCTTGTGCTGCAAAGTTGTGGCACATGGCGCAGTTGGTACGGAAAAGTTCACCACCTTGCGCAGTGTTTCCATCACGCTCCCAGGTCAATTGGGCATCATTAATTGAATCAGGACCTGGCGCTAAGGATGCAACATAAGCAGCTAGTGCAGCGGTTTGTTCTGCGTTGTAAACCGGCTTTTTGCGCATTGCTTGCTGGCTCATATCGGCCATTGGCATACGGCCAGTACCTACTTGGAAATCAACTGCGGCCGCGCCAACACCAACTAAAGCGGGGGCGATACTTGAACCTTCGGCGTTCAAACCATGGCAAGAAGAACAACCCTTTGCAAAAATTTGCTTTCCTTCATCTACCAATGTTGATTGCGCACTGGCTTCCATCTTTGCGGTCGACGGAAGGGCACTCGCCATAGAGAAAGTCGTACCTATTGATAACAAGGCCACAATCATTAGTGCTGGCAATGCCAACTTGTGACGGCGATAGCGGGAAATTTTACCGAGGGATAGCTTCATAGCTTTTTCTCTCACCTTACTATTTGATCAGGTAGATCGCAGAGAAGAGTGCGATCCAAACGATGTCGACGAAGTGCCAGTAATAAGAGACCACGATTGCAGTTGTTGCTTGGTTGTGGCCGAACTTTTGAGCCTTAAAGACTCGGATCATGACAATCAGGAATGCGATAAGTCCACCGGTTACGTGCAGACCGTGGAAGCCGGTTGTTATGTAGAAAACTGATCCATAAGCTCTTGAGGAGAGCGAAAGACCATCGCGAACCAAATTTGCATATTCATAAACCTGGCCACCAATGAAGAAGGCGCCCATCAAGAAAGTTAGGGCAAACCATTCACGCATTCCCCACTTGGTGAACTTAAAGATTGAACCGGTGCGACGAGGTTGAAAACGTTCTGCGGCAAAAACTCCGAACTGGCAGGTTAGTGATGAGAGCACGAGAACAGTTGTGTTGATTGTTGCAAATTTAACGTTAAGCATTCCGGTTGATTCGGCCCAAACTTTCGGACCTTGAACTGCGCGAGTGGTGAAGTACATTGCGAAGAGAGCAGCGAAGAACATCAACTCACTTGATAACCAAACGATGGTTCCGACCGCGACCATATTCGGGCGGTTGGTACGAACTGGATATGCGGTCTGTGTGGCTGCGCTCATGGCGCTGATTATTCCCGATTTCTGCCTTTCCGCCGATTCCCAAGGGCCTTGCCGCCAAGGTCTCTTGGGTGAAACTGATCACGCGGAATTGGCTGATTTTTTACTAGTCGGATGGGGCCGGCGGATCGCTAGACTGTAGGCATGAGCCAAGGGCAATCATTGAAAATTGCGGTCTATTCAGATGATCGAACCGTCCGGGCCTCTGTTATTTCAGCCCTCGGAAATCGCGTTTCAAAAGAGCTTCCAGAACACGAGATTCTTGAGTTTGCCACGGCACCCGCGCTTCGACTTTATGTCGATGAAAAGCGACCAGTGGATCTCTTCATTCTCGATGGAGAGGCAGTCCCGGAAGGTGGTCTTGGTGTTGCAAGACAGCTCAAGGATGAAGTTTTCAACTGTCCGCCGATCTTGGCAATCACTGGTCGAGTTCAAGATAACTGGCTTGCTTCTTGGTCTCGAGCAGATGACGTAGTTCTACATCCAATTGACCCATTTACTTTGGGTGCAAAGGTGAGCGATCTGCTTGCTACGCGAACAAATAATTCTGCGGCTGTTTAATTAATGGCTGACACCTGGCAACATCTCTTTTCTCATCTAAACGAAAAGCGTGACTTAACCCCTGACTTAACTTCCTTTGTCATGACCGAAATTCTTGAAGGTCGGGCCGATGAAGAAAATATTAAGAATTTTCTCCTGCTACTAAAGGAAAAAGGCGAAAGCGCAACCGACATTTCCTTAATGGTCGAAATGCTTCACAAATACGCGCTTCCGATCTCGATTAGTGAGCGCGCGGTTGACCCAGTCGGAACCGGTGGGGATGGCAAGAACACCGTAAATATCTCTACATCTGCGGCAATCGTCACAACCGCTGCTGGAGCTCGAGTTGTAAAGCACGGATCAATTGCCGCTTCGTCTAAGTCAGGCTCGGCCGATGTACTTGCTGCGCTTGGAATTGCTACTGACCTAACTGGTCCAGAAGTTGAGAAATCTGTTTATAAATATGGAATCGGTTTTATGAAAGCAACCACTTTCCATTCCGCACTTCGCCATGCTGCCCCAGCGCGAAGAGCACTCGGAGTTCCAACGGTTTTCAATATTCTCGGGCCGCTTGCGAATCCAGCAAAACCACAGGTAATTGCCCTTGGTGTTGCGCCTAAAGTGAAGTTACCGATCATGGCCCAAGTCATTGCTGATCGAGGCGGTGAAGGGTTTGCCTTCCGTGGCGACGATGGAATTGATGAATTAACGCTTTCAACAACCTCGACCGTAATTCAGATCTACAACGGTCAAACTCAAGTATTTAGTTTCGATCCGAGCGATATTGGGATTTCTCGTGCGCCTTTAACCGATTTAGTTGGTGGCACTCCTGATGTTAATGCTCGAATAATTCGAGAAGTTTTTGAAGGAAGGAAGGGGCCAATTCGCGATGCAATTGCGCTAAATGCCGCAATTGCGATTGCTGCGTTTAAAGCTGATTTCAATATTGGCATAACACAACAGATTGCTAATGGCTATGTCCTTGCCCAACAAGCAATTGATTCCGGGAAAGCGGCGGAGTTGCTGGAAAATTGGTCTGCCTATACTCAGGAAATTTCACCAGCCAACGCCGGCACGGCGAATAATTAAGTCAAAAACGCGGGCGCTTATTTTCAGGTAATCGCTTCATGAAGGTAAGTAGATCTTGGCTCGTAAATACTTCAAAGCCAGCTAAGCGTTCAATAAGTCGATGCAGGACGTCTACCGTGGTTCGAACATCGTCGAGCGCTCGATGAGTGGGTGGCGTCGGCGTATTGAAGAATTCTGAGAGCGTAGACAATTTAAAATTTAAGATTTCTGAACGTTCGATCACTAATCTTGCCAAGCGAACTGTGTCGATTATTTGATGGCCCGGCCATTCCAACTTTGATTTCACCGCCGCGGCTTTTAAGAAGCCAATATCAAATGGCGAATTGTGAGCAACCAAAATAATCTCATCAACATCGCCTAGAAACTCAAAGAATTCTGGGAGTACCTCTTCAATTCGTGGGGCATCGTGCAACATCAAGTCGGTGATTCCGGTCAATTCCGTTATGTAATCTGGCAAAGGAATTCCTGGATTAATAAAGGTTGAATATTCATCAATCACCTTGCCGCCTTGAATCTTTGCGGCACCGATCTCAGTTATCCCATTGCCATCCTTTGGCGAAGCTCCGGTCGTTTCTAAATCAAGAACAACGAAAGTTGTTTCATGTAGGGGAGTGCCGATACTTTCAAATCCGGGTTGCCAATTATCGGCAGGTGGATTTGGGAAATTGTTTTTCATGAGTGGACCGTACTGGGATCGAACCAGTGACCCCCACAATGTCAATGTGGTGCTCTACCGCTGAGCCAACGATCCTTGCTTTAAATCGGTAAAGGAATATTACCTTTTACTGTCCAGCCCGTCCAAAATCGTCTTCAACGCGCTCAATATCGTCCTCGCCGAAGTAGCTGCCCGTCTGAACTTCAACAAAGATTATTTCTTCACTTCCCGTGTTGTGAATTCGATGCAAAGTTCCGATATCGAATTGAACGCTTTCACCGGCGCTAATTTTCTTGATTACGCCATCAATCGTTACTTCGCCTGATCCCTTAACGATGAACCAATGCTCAGCTCGGAACTTGTGGCGCTGATAGGAAAGTCTTGCCCCTGGATTTACCCAGATGCATTTAACTTTATGAGTCGAACTTTCTTGGAGAACTTCGTAGCGACCCCATGGTCGTTCTGACTTCTCTAGTTCACTCATTTGCTATTCCTATCAAACTTATTTATTGCCTCTGATTAAGTTCCTAATTTTTCTTTTCTTAATTATGTTCTTAATTATGTTCTTAATTATGTCCTTATATTGAATTATGGAGGTCGGAACGGGATTTGAACCCGTGTAGCAGGATTTGCAGTCCTGAGCCTCGCCTCTCGGCCATCCGACCATCTGTTTTCCCGCAACTAAATTGTTCATAGAACTCTTGCTACTGAGAGCGGACGACCGGGTTCGAACCGGCGACCTGAACCTTGGCAAGGTTCCGCGCTACCAACTGCGCTACGTCCGCATATTTAATCTTCCGGGGAGTCGGAGACTCACCTTCAAGGGGCTAAATCTAGCGCACGCGACTACTAAGCGCCAAAGCGGGGAAATGGGCTTGGACAAACTAGCGTTCGCACGTGAGAAGCGATGAGTCATTCTTTTGGATGGGTGGGATTCTGGCCACCGATCTTCTCGCGATCTCTGAGGATCCAAATGATTTGGATGATGGCGGTTTCTGGGTGGTCTGCACAACTTTTGAGGGTAAGAAAACTTTTGCAAAATTTGCACAGATCGAGCGCTCCAAACCTTTCCCCGTCAGCGAAAAGTGGGAACCAATCGAAACAACTTGGCGTTCGTCTCTTAGCGAAAAGGAATACCTCGATTACGTTGAAAGAATTCGAAGTGAGATTGAAAAGGGGAGGGTTTACCAGGTAAATGCCTGCCGGATTTTAGAAACAGAATTCCGGGATCAATCTTTGCGTGGTCTATTCCAACTTCTTCTCGAAAAGAATGCAGCGCCTCATGCAAGCTACCTACGTCTTCCGGAAATGGAAATTGCATCCGCATCCCCAGAACTCTTCCTTCAACGGAGTGGTCAAAATATTAAATGCTCGCCGATAAAAGGCAGCCGTAAAGCAGGCGCAAACGAGACTGATTTTGGCGAAAAGGACCAGAGTGAAAATGTGATGATTGTGGATTTAATGCGAAATGATTTCTCAAGAATCTGCCAAAGTGTAGAAGTTGGCGCAATTTTAAGAACCGAGTCGCATCCTGGTATTGAACATTTGGTTTCAGATGTTTATGGAAGATTGAATGAAGGCATTGGCTGGGGCTCGGTTTTAAACGAACTTTCTCCTGCTGGTTCAATAAGCGGCACTCCAAAAATCTCTGCAGTTGATTTTATCAAGGAAGTTGAACCAGTTGATCGAGGTCCTTATTGCGGACTTCTGGGATGGGTGGAAAAGGATCAGTCTCACCTAAGTGTTGCAATCCGAATTTTTTGGCGAGATGGAAAGCGTTTGAAATTTGGAACTGGCGCTGGGATAACTTGGAGTTCGGATCCAAAAGCGGAATGGCAAGAGACGCAATTGAAAGCCGGAAAATTATTGGGTCTTTGTGGTGGTCTGCAAGAAAGTGACTGGCCTTTCGGTAGTGGGATTTTTGAAACACTTCGAATGCAAAATGGGAAGATCCATCTACTAAAGGAACATCTAGAGCGGGCCCGCAAAAGTGGACTTAAACTGGGAATTGATATCCCAAGTGAGAAGGAAATAAAGGAGAAAGTCTCGGAATTAGGAAAACTCAGATTAGGTCGGTTGCGTTTGACCTTCGGTGAGAATTTTTGCGCAACGCTTATTCCATATGTGGATCCGAGTGCGCCCTTAAAAGTTGTTGGAATTAATCGTGAAGCTGATCTAGGGCCTAATGCCTACCAGCACAAAATCTATCCATATGATTTCAATTTGGAATTGCTCGCCCATGTCCGAGGCCGCGGTTTTGATGAAGCCCTTCTAATTAATCCAGATGGGGAAGTTAGCGAAGGTGCGGTTTCAAATTTCATCTTTCGCATAGATGGCTTCTGGATAACACCTCCAATTTCCGCCGGACTTCTACCCGGCATTATTCGCCAGAAGGTTTTGGAGAGTGGTTTGGCAATCGAGTCAACTGTCACGTCGGCCGACCTTTCAAAAGTCACACACGCTTTTGCAATATCAAGTTTGCGTATTGCCACCCCGGTTGAAACTATTGACGGCAGAGTTCTGGGGTTAGATGAAGTTTCCAAGGTTTGGCGCAATAAATTACGACAATTTCTCAACCTAGATTCGGTAGGCTAGAAGGATGGCCGAGATAAAGATTTCCGTTGATGGTGTAGCCACCAACGTTGAAGCTGATCAACGCCCAACGCATATCTTCTCGGAAAATCCAGCAATCGTTGTCTGCAAGATAAATGGCGAACTTCGTGATTTGTGGACCGAACTTTCCGACGGAGACAAAGTTGAATCGGTTGCAATCGATTCTCCTGAAGGGCTTGCCGTCCTTCGACATTCAACGGCCCACGTTTTGGCCCAAGCTGTTCAAGAGGTTTTTCCAGAGACAAAGCTCGGTATCGGGCCACCAGTAACAGATGGTTTTTATTATGACTTCGACCCGGAGAAGCCATTTACACCAGAAGACTTAGAGAAGCTCGAATCGGCGATGCGCAAAATTATTAAAGCCGGTCAGCGCTTTCGTCGTCGCGTTGTTACTGAAGAAGAAGCGAAGATTGAGCTTGCCAAAGAACCTTATAAGTGTGAATTGATTGGTTTGAAATCTGGATCCGCTGATGATGGTTCAAGCGTCGAAGTTGGCGGAAGTGAATTAACTATTTATGACAATTTAGGACGCGATGGACAACCGGCTTGGAGCGATCTCTGTCGTGGGCCGCATCTTCCTTCAACAAAGTTGATTCCTGCATTTAAATTAATGCGAACCGCTGCGGCTTATTGGCGAGGTTCTGAGAAGAATCCAATGCTCCAGAGAATTTATGGAACTGCTTGGCCAACCCAAGAGGCGCTTGATGGATATTTGAATCTATTAGCTGAAGCCGAGAAGCGAGATCACCGCAGACTTGGTCAAGAGTTAGATCTCTTCTCGTTTCCAGAAGAAGTGGGATCAGGCCTTGCGGTATTTCATCCAAAGGGCGGGATTATTCGTCGAGCGATGGAAGATTATTCAAGAATTCGTCACGAAGAAGAAGATTATCAATTCGTCTATTCACCTCACTTAACCAAAGCCGCCCTCTTTGAAACCTCAGGCCACCTTGATTGGTATTCCGAGGGTATGTATCCGCCGATGGTTATGGATGAAGAGTTCCACGCTGATGGAACAGTAAAGCGCGCGGGCCAGAAGTACTACATGAAGCCAATGAACTGTCCGTTCCACAATTTAATCTACAAATCCTCATCACGTTCTTACCGCGAATTACCTCTTCGTCTTTTCGAATTTGGAACCGTTTATCGTTATGAGAAGTCTGGCGTAATTCACGGGTTAACAAGAGCTCGTGGATTTACTCAAGATGATGCCCACATTTATTGCACGAAGGATCAAATGCTTGGGGAATTGGATTCGCTTTTAACTTTCGTTTTGAATCTTCTCCGCGATTACGGATTAGATGATTTCTATCTAGAACTTTCTACTCGGAATCCAGATAAATCGGTTGGCTCAGATGCTGATTGGGAAGCGGCAACCGAAGCGCTTCGAGTAGCTGCTAGCAAGCAAAGCCTTGAATTGGTTCTAGATCCAGGCGGGGCTGCCTTCTATGGTCCAAAGATTTCGGTTCAAGCGAAGGATGCGATCGGTCGCACCTGGCAGATGTCGACGATCCAAGTTGATTTCCAATTGCCACAACGTTTTGATTTGGAATACGTGGCATCTGATGGCACCAGACAAAAGCCGGTAATGATTCACCGCGCGCTCTTTGGGTCTATCGAAAGGTTTTTCGGCGTTCTTACCGAGCACTACGCAGGAGCCTTCCCACCTTGGCTAGCCCCAGTTCAAGTTCGTGCGATTCCAGTAGCTGATGCATTCATTCCATATTTAGAAGAAGTTGTTTCCAGGATGCGCAAATCTGGAATTCGAATTGATTTGGATTCATCAGATGATCGAATGCAGAAGAAGGTTCGTAACGCACAACTGGAGAAGATTCCATTCATGATGATTGCAGGCGAGGAAGATCAGGGGGCCAAGACGGTCTCCTTCCGATTCCGAAATGGTGATCAGAAAAATGGCGTTCCAATTGATGATGCAATTGCAATGATCAAAAACGCAATTGCAAACCGCGAACAGGTTTAGGCAAAGTGAACGAAAGTCTTACCGGCGGTGCAGGAATGCCAGATGGCTGGCAACGACTTTGGGCGCCGCATCGCAAAAGTTATCTTGAAGGCGAAAACCGACCACTTCCGGGAAATGAAATCTCCTGTCCGTTCTGTCGCATCCCAACGCTTAGCGATGAAGAAGGGCTAATTGTTTTTCGCGGTGTTGAAGCGTATGTAGTTATGAACCTCTATCCATACAACGCAGGTCATCTGTTGATCTGTGCTTATCGACACGTCGCAGATCTGACCGACTTAACAAAGAGCGAACGCGAAGAAATTTTTGCTCTAACATCCAAGGCGATGGAAACGTTACGAAAAGTTGCTAATCCTGCCGGATTTAATCTTGGAATGAATCAAGGTGCGGTTTCTGGAGCTGGTGTTGCAGAACATATTCACCAACATGTTGTTCCACGTTGGGCTGGGGATGCGAATTTCATGCCACTTATCGGCAAGACCAAAGTGTTGCCAGAACTTTTGGATGTAACCCGCAGCGCCCTAGCGCAAGCTTGGTAGTTTATTAAGCAACTCTAAAATCTCGAATTTCCCGATCGAATTACTTTCAACTAGAGGTAGTGCCGGAAAGGTGAGGGCTTGTTGGAATGAATTCTCGCCAAATTCTTCAATAGCTTCGAGATATTCTTTACGAAATTCATAGACCAATACTTTATGTTCGCCATCGCTCTCACGAACTACCCGGTCCCCATTTGAGTAATCAATTAGCTTCAATGACTCAAGATGAATTAGCGCAGTCGGCGCACCATTATCATCATGAAGGATCAAATACGGATTAATTAATGGATCAAGCATTCGTCCACAGATTGCAACCATGTCATCAAAATCAATTTCACTTTCCTGAAGTTGATTAATTACAACTAATGACGGAATATAAAGCTCTCTGGCAACTTGCCAATCCTCAAGATCGGTTGCAGTGGGACCGTTTTTTGCGGAGATTGCAAAAATTGCAACATCACTTTCCGCCAAAGAGATGGGTTCTAATTCGAGAAATTTGGCGAGAGAATCCGCCTCGGAACCCATGACGGATACCTTCAAATCAGGCGTCAAGGATGGGAAGATTAGGTTGCTCACGACAACCAAGCCTACGATGGGAACAATGCTTCAAGGTTCATTACGCGCCCCAGTAACCAAAGTGATTACACCTTTGGCTCGGGGATTGATCAGAATGAGAGTCAGCGCAAATCTCATTTCGATCATCGGTGCCGCTCTCACGAGTTGGGCTGCCCTTTATTTTTTCCCAAATGGGAGATTTGGCTTTGGAACTTTCTTCATAACGCTCTTTGTTCTCTTTGATTTATTGGATGGCACTATTGCAAGATTGAGCAATAAGGGTGCTAATCCTTTTGGCGCACTCTTAGATTCAACCCTAGATCGAGTTGTCGATGCCGCAGTTCTCGGATCTTTGCTTTGGTACTTTGTTAAAAAATCCGACCAATTGGCCCCGGTAATGATTTGCGCCCTTGGTTTTGGTTTTCTAGTTTCATACATAAAGGCACGAGCTGAGGCCGTAGGTATTCCATGCAATGGTGGCTTTGCTGAACGAACCGAAAGAATGATTATCATTTTGGTGGCGACCGGCTTTGCGGCGCTCGGAATCCCATATGTTTTAGCAATAGGAGTTTGGGTTCTAGCCCTTGCATCAATCTTTACCGCGCTTGAGCGTATGAGAATTGTTTTTCGAGCATAGCTATGCAATATCTGACTTACTTGGCTTACGCCTTAGCTTGGCGAATTGTTCGCCTACTTCCAGAACGGACCGCATACTCTTTAGCCGATCGAGTTGCCGATTATTTCTACAATAAAAACGGTCGGGCGATTCAGCGCCTTCGAGGGAATTATAAAAAAATTACTCAAATTGCTAACGACCATGAATTAGAAAAACTTACTAAAGATGGAATGCGTTCCTATCTTCGCTACTGGTGTGACACCTTTAGATTTCCGGGATGGGATAAAGAAAGAATTCTTGCGACAACCAAGACAGATAATGAAAATTTCCTAAGAGACCCAGTTGTTCAGGGAAGGGGAGTTATTGTCGCCCTACCTCATGCCGGAAATTGGGATCATGCAGGTGCTTATTTCTGTTCAACTGGTATTCCACTTACAACGGTCGCCGAACATCTGAAGCCAGAGAAGTTGTTTCAAAAATTTCTGAGCTTCCGAGAAGCGATGGGTTTTGAAGTCTTGGATTTGAATTCCCGAAGTATCGCAACTCTTTCACAACGGTTACGTCAAGGAAAACTCGTGGCCTTGGTCGCAGACCGCGATTTAACTTCATCTGGAATCGAAGTAAATCTTGCTGGCGAAGTAGCAAAATTTCCTGCTGGCCCAGCGCTACTTTCGATCAAGACTGGAGCGCCGTTAATTACTGCCTACGTTAAGTATGAAGGAAATGGAATTAGAATAATTTTTGAAGGTGAAATAGCCATCCCGGAGACGGGAAGTGATAGCGAAAAAGTAGCCGCCATGACCCAGGTAGTAGCAGATCGTTTTCACAAACAAATAAAAGCAGCGCCAACTGATTGGCATATGTTGCAAAGAATTTGGATCGATTCATGAAATCACTAAGTATCGGAATTGTTTGTCCCTATGGTTGGGATACCCCAGGCGGGGTTCAGATCCATATTTCTGAACTAGCAGAGTGGTTAATAAATAAGGGTCATAAAGTTAGCGTTCTTGCGCCGGTAACCGATGAATCTGCAATTGATAAACCGTGGCTAACGTCGGCCGGAAGGCCAGTGCCGATTCCATTTAACGGAGCTGTTGCCAGAGTTCTTTTTGGTCCATTGGCTTCATCGCGCGTTAAACAATGGATCGCAAGCAATGATTTTGATTTGCTCCATTTGCATGAACCCGCAATTCCTTCAATTTCACTCCTTGCGGGTTGGGCAGCAGAAGGTCCAATAGTTGCAACCTTTCATGCGGCAACTAACCGACAGAAAACTTTGAATGCAATCGGAACAATGCTGGACCCATTTATCGAACGAATAACGGCAAAGATTGCGGTTAGTGAAAGTGCCCGGGAAACTTTGAAGGATCGCTTTCACACCGAAGCGGTTGTGATTCCTAATGGTATTGAGTCGGAAAAGTTCACGAAGTTTGGTTCAAAATCGGAATGGTCCGCGCCAAACACCATCGGTTTCCTAGGTCGCTTTGAAGAGTCTCGAAAAGGTTTAGATGTTCTGCTTGGCGCACTTGGCCGAATCTTTTCAGAGATTCCAAGCGCCACGCTTTTGGTCGCGGGACCAGGAGATTCATCATCGATAATCAAAAAGTTGAAACCCGAATTTGCAAAACGCGTTAAATTTTTGGGACGTTTAAGTGAAGAAGAAAAAGTTGAATTCTTCAAATCCATTTCGTTATACGTTGCACCAAATACCGGGGGAGAGTCCTTTGGCATAATTTTGGCCGAGGCAATGACCTGCGGAACTCCAATTTTGGCAAGTGATTTACCGGCATTTCGCACTCTTCTAGATAGCGGGAGTTGTGGGGGATTGTTCGAATCTGAAAATAGCGAGAGTTTGGCACTAAAAGCGATTGATATTTTGAAAAATGACTCGCTGCGCAATGAGATTTCTCGCCTAGGTTTTGAAAAGGCCAAGAGTTTTGATTGGGAAACCGTCGGTGAACAAATTCTTTCTGTTTACGATCTTGCGCTTACTGGAAATAGCAAGATTAAGTTGAACTCAGAAGGACGTATTTGGAATAGAGTCAGAACAAATGACTAAGACCATTATCGCTCTCGTACTTCTTTTGCTCTTTTTTGCCTGGTACTTATCATTCTTAGCTTCTCGGCTAGATCGCTTGCACCACCGTGTTGAAACATCTTGGGAGCACTTAGATGCGCTATTGCAACGAAGAGCTGCGATCGCCTTAGAGATTTCCCATTCTGAAGTTCTTGATCCAGCAACAAGTATTTTGCTGACAGCAGCGGCTTATCAGGCGCGTGAGGCAAACATTGTCGAGCGCAGCGATGCCGAAAGTTCACTTTCGCAAACCTTGAAGTTATTGCGATTAGAAGAAGTCGATGCTCCTACGGGCCTACCTGGCGAACTGCTCGCTGAGTTAAATCGAATAACCGAAAAGATAACGGTTGGCATCACAATTCACACCGAAGCGGTAAATAGCGCACGGGCAATTAGATCTAGAAAACTCTTTCGCCTTTTCCGACTTGCTGGACATGCGCCGCTTCCAATGCGTTATTCCTTTGAGGATGAAATTCTTTAATGTTTACCAAGAAGTATCTTGGAAAATTAATTGCACTATTGTCAATTTTGGCTGTAACAAGTTGTTCCTCTCCGATATCAATCGTTAAGAAGGTTATTGCCAAAGACGCATCAGTAAATTCATTAACGAATCTGCCAGGTAAAGATGGGGCGATTTTGGCGGTTAAGATTGACGATACTCCGCCAGCACATCCACAGGTTGGGCTTGATAGTGCGGATGTTGTCTATATCGAACAAGTTGAAGGTGGTCTTACCAGGCTTGCTGCAATATTTTCTAATGTTATTCCACAAGCAATCGGCCCTATTAGATCAGCTCGTATCAGCGATATCGATCTACTCGCTCAATACGGCAAGGTGGGATTTGCTTTTAGTGGCGCTCAAACAAAGTTTGAACCCGTGATCGCACAAGCAAATCTATTTAATCTAAGCGCGGAGCGAAACCCTCCAACAATTTATTACAGAGATACTTCACGATCTGAACCCACCAACATGTTCTTAGATGCTAATGCTCTTTTGACTAAGTCAATAAAGACCGAGGGAAAAGATATTGCTATATCCAAACCGATGGGTTGGAAATTCGGTAGCTTGCCGAATACGGGAAAAGTTATTTCAAGCGCGAAGATTTCTTGGCCAGCTTCAAGGTATGAAGTTACCTGGTCGCAAAGTGAAAAGCGTTGGTTATTGTCGGTCGATGGCAAACCGGATTTAGACAATGCAGGGAAACAATTGGGATCACCTACATTTATTATTCAAAAAGTTCCAATAACGGATTCCATTTATCATGACAAAGTTGGAGGGATAACTCCGTTTAGCAATACCGTTGGGTCTGGAACTGGTTACCTACTTCGCGATGGCCAGTCCTATCCAATCAATTGGAATCGCGCAGATCCTTCGAGCGGAACTACTTGGACTCTTGCCGATGGAAGTACGGCTAATTTTGCAACCGGACAGATCTGGATTGCCCTAACTGACAAAATGCCGAAATTTACCTACCCGGCTTCGATGGATTCAGGCGCAAATAACTCGGCTGGAAGTTCTGGTAAGACAAAGTAGACTTCAACCCTTAAACGAACTGGGAGTTGAAATGTCTTCAAGCAATGCAAGCGAAGTAGGCACCGCAAGAGTTAAGCGCGGAATGGCTGAAATGCTTAAGGGTGGCGTGATCATGGATGTGGTCAACGTTGAACAAGCAAAGATTGCAGAAGATGCTGGCGCTGTTGCAGTGATGGCTCTTGAAAGAGTCCCTGCCGATATTCGTGCGCAAGGTGGCGTTTCTCGCATGTCTGATCCGGACATGATCGAAAAAATTCAAGCTGCGGTATCGATTCCGGTGATGGCAAAAGTTCGCATTGGTCATTTCGTAGAGGCCCAAGTTTTGGAAAGTCTAAAAGTTGATTACATTGATGAATCAGAGGTCCTAACCCCGGCAGATTACGAACACCACATTGATAAGTGGAATTTCACTGTTCCGTTTGTTTGCGGGGCTACCAATCTTGGTGAAGCCCTTCGGCGCATTAATGAAGGTGCGGCGATGATCCGTTCAAAGGGCGAAGCCGGAACTGGCGATGTTTCGAATGCCACAACACATATGCGCAAGATTGGTGCCGAAATTCGTCGTTTAACTTCAATGCGCGAGGAAGAACTTTATGTAGCAGCTAAAGAATTGGCTGCACCATTTGCGCTTGTAAAAGAAGTTGCCTCAACTGGAAAGCTTCCGGTTGTACTTTTCACAGCAGGCGGAATTGCAACTCCTGCGGATGCAGCAATGATGATGCAATTAGGCGCGGATGGTGTCTTCGTGGGATCTGGAATTTTCAAATCTGGCGATCCTGCAAAGCGTGCTGCGGCAGTTGTTAAAGCAACTACTTACTACACCGATCCCAAGATTGTCGCCGATGCTTCTCGTGGACTTGGCGAAGCGATGGTCGGAATCAACGTTGCAGATATTCCAGTACCTCACCGTTTGGCAGAACGAGGCTGGTAAATTGAAAGTTGGAGTTCTAGCGCTCCAAGGAGACTTTCGCGAACATATCTCGGCAACGCAAAGTTGTGGGGTGCATGCGCTCCCTGTTAAAACACGTCCCGAGATTGAAGCTATCGATGCCTTAATCATTCCGGGCGGAGAATCAACCACGATTAGCAAACTCGCTAAGACCTTTGATTTATTTGATTTAATTTCAAAGCGTATTGCTGACGGACTTCCAACCTATGGCTCCTGTGCGGGAATGATTTTAGTAAGTCGAGAAATTGTTGATCCGGCTTCAGGTCAAGAGACCTTCGGCGGTATCGACATGGTTGTTCGCCGAAATGCATTTGGCAAACAAGTTGATTCATTTGAATCGGATTTAACATTTCGTGGGATTTCAGGGGCGCCAATTCGAGCAATCTTTATCCGCGCGCCATGGGTGGAAAAGTATGGCGATTCCGTAGAAGTCTTGAGCGAGGTCATGGTGGCAGGGAAGTCTCACCCGGTAGCCGTAAAGCAAGGAAATGTATTAGCCACCTCGTTCCATCCAGAAATCTCCGGGGACAACCGAGTGCATGAGTTTTTCATCAACGAAATTGCTAAGCGATAGCCAGCAAACGGCTAAGATATATTGTTAACGAAAGCATCAATTAGGGGGTTGGATCGTGTCAGGCCATTCCAAATGGGCAACGACCAAGCACAAGAAGGCGATCATTGATTCGCGCCGTGCCAAGAATTTTGCAAAGCTTATTAAAGGTATTGAAGTAGCAGCCAGAAATGGCGGCGCTGATGTTTCTGGAAACCCAACGCTTTTTGATGCAATAGCAAAAGCTAAGAAGAACTCAGTCCCATCGGACAACATTGAACGTGCAGTAAAGCGTGGTGCGGGTCTTGAATCAGGCGGCGCCGATTGGCAGACAATCATGTACGAGGGTTATGGACCAAACGGTGTTGCTCTTTTGATTGAATGTCTATCGGATAATCGAAATCGTGCGGCCTCTGAAGTACGAGTAGCCGTAACTCGAAATGGTGGAAATATGGCCGACCCTGGTTCGGTTTCATATATGTTCAATCGCAAAGGCGTGGTTATCGTCTCGAAGGTGAATGGCTTAACGGAGGACAAGATCCTAGAAGTTGTCCTTGATGCAGGCGCTGAAGAGGTTAACGATCTTGGTGAATCTTTCGAAATTGTCTCAGAACCATCTGATTTAGTTGCTGTTCGTACCGCGCTGCAAGGTGCTGGAATTGATTACGAATCTGCCGATACATCTTTCTTGCCAACACTTTCGGTTCCGTTGGATGCCGATGGAGCAAAGAAAGTATTCGAACTTATTGATGCTATTGAAGAACTCGATGACGTTCAAAACGTCTACGGTAATTTTGATGTTTCTGATGAGGTTATGGCGAGTCTTTAATGAGAGTCCTAGGGGTTGACCCCGGGTTAACTAGATGTGGTTTGGGTGTAGTTAATCGAATCGATTCACAAAAGTTAGAGATGATTGCAGTCGGTGTCATCGAAACCGGTACCGACCTCGCGTTGGAACAAAGACTTCTCGAATTAGAACGCGAACTTACGATTTGGATTGATAAATACCAACCAGATGTTGTCGCAGTCGAACGCGTCTTCTCCCAACTCAATGTGCGAACCGCAATGGCTACAGGTCAGGCCGCTGGTGTTGCACTTCTGATCGCAGCACGTAAAGGAATTCCAGTTGCGATGCACACCCCTTCAGAAGTGAAGGCTGCGGTCACTGGTTCGGGTCGTGCCGACAAGAAGCAAGTTGCGAATATGGTTGTTAAATTGCTTGGCTTAAAAGAAGTCCCAAAACCCGTCGATAGTACTGACGCACTTGCCTTGGCTATCTGCCATCATTGGCGTGGAACGGGTAATGCACGAATAGCAGCGGCTCTTGCAAAGTCGGCATCAAAGTCTCGTCTCACAAAAACAGCGACTAGAAAGGTGAGCAAAAAATGATTGCATCACTCTCTGGCGTGGTTAAGCAGGTGAATTTAAATAGCGCCATTGTCGAAGTAGGGGGCGTTGGAATTTTGGTATTCCTTCCTGCTCGCTTCGCAGCATCCTTGATTGTTGGGACTTCAACGCAAATTTTTACATCGCTCGTTGTTCGTGAAGATTCCTTAACGCTCTACGGATTTGAAACTTCCGAAGCAAAAGATTTCTTTGAGCTACTACAAACCGTGAGTGGCATCGGACCGAAGGTGGCGCAATCTGCGCTGTCGATTTATGAGCCTGGAGAAATCTCTGATGCGATTCAGTCTGGAAATACCGCAGCACTTGAACGCATTCCTGGTCTTGGAAAAAAAGGTGCCGCTAGGGCTTTGCTCGAACTTAAGGAGAAGGTCGGCGGTATTGGCTCTGGCAAGAGAACGAGTTCGGCGCCGCTTGGCTGGCGAATTCAGGTTCAGAGCGCATTGATCTCATTGGGATATGTAAATCGCGATGTTGATTCAATTCTTGAAGAATTGGTTTCGATTCATGGCAGCAAATTAGATTCGATGACGCTCTCGCAAATTCTTAAACTCGCTTTGCAGCTTTCAGGAAGTAAACAATGAGTTCAGAGAGCGAGCGCATCATTGATGCATCGGCTGATGATTTCGAACGAAATCAAGAACTAGCCCTACGTCCAAAAAGTCTTTCTGAGTTTGTTGGACAAAAGAGAGTTGCTGACCAGTTAGATCTTCTTCTTACCGCCGCCAAGAGCCGGAAATCTCCAGCGGATCACGTATTACTTTCTGGTCCGCCGGGCCTAGGCAAAACAACGCTTGCGATGATTATTGCCGAAGAGATGTCGGCTCCTATTCGAATAACCAGCGGCCCCGCAATTCAACATGCGGGAGACCTGGCCTCAATCCTTTCTTCACTTGTTGAAGGGGAGATTTTATTTTTAGATGAAATCCACCGGATGTCTAGGCCGGCAGAAGAACTTCTTTATTTAGCGATGGAAGATTTCCGAGTTGATGTCATTGTTGGAAAGGGCGCAGGAGCGACAGCAATCCCACTTGATCTGCCACATTTCACTCTGGTTGGCGCGACAACGCGAGCTGGTTTATTGCCAAGTCCGCTTCGTGATCGATTTGGGTTCACGGCTCAATTAGATTTCTATGAAGATTCTGAACTGTCAACAATTGTTTCTAGAAGCGCAAAATTGCTGGGTGTAGAAATTGATCAGCCGGCGATTGAAGAACTTGGAAGTCGTTCACGTGGAACCCCGAGAGTTGCGAATCGACTTCTTCGTCGAGTTCGTGATTACGCTGAAGTTCATAGCAATTCAAAAGTTGGTCTGCCACAAGCCAAGGCCGCTCTTGAAATGTATGAAGTCGATCCAGTTGGTCTTGATCGTTTGGATCGAAATGTTTTAGAAGCGATAGTTAAGCGCTTCAACGGGGGGCCAGTTGGCATTTCAACACTTGCTATGGCGATTGGCGAGGAAGCTGAAACTATTGAATCATTGGCCGAGCCTTTCTTGGTCCGAATGGGATTTATCTCCCGAACTCCTCGTGGACGAATCGCAACGCCTGCTGGCTTCCAGCACCTTGGAATTGAGCCAATTGCGCCATTTTTAGAGGCCTGAAAGAAAAATCTCGAATGGGGAATGACTAGGGGAATCTAGAGGTATCTAGGGGAATATTCCCTGTGCCAACGTAGTCGCGCTTTTCGACAGTCCCGCGTCTAATGCCTAGACTTACGCCTTATGTCTGACTCATCGATCAACCCATCAGCGGGTTCGAGTAAGGGGCCAAGAAGTTCTGGTCGCCCAGCTCGTACCATCGCCATCCTTCTAGTAACGCTCGTCGCCTTTACCGCTTTGGCATTTATCCAAAGTGCAACAAAGGTGAGACTTGGGTTGGATCTGCGCGGCGGAACCAGCGTGACGCTAACTCCACGGGTCAGCGAAGGCGGGAAGGTTACGTCAGCTGCAATTGATCAAGCAGTTTCGATTATTCGTCAACGCGTCAACTCTCTCGGTGTTGCAGAGAGTGAAGTAACAGCACAAGGTTCTGGAACAAACCGTCAGATTGTTATCTCGGTACCAGGTCAGACCGGACAACGAATTGTTCAACTAGTTGGCCAAACTGCAGAACTTCGCTTCCGCCAAGTCTTGGCAGAAGGAGCGCCAAATGCGGCGAGCGCGGCAGCAGATACAAAGACCGCAACATTGCCTTCGGGAATTACTCCTCAATTAAATGCCCAATACGCAGCACTTGATTGCACAAAGCAAGCAAACCTTCAAGGTGGCACAGTCGATCAACCAAATGCTCCGGTAGTTGCTTGTAATCGAACTGGAACAAGCAAATATATTTTGGCCCCAGCACAAGTTCTTGGAAATATGATTTCTAAGGCGTCGGCTGCGATCGACCAACAAGGTGCTTCAGGTTGGTATGTCCTACTTAGCTTTAATGGTGAAGGAACTTCAAAGTTCGGTGCGCTAACACAATCTGTAACCAAGTTAGCAACACCGCAAAATCAAGTTGCGATTGTTCTAGATGGGCTAGTTGTTTCAGCTCCAAGAATCAATGAAGCGATCATGAGCGGTAACGCACAAATCTCTGGAAACTTTACCCAGACCGATGCTTCTGATTTAGCAAATGTTCTTAAGTACGGCGCACTTCCACTCGCCTTCACTCAAGGCGAAGTACTTCAAGTTTCGCCAACCCTTGGCTCTGATCAACTTCATGCCGGACTTCTTGCTGGTGCGCTCGGGCTCGTCCTCGTGCTTCTTTACTCCTTGCTTTATTACAAGGGATTGGGACTTGTCACAGTTGGTTCATTGGCAGTTTCAGGCGCGATCACCTTCCTTTCATTCCTGCTTCTTGGAAAATGGATTGGCTTCACTTTGACTCTCGCAGGCATCGCCGGAGCGATTGTTTCGGTCGGTATTACGGCCGACTCGTTTATCGTTTACTTTGAACGTCTACGTGATGAAGTTCGTGAAGGGCGCACACTTCGCTCTGCTGTGGAAACAGGTTGGAAGCGAGCACGTCACACCATTATCGTTGCGGACTTTGTCTCGCTAATTGCCGCAGTTCTTCTTTACTTCTTTGCGGTAGGAAGTGTTCGCGGTTTTGCGTTCACTCTCGGTTTAACAACAGTTGTTGACTTGGTCGTTGTTTTCGCCTTCACCAAGCCACTTGTTACGATTTTTGCAAATACCCACTTCTTTAACAGTGGTAGCAAGTTCTCTGGTTTCTCCGCAAAGAGCCTTGGAACTGTAACCAGAACGGAAGGCAAGTAAATGGCTCGCATCTCAGGAATCGGTGGCCGTTTATATCGCGGCGAAACTTCGATTGATTTCATCGGCAAGCGCCGTCGTTGGTATGCCTTTTCAGGTCTCTTAATAATTCTTTCAGCGATTGCTCTAAGCGTTCAAGGCCTTCACTTGGGAATTGAATTTAAGGGTGGTTCTGAGTTCACAATTACTAAGCCGGGCGTAACAATTGCACAAGCTCGCACTGCTATTGCAACAGCCGGAGTAACTGGCGAAACTTTGGTGCAGAAGATTGGTAATGACAAGGTGCGCATCCAAACTGGCGCTCTAACATCATTCGATGCAGTAAAGACTTCGCTGGCAAGCACTTTTGCGGTCAATATTGATTCAATTGATACACAATTGATTGGGCCATCTTGGGGTAAGGAAATTACTCATAAAGCCCTCTATGGCCTCTTTGGCTTCATCCTTGTAGTACTCCTTTATTTGACACTCGCTTTTGAGCCAAAGATGGCGTTAGCTGCAATCGTTGCGGTAATCCACGACGTATTCATCACCGTAGGTATCTACGCCTTGGTTGGCTTTGACGTAACGCCCGCAACAGTTATCGGATTCTTAACCATTCTTGGTTACTCGCTATATGACACCGTTGTTGTATTCGACAAAGTTCGTGAGAACACCAAGTCGATCACAAGCACTGGTCGCGTTACATACTCTGATGCGGCAAACCTCGCAGTAAACCAAACCTTGGTTCGTTCCTTCAATACTTCATTGATTGCTCTGTTGCCAGTGGCTTCAATTCTCTTTGTTGGTGCGGGATTGCTTGGCGCAGGTACTCTGAAAGATCTCTCATTGGCGCTCTTTGTTGGTCTAGCAACTGGAACATATTCATCTATTTTTATCGCGACTCCAATTTTGGCAACACTTCGCGAACGCGAGCCTGCGATGAAGGCACTTTCCAAGCGCGTTTCCCAGCATTCAAATGCAGCTACATTGGTTAAGAGTGAATCAGTTCAACCAGTAGTTGTTAGCGCTGATACAAAAACAGGTTGGGCGCGCGGTCCGCGCAATCAGCCAAAGCGCAAGCGTCGCTAGTTTTAAATAATTAAATGGGCCTTCGGGCCCATTTGCCATATCCTTAACTTATGAATGCGCTAATAACTTCACTTTCTGAGAAGTTGTTATCTCACAATCCGGATGCCGATCTTAATCTCCTTGATCGTGCCTTCGAGACCGCCAATAAAGCTCATGCGGGTCAAAATCGAAAATCTGGCGAACCCTACATAACCCACCCAGTTGCGGTGGCGGAAATATTGGCCGACATTGGATTAGATCAGGCAACTATTAGCGCCGCCCTACTCCACGACACTGTTGAAGATACGCAATATTCGCTGGAACTCCTTCGCAAGGATTTTGGAAATGAAGTCGCAGATCTAGTTGATGGTGTTACCAAGTTAGACAAATTAACTTATGGTCCAACAGCCGAGGCCGAAACCCTTCGCAAAATGGTTATTGCTATGTCTAAAGATATTCGAGTTTTAGTTATCAAATTAGCCGATCGCCTGCACAATGCCAGAACCTGGCAATATGTTTCATCAGAATCATCAGCGCGCAAGGCGAGAGAAACGCTAGATATTTATGCCCCGCTAGCAAATCGACTTGGAATGAGTGCTATCAAGTGGGAGTTGGAAGATCTTTCATTCAAAACTATCGAACCCAAGAAATATGAAGAGATCGATCGGTTAGTTCAAGAACGCAACCCTTCGCGGGCAGCGCTAACTTCCGAAGTTCTCGAGCAACTTAAGGCCGACCTGGCAATTGATGGCATTACCGCGCAAGTTATGGGGCGCCAAAAGCATTTGTATTCGGTTTACCAAAAGATGGTGGTCCGTGGCCGCGAGTTTGATGAAATTTATGATCTTGTTGGTGTCCGCGTCCTGGTCGAAAATGTTCGCGATTGCTACGCAGTACTTGGTGCAATTCACGCAAGGTGGAGTCCGATCCCAGGTCGCTTCAAGGATTACATTGCAATGCCGAAATTTAATCTTTATCAATCGCTGCACACAACAGTGATTGGACCAAACGGCAAAGCCGTTGAGATTCAAATTCGAACCTTTGATATGCACAACCGCGCCGAATATGGAATTGCAGCCCACTGGAAATACAAGGCAAGCGCTGGTGAAAATAGAAGCAGCGAAAAACCTGAAATGTTGTGGTTGAAGCAACTTCATGAATGGCAACAAGAGACCCAAGATGTTGGCGAATTCTTAGATACCTTGCGATACGACTTGCGAACTCCTGAAGTATTCGTATTCACGCCAAAGGGGAGTGTCATCGCACTTCCTGCTGGATCTACACCAGTGGATTTTGCCTATACGGTTCATACCGAAGTTGGAAATAGATGCGTCGGTGCAAAGGTCAATGGAAAGTTAGTCCCACTGGAATCAACGCTTGTTAATGGTGATGTTGTTGAGGTGGTTACCAATAAGAGTCCAAACGCGGGTCCAAGTCGCGATTGGCTCAACTTCGTTCATTCGCCGAGAGCGCGATCAAAAATCAAAGCCTGGTTCTCAAAAGAACGCAAAGAAGAAGCAATCGAAGCAGGTCGGGAATCTATAGGTCGCCAAATGCGTAAGGCCGGATTGCCACTTCAGAAGATTTTCGCCGGTCAGGCGTTTCTAGAGCTCTCTCACGAACTTCACTATCCAGATATTGAATCGATGTATGCCGCAGTTGGAAACGGACATGTTTCGGCACAAACTATCATCGAAAAATTGATTGCAACTTCAAATGTTGAACCAGCTGATACCGATATTGATGAATTGATTCATGCCGGCCATGGAATTGATCACGGACGCAGGAGTACTTCGGGTATTGATGTCGAAGGCGCCGATGATGTCTTGGTGAAGCTGGCTAGATGTTGCACGCCAGTTCCGGGAGATGAAATTATCGGGTTCATAACGCGTGGTAGTGGAGTTTCGGTACACCGGAGTGATTGCGTAAATATTTCTGATTTGAAATTAAATCAAGGCGATCGAATGGTCAAGGTGAAATGGAACTTGTCAGCCAAGACGCTCTTCCTGGTAAACATCCAGGTTGAGGCACTTGATCGCGCTCGACTTCTTTCGGATTTAACTAGAACTCTTTCCGATCAGCATGTAAATATTTTAAATGCATCGGTGAGCACCTCGAAGGATCGGACCGCACTATCAAGATTTACCTTTGAAATGGCTGACGCCTCCCACCTGGATGCGGTCTTAGCTTCGGTCCGCGGAGTAGAAGGCGTCTATGACGTCTATCGGGTTACCAATAACTAGTTTGTTTTAAAGTCTGACAAACCCTTTTTCGCTTCAGCTAGCCAACCCTTACGAGCTTCGGCAGCTTCTCTTGCAACAAGTGCCTTTGCGCTATTACCTGCCGCTTCGGCTTTTGCAGCTTGCGCTTCATAGTTAGCGATCGCTTCTTCCAAACCACGAACAACCTCGTTTGCGCGTGCAATAGCAGTTGGGTCGGTGCGACGATTTTGCTCATCCGTTAGTTCACGAATTTGCTCCTCAACCTTCTCAAGTCTGGCGTCGAGTGCAGCTCGCTTACTTCTTTCGGTCATACCAATCTTGCTCCATTGATCCATAAGTGCCCGGAATTCCTTTTTAGCACTCTGTAGATCAGTGATAGGCAGTAGCGCTTCAAACTTCACAATAAGTTCTTCGCGTTTGATTAAATTGGCAGCCATAGTTACGCCGCGCTTTTCTAAGTCAGCGTTCTTTGCGGCAAAGAATTGATCCTGAGCTGCTTTAAATCTAGCCCATAGTTTTGCATCTGAGCTTTGCTTGCCGCGGCCTGCCGCCTTCCATGAATCCATGAGCGACTTAAATTTATTTGCGGTTGGTAACCACTCCTTGGACGTTGCAAGTGCTTCAGCCTCTTTAACAATGGCTTCCTTCTTTAGTGCAACTTCGGTGTGAACGCTATCAAGTGAGGCAAAGTGCGTTCTGCGTCGCTTATCAAACTTGTTACGCGAGGAAGAAAAGCGCTTCCAAAGCTCGCCATCGGTTGCCTTATCAAGACGTGGCGCGGCCTTCCACTCTTCCAATAAAACCTTTAGTCGTTCGCTAGTTACCTTCCAGCTCTCTGACATTGCCAAAGATTCCGCTTCAGCTACTAGTTTCTCTTTTTGTACAAGCGCAGCTGCCTTCTTCGCCTCGCGAACAGCGCTCTCAAGTTCCTTGCGTTCTTGATATGCGGCACGATGATCTTCGATCAGCGAAGGAAGTTGTTCTACTGCCGCAGCAAGAGTCGCTAGATCGCCCACACCATTTAGATTCGCAACTTGATCTTTGAGCTTTGCAACTGCTTCCGAAGCATCTGATGGAACCATGGCGCCGCTCTTGATTCGGGCTGCAAGTAATGCAACCTCAGATGCAAGGGCTTCAAATTTTCTAACAAAATAGGCAAGAGCTTCTTCAGCGCTCTTCCCTGGATAAGAACCGACAGCTCGTTCACCGCTAGGGGTACGAACATAAACAGTTCCATCTTCTGTAACGCGGCCGAATTGTGATGGATCTCCAACGAGCGCGGATGCCGCACTTACATTTTGGTGAATTGTTCCTGCAACTTCGTTTGGCTTTATATCCATCGACTTTTCTCCTTCGTTGCGCGATCGATCTGCAATTTGCAGATCTGACGTTATGGCTTGCCAGTGTGGTGGAAATCGAATTGAGCTCGTTCAACCGGAGATAAAGGTACCCTGAACCCCTAAGCGCCGAAAAGTTCGGTCAGGTGTTGAGCCTAAATTCAACGCTAAAATCGTTTCTTGGGGGAGATTTCAGATGATTTTGGAGTCGATTGTCGCCCCATATTTTGAGACTAATTGTTGGGTCTTCGCTCCAAGCAAGAATTCCGAATGCTTCATTGTGGATCCAGGATTGGCCCAACCAAATCTGGTCAAGCAAATAAAGGAAGTCATTGGAAAGCACAACTTGAAACCAATGGCGATCTTGGTGACTCATGGGCACCTCGACCACACTTTTTCGGTTCTGCCATTTGCCAATGAGTATCGCGTTCCAACTTTTATTCACACGATTGATCGAAAGCTATTGAAGGACCCTTTTAAAGCGCTTCAAGCCGGTGGCGTCACCGCGCAACTCATGGAGCAATTTGGCGTTACCAATTTTGAAGAACCAGAAGATGTTCGCGAAGTTAATACTGGGGATACTTTCAATATTGCGGGGTTTGACCTTCGGATAACTCACGCACCTGGCCACACTGCTGGTTCGGCAATCTTTACTGTTAATGATGAATTTCTCATATCGGGCGACGTGCTCTTCGCTGGGGCGATCGGGAGAACCGATATGCCTACTGGCTCGCCGAGTGAAATGATTAAGACTCTACGTAATGAAATTTTGCCACTCTCGGATGAATTAATAGTCCTCCCTGGACATGGGGCACAAACTACAATTGATCGTGAGCGAAAGAATAATCCTTACCTTCAAGAAGACTTTCTTTCGGGGGCAGGAATTTAATTGTGGTTCTTAGTCGAAATCGCAAGATCGGTATCCAGAAAGCAGGGGGTGTGAAGTGAGTAAGTTCCAAGCTCCAAAAGGAGTAAGTGAATACTTCCCACCTCGCTCTCAGAATTTTGAATATGTTCGCAATACTTTAATTTCCGAGGCACAAAATTCTGGCTATCAACTAATCGAACTGCCGGTTTTCGAAGATACCGAACTTTTTCGCAGAGGTGTTGGTGAATCAACTGATGTAGTTTCAAAGGAGATGTATACCTTTGAAGATCGCGGTGGCAGATCAATCACCCTTCGGCCCGAAGGCACTGCTGGAGTAATGCGTTCGGTAATTGAACATAATCTTGATAAAGGACAACTACCGGTAAAAATTTGGTATTCCGGTGCCTTCTTTCGCGCCGAAAGGCCGCAAGCCGGAAGGTACCGCCAGTTCTACCAAGTTGGTATTGAAGCTATTGGTTGCTCCCAACCAGAAGTTGATGTCGAAGTAATTGCTGTAGCAAGTCGTGCCTTCAAAGCCCTTGGGTTAAAAGATTATCGCTTGGATATAACCTCTCTTGGTGATTCGCAAAGCCGGGCGGCGCATCGAAAAGATTTAGTCGAATTTATCGCGAAAATGGATTTAGATGAAGCGACAAAAGAGCGCACCAAACTCAATCCACTGCGACTTTTTGATGATAAGCGTCCGGAAATTTCAAAAGCGATGCAAAGTGCGCCGATTTTGCTTGATTATTTAACTCCTGAAAGTGCGAGCCATTTCGAACAAGTAAAGAAGTATCTTGATCAATTAGATATTTCTTACAACATCAATCCGCGAATGGTTCGTGGTTTGGATTACTACACCGGAACAACATTTGAATTTGTCCATGAAAAGCTTGGGGCTCAGTCGGGCATAGGCGGCGGGGGTCGATACGACGGCTTGATGTCTGAACTCGGCGGCTCGGATCTTTCTGGAATTGGCTTTGGTTTGGGTGTTGATCGAATTCTGCTGGCTTGCGAAGCGGAAGGCTTACTTTCGCAAGATGAAGCGGTCTCAACTTTAGATATTTTCTTAGTACCTCTGGGGACCTCGTCAAAAGATTTCTCAATCGCACTTCTGAATGATCTCCGTGCGGCTGGTATTCGTAGCGATATGGCTTATGGGGATCGAGCCCTTAAAGGCGGCATGAAGGCTGCGGACAAGAGCGGGGCGAAGTATTCCGCCGTAATTGGGGACGGAGAAATTAGTTCCGGAGCTATCTCCTTAAAAGAGATGAAATCTGGTGAAGTAAAAGAAGTTAGAATTGCCGAACTGATCACTTATCTGAAAAATCTTAACGAGGTAAAAAAATGATTCGCACCCACGGCGCCGGAGAACTTACAAAGGCAAACGAAGGCCAAAGCGTCACTCTCGCCGGCTGGGTTGCAAGGCGTCGAGATCACGGGGGAGTTGCCTTCATTGATTTCCGCGACGCTAGTGGCGTCAGCCAAGTCGTAATCAAGGACGAGGCTTTGGCTGGTTCGCTACGCGCCGAGTGGTGTTTGCTAATTACGGGCACGGTTCGACTTCGCCCGGCGGGCAATGAAAATAAGAATATTTCTACTGGCGAGATCGAAGTTGTGTGTGAAAAACTCGAAGTGCTTAGCGAAGCAGCGCCACTTCCTTTCCCAGTTGATAGCGGTGATCTCTCTACAATCAGTGAAGAAATTCGATTGAAATATCGTTACTTGGACTTGCGCCGCGAAGGTCCAGCCAAGAACCTTCGGTTGCGTTCAAAGGTAACCTCAGTAATTCGTTCTGTTATGGATGAAGAAGAATTTCTTGAAATCGAGACTCCATATCTAACCCGTTCAACGCCGGAAGGTGCGCGAGACTTCCTGGTCCCAGTTCGTCTACAGCCTGGTAGTTGGTATGCCTTGCCGCAATCACCACAACTCTTTAAACAGCTTTTGATGGTTGCCGGAATGGAAAAGTACTACCAAATTGCGCGCTGCTTCCGCGATGAAGATTTCCGAGCAGATCGTCAACCAGAATTCACCCAATTGGATATTGAGATGTCCTTTATTGATCAAGAAGACATTTTGAAAGTTGCAGAAAAAATTCTGACTTCGGTCTTTAAAAAGGTAGCAAATTACGATATCCCTCAACCAATTTTGCGTATGACCTATTGGGAGGCAATGCGTCGCTTTGGTTCTGATAAGCCAGATATGCGTTTTGGAAATGAACTAGTTGATGCCACGGAATTCTTCAAGGAGACCACTTTCCGAGTTTTCCAAGCTGCTTATGTCGGGGGAGTTGTTATGCCTGGCGGCGCATCTTCACCGCGTCGTGAACTAGACGCTTGGCAAGATTGGGCTAAAGCTCGTGGCGCTAAGGGACTGGCTTATATTTTGGTTGAAGGCGACGGAACGCTAGCAGGACCGGTCGCAAAGAATTTATCGGAAACCGAGTCAGCAAACATTGCATCGCACATGGGAGCAAAACCAGGGGATGCCATATTTTTTGCTGCGGGTGATCGAATCAGTTCGCTCAATCTTCTAGGAGCGGTACGCCTTGAAATCGGCAAGCGTTGCAATCTAATTCCAGATGGGGAATGGAAATTCCTTTGGGTAGTTGATGCGCCAATGTTTGAACAAGTTGATAGTTCAAATCCAGAAAGTGGTTGGACGGCAGTACACCATCCATTCACCGGACCAAAGCCAGAATTCTTAGATACTTTCGACAAGGACCCAGCATCGGCCCTGGCTTATGCGTATGACATCGTCTTGAATGGAACCGAGCTTGGCGGTGGGTCAATTCGTATCCATGATCGAAATGTTCAGTCACGAGTTTTTGACACTATTGGATTGAGCAAGGCCGAAGCCGAGAGTAAATTCGGCTTTTTGCTTGAAGCTTTCAATTATGGTCCGCCACCACATGGTGGAATCGCCCTTGGTCTTGATCGTCTATGCGCCTTACTTGCAGGGGCGGATTCAATTCGAGAAGTTATTGCCTTTCCTAAGACAGCCAGTGGCGGTGATCCATTAACTGGAGCTCCAACACCAATCACTGCGGCGCAACGAAAAGAAGCTGCTGTCGATTTCGATCCGGAAAAGGCAAAATTGGAGACTGCTAAATCCAAGTAAATGAGGCAGAATCGGCAACTATGTTCCGAAAATTAGTTGCGATTTTCCTCCTTGGAACTTCCATTCTCGGACTAACCGCTTGCTCACAATCCAAAATTTACGCCGGGGATAAGAAGGCTGGCGTCTATTTCACAGTTCCTAATGGTTGGCAAAATGTTTCACAAAAACAACTGCATGACCTACAAGCAACTTCTAAGAGTGCAACTACACAGACCAGGCTTCAAGCGGTTATGTACGAATCTGCGTACTCACCAAATCACATCACAGCGAACGACGTTTTATCTTTAAATGCTCCCTCCTCAGTAATTGCCTACGCAAGAGTAAGAGGCCTTACTGGGGATGAGATGAATGCCGTCTCTTACAACTGGCTTCGTGATCTAGTTTTTCCGGTTACCACTTGGATAAATGCGCCGGTCACCTCATCTGCCTTTGAACTTCTTGATGATTTGGAAGTGGTCCAATCAGGCGGCCGGGGAGTTGAAACGATCTTCAAAGCAACAGGTAGCGATGGAATTTCGCAAACGATCGATCAAACGGCGATAGTTTCGACCGACAGAAGCGCGATCTATGTCCTCTTAATTCGTGCTCGAACAGATTATTATGAAAAGAATTCAGCCTTAATTAGCAAACTAGCGCACTCCTTCACAGTAAAGGGAATCCAATGACCGATCAAAATCGACTCAGAGATAGTGATCGAAAAGTACGAGTTCACTTGTCGGCATTCGACCGAACTAAATTCCTGATTCTCTTTGCGGCGGTATATCTAGTCCTTGTTTGGGCGGCGCTTTCCGATAACCCACTTCTTTCATTTAGCGACGGCTTAATTCAGATTTCGAAGTCGCGTTGGTGGCTATTTCTTCTCTTCGGAATTGAAATTGTTCGCCAACTTCACTTTGCTTTATCTGAGATTCTTGCGCCTTATCACGGCTTTTGGCAGCGATATTTTTCTTCGGCCGACAAGTTAATTCACAAGATAAGTGATTGGAATCGCTACCGCTTAAGTCGGGTTATCAAGGGCGCACTTTTAGTAGTTCTTTTGGCGGTAGTTCTCGGAGCTATCTATAAGGAGACGCCGGTTAAAGCGCTCTTCCTTGCACCTAAGGCGCTATGGAGCGCGCTTCCAACGCTTGGACAACTTGCATTCGCGGTGGTTTTTATTCTTATCCAATTTTTTGCGATGTTTTGGTTCTTAAGCCGCGGCGGAATCGATACCTATTTTCCTGATGATATTCGAACCAGATTTTCCGATGTATGGGGACAAGACCATGTATTGGCGAGAATTCGCGAAAATTTAATGTTCTTGGAGTCACCGGAAACAATTGAAGAACACGGTGGATATGTTCCAGGTGGAATTTTGCTTTGGGGCCCTCCTGGAACCGGAAAAACTCTCATGGCTGAATCAATGGCCGGAGAAACCGGAAAGCCCTTCGTTTTTGTTGATCCAGGTGCATTTAACAATATGTTCTTTGGCGTTGGTGTTTTAAAAGTTAAATCACTTTTTAGAAAACTACGTAAATTAGCGTTGCGTTACGGTGGCGTTGTTGTCTTTTTCGACGAGGCAGATTCACTTGGAAATCGCGGAATAGCGGTAGGCGGAACTTCAGCCGGACGTATGACAATCTCGCAGAGCGCCGCATATGGAACAAATTGTCACGGCGGCGAGTATCTATCTGAAAACACTAAGAGTTTGCTCTTTAGAGAGAGCTTTGTAGCTAATAGTGCGATGGGTGCTGGTGGCGGCGGAATGGGAACACTTCAAGCGCTACTTACCGAGTTATCAGGTTTGAAGAAACCGCGAGGATTTTTTAACAGAGTTGTTCGCCGAACCTTAGGAATGCGTCCTAAGAATCCACCGAAGTATCGAATTCTGGTTGTAATGGCAACGAACATGCCGGAAGCGCTGGATGAAGCGCTCTTACGTCCAGGTCGAATCGATCGAATGTATCGCGTTGGTTATCCAAGCAAGGCCGGTCGAATTAGAACTTACGAGGGTTATCTCGCGAAAGTTTCTCATTCGCTAACTTCGGAGGAGATTGATAAGTTGGCAACGATCACTCCTTATGCGACGGGCGCAACAATCAAAGATACGATCAACGAGGCCTTGATTATGGCGATTCGTAACGGTCGAACTTCAATTACTTGGACCGACGTTATTAAAGCCAAGCAATTGAAGGACCTTGGACCGGCCGAAGATGTTGAATATATAGAGCGCGAACGTCATGCTGTTGCGGTACATGAAGCTTGTCATGGCGTCATGGCCTATTTGGTTCGCGCCCACATGTCTATTGATCTGGCAACGATTGAAAAGGGTTCGGATTATCTAGGTATGGTTGCGAGTATCCCACCAGATGATCAATTTACTCGTTGGCGTACGGAATACGAAGCGGATATTTTGGTCTCGCTTGCATCACTTGCTGGTGAAAGAATGTTCTTTGCCGGAGATAACTCTTCCGGTGTTTCTGGAGATTTGGAAAGTGCCACCACGATTGCGAGTTTCATGGAAGGTCATTGGGGGATGGGTTCAACAATTTCCTCTCATGCTTCCAATCGGCGAAATGAAGTTGGTGCACCTGGAGGAAATAAAGGTAAGGATGAATCTGCAGCGAATCCACGAATAGCTTTAGCGGATCGGATTGAAAACAACTTAACCACCTTGTTATCTAGAGCAGAAGAGATCTTGAAAGAAAACCGCTCGAAAGTACTTTCACTTGCCCATGCCCTTGAAATCTATAAAACAATTTCAGGCGAGGATGTAACAGCCGTAATGACCGGATCACATGGACCGTTGGTAGATGGATCGCCTTACCAAAAGGCCGAGAACATTGCGTTGATTGAAAACTATCATCAAGCCGCACTTGCCGCCCATCAAGAACATCAAAAACCAAGAGTGGAAATTCCAAGGTTTCACGCGGATAACGCCTAGGACTGGGGCTAATTTCCAGATTTCAACGGGGCGGGTCAGGTAGGATATTTATATGGGTCCAGGTGGAATTGCAACAATAATTGCAGCAAGCGCGCTTGCGGTAATCGCTCTTTCTATTGCTTACTTAATAGTGAGATTAGGACGCCTGGTCGATGAAGCGAAAGCTACCTTGGCTTCTATATCGAGCGAAGTAAATCCTCTTATTGAGGAGGTCACTACTACCGTTCAGCTCGTGAATGGTCCACTGGAGTCGTTCAATCGGATAACTAAGTCAGCGGAAAAGATCACAACTAAATTTGCAGATACCACCGAAGGTTTCTTGGATAACAACAAGACCATTATGAAAGTCGCTGGAGCCCTTCTTGGTGCGACCAAGTTAAAGAAGAGTGCTTCAGGCACAACTAGAACAAGACGTAAGTCGAAAACCGACTCCGAGTAGCGCGTGAATTCCGCAGAGATACGCTCGCGCTGGTTAAAATTTTTTGAATCAGGTAACAGCTTAGGTTTAGCCCATACAGTCGTTCCATCGGCATCTTTGATTGCTGATGACCCTAATTTGCTTTTAGTAAATGCAGGAATGGTTCCCTTTAAGCCTTATTTCTTGGGCGAAATTAAGCCAAAGTTCGAACGTGCAACTTCGGTTCAAAAGTGTGTACGAACTTTGGATATTGACGAAGTTGGTAAAACAACCAGGCACGCCTCCTTCTTCCAAATGTGTGGAAACTTCTCATTCGGTGATTATTTTAAAGAAGGCGCCATAAAGTTGGCGTGGGAACTTTTAACAAAACCAATTCAAGATGGTGGATACGGTTTTCCAGAATCCAAACTATGGGTAACAGTTTTCCAAAACGATGACGAAGCTGCTGATATTTGGCATCGGGTAATTGGCGTTCCAAAGGAACGAATCCAACGTCGAGGCATGGCTGATAATTTTTGGTCAATGGGTGTTCCAGGTCCTTGTGGTCCTTGCTCTGAAATCTATTACGATCGTGGACCGGAATACGGAGTCGATGGTGGACCAGTTGCGGATGAAAATCGATATTTAGAAATTTGGAATCTGGTTTTCATGCAGAATGTCCGTGGTGAAGGCGCCAGCAAAGATGATTACCCAATCCTCGGCGAACTGCCAGCGAAGAATATTGATACTGGACTTGGCTTAGAACGCACAGCGGCGCTGCTTCAGGGTGTTGAAAATATCTATGAAATCGATACGACCATGCAAATTTTGCAGAAGGCAACCGAATTAACCGGAGTCAAATACGGAGCAAATGAAAAGAGCGATATCGCCCTTCGAGTTATTGCTGACCATGCTCGCACTTCAATGATGCTGATTGGCGACGGAGTTCTTCCAGGAAATGAAGGGCGCGGCTATGTCTTGCGCCGAATGATGCGTCGAACAATTCGTAATATGAGAATTTTGGGCGCTGGTGATCCAACGGCCGCTGAGTTGGTATCGGCTTCGATTGGCGCGATGGGTGCGCAGTATCCAGAACTTATAGAAAATGCTGAACGCATCACAACAGTTTCAGTTAACGAGGAGGAATCCTTCCTTGCAACTTTGAAGTCAGGTACTCAGATTTTCGAAACCGCGGCGAGTACGATCAAGAAGACAAACAACTCTGAACTTGCAGGCGATACGGTTTTCAAGTTACATGACACTTACGGCTTTCCTTTTGATTTAACGCTAGAGATGGCTTCAGAACAAGGCTTATCTGTAGATGAGGATGGCTTCCGCCGATTAATGAAAGAGCAGCGAGATCGTGCAAAGGCCGATGCTCGGGCTAAGAAGACAGGTCATACTGATGTAAGTGAATATCGCAAGATCCTTGATGCAAGTGGATCGACAAAGTTCACTGGATATGATGAGTTATCGTCAGAGGCGACGTTGAAAGCGATTTTGATTGATGGCAAGACGGTAAACGAAGCAGATGTAGATAGTGAAGTAGAAATCGTCTTAGATCGCACGCCTTTTTATGCCGAAGGTGGCGGACAGCTTCCTGACGGTGGTCGAATTACTCTGGCTAATGGTTGCATCATCGATATTGATGATGTGCAGTGCCCGGTTCCAGGTTTGTACGTACACCGTGGCCAAATAATTTCTGGGTCAGCTAAGGCAAATGAAAAGACACTAGCCCAAATTGATCGCGAAAGGCGTTTTGCGATATCTCGTGCACACACCGCAACACATATGGTTCATAAGGCATTCCGCGAAGCACTTGGTGAGAGCGCAACGCAAGCTGGTTCAGAGAATTCGCCAGGCAGGTTTCGATTCGACTTTCCTTCTCATGGGGCAGTGCCTCAATCTGTTTTAAACGATGTTGAATCTCGAGTTAACTCTCTCTTGATTGATAATCTCGAAGTTTCAGCACAAGTTATGACCCAACCCGAAGCAAAGGCTCTCGGTGCGATGGCGCTCTTTGGTGAGAAATATGGCGACCAAGTTCGAGTGGTAAGTGTTGGCGATTGGGCTCACGAACTTTGCGGCGGAACGCACGTAAAGCAAAGTGGCGAACTTGGGATAGTTAAGTTGCTCAGCGAATCCTCTGTTGGTGCAGGCGTTCGACGTGTTGAAGCGCTTGTGGGAATCGACGCATATTCTTTCTTGGCACGGGAACACGTTTTATTGAATTCGATCACACATTTAATTAAAGGTAGCCGCCCTGAAGAATTACCGGAGAAGATCTCAGAACTTCTTGAGCGAATGAAAGCTACAGAGAAAGAGCTGTCGCAATTTAAAACCCAGAAGACACTTGTCACAGTCTTAAACCGAATCAATGAAGTCAATAAAATTGGCGACGTTAATTACTTTGGTATCGAAGTTGAAGCTGGTGCGAGCGGTGATGACCTTAGAATGATTGCTGGTGAATTGAAAAATCGGATTGATAATTCGGTTATTGTCCTTATTTCAAAGGGCGCAGATCGTGCGACTCTTGTTGCTGCAAGTTCAAAGGCGGCTATATCGAAGGGAATTAAGGCTGGGGAGATCGTGAAAATAGGGTCAACAATCCTCGGTGGTGGCGGAGGCGGCAAAGATGACTTCGCTCAAGGCGGCGGCTCTAACCAAGAAGCGATTCGGGAAACACTTTTAAATATTGAAAAAACTGTAGGTCAGTTAGCAGGCAAGTGATGCAAAACGGTCGGCGCATCGCCTTCGACTTCGGTGATGTTCGAATTGGTTATGCCACTTCAGATTTGAATGGCTTAATTGCAACTCCCGGAGGCGCAATAATCAATAAGCCCGATTCCCTTGGAAAAGATTTGTTGAAATTGATTCAAGATACCGAACCAATTTATATCGCGATTGGAATGCCTAAACATCTCTCCGGGAAAGCGAGCATCAAGGAAGAGTCGGTTACCAAGTTTGTGCAATATTTGCGAACATTGACTGACTTACCTATATACGCAATTGATGAAAGGTTAACTACGGTCTCAGCCGCGAGAACGCTTCGAGATCGTGGGCAAAACGCAAAGAATTCAAAAACCGATATCGATGCCTATGCGGCCGCTGAAATTTTAGATAGTGCCTTAAATCAAGAACGTATCTCTGGTGCACCGAGAAACCGCCTGTTATGAAATCTCTTTTATTTTTCTGGAAAAATCCAAGAACTCTTCTTTTATCGGGAACATTAGTGTCAATTGCGATCGGGACGTATCTTGTTCTTCCTTCAAACCTTGACTTTCCGAAGGGCACTCCAGGGCCAAAAGTTTCTATCAATATAGCCAATGGGGAACTTGGTTCAGATATTGCTAAGAAATTAAAAGAGGCGGGGGTTGTAAGATCCACGAAACCTTTTTTGTCTGCGCTTAATTCCGATCCAAAAGCTCGGGCCATTGCTCCTGGAATTCATCTAATCAACTCCCATGTCACAACCAAAGTGGCGATTGCACAACTTTCTGATCCAAAATCAATTTCTAATCTAGTAATTGTTAAGGATGGTTCAACGCTTACCGATGTTCTGAAATCTCTTAAAGGCGATTCAAATATCATCTTCAACACCAGCGAGATTAAATTGGTTAAGCCGCTCTTTGCCAATCCGGGAAACTCTCTCGAGGGATCCTTGCACCCCGCAAACTATAGTTTTGGCCCAAGTACTAGATTAAGCCAAGCGCTTTCGCAGATGGTTGAACAAGCGCGAATGAGTCCCGCTATTAAATTACTGAATAATGGTTTTTCCGGTTTTACTCCCTTTCAATTACTGACAATCGCCTCACTTATTCAGATTGAAGGCGATCCAGGTTCTGGCAATAAAGTCGCCCGTGTAATTTATAACCGCTTAAAGAGCGGCATGCCTCTGCAATTGAATTCCACGGTGCAATACGCATCTGGCAACAGAGGCAAGATCGCCCTATCAACCAAAGCGACACAATTAAATTCCCCATATAACACATATCGAAACCTAGGCCTGCCTCCTACTCCAATTTCGAACCCAAGTGATTTTGCAATAAAGGCCACAGTCAATCCAACCCCCGGCGATTGGATCTATTTCATAACCGTCGCACCAGGTGATACGAGATTCACAAAAAGTTTTGCGGAATTTCAAAATTGGACGACCGAATTCAATAAAAACTTATCGCTAGGGAAGTTCAAATGATTAAGGCTGCAGTACTTGGTTCACCTATTTCGCACTCGCTCTCGCCCCTGCTTCATAAAACTGCCTATGATTTCTTAGGCATAGCAAACAGTTATGAGGCGATAGAGGTAACCGAGGAAAAATTTGAAGAATTTTTTAGCGAAAATTCAGTCTTGGGTTGGACTGGATTCTCACTCACGATGCCGCTCAAGGAAGTAGCAATTCAATTAGTTGATGAGGTAGATGAAGAAGCGAAGAAAATCAACTCGGTTAATACAATTTTCAAGAAGGACGCAAAATGGTGTGCGAAGTCGACGGATCTTCTCGCCTTTGAAAATATCTTTGCGGAATTGAATTTCGACCGAGTTGCCGTCATTGGGGGCGGTGGAACAGCTCGCGCGGCAATCGGAGCGTTGGGTAAATATGTAACAGAGGTAGATGTTTTACTCCGATCCGACTTTCGCATTCCAGCGCTAATGAGCGCAGGCGACGTGCTTAAGGTAAATCCGGTTCGAATGAATTCGGATCTGAATAGATACGATTTGGTGATTTCCACGACGCCTGTCGGTGCTAATGATGAATTAGCCCGCTCCATAAAAAGTGTCGGAGGCATTTTCTTCGATGTTCTTTACAAGCCAATTGAATCTGAACTCGCAAAGGCTTGGACTTCAGCTGGCGGTTCAACGATAAATGGCCTGGTTCTATTAGTTGAACAGGCTATTTTTCAGATTGAGATTTTTTCTAAGGTCCATTTCGATCATTCAAAGATGCGAGAATTGCTCTTATCCACAGGAAAGTCAGCCCTCGGAATTTAGTATCCCCGCAGACGTAGGCTCGGTATGTGTTAGAGGCCTCGATTTACCTTTTCTTTTCAACTCGAATCGCAATTTATGACCGACTTTGGCATGTAGTCCCAAATCGAGAACTCACTATTTTTGCACTCTGTGAATTCAAATTCCTGCGCTTTGGTCCATTCTCGATTATCGCCGCTATGTCAGTTTTTCTTTTGGGTCTTGCATTTGCAAAATATATTGGCGGTGGAGATACAAAGCTGATCTGCTTGCTCTCGTTCTTGGTGCCAAATTTGAATTCTCTTATATTGGTGATCTATTTAGCCTTATTCCTCGGAACCTTCGAAATCTTCATCTCCAAGCTCCAAAAGCGTCAAAATATCGGCCGAATCGCTTTTGCCCCGTGGATCTTGGTCGGTGGACTTTTCGGTTTTTGCCTTTCCCTCTGATTTTCTAGGTAATTCTTTAAACCCGGCCATAATTGGTGGGCATGCATTAATAATTTCTGCGAGAATACGGGCTTCAAGCTTTAAAAACATGGGTTTTGGATACATAGGGAGTCGCTAATGATTCGTTGGTTAACAGCAGGGGAATCACATGGCCCTGCGCTTTCTGCGATTCTTGAAGGCATGCCGGCCCATATTGAAATTACCAAAGAGATGATTGATAAAGATCTACGTCGCCGACGCCTTGGATTTGGACGCGGTGCGAGACAAAATTTTGAAGCAGACGTTGTATCCATTCTCGGTGGAGTTCGTCATGGAAAAAGCCAAGGCGGACCAATCGCATTAGAGATAGCAAATTCGGAATGGCCAAAATGGTCCAAGGTTATGTCCGCGGATGTCGTTGATGAGAAGGAACTTTCAGAGCTTGCAAGAAATGCACCACTAAGCAGACCAAGGCCGGGCCATGCGGATTTAGCTGGAATGCAAAAATTTGATTTTGACGATGCCAGACCAATCCTAGAAAGAGCAAGCGCCAGAGAAACAGCGGCACGAGTTGCCCTCGGCGCAATTGCGCGCGCCTTCCTAGAACAATGTGTCGGAATAAAGATCTTCAGCCACGTCGTAGGAATCGGTACAGCTACAGCACCTATTGGTTCAGCGATACCAACGTATGACCAACGTGAAAATATCGATGCTGATCCAGTTCGTTGCGCCGATTCATCGCTAAGCGCGGCGATGGTGACCGAAATCGAATTAGCTCACTCCCAAGGAGATACCCTCGGGGGAGTTGTAGAAGTAATCGCCTCGAATGTTCCAGTTGGATTAGGTTCACATACACATTGGGATCGCAGGCTTGATTCAAAACTTGCAGGCGCTCTTATGGGAATTCAAGCCATCAAAGGCGTAGAAATTGGTGATGGGTTTGAATCCGCTAAACGTCGCGGATCAATTGCTCATGACGAGATAGAAAAAGATTTAAACGGAAATATTGTCAGGAGAAGTGGTAGGGCTGGTGGAACCGAAGGTGGAATTTCGAATGGCGAGATTCTCCGGGTTCGTGCTGCGATGAAGCCAATATCTACCGTTCCAAAGGCGCTCGATACCATCGATGTGAAAAGTGGTGAAGCTGCGAAGGCTATAAATCAACGTTCTGATGTCTGCGCAGTTCCTGCCGCTGGCATTGTCGCTGAGGCAATGGTGGCGCTAGTTCTGGCTGATGCAGTACTGGAAAAATTTGGCGGGGATTCAGTAGCGCAGGTCAAGAATAGTTACGAGGCATACCTGAAAAATCTGGTTATTAAATAATGCCTTTGATTGTTTTGATTGGTCCTCCGGGTTCGGGCAAGACATCAGTAGGGAAGGCTTTAGGTAAATTGCTAGATCTGCCGGTTCGAGACACTGATGCAATAGTTGAAAGTATCGAGGGGAAGAGCATCTCAGATATATTTTTAGAGGATGGTGAGATCAAGTTTCGTGAAGTTGAGCAAAACGTTGTTTTGGGTGAACTTGAGCGAACTGAAGGAATCCTCTCCCTCGGAGGAGGATCCGTTCTGGATCCAAAGGTTCAAGAGAAGTTACTTAATTCCTCTGCCTTGGTTGCTTTTTTAGATGTTGGAATATCTAATGCGGCGCCACGCGTTGGTTTTAATAGAGACCGGCCGTTACTTACGGTTAACCCACGACAACAATGGATTGCTCTGATGGAGGTCCGTCGCCCTATTTATGAACGCCTTGCCTGGCGTAAGTTTTCTACGGATGATCTAAAACCGATGGAAGTTGCAAAGGAAATAATCAGGGAAATGGATGCTGGCAAATGAAGACGATTTTGATTAAGGCCGAACGCTCTTACCCGGTGCTAATAGGGGCTAATTTTCAATCTGAAGTTAAGAAAATTTCGGAAGCGCATGGAAAAGTTCTCGTTTTAATACCTAAAGATCTCGCTACTACTATCCTCTCTACCGTTAAATTGCCTAAAAATTGCATCGTCTTCTATCTTCCAAGTGGTGAGAAACAGAAGAGTTTTAGTAGTTTCAAAAAAGTTTTGTCTGTCGCGGGTGAAAACAACATCGGACGCACTGATGCGATTATCGGAATCGGTGGTGGAGCGACTACCGATGTCGCCGGATTTGTGGCAGCCTCTTGGCTGCGTGGGATTGATTGGTATGCCATTCCAACCTCATTGGCTGGAATGGTCGATGCTTCTATTGGCGGAAAGACTGGAATCAATACGAAATTTGGCAAGAACCTTGTAGGTGCTTTTCATTCACCCAAGAAAGTCATCGTTGATTTAAATTTCTTGAATTCACTTTCAGAACGCGACATGGCGGCTGGAATGGCTGAAGTTATAAAGTGTGGGTTTATCTCAGATTCGAAGATTTTGAAGCTCGCGACTGACTATAAAAAAAATATTGCAGAGCTTGTATCCCGAAGTATAAAGGTTAAGGCAGAAGTTGTTGCCGAAGATTTTAAGGAGGGCAAGCTGCGAGAAGTTCTCAATTACGGACATACCTTGGGTCATGCCATAGAAAAGAGTGAAAAGTTCAAAATGCGTCACGGTGAAGCAATCGCAATAGGTCTAGTTTTTGCAGCCGAATTAAGTGCGATTACCTCAAACCTAGACATGGAAGTAGTAGACAAGCATCGTGAACTCTTAGCTAATTTGAATTTGCCGATTTCTTACAAGACCAGTGCTTGGCCAAAATTGCTTCAGGCCATGAGAGCGGATAAAAAGAGCCGTAATGGTCAGATTAGATTTATCGGTTTAAAGGCCATCGGAAAGCCAGTTTGGCTGGATAAAGTAAAAGATGCAGATTTGCAGAGAGCTTATGCGAGAATAAGTTCATGAAAATATTGGTTTTGAATGGTCCAAATCTTGGCAGACTTGACCTACGTGATAGTTCGATTTACGGGAAACTGAATTTTCAAGAATTGAAAGAGTTGATCATTAACTCAGGAAAAGGTTTAGATTTAGATTGCGATGTTCGTCAAAGCGATAGTGAAGTCGAGATGATTGGATGGCTTCACGAGGCCGCCGAGAAAAAAACTCCAGTAATTATTAATCCAGCCGCATTCACTCACTACTCATATGCGATCAGAGATGCTGCCGCGATGTGCAAGGCACCCCTTATCGAGGTTCATCTCTCAAACCCACTTTCGCGTGAAGAATTTAGACACACCTCAGTTATTTCTGGAATTGCAACTGGCACGATCGCTGGTTTTGGGCCAAATTCCTACATCCTAGCTTTAAATGCAATGAAAGATTTGTTGGGATAGGTCGGGTATTCTTCTCCAATGGCCACTACTAATGATCTAAAAAATGGAATGACCCTCGATATCGATGGTCAGCTTTGGAATGTCGTCGAATTTCAGCACGTAAAGCCAGGTAAAGGTCCGGCATTCGTGAGAACAAAACTAAAGTCGGTTTTGACTGGCAAGGTTGTTGATAAGACTTTCAACGCTGGGGTAAAGGTTGAAGTGGCTATCCTTGAAAAGCGAGACATGACTTACCTATATCGCGATGGCGATGATTTCGTTTTTATGGATGACACTACTTTCGACCAAATGAATATCTCAGAAGCCGTTGTTGGTGAAGCGGTCAATTACATGCTGGAAAATTGCAAAGCAAATGTTGCGGTACATGAAGGTAACCCACTATATGTTGAGCTTCCAGCTTCGGTTGAGATGACAGTTACATATACAGAACCAGGCCTTCAAGGTGATCGTTCCTCCGGTGGAACAAAGCCGGCAACAATCGATACTGGAATCACAATCCAGGTACCTTTATTCATTAAGCAAGATGAAAGAATTTTGGTTGATACTCGCACTGGAGATTATCTCGGTCGCGCCAGTTCATGATTCGTTTTAATTTCTAATGAGCGCCAGAGGTAACGCCCGTAAAAGAGCGTTGGATTTTCTTTATGAAGCCGATCAGAGAAATCTGTCGGCTTTAGAACTTCTTGCCAAACGACCGGTTTTGGATCTGTCCGAAGCCGATTATGTCGGAACTCTCTTATCTGGAGTGGCAGCGCATATAGAGAAGATAGATGAGCTCATCACAACCTATGCACAAGGTTGGGATATGGATCGGATGCCTGCGATAGATCGAAACATTCTTCGCTTAGCGCTATTTGAAATCCTCTGGAATGAAGAGATCTCTGATGAAGTCGCAGCGTCGCAAGCTGTTGCGCTTGCTACCTTACTTTCAACTGATGACTCGGCAAAATATGTAAATGGCATCCTAGGTCGAGTAATTGTTCAAAAATCGATCCTAATCTAGAAGTTTCGATTTAGTTATTCCCAATTAGGAAGCCCTCTGTTCGAAGCCAATCCCACATTTGAACTTCTGACTTGTTTGAAATGATCGCAAGTGTTTCCAAATCTGAGTAGCGGAGCGAAAGTACTTCACCGTTCCAATCTCGACGCTTTGCACAAATGAGTGTAAGAAAAGTTTGATACATAGCTTTCACCGGGCTCGAACCAAATTCATCCGAAGTTGCCAGGGATCGCTTCAAATCTAGGGTTATCTTTCTTTCCCCATTGCTAACAGGGGTCATTCCTGATGACTGTTGATTCTCCAGACCCAAAAGTTGGTCAAGTGGCACCTGATAAAAGGTAGCCAGAGCGATCGCTTTTTTGAGCGAAAGGGCACGATCACACCTTTCATAGGATCCAACAACGACTGCTTTCCAAAGACCCTTTGAAGTGACTTCGACATCTTTTAGGGTCAGACCCTTCTGCTTTCGAATGGATCGAATTGAGGCGGCTATCTCTTCGATAGATCTATCATTTTTAAATTCCATGCTAGAGGGTATTGGGACACGCGTGGCTTAGGAGAAAACTGTCCACAGGTGATATCTTTCTCCAGAAGTTTGGTTCCTTTAACGATCCGTCCAGAGAGGCGGCGAAGGAGTAAGTAATGACTGCTGTCCTAGATGCCGGTGATATCGACCGTGCCCTTAAGCGCATTTCACACGAAATAATTGAACGCAATCAGGGTCTTTCTAAGGTTGTAATTCTTGGAATTCCGACCCGAGGTGCCTATCTTGCAAATCGAATTGCATCGATCCTGAATAATTTGAACAAAGCCGATGCACCTGATTTTCAAATCCCCGTCGGTACGCTCGATATAACGCTCCATCGGGATGATTTGCGAATGAGGCCTCCGCGGCCGCTACTTCCCACCGTTATTCCTTCTGGGGGAATTGAAGGAAAAAATGTCGTCCTGGTTGATGATGTACTTTTTTCCGGAAGAACCATCCGAGCCGCACTTGACGCACTTGGTGAGATAGGCCGGCCGAAATCAGTACAACTTGCTGTGTTGGTAGATCGTGGCCATCGCGAGTTACCGATTCGAGCGGATTTTGTCGGTAAAAATATACCCACTTCGCTTTCCGAGAGTGTAAATGTTCGTCTGAATGAGATTGATGAAAATGACGCGGTCGAGATAACGAGCAATTCATGAAGCATCTCTTAAGCATTAATGATCTCCAAGCCTGCGAAATCGTAAGCATTCTCGATACTGCAAAGCAACTTTCATTAGTCTCAGATGGTCCAATGAAAAAGCTACCAACGCTTCGGGGACGGACCGTTGTAAATCTCTTCTTTGAAGATTCAACGCGTACGAGGATCTCCTTTGAAAGTGCGGCAAAGCGGCTTTCGGCCGATGTAATCAATTTTTCGGCAAAGGGTTCTAGCGTCAGCAAGGGGGAGTCGCTCAAAGACACTGCGCAAACCCTTCAAGCTATGGGAGCAGATGCTGTCGTTATTCGTCATAGCGCAAGCGGTGCAGCGCAACGTCTCGCTGATTCAGGATGGATAAGCGCTCACGTAATTAACGCCGGTGATGGCACTCACGAACACCCAACACAAGCACTTTTGGATGCTTATACGATTCGTCAGAATTTCCCTGATCTAGATAAAGACTTTTCAGGGTTAGAAGTTGCGATAGTGGGAGACATTCTTCACTCTCGAGTAGCCCGCAGCAATGTGTTGCTCCTTAGGAAACTCGGGGCGGTTGTTACCTTAGTTGCACCCCCAACGTTACTTCCAGTCGGAGTAGAAAGTTGGGGAGTTAAAGTTTCATACGATCTGGATTCAATCATTTCAAAGATGGATGTTGTGATGATGCTACGCATTCAAGGCGAACGCATGCATGATTCCTTCTTCCCAAGCGCCAGAGAATATTCCAGAAATTTCGGTTTAGATGGCGACCGACTGGCCTCGTTAAAAACCAAAGCGATAATCATGCATCCCGGGCCAATGAATCGCGGCCTTGAAATATCTGCCGAGAGCGCTGATTCCTTGAATTCTGTGGTCTTGTCGCAAGTTGCTAATGGCGTCTTAGTAAGAATGGCCGTGCTTTACCAATTGTTAGCCGGTGCCGACGAAGTAAATCAAACCGAAAGGGTTGCAAAATGAGTCTTCTTTTGAAAAATGCGCGGTTGCTCGATGACTCGATTGTTGATGTGCAGATTGATAGTGGAAAAATTGTTGAGATCGGAAATGCGATTGCCCCATCGGCTCATTCGCAAACATTAGACCTCGCTAAGGATTTACTTATTCCTGGTCTTGTTGACCTACACACACATTTGCGCGAGCCAGGACGAGAAGACAGCGAAACTGTAGCAACCGGTTCCCTTGCTGCGGTCCGCGGTGGCTACACCGCAATCTCGCCGATGGCCAATACTTTCCCGGTCGCTGATACCGCGGGAGTTGTTGAGCAGGTATTTAGTCTCGGCCAAGAAGCTGGACTTTGCGACGTCTTTCCAATCGGTGCGGTTACCGAAGGTTTAGCTGGAAAACAGCTTGCCGAATTAGTTGCAATGGCGAATTCCAGAGCTAAAGTGCGCATCTTTAGCGATGATGGAAAGTGCGTCTTTGACCCACTTCTTATGCGAAGAGCTTTGGAATACGTAAAGAGCTTCGATGGAATCATCGCCCAACATGCGCAAGAACCACGGTTAACTATTGACGCCCAAATGAATGAAGGGGAAGTTTCTTCCAGATTAGGGCTCACTGGTTGGCCTGCAGTCGCTGAAGAAGCAATCATCGCTCGCGACATCTTGCTTGCGGAACACGTTGGAAGCCGATTGCATATTTGCCACTTAACAACATCGGGCGGAGTTGAACTTGTTAGATCCGCAAAGGCGCGAGGAATAAGAGTCACAGCCGAGGTAACGCCACACCACCTCTTGCTTACGGATGATTTGGTTTCTAATTACGATCCAGTTTTCAAGGTGAATCCACCGCTTCGAAATCAATCAGATGTCTTGGCTCTTCGAGCTGGTTTGGCTGACGGGACGATAGATATCGTTGCCACCGATCATGCGCCGCATCCATCGGAGGACAAGGATTGCGAATGGCAGGCAGCGGCTTTTGGAATGCTTGGGCTAGAGACGGCCATTTCGGTGGTGACCAAGGCGATGATCGAGACGAAACTAATTACTTGGTCCAAACTTGTGGAAGTTATGTCTCTTAATCCGGCGCGAATTGCTGGATATTCCGATCATGGCCAGAAGATCGCCGTTGGGTCTGTTGCCAATTTCGCGGTGATCGACACGGAGACCACTTGGACTGTTGATCGTAATAAGATGGCCTCGAAAAGCAAGAACACACCGTTCCACGGGATGAGCCTCCCCGCTCTCGTGAAGAAAACGATATTCAATGGAAGATTAGTCAGTGATTATGTTGGGGGGATTTAGTGAGTAAAGCTTTCCTAGTCCTCGATGACGGCGCGATTTTTGAGGGCGAGAGCTGGGCTAGCACTGGAGAAACATTCGGTGAAGCAGTTTTCTCCACTGGCATGACTGGTTATCAAGAAACCCTGACCGATCCTTCGTATCATCGACAGGTTGTAATAATGACCGCACCACATGTTGGTAATACCGGTATGAACTCAGAGGATGAAGAATCCAAAAAGATTTGGGTTAGTGGCTTTGTTGTCCGAGATCCTTCTCCAGTGGTTTCAAATTGGCGAGCCACCCGTACGCTTGAAGAGGATTTAATTGCCAATGGTGTTGTTGGGATCAGGGGAGTTGATACGCGAGCAATCACGAGACATCTTCGTGATCGAGGGGCCATGCGTGTTGGAATCTTTTCCGATACATCTCTAACCCGCGAAGAGATGGTCGTTAAAGTTAGGAAGATCCCCCAAATGAGTGGTGCTTTCTTGGCTGATGATGTCTCAACCGACAAGCCCTATGTAATCCCGGCCGTAGGTGAAAAGAAGTTTGTTGTTGCAGCCCTAGATTTGGGGATCAAGGGAGCGACTCCTCGCATGATGTCAGAGAGAGGGATCGAGGTTCACGTTCTCCCTTCCACATCAACGTTGGAAGAAATCCTTGAAGTGAATCCCGATGGAGTTTTCCTTTCGAACGGTCCCGGAGATCCAGCAACCATGACCGGTGTCATTTCACTAGTGCGAGAAATTTTGTCTCGGAAGATTCCGATTTTTGGAATTTGTTTTGGACATCAGATTATTGGTCGAGCACTTGGCTTTGAAACCTACAAGCTTCCATTCGGACATCGTGGAATCAACCAACCAGTAAAGAATCTTCATAATGGCCGCGTTGAAATAACTGCGCATAATCACGGTTTTGCGGTTTCGGCGCCGACGCAAGGGAATTTCAATACGATTTACGGAGCGGGTTATGTTTCGCATATTTGCTTAAATGATGATGTCGTTGAAGGTTTGGAATTGTTAGAAACGCCAGCATTTAGCGTTCAATACCACCCAGAGGCAGCGGCCGGACCACACGATGCTAGTTACTTATTTGATCACTTTGCTTCACTCATGAACAGTGCGAGGGTGTAATGGCGCTGGATAAATCAATCGAAAGTGTTTTAGTAATTGGAAGCGGACCTATTGTTATCGGTCAGGCTTGTGAATTCGACTATTCGGGTACCCAAGCTTGTCGGGTTCTTCGCGCTGAAGGTATTCGTGTAATTTTAATTAACTCAAATCCAGCAACCATCATGACTGATCCTGAGTTTGCCGACGCGACATATATCGAACCAATTACTTCGGAAATTATTGAACAAATAATTATTAAAGAACGACCTAGTGCAATCTTGGCAACACTTGGTGGCCAAACGGCTTTGAATGCTGCGATTGGGCTTTACGAAGCGGGAATACTCGAAAAATACAATATTAAATTAATTGGCGCCGACATTCCCGCCATCAAACGAGGGGAAGATCGCGAGAGTTTCCGGGAGATTGTTGCGAAGGTCGGCGGGGAGTCAGCTAAATCTGTTATTTGCCATACCTTGGAGGAATGCTACGCAGCTGTTGCTGATCTCAATTACCCGGTTGTTGTTCGTCCATCTTTCACAATGGGTGGGTTGGGTTCAGGCATTGCTTATGACAAGGTTGAGTTGGAATTAATTGCTGGCGCCGGATTGCGCCACAGTCCTACAACTGAAGTTCTCTTAGAAGAGTCCATTATTGGTTGGAAGGAATACGAACTCGAGGTTATGCGAGATCACTTAGATAACGTGGTGATCGTCTGCAGTATTGAAAATATTGATCCAATGGGCGTTCATACGGGTGATTCAATAACTGTGGCTCCGGCATTGACTTTAACGGATGTGGAATATCAAAAACTCCGCGATTTAAGTATCGAAATCATTAGGGAAGTAGGGGTTGCAACCGGAGGTTGCAATATCCAATTCGCGGTAAATCCAGCAAATGGTCGGATCATTGTTATCGAAATGAATCCAAGAGTAAGCCGCTCATCTGCTCTTGCCTCAAAGGCAACAGGATTCCCGATTGCAAAAATTGCAACAAAATTAGCCATTGGCTACACCTTGGACGAGATTCAAAACGACATTACAAAATCTACTCCTGCCTCATTTGAACCAACCCTCGATTACATTGTTGTTAAAGTTCCGCGCTTTGCCTTTGAGAAGTTTCCGGAGGCTGATGATCGCTTAACCACCACAATGAAGAGCGTTGGCGAGGCGATGGCGATTGGACGCTCCTTCCCTGAGGCATTACAGAAGGCTCTCCGTTCTGTGGAAAAAAAGGGAACGAGTTTTTCATTTGCCATCCCTAAAGAGCAGTTGCCGAAACTACTTGAAGAGATGCAACGTCCAACAGAACGACGCATTCAACAGATTCAACAAGCCTTATATCTAGGGGCATCCATTGAAGAGGTTTCGCGTATCACCAAATTTGATCCTTGGTTCTTGGCTCAAATCAATGCCATAAATGATGTTGCAAAGGAATTGAAAGAAGCCTCTTCGAATATTGAAGAAGTTCTTAGAAAAGCAAAGAGATTTGGTTTTTCCGATATTCAAATCGGCGAAATCCTCGACCAATCACAACTTGAGATTACCTCCTGGCGCCATCGCTTGGGTATCCGTCCTGTTTACAAGACAGTAGACACTTGTGCTGCAGAGTTCGAGGCGTTCACACCTTATTACTACTCGTCATATGATTTAGAAAATGAAATCTTGCCGAGAGAAAAGCCGGCTGTAATCATTCTTGGAAGTGGGCCCAACCGGATTGGCCAAGGTGTTGAGTTCGATTACTCGTGTGTTCATGCCGCCTTTGCTTTGAAAGAAGCGGGTTATGAAACGATCATGATTAATTGCAATCCTGAGACTGTTTCCACCGACTATGACACTTCGGATCGACTTTACTTTGAACCACTAACTTCTGAAGATGTCTTAGAAATTATTCATGCTGAAATGCAGGCTGGCCCGGTTTTGGGCGTCATAGCTCAATTAGGTGGACAGACTCCGCTTGGCCTCGCTCGAGGTTTACAAGAAGCAGGAGTGAAGATTCTAGGAACCTCCCCGGATGCGATTGATCTCGCAGAAGATCGAGGTTTATTCGGCGAATTAATGCGTACAAATAATTTGGTTGCTCCAGAATTTGGAATGGCGAATACATTTGAGCAAGCCACGGAAATCGCAGAGCGAATTGAATACCCTGTTTTGGTGCGCCCATCATTTGTACTTGGTGGTCGTGGCATGGAGATCGTTTATGACCCAGAATCCCTCCAGGGCTTTATTGAAAAGGCCACAGAAATTACGCCTAATCATCCGGTATTAATTGACAAGTTCTTGGATGATGCGATTGAAATAGATGTCGACGCACTATTCGATGGTGAAGAACTCTTCTTAGCGGGTGTAATGGAGCATATTGAAGAGGCCGGCGTCCATTCAGGAGATTCTGCATGCGTGCTTCCAAGTTACTCAATCGATAGCAGTCTGCTAAAGGAAATTCAGGACGCTACTCTTAAACTGGCTAGAGGTATCGGTGTTGAGGGATTGATAAATATCCAATTTGCAATCGCCAACAATGGTACGCCGAATCAGAAACTCTATGTAATCGAAGCCAATCCAAGAGCCTCACGAACTGTCCCGTTCGTAAGCAAAGCAACTGGTAATCCATTAGCGAAATCTGCGGCTCTGATTGCAACTGGTTTGAAAATTTCAAAGCTGCGGGAGATGGGTCTGCTCCCGAATTCTGGCGATGGTGTTCCATCAGGTGTGAGTGTCAAAGAAGCAGTTTTGCCTTGGAACCGATTCCGTAGAGTCGATGGCAAAGGTGTTGATTCAGTTCTGGGACCAGAAATGAGATCGACCGGTGAAGTTATGGGAATTGCACATAGTTTCGGTGAAGCATTTTCCAAGAGTCAAACTGCTTCCTTTGGAACGTTACCCAAGAGCGGGGGAGTTTTCATTTCTCTTTCCGATCGACATAAACAATCCGCACTCGATCCAGCTAAGGAATTGATCAAATTAGGATTCAAACTTTATACAACGCAAGGAACTCATGACTTTTTCGCCGCAAATGGCGTGACAAGTAACTTGGTTCGAAAGCATTCCCAGGGACCAGGTCCAAGTGGTGAAGGTACCGCCGTTGAATTGGTTGCAAAGGGAGATGTGGGATTAGTCATAAATACCCCACTCGGTCGCGGTACCAGACAAGATGGTTGGTTGATTAGAACCGCGGCAGTTACCAGGCAGATCCCTTGTATTACAACAATCGCTGGTTTTAAAGCTGCAGTGGCTGGAATCGCAGAACTAGACGGGAAGCGATATTCGATCAATTCAATTCAAGAATGGTTGAAGTTAAATGAAAAAAGCGGGCAAATATGAATCGCTTTGCGACCCAGGTAGAAGCTGAAATTGTAAGTAATAAAAAAGTCGGTGCTTATCATCACATGGTTTTATCAGTGGGTGAAATGGCCGCAAATGCTAAACCAGGAAACTTTATAGCTGTAAGTGTGGGTGATGAGAATTCCTCTATGGTTTTAAGAAGAGCATTTGCGATCTATCGTGCAAGCGAACGGGAAAGTGGCATTGGCTATATCGAATTGGTTGTTGCACCACACGGTAAGGGAAGCAACTGGTTAACGTCCCAGGAATCGGGAGCAGTCATAAAGATTGCCGGTCCACTTGGAACGGCTTTTGGTATACCGACCGAACCAGTACGGGCACTTTTGGTTGGCGGCGGTTATGGAAGCGCGCCCTTATTTGGACTTTCGGAAGTTCTTAAAACAAGGGGCTGTCGCGTCGATATGATTTTGGGTGCATCAACAGCTATGAAAATTTACGCTCCGCTTGAGGGCAAACGTTCAGTAAGTAGCCTTGTTATAACCACCGATGATGGTTCAACTGGTATTGCTGGAAAAGTTAGCGATGTACTTGCCGAAGTTATTGATGAGAATCAAATCGATATCGTTTATTCATGCGGTCCGATGGGAATGCTAGAAGCTATTACGAAGGTTACAAAGGAAAAAGGTGTTCTCCATCAGTGCGCAATTGAGGAATCGATGGCCTGCGGGATAGGAATATGTATGACCTGCGTTATCCCACTAGAAGATGATTCGGGAACCATCAGAATGGTTCGCTCATGCATCGAGGGTCCTGTAGTTGATGGCGAACGCGTAATTTGGGATAGCAATCGCAAGATTCCTGAGGGAACTTGGGGTAAGTAAGTGTCCTTCGATTATTCAACACAGCTAGGTTCGGCAACCTTTGATAACCCTATTTTCACTGCGAGTGGTTGTGCAAGCAGCGGCAAGGAACTAAGCAAATTTATTGATCTTAGAGAATTGGGTGCCTTGGTTACGAAATCAATCATGATCAAGCCTCGTTCTGGTCGCGCAACTCCGCGAATGGCCGAAACGGCAAGCGGGATGTTGAATTCAATTGGGCTTCAGGGCCCCGGAGTAGATATTTTTCTAGAAAAAGATGTCCCTTGGTTGGCCGAACAACAAGTTTCAACCGTTGTAAGTATTGCGGGGGAAAGCGTTGATGAATATGCAGTTTTAGCCCGAAAAATGCGCAATGTTCCAGGGATAAAGGCCCTTGAAGTAAATATCTCATGTCCGAATGTAGAAAATCGTGGAATGGTTTTTGCTTGCAATCCTGTAACGGCGCGGGCTGCTATCGAAGCAGTGCGTAGAAATATCGGAGGTGAGCTTCCGATCATTGCAAAACTGTCTCCTGATGTAACGGATATAGTGGAGATAGCAAGTGAAGTTGTAGCTGCAGGCGCTGATGCGCTTGCCCTTATTAATACTGTTCTTGGCATGGTGATCGACACTCGAATTATGCGACCTAAATTAGCCGGTAAAACTGGTGGCCTGTCCGGACCTGCAATCAGACCCGTAGCGGTTCGAGCGATCTATCAAGTGCATGCGGCGATGCCAAATGTAAAAATTTTGGGAATGGGTGGAGTTTCAAATGGTAATGACGCCCTTGAATTAATTCTAGCTGGGGCCAGCGCCGTATCTATCGGCACCGCAAATTTCGGAAATCCTGAAGCAACAATGATTATTAAAAGCGAGCTCGAGAATTTATTGATTGAGCGCGGATTCAATTCATTAAAAGAAGCTATCGGTTACGCGCATAGGCCGGAGGAGTCTTGAAACGAATAATTCTCGCCTTAGACACCAAGAACCTTGATGATGCGAACAATTGGATTTCTGCCACTAAAGAAAATATTGCCTATTACAAAGTAGGTTTGGAATTCTTTTTGAAATTTGGTTCCGAAGGGCTATCGCAGTTGCGAGAGAATCACGGAGTTAGCTTTTTTCTTGACCTTAAACTTCATGACATTCCAAATACCGTCGGCGAGGCTACATCATCCATTGCACATCTAGAACCCACTTTTTTAACGGTACATGCCAGTGGTGGAAGTGAAATGATTAAGGCGGCGGTTGCAAACGCTGGAAAAATTTCTGTCACTGCAGTAACAATTTTAACATCCCTAAGCGATGAAGAACTTAAATCAATTGGTTTTGCAAGAACGGCCTTGGAGAGCGCGGTCAATCTCGCCAAGTTGGCAACCGATGCCGGAGCGACTTCCATCGTGTGTTCGCCATTTGAAGTTAGTGCCCTTCGATTGGCTGTTGGTCCTCAAATCAAATTGATAACACCAGGTGTTCGACCTGAAGGTTCGGATATCGGTGATCAAAAGCGAGTTATGACTCCGAGACAGGCAGTCGATAGCGGAGCTGATTATTTGGTTATCGGTCGACCAATAACTCAATACGCCAAAGAGTCGCTCTCTGCAATGAGCGAGGCAAGTTCTAAGATTGCCAACTCGATCTGAGCTATGAGAAGTTGGATTTTAACTAGTGGCGCAAGACCCTCCCAAGCTTTCTGATCTAGAGCGCAAGCGCGCCAGTGAAATCGCGGTAGCTTCGAGAAGAGATCGCTCAGTCGCTAAGTCGGAACTGATCGCCGGTCGCATAAGTATCTTTGATCTTATAAATGATCCTCGACCAGCTATTCAAAAGATGCGGGTGTTTGATCTGCTACTTGCGGTACCAGGGGTGGGTGATCGTCGTGCTTACCTATTGATGGAGAAGTTCGGGATTTCGAAAGGTCGTAGAATAGGAGGACTTGGCCCGAAACAAATTTCCGCACTTAGAAGTGAGCTGATTTTGAACAAGAAAGAACCAAAGCAAGGTTCCTTAATCGTCATGTCCGGTCCTGGCGGAGTTGGAAAAAGTACGATCACAAATGCTCTTAGAAATCATCCAAGTATTTGGGTTAGCGTCTCTGCTACAACTCGAGAACCGAGAGAATCAGAGTCAGACGGAATTGACTATTTTTTTCTAACAGATGAAAAGTTTGATCAGATGATTAAAGCTGGAGAATTCCTAGAATGGGCGGAATTTGCCGGAAATCGATACGGCACTCCCAAGGCTCCAGTTGAAGAGGCTAGACGTTTAGGAAAACACGTACTTCTTGAAATAGAAATTGCAGGAGCTAGACAAGTTCGCATTGTTGAACCGAATGCACTTCTTGTCTTCATTTCGCCGCCATCGTGGGAGGAACTAGTGGCTCGACTTACCAACCGAGGCACGGATTCTCCGGAGCGAAGAGCCGCCCGGTTAGCCCTGGCAGAAGAGGAAATGGCTGCCGCAGACTCGTTCGACCATATCCTGATAAATCACTCGGTAGAGGGGGTAGCAGAGCAACTGCTATCCTTGGCCTCTACTCGAGGTTAGTCGAGTCTTTTAGATTTTGAATACTCTTAAAAAGGGGAACGCGCATGACAACAATGGATGGTATTACAAACCCACCTATCGATGAACTATTAGATGCAGCTGGATCAAAGTACAGCTTGGTTCTTTATGCGGCAAAGCGTGCCCGTCAAATCAACGCCTACTATTCACAACTGGGTGAAGGACTTCTCGAATATGTTGGTCCACTAGTTGAAACCTATGTGCATGAGAAGCCACTTTCGATCGCACTTCGCGAAATCAATGGTGGACTTTTGACAATTGAGAATCTTGAACCAATTTCGCCAGAAACGCCTGCTTAAAACTTCCTAAATGCAAAATCAATCCCCAGAATTCCCAATGGGGCAAGAAGTAATCCTTGGCGTTGGTGGGGGAGTTTCGGCCTACAAGTCTGCTGAACTTCTTCGTCGTCTTCAAGATATCGGTCTTGGTGTCACAGTCATTCCGACGGCAGCAAGCTTAAATTTTGTTGGCCTCGCAACTTGGGAAGCGCTATCTGGCCGCGAGGTACCAAATAACCTTTGGAACAATATTCATGATGTACCGCATATCAAGTTAGCCAAAGAAAGTTCAGCAATTATCATTGCACCGGCAACCTTTGATTTAATTGGGAAAATTGCAAATGGCTTGGCAAATGATCTCTTAACAAATGTTGTTGCCGCGGCAACATCACCAATCATTTTGGTACCCGCAATGCATACCGAAATGTGGCTAAATCCAATAAATCAGGAGAACGTCTCCAAATTGAAGAAGTCGGGTATTTTCGTCATTGAACCCGAGGTGGGTCGAATGACCGGTGAAGACAGCGGGATCGGTAGATATCCAGAGGTAAGTAATTTGATCGCAGAAATCTCTAGGGTTATGTCGATTAATTCTGACTATTTAGGCAAGAACGTCTTAGTAACTGCTGGTGGAACCAGAGAGTTCTTGGATCCAATTAGGTTTATTGGAAATATTTCAAGCGGCAAACAAGGTTTTGCAATAGCGAAAGCGGCAAGGTCCCGAGGAGCAAAAGTAACCTTGATCGGCGCGAATGTTGATGCACCTTCGATACCTGGAATTGAATTCATCAAAGTAGAGACCGCTGATCAAATGCTTGCGGAAATTGATTCGCGGCTTATTGACTTAGATTTGCTTGTGATGAGCGCAGCTGTGGCAGATGTTAGGCCGGCTAAAAGGTCTGATACAAAAATTAAGAAAAGTGAGCTAAAGGGCATTGATGTAATTGCAAACCTTGATATTTTGCAAGAGATTTCAAGCCGAAAAGAAGCAAAGTTGTGTGTTGTTGCATTTGCCGCAGAAACTGGTGGAGACATTGAGGCGGAAGCAAAGCGCAAACTATTTGCAAAAGGAGCGAACTTGATCTTCGCTAATGATGTTTCGGAAGGAAAAGTATTTGGCAAAGACGAGACATCTGGCTTCCTGCTTGATTTGGAAGGCAATCGGGTCGATTTCCCACATGGCTCCAAAGACACGCTGGCTAAATTGTTATTAGATCGCGCTAAAAATAAGTTAGGTTAATCCAATGAGCAAACGACTATTTACCTCTGAATCAGTAACCGAAGGTCATCCAGATAAGATGGCAGATCAGATTTCTGATGCCATTCTCGATTCACTTCTCGGTCAAGATTCAAAGAGCCGCGTTGCCGTTGAAACTCTGATAACAACTGGCCAAGTTCACGTCGCCGGGGAAGTTACAACAAACGGTTACGCAGACGTGATGACGATAGTCCGCGATACAGTTCTAAACATCGGATATGACTCTTCAGAAAAAGGCTTTGACGGAAATTCTTGTGGAGTCTCGCTCTCTATTGGTCAGCAATCTCAAGATATCGCACAGGGCGTAGATAGTGCCTTTGAAAAGCGCGTTGCTTCGTCAGCAGACCCTCTTGACCTTCAAGGCGCCGGCGATCAGGGATTGATGTTTGGATACGCTTGCAAGGACACGCCAGAGCTCATGCCGCTACCTATTCACCTAGCCCATCAGCTATCGCTTCAACTTTCGAAGATTCGCAAAGATGGATTGGTAAATTATTTACGGCCTGATGGAAAAACCCAAGTAACTATCGAATACGACGGCGACAAGGCAGTGGCGTTAAATACGGTTGTGATCTCTACACAACACGCTCCAGAAGTTGATTTGGAGAAGACGCTCGCACCAGATTTGAAGAAGCTTGTTATCGACCCGATTATTAAAGATCTTGAGATTGATACCAAGGACGTTCGAGTATTGATCAATCCGACTGGACGTTTCGTTATCGGTGGCCCTATGGGAGATGCTGGTCTTACAGGCCGAAAGATAATTGTTGATACTTACGGCGGAATGGCCCGCCATGGCGGAGGTGCTTTCTCAGGTAAAGACCCTTCTAAAGTTGATCGAAGTGCGGCATACGCAATGCGTTGGGTAGCCAAAAATGTTGTAGCTGCTGGCTTGGCTACGCGGTGCGAAGTTCAGGTTGCCTATGCAATTGGAAAGGCGCAACCGGTAGGACTTTTTGTCGAAACATTCGGTACCGAAGTCGTTCCTGTTTCGAAGATAAGCGATGCTGTTTTGGAAGTATTTGATTTAAGACCTGCCGCAATCATTCGGGATCTAAATCTTCTTCGTCCAATCTATTCGGCGACAGCTTCTTACGGACATTTTGGTCGCGAATTGCCGGATTTCTCGTGGGAGAAGACCGATCGCGCTGCAGCTCTGAAAAGCGCTGCTTCAAATTAAATTGGAGTGGCGGTCGTGAAGCCACTGCGTTTAAAACGGGAAGTTTATCTCCAGCCTGGTGAGATAACTGACGATCTGCCTTTGGCCAAAGTCTTGGTAGATACTGGAATCGCTCATTTAGACCAACCCTACGACTATTTGGTTCCAAAAAAGTTTGAAAATGAAATTAAGGCCGGTTCGTTCGTAGAAGTGGATTTTGCTGGAAAAGGTAGAACCGGTTTGGTTCTGGCCCGTAGAGAAATGTCAGATGAGGCTACTGCCGCTAAAACCATCTCTAAATCAATTGGAAATTTTCCGATAGTTACAAATGAAATTCTTAAACTCGCCTCGCAAACTGCGAAAGAATTTGCGGGTGATTTCTTTTCAGTTATGAAATCGGCCATTCCTGATCGAGTGGATTCCGTTGATCGGAAACTGGCTCCCGAGACGATTGATTTAATCCAGAAGAGAATCGAACTAAGCGAGGGATTCGTTCAATCGCCTAACAAATCCAAACCCCTTTATCTTCCCCTCTCAGATTATTCGCAGATCTATAATCGGGTTGAAAAACTCTTAACCCAATCAACGAATAGCTCACAGGTACTTTTGGTGGTGCCAGATCAACGGGAAATAGCCATACTTGAAAGCGAACTTTCACATTTAGATCCTCTTATTTTGACAAGCGCTCTTACAAAAAGTGAAAGATATGGCAATTTTCTAGAGATCCTTAGCGGTAAAAGGAAGTTGATAGTAGGAACTAGATCGGCAATATTTGCCCCCCTATTACCCCGATCTGAAATTATTGTTTTCAATGACCAAGATCCTTCAATGTACGAGAAGCGAAATCCCTATTGGAATGTAAGAGATGTAGCGCTGATGAGGGGCGGTAAACATAATCTTACGTTCATTTCTTCTTCACCATCATTAGAAGTTTTAGCTCTTATAAAGGGTTCTAGGCTCTCAACAGTTACAGTAAAAAGCATCATTAGAGAGAGAAAGTTAAAACAATTTACTCCAAAACCTGGTGAGAGCTATTTGAGCGCCATCAAAGGTGGACTGTCAAAAGGAAATGTTTTAGTAACTTTAAACGATCCGGGATATATTTCTTCGTTTGCTTGTGGTAATTGCCGAAATATCTCCCGATGTGAGTGCGGCGGTAAACTTTTTCTGTCAAAGGAATCGGAAGCGCCTAAATGCGTCATTTGCCAAAAGGCTTATGCAAATTGGCATTGCGAATGGTGCAAGAGCGATCGTAAGCGCATCGTTACCAGGGGCTCTGAGAAACTTGGAGAAGAGTTAGGAAAATCTTTCCCGAATATCCGAATTCTCCTCTCCAAGGGCAAGAATAGAGTTGACATCCTTCCCAATCTGAGTGAAAACGCACTTGTTATCTCAACATACGGGTGTGAGCCTGCGGGTGAATACAGCACGTATATTGGGCTCAATCTTGAGTTTGCCTTCGCTGGTACGAAACTCAGGTCTTCCGAAGAAACTCGACTATCTGTTGTAGATAATCTGTTGAAAGTTAGCTCCGGTGGCGATTTTTTCCTTGATCTTCCAAATGATCATCCATTCATCCAAGCCCAATTAAGCGGAAATTTTTCAAAAGATTTGGATTTAGAGATGGAATCTCGGACCAATGCAAAGCTTCCACCTAGATTTCGGATAGCCTCCATTACAGGTGCGCAAGGTGAATTGCGAGATCTTCAGGATCAAATTTCGAGAATTGATTTTCTAGAGAAGAATTCCGTTTTAAGATCTATATCCGACGAGAATGTTTGGGAGCTTATTATCAAATCGAAAGATGAAGGTAGTGCGGGATTCTCCAAGTTCCTTGCTGACTTACGTAGGTATCGTTCTCTGAAGAAATTGAAGCCTTTCGATATTAGGGTCGATCCCTTTAACCTGTAGTTCTTACGCATGAGTTAGCGAGAGATTCCTAATTGCAATAGAATTAAGTCATGTCAATTCAACCGATCAGATTGTTTGGTGATCCAGTACTGACAACTCCGGCTTCGCCCGTAACCCATTTTGATAAAGAGTTGCGAACGCTGGTTTCGGATTTGGTAGACACAATGCACGAAGCTCCGGGAGTTGGCCTAGCGGCACCGCAAATAGGCGTGAGCTTACGTGTATTTGTTTGGGACTTAGATGATCAAATTGGTCACTTAATAAATCCAACCTTGGATTTGAGTTCTGAAATGCAAGACGGGGAAGAGGGTTGCCTAAGTTTCCCAGGACTTTCCTATGAAACCCCTAGAGCCTATCGAGCAGTTGCAAAAGGTTTTAATATGCATGGTGAACCGGTATTGATCGAAGGTACAGAGTTACTCGCCAGATGTTTACAACATGAAACTGATCACCTTGATGGAATTGTTTTTATCGACCGACTCTTAAGTGAAGAACGTAAACAAGCGATGGCTGATATAAGAAGTTCTGAATGGTTTGGTCAAGCTATGGATTCTGGTTTTAATCCACAAATTAAGATTAGTCCGCACTCAACCAATGGTCTAGGAATTTAATTGCAAATATCTGTTGCTAGTTCTTCGCCGATTGCGAGAGAACTAATTGAGTGCCTTTTGGCATCTGATCATGACTTGGTTTCGCTTATAACGAATCCAGATAAAGCTACTGGCCGAGGGAAAAAGATTGTTCCAAACGAGCTAGCTGAATGGGCCTCATTAAAGGGTTTAAATGTCGCTAAACCTGCCGATACCTCAGAACTAAATCGCCATCTTTTAAGCGCTCAACCACAACTGATCGTAACGATTGCATACGGCCGAATAATTCCTGTGGAACTATTACATGGACCACGTTTCGGTTGGGTGAATATCCACTTTTCATTACTTCCAAAATATCGTGGTGCAGCGCCAGTCCAATGGGCCTTAATGAATGGGGAGAAGAAGACCGGTTTTACTATCTTTAAACTCGATAAAGGTATGGATACCGGCCCAATATACGTTTCGAAAGAAGTTGTTATCAAAGATGGCGACACAACCGATTCGCTCCTGAAGGAACTGACTCATCTAGCCGCAATGGATTTGTTGGAATTAGTCAAAGTGATAGGAAAAACACGAGCAACACCACAACCACTCACTGGAGCAACCTACGCACCAAAGATTTCTAAAGAAGATGCAAAGATTGATTGGCAAAATCCAACTGAAAGTATTTTGTCGAAGGAACGTGCGCTTTCGAGTAATCCTGGGATTTGGACAACTTTCAGAGGTGAGCGATTGGGACTCCATGGTTTTTCCGAATATCTTGGCGAGAATACCCTTATAAATCCGGGAGATATCGAAGCTGTCAATGGCAGATTCCTAGTTCGTACCAAAGATAGCGTTATTGAGATAGTTGAGTTGACCCCAGCGGGCAAGAAGCGAATGTCCGGCGCAGATTTTATACGCGGAGCAAGACTCACAGCCGGTGAGAAGTTTGAATAATTCAAAACCCTTTAAGAAACCAAACCCTGGAGCCGCAAGACTATTGGTTTTCAATTTGGTCACCCAGGTAAATCGCGAGGGTGCCTACGCAAATTTAAGACTGCCTTACCTTTTGCGCGAGTCAAAACTCGATCAACGCGACAAGTCTTTCGTCACCGAACTGGCTTACGGAACTATTCGGATGCAAGGAAGGCATGATTTCGCAATTTCTGAGCACTCAGATCGAAAAATCGAGGAAATTGATCCTGTCGTTATAGATTTATTGCGAATAGGGATACATCAACTGCATTTCATGCGCGTCTCCCCACATGCGGCGGTAAGTGAGACAGTCGAACTCGCAAGAATGGTTGCGGGTGAATCGAAAGCGACTTTCATAAATGCAATTCTGCGCAAAGTTAGTTCCGACGTAGACTTATTTAAGCGGGTGGAAGAAAATTCAGAATTGGGAGAATTGGATAAATTCTCAGTTCTTTATTCGCATCCTAAATGGATAGTTTCAGCCTTTTATGACCTGTTGCGAGATTGGGAGAGTGTTCGCGAGCTCTTAATCGCCAACAACACTCCTGTAGCGCCCAACTTGGTTGCGTGGCCGGGTAAAAGTACGGTCGAAGAACTTCTTCAAACTGGGGGAGAGAAACTCTCATTAGGGTCATTCTCGGTTCTTTCGAACAGGACCCCTTCCGAATACCCGGCAATCTGGGAAAGGCGAGCAGGAGTTCAAGATTGTGGCTCGCAGAAATTGACTGAGATCTTCTTTGAAACAAAAACCGATGAAGATTTGAGTTGGTTGGATATGTGTGCCGGGCCTGGAGGTAAAGCAGCCCTATTGGCTTCTTTAATAAATGTTAACAAACCAGATGATACATTTTTGGCCAATGAAATTAGTCCGCACAGAGCTGATTTGATCGCAAATGTGATTCCACGAAATCAAATATCTGTTTTGGATGGAACTAAATCAACTGAATTTTCTCAAAAATTTGATCGGATTTTAATTGATGCTCCGTGCAGCGGACTAGGTGCGCTAAGGCGTCGTCCGGAAGCAAGGTGGCGAAAGAATTTAACGGATCTAAAAGGACTTCTAGAGCTTCAAAGAAATCTTTTGGATTCAGGGGTCGAACTCTTGAATGACGGTGGAATTTTGGCGTATGCCACTTGCAGCCCGCATCTCTTAGAGACAAAGGGCCAAGTTTTGGACTTTTTGCATAGACACAAGCAAATGCGTCCTGTTCAAGTGGGGGAATATGCCTCAGATATCCCCGAGGCCATAACGGCTGATGGTAATTTACAATTCTGGACCCATCGGGATTCGAGTGATTCTATGTTTATGGCGCTATTCCGCAAGGAAGGATAGATCTTGATTCGTATCTGCCCAAGTATCTTAAACGCCGATCACGATAATTTGGCAAGTGAAATGGCGAAAGTATCCGAGGATGCTGACCTTATTCATCTTGACATAATGGACAACATCTTCGTTCCCAATAAGACCTTTTCGCTTGATGAATCGAAAGAAATAATTTCCAAAAGTTCTTTGCCGGTTGATGCACATTTAATGGTTATCAATCCGAATGTCGTCGCGCCGGCATATGCCCAGATGGGCTGTAAGAGCGTAACCTTTCATTATGAGGCTGCCGAGAGTGTTGATTCCGCCCGAGAGATATCGAAATCAATCAAGGAATATGGTTCGAGGGTCGGTCTTGCTTTAAAGCCGAAAACGGATTTTTCGGTGGCGATCGATCTAATTGAATCAATCGACATGATTCTTGTAATGACTGTTGAACCTGGATTTGGCGGTCAAAGTTTTATGGAGGAGATGATGGGCAAAGTATCTACTGCCAGACGGTATCTGGATGAAAAACATCTAAGCAATATCTGGTTGCAAGTTGATGGTGGTATCTCGTTAGAGACAATTTCAAAGGCGGCAAGGGCTGGCGCAGATAGCTTTGTTGCAGGCAGTGCCGTTTACAAATCCGCAAACCCCGGCGAAATGTGTCGAAATCTGCGCACCGCAGCGCAAAATCTTTGATCTTAGCTCGCGATTAATTAAACGCGAATGAAGCGGCTCTTAGGTTAAAATTAGTTATGAAAACCTTTGATGATCTATGGTCAGAATTGAACGATAAGGCAAAAAGTAGACCGACCGGATCTAAAACCGTCTCAGAGTTGGATTCCGGTGTACACAATATTGGAAAAAAGGTTCTGGAAGAGGCTGGGGAAGTTTGGCTAGCAGCCGAATACCAAAGTGATGATGATTTAGCACTTGAGATTAGCCAGTTGATTTATCATCTTCAAGTCATAGCTATTGCAAGAGGTTTGTCCATTGATGCTATTTATAGCAAACTATAGGAGTTGATGTGACACTACGTATTGCCGTACCTAATAAGGGCTCACTTTCTGAAAGTGCAACGCTTATGTTGAAAGAAGCCGGTTATCGCCAAAGAAATGACTTGCGCGATCTGGTCTTTATTGATCCTGATAACGAAATAGAGTTTTATTATTTGCGACCACGGGACATAGCGATTTATGTGGGAAATGGGGAACTGGAAGCCGGTATTACTGGACGCGATTTATTAATAGATAGTGCGGCGCCAGCATCGGAAATTCTCGCCCTTGACTTTGGAAAGTCAACTTTTAGATTTGCTGCTCCAAACGGAAGCAACATCACCGAAAAGAATCTAGCCGGTAAGAGAATTGCAACTGCTTACCCTGGACTGCTTGCGCGCTTTTTGGAAGAAAATAAATTTAAGGCCGAAATAGTGAAGTTAGATGGTGCGGTTGAAAGTGCCGTTCGTTTGGGAGTTGCGGATGTTATTGCCGACGTTGTCTCTACTGGAGGTACGCTCCGCCAGGCTGGGCTTGGCATATTTGGTGAGGTTATTCTTCAGAGCGAAGCTGTCCTGATTGAACGATCCGGCGTGAGCAGAAATCCAGCCTTGGACACTCTCGTGAGACGCTTGAATGGCGTTGTGATTGCACGTCAATACGTTTTGGTTGATTACGATGTTCAAAACTCCGACTTACAAAAGGCTTGTGATTTAACGCCGGGAATTGAATCACCAACGATTTCCCCACTACAAAAAAGAGATTGGAACGCAGTACGCGCAATGGTTCCAAAGAAAGATGTTAATCGGATAATGGATGAGCTTTGGGCTATCGGAGCTAGGGGAATTTTAGTTACCGACATTCACGCTTGTCGTCTTTAGAGAAGTTCTGCGGAGGCTTCTTCGACTTCTTCGCGACTAATTCCCATCAGGTAAAGGACGGAATCTAAGTAAGGCGTTGTGATTGCACTATCGGCTGCCTTCACCACAGTAGGTTTCGCATTGAATGCAATTCCGAGCCCAGCCAGTGCGATCATGCCAAGGTCGTTCGCTCCGTCGCCAATAGCTACCGTCTGAGCCAAACTAACGCCTTCTCGTTCTGCAAAGGCTGTTAAACCGCGGGCTTTTGCTTCACGATCAATTATCTCACCCGTTAAATTTCCAGTGATTTTTTCATTCAAAATTTCCAGAGTATTCGCCCGATAGAAATCGACATGCAATTCATTGAGTAAATCCTCAATAACATTCAAAAATCCACCAGAAACAACACCAACTTTATGGCCCATTTTATGAAGCGTTCTAATCAAAGTGCGCGCCCCTGGAGTGAGGATCAATTCTTTCCGCACATCCTCAAGAATCGATGCATCGCATCCCGCGAAGAGAGCAACGCGTTCGCGTAGTGATTGCTCAAAATCTAATTCACCGCGCATCGCTCGTTCGGTTATTTCAGCTACCTTAGGCCCGACCCCAGCTTTATCTGCGATTAGATCAATAACTTCTTGTTGAATTAAAGTTGAGTCCATGTCAAGCATGACTATTCGCTTTGCGCGCCTAATTAAGCCATTATTTTCAACTGCTATATCTAGCCCGCTTTCTCGAGCAACTGTGGCTAATTCACTGCGCAACCTTGAAATAAGATCACCCTTTTGGACATCACGCGAGGTGGAAAAGCTTACTTCGATAGATATTGCTGTTACCGGGTTAGTTGCGGTTCGTTGGATTCTTTCAATATTTCCACCAAGATCTGCAATCTTCTTTGCCACTTGAGCTAATTGACTTGGTGTGAAGCGATTGGAAAGCACCGCGATAAGAATTTCGGGTGTCTTGGAATAATGTTGCGTTGAAATGTCAGCAAAATCAATCGCCAAATCAAGATCTGAATTTTCCGCCATCTTGACTAGATCGCCTTCGATTGCTTGTGCGTGCGCTGGGTCAAGTGCGATGAGCGTGGTTAAGATCAGACGATCTCGTATAACTACTTGCTCTACATCAAGTATTTGAATTGAAAAAGGGGCTAGGGTTTCATAAAGCTGTTCGGTGATTCCAGGCGAATCCTTACCAGCTAAAAGAATCAATCCGGTGAACTTATCTGTAGCGGTTGATGACGCTTCGTTCTTTGGCTGATTCACAAGGGTAGATTAACGCTATATCCAACGTTCTTATCGTCTATAAAGGTATCTTTAGGGCATGGAAAGTGTTTTGGATTTTGATGCCGTCACTGTTACGCGCGGTGGGAAGAAGATCCTCGGTCCATTAAGTTGGAAAGTTAACATCGGCGAGCGATGGGTCGTCCTCGGTCCAAACGGAGCCGGGAAAACAACACTTTTTCAAATAGCTGCAACTCAAATGCATCCAACATCGGGAAGGGCTTCCATCCTTGGCTCGACGCTTGGGAAGGTAGATGTATTTGAATTACGGCCGCGTATTGGTCTTATGGGAAATTCGTTGCTTGGCTACTTCCCTGAGGACGAAAAGGTTATTGATGTAGTGCTAACAGCGGCTTACGGGATATTAGGTAGGTGGCGTGAGGATTACGAACTTTGGGATGAATCAAGAGCCGTGGCTTTGTTAACAACCCTAGGCGTTCGCGAGTTAGCTTCGAGAGATTTTTTCACCTTAAGTGATGGTGAGAAGAAGCGAACCATGATTGCGCGAGCGTTGATGGCTAATCCCGAATTGCTACTTCTCGATGAACCGGCCTCTGGTTTAGATCTTGGCGGGCGGGAAGATTTACTTCGCCGCCTTGAAAATCTTGCGAATGATGAGTCGGCACCAGCCACTTTAATCATCACGCATCACATCGAAGAGATTCCGGCAAGTACGACGCACGCCCTGCTATTGCGCGATGGGGAAGTAGTGGCAGGCGGCGAAATTAGTGAAGTTCTAATCGATGAATATGTTTCCGCCGCTTACGGCTTGCCAATTAAGGTAACCCAAATCGGGAATAGGTTTACAGCAAGCTCTTTCTAATTTTACTTAGTTGCGATTTTCCCAACAAGATTTAGATTGGTAGCAACTGAATTTCCAATAAATAGTGCAAAGAGTGCAGTCCCGATCCCTATACGACCGCCGAGCAAGGCACCGATTATTAGCGCGCAGATTTCTATGCAAAGTCTTACTCGACCAACCCTGACTCCAGTTTTTTTATGGAGTGCTGTCATTAATCCATCTCTGGGCCCCGGGCCTAAACCGCAGGTAATGTAAAGCGAAGAACCCGCACCTACGAGAAAGATTCCAAGAAAAACATAAAGGACTTGTGCTAACGGAGCGCGATCAAGTGTTGGAAAATGATCAACACCGATTTGAATTGCAGTCGCAATAATAAGGATATTCATCACGGTACCAAATCCAGGCTTTTCTTTTAGTGGAATCCAGAGAAGCAAGACGATTGTGCTGATCAAAAAAGTACACATACCAAGAGAGAATGGCGAATGTTTCGAAAGGCCCTGGGCTAATACCGACCATGGGGCATTTCCGATATGAGCGTTGATAAGGCAAGCATCACCAAAACCGAAAATTGCCAAGCCGATGACTAGTACAAGGATGCGGTCCATCTTTAATGACCAACGAGATGTCGCGGTCCAGGGAGTTTGCGGGATAGTTTTAGAAGGCCTAAGAAATTGAACTAACTTTTCGGTGAAGCTCATCTCTTTCACTGTTACAGTTTATCTGCTTTATTCAACGTAAGGGCGGGATTCAGTGTTTATAGGTCTAGGAACCGTTTTAAATATAGCAACAATAAGTCTTGGTTCCGTTTTAGGGATATTTCTAGGTTCAAGATTTACTCTTCGAACTCGAGAAACGATCACTACGGCACTCTCGTTTATTACGCTACTTGCTGCGGCAGATTCCATCAAAAGCCTCTGGGATCCAAGTTATTTCAACGAATTGCCCAAAGGGTGGTCAATTCTTGTTATTTTGCTAGCGATGCTTATCGGAACGCTACTAGGCGTGAGATTGCGTATTGAAGAGCGATTGGAAGTGCTTGGCGCTAAGTTGAAAAATCGCTTTGATAGAAACGGCAATTCACCCTTCATCGAAGGTTTTGTTAGTTCTAGCCTGCTTTTCGTAATCGGCCCAATGGCGATACTTGGCTCAATTAGCGATGGAATGCAGACGGGCATTTCACAACTAACGCTAAAAAGTATCCTCGATGGAATTACTTCAATTGCCTTCGCCGCCTCTCTCGGTTGGGGAGTCGCACTTTCGGCGCTACCTGTTGGCGTCTATCAATTCGCTTGGACCGGAATTGGGTTTGGACTGGGTGCGGTGCTTCCTCATTACCAAGTATTGGCTATGACAATTACCGGGGGATTGTTGCTGCTCGGAATCGCTTTTAGATTGATGAAAATCAGGAATGTTCCCGTAGCGGACTTTTTGCCGGCAATATTTCTAGCCCCTCTTTTCGCGGGGCTAGTTCATTTCCTAGCGAATTAGAACTTTTGCGCTTCGATAACGAAGCGATATTTAACATCACTTCGAACAGTTCGCTCGTAGGCTTCATTAATGTAACTTGGTTCAATGACTTCTACATCACTCAAAATGTTGTGCTTTCCGCAGAAATCCAGCATCTCTTGTGTCTCTGGAATTCCACCAATCATTGAACCCGCCAAACTGCGGCGTTGTCCGAGAAGTGTTGGAACATTTACAGAGTATGGCTTTCCCGGTAAACCAATAACAACCAATGTTCCATCGAGGGTCAAAAGTTGTAAATAATCTTCAATGTTTATTTCCGCAGAAATGGTGCTCAAGATAAGATCAAAATCTTTAGGAGCGCTCTTGAACCAATCCTTCTCCTTTGTAACGATGAAATGATCCGCACCCATAGCCTTAGCATCAGCTTCTTTTCCAGCTGAGTGTGAAAACACCGTTACCTCCGCACCTAGGGCAGCGGCAAACTTAACGCCCATATGACCAAGACCGCCAAGCCCCATAATTCCCACTTTTTTACCAGGTCCGGCATTCCAATTTTTGAGCGGAGAGTAAAGAGTAATTCCGGCACATAGAAGCGGTGCGACACCAGAGAGATCGAGATTCTCTGGAATCTTTACTGCGTAGTCCTGGTTAACTACGAATTTATTACTGTAGCCACCTTGAGCGATGGTTTTGCCATCTCGTTCGTAACCGTTGTAAGTCCCAGTCATACCTTCGGCACAGTATTGTTGAAGTCCAGATAGGCAGGCTTTGCATTTGCGGCACGAGTCAACAAATACGCCAACACCGATTCGATCGCCCACTTTAAATTTAGTAACAGAGCTACCGATTTCAGTTACTACACCTGCGATTTCATGGCCTGGAACCATTGGGAAAAGTGCTGGACCCCATTCTTCGCGAGCTTGATGAATATCCGAGTGGCAGATGCCTGCGTAATGTATATCCAACGCGACGTCATCGGGGCGAAGATCACGACGATCAAATTCGAAGGCAACAAGTGGCTCTTTAGCCTTTAGTACTGCATAACCTTTGGTCTTCATTTTTCTCCCATTTTTATTTTGCCTTTTTTGCTGACGAGGTTGTATTTATCTATAGATTGAAAGGTAGTGGGTCAAAGTTCGCTGACCTAGAAGCTTTAGAGGTGACTTTGCGCATGTGATGGCGACGGCATAAAACTTCGTAGGCAACTAAATCGCCATTCAAGTTTGTTTCCGTGTCACCAACCATGACTTGGTCACCTTCCGTCACCATGACTCCATTAATAGTTCGAGCATTGTGGGTGGCGCGTTCCCCACACCAGCAGAGTGCTTCGACTTGGAGCGCGTTCGTTCGATCGGCTAACTCAATCAAGCGAGCAGATCCCGGAAAGAGTTTGGTGCGAAAATCGGAGAGTATTCCAAAAGCAAAGACATCTATGCCCAAACCATCAACGATTTGGGCCAATTGATCGATCTGAATTGGGTTATAGAACTGCGCTTCGTCGCAAACGATGAACTCAATCCGTTCTCCGTTTGAGAGTGAATCGACTACAAATTTATGAAGATCGAGAGATTGCGTTACCTCGATAGCCTCTCGCTGCAATCCGATTCGAGAAGAGATCTGACCAGGCCCTGATCGATCGTTGCTTGTGAATACTAATCCGGTACGACCCTTATTAACGTGATTATGTGCGGTTTGAAGTGCTAGCGTTGACTTGCCGCTATCCATTGTTCCGCAGTAGAAGATCAATTGGGCCACGGGAGCATCTTGCCATGGACTGGAAAAGTTGGTGTCCGAGAGGGGACTTGAACCCCTAAGCCCTTTCGAGCACTAACACCTCAAGCTAGCGCGTCTGCCAATTCCGCCACCCGGACGAGTGTGAAGTGCAAGCCTAGCAATTTTGGTTAGGTAGATCCACTTTTCGTTTTGAACGATCTTTTGCCGACCATAAACAAGTCCACAGAATATGCTCTAGCCATGGCAAATTACGGAATAGGTGTTGATCCGGAATTGGAAGCGGACTGTATCCAGCTTTGTAAAGAATTGATTCGCATTCCGAGCGTTAACTGGGGTGAAGGGCGCGGCGATGAGCGCGCTGTTGCCGAATATGTTTCAAAGAAATTGGCTGAAGTAGGTATTTCCTCTGAACTTATTGTTACCGCTGAAAACAGAGTAAATGTTGTTGCGAAGATCGAAGGCTCGGATCAATCAAAGCCAGGTTTAGTGGTTCACGGACACCTAGATGTAGTTCCCGCCGATGCCAAAGACTGGAGCGTTGATCCATTCTCTGCGGAAGAGCGCGATGGATATATCTGGGGTAGAGGCGCCGTGGATATGAAAGATATGGATGCAATGATCTTGGCGGTCATTCGTTCTTGGAAACGTGCAAACTATATTCCAACTCGAAATATCCTCCTAGTTTTTTTTGCTGACGAAGAAGCTGGCAGCGAATACGGCTCCAGATGGCTTGTGAAGAATCGACCGGAAATTTTCGCTGGTTATTCAGAGGCAATTTCAGAAGTGGGCGGTTTTTCAGTAACCATTTCCAGTGGCCACAGACTTTATTTCATTGAAGGGGCCCAAAAGGGGATCAACTGGCTAGAACTAACTGCGAAAGGCGAAGCCGGACATGGTTCTTTTATAAATCGAAATAATTCTTTAACAAGGCTTTCGCAAGCCATTTCAAAGATCGGTAATCATGTTTGGCCCGAGCGCGAAACAAAAACTGGGGCGAAGTTCTTCGCGAAAATTGCGGAATTAGTAGGGACAACTTACGAGCCAACAAACGTTTCGCCGCTTCTAAAACACATTGGACCAGCTGCCAGAATGCTTGGCGCTACGGTTTCAAATACGGCAAATCCAACAATGTTGAACGCTGGTTACAAGGCAAATGTGATTCCACAAGAAGCAAAAGCAGTTGTCGATGGCCGTTTTCTTCCAGGCTATGAAACTGAAATGATGGAAACTATCAAGGAATTAGTTGGTCCCGACATCGAGATTGAGGTTCTGGTAAGGGATAAGGCGCTAGAGGTTGAGTTCGAAGGACCGTTGGTGGATGCGATGATTGCTGCCATTAAGAAGTTCGATCCAGAAGGAATTCCGGTTCCGTACCTTATGAGTGGCGGAACAGATAACAAAGCACTTTCAGATCTTGGAATAGTTGGCTACGGATTTAGCCCAGTTAAATTGCCTCCGGAATTAGATTTCTTCGCACTATTCCATGGGGTAGATGAACGAATTCCTATTGATGGCTTGCGTTTTGGAGTCAACACCTTAAATTCATTCCTGCAAAACGTCTAAGTTTCAGTAGGTGGGCGCTGAGATTTCATCAAGTGCCGCTCTTACCTGATCAGGTAATGCGATCTCTTCAACTGTGAGTACTCCTCGTAATTGCGCTGCTGTCCTAGCACCAACAATCGCACTTGAAATACCAATGGAATCGCGCACCCAAGAGGCTGCCACTTCGAGTGGGGAATATCCAAGACCTTCTGCCGCCACACATACGGCCTCAACTACTCTTGAAGATCGTTCATTCAAGTACGGCGCTACAAATCCAGAGAAATGTGGACTAGCTCCCCGAGAATCTGAAGGCTTACCACTTCGGTATTTTCCGGTGAGTACTCCACGACCTAGAGGCGACCAAGCAAGAACACCTACATTCAGTTCGGTTGCCGCTGGAAGAACTTCCCTCTCAATTTCCCGGTTTAGAAGTGAATATTCAGATTGAATTGAAACTAAGGGTGCCTTTCCGAATAGTGGGTTTTGAAGAGTAGCAGCCCGGGCTAATTGCCAGCCCGCGAAATTTGAGACACCGACATATCTCGTGCGGCCTGAAGAAACTGCAATATCAATTGCGGAAAGTGTTTCCTCAAGTGGAACATTCTCATCCCATGAATGGATTTGCCATAGATCGACATTTGACACTCCAAGGCGCGAAATGGATTTATCTAGATCGGAGAGAAGTGAAGATCGTGAATTGTTTACGGAACGCTCGCCCGAACTAAAATTAATTCCTGCTTTGGTCGCAATAACTAGATCATCACGTTTGACCAGGGTGCCGATAAAGCCACCTATTACTCGCTCACTATCGCCATCTCCATAGACTGCGGCGGTATCGATAAAATTTCCGCCGCGTTCGAGAAATGTCTTTAATTGATCTGCGGCCTCGTGCTCATCGGTATCGCGACCCCAAGTCATGGTCCCAAGACCAATGCGACTGACTCGCAAGCCTGAATTTCCGAGATTCCGTAATTCCATTCCAAAACCCTAGCAATAATGGTTTCTATTACTGGGTAACCTAGGCCTGTGCGCGCCCCGAAACCGACGGAAATCATCTTGATACGACACGGCCAATCATCGGCCAATTCGGCGGGAATTCTTGCCGGAAGAGATCCTTCGGTTCGATTAACTGATTTGGGTCGTTCGCAGGCAAAAGACTTAGCACAACGTTTGAAGACAGTGAAGATCGACCGCATCTACAGCAGTCCACTGACAAGATGCTTAGAAACAATAACGCCTCTGGCACATGAACTTGGAAAGAAGATCAACACCGACGACTCATTTATTGAAATGGACTATGGATCATGGTCTGGTGAGAAACTCTCAAAACTTTCAAAGAAATCAGAATGGGCGCAAATTCAAAAAGATCCAGCGAAATTTCGTTTTCCAGAGGGAGAAAGCTTTAAAGAGATGCATCTTCGAGTTAGCAGCCGGATTTCCGAGATTGCTGCTCCAGGTAAAACCCTGATCATTTGCAGCCATGGTGACGTGATTAAAATGCTAATTTCGCATTTAATCGGGTTAAAAATAAATAGTTTTCAACAGTTTTTTGTGGAGCCAGCGTCCATCTCCCAAATTTTTGTGGGGGAGAAGAACTCACTCGTCAAGGCAAACGTTACTGATCATCTTAAATCGAATTCAAAGACAGGTATCCGTAGAACAAAATCCATTCGAGCGATCCTCGGCGGAGGCGATGTTCAAAAATGAGCAGTCGCTTTATTTATAATCATGACCCGGCCCAAGTTTTCACAGTTGGGACGGTAGGAGTACCTGGTGAACGGGCATTCTTTATTCAGGTCGTTTCCGATCACGGTTCCACCACGGTAGCCGTAGAAAAGAATCAGGTTGCCGCATTGGCAGAACGTTTACATGAATTGCTTGTTGAGGTTCGCCGAAGTAATTTGGCAAGCACGGATGAATTAAATATTGCGCCACTTACTCATTTAGAACCACTTCAATTCCCGCTTGATGAAGATTTTAGGGCCGGGATTATGGGAATAAGTTGGGATTCGGACGCAAATAGAATTTCAATTGAAATTCAAGCCTTGAGTGACTTCGAAGTTGAAGAGATTATCGGAGAGGATGATCTAGTTGACATAGATACCGAAGTTCCCGATCTCCTCAAGTTCTCAATTCGAATTTATCAAGCCAAATCATTTGTTACTTTTGCAACCAAATTGGTCGAAGCTGGTCGTGCGGCTTGTCCATTTTGCGCCTTGCCTGTTGATCCAAATGGCCACTTATGTCCGAGAGCTAATGGCTACCGTAGATAACCTTAAAACCGGCGAACTCGAAGTTATAGGTCGTTTGGTAGACGCAAGCAATGCCTCGCTTTTATGCAAATTGGATGGCAAGACGAAAGTCATCTACAAACCAATTGCTGGCGAACGTCCTCTTTGGGATTTTCCATCGGGAAATCTTGCAAGTCGAGAAGTTGCGGCGTATGAAATAAGCCGAATAGGTGGTTTCCATCTGGTCCCGGAAACCGTACTAAGGGAAGGACCGTTCGGCATGGGCGCTGTTCAACGTTGGATTGAAGTGGATGAAGAGATTGATGTAGTACAACTTTCCATGAGTCAAAATTCCGAAATAGCGAAGATGGCAATTTTTGATGCTGTAATCAACAACACAGATAGGAAATTTGGACATATTCTGCCAATTTCGCCCGAGAAAATTTATGGGTGTGACCATGGTGTAAGTTTTCACGTTGATTACAAACTTAGAACGGTCATATGGCAATGGGCAGGCGAAGAGATCTCCGATGACCACTCGATTCTTCTCAAGAATGTTAAGTCGAATCTTTCTACTTTCGATCTTTCAAATCTTTTAAGTGGCGAAGAGATCGAGGCGTTGTCGGCCCGCCTTGACATACTTCTTGAGACAAAGAGCTTCCCGATGCCAAGTGACGAGTGGCCAGCAATCCCTTATCCACCGTTTTGAGAGATCTTCAAATAAGATTCCCTTTGTGAAAACCTGGCCAAGGATCGACCTTCCAAAAGTTTCAGTCACATTTCCAAGACTCAAACTCAAATGTACTTCAGGGGAACTACCAGGTGCTTCGAAAGACTGGCGCGCATATGTTTGTGGAATCACTCCTTACGACGCTACCCATTTGGGCCATGCGGCTACCTACTTAACTTTTGATCTAATTAACCGCTATCAACGTTATATGGATTCGACGGTAAATTTTGTTGAAAATGTTACAGATGTTGACGACCCATTACTTGAAAGAGCGATAAGAGATTCTCAGAATTGGGAAAATTTAGCGAATGACCAAATTTCACTTTTCACTGAAGACATGCAAGCCCTTCGTATCCTTCCTCCGAAGAACTTAGTATCTGTTACAGAGGCGATGGAGTTAATTAAGAGCGCCATAAGCAAACTTCACTCAAGTGGCTTGGCCTATGTTTTAGATGGGGATATCTATTTCAAGATTGAAGATCACTTAGGCTCGCTTCCGCTTCAACTTGAAGAGGCGCTTCGAATTTTCGGCGAACGTGGGGGAGACCCATCGAGAGAAGGCAAACGTCATCCACTCGATCCGCTTCTTTGGTTAGCTCATCGACCAGGAGAGCCTAAATGGGAATTTGAACTCGGCGCAGGTAGGCCTGGTTGGCATCTTGAGTGCTCGGTTATTGCTTTGGAAAATCTTTTCGTTGGCAAGGACAATTCCGCAAGAACTACTTGTATCGAACTTCAAGGTGGTGGTTCTGATTTAATCTTCCCTCATCACTTCATGAGTGGTGTCCTAGCTAAAGCCCTTACCGGAATTGAGTTTGCAGCCGCTTACGTCCATACCGGCATGGTGGGACTTGATGGCGAGAAGATGAGCAAGTCAAAGGGAAACCTGGTCTTTGTTTCGAAATTACTTCAAGAGGGTATCGACCCAATGGTAATTAGATACGCTCTTTTAAACTCTCATTATTCAGAAGATCGAATGTGGACTGCATCATTAATTAACCAATCAGAAGAAAGAGTGTCGCGTTTGAGACAGACTCTTTCTCGTAATGAAGTTTTAGCGCCGCAAAATTTTCTTCACGATCTGGCTTCCATGCTTTCGGTAGATTTGGATACGGTCAAAGTGCTCGAATCCCTAGACGCTTGGGCTTCGATCAATTTACAGAATCAAACTCCTGATAATCAATTTGAGGTGGTAAATCCAGGAGAGATATCGCGCTTCCTGGATGGATTACTCGGTCTGGCCCTTTAGTTAGGCCACTTTTCAATTAAATTGTCGGCCGACCCGCAGTCCGACATTAAGGTAGCCTTCTCCAAATGAAGACTGGCCTAACTGAATCGTCGTTGCGCAAAGCGCTTCGCGAACGGGTCGTCATCGCAGACGGAGCTATGGGAACCATGCTCCAAGCAGCAAACCCTTCGCTAGATGATTTTGAGGGACACGAAGGCTGCAATGAAATATTAAATGTGACCAGGCCTGATGTCGTGAAGGAAGTTCATCGAAAATATTTCCAGGTTGGTGTTGATGCAATTGAAACAAATACCTTCGGGGCTAATTGGGCGAACCTTGCTGAATATGGAATTGAAGATCGCATTTATGAATTGGCCCATGCTGGTGGACTAGTTGCCAGAGAAGTTGCAAATGAATTTTCTACACCTGATAGGCCGCGCTGGGTTTTGGGTTCGCTTGGACCAGGAACCAAGCTCCCCACGCTCGGACACACAGATTATGAATCGCTTCGAACCGCATATTTCACCGCCTCATGTGGTCTTCTAGATTCTGGCGTAGATGCGTTACTCATAGAAACAACTCAAGATTTACTACAAGCAAAATCGGCCATTAACGGCGCTCGAATGGCGATTGATAAATCCGAGCGAGATGTTGTTCTAATCGCACAGGTAACCGTTGAGACGACGGGAACCATGCTTATGGGTTCAGAAATTGGCGCTGCGCTAAATGCATTGGCACCGCTCGAAATTGACCTGATCGGCCTTAATTGCGCAACTGGACCAGCCGAGATGAGTGAGCACCTAAGAGTTCTGAGTAAGCACAGCGAAGTTGGCTTATCTGTGATGCCTAATGCAGGATTACCAGTACTTAGCGATGGTGGTGCTTCATACCCACTCTCACCAAACGATCTAGCTCATCACTTAGCGGATTTTGTTAAGCAATATGGTCTGAATTTAATTGGTGGGTGTTGCGGTACGACGCCAGATCACTTACGCGCAGTTGTAGATAAATTGTCAATGACGTCAGCGGTCAGCAGAAAAGTTGAACCAGAAATCGGTGCTTCTTCGCTCTATCAATTCGTTCCTTTCAGACAAGATTTAACATATTTAGCGATTGGTGAGAGAACCAACGCAAATGGATCTAAGGCTTTCCGAGAAGCTCTATTGGCTGACGATTGGCAAAGTTGTGTAGAGATCGCGCGCGATCAAATTCGCGATGGCGCACATATGCTCGATCTATCCGTAGATTATGTCGGTCGTGATGGTGTTCGCGATATGAAAGAACTTGCTTCACGTTTTGCCACATCATCAACCCTTCCTATCGTTTTGGATTCGACCGAACCAGCAGTCTTGAAGGCAGGGTTGGAACATTTGGGCGGGCGTAGCGTAATCAATTCTGTTAATTTTGAAGATGGCGATGGGCCTTCATCCCGATTTGCAAAGATAATGCCATTAGTAAAGGAGCATGGTGCTGCTGTAGTTGCATTAACAATTGATGAAGAGGGTCAGGCAAGAACAACGGAATGGAAACTTAAGGTTGCCACTCGTCTAATCGAGGATTTGACTAATAAATGGAATATGGAAGTCGGGGATATTTTGATCGATACCCTAACTTTTCCAATTGCAACTGGACAAGAAGAGACGCGAAAAGATGGCATTCACACATTAGAAGCAATTAGGAAACTGAAGGAACTTTATCCCGGAGTGCAGACAACCCTTGGGGTAAGCAACGTTTCATTCGGGTTAAACCCGGCAGCTCGAATCGTTCTAAATTCGGTTTTCTTAGCCGAGGCTGTTACCGCTGGTTTAGATTCTGCAATCGTTCACCCATCAAAAATTACCCCGATGGCTCGAATCGATGAGAAAGCAAAAGAGATAGCACTGGATTTGATTTATGACCGTAGAGTGTTTGATGCAACCGGGGAGTGCACTTACGATCCATTGCAGGCCTTCCTGCAATTTTTTGATGGCGTTGAAAATGTCAGCACAAAGGTTTCTAGAGCCGCCGAATTGGCAGCGCTGCCTATTGACGAGCGCTTGCAGCGAAGAATTATCGACGGCGAGAAGGTTGGACTAGAAGAGGACTTGATGTCCGCCATGTCTGTTGGGATGGCACCTCTTGCGATTATTAATGATCACCTTTTGGCCGGAATGAAGGTGGTAGGTGAGCTTTTTGGAAAAGGTGAGATGCAATTGCCTTTTGTTTTGCAATCTGCTGAAGTAATGAAGACGGCTGTAGCAATCCTCGAACCTCATTTGGAGAAGAGCGATGATGCCGGAAAGGGAAAAATTCTTTTGGCCACGGTTAAGGGCGATGTGCACGATATTGGAAAAAATCTGGTTGACATCATCCTTTCCAATAACGGGTATACGACGGTAAATATCGGTATAAAACAAACGGTTAATCAGATAATCGACGCCGCCTTGGAAAATGATGTTGACGTAATTGGCATGTCAGGTCTGCTCGTTAAATCCACGGTAATTATGAAGGAAAATTTAGAAGAGTTAATGGCACGGGATTTAAGCAAGAAGTGGCCGATTATCCTTGGCGGAGCAGCACTAACCAGAACTTTCGTTGAACAGGATTTATCGGCAATATTCAGCGGAACCGTTCGATATGCGCGAGATGCCTTCGAAGGACTTTCGCTTATGGATTCGATGATGGCAGTAAAGAAGGGTCTGCCTGGAGCGACATTGCCGCCAGTCCGTGAGCGCAGAACGCCAAATACACGCCTGAATAGGGAACCGAATCTGGATACAACTCGTTCGGATGTTGCATTAGATAACCCGTTGCCCAAGCCACCCTTCTTTGGTTCGAAAATTGTAAAAGGAATCCCTATCGCTTCGTATCTTGAAATGCTTGACGAGCGTGCATTGTTTATCGGTCAATGGGGTCTTCAAGGAAAACGCGGCGAGTATGAAAATATGGTTGTAAACGAAGGTCGCCCACGTTTACGAGCCCTACTAAATGATGTTCAGGCTAATTCTTGGTTGAATGCCGCCGTTGTTTACGGCTATTTCCCTTGCTATAGCGAAGGAAATGATCTGGTTGTTCTTCATCACGAAGGTGAATTGAAGGGAAAAGAGCGGGTTAGGTTTACTTTCCCAAGGCAAAGTCGAGATCGCAGGTTATGTCTTAGCGACTTTTTCAAATCAAAGGATTCCGGCCAGATCGATACCGTTGCATTTCATGTTGTCACTATGGGTGAACGAGTTAGTGAAGCGACCGCGGAACTCTTTGCGGCGGATAAATATCGAGAATATTTAGAGCTTCATGGTCTATCGGTTCAATTGACTGAGGCCCTAGCCGAGCATTGGCATGCTCGCATCCGAGAAGAGATGGGATTTTCGAAAGATGACTCCAAAGACCTTGGGGAAATTCTTGACCAGGGTTACCGCGGATCGCGATATTCCTTTGGTTACCCAGCCTGCCCAGATATCGAACAGCAAATTCAGCTATGTGAACTTTTAAACCCAGAGCGAATTGGTGTCAATTTGTCTGAGGAGTTCCAACTTCACCCAGAACAATCAACGTCAGCGATCATTGTTCATCATCCGGAAGCAAAATACTTCAATGCCAACTAAAGAGAATTCATCCACTTTTCAAATTGGTGATCGTGTCCAACTGACTGATGCCAAGGGAAAAATCCACACGATTACGCTGCAAGCTAATCAAGAATGGCACACACATAATGGTTGGTTAGTTCATAACGAACTCATTGGATTGCCCGAAGGAAGTGTTGTAGAAACGACCGGGGGATTGAAGTTCTTAGCATTTAAGCCACTCTTATCTGACTATGTCCTGAGCATGCCTCGCGGTGCGACGATTATTTATCCAAAAGACTCCGCGGCTATTTTGGGAATTGCCGACATCAAACCTGGAGTAAAAGTATTGGAGGCTGGTGTTGGTTCCGGTGCATTGGCAATCGCTCTAATTCGCGCAGTTGGCGATAGTGGCAGGGTCGATTCATTTGAAAAGAGAGAAGAGTTTGCCGATATCGCCCGTAAGAATGTTAAGAATTACTTTGGAGAACATCCTTCAAATTGGTCATTAACTCTGGGGGCAGTTCAAGATTCGGTTGCGGATCAGGATTACGATCGTGTCGTCTTGGACATGCTTGCTCCGTGGGAATGCGTCGAAATGGCTTCGAAAGTTTTGAAACCTGGGGGAGTGTTTCTCTGTTATGTAGCAACAACTACTCAACTTTCGGCTATCGCTGAAAAGATAAAGGAATCTGGAAATTTCACCGAACCGGAAAGTTCGGAATCCCTTTTCAGGGGATGGCATCATGAAGGACTTGCAGTAAGACCGCAACATCGAATGATTGGACATACAGCGTTTCTGATATTCGCAAGAAGATTAGCTCCAGGAACAATCGCGCCAGCAAGACGTAGACGTCCTAGTAAAGGTGCCTACGGCATAAACGAAAGCGAAGCTTAAGCAACCTTCACTAAGTCAACAACAAAAACGAGAGTTTCATTAGCTCCGATAGGGCCAGCTCCGCTTGCGCCATAGCCAAGAGATGGCGGAATAATGAGTAGTCGTCGGCCACCTTCACGCATTCCAGGCATACCTTTTTGCCAACCTTGAATAACTTGCGAGAGGGCAAATGTGGCCGGACTACCGCTTGTCCAAGAACTTTGGATTACTTTTCCGGTAGACCAAGACATCAAAACATAATGGACTGTGAGCGTTGAATTGATCGTCGCAGTATTGCCGGTACCAACTACGACGTCATGAGAAATCAAACTCTCTGGCGCCTTTCCAGATGGCTTGCTTATCGTTGGTTCATGTCCAGCATTGGCTGAAACCGTAAGAGGCGCGGAGTTGGCTTGGCTATCTGACATCGAGGTTCCCTTCGAAGAAATTCCACCATTTGTGGTGCAGGCGCTTAAGGCTAAGACAATAGGGGCTAGCAGGAGGAATGCGAATAAATTGCGTTTTTTAGAAAATTTAGAATTCGTAGACATCGATATAACCCTTCGCTCGAAGCAGGAAAAGTCCCTGGCCAGATGCTAACTATATCTGGGTAAATCTAAATCCATGCTCTAAGGTAAAGAAGTGGCCGATCTCAAATCCGAGAGACTAATTAACTTAACTCTGGCCTTACTTTCGGCAAAGCGATATCTAAGAAAGCAGGAAATCTTTAGAGTTGTAGAAGGCTATAGCGGAAGCTTTGAGAGTATGGATCGAATGTTCGAGCGGGATAAATCAGACCTGCGAAATCTTGGGATCGAAATTGAAGTTGGAGAGATAGACCCATTATTTGAAGATGAACCTGGGTATCGAATTCGCGAGTCTGACTATTATCTAAATCTTCCGCAATTAAGTCCATCGGAATTGGCCCTTATTGCAATGGCATCGGAAATGTGGCGATCAGAAGGAAAAAATAGTGAGGTTCAATCCTTTATTACGAAAATGCATTCCATGGGCATACCAATTGACCACGAGGTCCAGCAGCCGATAAATTTCCAATTACGCTCGTTGCCAAGATATTTTGAATCGATCCAGAATGCCTTGACTGAATCGCGAATCCTTAAATTCCAGTATCGTCAAGATCCCAAAATTAGAGTTATCGAGCCATATCGCCTTTTTGTATGGCAAGGCTCCTGGTACTTAATAGGTCAAGATGTAAATATCTCCGAGATTAGAACTTTTAAATTGGACCGCATAAAAGAATTGGTTGAAATTGGGAAAGAAGATTCACAATTTCAAGTTCCAAGAGATTTTAAGGTAATTGATCACCTGCCTAATGAAGTGGAAATGGAGAAGGTTCTCATTCGAGTCAATAAAGGTGAAGCTAACTTGATAAGATCAATGGGCATAATCGTTAATTCGAATGAAATATCAGACGAAATCGAAATAACCTTCAACTCTAGAAGCGCAATCTTGAAAGCGATTCTCTGGCACGGAAGTTCCGTTGAGATCCTGTCACCACCAGATTTGAGAGATGAAATTTCAAAAAACCTCTTGGAGTTGTTGCGTGGCTGAACAATCCACATCAAGAGTGGCCAGACTTCTAGACATGGTGCCCTTCCTTGTAACCAACCAAGGGATTTCTTTATCCGAACTCGGCCAGAGATTTTCTTTATCCGAGAAGGAGATTTACGAGGATCTTAATTTGCTATTCGTCTGCGGCTTGCCAGGGTATCTACCAGATGATTTAATCGATATAACATTTGATGATGATTTCGTGAGTGTTTCAAATCCACAGAAGTTCGACAAACCAAGAAAGTTAAGTAGATCAGAATTGTCGATTCTGCTTTTATCCCTTGAATTCTTAAGGGGTGGTCTACCCACAGCTCAACAAAGTGTAGTTCTTAAGCTAATTGAGAAAATCAGCAAAGAATTTTCCCCGGACATCCAGATTGAAGCGGTCGATTTGAAGCAATCTCATGAATTCATAGATTTAATCGAGAAGGCAATTAAATCTGAAAAATCCCTTTCATTTGATTATCTGAGTACACACTCCGATACCTCGGCCCATAGAAGTGCTTTTCCAGTTAGTGTTGAAATAGGGTTAAAAGAAAGCTATCTTTCCGCGATTGATTATTTCGATAAAAAATTGAAAAGTTTTAAATTCTCGCGCATCTCTAATTTGCTAATAGAGGAAACTTTGGTCAAGCCTGTCGAAATGGAGCTTTCGCCGGAAGCGCAAAATATCACTGCACACAAGGCTCGATTGTTAGTCAAGCCAGATGGTTTTCAATTTATAGAAGATGACAAATCTGTGTTGAAAATTCTTTCAGAATCAAATGACGGCACTTTGATAGAAATGGACTTTTGGAACCAGGACTGGTTGATTAGACGTGTCCGCAGTTTCGCGCCAAATGTCCGCGTAATCGAGCCAGAAGGCTTAAAATCCGAATTTCTAAAGCGAGTTGAAGGTGTCCTTGCTAGATATAACTCTTAAAGTCAAAAATTCGATAAACTAACGCGCGATAGGGATAAATAGGTTTGGAGAGAATATGTTGCGTGGCTTAGAAGGTTGGCACTTTATAGTTTTGGCTCTAGTTTTCATCTTGCTTTTTGGTGCAAAGAAGCTTCCAGATTCGGCTCGTTCCCTCGCAAAATCTCTCAAAATTTTCAAAAGTGAATTGAAGGATGGCGATTCAAAGAAAGAAGACCAAGGCAAGTCTGACAAAGCCTGATTGGGATGAAAGCTGGCGCCTCAATGCCTCTTGTGGAACATTTTCAAGAGCTTAGAAGAAGAGTTTTCAAATCGGCTGTGGGTATCGCTTTTTTTAGTTTCATTGGTTGGTTTTTCTACGATCAGACTTTAAGTCATCTAACTGCGCCGATATGTGATTTGAAATCTCAGATCCAAAGTCAAATGTCATCCTCCTCGAGTTGTGGAATTCTTTACATAAATGGCGTCCTCGGGCCAATAGATCTTAAGTTCAAAATTTCCATACTCCTAGGAATAGTCATTGCATCGCCAATCTGGATCTATCAAGTTTGGGCCTACGTATCGCCTGCCTTAACGCGTAAGGAAAAGATTCGTTCGCGTCTCTTTGGTTTTTTTGCCATTCCTTTCTTTGCGGTCGGCATCTATGTTGGTTATCTGATCCTCCCGATAGCTATAAAGGCGCTCTTGGGTTTTACTCCTAGTTCAGTATCCAACCTAGTTAAGTTAGATGATTACCTGAGTTTTGTGACGAAGTTACTTCTAGTCTTTGGCTTTGCCTTCGAACTTCCTGTCTTTCTGGTTTCACTTAATGCGATTGGGCTTTTGAAGGGAAGAAGCATCTTCAAGCCCTGGAGATATGCAATTTTCGGAATCCTTGTTTTCGCGGCTATCTTCACTCCCACAGGCGATCCCATAACAATGCTACTTCTTGCGATCCCTCTAATAATTCTTTATTTCCTAGCTGGTGGAATTGCAATGGCTCTCGATTCCCGCAAAATTAAAGAGATTCATAATTCCAACAAGTCATCCAATTTGTGATGAATATTTTATTAGTTGTTAATCCGGTTTCGGGTCGCGGGAAGGCTCCGAAATTAGCCGCTCAATTCTCTAAGTTAGCAAGGCAAGATGGACATATCGTTGACGTTTTGACGACACAAAGTTCGCGTATCGTTGAAAGTCAATTAATTGAGGCCATGAAAGGCAGAAACTTTGAAACCGTAGTCGCATGTGGTGGGGATGGACTTGTTCACGAGGTTATCCAAGTTATCCAAGGAACGAACATAACTTTAGGTGTGATTGCCGCTGGAACGGGCAATGACTTTGCCTCTGAAAATGGGAATAACTTCAAAAAGGGATCAAAATTGCTTGATGTCATTTCCAAAGGTCAAACTAAGCTGATTGACGTGGGGGAGATCTCTCCTAAGACAGAGACATTTGTTCAAGTATTAAGCACTGGCTTTGACTCACAAGTTAATCGAGTAGCCAACGGGTATAGGTTAAAGATTGGGAAAATTAAATACGTAATAGCCACCATCCAGATAATCTTTCGATTTAAACCTGTTAGTTATTCAATAACGCACGAAGGTCGCACTCGCCAGTTGTCCGCTATGTTGATTGCGATTGCGAATGGGCGCTCTTATGGTGGCGGAATGTTGATCGCACCACATGCGGATAGAAATGATGGACAGTTAGATGTTCTAATTTTGCATCCAGTCAGCAAGGTCGAATTACTAAGAGTTTTTCCCAAGGTATTTAAAGGTCGACACGTTACTCACCCAGCAGTTGAGTTCGTGAAAGTGTCATCTATAAAGATCGATTCTGATTCTGATGTTTACGCTGATGGGGAATTTATTTGTAATGGGGCGATTGAGATCAAATGTAAGCCTGCATCCCTAAGAATTTGGTCCGAACATGACAATTAGCCCGGCTGAACGTTTCGCCCTGGCAAAGGCCAAGAATAGTTATCCGATTTTTCAAGACTTTATTTCTCATATTCCCTTCGATCTTGATGCCTTTCAAATTGAGGGATGTCATGCCTTAGAAAAAGGTTCATCGGTTTTGGTCGCGGCTCCAACTGGAGCTGGCAAAACAATTGTGGGGGAATTCGCTGCCCATCTTGCAATCCAAGCAAAGAAAAAATGTTTTTATACGACGCCAATTAAAGCTTTATCGAATCAAAAGTTTCAAGAGTTAGTAGATAAATTTGGCGAAGCTAACGTCGGCCTATTAACGGGCGATACATCAATAAATCCAGATTCACAGATCGTTGTGATGACTACTGAAGTCTTGCGAAACATGATTTATACGGGTTCAGAGTCACTGAGTGATTTGCGTTATGTTGTTATGGATGAAGTTCACTATCTAGCTGACAAATTTCGTGGGGCAGTTTGGGAAGAGATTTTGATTCACCTCCCAGAAAGTATCCAAATGGCCGCACTGTCGGCGACGGTTTCTAATGCAGAAGAATTCGGGGACTGGTTGAACACGGTCCGAGGTGAGACAAAGGTCATCGTTAGTGAAATTCGCCCCATTCCGCTCTATCAACATGTGCTTTTTGGAAATCGACTTCTTGATCTCTTTTCGGACCATGGAAAGATCAATCCAGAAATCTTGCGGTTGGAAAAGGATTCTTATCGACAGGTAAGGGTTGCGGGGAAATCAAATCGTAATGAGCGTTTTCCATCCTCATCCGTAAAGTATCTTGGCCGCGCAGAAATGATTGAAAAGATGGAGCGCGAAGGACTACTACCTGCCATTACCTTCATTTTCTCGAGGAAAGCATGCGATGCGGCCGTAAAGCAGTGCTTACAATCAAGCCTGCGTTTAACTAATGGTGAAGAACGATCTTTGATTCGCGAAGTGATTAAAGAGAAAACCGATTTCCTTCCGGAAGAAGATTTAGCCGTTTTGGGTTTTCACGAGTGGGTTGAAGCTCTCGATCGTGGAATTGCTTCCCACCATGCTGGTTTACTGCCGGCTTTTAAGGAAACCGTGGAAGAACTCTTTCAAAGAGGGCTAGTGAAAGTTGTTTTTGCAACCGAAACCCTAGCGCTGGGAATTAATATGCCCGCACGTACGGTCATTCTCGAAAAGCTCAGCAAGTGGAATGGAGACGCCCATGTCTCAATCACTCCGGGGGAGTACACGCAATTAACGGGAAGAGCGGGCCGACGGGGCATCGACATTGAAGGTAATGCGGTTATATTTTGGAACAAGGATATTGATGCCGCCAGTGCTGCGGGTCTAGCTTCAACCCGTACCTATCCGTTGAAAAGTTCTTTCAAACCCACATACAACATGACGATTAATCTGATTTCTCAAATGGGTGCTACTCGAGCTAGAAAATCTCTTGAATCATCTTTTGCACAATTCCAGGCAGACAAGGCTGTCGTTGGCTTAAACCGACAGATTTTACGAAATGAAGAAGCGATTTCGGTACTAAATTCTGAAATAGATTGCCACCTTGGGGATTTCTTGGAATACGCGCAGATTCGATTTGAAATAAAGGAGATTGAAAAATCGATCTCCTTTAAGAACAAAAAGGCAAGATTGATTGATGAAGAAATCTTAGATGGTTATCGGAAAACCATGCGTTCTCATCCTTGTCATCAATGCACTGATCGTGAAGTGCATGCTCGAATCTCTGAGAAGGCCGACAGACTGAGACGAGAGAACCAAGGATTGAAGTCAAGGGTCGCCAACCGTACTAATGTCATTGCCCGTCAATTCGACATGATCCGCGCCGTTCTTGAGAAGATGGGTTATATCGAAGGGGAGAAGATCTCCGAGATCGGATTAATTCTTGGCAAGATTTACGGCGAAACCGATCTTTTAATAGCAGAAATGATTCGTGGGGGAGTTTTTAACCGACTTGCACCTGCTGAATTGGTCTCGGTGATTTCTGGACTGGTCTTCGAATCTAGAAAAGATTTGTCACCCAAGATTCCTCGTGGGGAGGTTGAAAGTGCCTTTCTCGCTATGGCAAAGAGCTGGATTCAAATTCATGATCTGGAGGAGGAGTTTGGTCTGAATCCAACTCGCGAACCAGATTCAGGTTTTGCCTGGATTGCATATCGATGGGCAAGCGGGCATAGTCTAGAAGCGATCTTAAAAGGAACCGAAGTAACTGTTGGGGATTTTGTTCGACAAATGAAACAGATAATCGATCTACTACGACAACTACGGATAGCAGTACCTAATTTACAACTCACTTTGGATCAGGCAATTTCTAAAGTTGATCGGGGAGTAATTGCGTATGCGGCTGGGGTAATTTAAATGAGCCTAATGCTTCTTGATAGTGCCTCACTTTGGTATCGCGCCTACTTTGGAATGCCAGATACATTAATAAGTCCCGATGGATTGATGGTCAATGCCATCCGCGGTTATCTGGATATGACCGCAAAGCTTATTTCGCAATATAGACCGAATCGTCTTGTGGCTTGCATCGAAGGTGATTGGCGACCAACTTGGCGAACCGATCTTTTTCCAGGATACAAGGCAAATCGTTTAGACGAAGAAGGAGACGAGGAAGAGCCCGACACACTTGGCCCACAAATTCCGATCCTCTTAGATGTATTAGAAGCATTTGGTATTCCGATCATTGGAGCTGACGATTATGAAGCGGATGACGTCATAGCGACCCTGTCTAAGCAAGAAAAGGGGCCTATCTATATAGTTACAGGCGATCGAGATCTCTTTCAATTAGCTGACGATGAACGAAAAGTGAAGGTTGTGTATTTGGCAAAGGGTGTAGCCAATCACGACTTAGTCGATCGAAAGTGGATTGCCAATAAGTATCAAATCCCAGGTGATCGTTACGATTTATTTGCAATGATCAGGGGAGATGCCTCTGACGGATTACCAGGAATTAAGGGTATTGGGGAGAAAGGCGCTGCCGAGATCGCCAACAACTTTCCAAATATGAGTTCGGTGATCGAAGCTGCGTTAGGCGATAATTCGGAATTGAAAGAGAATCATCGAAAGAAGATTATTGAATCGCTGGATTACGCAAAAATTGCTGAGAAATTGGTTCTCTGCGCGCTAGATGCGCCAGTTCCGATAAGCGATTTCACATTGCCTAAAAAACCAAATGACATCAGTGAAATTTATGCTTATCAAAAGGATTATGGTCTTGGAGCAAGCATTGACCGATTTATTTCAGCCCTTAATTGGTGATTAGCCGCCTATGAATTCGATTTTAATTTGTCTCCCTACCTTCAACGAAGGTGGGAATATTGTCGAAGTTCTTACATCGATAGACCGATGGCGAGAAAAGCAGATAAGTCTTAGGGTTGTAATAGTTCAAATTGATGATAATTCAACAGATGAGACAGTAGAAAAAGCGAAGAATTTGAACCTAAGTCATTATCAACTGATTCAAAGATCTGGGAAATTAGGACTAGGATCCGCATATTTAACTGCCTTCTCATATGGTCTTGAAAACAACTTTGATTTTTTTGTCGAATTTGATGCAGATGGAAGTCACCACATTGAAGAAATTGAGCCGATGATCAAATTGTCGAGAACCTTTGATTTGGTAATCGGAACACGATGGATGCCCGGCGGGAGTATTGAAAATTGGCCTCTACATAGAAGGCTGATATCAAAGTTTGGTACCGCATACGCCTCAAAGGTTTTGAATTTGCCTTATAAAGATCTCACAAGCGGTTTTCGCCTTTTATCGGCACGCTTAGTGAAAGATTTGGTCGAGAATGGATTGGTAAATAAAGGTTACGGATTTCAAATTGAATCGGTATTACGAGCAAAAAATCTAGGATTTTCGGTTGCCCAAAGCCCAATAAGATTTACTGAGCGAACAGCCGGGAAGTCCAAAATGAGCTCTAGGATTGCATTTGAGGCGTTTTTAAGCGTTACTCGGTGGGGTTTAATCAATCGAGTTCAAGCCCTATATCGCCGATAATCTACATTATGTCAAATAAATATGGATCAAACAAAGTTCAACTCTTAAGCACTTCCCGACTCTTGTTAGTTGATGGCCAATTCGCTGATCGGCGCACACGAACAAACCAGATTTCGATCGCCATAAACACCATCAACGCGGCCAACAGTTGGCCAATATTTTCCAGACCTTCCAATTTCAACATCGTTCCCGCTTGGGAATGCACCAATTTCTCGCGAATACTTCCGATCCCAATTCTCGCGCACTAGATCGGCGCTTGTATGCGGTGCAAAACGCAATGGGGATTCTTCCGCCGTTATTTGACCCGCCTCAATATCTGCTATTTCAGCCCTAATCGCTGTCATAGCGCCAATAAAGCGATCCAATTCCCTTAGATCTTCAGATTCGGTCGGCTCAATCATCAGTGTTCCAGCTACTGGGAAACTTACGGTTGGAGCGTGGAAACCATGGTCCATTAAGCGCTTGGCAACATCATCGACTGTTACTCCAGTGCGCTTTGTTATATCTCGTAGGTCAATGATGCATTCGTGTGCGATGTAACCATTTTTTCCTTTATACAAAACTGGAAATAGTGGATCTAACTTCTTCGCAATGTAATTAGCCGACAAAATAGCAACTTGTGTCGCATAGGTCAGTCCTTCCCCACCCATCATGCGAATATAGCTCCATGAGATTGGCAAGATGCTTGCCGAACCAAATGGCGCGCTACTCACTGGGCCCGGTCCAGTCGCTGGGCCACAAGCAGGATCCATTGGATGGTTAGGCAAATATGGAGCTAAGTGAGCCTTAGTAATTACCGGACCAACGCCAGGTCCTCCCCCTCCATGAGGAATACAAAATGTCTTATGGAGATTTAGGTGTGATACATCGGCGCCAAATTTTCCTGGTTGTGACAATCCAACAAGTGCATTCAGATTGGCGCCATCAACATAAACCTGACCACCGGCATCGTGGATTGCACCGCAAATTTCAGAGATCGCTTCTTCGAAAACTCCGTGCGTCGATGGATAAGTAACCATAAGAGCAGCCAAGGAATCTTTATATTCTGCAATCTTAGAATTCAGGTCATCGACACTTACGTTCCCAGCTTCATCACATTCGACTACGACAACCCTCATACCAGCCATTACTGCCGAAGCCGCGTTTGTTCCATGAGCGCTACTTGGGATCAAACAGATATCGCGTTCTGCTCCCCCGTTTGCATCTAAGTAATTTCGGATGGCCAATAATCCGGCAAACTCACCTTGTGATCCGGCATTTGGTTGCAAACTAACCGCGTCATACCCAGTTATTTTGATTAACCAATCAGAAAGTTGATCAATCAATTTTCGCATTCCGGCGTTTTGATTTGCTGGTGCAAACGGATGCAACGAAGAGAATTCTGGCCACGTTACCGGAATCATTTCGGTCGTAGCGTTTAGTTTCATAGTACAAGAGCCCAGAGGAATCATTGTTCGATCTAGAGCAAGATCCCGATCGGCCAAGGAGCGTAAATATCGCAACATGCTTGTTTCGGAATGGAATGAATTGAAGAGCGGGTGGGTCAGGTAAGAACTCTTTCGAACTTCGCTAGGTCCGTGGGTTTTTTGACCCGTAGCTTTTGCTTCAAAGATTTCCAATAAATCGGAGATATCACCTGCCGTAACAGTCTCGTCCAGTGAAATCGAAACTCTATTTGCATCTAGAACTCTAAGGTTGATCCACTTTTGTACTGCCCTTTTTTGAAGGGATTGTGCATCAATACTTCTTATCTCAAAGGTGTCGAAGATTTCATCATCAGAAACATCAAGGCCGGATGACTTTAAACTCGAACGCAAATTCCAAGTCAAATTCCTCACTCGCGATGCGATTTGCGCCAAGCCCGCAGGTCCATGCCACATTGCATAAAGTCCAGCCATTACCGCCAATAGAACTTGCGCCGTGCAGATATTTGAGGTCGCTTTGTCGCGACGAATATGTTGCTCTCGAGTTTGGAGAGCCAATCTAAATGCAGGATTGCCGTGAGCATCTACGCTCTGTCCCACCAACCGACCAGGTATCGATCTTTCAAAACCTTCTTTAACGGCCATGAAGCCTGCGCTTGGTCCACCAAATCCCATTGGAACACCAAACCTCTGCGCGCTTCCGATGGCTACATCTGAACCAACTTCCGCGGCAGAAGGATAAAGAGTCGCTGCAAGTAAATCTACGGCCAGAACCGAGGTTGCACCCTTCTCTTTTGCTTGAGCAAATACTTTTGCGGGATTGAAATATGCACCGGTGCTAGCAAATTGCGAAGCAATAATTCCAAAGAAATTATCCGGCAATTCCGACGCATCAATTTTTTGTAGATCTAATTCAATTACTCCAATTTTCAGAGGCTTAGCTCTTGTAGCAATAACGGCCTTGATTTGTTGATGAAGGTTTGCATCGATAACCAATAAAGCATCATCGCTCCCCTTCCAGACTCTTCGTGCCAAAGTCATGGCTTCTGCCGCGGAGGTAGCATCATCTAGCATCGAAGCATTTGAAATTGATAACCCAGTTAAATCACTTACAACTGTTTGAAAGGCAAAGATAGCTTCAAGCCGACCCTGACTAATTTCAGGTTGGTAAGGAGTGTATGCCGTATACCAGGCTGGATTTTCTAAAACATTTCGCAAAATAACCGGTGGCGTAATCGTCCCGGAGAAACCTTGGCCAATAAAACTTCGCATAACTGAATTCTCTTTAGCTAATTCCCGAAGCTCGGAAATAACATCGACTTCCGATAGGGAAAATGGCAGGGATTTTGAAAGATGCTCACCAATAGCGATATTTTGCGGAACAACTTTGGAAATGAACTCTTCAAGATTTAATTCTGAAATCTCCTTGAGCATGAAACCAACTTCAGAAGTTCCTGGACCAATGTGACGATCCTGAAAACGATTTCGAAATTCCTTGGAATTACTCATGTCACTCCCCTAGTTGAAATTACTGGGTAAAACTACCAACCAGGGAAGAATAAAACTCTTTAAGCGCCTTTGCGTTTACGCCGTTCTGCTAATTCGTCGTTTCCGAGAGCGTCAGATGTGACCGCAATCTCGCCACTGCTTGGATTCTCGCCCTGTAGTTGCGCAAGCGAGCCTTCAACTTCGCTCCAAACTTTTCCAATTGCAATACCGAACACCCCTTGCCCTCCTTGAAGGAGATCAACGATGTCATCTGCACTGTTGCATTCGTAGATAGAGGCACCATCACTCATTAGGGTCATGCGTTCGAGGTCTTCAACGCCACGACTACGTAGGTGTTCCACGGCTGAGCGAATGTTCTGAAGCGAAACCCCGGTATCCAATAAACGTTTAACGATCTTAAGTACAAGGATGTCTCGAAATCCGTAAAGTCTTTGCGATCCAGAACCGGCAGCTGACTGAATGCTAGGTTCCACTAACCCGGTGCGAGCCCAATAATCCAGTTGTCGATACGTAATTCCAGCCGCAACGCATGCGGTTGCACCGCGATAACCAATTTGAGGAGCCAAAGGACTCATCGAATCATTCATGCTGTTCTCACTTCTACGGGGAAGATCCTTGCGGATACAAGACAATGGTAGGTCAGCCCACCCCTCGATTCAATGAACGACACGGTGTAACTCTCAACCTTATCTTTAGGTTTCTTCAGCCAGAGGTTAGGCCTAACCTAAGAAGTCCTCGGGATTTATCTGGTCTAGGAATTCACGGAACTTCTCGACCTCATCATCAGCCTGGTCTGGGATCTCGATTCCGGCAGCTGCAAAGAGATCTTCTGTCGCCAAAATTGGGCTATCGCTTCTAAGGGCTAATGCGATGGCATCCGAAGGACGAGCCGAGAGAGTTTTGCCATCTTTAAAAATTATTTCGGCATAGAAAATGCCATCTCTTAAGTCAGTCAAGTGAACTGATGAAATTTTTTGATCCGTAAGTTTAATGAAATCGACGAACAGGTCGTGTGTAAGAGGTCTTGGGGGCGTCAAACCTTGTTGCGCAAAAGCAATTGCAGACGCTTCAACTGCACCTACCCAAATCGGAAGGTATCTGATGCCATCAATCTCTTTAAGTAAAACAATCGGTTGATTAGAGGGCATCTCAACTCGCACGCCTACGACTTCAACCGGATGAAATGGCATCAAATTGTCTCAGTGTCTTCGAATCTATGAAATCAGATTTACTTTGAGCGGTGTAGGCCGGAAGCAACCAACGCAGCATGCAGTCGAATAGAAAGTGAGGCCAACTCCCGTTGTACTTCCTCAGCTCGCGCTTGGGCATCTGAACTCTTCTGTCGAAGCAATGGTGTGATGACTTGCTCAACCAGACCTACTTCACGGTCGGCAGCGGTTTTGAATGAACGCAGATGCCTTCCTTCAATTCCAAAGGCGGCCATTTCGGCAACGGTTCGCGCAACTGATAGTGCGTCGGCGTCGTAATAACGTCCCTTAATAGTGATCAAACCAAAAGATTCTAATTCAACTAATTGATCTTCATTTAAACCTGATGATTCGAGGAGCTCTACTCGAGAAAGCCGCAATTGGGAATCGTGAACGAAATTTGATGGCGCAAAATCTCCATCTACCGTCGCCAATCGAGGGGCAACTGAATTACTTCCATTAGCAGTTGGCGTTAAACCGCGATCTAGTGCATCAAGATTCTCTTTAATTACTCGAAGTGGCAGATATTGATCTCTTTGAGCTGCCAGCACATAGCGGAGTCGATCTAGATCAACCACCGTAAATTTGCGGTAACCGGAAGGGGTGCGTTGTGGATCAATCAGTCCTTCAGATTCGAGGAAACGAATTTTAGAAATTGTTATATCCGGAAACTCGCCTCGAAGCTTGCTCAAAACTTCGCCGATGCTGAGATACGCGCGTGCTGGAACTGACATCTACTCCCCTTTACTATCTTTCTTCAATGTACGGAAAAAAGTTAAACGGAATTTTCCGATTTGAAGCTCATCGCCTTGGTTCAGGGAAGTTTTAACCTCTGACTTGGCATTCAAATAGGTTCCATTCAAACTCTTTAAATCTTCCACTTCGAAACTTGCTTTTCCATCTTTTTCAATCCTACGGATTGCAGCATGTGACCTAGATACTGTTATGTCATCTAGAAATATTGAATTCTTTGGATCTCGCCCTATCGAAAGAAGCTCTTCATCTATCAAATATCGGGATCCGCGGCCTGGCCCGCTAATAACAATTAACATGGCATCGTCCGTGCCTAATTCCTCTAGTACTTTGCGTTCTTCCTCGTTAAGCGATTCTGCAAGGTTTTTAGCCAATGCAAGATCAGGAACAGATCTAAGTGAGGCGAGACTCAATGTTGAAGTTAGTTCAGGATCTTGCTGAAATTCGGAGCCGTTAGAAGTCAAAGACTCGTCCCTTCGCTAGAAATGTCTGACCTAGAAACCTTCAGGTTTAACTAAAGGCTGACACTATTCGAGCTGGAAGGCCAGGTCAAGCCGTTAAATTTGAATATTCTTCGGCACTAAGAAGAGCTGGCAAATCCCCTGTAATTTCTATCTCGGCTATCCAGCCGGCGCCGTAAGGGTCAGAGTTAATGACCTCTGGAGATTTATCTAAATCTGGATTTATAGAAATAACTTTCCCGCTTACTGGTGCATAAATTTCCGAAACACTCTTTGTTGACTCAACTTCGCCGCAAACTTTATCCGCAGTTACTACTTCACCAATTTTAGGAGTTTGTATGTAGACGATGTCGCCTAACGCACTCTGAGCAAAATCAGTAATGCCTATTCGCACGACTAAAGGATTATTCGTCTTAGCAACCCATTCATGTTCCTTTGTGTACTTCAAATCATTTGGAACTGTTGCCATGCGAACCCCGTCCTGAAAATTAATCTAGTTGGATAAATCTATTCTTACTTCTAATAATTGCAAATCCAGTGCGCGTATAACCGAGCCCCGTGGAAAGGTAGAGAGCAATGCCCCACGACAAGAAGGCCCAAGCAAGGCTCCCCCAAACTCTCCCAATTCCAGAATCTCCGGCCAATAAGAACATGGGTAATGCGTATAGAAGATTAAAGGTCGCACTCTTTCCAAGGAAGGTAACTTCGAATACCGCTCCCTTAGCTCTCCGTACACCAATTAAAACCAGGGCGAGCCAGAGATCCCTAAGTATTAGAAGAATTGGAATCCAAAGTGGAATTTCTTTTCGTATCGTCAAAGCTATTACGGTCGCAGCTATGTAGGCTCGATCGATTACTGGATCAAATTGGGCGCCGAAGTTAGAAACCTGATTAAGCGCGCGGGCAACCTTTCCATCTAAGTAATCGGTAATTGCCCCAAAAGCTAAAAAAGCGAAGCTCAACGTATTTTGATGAAGTGAAAGATAACTCCACAAAAAGAGCGGAATCCCGAGAGCGCGTAACGCCGTAATTCCATTTGGAATTGTGAGAATGCGTTCTTCCATCTTATTCTCGCTCTTTGACCTTGACCGCAACTTCGACCGGCGTACCTGGGAAGCCAAATTCCTCGCGAAGGCGTCTCTCGATAAATCTGCGATATCCGGTCTCGACGAACTCGCTGGCGAAAACAACAAACTTTGGTGGACAAATTGCCGCTTGTGTCGCGAAGCGAATTTTCGGTTGCTTCCCCCCGCGGACGGGTGGCGGAGTCGCCGCTACGAGTGCCCCGAGGAATGAATTCAACTTGCTTGTAGGTACACGCTTCTCCCAACTCGAGAGGGCGGTACGTAGTGCGGGAGCTAATCGATCCCTATGCCATCCAGTTAGGGCCGACACATTAACTCGTTGCGCCCAGGGATATCTTTCAAGATTTCGTTCAAGTTCTTTATCAATTTGAATCTGTCGATCTTCATCAACCAGATCCCACTTGTTCATAACAATTACAAGCGCTCTACCGGCCTCTTCGACCATCGTTACGATTCGCAAATCTTGTTCAGTCAACGGCGTTGAAGCATCTAAAACTACAACTGCAACTTCTGCGCGTTCCAAAGCTGTCGCCGTGCGCAAACTGGCGTAGTAATCAGTTCCACTATCTTGATTGGCGCGCTTTCTAATGCCTGCAGTGTCGATAAAGCGCCAAGTTGATCCACCAATTTCAATAAGTTCATCTACCGGATCTCTAGTTGTTCCAGCGGCATCGTCAACGATCACTCTAGATTGACCAGCTAAGGCATTTAATAGACTTGATTTACCAACATTTGGTCGACCAATAAGAGCGATTCGACGATATCCATCATCTGCTTGTTCGCTTCCTACTTCCGGTAGTACCGAGACCAAGTAATCCATAAGATCCCCAGCACCGCGGCCATGTAATGCGGATACAAATCTTGGTTCGCCTAATCCTAGATTCCAGAGACTATGAGCCGAGGCTTCTTCATTGGGACCATCCACTTTATTTGCCGCTAAAACAGTTTTCTTGTGTGATTTTCGAAGCAAGTCAAGAAGTGACGAATCTTCATCTAGTGCGCCTACTTGCGCATCAATAACAAAGAGAATCACATCTGCTTCGGCAATTGCTGATTCCGAACCTGCAGTTATCTTTTCGGAAATTCCTTCGGGCGCCATCTCCCAACCGCCAGTATCGATCAAAATAAACCGGCGGCCATTCCACTCTGCTTCGTACTTAACTTTGTCGCGCGTTACTCCGGGAGTATCTTCAACAATCGCTTCACGTCTTCCAATAATGCGATTTACTAAAGTCGATTTTCCAACGTTTGGTCGGCCAATAACCGCAACCTTCGGTAAGCCAAGAAGACTTTTACGCGATAACCATTCCCAGATCACATCAATGACTTCATCCAGGCTAAGTTCGGTTGAATCTAGTTCCAATGCATCCTCGGCTGGACGCAATGGCGAGACGGATCTGGTGGAATCAATTTGATCTCGGTTATTTAATGATTTCGCAACATCTGGTGCAGATAATTTGCCATCAAGCTCTGCTTCGCGACGAAGTGCTCGTGCAGCTAAATCCGCATAAAGAAATACCTTAAGTTGTGCGTCCGGTGCGACGACAGTACCGATATCCCTGCCTTCTACAACGATGCCACCCTTTGCGTTACTAATAATCTCGCGCTGAATTTCGACTAAATATCCTCTCAATTCAGGCAAGGCGCTCTTTTGACTTACATTATCGGTAACTCTCTGGGACCGAATTTCTTCTGTAACGTCCAAATCGCCGACAAAGATTTTGGGTTCTTTCGGATCGGCAGAAAAAGAAATGGGAGATTTCTTTATCGCAGCAATTATTTCCCAAGCCTCATTTACATTTTCTCTAAGCGCCAAAAGGGTTGCAGCGCGATAGAGCGCACCCGTATCTAGGTAACTCCAGTTGGCACGTTTAGCTATAGCTTTAGCTGTTGAAGACTTTCCAGAACCACTCGGTCCATCGATTGCGACCACAGTTGTATTCATGTGTTAAGTCTATCGTTGATCGTGAACGTTCCAGCCGCATGATCGCAAATGATTGATCAAATCACTCGCCTGATCCTGCATTATCGCTAAAGTGATTAATCCTGTTTCTTGCCCCGGACTGTGTTCAATAAGAAGATCTTCAATATTTATATTTGCTTCTGCGCAATCGCTAAATATCTTCGCAAGTTGACCTGGCTTATCGTCAATTACTATCGGCAAATAGCTATAAGGGCGGCTCTTAGCACCATGCTTTCCAGGAATTCTAGATCTTCCTTTGGATCCATCTGAAATAAATTTTGAAATCATTTCCGAATCACTCGCTTTAAGCGCAGTAACAATTTGATTTAGTTCTACAGATAGCGAGTGGATTTTCGGGGCCAATTGATCGGCATTATCCAAAAGAAGTTGTGTCCAGACATTAGGGTTTGAATCAGCCAATCTAGAAACATCCCGCAAGCCCTGACCTGCGAGATTTAGGTAATCTTCCGGCAACTCCAAAAGTGAGGACCCTAGAAGACTGCTCAAAACCTGAGGCAAGTGGGAAATGGAAGCTATCGCGTTGTCGTGTTCTGTCGCAGTCATTTCATAGTTTGTTGAACCTAGAAGCTCCCCCAATTCCTTTGCCAGGCAAATCGACAATTCATCGGAGTTGAAAGTTTTGGTGATGATCCAGGCTCGCCCCTCAAAAAGGTCTGCTCGCGCTTTCTCTGGACCCGACACTTCACGTCCGGACATTGGGTGGCAGGAGACAAATCTTGCGGAAATCGCTGGAAAAGATTCAACTTCATTCACAACTTTAGACATCAAACCCGATATATCTACAACTCTTGACTCAGGATAACGACGAGCTTCTTCGACAATCAGCTCTGCAATGGAAGAAATTGGCGTAGCTATGATTACTAGATCAAATGGATCTTTAGATTCTTCGGTGCCGTGATTCGTTTCTTGAATTAGATCCCGCGCAATCGATTCATTTGTCGGGTCAAGATCGGAAATATGTACCTGCACGCCCTTTTCTTTCAGGCGCAAAGCTATAGATGTACCAATTAGACCAGCTCCAACGATTTTTACCCGTTGAATACTATTTTTCATCGCCAGCTATATCTTTACGGAGGACCTTCGCCCCATGGAGATAGATATGCGAAATTTCCGGATTTTCCTTATTACTGTTCACGTGAACAAGTACCCGGACAACTCTTGGAAGGGCACCGGTTACGTCGATTTCTTGGGCGCAAATAAGGGGCACATCCGACAGGTCTACACCTTTTAGGATTCTGGCTGAAGCAGCTGGAAATCCGGATTTCAGATCTGGAGTAGCTGTAAAAAGGATAGAGATCAGATCCTGCGCCACAATCCCATTTCCCGAAAGCATCGCCTCTACAAGTTCGGCTACCTTGGCATCCATTTCTAAGGTCGAGTCCTCAAGTAATTGAGTAGCTCCACGGATCGCTCTAACGGTCATGTTCAGATTCTAGCCTCCTGGGATAACCGGCGGGATGTTATTTAACCTCTTAATCGTTTTTCCAGTTTATCGATAAATGTGTTTTTAGAATATCGACAAAAAATGTGAGGAAATTCTCTACGACTACATTTTGTAGATTTATTAATATTTACCGTATTTTTACGCTGATCAAAATAGATAAAACCATATTTGATGATCTAGGGAAAAGTGATAAAAGGTTTTAATAATATTCGATATTTAAATTTATCGATTTAACTTTAAAAGGTTAAATAGTTTATTGATCTCACCCTCATTTAGAACGCGCCAACGTCCCTCTTTGGTTTCCCCTATCGAGATAGGTCCGAAGTCTGTACGAATCAGCCGCAAAACTTCAATCTCCAGATATTCGAACATTCGTCTAACAATATGAAAACGACCTTCGTGGATCGCGATATCCACCCAATAGTGTTTTGGGCTTACCTCACGGACAATTGAAACTTCCAGAGCTCGTGCCATGCCATCCTCGAGAATTACTCCTTTAAGCAATTCCTCTATATTTGCCTTTGTAAATTCACCTTCGATTTCAACCAAATATCGCTTTACCAACCCATAAGAAGGGTGGGTGGCTCGGTGGGTTAAATTGCCATCATTTGTCAGGAGGATTAGTCCTTCTGATTCTTTATCTAGCCGACCGACATGGAATAAGCGAACTTTTCGGTCATCGAAGAAGTCCCCCAGATTAGGACGATTATCAGGGTCAGTCATTGTAGATAAAACACCCTTAGGCTTATAGAACGCAAGATAAGTTTTAGACTTATTTTGCGATATAACTTCACCATCAACTTCAACTATAGAGTTTTCTGGATTAAACTTGCTACCAAGTTCGGTTATTTGAACACCATTTACGCTTACTCGACCTTGTTCAATGAGTTCTTCGCTCCCCCGACGGCTTGCAACACCTGCATCGGCCAGGATCTTCTGTAATCTAACTTCGCTCATCTTGCTCTCCCCATTCAACAGCTTCAACAGCGTGGAGAGATCAATCATAGAGCAAAAAGGGTCGAGCAAAACCCTAAAGTAGAAGTTTAGGTCAGAGTAGCCTAGTCAGTAAGAGTTGCTAGGACTTCATCAAGCCCATCTACATCTGGCAAAAATGGCGCCAAAGCCGGGAGATCTTCGACTTGATTCAATCCAATCTTCTCCAAGAAGAACGAGGTGGTTCCATAAAGGATTGCGCCGGTTTCTGGTTCGAGGCCTCTCTCTTCAACAAGTCCACGCGTGATTAGTGTCTTCATGACAGCTTCGACATTTACCCCTCGAATTGCAGAAACCCGGGCTCTCGAGACTGGTTGTCGGTAAGCGATAACTGCCAAGGTTTCTAAAGCGGCTTGAGTTAAGCGAGATTGCTGGCCGTCCAAGACGAATTTCTCCACCACCGCAGCAAGATCAGGATGGCTATAGAAGCGCCAGCCACCCGCTATCTGGCGCAATTCGAACCCACGCGCACTCTCCTCGTACTCTTTAGCAAGCTCATTGAGACTAGCTACGACAAGCTCTGTTGGGGTTTCGGTGATTTGCGCCAAAATAATCTCTGTGACTGGCTCATCAACGACCATCAGGATTGCCTCTAAGGCTCTTTTAACTTCAGTATTAGACATTATCTACCTCGTTTGTATAATCTTCAGGTATAACTTGCGGAACATCAAATTCATCACTGACTTCTATCGCCCCTTCAGCACTCCCAACCCAAGTGACCTGGAGTTCTCCTAGTGCTACAACTTGCTCAAATCTGAGAACTCCTTCTCGATACAACTCTAAGAGGGCCAAAAACCTAGCAACGACAACCAAGGTTGAATCGGCATCCCCGATAAGGCTGCGGAAGGTAGAACGGCCTGAGCGTCTTAAATGTTCTACGATTTTTGCAGACTCCTCGGTAACGCTAACAAGCGGCCTGTGAATGTGTTCGACGCCAACTGTGGGCGCCACCTTGGGCGAGAGGACTCTTTGGGCGATTGCAGCAAAGCGATCAGCGCCTACCCCAATCAAAACCTCAGGCAAAAGAGATGCAAATTGAGGCTCGAGAGCAACAACTCTTGGGAAGGTTCGTTCCTCACGACCTATCCTTTCGGCAAAAATAGCCGAAATCTGCTTGAAGGCTCGATATTGAAGCAAACGGGCAAAGAGCAGGTCTCGGGCTTCAAGTAGGGCTAAATCTTCCTCGTCTTCAACTTCACCAGATGGCAGCAAACGGGCGGCTTTTAGGTCTAGTAGGGTTGCCGCTACCACCAAGAATTCCGTGGTCTGATCAAGGTCCCAGCCATCCTCAGAGCCCTCTAGAGCCCGAATATAGGCAATAAAATCATCGGTCACGACACCAAGAGCCACCTCGGTGACATCCATTTTGTGCCGCGAAATCAGTTGTAAAAGCAGATCAAAAGGTCCATCAAAATTAGAAAGGTGGACGTCAAAACCCTTTTTTTCCTGACTTTCCTCGGTCGAAACCTCTTCGATCTGCACTTTCGCAGATAGCTCCGGTTCCAGATTCATGGCAGAAAGGTACTTCACTCGTGCTTGCGATGGTAACCGCACCGCCGTAGAGTCCGGACATGGCAAAAAGCACTTCAAAGATTTCTCGTCTAGACGCTAAATCGACAAATCGCGATGATGAGCTCGCAAGCACTTCGGTTGTCTTAGGGAAAAAGGCTATCGACTTTCCAGAACCTAAGCCCTTAGTTGCTTCTGGTGGCGCTCGCGTAATCTCAATTGTGAATCAAAAAGGCGGCGTTGGAAAGACAACTACAACGATCAACTTGGGTGCAGCACTTGCTGAACTAGGGCGACGAGTCTTGCTGATTGATTTTGACTCACAGGCATCGATGACAACCGGTCTTGGAATTAAGCCAGCCCAACTAAAAGAGCAATATGGATCTATTTGGTACTTATTGAATGACTCTTCTGCAAATATCAATGAATTCATTTTGAAGTCGAATGTTCCGGGCCTTGATTTCATTCGGGGCCATAAAGACCTTGCCGCAGCGGATGCCGCTTTCGTCTCTGAAATTGCGAAAGAACATAAATTGCGGAAAATGCTCGAGCCAATCATGAACAACTACGATGATATTTTGATTGATTGCTCGCCATCGCTTGGAACTTTAACTATCAACGCCTTAACTGCATCCGCGGGTGTACTTATCCCGATGGAATGTGAATATTTCGCCGTACTTGGCCTAGGTCTTGTACGTGAAACGATCGAGAAGGTTAAGAGCAATACAAATCCACATCTCGTAATCGATGGAATATTGGCCACTATGTTTGAACGTAAGACCGCTCATTCACGAGACGTACTGGAACTTATTTATAAAGAATTTCCAAATGATTTACTAGACACAATTATTTCTAGAACCGTTCGCTTCTCGGAATCAACAGTAAAAGGCGAACCAATTACCACCTATGCAAGTAGTTCTTTAGGAGCAGTTTCTTATCGTCGTTTAGCCCGTGAATTAATTAGCCGTGGAGGTGCCAAATGAGTCGTCGAGTCAGTTTGCCAGGAGCCGATGAGCTATTCCGCCAAAGTACAACCTTGAGTGCCGTTCCATCCGTTACTCCATCAGATCCTCAAGATGTTCCGGTTGCACCGCTAACCAGCAATTCAAAAAAGTCAGTCAGAACAACTCCGAGAAGACGAGTGAATTCCTTTGATAAGTCACCAAGCGGTCGTGAGCGTCATGATGAAAAAATTACCGTTTACCTATCCCCTGAAGAACTTTATGATTTGGAGCAAGCTCGACTAGCACTTCGTGGCGATCTTGGTCTTGCGGTTGATCGTGGTCGAATTGTTCGTGAATCTTTAGCTATCATCATTGCCGATCTAGAAACAAAGGGCGATCAAAGCATTATTGCAAGACGACTTCGTGGAAAGTAAATAGTTTAACAAGATAAATTATTTTGCTCGTGGGTGAGAGCTACTATAACTTTCACGAATTTTGTCGATCGTAATAAGCGTATAAATCTGGGTTGTTGTAACCGAAGAATGACCAAGTAATTCCTGCACCACTCTTATATCGGCGCCGCCATCCAACAGATGGGTCGCGAATGAGTGTCGCAAGCTATGAGGTGAAACCAATTCTTCAATTCCAGCGCTTCTCGCAGCCGAATCGATTATCTGCCAAGCGCTTTGTCGACTTAGTCGATCCCCTCTTAAGTTTAGAAAAACCGCGTTGTTCTTCCTTTTACCAACCAGCAAGTTTCGTGATTCAAGGTATTGATCTAGTGCAGCTTTTCCATATTTACCAAGAGGTACGACCCGCTCCTTCCCACCTTTTCCCCTGAAGCGAAGCGTTAGGGTCTCTTCCATCTGAGCCACGTCATTCAAATTTAAATCTATTGCCTCACTGACACGCGCACCCGTCGCATATAGCAACTCAACTAAAGCAAGATCCCGCTTGTATGTTTTTGATGAAATCGGAATAGCTTCAATTAACTTTCCGATCTGGTCAACGCTTAGGGCCCTGGGTAAACGCTTTGGGATTTTTGGCGGGTGAAAGTCGCGTAGCGGATCCAGCCCTTTGCTCTCGCGTGCAATAAAAGCCGATAAATTTCTTAGCGTAACAACCGAGCGAGCGATGGAACTTTCACCAGACTTTGAATCAGATTCCTTACCCCGACGCCATGCAATGAATTCGGTAACGCTGGAGACACCTAAAGGATCTTCAACAAACGTACTATCGGATTGCAAAAAAGCTAGGAACAGATTTAGGTCTCGACGGTATGAAGTAATTGTGTTCTTCGCTAATCCTTTTTCAACAGAGATATAGGTGAGGTACTCTGAAATGAATCTATTTAGTTCCCGAATTGCCTCAGAATTAGCCATTTTTTGCGATTGCCGCAGCAATCAAACCGCTAAACAACGGATGCGGCTTTGTTGGTCGTGAGAGGAATTCGGGGTGAGCCTGAGTTCCGATGTAATAGGGATGGACATTTTGAGGTAGTTCTACGAATTCAACTAAGTTTTCATCTGGTGACAAGCCTGAGAAAACCAAGCCAGCCTTAGAAATTTCACTTCTATATTCATTATTTACTTCATATCGATGACGATGACGTTCTTGGATCAAATCACTTCCATAAACCTTAGAAGCCAAACTTCCCGATGCTAATTTTGCTGGATATAAACCTAGACGCATCGTCCCGCCCATATCGCCCTTTCCTGCGACGATATCTTCTTGAGAAATCATGGTAGAAATAACCGGAGACTTCGTACTTGGATCAAATTCAGCTGAATTAGCGTCGGAAATCCCGGCTAGATTACGAGCAGCTTCGATCACCATACATTGCAACCCAAGACACAAACCTAAAGTTGGAATCTTCTTCTCTCTGGCAAATTTGAGAGCACCAAGTTTTCCTTCAATTCCTCTAACTCCAAAACCACCAGGAATGCAGATTGCATCAACATCCGATAGCGCCTTTGTTGCTCCCTCTGGAGTTTCGCAATCATCGCTTGCTACCCATTTGATAACTGCCCTTGCATTATTTCCAAAGGCTCCAGCGCGAAGAGCCTCAGTAACCGAAAGATATGCATCCGGCAGATCAACGTACTTTCCTACCAATGCCACCTTCACTTCATGTGCTGGATGGTGAACGATATTGAGTAATTCATCCCATTCACCCCAAACAACATCCGTTGCGTCTAGACCGAGGCGTCTTACTACATATGAGTCCAAGCCTTCAGAATGTAGGACCTTGGGAATATCGTAAATTGATGGGGCATCGACAGCTGCAACCACTGCTTCTTGATCAACGTCGCACATTGCCGAAATTTTCCGTTTCACACCATCCGGGATGGGGCGATCGGAGCGAATAACAATCGCATCTGGAGCGATACCGATCGATCGAAGAGCGGCCACGCTATGTTGTGTTGGCTTTGTCTTTAGTTCACCTGAAGGTCCGATGTATGGAACCAATGAAACGTGTAGATAGAAGACATTATCTCGACCAACATCCTGGCGGATCTGTCTTGCTGCTTCTAGGAATGGTTGGGATTCAATATCTCCAACAGTGCCACCTATTTCGGTGATAACTAAGTCAACATCTGGACCGGCCATGGCGCGGATGCGTTCTTTGATTTCATTTGTAATGTGAGGGATTACTTGAACAGTATCTCCCAAATACTCTCCCCGACGTTCTTTCCCGATTACATTGGAATAAACCTGTCCGGTCGTCACATTTGCCGAACCGTGAAGATTTCTATTTAGGAATCTCTCATAATGGCCAATATCTAGATCGGTTTCAGCACCATCATCAGTTACAAATACCTCGCCATGTTGAAACGGATTCATGGTTCCAGGATCCACGTTTAAATACGGATCTAGTTTTTGCATTGTTACGCGAATTCCGCGTGATGAAAGCAGACGGCCAAGGCTTGAAGCCGTTAAACCTTTTCCTAAACTTGAGGCGACGCCTCCGGATACAAAAAGATGCTTAGTCACATGAGAGGCGGTCATGGAAGGCTAACCTATCACCCAATCAGCCTTCTTTTGCGACCAAACTGAGCAATTCTTCCGCGTGTTCCCGAGCGCTTTTCGATTCTTCCTGGCCCGAAAGAAGTCTGGCAATTTCGACAATTCGACCCTCGCCGGTAACGTTCTTCACATCACTAACGCTTACCGAACCACTTGTGTTCTTTTCAACTACCAGATGTTGATCTGCCCAAACCGCAACTTGAGCTAGATGAGTTACAACAATCACTTGAGAACTCTTCGCTAACTTGGCCAAACGACGCCCGACCTCTACCGCCGCTTTTCCACCAACTCCTGAGTCAACTTCATCAAAAATATAAGTTCCAATTTCTGAATTGGCCGCTAATATGACCTCCAAAGCAAGCATTACTCGAGAAAGTTCCCCGCCACTTGCCGCTTTCGATATCGGCAACATCTTTCCACCATCATGAGAAGTGAATAAGAATTCAATCTCATCACAACCAGATAATGAATAATTTGTAAACGAGTTCAAATCATTTGCGGAAACTTCGATCTTAAATATCGCCTTCGGCATCGACAAAGCAGCTAGCTCTGAAGTGACCAAATCAGATATTTTTAAGGCGCTTTCGCTTCTTTTTTCAAACAGTAGCGTTGCTGCCGCTTGCAAAGACTTGAAGGTTTTCGATGCTTCAGTTTGCATTTCCGAAAGACGGCCTTCACCTCCTCGAAGATCGGCCAAACGCTCATTAGCGCTTTTTCCTTCTTCAATTAACTTTGCCAAGGCTTCTTCCTTCGAAGTTCCAGCGCCATACTTTTTGATTAGAGCATTTATCTCAGCTTTTCGCCCTTGGAGGTAATCAAAACGCTTTGGATCAGCCTCCAATTTGGAGAGATATCGTCCCAAATCCGCCGAAACGTCGGCGAAATTGAGGGCTACTTCCTTGAAAGAATCGATATACAAATCTAGATCTCGATCTCGACCAATGACAGTTTCTAGATTTTTCTTGGCCAGGTAAAAGGCGTTGGCTGCTGAACTCTCATCATCTGTTAGCGCGCTCAGCGCAATCGTTAGCGCAGTGTTGATTGCCTCAACCGAACCCAACCTAGAAATCTCATTTTCTAGATCCTCTAACTCGCCTACTTGCGGATTAGCCTTGGCAAAATCTTTTACAAACTCATCAATCTTCTCAATCTCTGCGTCCCGAGCCTTTAGTTGCTTCTCTAGCTCTGCAATCTTGCTCAATAAAGCGCGATATTCTTGATAAATTCCTTCGTAATTTTTCTGTTCTTCCTTGTATTCTGAAAACCCATCCAAGAGTTGACGTTGATTGGCGTTTTTGGCGAGCCTTGCGGTACTCGACTGGGCGTGAATTTCAATCAGGCTTTCGCTCAAGCTTGACACTGCGCCAAGAGTAGACGGAGCTCCGCCCAATACCGCCTTTGATTTTCCATCACTAGTTACAGTTCGAGATATAAGTAATTCATTATTTTCAATTTCACCACCCAGTTCTTCAATTTGAGCGGCAATCTCTTTGGAAATTTCAAACTTCCCAGTCACTTGTAAACGTTCTGCGCCGGAACGAACTAAATCCGCATCTCCCTTATTTCCCAAAATTAAGTTTAAGGCGGTCAGGACCATGGTTTTACCAGCACCAGTTTCGCCGGTAAGCACTGTTAATCCATCGCTGAATTCAACTTCCGCACCTTCGATAACTCCAAGATTGCGGATGGTTAATTCACGAAGATTGCTATGAGCTTTGCCCACGCCAACCTTCTACAGGTAGTTTAAATTTCGCGACTAATCTATCGGTGAAAATTCCGTTGTCGATGTGCACAATTCGCATGGTCTGCGAATCTCTTCTTATATTGATTCGATCGCCCTGCTTTAGGAAGAATTTGCGCATTCCATCTGCGGAGATTTCTGCCGCAATTGATTCAATATCAATGCCGATCTCTGATTTTGGCGAAATTACCATTGGTTTTGCGAAAAGTGCATGAGCAGCCAGCGGTAAAAAAAGGAAAGCCGAAACCGATGGCCAAATGACTGGTCCACCAGCAGAAAAGGCGTACGCAGTAGAACCGGTTGGAGTAGCGCAAATAACTCCGTCACATCCCCACCTAGACAGTGGTCGACCGTCGATTTGAACGAAAAGCTCAACCATCTGAGTACCGCTACGTTCAATTGTTACTTCGTTTAACGCCCAACCCGTAGTTACAACTTCCTTTTCTCTAATCACTTCGAAATTAAGGAGTAAGCGGTCTTCGCCGTTCAACTTGCCATTCTTGAATGCTTCAATAATTTGATTTGTCGTAGGGCGATTTATCTCAGCCAAGAAACCTACGCTCCCCATATTAATTCCAATTATTGGGATGTCGCGGCCACGAATAATTTCAGCCGCTCGCAAAATCGTTCCGTCGCCACCAAGCACAAGGGCGACATCTATCTTCTGGTCAGAACTCTCAAGAGGAAGAGCATTCTTAATTAAATTTGGATGATTCGTTATCGCTTCGAAACCAGCCTCTGTGAGCGCGGATGCAATCTCCTCGCCAAATTTTGCAGCATCATCACGAGATGGGTGGACGACAATAAGTACGTTCTTAATATTGCTAGACATTATTGAGGTCCTAACGCGATCGCTTTATCTAATTCAACCTCAGAAATTTCAGATGCGCCCTTCTTTAACCAGAGGAAGTATTCAACATTTCCAGATGGTCCGGGCAATGAACTTGCCACAACACCTAAGCAACCTAGGCCCATATCGTAAGCACTGTCTGCAACCTCTTGTACCGCCGACTTTCGAAGTGAAGCATCACGCACAACTCCCCCGGCACCCAATTTTTCTCGGCCTACTTCAAATTGTGGTTTTACCATTACCAAGTAATCGGTTGAAGTTTTAGAAACACTTACAAGGGCAGGCAAAACTAATGTTAGTGAGATAAACGAAAGATCGGCGACGACAAGATCTACAGCTTCGCCTACTTGTTCAATCGTTAAGTGACGTACATTTGTTCGATCTAAAATAGTGACGCGTGGATCTTGCCGTAATTCCCAAGCCAATTGTCCGTAGCCAACGTCAACCGCAACAACCGAATTCACATCGCGCTTTAGAAGAACGTCGGTAAAACCGCCAGTTGATGCACCTGCATCCAACGCGCGTTTGCCAGCTACGACTATCTCCGGAAATGAATCTAACGCCCCCGCTAATTTATGACCGCCTCTGGAAACAAAATCATTTCTTTCGCCTTGGATAGTTATAGAGGTCTCAGCATCAACCTGTGTGGCTGGTTTTGATGCCGGAATTCCAGTTACAAGGACAGAACGAGATTCGATTAAATCTGCAGCATGATCACGCGAACGGGCCAGGCCCCTTCGCACTAACTCAGCATCTAATCGAGTTTTCAATGCGCTCCGTTTACAGTCCGTCTATTTGTGCCAAAGTGCGCACGAGTTCCTGGTGAATGTTTTCGTATTCATTTGAATGTTGATCCAATGGCAAGTCCTGCAGATTGGCAATTCGTTCCTTGATTGCCGAAACATCGCCGCTCTTTTCAGGCACAGTATTACTCTGGTTGTCGAAATCACTCATAGGAGAACCGTACCTAAAACCAACGAAAATCAACGATTTTCCCGACATTTGGGCTAGATACGAGTTATTTGCATAACCTCTACCTGCCACCGGCTGGCCAATCCGGAGGGAGCTTGCCAAAATCTACGACGAACCGAACCTCTGATTTCTACCCAATCATCGACTTTAAGTTTGAGTGCGGCAGATCGAGACTTGTAACTCCAGGCCGCCATATCTAGCGTATCGACCTGCTTACGTTTTGAAGACGTGTTGCTTTCGCCATTAGATCTACCAATTACTAATCGAAACTCAACCACTTTATCGCCGCTCGGAAGTTCCCTTTCGTCGGAGGTACTAGAAACCCGCCCACGCAGAAAAACTTCATTTGTCGGTTCCATCAATTTCAAATCCTTCTCGGATTCCTTCTTTGATCTATTCCTAGGACCATTCTTCGCCCTATTCTTAGATACAGCTTCTTTCTTTTCAACAATTTTCATCCCATCGCCCTCTCTTCAAGTTCCCGCAAAATCGGAAATCTATAAATGTTTTGGCGAAGTATTTACTCTGGGATGCCCTTGAATTTTTTCGAAAAGATTTTCTGTGTATAAAAATCCCTGTTGACAATTAGAAGTTTTGTAAAATAAAAAAGGAGCCACTCAACTTTTCTAAAACAGATTTCTCTGCTTTAAAAAAGGAGGACTCCTTTTTATAAATATGTCCGGCGGCGATCTACTCTCCCACAAGGTCCCCCTTGCAGTACCATTGAC